>Ga0209755_10000145_pt1 | contig 135962 bp, 131 predicted proteins | sample TergutCo191P1_FD_187301 | JGI IMG/M metagenome (GOLD analysis project Ga0209755, IMG submission 187301) | Cornitermes sp. P1 segment gut microbial communities from Petit-Saut dam, French Guiana - Co191P1 (SPAdes) (version 2) | ecosystem: Host-associated > Arthropoda: Insects > Digestive... | reverse complement strand
CAAAAAGAAAAGCGGCAAGCCCATAGCCGCGCCGCCGCCGAAACAGATTACTTGCCTTTTGGTTAAGCCAAACAAAAATTTTGACTTAACCACCGTTAAATCCTTGGGGATTGAAACGTAAGCCATTGTTTGTAAATCTCCTTTCACGCGCTAACTGGCATTAAACACCGATTTTGCAACGCTTCCCGATTTCATCATGGCAAAACATAAAAGCACGGTGTATGCCGCAACGCTGAACATAGCCGTGTGTACGTTGGTGGAAATAATCATGTCGTTTACCAAAACGGCATAAATACCCACGCATACCATGAGGAAAAAGCCTTGAAAACCGAGGGCGAAAAGCCCGCAAGCAGTCCAAAACATACTCGATATGGCAACCGTTTAATTTGAGAAATTTTGCTTTGACGAGTTCTGCGGGGTAATCATCACTTGCAATGCGGATAATTTTTCGGGAAGTGCAGACGGTTTCAAGCATGAGGTCAATTATTTCATGCACACGTTCATGGTCGTACTCGTAGCGTTCCAGTAGGTGCGGGTATTCGATATTGTCGTGGATAATTTCACGGTAAATATTAAATGCGTTTGTGTTTACCGCCGTTTCCGTTCCAATCCTATCCGTGGTTTGAGTTTGTGGGGCTTGGGGTGGGATAGGAATGGAATGGGTATTTTGTGAATCCGTATTTAATTTTTCCGTGGTTGCTTTATCTTTATTTAATTGCGTCGGATTTTCCAATGTAGGATTTGCCTGTGTTGGATTTTCCAATATAGGCGCGTCCAATGTAGGCGGCTGTTCGTGTATGATGTACTCCGCGCCGCCAAGCTGCCCGTTTTCCTTACGCTCCCGCGAACGGGTGACGTACCCTGCACGTTCTAATTCCTGTATTGCCGTGCGTATTGCGTCCACGTTCTCACGGTTGATGTGTGATAAACCTTTGAGGGTATAATCCCATTCCGGCGGTAGGCTAAGAATTTGAGATAATAGCCCTTTGGCTTTTAGGGATAATGACGGGTTACGCAAGTGGTGGTTACTCATAACCGTGTAATTCTTGGTTTTCTCTATGCGGAATACTGCCATAATAAAGCCCCTTTCTGCGTTCCCGTGGCAACAAAAAAAGCCGTGAGTTTTAGGCTCTCGGCTTGCTCAGTAACGCTGTTATTTTGTGTTAGTGTTCTTCGTGTTCGGGTACGCTGTACAATATATCGCCGTTGCGAACGCGGGCGCGGCGTATGATTTTTATATCCCCGCGCCCCTCGGATTCTTGCGCTTGGCTGTAGCCCTCGTCGGATAGGAATATTCGGACACGCTCACCCTTGCCGCCTACGGGACTATCCCATGTGAGTACGTCAAAGACAATCATGTGCCGTGTGTCTTTGGCGAAACGCATAACGTCCATATAGCCGTGTCCTGTGATGGGCTTGCGTTGGCTCGGTTGTTGTAACTGGTCTTTTATGCTCATGGTTGCCGCTCCTTTTTTGGGGAATGAAAAAAGCCGAAAGTTTTTAGGCTCTCGGCTTGGCATAGATTTGTTCATGTATTGCAGTTTAATTTTTGTTTCGGTTGTGATACTATTATTTCAACCGAAAAGCCTTGCTTTAGCGTTGTTGTACGCATGGGGTTTTAACGGAAACGTGCCTTTGTTTTGGTCTTTGATTGGTCTTTATAGTTACTTGAAACTGCGTAAATTTGCTTGCTAGTGCGTTGTGTTCCTATAGCGAAACCCTGTAATAATGCGAGTTCGTGGCACTTGGTAAATGTTAAAGGAAGATAACACTTTTTTACAGCAGGTAAGTCATTGAGAATACCGGAGTATCGGAAGGTTTATGTAACCATTTTGGATGAGCCGATTGAAACTGAAAAAAAATCAAGAGATTCAATGTTTGGGTATTTGCGTGGTGAGTATAAAATTGCAAGTGATTTTGACGCACCACTTGAAGATTTTAAGGAGTATATGTAATGAAAATACTTGTTGATACTCATGTAGCGTTGTGGCTATTTAATGACTATGAAAATCTTTATCAACTCGCATCAAATTATTTACATGATGAAGAAAATGAGCTGTATATCAGCATAGCTTCTGCATGGGAAGTAGCTATAAAACACAGCTTGGGTAAACTTCCCTCTTTTGGCGGCGGGGTAAGTCGGTTTCTTCATGCGATAAATGATAACCCCATTCAAATTATTGGTGTTGATTCTGAATATGTTAAAAAAGTTGAAAACTTGCCATACGTTCATCGCGACCCTTTCGACAGAATTATTATAGCAACTGCGTTATGTGAGGACATGATAATTTTAACTGCCGATAAAAACATCCAACAATATGATGTGCCGTGGGCTTGGTAATTTTGCGCAAAACGAACATTTTTGTCAATTTAGCAACAGCCTTGTCAGTCGCCGTATAAGTGTGACTGCAAGGCTGTTTTAATTTTTTGGATGATAGAATTACATAGCGTAACAAATAAAAAAGGCGGGGGAATATCCCATGAAAAAGCAGAGCAGTAGGATTTTGGCACTTGCGATGGCATTGGTACTTACGATGGCGCAGGTTACACCAATCGGGGCGGCGGCGCATGAAATCGCGCACGAAGCCGTGCATGAAATCCCGTATGAAACGGCGCATGACGGAACAGAAACAGAAACGGTACGCGAAATTGCAAGCGTATTAACCACGCCGTCGGCGGTTGACGTTTTGCCGATGGAAACGAAACCCGAAGAAGAACCCGAGGAAAAAGTCGTTCCCTTTGCGGTAAACACTACGTTAAACCCGGGTGACACACAGGTTCGCATTAACAACATCATAAGCCAAAACCGCGGTACCCCTATTACCTTTACAATTCCGGCGGGGCTTACGATAAACACAACCGGGCGCATTGACATTGCCCAAACCGATAATGTTACTTTCACGGGTACGGGAACGCTTCGCGGTAACGGCACGGGCACGCTTATAAACATGACAGGCGGCGGGCTTACCATAGACGGCATTACCCTAACCGGCGGTGCAGGCGGCCCCGGAATGGCCGGCGCGATACACGTATCCCCTACCGGTACCGGCACACCAACGCTTACCATGCGAAGCGGCAATATCGTATCCAACACGGCACAGGGAAGCGGTGGCGCAATACACATCAGCCAAATAGGTTCGCAATTTGAAATGTTCGGTGGTTCGATACACAACAACCAAACCGGCGCGGGTTCGCAAGGGGGCGGTGTTCACGTAAACAACGCCACGTTCATAATGCGCGGCGGCACAATAAGCAACAATACCGCCGCTCAGGGCGGCGGCGTAAACGTAACGGGTACAAACGCTCTTTTCAGAATGCACAACGGAACAATAGCGCGCAACACCACAACAGCCACAGCGGCTACAAGCGGCGGCGGCGGCGTTCGTTTGGTAAGCGGAACATTTAATATGCAGGGCGGCATAATAGAAGACAATCGTTCCGCAAGACACGGCGGCGGCGTTTTAATGAACGGCGGCATGATGACCATGAGCGCGGGAACAATCCGCGACAACAGGCTTACCGCCGCAAACTCAAACGGCGGCGGAATCAGCATGGTCAGTGCTGTTCCCACGCTGACTATGGCAGGCGGAACAATTACCGGCAATACCGCAACAGGCGCAGGCGGCGGCATTGACGTAAACGACGGAAGTGCAACCCTAAACGGCGGTACAATTTCAAACAACTCCGCAGCCGGCGGCGGCGGCGCAATTGCAGTCACTTGGGCAACAGTAACAGCTACGGTGCAGCGTTTGACAATTGCGGCGGCTGTAAATATTTCGGGCAACACAAGCACCGCACATGAATACACCCTTTCTGCCGAAGACCGTGCATTCCTTTCGGGGCGTTACCCGGTGGCTGTTGTAAATTTGTTCGACAACCACACAATTTCATACACTCGCGGTATTCGCGTTGAATACTCGGAAGTACACTTCATGGTAAACAGCGGTAGCGGAACGCTTACCGCGTGGCACAACGGCGCGGCACTTACAAGCCCCGCAAATGTTAGGGCGGGGGAAACAATCCACTTTTCGGCAACGCCTGCGCCGGGCTACAGAGTTACCAACTGGACGGGCCATCAAGCCGCCACTGCGGGAAGCGTTTTCGGTAGCGTAGTTGCACAAAGCGGCGGGGCTTCCACAGCTGTATTTGTGAACTTTGCGAGGGCAGAAATCCCTGCGCCGTGGGCGGTTACAAATGTGCTTGGCACAGGCAGTCCCGCAGTAACGGAACGTTTTGCGTCCGCCGCGTCCTACCAAGGCGGCAGGTTCACCATGGACACACGCGGCACAAGTTTCCCCCGCTTTTTGGACGGCGACGGCACTTTTGCCGGCACAAGCGACAGGCTTGCATTTGTAAGCCAACCCATTCCCTACAACTACAACTTCACAATTAGCGGCTACGTTACCTTGCACCACCTTATGGACGGCAGAACCCACCCCGCCGGTGCAAGCAACGCGCTTTATGCAACGCAAAATACAGGTGTGGGCTTTATGGCAAGAAATCAAGTTGGCACAGGCGGCGCGGCACAAGGGGCGGCGTATGTAATGGGCGGCGTTCACCTTTCTACAAATGCAGATATAAACAACACGCACCCCACCTTAACCAACGCAAGAGTCGGCAGACTGCGCGCAACTGCCGGCGCAAGTACGGTAGGGCTAACAAACATGAACCTCATCGGTGATATCGAACTTGGCGTACCGTTCCCCGTTAGCCTAACACGGCGCGGCGACACAGTTACAATCGAAAGCAACGGCGTTACGCAAACTCTGCAAAATTTTGAGGGCTTTACAACAGACGGCGGCGAATACATTTATGTAGGAATGGTAAACAGCCGCATGGCACTTACAAGTTTCAGCGATGTTGTTTTGGAATACTACGACCCCGTTATCCGCACGTTGGAGCAACTTCTTGCGGCAATAGAGGCGGCGGCGGAAAGCGGCGAGCCTACCGTTTTGGAACTTCGCGGCGAAATTGAAACGCCCGCAGAAATTTCAATTCCCGCAAGCGCGTACATTACCCTCACGGGTGACGCAACAATTCACCGCACGGGCAGCGGAAGGGCAATGCGTGTAAACGGCACACTTACCGCAGACGGAATAACATTCACAGGCACAAGTGCGGGCGGCGGCATTGCGATAACAAGCAGCGGCACGTTTATTATGCAAAGCGGCGAAATTTCGGGCAACGAGGGCAATAATGGCGGCGCAGTAAACGTTGCGGCAAACGGAACATTTATAATGTACGGTGGCGAAATCACAGGCAACCATGCCCGCCAAAACGGCGGCGGTGTGTTTCTTTCAAACAACGCGGTGTTTACCATGTACGGCGGTTTTATCGCACACAACACGCCAAACAATATCGCGGGTGCGGGCGCGGACACGATTACGCGCAACGGCGGCTTCATTGAAGGACACACCCACCGCGTTACAACCCTTGAGGAATTGCTTGCAATAATCGCGGCGGCGGGAACAATCCCTACGACAATAGAACTCTACGGCGAAATCGTTTCAACCGTGGAAATTGCAATTCCCGCAGGGGTGGATATTACCTTCGTGGGTGACGGAACACTTATCCGCCCGACGGGAGGCCGCATACTGCGCGTAACAGGTACGCTAACCCTTGACGGCGCAACCATAAGCGGCGGCGGCGTAGCCGTTGTAAGCGGCGGCGAACTAATCATGAAAAGCGGCGAAATTTACGAAAACACAGCAAACAACGGCGGCGGCGTAAATCTTGCGGCAGGGGCAACCCTTACCATGTACGGCGGAAAAATTCACGGCAACCACGCAAACACAAACGGCGGCGGCATATTTGTGGCAGCAGACGCGGATGTTACGCTAATCGGCGGCGCGATTGAAAACAACACGCCAAACAATATCGCCGGCCCGGGCGCAGGTGATGTTATACGTTTTGGCGGAACAGTCGGCGGCGAAGAAGCACCCACCGACTTTATCATCAGAACCCTTGCAGAGCTTCGCCTTGCCTTGTTCGGCGCAACCGAAACCCCGCGCACACTCACCATTGGCGCAGACATTGAAGTCACAGGCGACGTTCTTGTGGTGGAGCAAGGCACAGACATCACGATTATTCGCGGCGGCGACTATCAAGACTTGTTCCGCACGGACGAAAACGGTTCTGTAATTCGTGTGTACGGTACGCTTACCATCGGCACTAACGCGTACAACGGCATATATGTAAGCGGCGGGTTTTCAGACGAAAACGGCGGCGGAATTTCCGTACCGCGTGGTGGCGAACTTACCTTAAACAGCGGTGGAATTTTGTACAATGTTACAACCGCAAACGGCGGTGGCGTTGCCGTTTTGGCGGGCGGCAGATTCACCATGAACGGCGGCGTCATCCGCAACAACGATACCATTACCACGGCTTCGGGAAGCACTCGCGGCGGCGGCGGCGTATTCGTGTACGGCGTTAGCGGCGGCGCGGCAAACCACGCATTCTTTACCATGAACGGCGGCATTATCGAAAACAATACGTCAACATTTGGCGGCGGCGGAGTTTTCGGCTACTCCCGCAACAACGGCACAAATATCATTACAATAAACGGCGGCAGTATCCGCAATAATACCGCAAACGCAGGTGCAGGCGGCGGAATAAGAGCCGATGCCCGCGCAGGCTCAATTTCGGATGTTGTAATCAACGGCGGATATGTCTACGGAAATGTCTCCACAGCAAACGGCGGCGGCGGCGTTTTAACAACGCGCCACGCGTCCTTCTTCATGCACGGCGGCAGAATTTCCGAAAACACTGCGGCTACAACAGGCGGCGGCATTCACGCGGGCTTTAACCGCGAAAACAACGGCTTTATCATGACGGGCGGCGAAATCGTAAACAATACAGCCGCACTAAGCGGCGGCGGAATATCCTTCCGCGGTTGGAGCTACCTGTCGGGCGCAAGCTTAGCAATTTCGCCCGCCGCAATTATTATGGGAAACACGGCATCTGTTACGGTTGGACTAACAAGCGCGGACGCGCTTCACCTTGCGGAAATGGGCTTGCACCCAAGTATTATCGCGCTGTTCGATAACCAACAAATCGAATACACTCGCGGCTACGATTGCACCCACTGCCGCGACAACGGTTGCAGAGCCTGCGGCTTAATCCCTGCCGCACCCGTGAAAATCGCTGTTTCAACGGAATTTGCAATCCAAGACGAAACGGTAGACATTCGCATAAAACTGCTGGACAATTTCGGCGTATCAAACATGGCACTGCGCATAGACTTCCCCGAGGGTCTTACCCTAACCGCCATCCAAGAGCATTCGGGCGTAAGCGGCTGGTTCACCACCTCTGTCGGCGCGCTGGAATATCTCGATTATCTCAAGGCAGAATGGCTTTGCGATAACGTAATTTTCTCGGGCGACGGAAAAATTCTTACGCTGACATTTCGCGTAAACTACAACGCAGAAAACGACTTTCACCGCATAACCGCCTCCCTCAACGACGATTACCGCGTAACAAACGGCGGCATAAACGTGCGCCCGCGCCAAGCGGGTGACGCAAGCGGCGACGGCAGAGTAACCAGTGCCGACGCAACCATCATCGCACGGTATTTGGTTGGGCAAGGCGTAACAATAGACCGCCGCTCTGCCGACATAAACGGCGACGGATATGTAACCGTTGCAGACCTAACCCTCCTCGCAAGATGGCTTGCAGGCCACAACGTAGAAAATCTGATAGCGTTTTAGCAACGCAACAAAAAACGCGCAGGCGGTTTGAATCCCGCCTGCGCGTTTTTTTGTGTTACGGCAATATTAGTTAATGCCTAAGTTTTCGTATACAAGAAGCATGAATGCATCTAATGCTTCTTCGCGGGTCATGTCACCGCGTGCGTAGTGCATTACAGCGTCGTCGATGAACCAGAGGTTGATTTGCTCGTCGTGTTGTGTGAAGAGTGTGCCGTCTGCGTATGCACCTGCGGGGATGAAAATATCAAACATATCTTGACCGCCAAGGATGTCAACTGTGCCGTCTGCGCCTGCCATTACAACGCCGGAAGCAACTGCATCTTTGGTTTCGTTACCCGGGAAGAGTGTGCCGCCTGCCCAGTGGTGTTGAAGGCCCGTGTCGGAAGTGTCAAGCAAAATCCATTCAAGGAGTTCGCGAACCCCCTCGGAAGCATCGGGGTTCATTTGAGCGGCGGGGATTACCCATGTTCCGCCCCAGTTAAAGCCAACGGGAGGAACTGCAATTGCCCAGTCGCCATAGGTGTCGCCAACATTACCAACCATAACGTGGTTGATAAGCCATGCGGGGCCGAGGAATGCAAACACGGGACGTTCGCCCACGCCTTGCATATCCGCAAACCATGCGCCTTGCCACGCGGCTGCGTCATTCATCCAGCCGTTTTGGTAAAGCATATATGCATAGTCGAAGAACGCCATGCGGTCGGGGTGGATGTTGATTCTGTTGTTCACAATCCACGGGCCGCCTGTGTTTCTTACTGCTTGCCAAATGTCGCCTGCGCCGGAAACCATTGCAATGCCCTCGGCATCCATTTCTGCCGCGGCTTCAAAGAAACGGTCCCAGCCGGGGCCGATTCTTGTGCGAACATAGTCCGGGTCGTCTGTTCCCCACACTTGCTCTGCAAGAGAACGGCGGTAAATTACCGCACCGCCCGTGTGTTGGAAAGCAAGACCAACAACTTCGCCTTGACGTGTGCCAAGTTCTACGATGTAGGGTGCAATTTGCGCTTCGGCAATTCTGCCCATAAGGTTTTCAATTCCCAGTTCAGAAAGTGGCATTGCAAATTGTGACATATCGCCTTGTGTATATCTTACAACAAATGCCGCTTCTGCCGCGAAAAAGTCAACGTCACCGTTTTGCAACGCCATATCCAGTGCCAATTGGTATTGGCCGCCGTCGGTAGCAACTACCGTTGGCACAACAAGATATCTTTCCGCAAACTCGGGGTTAAGTTCTTTGTAGCGTGCTACCATGTTTGGCAATTCGTCCGTGAATGACCATAAGTTAATTACTGTTTGACCTTCTGCGGGTTCGGGTCTTGGTGTTTCGTCAACCACGTCAACCTCTACAGGGTCTTCTGTTGCGTCTTGTTGTGCGGGTGCGCCGTTTTCCGCAACGGTTTCTTGCGGTGCGGGCGCGGGTGCAGGCTCGTTTGTTCCGCAAGCCGCAAACGCAAGCATTGCAACAAGCACAAGTAGGAAAATCAATTTCCTTTTCATTTTTTTACCTCCTGTTTGGAAAAATTATTTTTGGGGAAATTCCCCTTTGTGGCAGTTTACAATAATTACAATTTAATTACAAGTATATGACAGATAAATGACAAAAAAAATTATTTCGCCGCCTACTTCAATTGAAACAACTGTGTCAATGTCTAGGAAATCCGTTGGAATTTCCCACAAAACATAGTTTCCCGTGGGGGCGGCAGAAAAATCGTTTTGCGGAAATATCATCGCAACGGATTTAAGACAATAGCGCGTCTGCGCGAAAACGCCTTCGGTAGTGTTTATCGTAATGCTTGGGGTTCGCCGTTCTTCGCCGTGAATTTCCAACAGCACGGTAAACGGCGAAACGGTTACTTTCATAAGAGTTGCATTGCCGAAACAAATATTTAAGTCCTTCGCGACAAGCGCGGCTTGCGGCGTTTCTTCCGCGTCAATGTAGAACGGAAAATACCAACGTATATCCATTACGTCCCAATCAAGCATCCCGATAATCCCGTCTTCGCAAGTGCCGTCTGCAAGTTCCACGTTGTAACGAATCTGCATTAATTGAAAGAATAATTCGTTGCCCACCACGGAATGCATGAAATATTGGCGGCTGTGAAGCGTTACCGTTCCGCGTTCGCAACGGTCAATCACCTGCGAAACCGTGCCGATAGAACCGCCCATATCATAAACACAGCTAACGATTGCCCACACCTGCACCTCGCCGTCGAAACGGTCTTGGTCGGTCAAATCCTCCAGAGTGATATACACGTCCACGACATTTGCGAAAACCCCAACCGCCACGACTTCGATTCTTACGCCGTCGTAGGAATATTCGCCCGTAACAATTTCCACGGGATGAAGGAACGCCGCCATATCCTCGCCAACAACCCCGCGCAACCTGTCGAAACTGCCCACGCTTGCCGCAATCACCGTCACCGCCAAAGCCAAAACAGCCGCAATAAAAATAACCGCAAATCGTTTTGAAAACCGCGCTTTGCGAACAGGTGCCGCCGCCCTAACCTTAGCCATCGTAAGCTCTTTTATCCGTTCGGTTGAAATTTGTTCACCATTGTGGTTCATGACAGCACCTCCCTAAGTTTTTTTCTGCCCCGCACAAGACGGTGTTTAACCGCCGACTCTGAAAGCCCCGTTCCCGCCGCAATTACCGCAACCGTTTGCCCTTCATAATAGTGACGCAAAAATATATCACTGTCCGGCGAACCCATTGCCAAAACAGCTTCCCTAATCGTTTCATTCTCGCAATCCAAAATAAATTTGTCTTCCGTTTCGCACCCGCTTGCCGCGATTTCTTCATCCAGCGGCAAATCCATTTGCACCCCACGCAACCTGTTCTTCGCCTTGTTACGCGCTACCGCCCCAAGCCACGGCTTCAAATTTTCCACACCGTCCGCTTTCTCCCACAGCGCGAAAAATACATCTGATGCCACTTCCTCCACGTCCTCCCGCGCCAGTCCGCCAACATTCCCAATAACCACACACACATACGCCGCATACTTGTCCATAATCTTACCCAGCGCACGTTCGCTTCCGCGACGCACACCCGCAATCATTATCCTGTCAAACACCGCTCACACCTCCCTCATTATTATAGACACATGATTTCACTTTTTGGTGCCGTTCGGTTGAAGAAAATTTTAAACGCAATCAAAAAATCCGCGAAGAGGTCGCGGATATCTTGGAAAAAAACGAATGCTTCACAGCGGAGCGTTTGCTTCCTATGCTAACGTGTTGAAATTTTCGGTGTCTGTGAGCATTCTGTGAGCGTTAATTTGCGCCTGAGATAGTTGCCGCAGATAGCCCCTGTCGCTTGTGGCGCGGAAGCAAAAATCATCATCCGGCGGGTTCGGCGTATATCCCATTGCGGAAATATGCGCGTTAAACGCCGCCACACGTTCCGGATTTTGTTCTGCGTTGGCTCGCAGTTGCGCCCTGCGCGGCGCAGATTCCTGCATCGCCCTGCTTAACGAAAAATTAATCAGCGTATTGTTTCCGATTATCATAACGCACCTCCTACATATTATTGGATTGCAAATTTGCCCAAGCCATATCAAGGGCGGCTGTGACGCCGCGTTGGTTTAGATTGTTGAAAAAAATATCCGCAAAATCATTGGCCTGTTCCGCGTGGCTCGGTCTTGAGCCATCGGGTAATGCATTTTCTATCCGTGCGGATTCTGCAAAAAAATTGATTAGCAAATGTCTGAAAGCATCTTCAAGCGGGCGCATATGCCCTTGCCCCCGCACATTACTGCGCACCGCATCAAAACTATCCGCCAACGCTCTAAGCCCGTCAAGATTTCCTAAGATACCATCCGCGCTGTAAAGGTTGTTATCTTCCGGCGGTTTAATTTCCCGCAACGCTGATACAATTTGGTGCATAAAATCCAATTTTCGGATGGTTGGTTGGTCTATGCCCGACGCGCCCCTTGACGGGTCAATCCGCACAAAAGAATCTCGTTGGCTGTGGTGCGAATAATGTTCGTTGAGAATGTAAATGCCGCTAACGCGCATTATTGCAGTAAACGGTTGCCCATTGTTTGCTGTGGACAGCAAACCGCCAAGCAAATTGTGCGTACTTTCTGCGGCGATGAGTTCTCGCTCTCTGCTTGCTTGCGCCGCCAACCATTCGTTTGCTTGTGTATCCGTCCATCCGGGAAAATTTCCATCATTATCGCGGAAAGGAATCCCCGTCCACTCCATAGAAAGTGCTTGCCGCTCATAATCGGTTGCGGCGGAATTCCATAATGCCCGCCTTTGGGCGGCGAGTTCTCTTGCTTCATCACTTATAACCACTCTGTCCATTTGCATAACAGCGGCTCTGCGTTCGGCAGACCTTGCGGTGCTTGCGGATTTTGCGGGCTGATATTGGTTTGCGTTTTGCTGATATGTCATCTTGTTAATCACGAAAATTCCTCCCATCAATATTTATATCGGCACAAATTCAAAAAAATATAAGACTTTTTCTTATATTTTGAGTATACTATGTTTGAGGAGGTGCGAAATGTATCTTGTGATTTTTGGCGTTGGGGCGGCGTTTATTGTTTTGTCGCTTCTTGTGGGCGAATTTGTGGAAGTGGAAATGGACGTTGAGGGGTTTTCTCTGGGTTCGTTTTTGCGGCCGACGCTTATTGCAATTTTTTTGGTTGTGACGGGCGGAATGGGATTGCTTATCGCGCCGCGTGTGGAATTTGTGGGCGGTGGCGGTCTTGTTTTGTTTGTTTGCGCCGTAAGCGGGCTTTTGGTTGCGGGTTTGGTAAACCGCTTCATATTAATACCCATGCACCGCGCACAAAACACCAGCACGTTTAACAAGCAAGACACCGTTGGCACTTCGGCAGAAGTAATTTCGCCAATCCCGCAGGGCGGGTACGGTAAAATCCGCTATAACATAAGCGGCTCGTATGTAACAAGCCCCGCAAAAAGCGAAGACGGAAACCCCGTCCCTCGCGGGGAAAACGTAGAAATAATTTATATAGAAAAAAACACGTACTTTGTGCGTAAGGAGGCAAAAAATGTTTGAAGGTATTTTAATTTCGGGGATTGTTGGCTTGATTTTTCTTGCCATACTAATCATGTTTTTGTTGTGGAAACGGATTCCGCAAAACAAAGCGGCGGTTGTAACGGGTTTGCGAAAGCGGATAATTTCCGGCGGCGGCGGGCTGGTTGTGCCGCTGTTTGAACGGTACGACATTATCTCGCTGGAGAACATTAAAATTCCGCTGGATATCGACAATGCGATTTCCAGCCAAGGTGTGCCCGTTACGGTAAAGTCGGTTGCGGTGGTTAAGGTTAAGTCGGACAAAGAATCTATTTATTCTGCGGTGGAACAGTTTTTCCGCGGCGCGACAGAAAAAACGTCCATGGAAATCGCAACGCAGTCCAGCTATGTATTGGTGGGTAAGCTCCGCGAAATCATAGCGAAAATGACGGTTGAAGAAATCTATCAGGACAAAGACAAATTTTCCAGCGAAGTTCAGGAAAACGCGGCAATCGCCCTTGCGGAAATGGGTCTGGAAATCAAGGCCTTCACGGTAATGTCCATAGAAGACATTAACGGCTATTTGCAAGCCCTTGGTCGCAAGCGTATTTCCGAAGTAAAACGCGACGCGCAAATTGCGGAAGCCGATGCGGAACGCGAAACCGTTGTAAAAACCGCCGAGGCAACGCGCCTTGGTGCGGAAGCAAAACTTCGTGCCGAAACGCAGGTTGCGGAAGCCACAAAGGAAAAGGAACTGAAGGTTCAGGCATACCGCCGCGAGCAAGAATCCGCAAAGGCTATCGCAGACAATGCCTACCAAATTGAAGAAAACAAAGTGAAAAAAGAAGTAACGGAAACAGAACTTCAAGTTGAACTTCTGCGCCGCCAACGGGAAACGGAACTTGCGGAACAAGAAGCAAAACGTATGGAAAAAGAACTTGAAGCAACAATAAACAAACAGGCAGACGCAGAGCGTTACCGTCAAGAACGCCTTGCGGAAGCAAAAAAATTCCAGCACGAAGCCAACGCACAGGCAGAAGCCACAGCCATCAAGCTGGACGGTCAAGCCCGCGCCGAAGCTATCCGCCTTCAAGGTCAAGCCGAAGCGGAAGCCATCCAAGCAAAAGGTCTTGCGGAAGCCGAAGCCATGATGAAAAAAGCCGAGGCGTTCAAGCAATACAATGACGCCGCCGTTATCCAAATGCTAATCGAACGCTTGCCCGAAATTGCCAAAAACGTAGCTGCACCCCTTTCCCAAACGGAAAAAATCGTTGTTGTGGACAATGGCGGCGGCGCAGGCGGCGGGAAATCCGGCGCGGCAAAAGTTGCAGGCTACGTAACAGACATAATAGCCCAACTGCCCGAAACCGTTGAAGCCCTCACAGGCGTAGACCTAATCGACGTACTAAAAACCGCAACGGCGGGCAATCCGGAAATCGCAAAAGTTGTTGAAGCCGTAGCGAAAAAAGAATAGACCTGTTCTGCCGTTTGGTTCTAACGCCCTGTTTATCGCAGGGCGTTATTTCTTTTTCCACCCATTCAGCAAAATAACAATAATTTTGAACAGCCCGAGGAAACCGAAAATGGGGTAGACGAAGATAACGATATTTGAGAAGCCGATATGTGCGGCAAGAACGCCGAGGATGCACAAGACGGCGGCGGCTTTGACTTTATTTTTGTAGCCGCGGCCTTCCAGCCATTGCAGAACGGCGAAAGCGTTGCAGGCGGCGGTGGTGAGGAGCGCGGATATCAGCACGGTCAAATATAAAATGCTGAAAAGATTGCCGTAACCGGATGCGATATGTAAAAACGGGATTTCAAGCGAGATTATATCGGCGTAGTACAGGAACAGCGGCAGTGACATCGCAAGCCCAAGGATGGTTATTACGCCGCCGCCGAGAAGGCCGCCTATGAGCGTGTCGCGTTTGGTTTCGGCAAGTTTAGACGTTGCCGCAAGAACGGGTACGCCCGTTACCAAATTGTATGAACCATACACAACTGCGGATAGCAACCACGCTAGCCCAAAGCGTCCGCCGAAGGACGCAAACACGGGTGCGGTGTACGCAAGAAAACTGTAAATGCCTATGAAAATTCCGCCAAGAAGCATAAGCGGCGCGAGAAACAAATTCACTTTAACTATGCCGTCCAAACCGAAACACAGTATTGCGAAAACAATCAGGCCAACCAACAACGCGCCCGCACTAAACGGCAAGTAAAACGCCTGATACGCCGTTGCGCCCGCACCCGCAAGCATCGCGGTAAACAGACAAAACAGAAAACCCGCAACAAGCCCTTCCATAATCGGGCCCAGCCTGTCGCCAAGCAAGTGCCGCATTAGTCCGCCATAGCTTGAAATTTCTTCGCGGCGGCAAATGGAAAGCACCGCCCAACCCACAAGCGCGAACAGCACCCCCGATACAATAAGCCCCCACATTCCGATTCGTCCAAAGCCTACAAAATACTGTATCAATTCCCGTCCGGACGCAAACCCTGCCCCAAGAAAAACAGAACCATACACCACGGCAATTTTTAATCCATTATCCAGCTTCATATATGTAACACCTCCGTTAAAACTATATGGGGGTTTGTTCGACAATATGATAAAATATTACGGAAAGGAGTAGTCCAATGCATACGAAAATAAAAATTTGCGGGCTTACGCGCCTTTGCGATATCGAAGCGGTGAACGCGGCAAAGCCCGATTACGTCGGGTTTGTTTTTGCGCAAAGTCGTCGGCGCGTTACGGCGGAACAAGCGCGGCAATTACGCGCCGCGCTACACACCGATATCATTCCCGTTGGCGTTTTTGTGAATGAAACCGCAGAAAATATACTTTCACTTGTGCGCGGCGGCGTGATAAACTGTATACAACTGCATGGTACAGAGGACGAAAACTTTATACGCGAAATCAAATGCGAAACCAGCGCACCCATTATAAAAGCCGTCCCGATACAAAAACACGGCGATGCACAGGCGCACGAAAACTCTCTTGCAGACTATCTTCTCCTTGACCACAAGGGCGGCGGAACGGGCAACACCTTCGACTGGAGTCTGATAGGCACATTGCAAAAACCATTCTTTCTTGCGGGCGGGTTGAATCCGCAAAATATCGCCGCCGCTATTCAAACGCTAAACCCCTTCGCCGCAGACGTTAGCACGGGCGTGGAAACTTCCCCCGGAATAAAAAACGCGGAGAAGATAAAAATTTTCATGGAAAATTCAAAAAGGAGCTGAATAATGAAAAACGGTAAATTTGGAGAATATGGCGGGCAGTATGTAGCCGAAACGGTAATGAGCAGTTTGAAAGAGCTGGAAAAAGCGTATGAGCATTACAAGAATGACGCGGCGTTTAAAGCGGAGTTGAAGGACTTGCTGGACAACTATGCGGGCAGACCTTCGGGGCTGTACTACGCGGCGAAGATGACGGCGGACTTGGGCGGCGCGAAAATTTATTTAAAGCGCGAGGACTTGAACCATACGGGTTCGCACAAAATAAACAATGTGCTGGGGCAAGCATTGCTTGCGAAAAAAATGGGCAAGGCGCGGGTGATTGCGGAAACGGGCGCGGGGCAGCATGGTGTTGCGTCTGCGACGGCGGCGGCACTGTTGGGGCTTAAATGTGAGGTTTTCATGGGGAAAGAGGATACGGAGCGGCAGGCACTAAATGTGTTTCGCATGGAAATGCTCGGCGCGAAGGTTCACCCCGTTACAAGCGGCACAATGACGCTGAAGGACGCGGTAAACGAGACGCTTCGCGAATGGGCTTCACGATTGGACGACACGCATTATATTGTAGGTTCTGTTGTTGGGCCGCATCCGTTCCCCGTGATGGTTCGGGATTTTCAAAAAATAATCGGTGAAGAAATTAAGGCGCAAATGCTGGAAGCGGAAGGCAAATTGCCGGACGTTGTTATTGCGTGTGTCGGCGGCGGTTCAAACGCCATAGGCGCGTTTTACGATTTCATAGAGGATAAGGAAGTCCGCTTAATTGCTTGCGAAGCGGCGGGGCACGGCGTAGATACACCAAAACACGCCGCCACCATGACAAACGGAACCGTGGGCATTTTGCACGGAATGAAAACATATTTCTGCCAAGATGTGTACGGGCAAATTACGCCTGTGCATTCCATTTCGGCAGGGCTGGACTATCCGGGTATCGGGCCGGAACACGCGTATCTTTCGGACACGCACCGCGCAGAATACGTCCCCGTTACAGATGACGAAGCCGTTGAAGCATTCAACTATCTGTCGCGGACGGAGGGAATTATTCCCGCAATCGAAAGTGCCCACGCCATTGCATATGCCCGCAAAATTGCGGGTGCGCTGGGTGCGGACAAAACCATAGTGATAAATCTTTCGGGGCGCGGAGACAAAGACGTGGCAAGCATAGCGCGATACATGGGGGTAAAAATTGATGAATAGAATTGCGGAAGCATTTAAGGGCAAAAAAGCACTAATTGCATTTTTGATGGGCGGCGACCCCGATATTTGCACAACGGAAAAACTAATCATCGCAATGGCGGAAGCGGGCGTTGATATTTTTGAAATAGGCATCCCGTTTTCCGACCCCGCCGCAGACGGCCCGGTTATTCAGGCGGCAAGCGTTCGCGCGCTGGAAAAAGGCTGTACGGCGGATGATTTGCTTAACATGGTACAACGTGTGCGCGAAAAAATTTCAACGCCAATAGTTTTTCTCACATATGCCAATTCGATTTTTGCATACGGAAAAGAACGCTTCATGGAGCGTTGTCGCGACTGCGGCGTGGACGGCGTGGTTGTGCCGGATATCCCCCACGAAGAGCGCGGCGAACTTTCGGACGCCTGCGAGAAATTCGGCATAACGCAAATCGCGCTGGTCGCGCCAACCTCCGAAGAGCGCGTAGAAAAAATCGCCCGCAACGCCGAAGGCTTCATCTACTGCGTGTCCACCTTGGGCGTAACGGGGATTCGTGACGAAATCCGCACAAACATCACCGCGACAATTTCAAAAGTGCGCAATGTTTCTCAAATCCCGTGCGCTGTGGGCTTCGGCATTTCCACGCCCGAACAAGCCCGCGATATGGCTTCCGTTTCCGACGGCGCGATAATCGGCTCTGCCATCGTGAAAATAATCGGCGAATACGGCGCGGAATCCGTCGAGCCTGTCCGTCAATATATTTCTCGTGTTAGGTCAGAAATGGATGTAATTCAAAAATAAAACGCCAAAAAATCCACCGTGCCGTAAAAATTTAGAAGCAACCCAAAAAGAAACGGCGCGAAATTAAGGTATACGCGGTTGTCCTGCGGGATATTTTTCATGATAAACAGCAAGCCCAAGAAAACCGCCGCCAAAGTGTCAACGGTATATCTCGCGCCAAACTGATGCCCGCCCAGCGTCAAATGCGAAGAAAACGCAAGAAGGTGCAACGCGATTAAAACGGGCAACGCAAAAATAAGACAGGTTTCAAGGGTTGGTTTTGCACCCTTGAAGCCGTACATAAAAAGATACACCGCATAACTTACAAAAATCGGAGACGCGACCCAAAACGCAAAGCCGTGAAACATTGGCGAATCTGTCAGGTTAAAATTGAACAGCATACGGCGCAAATTGTCGGGCATACTGCTTAGCTGAAATTTGTCCACATAGTCAAACTCGGGCAGAAAATTGTGGCCAAATTCAAAAATACTGCCGAAGCGCGTAAAATTAAGCCACATAAAAAACGCGCCCAACACAAACGCAGGAGCGGCATAAACAAAAATCTTTTTTGCAAACGGAACGAACTCGCCTTCTTCCCGCATAAAAATAAGCCACAGCACAACGGGTACATAAAAAATGTTAAACGGGCGACAACCCATTGCGGCGCACATTGCAAACAGCGAGATAAACGAGTGCTTTTTGTTTGGCGTAAGCGCGTAATAAAACGCCATAAGCGTAAGCAAAAACGCTAAATTTTGCGCGATATACCACACCGCACCCCACAGCGCGATGTGCAAATAGTTTGTACCAAGCACAAGAAACAGGCTTATAAAAACCGCATGGGCTTTGTTCGCCAGCAACAAATTTGCAATTTTGTATGCGTAAACAAGCGACAGCAACGAAACCGCAAGCGCGATAACGTGGTCGGGCGTGGTTATGCCGAAAGCAAGCACAAACGGCAACATCACAACAGAAGGAAACGGCGGAAAGCTAATGTAATACCGCCCTTGAAACCGTGCGATTTCCAGCCACGGGATATCCTCCGCAAGATGGAGATAGCCCTCCAACCACCTCGCCGCCTGCCGCGAATACGAATTGTACCAATTCACCGCAAGCGGATTAAATTCTCCCGCGAAAATATAAATCAGGCCGTACACAATTCCCGCGGCACCCAAAATAATTATGTATGGCAAAAAATTATTCTTGAAAATCATACAATCACCCATCGGCATTATAAAATATTTTGCCCGTCTTGAAAAGTCGCGGGAATAAAAACCGCACACGTCTCATACATTTTTTACATGACAAGAAATATCTGAGAGGACGCGCTAAGATGGGTGGAGCAAGAATTTTTGTATTACATAAGAAGGATTTAATCCGCATGGGGATAATAGCACTTGTTGCCTTGGTGCTGATAGTTGCGGCATTGATTTTCCTTGTTTCGGGAGGAAGAAGCGAGCCGGACGCGGCGGCACGTTTTATACCCGGCACATATTCGTCAACGATTTTGCTGTACAACGAGCCGCTGCACGTTCGCGTGACGGTTAGCGAAAACGAAATCCTGTCCATATACATGACAGATATGGCAGACATTCACAGAACCTTCTACCCGCTTTTCGAGCCGCGCATGGCAGACCTTGCACAAGAAGTTCTGCGATACCAGTCCGCCTACATCAATCCCCGCACCGATTATCCCGTAACAACCGCGATTCTACACAACGCCGTAAGACACGCGCTGGAGATGGCGTATGCGGAGTAAGGAAGTTCTCGGGGCTCTGCCCCGAACCCCGCAAACTTTTTGAAAAAAGTTTGAACAAAAACTTCAATTTAAAAACCGCGCAAAATTCGCGCGGTTTTTGTGTTATTCAAAGAGTTCGGAGAGTAGTGGTGTGATTTTTTCTTCAATGCTGTTTTCAATTTCGTCAAACGCGGACAGTGTTTTTTCGGGCAGTTGGAACAGCCCGTTGTTTGCGGTTTGCGGCTTATACAAAAGCTGCAATATTTTATTTCTAAACCTTACGTAATTCCACATAAAATCACCCCGAAAAAATTAAAGTTTTTTTGAAGAGGGGGTTTGGGGGAGAAACTTTTTTCTTAAAAAAAGTTTCTCCCCCAAGGTCTTATCTCTCTATCACCAGTATATGCAATTACCGTAATTCTGCTTCCAGCCTGTAGATTGGGCCGTGTGCAGAGAATTTTTCTTCGTATTCGGTCATGATGTTTTCGGGGAAGTTGGAGGCGTGGAGGTCTAGGGAGATGTTTTTGACCAGCCAGTTTTTGCGGCTGAAACTCTCGAGGGAGGACTCGAAGAGGACGCGGTTATCGGTTTTGAAAAAGATTTCGGGTATTTTAAGTTTTTCGTAAAGTTCCAAAAAAGTATCGTAGGTAAGGCGGCGTTTTGCCCACTTTTTTTTGCGACTCCACGGGTCGCAGAAGTTGATGTACAGGCGCGAAATTTCGCCCGACTTGATGAACTCAAGGCCATCGTTTACATCCGCCACAACGAATGCGATAGAGCCTGCGGCTTTTTCTTCTGCGCGTCGGGCGGCGGTTGCAAGTATGGTTTCGTCGCGCTCTACGGCAACAAAATTGATATCGGGTTCTCGCCGCGATGTTTCGATTATAAAACGCCCCTTGCCGCAACCAATCTCTAAATGGATGGGTTTGCCGTCGTTAAAATATTCTGTTAGCCGCCCGAAATATTCGCTTTCGTTGCGCAAAATGCGGGGGTTGTTTTCCAGCTCTCCCGCAGACCATTTCTTTTTTCTCGTTCTCATATACTTGCTCCAATCTGTTTCAGGAAGTGTTCATACTACAGGAAAAAAATCGCGGTAAGTATAGCATTTTTGCAGAAAATGTCAATTTCCAGCACTTGTGTTGTCAAGGTAGTTTCTGAAAGGCGGTAAGCACTATGCTATTCAAATTACGCATATTCATAATTACGTATTGACATAAATTAAATGCCGTGATATTATGTATTTACGTTCGAGCGTAATATCATAATTCAAGGAGGTTTCTATGACAAGAGATTATGGCAAAGAAATTGACGGTATCAATGCACAGTTGGACGAAATCAAGGATTTATTGATGCGGTTCACAAAACAATCGCAAAAGAAAACAGGTGCAAAGTCGCTTCAACACATTGAACCCATGCGTAATATGCACTCCGATAAACGGTTATCGGAGTTAATGGAAGAAATGTGCGAAAAGGCAGATGGAGAAGGTATTACGGGTTTTATCACCTATTTAGGCGTTTTTGCATCCGGTGGCTGTCAATCAAATTGGATAAGTAATCAAGTGAATACCGACAGGCTTCTTGCGCTTATCGAAAGCAATATTGCCGTAAAGGTGCTTGCCTGTATCGGCAATAACGATAGATTGAATATGCTCCTCGCGTTGCTCCATGCCCCAAGAACGGTGGCGCAGCTTGTGGAGGAATGCGGCTACAATACGACAGGGCAAGTTTATCACCACTTAAAGCCGCTTCTTGCCGCTGATTTGGTAAGAGAGGACGAGAACAGCCGCGGCAGTTATTTAATTCAACCTCACCGTGTTCAAGGCGTTATTATGCTTCTTGCCGGTATCAGCGATATGCTTGATACAAAATATACGCAAGGTGACTGGGAACAAATTACAGATTGACGGATTTTGCTTCACAGAAGTAATGCGAAAAGGTTTTACTTCCCCCTTTCGCATTACTTCTCAACTGCCTTCATATTATAAGTCCGGGACGTGTTGACTCTTCCGCTGGGTAAGCGTTTATGATATACAAATCATACAACAAGGGAGGCAACACATGAGTAATCTTATTAAAATCCGAGATATGGCATCGAAGTATGATGTATCGGCGCGAACCCTGCGTTACTACGAAGACATGGGGCTAATTTCCAGCACACGCACCGATGATTATGCGTACCGCCTGTATGACGAGGCGGCGGTGAAAAAGCTGGAACAGATTTTGGTTTTGCGAAAGCTTAACATCAGCATAAAGGATATCAAGCAAATTTTCAGTGCGTCAGGCTCGCAGATAGTGCTGGAGGTATTGGGCAAAAAGGTGAATGACATTGATGCCGAGGTCGCGCTACTTCACGAGTTAAAAAAAATCGTTATGGAATTTATCCGTCAAATAGAAAAATCCGATTTCTCAAATGATTCTCATGTGAAAAAATTATACGAAAAAGCAAAAGATATTGAAAACAAAATTGAAAACCCGTTGCAGCATCTTATGGAAGTTACTACGCAGCTGGACAGCAGAAAACTCCCCAATGTTATGGTGGTAAAGCTACCGAAATTCCGCGCGGTTACATCGGGATGGACAACCGACGAATATTGCGGCGGCGATTTTTGGGAATGGGGCGAAAAAAACAAGCACCTTCTCAAAAATATTGTTTGGGATAATGACGAGTTTATTCTTGACAAAGAAATTTCTTGTGAAACAAGCGCGTTTATTTTTGCAATCAACGATGACGTAACCCCGTCAGACACCGCCCCTTATGAAATTATCGAAGTCGAAGGCGGGTTATACGCCACAGCCATATGCGTAGACATGGACGACGACAGCATGACAAGCCTGTATCCGCAAATTTTGAAATGGCTGGGCGGGACAAACTTCACCCGAGACACCTCACGCGACTTAATGGCGCACGGGCTTTTCACGCACAGCGATGTAAAAAAAGGGCTGGGTTATCATCAACTGCAACGATATGTACCTATAAAATTTAACACAGACGGTTGGAAAACCGTGTATTCACTTGCAACAGATGAGGTGATACGGGATTTTAAAATCGGCACGTCCGCGGGCGGATTTAACACAAATTTTATCGAATCATCAGGCGACCCCACATACACATTTTTGCAAAACGGTATCCATGTCACCAACACTAAACACGACTGGGACGGAATTGACATAAATCTTAAAGCACTAAATATACCGCCAAACCACTACTGCGCTGTGGACGTAAGCGGAAAAATCATCGCCGACATTGCAACTAAAAGCCGTATGTGGATGGCAGGTATGCCGGGTTACGACTGGCTGGACAGCCATTCTTCCACCGACGGAGAATACTTCCGTCTGCAGCATACCTTCCCCGTAATCGAAGGCAAACCAATCCCATTTATCAGAGTCGCCGGCATTGCCCACCCTCAAATTTCGCCCTTCATAATAGAAGGTATCGAGGTCACGGTAAAGCCGTTTACAGAAGCCCCGGGGTACATTGAGTCTGAAAAAATCAAGGTAATCGTTGTGGAGTCGGACACAGATTCGTATTTTGAATTTATCATGCCGAAAAGTTATAACGGCGACAAAGAAGCCTTCCGCAAAGAAATCTACGACCTTCATCTGGACAAATGGCTAACCATGGACAGCAATAACAAAAAGCAACTCACAGGCAACCCCGATACATTCCGCCAAGATGAAAACGGCCATCAAGTGCTTATGATAAGCATTGAACAGGATTACAAAAAGGGACTGCGTTAAGCATTTATTATGCCAAAATCATGTCTGCGATTCGTGTTGCTTCATCGTTTCCTTTTAATAAGCGGAGAAGTTCCAGCGCGAAGTTTATGGAAGTTCCGACGCCTTTGCTTGTGGTAATGTTGCGGTCTGTAACCGTAGGGTCTTTGGAAATTTTTGCGGCATTAAGTTGCGGTTCGCAAGACGGGTAACACGCGGCGGTTTTGTCTGAAAGAAAGCCGAGCATTCCAAAAATCGTGGGCGCGGCGCAGATTGCCGCCAAGGGGCGGTTATGCGCGTTGTGTGTGCGCAAAAGTTCCAGAAGCGGCTCGTGTTCCTTGTAGCTCGTCGTTCCGGGGCCGCCGGGTAAAATTAGCATCGCATTAGAAACATCCGGCAGTTCTTCAAAAATTAAATCTGCCGTTACGCAAATATCTCGCGAGCCTTTGACAACACGCTCCCCCGTAATCGAAACGCTTGCCGCTTTAACGCCGCCGCGCCGCAAAATATCCAGCGTTGCAATCGCTTCCACCTCTTCAAAATTTTCGGTTAAAAACATAATTGCTTCATACATTTTTGGTTGCTCCCTTCAGATTTTGCCGCATTTTTCATAAAATATCTTATAACAAAATTTCATGCTTGACAAACTCTTTTATATGTTGTACTATTGCGCCTGTGAAAAACACGAAACACATTTCGGGCGCATAGCTCAGCTGGGAGAGCGCCTGCCTTACAAGCAGGATGTCGGAGGTTCAAGTCCTTCTGCGCCCACTAATGCCCCTGCGGGATTCTCTTGCGGGGGCGTGTTTTTCGGCGGAATAGCTCAGTTGGCTAGAGCATACGGTTCATACCCGTAGGGTCGCTGGTTCAAATCCTGCTTCCGCTAGTACATAACTCCGTGTGAGACGCAATCGGGAAGATGGGCTGTTTTATGAAAAGTAGGCTGGACAACAACAGCAACTTGAATGCCGTAATCAAACAATTGCAAAAAGAAAACAGCGCGTTGAAGATGAAGATTGCGTTGGCGGAAGCGGATATAGCAAAAAAGAATGCGTCTGCCGAAGAAGTGCATTACATGAATTTTATTTTGCAAAACACCACCAACATTTTATTTTTGTTGGATTTGGACAAGAAGTTTGTGTATGCGTCCAAGATTTTCTTGGAAAAAGTGGGAGTGGAAAGTCTTTCGCTTTTAAGCGGCAAATATTACAAAGACGTTTTAAAAAGCATTTTGGGTAACAAAAACATGATGCGCCTTTCGGGCGCAATCAGCTTTGGGCTTACGCAAAGCATGACCACCGCCTTGGAGCGCGAGGTGGATAAAGACGGCGAAGCAAGTACATACACGGCTCATGCGTCCCCGATTATAGACGCTAAGGGACGGCACACGGGCATTTTGGTTCTTCTGGAAGATATCACAGAGATAGACGATGCGATTATGGCGGCAAAGCGCGCCAATGACTCACGCGCAAAATTTTTGGCAACCATGAGCCACGAATTGCGCACGCCCATGAACGCAATCATCGGTATTTCCGATATCGAGCTGGACAGGGAAGACCATTCTGCCGAAACCAAAAGCGCGTTTGAGAAAATCTACAACTCAGGCAAAACCCTGATGGGCATCATAAATGACGTGCTGGACCTTTCACAAATGCAAGCGGGCAAGCTGGAACTGTCGCCCGTTAAATATGATGCTGCGATATTTATAAACGATATCATCCGCCTAAACGTGATGCGGCTTGAAGATAAGGAAATCAACTTCACCGTCAAAATTGCAGAAAATTTGCCCGCCGAATTAATAGGCGATGACCTTCGCGTTAAACAGGCAATAAACAATGTGCTGGGTAACGCAATAAAATTCACGGGTACGGGCAGTGTAGTATTTGAGGTGAAGTGCAAAACCACACGCTCAGACGCCGCGCTTACATTTATAGTGCGCGACACAGGGCAAGGGATGAAGCCCGAACAGCTAAAGGCATTGTTTAGTGACGACTTTACCGCGTACAACCACGAAGCAAACCGCAAATCAAGCGGCGCAGGGCTTGGCATGGACATCACGCGCAACATACTTGACCTGATGCACGGTAAAATTTCGGCGGAAAGTGACCCCGACATGGGTACGTCTGTTACGATAAAATTGGTGCAAAAGATAGTTGACAAGAACAAAGTAATCGGTGCGGAAACCGCCGCAAGTTTGGCAAATTTCAAATTCGGCGGAATGAAACGCGCAAAAATCGTGCGCGAATTTATGCCATACGGAAGCGTTCTAATCGTTGACGACATGAAAACAAATTTGTTTGTTGCTTCGGGGCTTATGCAACCATACGGTTTGCAAATAGACACGGCATTAAGCGGGCGCGAAGCCATAGGCAAAATACGTGACGGCAAAAAATATGACATCATCTTTATGGACCACATGATGCCCGACCTGGACGGCATGGAAACCACAAAACTTATCCGTGAAGAAAATTACACTTTGCCCGTTATCGCGCTTACCGCAAACGCCGTTGTTGGGCAGGATAAAATCTTTCTTCAAAACGGTTTTGACGATTTTATTGCAAAACCTATTGACACAACACAATTAAACGATATTCTAAACATATACATCCGCGACAAACAATCCGACGAAACGCTAAATACCGCACGGCAAAAAAAAGAACGGGGCGAAGATAAACCCGCACCGTCGTCCCAATCGCCCATAGACAATCTAAAAAAAATAAAAGGGCTGGACGTGGACACCGCGTTGGACGCAATGAGCGGCTTACCCGAGTTGTACGTGGACACGGTAAAACTTACAATAAAACTTTTGCCGGAGCGGATACAAAAAATGGACAGCTACTTGTCCGAGGATATCAAAGCATTTACAATTGAAGTACACGGGCTTAAAAGCGCGCTTAAAAACATTGGCGCATCAAAGCTTGGCAACTACGCCGCAAAGCTGGAACGCGCCGCACTGGATAACGACACCGCCTACTGCAACGAGAATTATCCCCCGTTTAAAACAGGTCTTACGGAACTGGAAAACGTTTTGCGAAACGCGCTTCCCGAAGATAAAACGGAAAAGAAACAGGCAGACAAAACCAATCTTCTGCCTGCGATTGCGGAAGCAAAAACCGCCGCAGAAAGCTACGACCGCGACGCCGCGCTGGAGATTTTGTCACAGCACACGTCATTTTCATATGATGACGATACGGACGGTTTTCTGAAAGAAATCATATCCGCGCTGGAAGCATTCGATTGCGACGGCGCGTTAAACAAACTAAACGAATTAGAGGAGAAATTAAAATGAGAAAGTATGACGGAGAAAGATATTACCACAGTATTCCGGGACTGTTAGTTCCGCGCTCCACAGTATCGGACGAGGTTCACGAGGCAATAAACAAATTCATTGATGTAATTCCGGATTTATCTGCAAAACTGGACGACTGCATCATGAACGTGGAAGTTTCGGAAATGCGTGACGCATTTATGAAAGCCATGCACTCGCTTATCAATATGCTCAAATCCATTTACGCAAGGGGGCTTGAAACCGAAGCCAACCGCTTGCTTAACTGCACCAAAGATGAAAAGATGTTTTCGCTTGCAAAAAAGAATTTCAAACCATTTATAACAGAAACACTGTCTCTTTCCGTTGCAATGCAGAAAGCACAAAAGGGCGGTGAAAGCGAAGAGAAATCTGTAAAGGTAAGTAAAATCGAAGTTTACGCAAACACTGCAAAAAGCCTTAACGCCGTTAGTTCCCTTCTGGAAGACGGCTTTGTAGACCCCGCACGTGTTCTTTTATCCGAACTCTCCACCCACCATCCGGAAACCGTTGTTTTCGCAAATCTGTTGGCCTTGATTGACAATGGCAAAACCGACGAAGCCAAAGTTATGATTGACACACTGCGTCAAAAATTCAACGAAACACTAAACAAAATGGCAGGAACCGACCTGAACAAAAAAATTCTTGCCGTGGACGATATGCCGGAAATTCTTTCTTTCGTAAACAACGCGCTAAAGAGCCATTACAAAGTCATTGCCGTACCCGGTGGGCAAGCCGCGCTAAAAGTTATGGAAACGCAAAAGCCCGACCTTTTCATCCTGGACATAGATATGCCGGGCATGGACGGTTTCGAGCTTGCCGTTCGCATTCGTCAAATGCAAGAACACGCCACAACCCCAATCATCTTCCTCACAGGCAACTCTTCCCGCGAACACATCGCCAACGCCACACAGGTTGGCGGCAACGAATTCATAGTAAAACCCGCCAGCCACGAATACTTGCTTACTAAGGTTGGTAGCTTCTTGAATGAATAAAATGGAATAAAAAACTCAAAGCCGCGCTTAACTTAATGCGCGGCTTTGTTGAACGGTTGGTGCAGATATGGATGTAACGTACGAACTGGATGGACAAAAATTTATGTGGAACAGTGCAAAATACAATATCAATAAAGAAAAGCACGGCATTACGTTTGAGGAAGCGGCTTCTGTTTTTGTGCGCGACAATGTTAAATTTTATGACGATGAAGCACACTCGAACGAGGAAGATAGGACTATAGCCGTAGGTTTTAGCGAAAAACTAAGAGTGCTTATGGTGTGCCATTGTTTACGGGAAAGTGACACGGTTATCCGGATATTCTCTGCTCGAAAGGCAACGAAATTTGAGGAAAGATTATTACAGGGAGGCAGACGAACATGAAAACGGAATACGACGTTAGAACCCTGAAAGAAAAACCCCATCCGCTGCAAACAAAAATTGATAGTGGTGAGATAACACTAAAGAACACATTTGACATCCCAAGTGAGGAATTTGAAAAAAAATTACTTCAACTGAGTGCTGATGAACGTAAATTGGCGTTAATGTATTGGAACGCTAATCACAAAACGCAGAGGATGGTTTAGCCGTTCTCTGCGTTTTGCATTTATAAAAATTGTCTAAAATGGCAATCGGATACATAAACATGGTATACTATTTCAAAAAGTTCATAGGGGCGGGATAAATGGAAGCTTCGCATTTATTTTTGGCTATCGCGCTGATACTTCTGTCTACGAAGTTGTTTTCGCTTTTCATGCAGAAGATTCATTTGCCGCAGGTTGTAGGGGCGTTGGCGGCGGGAATTTTGCTTGGGCCTGCGGTGTTTAATTTGATGCAACCATGCGAGTCTATTTCCACATTGGCAGAGATGGGGGTTATTTTTCTGCTGTTTTCGGCAGGGATGGAGACGGATTTTGGAAAATTGAAAGAGTCGCTGGGGTCATCGTTTTTGATATCGGTGCTTGGTGTGGGGCTTGCGCTGGGCGGCGGATTTTTGGCGGCATTTGCGTTCGGAAAGCCGTCCTTTGAAAGCTTTTTTGTGGGCGTTGTGATTGCGTCTATGTCTACCAGCATTACGGTTGAGGCACTAAATGAAATGGGCAAGCTGAAAACGAAAACGGGCACGGCAATCTTGGGCGCGTCTTTGTTTGACGATATTTTTGTAATTGTTATTCTTGCGGTGGTTGTGGGAATGCGCACGGGAACGGATGGGTTTTCTGTTGCGTCTGTGGCGTTTTTGCTGGTGCGGATTGCGGTGTTTTTTGTGTTTGCAATCGGCGCGGGGTGGTGCGTGAACAAGCTGTTCAACAAAATGTACGAGAAAAGCGGACGCAAAGGGCGGTTTTCTATTTTTGCCGTGGCGTACTGTTTTATCATGGCGTTTGCGGCGGAACAGTTTGGACTTGCGGATATCACGGGCGCGTATATCGCAGGGATTGCGTTCAGCAATACCCGTTGCGTAGAACTTTTGGAAACAAAAACGCACACCCTTTCCTATATGCTTTTTACGCCTGTTTTTTTGGCGAACATCGGCTTGCAAACAAGCTTTGGCGGCATCACGGGCGATGTGCTTATTTTCACGGCGGTGCTTGCACTTGTTGCCATTTTCTCCAAGGTAATCGGTTGCGGTTTGGGCGCGAAATTATGTAAGTTCACCACCAAGGAAAGCCTGCAAGTCGGTTTCGGAATGGTGGCGCGTGGCGAAGTCTCCTTCGTTGTGGTGAACAAGGGTATTCTCGCGGGCATTGTAAGTGCCGCGCTGTTCCCCAGTGTGATTATCGTTGTGCTTGTGACGGTGCTTGTCGCGCCGCTTATGTTGAAGTGGGCGTACCGCGATTAACACGATTCTTCAAAATATGCGTCGAGGGAAGAATAAAACATATTTGAAGCATTGCGGCATACAGCGCGGAGACAAATGTGATTGCAAGCATAGGCCCGATATTGGCGGGGTCGTCTAATGTACCCAAAATAATAATCAACGCGCCTAACACTTGGAAAACCGCCGTGTAATTTATCACCTTCCCGGAAAGAGCCAACAGGCGCAAGCCCTTTTCAACATCCTCCTCCGAAATTACATACTTCTTGGAAAAAATCGCGTTCGCCGTTTTCACAAACGTCCTAAATTCCCCCGTGGTAAAGTACACCGCAAACAGCACCACCATGAACACAAAAAGCGTCGGCGCGTCTATGAACCAAAAAATATAATCCATCCCCGACACAGTTAGCGCAAACATCAGCACCATAGGCAGTACAATAAAAATTCCCAGTGCGTGTTTCATAGAATCATCTCCCTAAATTTAAAAGATTAAGTTCTCGGGGACGCTGTCCCCGCACCCCTGCAAGGGATTTCATCCCTTGACCCTACCTTTGAAAACCGCGCACGCGGTTTTCAGGTTAAAGTTTTTTGTCGAACTTTTTTTCAAAAAAGTTCGTGTGGGTTCGGGGGCAACGCCCCCGAGAACTTAAACTAAGTATAGCCAAAAAAAATGAAAAAATCATGTGCGGAAGATGAAGGTTTTATGAAGGAATGGAGAAGGTGAGCGTGGTAGCGGCGGGGGAGGATTTTGCGGAGATTTCGCCGTGGTGTGCGGAAATGATTTCGTGGGCGATGGAAAGACCGAGGCCGCTGCTGCCTGTTTTGCGACTGCGGGAAGGGTCTGCGCGGTAGAAGCGTTCAAAAATGTGCGGCAGATGTTCGGGCGGTATGCCTATGCCGCTGTCGTGAACGGAGATGGATATAAAGCCGTTGGCGGTGAGTGCGGCGGTTATTTTTATGAGGCATTCATCGGCGGAATACTTTATTGCGTTGGAGAGGAGAATGCGGATTACGCGGCGTATGGCGTATTCGTCACAGACGGCGGAAAGTTCTGGCGCGGCGTCGGTTTCAAAAGTGAAATTGGGCGATACAAGACGGAACTCGTCCGCAATTTCGGATATCAGCGCGGTTATGTCTGTTGTTTCAAATTTATAGCTTTGGCTTCCGCTGTCGCTTCGCGCCAATAAAAGAAGGCTGTCTACCAGCCCGCTCATGCGTTGAATTTCGTGCTTTATTACGTCGGTACTGTTGGGGTTGTAGCCGTGGCGCAGCAACAAATCCGCGTGGCCGTTGATTATTGTAATGGGCGTGGCAAGTTCGTGTGACGCGTCTGCAACAAAGCGGTTTTGCATCTCAATGTATCGGTTTAATTTTGCCGCCATTGTGTTAAATGCAAGGGCGTATTCCCGCAGTTCATCGTCATCCTCGTCTATTATAAGCGGGCTTCCGAAGTTCATTTCGCCAATTTCGCGTACCTTGGAAATCATTTGGCGCAGTGGGTTAAGCACATTTTCTATGATAATCGAACTTACCGTAAACGCCAGAATACCCGCAATCACAAGAATTATCGAGTCCCACCCGCCTGAAAAAAGCTGTACCCGTCCTTCAAAACCCATTGTTTCCAAGTGATTGTTCAAGTTGGCAACCATCACAAGATACAGCGCGAGCATGGTGACAAGCATCAAAAATGTTGCAAAAAGCGTAAACTGCGTTGCGCGTTTAAGTTTTAACCGCTTTAGCACAAATTGTTTAAGCATGGTGTATCACATATCCCTTCCCGCGCACGGTTTCGATTATCTGTGCTTGCGAAACCCGTGCGATTTTTGCGCGGATATTTTTCACATTTGCGTCCACGATATTAGACTCGCCGTAGAAATCGCCAAAGACCGCGCCGATTATTTCCTCCCGCGTTTTAACTTTGCCGCTGTTGTTGTGCAAATAGCGCAGAATTTCAAATTCCGTTTTAGTAAGATGAAGGTCTTTGCCGCTGATTTCTGCGCGGTATGCGTCCGCGTTTATGTACAAATCTCCCGAGGGTACGGGAGATTGCGCGGCTGTTTTTTGCCGCAAAATATGTCGTTTTATTCGCGCAATAAGTTCCATTGTGTCAAACGGTTTTGTCACATAGTCATCCGCGCCTGCGGTAAGAAATGCCACTTTGTCGTACACTTCTTTCCGCGCCGTTAAAATAATCACAGGCACATTAGACGTTTTACGAATCTCCCGCAAACACTCCAGCCCGTTTTTTTCCGGCAACATGATGTCCAGCAACACCAGCGAAAACTCCGCGCTAAACTTTGCCATAGCTTCCGCACCGTCCTGCGCGACCTCTACGGCAAAGCCCTCAAATTCCAGCTCCGTTTTCAAAAACGAAACGATATTTTCCTCGTCTTCACAGATTAAAATTTTATCATTCATGTTTCAACCAAAACTCGGCAAGTTCAATCAGTTCGGCGTAGTCGGCTGTGGTGGAAAGCACGACTTGAACCTCCGTTTCAGAATCCACAGGCGGGATATCTGACCGCCCGCTTGAAACGATACGTTGGATGGAACGCATATTGTAAAACAGTATGCTGTACGCGCCGTCCGTGCCGATATATACGGTTGTCTCGCCAATGAGAAGTTCGCGGAAATCGCCTTGCGCGGGGTCGTGGATGGGTTCGCCTTGCCACATAGAAACCGCGCTTCCCGTTGAGCTTATAAATCGGTAGGTTATTTCATTGCAGTCCATGGTTACGCGAACTTCGGAGTTCCACCCCTCGGGTACTTGCATACCCGCGCGTTGCGGAATAACAAACACCACGCAGTCGTCCGCTTCTTCGGGTACATAACGCCATATGTCTTGGCTGTCTTCCACCCACGCGCCGCCGCCTGCGACGGGTGCAGAGGACGGCGCGTCAGGCACTGCAACCGCATCCGCCGCAACAGCCGCGTCTGCATCCCACGCAACTTCCGCTTCTTCCATTATGCGGACATTCGGCATCGCCCATTCAATACCGCCGCCAAACATATATGCATCAACTTCCAAAATCTCTGCCGCGCCCGCAACAATGGCGGGTTCTGCGTTTTGTTCCGAATAAATATTCGCAAACGGATTGCCGTGCATAAGAAGGAACGCCGCAACAAAACACACCACCACCAACGAAGCGGCAAATGTGCCAAAACCCGCAAAACGCTTGCGGCTCGTTTTTACGGTTTGCTCGCGCAGTAGCGCGACCTGCATTTTAGCGTCTAAACGCAAAACGGAAATCTCGTCCGCAGGTTCAAGTTTTTCGCGCTCTTGCTGATACACCGCGCCTTTTTCGTCCACATACTCGGCGGCAAGCGATTTGAAAAATTGTTCTGCTTTATAGCTTTTCAAGTCCCCCATAAATTGGTCTGCTTCCCGCAAATTTTTAAAATCATCCTTCATGCCTACCGCACCTCCTTTGCCAGTTCTGCCAGTTTTTTCTTTGCTCTGTGCAAACGCACCGTTACGTTATTTTCGCTTATACCCAAAATATTCCCAATTTCCTTGTGCGGTAAATCATGCGCAAATTTTAACAGAAAAACTGCGCGTAATTCGTCGCTTAATTTATCAATGAGTCGCACCGCCCGTGACGCTTCGTCTCTTTCGGCAACGGTTTCTTCCAAGTTGAAGTCCGACGCTTGCTCAAACTCATCAAAGTTTGTAGGAAGAACCTTGTTGCGCTTATGATACAAATTTATTGCCACATTTTTTACAACCGTAACCAAAAACGCCGCCGTGCGCGAAGAATCAGGGTCTTCCAATTTATCGAAATGCTTGTAAACCCGAATAAACGCCTCACTTACGGCATCTTCCGCAAGGGCGTAATCTTTTAGAATGTCATACGCCTTGCGCCACAAAAGCTTTTTGTATTTCTCATACAAATAATCGAATGTATTTTTCTCCAAGGGAATCCTCCACTTAATATACCTTTTGAATGCGCAAAGTATTACACACCTGTCGTGTCTGTTGCGTCCAAAAATTCTTCTACGTTTCGCAACCCATAGAATAACAAAAATTCTTCCGATGTGCCAAACAAAATGGGTCTGCCGGGCGCGTCCAGCCGTCCTTTTTCTTCCACCAATCCGTATTCCACCAGCCGATTAACACCGTGGTCGGAATTTACTCCGCGAATATTCTCAATAACCGCTTTTGTAACAGGCTGTTTAAACGCAATAATCGCCAGCGTTTCCAGAAGCGTTTGCGTCAATGCCCTTCGCGGCTTGATATTCAGCAATTTCTTGATTACATCAAAATACTCCGGATTTGTACACAGCCTAAAACAATCATCCACTTCCCGCAACTGTATCCCCGATTTTTGTGCCGAATATGTATCTGCCATTTTGGCAAGCAAATTACGCACCAGCGGTATGTCGCACCCCAGTGCCTCCGCAAGCTTTGAAACAGGCACACTCTCGCCGCTTGCAAAAAGCATTGCTTCCAGCATTTTTTCACGCTCTGTAGTTAATGCGGGCATGATTTTCTCCTTTGGATTTGTACTCACGTTCCGTCACAGTCCATTTCTTGCAGTGCCATAATCTGCCCTTTGTTATTGTAGCAATATTGGTATGGGAACTCTCGCGACAAGGCTTCGTCCGAAAATTCCTCTTTGGCTTCCATGATATTTCGTTTGCGGGATAATGAAAAATCCCAGTTGTTGGTAACGTTTGCGCCAAGCAAGATATGGTCTTGCAGCTCGCCCTCAAACGGAACCGCCAAAGCGACAACGTTTTCCAAAATATGTTCGCCAATATTTATTTTATCAAGGATGCAGATGTTTGCCTCACCTTTATAACCGCCTACACTTGTAAGCATTGTTTGTTTAAGCATTCTGCCGTACTTTGGAACAAGAAATTTGTGGATGATTGTATTAAAAGCCCCTGTGTCAACCAGCACGTTAATGGGTGCGCCAAATCGGGAGCGGTTTTTGTCCCAAAGACGTGCTTCAAAAACATAACGGCACGGTCTTTTTTTGTTCAATTTAGCCGAGAAGCTGAACATGGAGATTTCCTCCCCGCTCTTTGCAACCACAGTATATCTTTGCATCGGCGTTAAACTCGTCAATGGCAATATCGGAGAGAACGGCGTAGCCTTGCTCGCTACTCGTTGCTGTTGCAATAAGGTATCCGCCATCCCATGAGTTGTCTAAACCTATAAGGCTGACAAGAACCCAGCTACCGGTAAATTCTTGGTCTATTTCTTCCTCTGTTATAAATCGTGTGCCGTCATATCGGGTTATATCCATGCACAATCTCCATTCTGCCGTCACATAGTATCCATCTTCTTATCATATTCCACGAATTTATTTCTGCCTGTGCGTTTTGCAGTGTAGAGGGCGGTGTCGGCGCGGTGGATAATGTCGTCAAGGGTGTCTTCGTGGGTGAGGAGGGTGGAAATGCCTTGGGAGACGGTGATGTTCATGCTCATGTCTTTGATTATGAAGGGGGATTCTTCCATGGTTTTGTGTATGCGTTCGGCATTTTTTATTGCAGAGTCGTAGGGTACTTCTGTAATCATTATGATAAATTCTTCGCCGCCGTAACGGGCGATTATGTTGCTTTGGCGGGTAACGCCCATCATGCGCTTTGCGGAAATTTTGAGTACTTCGTCGCCTACCTGATGCCCGAAGTTATCGTTAATGCGTTTAAAATAGTCGAGGTCTGTCATGATTATATGGAAGCATTTGCCTTCGGCTTTGCATTTTTCCAGCGCGATGGAAGCGTTTTCCATGAAGTAGCGGCGGCTGTACAAGCCTGTCAGTTCGTCTGTGTAGGCGATGGTTTCCATTTTTTGCATCATGGCAACAGAGTCGCGAAGTTCGCGCAGGTCGCTGATGTACATGATGGCGTGTTCCTGTTCGCTTAGGCGAACACGCACAAGGGTGACTTCGCACGGGATTTGCACGTCCTCCATGTTTTGGTGCATCCACTCGTAATGTGCGCGGCCGTTTTCAAAAGTCTCTTTCAATTTGTCCAATGCTTTAAGGCGCGAAAGTTCGCCGTTCGGCTGTTTTTCGGGCGACAGTTGAAAAAACCGTTTCATAAACGATTGCTTGTTTAAAAGCCCGAACAGATGCACAACTTCGTTATTACATTCCACAACATTAAAGTGTTCGTCTACAATGCCGCAAGCTATGGGGCAAGAATCCATCATTGCCTGCAAACGCTGGCGCGAAGCGTGTTCTTCAATCAGAGCCTGTTTAGACTCGCGCTGGTCTTTAATAAATTCCATGATGTAAGACCTGCCGCCAAGCACAACGCGCAAAAGCGTGACCTCTGCGGGGATAAGTTCCCTGTCTTTGCGGAAGTACAGCCAGTCAAATTTTGCGGTGTCTCCCTTGGTTAAAACGTCGTTCATAAGTGAGCGGAATTTTGTGCGGGAAGGGCTGCCGTCGGGCTGATACGGGGGCGAAAGTTCGCCAACGCAGTTCACCATTTCCGTAGAGTCGTAAAAATCAAACAAGTCCCAAACGGGCTGGTTGGAATACACCACTCTGTAGTACACATCGCGCAGGACACATGGCAATGGCACGTGGTCTATAATTTGGCGCAACGCTTCATTTGTAACGGAATGCTCAAAATTTAGCGGGGCTAAATCAATTTGACTGTTCATAAACATTCAACTCCTACAGCAAGACCGCTTTTACGGGCTGCACGTCTTTTACCAAGCTTGAAATCAGTTTTTCTAATTGGTCGTGTTTAAACATTTGCTCGCAAATTATTGCGTTGTTGATAGTAAAGTACGGGTCTGCGGGATTTTCGTGAATGAATGGTTTGGCGTTTTTAACAGACCGTTCCTTGGTGGTTATACTGCCTGAAGCCATTTCTTCGGAAAAATAATACGAAAGCGTTTCGTTGTAGAACATGGGCACGGCGGCAAGATATATGCCGTAGCGCACGTATTGCATCGGCACGGCAACATATGATGCCGCACCCTCTATACGATAATACAACCAACAATCCTTATCGGGCAAGCTTTTATATAAAAAAGGTTGGAATTTTTCCATAAAAGGCGTTGGTGTGGTTTTATTTTCTTTGAAAACGGGAAAAAGTATACCCTCGTTTTCCATGGTAGAAATTGCATACTTGATAATTTCTTCCGACTTAAACGTGGTGATATTGTATTGCAGATAAACGCCCGCAAGCCCCCACGCAAGCAATGTTTGCGACGCGTCGGAATCCGCCGCCGACACCGTTTTCAGATATGTTTTTTCCAATATGCTTAATACATCATAGTTCGGACGGGTAGAATTTGCCAGCATTTCGTAGGTTGCAAGCTCGGTAAATTCTTCCAGAAGCGGATTTTCCGATTGCGTCCCGTGCAGGCGGGTGAACGCCTTTTGCGCGTGTTGGCAAAAACTTGACATTGCAAGGGCGGATTCTATCACTTGTGCGTCCAGCGCGGGGGCGGTTCGATTATCCTCGTCAATCACTTGCGAAAGATTTGCCCATTCGCTGTAGCTTGCGCGGTAATTTTCCAAAACGAAGTTAAGCAACTCATCATCGTGGAAATTGTTGGCAAGCAAATTGTAGCCGATTTCCGCAATAATTTTCGTTGTGTGTTCGTCACATTTGGGCAGTAATTGCTTTACGGTTTCAAATAAAATTTCTTGCGAGATTTTTGCGTACTTGGAATAAATTAATTTTGCGGCACGGGTAAATTCCCTCGTTTGCATATAGATGCTTAAAAGCTGTTCGATGAAATCATCTTCAATTAGGTTTTCGTCAATCTCGCCAAAGCATTCCAACGCTTGCTCGAAACTGAAAGCGTTGTAATGCAACCGTCCCAGTGCGACAAGTATTTTCATCTTGTACGCTTTGGTTATGCCTTTTTCTTGTAAAATTGCTTCAAAAACGGGCGCGGCGTCGTCGGTTGGCGTTTCGGGCGAAAGATAATAATTCGCCAAATACGCCAGAAGATGAAACCGCCTGTCGCCCTTGCGGAAGAAATACAAATATAACTCAGGGCCCGCTTGCCCAATCATGCGCTTGATTGTTACTTCTTCGCCCAGAATTTCGCGCTGGGATTTTCCAAGGCAGGTGTAACCCGCGTTTTCGCTTACGGCTTCTATTATGATGGGGGAATTGTCTTGCGTTTCGTAAACCTCCATGCGGCGTTTTTCCTGCTCCGTGATATAGATGTACCGCACGGCAGAATTTTCCTGCGTGTGCAGTTCAAAAAGTGTGAGGTTCTCCCGCAGAATTTCCTCGGCTTTATCCAAGTCCACGCCCGAAATCCCAAGTGCGCGGAAGCGACTCCACAGGTAAAAATATATGCTGTTTGCCTCTCGACCTTTAATCCCCGCTTCCAAACAGCGCGTGCCCAATTGCAAAATTTTGCTTTGCGCATCGGGCAACAGGTCTGCAAATGCCGTGTCGTTAAGAAGAAAATGATATACGTAAACGGCAAAATTCGGCTCTGAAATTTCGCCCGCGCCTTCCATAAATTTTTTTAGGGGATAGCGATTAATATGCGGCGATTTATTCTGATAGGCGGCGCGAACCAACGCGTTAAAAAGCTCGGGGGTGTACACCTGCTTTTTCTCCGCGTCACGGTAAAACGCAAACGCTTCCGCAGACATATCGCCGTTTTTTATACGGTGCGTGCAAATATCTTTTAGAATCGGCGGATAATTGCTTGCGGCATATAATCTTTCACCCGCAGGCGGGTCTGCCGCAATGGCAGAAGATAGCGTATCCGCGTATTTTGCCGCAACCGCGCCTATATCCGCGCCGCGATTTGCCGCGTAAATTAACACGGGCAAAATGCTCAAACCTTCAAAGCCGCTTGGCGCGGTTTTGTAATATCTAAACAGCCCTTCGTACAAGAAAATACTGTTGCATCCCGCGTGTAACGCTTCCGTTAAATGGGTGTACGCCTCGGGTAATTCGCCCGCCGCGAGGGAAAGCAATCCCTGCATAACCGCGTAGTGCGGAGATGGCGGCGCGTTCTTGATATGGTCGGCAAGTGCGCGTCTGTGCTTCTTTGCCGACCTTGCTCGCCGCTGGCTTAATTCCAAATACGCATACAAAAAACACAGCGTCCCGTAAAAAAACGGCGACCCCGCTTTTAAATGATTCTTATACGCCATTGCCTTGTCTAGCATTTCATTCGCGTTGTCGTAGTGCCTTGCTTCAATCGCCACAAAAACCGCCAGCGAATACAATTCTAAATGCACCAAATTCCGCCTGTGCGCCGCAATTGCCGCATGATTCGCCCTTTGCAACAGCACACGCATATCATATTCCGGCCCCAAAAACCGAAACGCTTGCCACGACCGCATCACAAGCGCGATTGTGGTTTTAGCATCGTTTTTGTTTCTTGATTCTATGGCTTCTATTTTTTTTTGAATGTCTATCATGCGTGACTCCTTTATCGGAGAAGTTCGCGGGGGAATATCCGTATATAAAAGAAATTTGCACCCGCAAGGGAAAGTATGCTAAAATGTGTGCGCAACAAATAGCGTAGCGACCGTGAGGTGTTTCCGCACCCCACGGCGAGTGTAGGGATTGTACCCATCACCTAACACACACGGGCTTTCGCCCGCCACTACAAGCCACATTTTAGCATTGTTTCATTTCTGTTTCAATAATGCCGTGTTTGTTTTCGGTGTATTTGTGCAGGGCGTGGACGTGTTTTATTTTGGTTTATGTATTTTGGCGGCGGGGTTTGTATTATATTTCTTGGAATTTTCCAAGGTGTGTAGGTGTTGGCAGGTTTTTCTGCCGTCCCCGCACACCTTTTTTAGTGGCATAACCCACGGGGCGAAGTATGAAGTACATATTTCCCTCGTGGGCGTTGCCTAAAATATTAGTCCGATATGGACAGGGAGGATTTTTTAAAATGAAAGCGAAGAAATTTGTGATGTTTTGTATCTTGTGCGGCTTGCTTGCCTTGGGAATGGGTACGACTGTGTACGCACAGCACGTAGCCACACCCACAACGCACAGAGTCTTGTTAAACGGAAGGCAGGTTCAAATTGCAGGTTACAATATCCGCGGCACAAATTATTTTAGATTGCGGGATTTGGCTTATGTGTTAAACGGTACGGCGGTGCAGTTTAATGTGTCATGGGACGAAGCGGCAAGAGCCGTAAGAATTTACAGCAATACCCCATACGTACCCGCAGGGGGTGAAATGCAGTATGTGCCGACGGGTGCGACTACTGCCATTATTGTAGATACGCTGTTTTATGTTGATGGACATGAAATCTGGCTGCCTGCAAGCGGAGGAGTGACCACGCAAAGCGGGTTTACTCACAGCGAACATCCATTCGTTGCCAATATAGGCGGAAACAATTTTGTTCAGCTCCGTTTGATTAGTACATTAGTTGGTGCTTATGTTGATTTTATGAGCGCGCATAGCACTATACTAATTAACACTAACGACATACGCGATTATTATCGGGGATTAAATACCGCTCAAAGATTTTTGCACAATTTTTTAGAAACAGGCGTATCTGAAATGTATCATATGGCACTGGATTCAAATGGTACGCTTTGGGGCTGGCGGGACGATTTTTACAGATTTAACGATGGAGCTGCCGCACGCGTACACGTAATGGTAGAACAAGTCGGCGGCTTGTTGATAATCGCGTACACCATCAATGAATTGAATGATTCCACCCTGTCCATTGAAGTTGATATGCCGGGGATTGGTTTTATTCACTCTACCTATAAGCGGTGATTTTGTTGAATCTAAAAGGAGGTTTTTCTCATGGGAGAAATTATAATTAGTGGTAATGGCAAAGATGCTGGTGACGAAAAGAAGATGTACACTATGATTGTTGTTGGCGGAATTATTTTGCTTGTTGTGGCGTTTGTATTTATCGGTATACTTACCGATTATCATACAGTTCGGGTCTTTCCCACCGAAATCGTGCGCGGAATTAGATTTGACAATCGTGTGGTTTCCGGGTGGTCTATAATGCTTATAGTTTTCGGCGGGACGCTGAGTGTTGTTGCTGTTCTTATTGAGTCACAAAGACCCCGTTTTAATTCCAAAATAGATGTTTATGAAGCGGTAGTTTGCGGAAAGAGCCGCACCAAAGAAGAATTTGAGCTGAAATACAGCGAAATTTCTTCCGTGACTACCAAAGACGATAACGGCGCGAAAAGTATCAGCATAAACGTTGGCGGCAAAACTCATCAAGTGTACACATCCAAAGCCAAGGAAATCGCTACGGAAATCAACCAACGCAGAAATGCATAATTTACAAAAGCGGCGGGCTTAAAAAGCCCGCCGCGCATTTTGTTTTTGAATACCTATGCGTGACTCCTATTACCATTCGCCAACAACAACGGGGATGGTTTTTTTAATTTCCGTGCCGTGGATGGTGGTTTTTATTTCGATTACTGTGTGCATGAAGGGGAGTTTGCGGAAAAGCATTTGGGCGTTCATGAAAGTGGAGAGTTTTACATCGAAAGGGATTTCCGCCCGCGCACTTATGGGGAAAGTGGGCTGGGCGAAGCGGATAAAATTATCGGGGCAGAAAATGGAAAGCGTTAGGTTTTTGCCCGTGTTGTTTGTTATTTCAATAGAGCCGCGGTCTGTGTAGCGGTAGGAATCGCGGCTGAGTTTTAGCGTAAGGTGTGGCAAGCGGCGGTAGATGATTTCTATTGTATCGCCCGCGTTCGCCCCTTGTAGCGGGATGGACTCTTGTGCGAAAGTGTTGGTAATTTTTGTAGGGTCTATGGTGAAAGTTACGGTTGCAGTATTTGTTTCGTCAAAGTCTGCGGAGGTTAGTTTGGCGGAGGAAAGGGTAAGCCAATTTGCTTCCGTCACAAGGGGCAGTTCGATGTAACCGGAGTCGGATTTTTTTATGTGAAATTCACCGTGGATGTTTTCTCTGTTTTCGGGGGCTTGGCAAAATTCCAAACGCGTTCCGCTGTTGCCATAGTCGCCTATGACGGAAAGCTGTGTTTTTTCTTTCAGACCGGACAGGATAAAAAAGTTGTCCATGGCGCGTTCGCGGTTGGCGTCCTTGTGCAGGGATTCGTATACTTCCATATATTCATATCCGCCTGCAAGCAGAAGCATATAAAATTCGCTGTCTGTAAAAAGCCGCCGCGCCTGTGTTGGGTGGGTTTGCGCGTATTCATAAAAATCCCGTATGTTTGCAATCGTATGCCCGTCCGAAGTGGAAATGGACATCTTCGTAAGTTTTGCCGAAACTGGAATTTCTTTCTCGCCCCCGTTGGAAGTAATGAAAAACTTAGCCTCCAACGCTTCGCCAATGCCCAAGCCCGCCGTCTGCGCGTTAAACGTATACGATATTTCCGCACTGTTGCCCTCAAACTCCGACGGCGTAAACGTAAGCCCGCGACAACGCGAAAGAACACAGCCCCGCAGAATTCCGCCGCCTGTGTTTTTTATTTTGATTACCCCGTCATGAACGTCCTTTGTCTCAATAAAAAGGGAGTCCGTGTCCGCAGATAGGGTTGGTTGTGGGCTTTCGTAGTTAGTTGCTGTAGCCATATGCATTTTCCTCAAGTCGGGAATGTAATATCCCAAGGTTATACTGTGCGCGTGAGTAGCCTTGCTCTGCCGATTTGCGAAGCCAATAAGCCGCCTGTTCATAGTCTTGCGGAACTCCACCGCCGTTAAGATAGCGCACGCCCAAATTGTTTTGCGCACGGTAAAACCCTTGCTCTGCCGCCCTGCGAAACCAAAAAACCGCTCGTTCATAGTCTTGCGGAACATCACCGCGACCGTTAAGAGAAAACCATCCTAAACTGGTTTTTGCGCGGTAACATCCTTGTAATGCCGCTTTGCTGAACCAAAAAGCCGCTCGCGAATAATCCTGCGGAACGCCCTCGCCGTTAAGATAGCGCACGCCTAGATTGTTTTGCGCACGAAAGTACTCTTGCTCTGCGCCCTTACGAATCCAATAAACAGCCTGTTCATAATCCTGCGGAACGCCCTCGCCGTTAAGATAGCGCACACCTAAATTGTTCTGCGCATGAAAGCACCCTTGTTCTGCCGCTTTGCGAAACAAGTAAACTGCTTGCGCATAATCTTGCGGAACGCTCTCGCCCCTCAGATAGCGCACCCCCAAATTGTTTTGCGCACTGTAAAACCCTTGCTCTGCACCCTTGCGAAACCAATATGTCGCCTGTTCATAATCTTGCGGAACTCCATCGCCGCGAAGATAACGAAATCCTAAGCTGTTCTGCGCACGATAGCATCCTTCTTCTGCCGCTTTGCGAAACCAATAAATCTCCGATTCATAATTGAGTTCATCATGTTGAAAAACGGCTTCTGTACTTTGCGGTTCTTCAATCTCCAACAAAAAATGAGAATCAGAAGCAAAAATCATCCCCACAATAAAGCCGAGAACAATAAGCGCAGTAGCCGAAAAAAATATTTTGAAAAATTTACTCTTGACCATTCGTCATTCCCCTTCCGATAAAACTAATCTAACGGGATTTCCATTTGGTGGCGCAATCTTCGCACGGTTCCTTGCCTTCGGTAACGTACATCTACCAGCAACTCGCCATCGTTTTCCATGATGTTTACCCTGAACGCACCATAAGGGATAGAAGGATACCCGCTTAATATCATACGGTGGGCTTCTCCGTGCAGTTGCACGACCAGCAACAACTGAGTATTCCGCTCCCTGCGCATTGCAGATGTATCGCCCCGCGTGCGGGAGTTCGGCAGAATGCCATCGGCATAAAATATTGGTGTCCCATGCCTAAATCGCAACGAAACTAATTCTATCGCATGAGCCGTTCGATTCCTAATCTCAATCGTGGGCGTTACCCGAAAAAATACCGCATAACATACCATTACAGCCACAGCTAGTATTACAATCACAAGCAAAACAGCAAGTAAAACTTCTTTGTAGAGTTCATCATATTTTGGTATCGACATTTTAGGACGCCCTTACTCATTAATATCATATTCAAGTTTTACGCGCTTTTCTATGTCTTCTGCACCCGCCACTACAAGCCATATTTTAGCATTGTTTCATTTCTGTTTCAATAATGCCCCGTTTGTTTATTGGGGAATTGAATAATTATGCTAATTTTGCGGCAAAATGTGATTGTAGAATCGGAAGGATTGTTTAAACATGGTTGTGACGAAAAAAAACATAGAGGACTTTAAGGGGCAGAAGCCCAGCAAAATTCTTGATGAGAACGAACAGCTTTGCAAGGATTTGTTTGGCGAAAGCCAAGATTATATCGGGCGGAAGTTTGCGCCCGGCGGGGCGGGTGCGCCGTGGTTGTACATGGCGTATTTTGACGCGATGACAAACCGCGAAGCGATGGATTTTACGGTAATACGACGGCTTTTTGATATGGACTGGGCGTCGCTTACGGAGGAGGAAAAGGGCGAAGGCATTTACGAAACCCTGCGCGACAGAGGAATTGCCACAACGGATATTTCCGAAACGGACGATATGTTTGACATATTGTATTTCATTAACGCGGGCGACACGGCGGTTTTTATTGACGGCTGTGATAAGTGTATTGTTGTGGCAACGCGTGGCTTTCCCAACAGGGGGATTCAGTCGGCGGAGACGGAAGTGGTTGTACAAGGCCCGCGAGAGGCTTTCAGCGAGGTTATGCGTTTTAACACGGCTCTTATTCGGCGGCGCATAAGGGATAATCACTTGGTTGTGAAGCAATCGAAACTGGGCAAGCGAAGTCTTACGGATATCGCCGTGGTGTACATGAGCGACATTGTGCGCCCGGAAGTGCTTGCGGAAGTTGAACGCCGTCTTGAATCCATAGACGTAGACGGAATTTTGGACAGCGGCAGCGTTGAACAATTTATTGAAGAAAGTTGGCTTTCGCCCTTTCCGCAGGTTCAGCTTACAGAACGCCCGGACAAGGCGGCTTCGTCCATTTTGGAGGGGCGCATTGCCGTTATTGTAGACAATTCGCCCTTTGTGATTATCGTCCCCGTTACGCTTAACGCATTTTTTCAAGCGTCCGAGGATTATTACAGTCGCTGGCAGGTGATGAGCGTTACGCGGTTTTTGCGCTTTGTCGGGGCTTTTATCGCGGTTGCGTTGCCCGGTTTGTATTTGGCGGTGGCGTTGTTTCACCCGTCCATGATTCCGCTGTTGATGGTTTCGCGGTTGGCAGAAGCTTCGCAGGCAGTGCCTTTCCCCGCCGTAATCGAATTTATTTTGCTGGACGCCGCTTTTGAACTTTTGCGAGAGGCGGGCATTCGTCTAAAGAGCGCGAGCGGCGGCACGATAGGCATTGTGGGCGGTCTAATCATTGGGCAGGCCGCTGTTGAAGCGGGACTTGTCAGCCCCATAGTTGTAATCATTGTCGCGCTTACGGGCATTGCCACGTTTTCCATTCCCAGCGTGTCGCTGGTTTACGGCTTCCGTCTTGTAAAATATGTAGTGCTTTTTCTTTCGGCATTCCTTGGTTTTTTCGGCCTTATCATCGGAATGCTTCTCACGCTTATTCATCTTGCGGGCTTGCAGAGTTTCGGCTTCCCGTACTTGATGCCCTTCGCCGCGTCCGAACTCAGCAAGGGCGAAGACCTCAAAGACAGCCTGTTCCGCTTCCCACTCTTTTGCCTGAAGCGGCGGCCGTTCTTCGCCAACCAAGATGAAGCTGTGCGGATGAAATAAAGGAGAATACCCATGACCTCAAACAGAAAAATAACCATGCGGCAACTGCAAATTCTTATAATCCTTAGTGCGATGGGTACGGGCGTTATTGTCTTGCCGCGGCGGGCGGCAGACTTCCTGCCCCAAGGTGCGCAAGACGGCTGGCTCATTGCCGTAGGTCTAACCCTTATCGCAATGGCGGTGGGCGCACTGGTCAGCACCGCCGCCCGCGCCGCGCAAAAAGCGGCGGAATTTGCGATGGAAGAAAAAGAAGGACCTTGGGGAGAACCTTTTTGTGAACAAAAAGGTTCTCCCCAAACCCCTCTCCAAAAAAACTTTAATTTGGACGAAGCAGAGTTAAAGTTTGAGGGCGAACTTAAAAACATTTCCTTCATTGATGCTGTCTCTGTTCTCCTTACAAAACCCGTTGCGTGTGCTATCGGGATTGTTATGTGGGTGAAGTTGGTTGTTGCGGCGGGGCTGGAGTTGCGGATTTTCTTGGAAATTTCGCGGGAGATAATGTTGCCGCATACGCCTGTTTGGGTGGTTAGCGCGGTGATGATTGGTGCTTGCGGATATGCGGCGGCGAAGGGGTTTGAAACGCGGGCGCGGGTTGCAGAAGTGCTTTTTGCGTTGCTTATTTTGCCTGTGTTGTTTTTGTTTACGGTTGCGGTGTTGGATGCGGACTTTTCAAATTTGCAACCTGTTTTGGTTAATGATGTGAGGTCGTTGGTGCATGGTTCGATTAGACTTGGGTTTATTTTAACGGGCATGGAATGTCTCTTGCTTGTGTCGCCGTATGTGCCTAAAGAGAAAAATTTGGCGCGTGCGGTTGTGGGTGCGCTTGGGATTGCGGGTGCGGTTATTGTTTTTATTACGGTGATTACAATTGCATCTTTTGGGGGCGGCGTGGGATATATGCCGTGGCCCGTGCTTAGTATGATGGACGTGATTAATTTGCCCGGCGCGTTTATAGAGCGGCAAGAGGCATTAATGTTCGGGTTTTGGATTGTAACGGCTTTCGCGCTGGGGAATGCGATGCTGTTTTTCGGCGGCATTCTTGTGAAGGATACCTTTAAGAAACCGACCCTCCGCACGGGCGTTATTTTAAGCGCGTTGGGCGTTTTTGGCGTTAGCATTCTGCCGCTTCACCGCGAGACGGTGTATGCGCAAATGGATTTTTTATATATGACAACGGGAATATTTTTTCTTGTGGTTTTGCCAATCGCGCTTCTAATTGCGGCAAAACTTACTATGTGGGGGCGGAACAAAATCTTGGCAAAAACCGCCGCGCTTATGATTTTTCTTGCATTTGCGGCTATGCTGTTGGTTGGCTGTTGGGACTCTAAAGAGGTAGAAAACCGCTCGTTTGTTGTGGCAATGGGCGTTGACAAAACCGAAGAAAACTACGCCGTAACATTAAGCATCCCAATAATCGCGGAAAAAGATGAGGACGAAGAAATCCCCGCGCACATAAAAACATCTGAGGGGAAAACCATAACGGAAGCACTAAAAAAGCTGGAAGCAAAAAACGATAAAAGCCTTTACTTTGGGCAAACGAAGTTAGTAATTCTTGGCACGGATTTGCTTGAAGATGAAAAATTTTTGCGCCAAACCCTAACCACGCTGGAGAACAAGCTGGAAGCTCCGCGCCGCATTCACGTGCTTGCGGCAGAAGAGCCGGCAAAGATTCTTGCCGCAAAACCGCCGGGCGAAATTTTCCCCGGTTCATATATTTCAGACATCTACCGCGACAAAAACAAAATAGGCGGCAGAGCCTTCGCGCTGGATTTTGAACGCCTTTCCTTCATTAAGAATGCAAACCATACCAGCGACGCAATCATCCCAAAAATAGAACGCGCCGACGACGAACTGCGTCTTTCGGGGGCGGCGATAATCAAAGACTGCCGCAAAACGGGCATTATCACCCCGCAAGAATTGCAGGGCTTTTTGTGGTGCTTCCCGCAGGGCAACAGGGGCGCGGTGGTGACGGCTGAGAATATTTCAATGCAGGTGGAAAGCCACAAGACAAATATCACCATTCAGCCTGCGGAAAACGCCCCCCTCCGCGCAATAATTGAAGTAACCGCCCACGGCACAGTGGACGAAATTTCTCAAACCGCCCAAGAATCCCCAACCACGCGCAAAAACATGGAAGCCCTTTTCGCCGCAGAAATTCAAAAAGAAATCACAGCCACTGCCCAACTTCTGCAAAAAAAATACGCCGTGGATGGCTACAACTTGCTCGAACACCTGCGCAAAAAAAATTATCCGCTGTATAAAAAATACGCGGATAATTGGTCTGAAACATTTACTCAAATTGAATTTGTGCCACAAGTAACGGTGGTTATCGCATAAACTCTTACACCGACAAGTTAACGTTTCCGCCCTCACCTGTCATTTGTACAGTCATTTCTTGCATCATTTGCACAATTTGCGCGCCCATTTGTTCCGTGTGGTCTAATGCGCGGCGAATCATGCCAATGCCCATTTCTTGGTTTACTTCCATGTTTGATTGGCTTGTTGCGATTGCTACCATTCCGAAATCCATACAATTTCCCCCTTTGTGTTCAAAATATTTCGGCAAGTATACCACAGCGTTTAAAAATATGGAAGAGAATCTTGACCAAAAAAACAAATCGCGTTATTATTTTGGGGATTGTAAAAAAATTGTGATATTTGTCAGGAGTGTTATAAATGAAATTTCAAACAGTAGACCAAATCCGGGATAACTTCTTGGATTTTTTTGTTGGCAAAGAGCATTATCTTTTGCCAAGTTTTCCGCTTGTGCCGCAGGGCGACAAAAGTTTGTTGCTGATTAATTCGGGCATGGCACCCATGAAAGCGTTTTTCACGGGGCAAGAAACGCCGCCGTCAAAGCGGGTGACAACGTGTCAAAAGTGCATCCGCACAATTGATATCGACGAAGTGGGCAAGGATGCGCGACACGCTTCGTTTTTTGAAATGCTGGGAATGTTCTCGTTCGGTGATTACTTTAAAAAGGAAGTTATCCCGTGGGCGTGGGAATTTTTTACGGAAACGCTGGAAATTCCAAAGGACAAGCTTTCCATTTCGGTTTACGAAGAGGACGATGAAGCGTATGCCATTTGGCGCGATGATATCGGTATTCCGACGGAAAGAATTTTCCGTTTGGATAAAAAAGAAAATTTTTGGGAGCATGGTGTGGGGCCGTGCGGGCCGTGTTCGGAAATACATTTCGACCGCGGGGCTGAAAGCGGTTGCGGCAAACCAACCTGCACCGTGGGTTGCGATTGCGATAGATTTATGGAAATAGGCAACCTTGTTTTCACCCAGTTTGAAAAACAGGAAGACGGCACGTACACGCCCCTTGCGTTCCCGAATATCGACGTTGGAATAGGGCTGGAACGCCTTGCGATTGTGTTACAGGACGCGCACAGCATTTTTGATATCGACAATGTGAAATCCATCCGCGACAAGGTTCTTACAATGGCAAAAGCCGAGCCAACGGGCAGTGCATTGGTAAGCGCGAATATCATTGCAGACCACGTTCGCAGTGTTGCGTTTATGGCGTCGGACGGGGTTCTGCCTTCAAATGAGGGTAGGGGATATGTTTTCCGCAGGCTTCTGCGTCGCGCTGTTCGGCATGGGAAATCGTTAGGGCTTACGCGGTTTGTTTGCGACATTGCGCAAACGGCGATTAATGCATATAGTCACGCGTATCCGTCTTTGGAGGAAAAAAGCGGGCACATTCTAAACGTGCTGGAAAACGAAGAAAACCGCTTCCTTGAAACGCTGGACACGGGCATGAATCTTCTGCAAAAGCATATTGACGCGCTGAAATCAAGCGGCGCGAAAACCCTTAGCGGCGAAGACGCTTTCAAACTGTACGACACATTTGGTTTCCCCCCCGATTTAACCCGCGAAATTTTGGAAGACAACGGGCTTTCTTGGGACGAAAACGGCTTCAAGGCAGAGATGGAAAATCAGAAAACGAGAGCGCGGGCGGCTCGCGGAACGTCCACATACATGGGCGCGGACGAAACGGTTTACCACAAGCTCACCCCCGACCTTCCCACAGAATTTATCGGCTACACCGAAAATTCTTGCGACAGCGCGGAAGTTTTGGCAATCATCGCAAACGGCACGATTGCGCAAACGGCAGCCGAAGGACAAGAGGTTGCGGTTGTGCTTAATCGTACGCCGTTCTATGCAACGTCCGGCGGACAAAGAGGCGACAAAGGAAAGCTTTTCGCAAACGGTGCAGAGGTGAAAATCTCAGACTGCATCACCGTTGCGGGCAACAATATCGTTCATATGGGCGTCGTGAAAACGGGCGCGATAAAAATTGGGCAAAAAGTTAGTGCGGAAATAGACGGCTTTGCGCGGTTGGCAACAGAGCGTAATCACACAGCGGCGCATTTATTGCAAAAAGCGTTGCGTTCCGTCCTTGGCGACCATGTAGAGCAAGCGGGTTCTGCCGTGGACGCATCCCGTTTGCGTTTCGACTTCACGCACATGAAGCCGCTTACCCCCAAAGAGCGCGAAAAAGTTGAGTCGCTTGTTTGTGACTACATTGCAAAAGCTTTTTGCGTTACAACGGAAGTCACCACCCCCGATGAAGCCCGCAAAAAAGGCGCGCTTGCACTGTTTGGAGAAAAATACGGCGACACCGTGCGAATGGTAAACGTAGGCAACGAAAGCATAGAACTTTGCGGCGGAACCCACGTGAAAAACACAAGCGAAATAGGCGTTTTCAGAATAGTCTCGGAGACGGGGGTGGCGTCGGGCGTTCGGCGCATTGAAGCCGAAACGGGACGCGTTGCAATTTCCCGCTACCAAAGCGAACTCCGCGACCTAACAGAAGCCGCCGAGGTTTTCAAAATCCCCACCATGCAACTGCCCGAAAAAGCCAAATCAGTTTTCGCAGAAATCCGCGACCTAAAGCGCGAACTCGGGAAAATTCAAGCGGCGACAGTCGGCGAGCAACAGGGTCAGGTTGTCGAAAATATTTTAGAGTCTGCCGAAACGGTAAACGGCTTTACACTAATCTCCGCCAAAATGGAAAACTACGACATGGACGCCCTTCGCAAACTATGCGACAAACTCAAAGCGGAAATGAAATCCGGCTGCATGATTTTGTGCGGAACAACAGGCGAAACAGGCGCGGCGCAGTTCCTTGCCAGCGCAACCGATGATGCCGTGAAAGCAGGAGCAGACGCAGGTAGGCTGGTAAGCAGAGCCGCAAAAATTTGCGGCGGCGGCGGCGGCGGAAAACCAAACCACGCCCAAGCAGGCGGTAAAGACGCCTCCCGCGCAGATGAAGCCCTCGCGCAGGCCCTAATCGAAATGAAGGCAATGATTGAGTAAAAAAACACTTGCAACCCCCGTTAAAATATGGTATTGTGAATTAAAGTAAGTGTATATTGTGCGACTTTAAAGAGTGGGTGTGCGCCCACTCTTTCATATTGCATAGGAATTGTTAAGGGGTTTTTACATTTGATTGGAGCATTAGAGCCATTAATTACGCCTGTTGTGGAAGACAGCGGCGTAGAACTCTACGATATAGAGTTTGTGAAAGAAGGCGGCAGCAGAATACTGCGCCTTTTCATAGACAAAGAGGGCGGCGTAGACCTGAACGACTGCGAGCGTGTATCCCGTGCGGTTAGTGCAGTCTTAGATGAGCATGACCCGATTGAAACGGCGTATCGGTTACAGGTTGGCTCTCCCGGGATAGAGCGGCGTATTGTAAAGCCGTCACATTTTCGGCGGTATGTGGGGCATAAGGTTCTGGTAAAGCTGTTCGCGCCCCATTCCCCCCAAGACCCCGATGCGGCAGAATCTGTTACAACAGGGCGCAAAAAATTCACAGGTGTTTTGTCCGAATACGACGATACAGGCAAAGTCACTTTGAAAGACGAAGACGGACAAATTTGGATTTTTGAAAAAAAACAGGTTTCGTCTTGCAGGTTGGTAGTTGATGATGTCATTTGAAGGAAGGAACTTTAACTAATGGATAACGGCAGAGAATTGATTGACGCACTCGCGCAGGTTTCTTTAGAAAAAGGCATTGACAAAGAAATTCTTTTTGAAGCAATTGAGGCTTCTCTGGTTGCCGCGTGTAAACGGCAGCTTAACCAAAACGCAAATCTCCGCGTTTCTTTGAATCGCGAAACGGGGCAGTATACCGTGCTTGCGGCGAAAACCGTTTCTGAAGAAATTGAAGATACTTGGCTTCAAATAAGCCTTGAAGACGCCAGAAAAATTAATTCCAAAATAGAATTGGAAGACGTTGTTGAAATTGATGTTACACCAAAGAATTTCGGCAGAATCGCCGCGCAAAACGCAAAACAAGTTGTGGTACAAAAATTCCGAGAAGCAGAGCGCGAGATTCTTTACAACGAATATATTGAAAAAGAACATAGCGTAATTATCGCAATAGTTCAGCGGCGCGACCGCAGAAACGTGATTTTAAGCGTGGGCAAGCTGGAAGCAGTGCTTCCGCCAAGCGAGCAAATCATGCGCGAACCGTATCAGTTTAACGACCGCGTAAAAGTTTACGTAACAGAAGTGCGCCAAAACGCCAAAGGCCCTATTGTAAACGTGTCACGCACCGCGCCGGAGCTTTTGGAAAAGCTGTTTGAACACGAAGTACCCGAGATTTCCGACGGCATTGTTGAAATAAAATCCGTTGCGCGTGAAGCGGGCAACCGCAGTAAAGTTGCGGTGTACACCCGCCATCCCCACGTAGACCCTATCGGTTCTTGCGTTGGGCAAAACGGGCAACGCGTTAATATCATCAGCTCCGAACTTCGCGGCGAAAAAATCGACATCATCCTTTGGAACGAAGACCCCGCGAAATATATTTCTCACGCCCTCAGCCCAAGCAAGGTTGTAAGTGTTGCGATAAGCCCCACGGGGCAAGAGGCGCGGGTGGTTGTCCCCGACCATCAGCTTTCTCTCGCAATCGGAAAAGAGGGGCAGAACGCTCGTCTTGCCGCACGTCTTACGGGCTGGCGCATAGATATTAAAAGCGAATCGCAAGCCCGCGGCACAGACTTCCTAATCTTCCCCGAGCCGGAAAAACTTCCGCCAACTGCGGAAGAAGAAGCCGCCGCTGCCGAAGTAGAAGCCGCCTATGCGGATTTCTACGATGTCCCTGTGGCAACAGAAGAAGTAGCGGCAACAGAAGAACCCGCCGCGCAAACAGAGGAAATCGAATACAGCGAATACTATGAAGATGAATATTACGATGACGACGAGTACTACGATGATGATGAATACTACGACGACGACGAGTACTACGACGATGAATACTACGACGAAGCAACCCCCGAATCCCCGCCCGCCGATGAAAAGTAAACCGCAAAGGCGTTGCGTTGCCTGCCGCGAAATGAAAGACAAATCTTCACTCATCAGAATCACGGCAACAGCAGAGGGCGAAATTCAACTAGACCCAAGCGGCAAAGCCCCCGGACGGGGCGCGTACATCTGCCGCGATGAACAATGCATGAAAAAGGCACATAAAATAAAAGGTTTGGAGCGTTCACTAAAGCGCAAAATTCCTTCGGAAGTATATGCAAAGCTATTGGAATGAAAGGTCAGGTGGCTAAATGCCAAAGGTTCGTGTTCACGAATTAGCCAAAGAACTTAGTGTAGATTCAAAAGAAATTATCGGGAAAATGGAGGAGTACGGCAAGTCCGTACCCAATCATATGAGTACTATTGATGATGCCGATGTTTCGCGCTTGAAAAGTGATATGAAAGGTGCGCCCGCCCAAACGGAACAATCCGCGCCGCGCTTAGGCCCCGATGGAAAACCATTGCGCCCGCGCCCCCTCGGGCCGGACGGGAAACCGTTGCCGCGCTTGGGCCCTGATGGAAAACCATTGCGCCCGCGCCCACTTGGGCCGGACGGCAAACCGTTGCCGCGTTTAGGGCCTGATGGAAAACCATTGCGCCCGCGCCCCCTTGGGCCGGACGGCAAACCATTGCCGCGCTTAGGACCTGACGGTAAACCATTGCGTCCGCGCCCCCTTGGTCCTGACGGAAAGCCGTTGCCGCGTTTAGGGCCGGATGGCAAACCCTTGCCGCCGCGCCCGCGTCCGATTGGTGCGGACGGAAAGCCATTGCCGCGCCGTCCGCGCACGGAAGGTGAAGCAGGTACGGAAACGCCCGTTGCGTCCGCACCTGAAAAAACAGAAAGCCCCGCACAAGTTGCAGAGGTTTCTACTCCTGCACCTTCTGCGGAAAGAGAAACTACACCCGCCCCCGCACCGCGCACAGATAATCGCGGGCAAGGCGGTTATTCTCCGCGCCCGCCCCGTGACGGGCAACGCCCCCACGGCGACAGACCGCAATATGGCGGCAATCGCCCGCAAGGGCAAGGCGGTTATGGTGGAAATCGTCCGCAAGGGCAAGGCGGTTATGGTGGAAATCGTCCGCAAGGACAAGGTGGTTACGGCGGCAACCGTCCGCAAGGGCAAGGTGGTTACGGCGGCAATCGTCCGCAAGGACAGGGCGGTTACGGTGGAAATCGTCCGCAAGGACAGGGCGGAGGTCAAGGCGGTTACGGAAATCGCCCCGGTGGTTTCGCGCCGCGTCCGGGTGGTGCGCAAGGTGGCGGTGGCAGACCGCAAGGCGGCTTCGGCGGCGGCAGACCCCAACCGGGCGGTCGCGACGTAGTCAAAAAGTCCGAACCGACCAAGGACGATAAGCGTCAACAATGGAATCGGATTCAACAAGCAAATTCAATCAGCAAAAAAGATAAAAAAGATAATTACTCCAAAGAAAACCGCCAAGGCCTAGACCGCGGCGGCAGAAGAAGCAAACCCGCAAAGCGTATTATCCAGCCGGTTGTGCGCCCCGTTGTGACAATGATAACCGTTGCGCCTGAAATTTCCGTTCGCCTTTTGGCAGAAAAACTTTTGCGCTCCAACGCCGATGTTATCAAGGTTCTTATGAAAAACGGCTTGATGGTAACAGCGAACCAAACCGTTGATTTTGAAACGGCATCCATGGTTGCAGAGTCATTCGGCGTTTTGGTTGACGAGTACGTTGAAGTGGACGTTTTCGAGGAAGCGTTTTCGCAAGAACCCGATGACGAAGCGTCCCTTAAACCGCGCCCGCCCGTTGTTGTTGTTATGGGTCACGTTGACCATGGTAAAACATCTTTGCTGGACGTTATCAGAAACGCAAATGTGCAGGAAACGGAATCAGGCGGCATTACACAGCATATCGGTGCGTATTCCGTGCGCTTGCGCGAAAACGAAAACAAGCGCGTTACATTCCTTGATACACCCGGCCATGAAGCGTTTACGGCAATGCGTATGCGCGGCGCGCAAGTAACCGATATCGCGGTACTTGTTGTAGCCGCAAATGACGGCGTTATGCCGCAAACGGTTGAAGCAATCAACCACGCCAAAGCGGCGGGGATTGAAATTATCGTTGCAATTACAATGATGGATAAACCTGATGCAAACCCCGATAAAGTTAAGGCGCAGCTTGCGGAACACGGCTTGCAGTCCGAGGACTGGGGCGGAAGCACAATTACCGTAGAGGTTTCTGCGCGGCAGAAAACGGGTATCGAACAGCTCTTGGAAATGATTTTGTTGGTTGCGGAAATGAAAGAACTTCGTGCCAACCCCGACAAGCCCGCTCGCGGAAGCATCATAGAAGCGAAACTGGACAAAGGCCGCGGGCCTGTTGCAACCGTTTTGGTGCAAGAAGGTACGCTTAGAATCGGCGACCCTGTTGTTGCAGGGGCGGCAAGCGGCAGAGTTCGCGCCATGGTTGACTATCGCGGACGCAGTAAAACCGAAGTTGGGCCTTCCATGCCCGTGGAGATTATCGGTTTGGCAGACGTTCCCGTTACGGGCGATATCCTATATGCCGCAACCTCCGACAAGCAAGCGCGGCAACTTTCCGAAACCGTTATTGCAAAAGGTCGCGAAGATATGGTTAAAGCCACGCAGGGCAAAATTTCGCTGGACGATTTGTTCAATCAAATTCAGGCGGGGCAAGTGAAAGACCTTAATATCGTTGTGAAAGCAGACGTTCAAGGCTCTGTTGAAGCTTTGCGCGGCAGTCTTGAAAAACTCACTAACGAGGAAGTTCGCGTTCGCATAATTCACACAGGCGTTGGCGCAATCACGGAAAGCGATGTTATGCTGGCTTCCGCGTCCAACGCAATAATCCTCGGCTTTAACGTGCGCCCCGAACCCGTTGCGAAATCCGTTGCCGAAACCGAAAACGTTGACGTTAGAATGTACAGCGTAATCTACTCCGCAATCGACGACATAGAAGCCGCCATGAAGGGTATGTTAGACCCCGAATTTATAGAGAAAAATATCGGTAATGCCGAAATCCGCGAGATTTTCAAAGCCAGCGGAATAGGGACAATCGCAGGTTGCTACGTCACAGACGGCAAGGTTACACGCAACGCCCAAGTGCGCATAGTACGTGACGGCCGTGTAATCTACGACGGCCATTTGGACACCCTTCGCCGCTTCAAAGACGACGTGAAAGAAGTTGCCACAGGCTACGAATGCGGTATGCTTTTCAAAAACTACAACGACATCAAAGATGGCGACAAGGTAGAGGCGTATATCATGGAGGAAATTCCGAGATAATAAAAGAAAAACCTCGGGGCTCTGCCCCGAACCCCGGAAACTTTTGAAAAAGTTTCATCAAAACTTTAACATAAAACCGCGCCTATGCGCGGTTTTAAATTACGACAGAGTTTATCGCTAGTCCATGTCAAAGTTTGGGTCAAGCCTTTTTAAAGGCTTGCGGGGTTTGGGGCAGAGCCCCAAGGTCTTTCTTTTAGACAGAAAAGGAGAAAACGTATGAAAACCCGAATGATACGAATTAATGACGAGATTGCCCGCGTTACTGCGGATGTGATTAGGTCGGAGTTGTCTGACCCGCGTATTGGTGCGGTGGTTAGTGTTATAGGGGCGGAGACTACGCAGGATTTGAAATATTGCAAGATTCGTGTAAGCATTTTCGGGGGGGAAGAGGAGCAAAAGGAGACGATGGCAGGGCTGGGACGTGCGGCGGGTTTTATTCGCAAGCGGGTTGCGTCGGTTATTAATTTGCGGCAGACGCCTGAGATTTCGTTTGTGTATGACGACTCTATCGAGCATGGAATGCGAATGCGCAAATTGATTGACGAGGTAAATAAGTAGTGGACGTGCGGAAGGCACGTGCGGGCGAAGAGGGCAAGATTTCGAGAGCAATTGCGGACAGCTTCGCGAAAATTTTTGCTACGTTCACAAAGGACATGGGGCGAATGGCAAAGGTTTTTGAGAATGGCGTTGCCATTGAGCGTTTTTGCGTGGCAGAGCAAGACGGCGAACTGATTGGCATTGTTGCTTGCGGTTGCCGTGCGGGTCGTGTTTTGAAATCCACCAAAGAGGAATGCGTGGCGAATTTGGGTGCTGTTCGCGGACGGATTGCGTTCCGCGTAATCCGTTCGGAGCTTATGCGTCCGCACGAATATCCCGCAAACGTCGGCTATATCGACGTGCTTGGCGTTTTGCCGCAGGCACGCGGAAAAGGCGTTGCAAAGGAACTTCTCAACGCCGTTGTTCAAAATTTTCCGCAATATACGGAGTTTATTCTTGATGTGGACAGCGCGAACGCCCCCGCAATTAAAAGCTATACGGATTTTGGATTTGTGGAATACAAGCGCGTTAATACGTTGCCGTTTATAAACAGGGGTAAAATTTTTATGCGGTACACGACTATATCCTAGAACGACATCTGCCCAATCGTACGCGGATATGGGATAACGTCGCGGATGTTTTTCATGCCGGTGAGGTACATGAGGAGACGCTCGAAGCCGAGGCCGAAACCGGCGTGTTTTACGCCGCCCAATCGGCGAAGGTCAAGATACCAGTCGTAATCTTCGGGAACAAGCCCGAATTTTTTTATGCTCTCTTCAAGGATGTCAACGCGCTCTTCGCGCTGGCTTCCGCCTATTAATTCGCCGACGCCGGGGACTAGAAGGTCTGCGGCGGCAACGGTTTTTCTGTCGTCGTTTACGCGCATATAGAACGCCTTTATTTCGCGGGGGTAGTCTGTGATGTAAACAGGGCCTTTGTAGACTTCTTCGCAAAGATAACGCTCGTGTTCGGTTTGCAAATCCGCGCCCCACTTTACGGGGTACTCGAATTTTTTGTTGGATTTTTGAAGTGTCTCAACGGCTTCCGTGTACGAGCAACGCGCAAAGGCGGCGTCAACCAAGGCGGAAAGGCGGGCGGTTAGGCCTTTTTCAATCCACTGGTCGAAGAATTCCATTTCCTCGGGCGCGTTTTCCAAAACATATTTGATTATGAATTTTAACATTGCTTCGCCTGTTTCAAGATAGTTGTCAAGGTCTGCGAATGCCATTTCAGGCTCAATCATCCAAAATTCTGCGGCGTGGGTTGTGGTGGTGGAAGGCTCGGAGCGGAACGTGGGTCCGAAGGTGTACACATCGCGCAGTGCAAGACAAAACGGCTCTACGGCAAGCTGACCGCTTACGGTAAGATGCGCCTGTTTTCCGAAAAAGTCTTTGGAAAAATCGCCCTCACCAGTCGGCAGAGTTGTAACGCGGAACATTTCGCCCGCGCCTTCGCAGTCACTGCCTGTTATAATTGGTGTGTGAACATAAACGAAATTTCGTTGCTTGAAAAATTCATGAACCGCGTGCGCCGCAACCGAACGTACTCTGAAAACAGCCGCAAAAGTATTAGTGCGCGGACGCAAGTGCGAAATTGTGCGCAAAAATTCAAAGCCGTGGCGTTTCTTTTGCAAAACATAATCCGTGGGGCAAGAACCTTCCAAAGTAACGGAAGAAGCCTTGATTTCAAACGGTTGTTTCGCGCCCGGGCTTTCCACCACTTCGCCAACCACCGTAACGCAAGAACCAACGCCAAGCTTAACCGCTTCATCAAATGAAAGCGAATTGCCCGCAAGCGTTCCTTCTAAAATAATCTGCACAGGCTTAAAAAAACTGCCATCATTTAATTCGATAAAACACAAATTACCATTGTTGCGCGAGGTGCGAACCCAGCCGCCAACCGTAACCGTTTTTTTCATAAACTCCGAAGTGTTCCGATACAAGTCTTTTAAACGTGTGTACATTATATTTCCGCCTTCTAAGAAAAATTCCTTCTACATGGAACTGTAAACCATAAATATTGGTAATGTCAAGCCGTGTCGTGCGTAAATTGGGCAAAAAAACATTTGACAAACTCTAGGAAATGTTCTAAGATGATTTGTGAACACTGGGCGGCGGTGTTTTTTTAATGTTGTAAATCAAATGCATAGGCAAAGGAAGCGAGGAGTTCAAGATGCGTACAAAAATTACCTTGGCGTGTACGGAATGTAAACAACGCAACTACAATACGATGAAGGAAAAAAAGAACAATCCCGACCGCATGGAAACAAAAAAATACTGCAAATTCTGCAACAAGCACACATCTCACCGTGAAACGAAATAGTCTAATTTGAGGTGACTTTTTATGAACGATGATAAGAAAAAAGACAAATCCGTGAACGAAACAGGCGTAGTGAAAGGCACGTACCAAACCTACCGCGCAGAGTTTCGTAAAATAGTGTGGCCTTCTAAGGAAACGCTTTTTAAACACACCGTTACGGTAATTGCCGTATCTTTGATGTTTGGTGCGTACATCGCGCTTAATGACTATATTTTCAGCACTGTATTCCAGCAATTTGTGCAACGTGTTGTAATGTAAGGAGATACTATGGCGGAAGAATCCAAATGGTATGTTGTTCATACCTACTCGGGGTATGAAAACAAGGTAAAGGCAAATATCGAAAAAATAGTTGAGAACCGCGGTATGCACGACCTTTTCGACAACATTGTTGTTCCCATACAGGAAACAATTGAGATGAAAAACAATGTGAAAAAGTCGGTACAGCGCAAAATTTACCCCGGCTACGTGCTTCTCAAAATGGTTATGACAGACGAAACATGGTACGTTGTGCGGAACACACGCGGTGTAACAAGCTTTGTAGGCCCTGCGTCTAAGCCCGTGCCGCTTACAGACGAAGAAATTATCACGATGGGAATAGAAGTCCCCGACTTTGAACTTGACTTGGAACTCAACGAAGCGGTGCGCATTATAACAGGGCCGTTTGAAGGTTCTATAGGCAACGTAAAGGACATCAACCATCAGAAGAAAACCGTTTCCGTTACCCTCAGCGTTTTTGGGCGGGAAACACAGGTTGAAGTTGATTATCACGTTCTGCAAAGAATGTTGTAATAAATAATGTGGCAGGACGATAATCTTGCTGTATCGTATCCGGCTTCGAGACGAATACCGAAGCTTTGGATATAGATAAGCGGATACGCCGTCCGCAAGGACCACAAGGAGGAAATGTAAATGGCAAAGAAAATTACGGCTTATGTAAAATTGCAAATTGAAGCCGGAAAAGCAACCCCCGCGCCCCCCGTCGGCCCCGCATTGGGTCAGCACGGTCTAAACATGATGGGCTTTTGTAAGGAGTTTAACGAGCGCACAAAAAACGACGCAGGCATGATAATTCCTGTAGTTGTTACCGTTTACGCGGATAAAAGTTTCTCGTTTATCACCAAAACACCGCCCGCCGCCGTTCTTATTAAAAAGGCTTGCAAAATTGACAAAGCCAGCGGCACACCAAACGCGAAGGAAAAAGTTGCGACAATTTCCAAGGCAGATGTGCAAAAAATCGCCGAACTTAAAATGGTAGACCTTAACGCCGCAAGCATTGAAACGGCAATGAGCATGATATCCGGCACAGCCCGCAGTATGGGCATTGTCGTAGGAAGTTAAGGGAGGCGAAAAATATGAAACGTGGTAAAAAATATACGGCTGCCGCAAAACTTGTAGAGGCAGATAAATTATACGAAGTAAAAGAAGCGGTTGAACTTGTGCAAAAAACCAGCATAACAAAATTTGATTCTATGGTGGAAGCGCATATTCGATTGGGTGTAGACTCTCGCCACGCAGACCAGCAAGTTCGCGGCGCGGTAGTTCTGCCGCACGGAACAGGCCGCACGGTGCGTGTTCTCGTATTCGCGAAAGGCGAAAAAGCAACCGAAGCAGAAGCCGCCGGCGCAGACTTTGTTGGCGCAGACGAATTAGCCACAAAAATCCAAACAGAAAACTGGTTCGACTTTGACGTTGTTGTTGCTACCCCCGACATGATGGCAGTCGTTGGTAAAATCGGGCGCGTCTTGGGGCCCAAAGGTCTTATGCCAAACCCCAAAGCAGGCACAGTTACCGCAGACGTAACCAAAGCCATAAACGACATCAAAGCAGGTAAAATCGAATACCGCTTGGATAAAACAAACATCATTCACGTACCCATCGGCAAAGTTTCCTTCGGCACAGAAAAGCTTGGCGAAAACTTCAAAACCCTCATGGACGCTGTAATCAAAGCAAAGCCCTCTGCCGCAAAAGGAACGTACCTCAAATCCGTTACCCTTGCAAGCACCATGGGTCCGGGTATCAGAATCAATCCGTTGCGTATTGAGTAGGAAAGACCGCGGGGCAATGAAGTGAGCGAAGCGAACGGCACCTCCCCCACACCCCTGCAAACTTTTTGAAAAAAGTTTGAACAAAAACTTTAAAATGGACTAGCGATGAGCAATCATTGCAATTAAAAAAATCGCGCATTTGCGCGATTTTTGTTAAAGTTTGGGTTAAGCCTGTTGGGGGACGGAGTCCCCAAGGTCTTTTTCTTTTAGAAGGAGAAAAAATTATGAAAATGACATTCAGATGGTTTGGCGAGGGGCAGGACACAATCACGTTGCAGGAAATTAGGCAGATACCCATGATGACGGGGGTTGTTACAAGTCTGTTGGATATTCCTGCGGGGGAAGCGTGGCAGGAAGAGCGTATTCGTGCCATGAAAGAAACGGTAAGCGGCGCGGGTCTGGATGTCGAAGTTATCGAGAGCGTGAACATTCACGAGGACATAAAACTTGGGCTTCCTTCGCGTGACGAGAAAATTGAAAATTATATCTTAACAATGGAACGGCTTGCAAAGTACGGCATAAAATGCATTTGCTATAACATGATGCCCGTTTTGGACTGGGCGCGAAGTCACCTTTATTACAATTTGCCCGATGGCTCTAACACAATGCGATATGAAGCGGCGTTTATTAAAAATTTATCGCCGGAAGAACTTGCGGCGCGTTACGCGGCGGAATCGGGCGAATACGAATTGCCGGGCTGGGAACCTGAACGCTTAAAAAACATCCGCAAATTATTGGACGCCTATGAGGGCATGAAAGAAGAAACTTTTTATGCCAACATGAAATATTTTTTAGACGCGATAATTCCTCACGCAGAGCGGCTTAATATCCTGATGGCGGTACACCCCGATGACCCGCCGCAACCCATTTTCGGCTTGCCAAAATTAATCATAAGCCGCGATAATGTCCGCAAGTATCTGGATTTGCACCCCAGCAAATTTAACGGGCTTACCCTTTGCACAGGCTCACTCGGCGCGAAAAAGGGCGCGGACATCCCCGCCATGATTCGGGAATTTGGCGGCGAGGGGCGCATTCATTTCGCCCATGTGCGCAATCTGAAATTTGAAAACGAAACCGACTTCTACGAATCCGCACACCCGACCCCTTGCGGCTCGCTGGATATGTTCGCCATAATGAAAGCCTTTCACGATACAAATTTTCGCGGCTGGATTCGCCCCGACCACGGCCGTATGATTTGGAACGAAGAAAAACAAAAACGCCGCCCCGGCTACGGCCTATACGACCGCGCTTTAGGGGCGACATATTTACAGGGGATATGGGAAGCGTTGGGGCGAGGGTGATTTTCTCGAAAAGACCTCGGAGGACTCCGTCCCCCGAACCCCCTGCAAGGGGATAAATCCCCTTGACCCCTAACTAAAAACCGCGCATTCGCGCGGTTTTTGAAATTGCGATGTTGCTTATCGCCAGTCAAAATTTAAAGTTTTTGTTCAAACTTTTTTAAACTTCGACAAGAATTGGAAAAATCATTGGGTTGCGTTTTGTGGATTGCCAAATGTATTCGCGAAGGCACTCTTTTACGCGGTTGCGGATGTATTGCCTGTCGGAGGTATTTTTTTGTTCGAGGTCGTGGAGGGTGTCGGCGACAACGGATTTCGCGCCGTCGATGAGGTCGTCGGATTCGCGTACGAAAACGAAACCGCGGGAAATTATGTCGGGGCCGGAAATCACTTGGCAGTAACCGTCTGCCATGGAAATACCTACGGCGGCAATGATTAAGCCGTCTTCGGAAAGATGCTTGCGGTCGCGCAGAACCACGTTGCCGACGTCGCCAACGCCAAGCCCGTCTACGAGCAACTGCCCGGAAGGAACTGTTCCGTTCATTTTCGCGTCGTTGGAGGAGATTTCAAGCACTTCGCCGATATCGGCAATGAAGATGTTTTCCTTTTGCATTCCCATGGAAATCGCGAGGTCTTTGTGATGTTTAAGATGGCGGAATTCGCCGTGAATGGGCATGAAATAATCGGGCTTAACAAGCGCGTGAACCATTTTTAGCTCTTCCTGCTTGGCGTGACCCGAGACGTGAACGTCCATCAGACCTTCGTAAATTACGTCTGCGCCTTGCTCCATCAGGTTGTTGATTACGCGGGAAACAAGTTTTTCGTTGCCCGGAATTGGTGACGCAGAGATGATTACCTTGTCGCTTTGCGAGATGGTAATTTGTCTGTGGTCGTTTGCCGCCATCCGCGAAAGTGCCGCCATTGGCTCGCCTTGGCTGCCCGTTGTGATGATTACAAGCTGGTTTGGCGTGTAATTTTTCAGTTCGGAAACTTCGATTACAAGACCCTTGGGCGCGTTAATGTAGCCCAGTTCTGTGGCGGTTTTTACGGCGTTTACCATGCTCCGCCCCATGAAAAGCACTTTTCGTCTGTGTTCCACGGCAGAATTTAAAACCTGCTGAATGCGGTCTATGTGTGACGAGAACATTGCAACAATCAGACGTTGCGTGGGCGATTCTTCAAACACGCGGCGGAACATATCGCCAACCGTGCGCTCACTTAATGTGTAGCCCGGATAAAGCACGTTTGTACTTTCGCAAAGCAATAATTTTACGCCCTTGCGCCCCAGTTCCCCGAAACGTTGCAAATCCATGGTTTCGCCTTGGATTGGCGTAAAGTCTACCTTAAAGTCGCCTGAATGTATCACAACCCCAACGGGCGTTGTTATTGCGAACGCCGCCGCATCTGCGATGGAGTGGTTTATGCGCAAAAATTCCACCTTGAAACACCCCGCCGAAACCGACGCACCATGAAGCACGGGAGTCATTTCGGTGCGGTTAAGAAGCCCGTGTTCGCGCAGTTTGTTGCCAACCAGCCCAAGGGTAAGTTTTGTCCCGTACAAATGCACTTTTACTTGGCGCAAAAAATACGGCACGCTTCCAATATGGTCTTCGTGGGCGTGGGTAAGAAACAGCCCGCGGATTTTGTCCTTGTTCTCTTGCAGGTAGGTGAAATCGGGGATAACAAGGTCGATACCCAGCATTTCGTCTTGCGGGAAAGCAACGCCGCAATCTATGACAATTATATCGTTGCCGTACTCCAGTACGGTCATGTTTTTTCCAACCTCGCCGTGTCCGCCGAGTGAAAAAACTTTTAGTTTATTTTTTTTTGCAGGCAAAATTATTCTCCTTCTACTTCTAAATCTAGTCCAAGTTCTTCGCAGTCGTCTTTGAACATAGCGAAAATATTTTTAAAATCCTTGTGGTCGCGGTCAATCGTTTCCAAAATAACTTCTTCGGGATTTAATTCGTGCGGCGAACATTTGAAAAGCACGGCTTCGCTTTCGTCTTCCGTTACCGCAAGCAAATAAACGCCGTTTTCGTCCTCTTGGCTTGCCACGATGTTTATCGGAATTTTTTGGCCGTCTTCGCTTTCAATATACAGCCCGTCGTCGTCAAAATTTTCAAAATCATTTGCGTCTGTCGATTGCAACATATCGTTCTCCTTTCTATTCAGATAGTCAAGATATCCTTGCAGAATATAAACCGCCGCCATTTTGTCAACATTCTTTTTGTAATTTTTCTGCTTGCCGTCAAAAACGCGCAAAACAGCAAGCGTACTTAAACGCTCGTCCCACAAAATAACATTAACATTTTTAAAATACCGCAAAAGTTTTTCCTTGAAAGCCAGCGTTTCTGCGCAACGCGCCGAATCTTCGCCGTCCATATTCTTTGGAAAACCAAGCACGATATCTTTAATCTCATATTCGCGGAGTATAGTTTTAAGTTCTTTTAGACATGGCCGCAACGCCTCGGGGTCTTTGCGAAACAGGGTTTTAACCCCCGTTGCAACACGCCCGTTGTGCGACACCGCCACACCAATTGTTTTTTCGCCGTAATCCAGTCCGATGAACTTTTTTTGCATACTTACAGTACATCACGCAGAAACTCGCGAACCATCTCTTCAAGAAGTTCGTCCCGCTCAAGCCTGCCGATTAGGGCGCGGGCGTTCCTGTGGCTTGTGATGTATGTAGGGTCGCCCGAGAGAACGTACCCTACAATTTGTGTTATCGGATTGTAGCCTTTTTCTTTTAGCGCGGTGTAAACCAGTTCAAGGTTTGCGCGTACTTCGTCCTGCGCGACGCGCTGATATGGGCTGATTTTTTGTGTTTCCATTGGATATTCTCCTTGTCTTTTTATTAGTGTCTTGAAAGTACCAAGTCAACATGATTTATGCTCCAGTGGATAAGGTGTGAGGCTCCCCCCGCTTACCTCGTGCCAATAGCCGGTGAGTTTTTCCCCGTGAGGGTCGAAATGACTTGTGAAAATATATTGAATTTCGCCGCTGTCCTGCGGGTGTTTATCGAAGTTTACGGCGACTTGCTGTGCATTCATTTCAGGGGAATAACCAAGAATTTCAAACCGTCCGCGGTCGTGGGCGTGTCTTCCCGTAATCAAACCCGCCGCGCCGTCGTAAAATCGTACATACATACCGTTTGAAAACGACAAAACTTTTCGCGCTTCACCTGTGATGTTTTCAGGCAAGTTTGTCACACTTATCGGCTCGCCCAGCGCGGCGGTTACGTCTTCCACTCTGTCGCCCAAGGAAATTACAACATCTTGCGCCATATCGCGAATGGAAGTGAAATCCAATCGGTCGGATTGTGCCGCCAAAATGCGGGCGGCTTCGGCTCTGTCTTCGTAGGAAATTTCCGCTGCGCCGCTTGCGCAACCGACCAGCAATAACGCCACAAGACACAAGACTTTTTTCACGTTGAAATTTCCCCCTTTAAAAGGTTTTCCGTACAAGATATGATTTTTACTTTTTGTATCGTATTTCTTATATCGAAAGCGGACGGCGCGTGAACGGTGCAGTAATTTTGGCTGTTGCCCTCAAACATTCCGTGTTGTTTTTCCTTTTCAAACAGTACGTGCAGTTCCTTGCCAACCTGTTTGCATAAAAAATTTTTTTGAAGTTGCGAAACCGTTTCGCGCATGATTTTGCCGCGTTCGTGCTTTATATTTTGCGGGATTTGCGCGGGGAAAGTTGCCGCAGGTGTGCCCTCTCGCGGCGAAAACTCGAAAACGTGTACCTGCGAAAATTCCATTTCGCGCACAAAGTCTAAACTTTGTGTAAAATCGGAATCCGTTTCGCCCGGGAAGCCTACGATTATATCTGTGGTGAGGACGGCGGTCGGGCGGATTTTTCGCAAAGCATCGGCGGCATTTTTGTATCGCGCCGCAGTATATCTTCTGTTCATTTTTTTCAGCGTGGTATCGCAACCGCTTTGCAACGACAGGTGGAAATGTTCGCAAAGCACGGGTGACGCGGCAACCGCGTCCAAAAAATCTTCATCCACCGCGCATGGGTCTATACTGCTTAATCGCAGACGTTTAAGCCCGTCAAGTGCAGAAATTTTGCGCACAACATGGGCAAGCCCTTCTTTCAAAAAACCACTTGTTGTATCGTTTCCATAGGCGGCAACTTGTATACCGGTAAGCACAATTTCAAGCGCACCCGTTTTAATGCGCGTTTCCGCTTCGGCAATGATTTCCGAAAGCGGGCGGCTTTTAAGTTCTCCGCGTACATACGGGACAATACAATAAGAACAAAAACGGTCGCAACCGTCTTGTATTTTTATAAAGGAACGGGTCTTGCTTTTCGGAAGTTCCTGCGCAACCCGCGCCGAATCCACATTTAAAGAATCTATTTTTGCAAGGAAATCGGACGGCTCTCTCGCATCAAAAACGAAATCAACGCCATCAATTTCCGAAGATTTTTTCGCCATACAACCGCACATTGCCACAAGTGCCGTTGGGTTTTTCTTTTTTGCGCGGCGTATCATTTGCCGCGATTTTTTATCCGAAGTGTGCGTAACGGTGCAAGTGTTTATGATAAAAACGTCCGCACAAACGTCAAATTCCCGCGTAGAAAACGCATTAAACCCCCGCGTTTTAAGCGCGGTAATAAGGGCGTCTGCGTCGCATTGGTTCACCTTGCAACCCAGCGTGTGAATTGCTATATGCATAGAATTACACCATTTCGATTATTAGAGTAGTTCGCGAAGTTGCTCTTTTATTACGTCAAGCTCGGGCGGAATTTTGTCTGATGTCGCAAAAATAAACGCTCTGCCGGGTGTGCATGGTATCTTGTTAAGTTCTTCAAGCGCGTTATTTTTATATTTTTCCACAGGAACACTCGCGGTTACAAGCAAATTTACTGTTGTATTTTTCAAATCCGCGTTTTCCAGAAAATACTTTGCAGGTCCTACAACTTGTCCGCCCCAAATTGGCGAACACAAGAAAATTTCTTCGGGCAAATTTTGCGGCATATTGGTAACGGGGTAGCTTTTGCCCGTAAACGCCAAACCCAATGCCTTAATCATGAAACCAAATGAACCTTTATCATTCAAATCAGATTCAAGTTCGTAAACTTCACGCCCTAAAACTTCACCCAACGCCGTGGCAAATACCTTTGTTTTTTTCTCGCGACTGTAGTAAAGTATCATGTGCGTGTCTCCTAAGAAAATTTCCAAGTAGTCTTACAATATTACCACTATGTTACAAAAAAGAAAAGGGGTATTTTAAATGTATTTAAAAAGCACCGCAAGGAAGTGGCTTTCATGATATTAAATTCTTTTTTACTGATTTTGGGGTTCGCGCTTCTTATCAAGGGTTCCGATATTTTTGTTGACGCAAGCGTTGGCATTGCGGAAAAACTAAGTGTACCAAAAGTAATAATCGGGCTAACGATTGTTGCAATGGGGACCAGTGCGCCGGAACTTGTAATTAGCGTAACCGCGTCTGCGCGTGGGTCTAACGCGCTTGCGATAGGCAATATAGTTGGTTCAAATATCTTCAATTTGATGCTGATAATCGGGCTGTGCGCGGTAATTCGCCCGATGATTGTAAACGTGCGCCAAATCCATAAAGACTTCTGGATTTCCATTGCCGCGGCGATTATGCTTCTTGTACTTAAAGTTGTAGGCGGCGATTTTATCCCCCGTGCGGGAAGTCTGCTTCTTGTTGCAATTTTCGCAACCTATATGTTTTTTCTAATCAGAAAAGCCATAAAAACCGCAGAACCGCATGAACATGATGAACAGGAAAAAAAATCGCGTCCGCTTCCTATTTACGCACTTATTGCGATTTTCGGACTTGGCCTGATTATCGGCGGCGGACATCTTACCGTGGAAAGCGCGTCGTACATCGCCGCCGCAATGAATATTTCAGAGCGAATAATAGGACTAACAGTCATCGCGATAGGCACATCCCTGCCGGAACTTGTAATCTCCCTTGTCGCGTGTAAGAAGGGCGAAAATGAATTCGCGCTTGGCAATATCATCGGCTCAAATATTTTCAACATCCTGTTTATTTTGGGCGTTGCAGGGCTGGTAAGCCCCTTGCAAATAGACGGCGGATTGGTTGCTGATACGAGTTTCCTTATTGTCGGCAGTCTTCTAACAATTGCATTCGTGTACAGCCGCAAGCGAATTTCCCGCCCCGAAGGTGCGCTTATGGTTCTCATGTATCTTGCATACATGGTATTTACTGTGTTTGCCGCTACCGCACCAATAGTTGTGTAGCATACAAAAGCAAAAACCCGGGCGCACCAAGAACACCCACAATAAGTACCGTCACGGCATTAATGCCCACCGCCAGCCCAAACCCAGAAAAGAAAAAATTAAACATCAACAGCCCGCAAATACCGCAGGCGGTATTTCTTGCGACCCCAAGAAACCACTGCATTTGACGCGTATAAACAAGATATGCGAAAAAAACAAATACCAACGCAAGCAAAAGAAAAACACTCATCAGAAAGCTCCTCCGTGGACAATGCCCTTTTCTTTGCACAGGTTCAAATAGTACTGATATTTCAAGTTTGCGGCTTTTAATTCGTAAACCAAACTGTCTACTAAAATTGCGTCGGTGGTGTGGTCGAAGCAATTATGTAGAAACTCCATATCGTTTCTAATTGCTTCAATCGCCGCAACAATTTCCATATCCTCCCGCGTAAGACGCTTCGTTTTTCTGCCAAAAAAGCGTCTTTCTTTTTTCGCCGCAGGTGCGTGTGCAAATGCCATCGGTTGCGTATTCGTCATAAATATTCTCCTCCCTTAGGTCGTGTTTGAAAACCCCATTCCGCCGTATTTTCGGTAAATTTTCTGCCTTGCGGCGGCGGCGCGAACTTGCAGATTCTCTCCGATATGCGGCGTTCGCGCCTTCTTGCAAGTCAAAAAATTTCCTCAAAAATCCGTCTGAAGCGGGTTTCCAAACACGACCTTGTAAGCGGGTACAATTCGCCCATTAATAAATATAGTCACAAAGGAGTTAAAATATTCCATTTTTATGTAATAGACCGCAATAAAAAACCACTTGCGTGTAGACAATCACCGAATGCCTACGGCAAGCATAAACTCATTGTAAAAGGCGGTTATGCTGTAAGCATAAAATATAGTGACTTTAAGATTTGACCGTCCTTGAACATAATGATAAACTATGTAAAACACATTGTCAGAGGAGGGATTTAGGAATGAAAAGAAAATCGGCAAGTCTGTATTTTGTGTCGACATTGATTTTATGTACGATAATGGTTGTTTCATCCAACAGCAACACACACTATTATGTCCCTTTAATCGATGAACAGCAAGCTTTGGATGACGAAATGTTCGACAGAGACATGGGTGTTGTCGGATATGCGCAAAACCACAGAAATGCAAGCCAAACCCGTTCATTAATACGTGAAACTTTTGCGGTAAGCAGGTCCGGAGAAATTATTTTTCCAAATTTTTATGGCGGCTCCGGTTTTGACGAAAATGGGCATTTGGAATTTTGGATAGTGGAATCGGAAGCCGATGTTGCAAGAAGCAAGCTTGGGCATATTGATTTTAGCGATGCAACAATCAAGTATGTTGAGTTTTCAAGTAATTATTTGATTGACACGCTTTATGTGCTTGATGACTTGTTCTTTGACGAAAATCGTAATTTGAATGAGCTTGCGTATGGTGTTGTGAGGGCATGGGGAATTACTCCGCGTAAAAACGTAGTATTTGTTACACTTGATACCTACAATGCAGGTAATGACGCGATTATCGACCTTGTTAATGCATCTTCGATAAGCACAAATGCTGTTTTTTTTGAATTTATGGATTTCAACCCCGATTATTGTCCGATTTGGAATGTACCCATCGAAGTGGAGAATTTTTTTCCCTCTGAAGAAGAATACGTTAACGAAGAGCTATTTCAATCAGAGATTGAATGTGCAGAGCCGTTCATGTCTTCTTTCTATTTGGCACCGGGCGCACGTGTATATTGTGCTGTTATGAGTGATCATGGCGGGTCGGTAGGGTTTAGGGCAAGACGCAATGGACAGCCGGGATTTGTGACTGCCGCGCACGTGTTTACACTAAACAATGCAAATGTAGTTGCTGCTACTACCGGTGTAATTGGGCGAGTAAACGGTATTGCGCCCCGATATGTCGATGCTTCTTTTGTTGCAACGCGAGTACCTCCCGATTTCCAAGTGACGATTTCTAACCGCCTTCCGGGTTTTGGCGGGACGTATAATGCTACGCTTTTTGATGATAGGGGATGGAGCGATGCTTTAGTTGCGTTTGGGCGTAATTCTACGTCACATAGGCTTCTTACTATACACAGCCTTCGCGTCAGGCAATCTTCTATGCGTAGTCCAATATACGTTATTGAAGATGCCATTCTTGTATATGACACCAACAATCGAATTGGTGGTGGAGATAGCGGTGGACTTGTAATATACAGAGGAAACAGAAGTATTGCCGGGCTGATTGTTGGGAGTCATGGTCAGGGTGCACAGCGCAGGGTAGTTATTTCAAATGCGCGGCATATTGTTAACAGACTTGGGCTTACGCTGTTTTAATTTCATAAACAACCAAAAGAACAGGCGATTAAACGTATATCGCCTGTTCTTTTTATTTGCTGGGAAATACCCTCGCACTTCGCGCACCATGGGTGAACGAAACGGGCGATATTTGGCAATGATTATATTATCCGAGTGTTAAGCTCAAATGTATCTTTGTCTGCATCTAAAAAACCGCGCATTCCGCACGGTTTTCAAATTTTAAGTTTTATCTGAAGCGTTGTGTCATTTGCGCGTACAGCATATCTGCAAGCCCTAAACCGCCATGAGACGCCGCTTTATCGGAGATTACTTCGTCCAGCATTTCGGTAAAAATTTTCTCGGCATTACCGCGTGGAATGAAGCCCTCTTCGTCAAAATTTACGCTTCGCATATTGCGGAACATCATGTTTAGAAAGTATGATTCAAACATTTCTGCCGCTTGCCGAATTTGCGCACGTTCATGCGCTTCGTCAATAGCACCCGCAGGGCTACTCATCACCCGCTCCAGAAGACTCTGAAACTCGTTGAATTCGGTATCAGCACTCCGCGCTTGCATCATCGCCGCGTGCGAATCCATGGTAGAAGAAAGAATATTTGAGATTTCCATATTAGCCCTCTCCTTATCTTATAAGCTGAGTAGCCGTTTGAAGCATCTCGTTGGAGGTTGTAATTCCGCGAGAGTTTGTATCAAATGCGCGTTGCGCCGTGATAATACCAATCATCTCTTCCGCGATGTTTACGTTGGACATTTCCAGATAGCCCTGTACCACACGGCTTAATCTGTTTACTTCGCCTTCAGCTTCCAAAAGAGGTTCGCCCGAAGCGATTGTTTCGCTGAAAAGATTGCGCCCCGTTGCTTGAAGTCCGTTTGGATTGGCAAACTGCACTAAGCGAATTTGTGCTTCCAAATCCGTAAACACGCCCTCAATTGTGGCATAAAGCATACCTTCATATGATACGGTTACATCGCTTGCCGTAATCCCCTCAGGGAGGATAATCTCCTCGCCCTCAACATCCATCACGGGGAAGCCCGACGAGGTTGTAAGCATAAGCGTTCCGTCTTCCAGCGGCATCCAGTGAAAAGAGCCGTCTTGTGTGTAAAAATATTCGTCAAAGTCTGTGCGGATTTGGAAGAATGCGTTGCCTTCGATTGCAAAATCCGCAGGCCTGTCTGTTCTTTGGAACGAGCCTTGGGTGAAAATACGCGTTGTTGCCGCAGGGCGCACACCATGCCCAACCTGCAAGTTTACAGGACGCCCTGTCATGTTTGCGGGGTCTAGGTTTGTGCGTTGCATTGTTTCATACAAGAGGGTTTTAAATTCTACACGCTCGCGCTTAAAGCCCGTGGTGTTTACGTTTGCGATATTGTTTGTAACGGTGTCAATTTTCAGCATTTGTGCAGTCATACCGGACGCAGAAGTCCAAAGTGAACGCATCATAACAAGCCACTTCCTTTACTAAAATATTTTAATCAGCCTTCTTGGCAACTAAATCATTCAAGAAATCTATTGTCTACGTGCGATATCATTTACTGCGCGTTGCAACGTTCCGTCTTGGAGCGTGAACACGCGTGAATTAGTTTCAAATGCCCGCGAAACGGTAATCATCTCAACCATTTCTTGTACAATGTTTACGTTAGAGCCTTCCAAGAAGCCTTGCTGAACCGAACCCGTGAACGGTATAAAATGGTCATCTTGGGTATGTTCAGAGGTGCGGAACAGATTATCCTGCATTTTGCGCAGGCTGTGCAAACCTTCGGGAGCTGAAAAATTTACGAAACGCAGTGTTGTAACGTATTCATCGTTTACATATATGCGCCCGCGGTCGCTTACGGATATATAGCCGTCGGGAAGTACGATATTGCCGTTTTCGCCTTGTACCAATGCGCCGTCGGCGGTCATGAGAGTGCCGTGTGCCAAAGTAAATGCGCCGTCACGGGTAAAAAATTCTTCGCCGTCCAAATTAACAACAAAGAAGCCCTGCCCCGCCAGTGCCATATCGAGAGCATTTCCCGTTTGGATAAACGCGCCTTGGCTGAAATCGGTAAACACGTCATCGATAAACACGCCCGGATTTATTGTGCCAACCGAAACCTGTTTGAACATCCTGTGTCCGGGGTCGTCTATCCTTGCGAGCAAAACATCCGAAAACGCATGAGAAACAACGTGGTCACGTTTATGCCCCGTTGTGTTTACGTTCGCCATATTCTGAGATACTACGTCCATCCGCTGCATATTTGTTATCATGCCAAGCGCAGACGTGTAAATTCCTCTTATCATGTAGCTCCCCCCAGTAGTTAGAATGTTCCTTAAATATATATCGGCACAATTGCCGAAAAAGTTTAGTGCAAATTTAGTAATCTGTCGGATTAAGTTTGCCCATGGAAACATATTCGATATACTTCCCTGTACCAACAGCAACACAGGATACAGCTTCTTCCGCGATGATTGCGTTGATGCCCGTTTTCTCGCGGAGGAGTTTGTCTAACCCGTACAGCAAACTTCCGCCGCCTGTCATTACTATGCCGCGGTCAGAAATATCGCTGGCAAGTTCAGGCGGGGTTTTTTCCAATACGGTGTGAACCGCGTCAACCACTGCTGTAACGGATTCGTGCAGGGCTTCCTGCATTTCTTCGGATGTAACTTCGATATTTTTCGGCAAGCCCGTTACAAGGTTGCGCCCGCGAACTTCTACACTTGCGGAAACAGGGCGCGGATACGCCGTTCCCACGTTAATTTTCAGGTCTTCCGCAGAGCGTTCGCCGATTAGAATATTGTGCTTCTTGCGCATATAGCGGATGATTGCTTCATCAAAATGGTCGCCCGCCGTTTTAATGGACGCGCTCACAACCGTTCCGCCAAGGGAAATTACGGCAACATCCGTGGTTCCCCCCCCTATGTCAACTACCATACTACCACAAGCCCGCGCAATGTCAATACCCGCGCCAATGGCGGCGGCAATAGGTTCTTCTATTATATGAACCTTTCGCGCACCCGCCTGATACCCCGCGTCTTTAACAGCGCGGCGTTCTACTTCCGTTACATTAGAAGGAACGCAAATTGCGATACGCGGTTTGCGCATAAGCGGCCGCCCCACCGCCTTGTTGATAAAGTATTTTAACATTTTTTCCGTGATATGATAATCGGAAATAACTCCCTCTCGCATGGGGCGGATTGCTATGATATTACCGGGGGTACGCCCAAGCATACTGCGGGCTTCTTCGCCCACAGCAAGAATCTTGTCCGTGCTTTTATCAATGGCAACAACAGACGGTTCTTTCAGCACCGTGCCTTGCCCTTTTATATATACCAAAACGGATGCCGTTCCCAAGTCTATTCCAATATCTGTGCCAAGAAACATATTCAAACTTTCCCTTCATATGGTTATTTCGGAAATTATACCTCTTTTTTACAGTGGTTACAAGGGGTGTGTTTTATTTCGGTTGACACATGATATTGTCAAATATTTTTGTTTCAGCCAGCCGACAAAAAACAACACTGATTGCGTATTGAAAAATGCAACTTTTTTTGCTACTCTCTGACTTAATCGTTTTTTCTAAGAAAAAATCTTAAAAACATGAGGGGTGCATTAAGATGGGCTTTGTGAAGGATTTGAAAATCGGGGCTAAACTTGCTCTGGGCTTTGGGTTGGTACTGGCTTTGGTAGTGGTACTTTCCGTTTATGCAATAACGGCTTTAAACAGAACGGCAACCAGCTATCAGCAACTGTTAGACGGGCCTTATGCGCGTTATATCGTTTTGGAATCGGTTGACAGGTCTATTACCGATATGCGCCATCAAATTTCCCTTATCGCGCTTCATGCGGGCAACCAACAGGGCATAGACAGGTTCTCTGCCGCGCTGGCTTCATCCCGTGCAGATTTTGATGCGGCAGTGCTGGAATTCCGCCAAAATGTACAAACAGACATTGCAATGAGCGATGCAATGCGCACACAGCGCACTACGGAAATAAACGCCATTGTAGACCTTGTTGAACGCTACGCAACCAACCACGCAGAACCGATTATCGAAGCCGCCCGCGCAGGCAACACAGATGGAGCCGTGCAATTGGTGTACCGCAGTCTAATTGCAGATGATGAAATTGACACTAAATTCCACGCGCTTTTTTCATCCATCACGGATGTAAAAAATTCTGAAGCCGCAAGCAACAGTGCGTACACGCAAAACAGTATTGCAACATTAACATTTGTATCACTGGGTATTTTTGTGGGTGCGGTGCTTGTCGCAATTGTTATTACAAAAATGATTACCAAACCAATTTCCACAGTGGTTCGCGCAATCAAAGACGTTTCAGACGGTAAACTTAACGTAAACATCCGCGTGGACAGCAAAGACGAAACAGGCGAGCTTTCACAAAACGCGCTTAACCTTATTTCCGTAATCAAAAACATCATGGACGACCTAAGCAAAGCTTACAGGGTGTATATGGAAGAAGGAAATATGCACTACTCCATTCCTTTGGCGGGTTATCACAATTCTTTTGAAGACGTGGTTAAAAACGTAAACGCGCTTTTGCACCGCAACACGGAAGACATTAACGCCATGCGGGCAGAATTGCTTAAAGTAAGCGACGGTGATTTTACCGTACACATGGACGACTCTGCGTGGCCGGGCGAATGGGCAGAAATTCCCAAAACCGTAAACATTCTCACCGACAATTTGAATAACGTAAGCAACGAAATAAACAGCATGATTGACGCCGCCGCCGTAAAAGGAAACCTTGCCTACCATATCAACGAGGCGGGCTACAAAGGCGACTGGGGCAGAATCATGCAAGGGCTTAACTCCATTGCCGAAGCCGTAAACAACCCGATTGTGGAAATCCGCGATATCATGGGCAAACTGGGTAGGGGCGAATTTGGCACCAAGGTGGTAGGCAACTATGCGGGTGACTTCCTGCAAATTAAAAACGCTGTAAACAGCATGATAGACGATTTAACAGGCTATATGGACGAAGTAGCCGTAACGCTGGAAGCAGTAGCCGGCGGCGACCTTACAAAGACAATCACCCGCGAATACTTGGGCGGTTTCTCCCGCTTAAAAGATTCTCTTAACAACATCACAAACACATTGCACAAAACCATGGAAGAAATTAATTCCGCTTCCGAGCAAGTGCTTATGGGCGCGAAACAAATTTCTACAAGTGCGCAAGACTTGGCAAACGGTGCGCAATCACAAGCAAGTTCTGTTGAAGAACTTAACGCATCCATCGACCTTATCACAACACAAACGAAAGACAACGCGGATAGCGCGAACAACGCAAACACCCTTTCCGACAAATCCACCGCCAACGCCACAGAGGGTAACGAGTCCATGAAAGAAATGCTTACAGCCATGGAGCAAATCAAGGATTCTTCCAACAACATTTCCAAAATTATCAAATCCATCCAAGATATCGCGTTCCAAACAAACTTGCTTGCACTAAACGCCGCTGTTGAAGCCGCACGCGCAGGCGAACACGGTAAAGGCTTTGCCGTTGTTGCGGAAGAAGTACGCAACCTTGCCGCGCGCAGCCAATCCGCCGCTACCGAAACCACAGGTCTAATTCAAGAATCCATCACGCGTGTGGAATCCGGTTCGGAAATTGCCGCGTCAACATCAGAATCACTTGATACAATCGTAAAAGGCGCGGGCGAAATTTCTGCAATCATCAACAGCATTTCCAACGCGTCCAGCGAACAAGCCGAAGCCATCTCTCAAGTAAGCATAGGCTTGAACCAAATTTCACAAGTTGTACAAAACAACTCTGCCGTTTCACAAGAAACCGCCGCCGCTTCCGAAGAACTCAACTCTCAAGCAGAACTGTTGCAACAACTGGTTTCGTATTTCAAATTAAGAAGGTAAAAAGTTTGAACAAAAACTTTAATATGGACTGGCGATAGCCATGTCGTATGCCTAAGACCGCGCTTATGCGCGGTTTTAAGTTAGGGGTCAAGGGGACAATGTCCCCTTGCAGGGGGTTCGGGGGACTGAGTCACCCGCGGTTTTATTTTTAAAGGAGGAAAGAAAATGAAAAAATGTATTTTTGTTTTTGCAATTGTTTTGGTAATGCTTTCTGCGTGCGCAACTGCGGCGAGGGACACAAGCCCACCCGCGAATACGAATGCAGAACCGGAAATTGTATCGGAAGAAAACGGCTTTAACGTGATTACGGCGCATGAATGGGTTGAGGCGGTTCGAGCGGGTTGGAATTTGGGCAACCAGCTTGACGCACGAACAGAGCGCGGAGAATCCGTACGTCATATGGAAACCGCATGGACGGGCGAAGTTCCCGTTACTCCGCAGTTAATTGATTATGTATACGCGGCGGGTTTCAACGGAATAAGAATTCCCGTTACGTGGCAGAAAGCTATGGATGAAGAGTTCAATATCCGCGAGGATTGGATGGCGCGAGTGCGCGAGATTGTGGGCTACGCCGTAGCAAATGATATGTTCATCATGCTTAACACGCACCACGATGATGAGATTTTCCGTTTGCACGACAGCGAAATGGAAGACTCACGGCGGGCGGTGGTTAGCATTTGGACGCAAATCGCAACCGAGTTCGCAGACTATAATGAGCGGCTGATTTTCCAAGGCTTTAACGAACCGCGCACAAGAGGAAGCGCGGCAGAATGGGGCGGCGGCACGCCCGAAGAACGCGCCAACCTAAACGAATTAAACCAGCTTTTTGTGGACACGGTACGCGCCACAGGCGGCAACAACGCAGAGCGTGTGCTGGTTGTGCCAACGTATGCGGCATCAGCTTCCGCCCCAGCACAAGAAGGGCTTGTTGTGCCAACCGATACCGTCCCCGACAGAATTATCGTTTCCATACACCACTACTCGCCGTGGCTGTTCGCGCTTCACACGGGCGAAAATTTCACGGCAGAATGGAGTCGCGACAACAACCGCGACACCGACCCCATCATGAACTACATCAGCAGAGCCTACAATATTTTCGTAAGCCAAGGCATCCCCGTTGTGTTCAGCGAAGCGGGCGCGATTAACAGAAACAACATTGATGCCCGCATTGATTGGACAGAATTTTATTTCAGCCAATCACACGAAAGGGGCATTCCCGTGTTTTGGTGGGACAACGCCCAATCAGGTGAGTTTGGGCTTGGTGAAGGCGGCGCAGGCGAAACCTTCGGTATTTTCGACCGCGCAACCGTACAAGCAACCCATCCCGAAATCATCGAAGCAATTATGCGCGCTACGGAGACGGAGTAGCCGAAACGAGTGTAAACGCCCCAAGTGTAGCAGTTCCCGTGCCTTTGTAAACAAAATACAGCGCGTGAATGCCATCGGGGATTGTAATATCCGCAGAAAATTCTTCCCATAAATTCGTAGACTTCACGGGGATACAACCCAAAGCAATGCCGTTCCACGAGGTTTTAACCTCAAAAACGCCGTTGTTGTATCCCCGTGTTTTTATTTTTATTTTCGTAATGCCCTTAAAGTCAAAATACTTGAAGCCCACGCCGCAAGCGTCTTTGATATCCGTTACATAGCCGATTTCCTCATCGCCGTCTTTGCCGTCCTGCGTTAGTTTCGGGCGGTTGCTGTCATCTGCCGAAAATAAATTACACGCCAAATAAGCAGGGTACTCACCCTGCCCAATCAACGGCGTTTCGTTAAGTCCGCATGATGTCATTTCAACTTGCAGGATTGTGCCGTCGTCTTGCATTTCAATCCGCTCTGCACAGGCTTGGCGGCAAAACCATGTGTTGTTGGTGTGCCTGTGATAAAAAATGTACCACTGCCCGTTTATTTCAATTATACTGCCGTGATTGTTGCCGCCTTGGTGCATGGGTTTTTCGGCGGGTTTGTACGTGGAAATGCCCATGTCGCAATTGCTTATTATCACGCCGCGATACACAAAATCCCCTAAAGGATTTTTACTTGTGGCATAGCAAAGTTCGTTTGCGGCAATGGATGAATAAATCAGATAATATGTATCGCCGCGCTTGCGCACAGACGGTGCTTCAAAAAATTCATGCCCCGCAAAGCTTGTGCCGTGGGCAAAATATCTGCCGGGCGCAACGCATACGGGTTCTTCCGTCACGGTTAGCATATCGGGCGCAAGAACCGTTGCCATCGCACCTTTATGAGAGGTTTGCCCCTCTCCGCAAAAGCCCGTGTACAGATATGTTTTTTCGCCCTCGGTAATCACAGCGGGGTCGAATACATATTGGTCGCCTTGGCGTTCGCCATAGCGAGTGCCGCAGGAATAGCTAACGTGCCCGTGAAATTCATACTTCCCCGCAGGCGAATCGCAAACCGCCACAGATATCACGGAAACTTTATCCAACGCGTAATACAAATAATATCGCCCGTCCGGCCCGCGAGTTACATCAGGCGCGTACAGGCACATTTTCCCCTCGCGGTTAAGCGGGTCGGCGGTTTTTTCATAGATAAGGCCTTCGTAACGCCAGTCTGCCAAATTATCAACGGGCGCGGAATAACACACATAGTCGCCCATGCAAAACACATAGCCGTTGAATTTATCATGCGAGCCATAGATGTATATACGCCCGTCAAAAACGTGCGGCTCACCGTCGGGGATATATTCCCACGAGGGCAAAAACGGGTTAACCGCTTGGTTTCTACAATTTAAAGTAGGACACATATTCGCGCAGAAGTTCGGCTTGGGTGGAGAGTTCCGCAGAAGCGGACGCAGTTTCTTGTGATATGGCGGAATTGCTTTGAACCACTTGCGATATTTGGGCAAGACCATTGCTTACTTGGGTGATTTCTTCGGCCTGTTCTTTCGACGCGGCGGAAATACTGTTGATGATTTTCAATACCTCGTCGGCGTTTTTGACGATGATATCCAGCGCGGAAGAAGTGGACTCCGCAATGCCCGCGCCGCTTTCCACGCGGCTTACAGAGTTCGCGATAAGCCCTGTGGTTTCGGAAGCGGCGGTTTGACTGCGCTCTGCAAGGGAGCGAACTTCCTCCGCAACCACGCCGAAGCCCTTACCATGGTCGCCCGCACGGGCGGCTTCAACGGCGGCGTTAAGCGCGAGAAGATTGGTTTGGAACGCGATATCTTCAATGACTTTTATAACCTTGGATATGTCGGCGGATGATTCTTTTATTTGCTCCATCGCCGCAAGCATTTGTTTCATGGCGTTGTTGCCCTCTTTGGCGTTCGCGGAAGATTTATCGGAAAGAGCGTTTGCGGCGGCGGCGTTGTCTGCATTCTCGCGGGTTTGCCTGTTGATAGTGTCGATTGTAGCACTTAACTCGCGTACGGATTCGGTTTGCTCTTTCGCGCCCGCCGCCAAATCTGCCGCGCCGCCCGAAATTTGATTCACGCCTGAAGACATCTGCGAAGAAGCCGCCGAAATTTTTGTCATGGTGCTGTGCAACGAATCCCCTATGGTATTTATGGATTCACCTATGCGGCTGAAATCGCCTTCAAACCGCACCGACGTTCTGCGTGTTAAATCGCCGCGCGCAAGGTCGCCCAAGCTGTCGCCGATTTCTGTTACATATCTGCCTAATCCGCTTACAATCTGGTTTACGTCGTTTTTGATTGCCAAGAAATCGCCCGCAAAATTGCCCGTTACGCTCTTGTCAAAATAGCCCGCGTTAAGCTGCGCCAAAACGTCCCGCGTTTCTGTAATGGGCGCGTTCACCGCCGCTGCGATATTGTTTAGCCCAAGCATTATTTCGCGCCAGTCGCCCGTGTATTTTTCCGCGTCAATTTTAAAATTCAAATCGCCGTTTACCGCCGCAGATGCAATCATGGCTTGTACCTCGGAACTTACGCCGCGCAGGTTTTCTGTCACCGCGTGTATGGCGCGGGTTTGGAACGCGAAATCACCCGGCAGTTCGCGCACTTGTACGTCAAAATTACCTGAACTTATTTGGTTCATGCAGTCAACCATTGCGGTAAGGTTTTCCAACTCTTCGTCCAAAATTGTATTTACACTAAGCATCATTTCTTTGAAAGAATTTCGATATTTTTCCGCATTTATTCTATACTTGATGTCCCCTTTTACGCTAAACTTACGGTTTACATCCGCAAGGTCTTCCACCATACCGTTCACCGTAGAAATCACGATTGCAAGCTTACGCGCAAGTTTTCCTGTTTCATCGTTGGCGGCGGTGTCAAGGTTAATGTTAAGCTTACCGTCTGCGATATTTTCCGTAGCTTCAACCATACGTTTAAGCGGCACGACAATCGACTTGATTACCGCAAGGCTTAAAATGAGCAAGGCAGTTATTCCCACAATGGCGGTTAGCCCCATATACATAAACGCCGTGCGCACAGACTGCCCTGTTTCCAAAGCCGTTTGCTCCGATTGGCGGTCGTTGATTTCGGCAAGCTGCGCAATCCAATCCGTCATGTCTTGCGTGTACGGAACGCAGTATTCTTCTAAAAGACGAAGTGCCGTCACATTGTCGTTTATGCTTGCGTAACCTGCAATTCTTAGTACAATTTCCGCCGCGCCCGGCAACGAGTCCACAAACTTTGTAATGGTATCAAATTCTTCCCCCGATGTTGTACCCACCGCAATTAAGTGGTCGCGGTAAGACTCCGACAGTTCCACAAGCCTTGCATACCGCCGCAAAACCTCTTCCAAGTGATATTCGATTTTTGCCGGGTCTTGCGTGATTACCGCATCCCGAATTTGCCTTCTGAGAGAATCAAAATAATGGGTCATCCGACCCAATTTGCTTAACTGCGTGACATTATACTCGTCAATTCTCACAATATAGCCGGAAAGTCGGTTCAAATTAGTAACCGCAAATACCGCAATAATTACAGATACCAAAACAGAAACCGCCAGCACTATGTACAGGCGTGTGCCTATCCTCAAATTATTCATTTTTCATTTCCCCCTCCAGTAAATACCTGCTACCGATTCTACAACAATTATAAATTTTGTCAATCATTGGAGTGTAAAAACCTCGGGGGACGCTGTCCCCCGAACTCCCGAGAAGTTAAATATTGCACGTTACGTAGATATATTGATTAAAAGTTATTCTTATCGCAAATCAGCTGGTTTTTTGCTGAAAATAGACGATAATATATGTGAAGGGAAGTGTCGTTATGAGGTTGGCATTTGCGAATTTCAATGAAAATAGTAATGAAACACAGGGCAGAAACGGAGTTTTCCGTTTAAATAATGTGCGCGAAAACAGGCCAAATAACACGCGAACCGGGCGGCAACGCGATATGATGCAAGAAAGAATGGCGGCGCACGAACGTGAAATGCGCATCCGTGAGATGGAAGAAAAACGCATTGCCAATATTCGCGATGAAATTCATGAAGTAGAAAATTCTGAGATGGGCGTTGAAGCCATAAATCTTACCGTGACAATGCTTACAGAGAAAATCGCGGAAATTTTTACGCAAAGGGCAGAACGTGAACAACTTGCGATTGAACGCGAGTTCCAAAGACAGCAGCAGGAGATGGAAGAGAGAATGCGTGAGCGTGAACGTCAAGCGCATGAAAATATGAACACGAGTAATAAATCTGATGAAGAACTTGAAGCCGCGGCAGAGCGTTCGCAAATCCGAAACATGACGGTGATGGGTGCGCGTTTGGATACAATCGGAGAGATGAGCCGCACACGCGCTTCCATGAGTGCGGAAGCCACGCGCCTGCGCAACGAAGCGGATAACGACAACACTTTTGTGCGCCGCTCCAACGATGCGATTAGGGCGTTTGTAAGCCGCAGTAATGCGCAGGATAAAGAAATTGCATACGCAACGGGAACTCCCTTGCCCACCCCAATGGCAATCGGTCATCTTTTCACCCCGCGCCCCCTTGGTGACGACACATTTAGAGGGCGTCATTTCCAAAATCTTAATATCGGGATTGCCCGTTTAACCTCGGGAATTAATCAGCAAATAGGCGCGCTTTACCGCGACAGCCAAAATCTGCAAAACGAGCAACTTCGCATTTTCCGTGAGCAATCAAACCTTCCATCACAGGAAGAAGAGGACGAAAACCGCGAACCGTACGAAAATTTATCTTTCGATATAAGGTTGTAATTCATGCCGCAAAACTACGTTGCCCCCGATATCGCGTTTCCCAATTTGGGACTCTCGTTTAACAATGTACCAAGAGTAGCGGTTTCGCTGTTCGGGCTGGATATTTATATGTATGCGGTGTCTATTGTTGTGGGTATAATCGCGGCATATTTTCTTGGAATTTGGTGGGTAAAAAAATCGGGGCAAAAGGTTGACGATTATCAAGACCTTTTGCTTTTTGGTATACCCATGGCAGTTGTTGGGTTGCGCCTTTACTATGTGATTTTTAATTGGAACAGATACAGCGGGCAAAATTTTTTCCGCGTTTTTTTCGGTTTCCGCGACGGCGGGCTTGCCATTTACGGCGGGATTATCGCGGCGGCGTTAGCGGCGTTTATTATCGCAAAGCGCAAAAAAATCCCCTTCACCACCATAACAGACACCGCCGCGCCAAGTATGTTGCTGGGGCAAGTCATTGGGCGGTTCGGCAATTTTTTTAACCGCGAAGCATTTGGCGGTTACACCGATAACCTTTTTGCAATGCAAATTCGCGCAGACCAAGTTCTCGGCACGCACCATATCACAAACGAACTTCGCGAAAACATGGTTTATTTTAACGGCGTGCAGTATTTTCAAGTACATCCTACATTTTTATATGAAGCGTTTTTCAATTTTTTACTTATGCTCGCGCTTCTTATTTACCGCCCGCGAAAGCGTTTCGGCGGCGAAATTCTTTTGCTGTATTTTTTTGGCTATGGCATAATCCGCTTCTTTGTGGAAAGCCTGCGCACAGACCAAATGATGTTTTTAAACACGGGATTGCCGCTTAACCAACTTGTGGCGATTCTGTTTGCTATAGCTTCCGCGATTCTTATAATCGCAGGGCATCTACATTATAGACGATTCCGTTGAAAATGGGTTCGTCCGTCGTGGCAAAATCGCCCGAAAACGCTCTATTCGCGTTTTCTGGTGCCACTCGGTCTCACCGTTTTCAACTGAAATCGCTATACAGGAGGAAAAAATCATGAATATTTCACAACTGCAACAGGAACACGACAAGCACAACGAGATTTATATGACAGAAAAGGCAGACGTTTTTTCAGGCGTGCGGGTTAAGCGCAAGAAGTGGCAAACCATCGCAAATGAGCGGTTGGACAAGCTTAACGAAGCCATTGCGGACATTTCCGAAATCACGGGCAACTACGTTGAAGCCGTTGACCTTTTCGTTTCATTTTTCGATGACATAATAATCGAATGTGCCATTTATGTATCACGCCGTGCGGAAATTGAAGAGAAAATCATCGCGCTTTGCAAAAAAGCCTTAGAAAAACCAACCGCCGACAACACACGAAACGCAAAAGACGAACACGTTACCGCAATGCTTATCGACGGCTTAAACGAAAAACCATCCGCCGAAGCATCCAAGAAAATGACGGAAGCCCTCCTGCACGACACAAACCCCCTGCGCCTTGGTCTTACACTTTACATGGATTTTTGCGAGAAAAATTCGCTGTTCACAGATGTAAACTCTCTGGACTACCTCAAGCTTGAAGCCGTGGTTCGCCAATCGCTAATCTCCGACACGGGCAAAGAAACCATCCCCAAACTTGAAAAACTCCTTTCTTCCCCCGTAGACTGCCCCGAAAAATATATGCTGACCGCTCTAAACTTCTTCTTCCTCGGCTTTGAAAAAGACGCGATTAACGCGCTTGATATCGGCCTAAAAAAATTCCAAGGCAACGAACGGCTTGCAGGCGCGAAAAAATCTATTGAACAATAGACCTATCCGAAAAATCGGCATTACGGAGTTTCCGGACAGGTCTAATAAAATTTTAACTTGAAAACCACATACGCGGTTTTCAAAGATAGGGGTCAAGGGGATTTATCCCCTTGTGGGGGAGGTGGGGGTGAAACCCCCACGGTCTTTAAAATCCTGTCGGGTTCTCCATGTACCGCAAAATAGGGTAGGGGTTTAGCCAGAAATTGCCGCGTGTAAATGAAACATCGGGCGAAATTGCGATGTGAAGGTGTACGGGAAAACTGCGCCCACTGCGTCCGCCGCCGGTGTTTCCCATATTTCCGAGGTGTGTGCCTGCGGCAACGGCTTGCCCTGCGGAAAGCCCCGTTGCGATACTGTCCAAGTGCGCGTATAAATAGTAGGTATTATTTTCTGTGACGATGCCCACAAAATATCCGAGTTGATTATCCCAGCCCGCGTCGCGCACCGTTCCCCGCGTCATGCTTACCACGGGAACGCGCCCGCGAACATTCTCGCGGTCGATAATCGCTGTACCTCTGTGCGTTCTGTTTCCTTGGAAATTCACTTCAACGCCCCACGAATCGCCAAACATAACAGAAGCTTCATCCTCATACCAGCCTGTTGGAATGGGGAAAACTTCTATTTCCGAAAACAAATTTTCAAACATCCGTACATACGGCGTTATGCTTCGCGAATTATATTGCCTAAGCAATCTGTTGAAGTCGTAAACATAAAGCCGCTCCAAAACGCTTAAATCATATGTAACGTTTTTTTCGGGAAAGAATCCGTTTTCCGCATTAAAAACCGCAAACAATTCCGCAAAAGAAATGCCGCTTTGCGCCGCATACGCCCGCAAAAGCCCAATCGCCCTGTGCGGCACTTGAAACGCTGCCACAGTCTCTGCGTCCACACGCACCCTAATCCCCGGCCTAAGCAATCCCCACAGCCCGCCAAAAATAAGGACAATAGCCGCAACAACACACAGCCTGAAAAAATATTCCTTCAATTGCTTCGTTTTAAAATATCCAAAATTCGCAACGCCCACTCGTCCGCGCCGCAATCCAATTCCCGCCCTGCGTTTAATCTCCCTACTGCGCAAAAGCCATCACCTCCGCTAAAGTATATTCACGCGGAAGAAAAATTATGGTACGATGATACAAAGAGGTGATTACTATGACAGCAACAAAACGGCGGTTATCTTTTCAGCCTGCGGCAACCCCTACGTTAGAGGAACAGCTTTCCGAAGTATTGGTAAAAAAAAATACCAAAGTGGTCGAACTTGAAGCGGACGAAAATGGTAATGTCATTATCGACAAAGATAAGCATCCGGATATTTACGATTGGGCAATGAACGGCTGATGAAATCTTTTGACATATTCATAATGTATATTTCGTGGGGAAAAGATGGTAAACGCCGCCCTGTGCTTGTGTATGCGCAGGATAGTGTCAAAGTGGCTGTTTATCTGATTACTACGAAGTATGATGGTAAAAGCGAAGCAATAAAGGCAAATTATTTCAAGATAACGGATTGGGTACACGCGGGACTTAACAAAGTTTCGTATGTAGATACGGGCACTCTCGTTAAACTTCCGAAATCTTCAATTGCCGGCAAAGCCCCAATTGGCAGGCTTTCAGCCTCAGATATAAAAAACTTTTTAAATTTTTTGCACAAAATTTCAATTTACCCCTAAACAAAAAAGTAAAAAGTGCCGTTATATATTTAGCGGGTATAATTTCGCCATACAAAGTCCATGTTAAAGATACTTGGAACTTGACAAGGAGTTTACGGTGGTGTAAATTATGCCGTAGGAGAAATTAAATTATAGACGATGGGGGAACACTATGTCTAATATGGTAGTACGTACAAACGTATTCGCGCTAAACGCGCACAGGAATCTTACAAACACAGGGTTGCAACAAAGGCAATCCGCACAACGGTTAAGCTCCGGCTTCCGTGTAAACTCTGCGGCGGACGATGCCGCCGGTCTTGCAATATCAGAAGCAATGCGTGCGCAAATTCGCGGTTTGGATCAAGCAAGCATCAACGCCCAAGACGGCGTGGGTCTTATTCAAACGGCTGAAGGCGCGATGGCTACCATTTCCGACATGGTAATCCGTGTTCGTGAACTTATGGTTCAAGCGGCTAACGATACCAACACATTCAATAACCGCGAGATGATTCAAGAAGAAATAGACCAAATCATGCAAGAAATTAATGACGTTACCTTCCGCACCCAGTTTAACACCCGCACATTGCTTGCAGGTGGTTTGGGCGGCGAAGGCGGCGGTCCTTCCAGCCCCGTATCCCTTCAATGGATGGTGTTTGACCAAGCAAGAGTTTTGGGTCTTAGCCAACCGGGCGGTATTGTTACCTCCACACCCGACGGATATGCAGGGCGTATGCCAAACGTGCATTACAACTCAAATAACAGAACAAACACAAGCCTTCGCAGTGACATTGTTGTGCTTCAAAATGACTTGAATGCACTTGCACGTCGCGTTGCGGAACGTAAAGCTAACGACCCAAGCATTACAAATTTTGACGCAGATTCTTTAAGCGCGATGTTTGAAAATATGCGCGAACTTGACTTTGCTTCTTTGGATATGATTTCGGCAGAACGCACGGAATTGCAAAGCATCTCTAACCGCATAGAAAATATGTTAAGAACAGGTCTTCGCGCATCGGAAGAAATGTTCCAAATCACCCAAGACCAAATCAACGCCTTGGGTGGTGCAGGCGCGATAAACGCTGATGGTTCTACCGTATTTTCGGGCAATGCGATTTCTGACTGGAACGAAGCCCGCAACACATTAGAAAATGTACGCAACGGTTTTGAAACAGCTTTGGCTGACTTGAATGCCGCAATGTCAAGCACCACGGCATTAGAAGCAATGAACCAAGCTATTAATTCCTTGGTTGGAGTAATTGGCGGGCAAGGCATTGATGCTACATTAAGTGCTAATGCCGGTGCGGCAGCCTTGGGGTTGGATACAGCTGAGGAATTTGCTGAGTTTTTTAACGGCGGTCCCCTTGGAACGGGAACAGCTGCTGAAAACGCCGCTGAAATTGAAGCCTTAAACGGACGGTCTGTTGTTCAAGGTGTGTTCCTTGTTTATGATAGTGCCACCAGTGAGTGGTCTTTGAATACTCGTTCAAATGGTTCCGGTTACGAAGTACAGTTTGGTCCGCTTGTTGAGGAAGCAACCGCCGGAGCCGTGCCTACTGCCGGACCGGGCGTTACCGTCGCTACCTTGGCAGCCTTACAAACAGAGGTTGCCGGTAATGCTACGTGGTTGGCACATAATGCCACACCAACTGCGCAAGGTTTTGCCCTTTCTTTGGCCGGCGTAGGTGGCGTGGGTGACTTAACTGCCTCCGACATTGAGAATCTGAATAGGACACAGGTTGCACCCGGTGTTGTACTGGTTGTTGAGGGTACTCCTCCTACTCCAACTTTTAGGTTTGAGGATGCGTTTGGCAGACAAGTTGCGGCTCCTACGAACAACGTGTTTACACTGAATCCGCCTCCGGGCAATCACTTCTTTATTCAAGCCGATTCTGCTGCTACACCTCCAATTGAAGCAAGAATGATTGCACATGGGCAAGCATTATCTCCCACAAATACAATCCTTTCAGATATGGAACAGCTTTTGGACAAAGCAACAGACGTTCTTGGTAACGTAAACCTTGAGTCCAACGCAATGTGGTTTCAAATTGGTGCAAACTCCATGCAAGGCATGATTTTGCAACTTAAAGGTATCCACACAGGTATCCTTGGCGGCGGTCGCGGAGACTTGGCAATGCTCATCGATGTTCGCGAAAGAAGTGGTATCCCCATTTCCGAACAACTCCGCCTTATCGACACCGCAGAAGGTATCGTAAACGGACAACGCGCACAGCTTGGTGCAATCCAAAACCGTCTCGAATTCACACGCCAATCCTTGGACGTTTCCAGCGAAAACCTCTCCGCCGCAGAATCCCGCATCCGCGACACAGACATGGCTCGCGAAATGATGCGCTTCACACAGGCTCAAGTGCTTCAACAAGCCGGTATCTCCATGCTTGCACAAGCAAACCAATTGCCCTCTTCCATTCTGCAATTGTTGCAATAATCATAACGCTAAACAAAAATTTAAAGCCCCGACAAACTGTCGGGGCTTTGTGATACAACTCGAAAGGAGGATACTCGTATGGCAATTACCTTGGAAGTAAGAGAAAGACACAAGCACCATTTAAACGCTTTATTGGTACTCAAAAGGGACAACAAAGACAGGGAAATTATTGGTCTTCAGCAAAAAATTTCCGATGCCGTGGTTGTAATGGAGCAAGAGGACGTGGCTCTGGTAGAAAAAATTGTAGGCGTTAAAGCTTTGTAATCAAAATTTATGCGTATTTACTACGCAACTGTCCGCACGCGGCGTCTATTTCGCCGCCTAGACTTCGGCGGATGGTTGTTGGAATTTTATTTTCCAGCAAGATATTTGCGAAAGTTTCGCCTGTGCGGTGCGGGGTGGGGGAGAAGTTTGCGGATGTTTTGTTTATGGGGATGAGGTTTACGTGGCACAAAAGCCCTTGCAAAAGTTTTGCAAGGGTTTTTGCGTGGGTGGGGGAGTCGTTTAGGTCTTTGGTTAGGGCGTATTCAAAGGTTAGGCGGCGGCGGGTTTTTTCGGCATAGTGGCGGCAGGCGGTAAGTAGTTCTTGTAGGGGGTAGGTTTTCGCTATGGGCATTATGCTTTGGCGGATTTCGTCTGTGGGGGCGTGAAGCGAGATGGCAAGAGTAATTTGCAACCGTTTTTCGGCAAGGGAATAAATTTGCGGCACTAAGCCGCAGGTTGAAACGGTTATGTTTCGCCCGCTTATGTTCGCGCCTTTGGGGTGGGTGATTAGTTCTATGAAGCGTATGGTTTCGTCGAAATTGTCCAGTGGTTCGCCGCAACCCATCAGCACGATATTTTTTACAGGGGCGCAATTGTACACCTGTGCCAAGTATTCTGCGGCAGAAAAATCGCGCTGAAAGCCGCTTTCCCCGCTGGCGCAAAATTTACAGCCCATTTTACAGCCCGCCTGTGTTGAAATACATACGGAATTCCCATGCTTGTAGCGCATTAAAACGGATTCGGCATACGCGCCGTTAAGCGTTGTTAAAAATTTGGTTGTGCCGTCGCTTTCCGCAACTTGTTTTTCAATCACGTTCGCCATTGTTATATGAAAGTTTGCGTCAAGTTCTTCGCGCAGCTCTTTCGGAAGATTTAGCATTTCCGAAAAGCTTTGCGCGTTTTTTTTATGCAACCATTCAAAAATTTGCTCTGCGCGATATTTGGGTTGCGTGGGGATTTTTTCCGCAATTTCCTGCGGCAGAAGGGATAAAATTTCGGTTTGCATGGGTTCACCTCGTGGCAATAATAACATGAAAACATTTTGATTGAAAATTTTTGCAAATTTGGATATCATAGCATGGACAAGGAGGAATATGATGCTGGACAAAAAAGGTCGTTTATTCGGCAAAGTGAGCGTTGTGGATTTGTTTGCGGTGGTTATGGTTGCCGCAATTGTTGCGGTTGTTTATTTTAATATCGGTGGGCGGGCGCACTTGAATGTTGGGGCGGAACAGCCTGTTCTAATCACGTTTTTCAATCCCGCGCTTCACGATTTTACTGTGAATGCAATCGAAATTGACACGCCCGTCATTGATGACGTAAACGCAACATTTCTTGGTACGGTGGTTGGCGTGGAAGTTGGCGACAGCATAAGTTTCATGCCCGATATCCACGGCAATGAAGTGGCGTCGCCCATGGAAGGGCATTCTTCCGTCGCAATTACGTCCCGCGTGTACGGGCGAATTTCCGACGGCGCGGTTGTTCTTGGCGGAAATGTTTATGGCGTTGGTTCGGAAGTGATTATCTGGGCGGGTCGCGCCAAAACCATGTTGCATATTTCAGATGTACGGGCAGAATAGAGAGGATTTTAAAAATGTTTAAAGACGCGAAATTGTTTGGCAAGATAAATATTATTGATTTGTTTATTGTGATTGGGATTATTGGTGTGGCTGTTTTTGGTGTTCAGCAGTTTAGGGGAGGTGAAGGGATTATTGCGTTCGCGCCGGAAACGCGGGAATTTTTGATATCGTTTTACACGGAGGAAGTGGAGAATTTCACCGCGAATGCGTTGCGGCTTGGTGACAATGTTTTTGACAACGGGCCCAATTTGTTTTTGGGCGTGGTGGAATATTTGGATATCGGTGACGCGGTAATTTGGAACGCAGACCAATACGGCAACACGGTGCGCAGTAATAAGGAAGGGTTTTCTTCGGTGGAGATTACGGCAAGGCTTACCGCCGTGCCGCACGAGCATGGCATTATGATTGCGGGCAATCGCTACGGAATAGGACATTCGCTGGCGGTGCGTTCGGGCGCGAGCATTATTTTCATGCGCGTGTCGGGGCTGGAGGAAATAAATTAGTATGGGAACGGGAAGCGTTGTTATACAAAAGATTCACGCGCTGTTGCTGTGGCTGAATGTTTTTTTTGAATACAGTCTTATTTTTCGGGGCTGTGTGGCGATAAAAAATGCGTCACGCACAAGCCGTTTGCTTGCGGCGTTCTTGGATACGGACGGTCGCAATTACTGGGGCGGTTCGCTTATTATGCGGTTTTTGGGGGCTGTTGCCGGAGCGGTTTTTGCGGCGGCGGGGTGGGCTGTGCGTGTGTTCTGCGCGGCAAACGAAAACAGTATTAATAAGAAGGTTTTTGATTTTCTCGTAAAACCGCGTGGCGAAGACGGCACGGGTTTTTGGGGCTTTATCGCGAAAACAATTCACGGTTGCGCACCCGTGCGGTTTGCAAAATGGTTTTTCTGCGAAGACGCCGGAAATGGTGCAGGAGACAGCGCGGGCAACGGCACGGCGATTATAAGCCTTGCAAGCATTTTCAATCCGAAAATCTGGTATATGCTGTTTGTTCTTGGCGCGTTGACTGTGCCCAGTTTCTTGTGGAACAATATGCTTTTGCTTGCGTCCGCTGTGTTTTTCGCGGGTGTTTTCGCGCTGAAGTGGGTGCTGGAAAACGACCGCAAGAAGCTGTCATTTGAAATGATTTCGCCCGCGTTGGTGCTGTTCGTTTTCTTCTGCGCGTTGAGTATTTTCACGGGATATGGCGGCGGGGACAGCGTTAGAGTTTTCGTGATTTTTTTTGCTTGCGTGGTACATTCCGTCATTGCGGCGATTGTTCTCAAAGACAAAAAGTATTTGCAAATTTTTTTCCTGTTGGCGGCGGTGGCTTTGGTTATCACCGCGCTGTTTGGGTTTTTTCAGCTATTTGCGGGCATAGAAATCCGCGAAGAACTTACCGACCTTGGCGTAAGCCCGGGAATGTCGCGGTTGTATTCCACCATGGGCAATCCGAATAATGATGCACAGGCATGGGCAATGCTTTTGCCTTTCGTTTTGGCAATGGCAATCACCGTGAAAAACGATACCAAACGGCTGATACTGTTTGGCGCAATCGCGCTGGTTGTTGGGGCGTTCGCGCTTACGTATTCGCGCTCCGGATATGTCGCGCTTATGGCTGGCGTGGGCGTTTTTGTGCTTATGAGTGCGCCGCGTCTTGTTCCGATTGGGTTAATCGCGCTGGTTTTCGCGTTGCCCTTTATTCCGTCCGCGATTCTGGAGCGGTTGTTTACCCTTGGGCAAGACACCTCCAGCCAGTACCGATTTTTAATTTGGGAAGGCGTGCGCCGTATGCTTGAAGATTTTTGGGTGCAGGGCATAGGCATGGGGCCTGCCGCTTTCGTGCGTATCTATCGCAGCTATGCGCACCCGCTTGCGGAACGCGCTTTGCATTCCCACAACACTTTTTTCGACATACTTGTACACAGCGGAATCGGTGCGCTTCTGGCATTTCTTGCCTATTTGTTCCGTCTGTTTAAGCGCGGGATTTCCGACCACGTTGCAATCGCAGACCGCGAACAAAAAATTTACATTGCCGCAGGAATTGCCGCACTAACTGTTTTCGTCGTGTTCGGAGTAGGGGAGTACGTATGGTTTCACCCGCGTGTAATGCTTGTTTTCTGGGTTGTGGCAGGGATTGTATCGGTACGCAGAACATCTGATTTATAGGAAGACCTCGGGGCAATGAAGTGAGCGAAGCGAACGGCACCTCGCCCCGAGAACTTAATAAAAGAGGAGCCTGAAAATGTCAGAATCGTATAAAAAAGCCGGTGTGGATATTCATGCCGGATATGATGCAGTGCAGAGGATAAAGAAGCACGTTGAACGGACGAAAACGGCGGGCGTTGTTGGCGGACTTGGCGGCTTTGGGGGGCTGTTTGACCTTTCGGCGGTGGGCAAATATGAAGAGCCTGTTTTGGTTAGCGGAACGGACGGCGTTGGCACTAAGTTGATGTTGGCGTTTAAGCTGGGCAAGCACGATACGATTGGTGTGGACGCGGTTGCAATGTGCGTGAACGATATTATCACAGTGGGAGCGAAGCCTCTGTTTTTCTTGGACTATATTGCGTGCGGCAAGGTTTTGCCTGATGTGATGGAGGACATTGTGAAAGGAATTGCAGAGGGCTGTGTGCAGTCGGGCTGTGCGCTAATCGGCGGCGAAATGGCAGAGCATCCCGATATGATGCCGCAAAATGAGTATGACATTGCGGGCTTCTGCGTTGGCATTGCGGAGAAGAGCAAGATGATTACGGGCGACGGAATAAAAGAAGGTGACGCGCTTGTCGGCATTGCGTCCAGCGGGGTGCATTCCAACGGGTTTTCCCTGATTCGCAAAATTGTTGCGGATAATAATTTGGATTTGGGCGAGGTCTATTTTGACGATAAACCCCTTGGCGAAATTCTACTTACGCCCACGCGGATTTACGCAAAGTCGGTTGGATTGTTATGCGAAAAATTCGAGTTGAAGGGCATGGCACATATCACGGGCGGCGGCTTTATTGAGAATATCCCGCGCATTTTGCCACAAGGGCTTGGGGCGGAAATTCTTGCGGATTCGTGGGTGCGCCCGCCCGTTTTTGCATTCCTGCAAAAATACAGCCACATATGCGAGGAAGAAATGTTCAATTTGTATAATATGGGCATTGGCATGGTGGTTGCCGTTGACGCGGCGGAAGCCGAAAACGCCGCTGATTTTCTGCGGGCAAACGGCGAAAAAGCATATGTAATAGGAAGCGTTATTTCGGGCGAAGGCGTGGTTTTCAAATGAAAAACATAGCTGTTTTTGCATCACACGGCGGTTCGGATTTGCAGGCGATTATTGATGGTTGCAAGGCGGGGAAAATTCCTGCCCGCGTTTGCGTTGTTATAAGCAACAACAGCGGTTCGCGGGCGTTGGAACGCGCAAAAGGCGAGGGCATCCCTGCGGTTCATCTAAGCGCGAACAGCACGGCGGCGGGTTCTCTCGGAGATGAAATGCTGGCGGTTCTTCACGCCCACAAAACCGATATCGTTTTTCTTGCGGGGTATCTAAAAAAAATCCCCGCGCCCGTACTTAAAACATACGAAAACCGAATTTTCAACATACACCCGTCATTGCTGCCCAAGTACGGCGGGCGGGGAATGTTCGGAATTAACGTACACACCGCCGTGCTTGCCGCAGGCGATACGGAAACAGGCATAACCATCCACCGCGTAACCGCCGAATACGATAGCGGCGATATTTTAGCACAACGAAAAGTACCCGTTCACATGGGAGACACGCCTGAAAGTCTTGCCGCACGTGTGCTTGAACAAGAGCATATTTTTCTGGTGGAATTTTTGGAGGGTGAGTTGCAGTGAACATAGATGTAAACGGCGTAAATTTATTCTACGAAAAAAGCGGCAGCGGCAGCCCTATTATTTTGTTGCACGGGAACAGCGAAGACCACAGCATTTTTGATGTTTTAGTACCGCAACTTTCCGCAACGCATACCGTGTACGCAATAGACAGCCGCGACCACGGCAAAAGCGACAAAGTGTCAACATTGGAATATCATGCAATGATGGAAGATACCGCCGAGTTCATACAAAAATTGGACATTCAAAGCCCCGCGCTTTTTGGCTTTAGCGACGGCGGAATTATCGGGATTTTGCTTGCCGCAAAATATCCGCAAATGCTTTCCAAACTGATAATCGCAGGCGCGAACACAAACCCAAACGGCATTAAACCGCTCACATTGGCGGCAATGAAAGCCGTGTATTTTTTCACCCGAAGCCAACAATTCAAAATGATGCTTACCAAGCCGAACATCCCAAATGCGGAGTTGCAAAAAATAGAAACGCCCACGCTTGTTTTGGCGGGAAGCAAAGATTTAATCAGAGAACAGCACACGCGCATGATTGCAGAAAATATAAAAAACAGCACCCTTAAAATCTTGGACGGCGAAGACCACACAAGTTACGTTTTGCACAGCAAAAAATTGTATGGCATCATAAATCCATTTTTAACAGGGAAATAATTTTGACAGAAGTTCGTCACGGGTGTGGTTGAATATTAAAAATTTCTGTGTTGATTTTATATCCGTTTCGGGTATAATAAAAGCATGACCAGCGCGTCAACGCTGGCCATGCTTTACGGTCGCAACCGATTCTGCGGCTGGCCACTAGAATTTAAATTAACTTAAAGTAGCCGTTAGCTTCGACGTGGACGGCTACTTTTGCGTTTCGCGCGTTTTGAATTACCGCGCTTGCGCAAAGCATGACGTATCTTGAAAGCAATTGAAACAACGTAGTATATGGCTTTGATTATATCGAATACAGACATCATGTATCGCCTCCTCTCCATGTAAAAATGGCAGAGAGTGCGACCAACCGCCACGGCTGCTTGTCATAATTATATATTGTGTCGAAAAAAAGTACAATCTTTGGTAAAATATAATGCAATGGTTCAAAAATCTTTGTACGAAAATTTATATAAACGAGGAGAATTTTTATGAAAAAACGAGCATTAATAAGCGTTTCGGACAAAACGGGCGTGTTGGAATTTGCGAAAGGGCTTGCGGCGCAGGGGTATGAAATCGTGTCTACGGGCGGAACGTATGAGTTGCTGAAGCCGATTGGCGCGGTGAACATATCCGAAGTAACGGGCTTTCCTGAAATAATGGACGGTCGCGTGAAAACGCTTCACCCTGCGATTCACGGCGGGTTGTTGGCGGTGCGCGACAATCCCGCGCATATGGAGACAATTCAAGCGCACGGGATAAACACAATCGACATTGTGGCGGTGAACCTGTATCCGTTTAAAGAGACGATTCAAAAAGCGGGCGTGACGCGGGAAGAAGCGATTGAAAATATCGACATCGGCGGGCCGTCCATGATTCGTTCTGCGGCGAAAAACCATGCAAGCGTGGCGGTTATCGTAGAGCCGACAGACTACGAAAAAGTATTGCAAGAGCTTTCTGCGGGCGGCGTTACGACGCAAACCAAACAAGACCTTGCGGCAAAGGCGTTTAGGCACACAGCCGCATATGACGCGGTAATCGCTTCGTATTTCACTAAAGAGCCGTATCCCGAAAAACTCACGCTCACATACGAAATAAAACAGCCATTGCGTTATGGCGAAAACCCGCACCAGCAAGCCGCGCTTTATGCCGACCCAATTCCGGGCGACACAATAATTGCGGCAAAACAGCTTCACGGCAAAGAGCTTTCCTACAATAATATTGCGGACGCAGACGTCACTTTGGCAATGGTAAAGGAATTTGATATGCCCGCCGCCGTTGCGGTAAAGCACCAAAATCCGTGCGGCGTAGGCATTGGCGAAACCATTGCGGAAGCATATTCCCGCGCATACGAAGCCGACCCTGTTTCCATTTTCGGCGGCATTGTCGCGCTTAACCGCGAAGTGTGCGCAAAAAGCGCGGCGCAGATGAGTGAAATCTTCCTTGAAATAATAATCGCGCCGTCATTTTCGCAAGAGGCACTGGAAATTCTTACGAAGAAGAAAAACCTGCGCCTGTTACAAATAGACACAACAAAGCCCGAAACTTCGGAGCAAAAAATCTCCGCAGTAAGCGGCGGACTTCTTATACAAGAAAAAGACGGGGCAAGCTTTGACACGGCAAATCTAACATTTCCAACAAAGCGCAAGCCCACCGAAGCGGAACTTAAAACCGCAAAATTTGCATGGACTTGCGTAAAATATGTAAAGTCCAACGGCATTTTGCTTGCCCGCGACAACATGACAGTGGGAATAGGGCCGGGGCAAACAAACCGCGTGGGCGCGGCAAAAATCGCGATAGGTGACGCGGGCGAACGCACCAAGGGCGCAGTACTCGCCTCGGACGCATTCTTCCCCATGCCCGATACCGTGGAACTCGCCGCCGCCGCCGGCATTGAAGTAATTATCCAAACAGGCGGCTCCATCAAGGACGCAGACTCCATCGCCGCTTGCGACAAACACGGCATCGCCATGATTTTCACAGGGGTAAGACATTTCAAACACTAGGAGGATATTATGGAAAAGTTGAAAAAAATTTTAACAGCGGCGGGTGCGCTTGCCCTTGCCGCAATTTTATCCGCGTGTATGGTGGATGAACATTCGGGCGCGGCGTATTTTTACAACGCGCCGCCTACGCAAACCACCACCCCGCCCGCGATAACCTATGAAGAAACAGCGGAAGAAGCCCCCGAAGAAATTGCAATTGAAATAGCTGAACTCCCCGAAGGTGCGCCTGAGTTTCTTGAAATGTTCCGCGTTTTAGAGGGCATTTTGCACGGTGGATGGGGATGCCCCGACCGAGCAATGGAGCAGGTGGATGACCTGATTGGCAACACCAGAATGCGGCACTACGAGGACAACCTGTTTCTTTGGGTAGAAAGTTTTGGCATTTATCCTGACGATTTGCGCTATAATTACGAATTTATGTTTTCCGCGCTGGTGGAGATTTTGGAATATTACGGCTTGCCGCTGTCTGCGGAAATGATTTCCGTTGTTGCAATATCAGAACGCATTGCCGAGATAAGGCGAAATGCGCGAGACCTTGCGGATGTGATAAATAATTTCAATTCGCAGCAAGACAGTGACGATTTGTGGCTGGAAACAACCGAAGCCGTGGGGCGGCAGTTTGACGAAACAGGCACAATTTCGGCGGGAGACCCTGTGGTTTCTCGTTGGCCTACGCAGATATCATTCGGTTCGCGTGAGAGGGCATTGGATATGCTTCAGTTCATCGAATACAGCGGCAATGCTTGGTGGGTAAATAATTTTGCTGTTAGCCAAATGATTCTTTATCAATGGGGCGGAATGGCTAATATGATTGCCGCTTACGAGCCGGAAGCGATGAAAATGTTTCTTGCCATGCTTGAGGAAATTCTGCAAAGCGGCGAGCGCGATTTTGACCACGCCGTATATTTAGTGGAAGAACAAATTGAAGAATATCTTTTTTTACAATTTCAAGATGAATTTGACCAATGGGAAAGTAGATTTGGTATAACTCACCATGAGGAGGACTATATAGTGCTGGAACTTCTGCGTTTTTACGGGCTGACGCTATCATATGAAGCCTTCCGCGAGATACTTGCCAACCAATAAATTATCCGACCAACTTTTTTGTAACCAAACTGTAATATTTCCATCCCCTTTGCGGTTTAATGTGCAGAAGGCCTTAAAAAACCCAAAGGGGATGATTACGTTGAATATAAAACGTGTTTTGTCCGCGCTTGTTGTACTCTTGTTGCTTGTGCCAACGGCACAGGTTTACGGCGTGGACGCGTACTTAATCCGAACGTATCGGATAGAACTTGCGGTAGAAAGCCTTGACGCGGCACTGCCAAGAATTTTAACCATGCCGGGGGTAGACCTGCAAAGCGTGTTGGATATTCAGGCGGGCAGTGGGCGAATGGAACGACTAATCAATAATCACGAGCTGGACGCGACGCTTAACATACTGCGCGGAATGGGGCAGGTTACGGGAACAAGCTCTAATTCGCGGAACGAGTTTGCGCAGTTGCGCGGCTTGCAGGCAGAGTTTACTATTCGCAATATCGAATATCGCAACCTAACCGATTTGCTTCATCAAGCGGCAACCCTTTCGGACTTTCGGATTATCGAAGGGCGGCTTGTGAATATTATTTCGGAAATAGAATCTTTACGCGGCAGAATAAATTATCTCAATTCCGAAGTGGGCACAACGCGGCTGCATATCACGCTTGCGACAATTCCGCCCGTGCCGGAATACGAACCCGAGCCCGAGCCGGAATCCACGCCCGAGCCTGAATCCGAACCCGAGGGCGGCGGCGCGTTTTACAGAATAAGCACGGCGTTTGCGCGCTCTGCCGATGCGACATTATCAATCGCACAGGGGATTTTGATATTTCTTGCGCACATTAGTTTGCCGCTTGCGGCGGTTCTAATCGTTGGATTTTGTGCGTGGCGCGTGGCACGGAAAATAAAACCCAAAACGAAAACGGAGGGCGACGGCAATGAAAAAAAATAAATTTGCAGTCTTAATTTTAACGGTTGTTTTGCTCTTTGCCGTGGCTTGCGGCGCAGCTTCTTCCGATTCGGTTGAAATGCAAGCCGTACCCATGACGGATATCGGCGCAGGCAACTTAATGAGTGGCGCACCGCAAGAGGCGGTTTTTCCTGAAGCGATACCGACAGAAGATTGGGCATGGGAAATGGCGGACGAGGTGATTATGGACGCGGCGGAAGCCAACTTCCGAGTACAGCAGGAACGTCCACCCGCTCCCCAAGTCGCGTCTGCACCCGAACCTGACGGCGAACCCGCGGTAACTCCAACGGTAACTCCAACGGAATGGGCAACCCCCGATATTCCGCAACCCGCCGCGCAAAGGCGAGTGATTCGCAATTCCGATATCGCAATCGAAACGCTGTACTTCGACGAAACCGTGGAAGAGCTTGCGCGAATTATCGCGGTAAACGGCGGCTTTATCGAAACATCTTCACAGCGGCTTGCAACCCGCCGCGACGGGCAAGAGTTCTGGCAAGCCGAGTATGTAATTCGTGTACCCGTTGCCCGTTTTGATACCGCCAACCAAAATATAACCGAACTTGGGCAAATCACGCGCTTTACAACAAACAGCGAGGATGTGACAATGCTGTTTTTGGATTTACAAAGCCGTCTAAGTATTCGCGAAGAGGAAGAACGGCGCGTTGAAGCCATGCGCGATGCCGCCACAACCCTGCAAGATAAATTGGCCCTTGAACGCCAACTGTCCGACCTGCGCGTAATAGTTGACCGCTATCGCCGCCGCATGACAGAAATTGACCAACTTGCTTCATTTTCCACCATCCGTTTGGCAATCCGCGAAATACACGAAATAATCGAACCCGAAGAAGAAGAATATATCCCATACGTCCCCGCCGAACCCCCCGCTCCCGACGGCTTCGGCACAAGACTTGCAACCGCGTTCGGCACTTCCTTAGATTTCAGCGCGTCCCTGTTTACGTCACTGGCAATCATTTTTGTCTCGCTTCTGCCGCCCATCGCGCTGTTGGCTCTTCCCGCTTATGGGATATTCAGGTTTTTGAAAAAATATAAGCTACTGGGGGTAATGAAATAACAAAAATAATGGGGCTGTCTCGCTTCTTCTTGGCAAGATAGCCCCATTACATATTCTTTCTTATATATTCACTTGTTGCGTTAAAGAATACTTGGAAATATTCCATATGAGGTTTGATATCTTCTGCGGTTATATCTATCATGTCTCCGTAATCAACGTCTACGCGGAGTGCTTCAACTTTTTTGATGTATGCCGAAAATTCAATAGGAAACAATTTTTCTTCGTGAACATAGCGTTTGTTAAATGTCCCTATTAATGTCGGGTGTTTTACAATGTCGCGGTCGTTTTTTGCTGTGATATTATCAATGGCGAAAATAGCTCGCAAAACACTGTAAATTGCGTAGTAAAGTTTTGTGCTTGCATCGCCGTACAACTTCGATTCAAGTAGGACTTGCGCCGCTTGATATCGTGTTTCGGCTTTTGAAAGCCAGTTTTCAGCCAAAAAAATTTTATGTTCGTTCATAATAAGACACACCCTCGTTTAAGATGTTCGCATACAGGTTTGAATTTTCCTTGTGCTTTGTCCATTGCCCCACAGGAATAATTCTGTATGATGTCACTATATCGTGTTTGTAATCTATGTTGATGGTTGCATCGATTAGTGCGTTTCGTTTTGCTATGATTTCAGGTGGGTCGCATTGCAAGAACAGTGCAATGTCCAAATCCGATTCACCGTCTGTAAAATCTCCCCTCGCATATGAGCCGAAAACTACGACCCTTTCCAGTGCATCACCAAATAAAGATTTTGCTTCATCTGTGATGTCGCTGATTGCGGGGACTATTTTTGTTTGATTCATTTTAAATACTCTCCCTCAAAAAATTTATTATGTTAAACAGCATGGAATTACTGTTTATCACCATTGGTTGGTAGTGCGGAAACATAGTCACCATCCTGTATGCGTACACGGCAAGCAGAATGAACAGCAGAAAAATAGCGGGGATTTGCAACGCTTTCATTTTTTCGGGCTTGAAAATTTTTACTAAAACGGCAATGGAAACAAATACAATTACGGGAACAAAAAGCGGGTGCATTTGAAAGCTTTGCGCAAAATTTCCTGTTGCAAAAAGAATGCCCGCACGGGTTAAACCACACGCAGGGCAAGGTAAACCAAGAAAAATCATAGAGGGTGAAATTGTGCCAAAAATCGCGTTGGCGGCGAAATAGTACACGCAAAAAGCCACAACACCGATGATTGTCTTTTTCAAAATCACTCACTCGCTCCCGAATTTATTACAACTAGTTTATCCTAATTTTTCTTCATTCGCAATATCGCAGGCGAAAAATTTTGGCTTACGTTGGAATTATGAATGTGTTATAATTTTTTTACATTATACATAGGAGGTTTTCAGATGAACAAAGTCTTAATTATTGGCAGTGGCGGGCGAGAACACGCATTGGCGTGGAAATTTGCGCAGTCACCGCAGGTGGAGAAAATTTTTGTTGCGCCCGGTAATCCGGGAATAAACGAGATGGAAAACTGCAAATGTGTTGACATTGGCGTTTCGGACTTTGCCGCCCTTGCGGAATTTGCAAAAGCGGAAGAAATCGCGCTTACCATGGTTGGGCCGGAAGTGCCGCTTGTGGACGGCATTGTGGATTATTTTGAGAAGGAAAATTTGGCTGTCTTTGGGCCGCGAGCCAACGCGGCGATAATTGAAGGAAGCAAGTCGTTCGCCAAGGAGCTTATGAAAAAATATGACATCCCCACGGCGGGATACGAAGTGTTTACTAATTTTGCGGATGCATCCAAGTATATTCGCAATCGCCGCCCGCCGTTTGTGCTTAAAGCGGACGGTTTGGCGGCGGGCAAGGGTGTTGTTATTGCGGAAAATCATGACGAAGCGTATTCCGCGCTTGCTGAAATGTTGCAGAACAAGCGTTTCGGCGCGGCGGGAAGCACGGTAGTAATTGAGGACTTTTTGGGCGGAACAGAATTTTCCTACATGGCGTTTGTGAATGGCGAAAACGTGTACCCCATGGTGATTGCCAAAGACCACAAGCGCGCCTTTGACGGCGACCAAGGCCCTAACACAGGCGGGATGGGTGCGTATTCTCCCGTGCCGCAAATTTCCGAGGAAATAATCGAAAAAGCGCGGGTAGAAATTTTGCTGCCCACCGCAAAAGCTATGGTGGACGAAGGCCGTCCGTTCTGCGGCATTCTTTACGCGGGGCTAATCGCCACAAAAGCCGAGGCAAAAGTAATCGAGTTTAACGCCCGATTTGGCGACCCCGAAACCGAGGTTGTTCTGCCGCGTTTGGAAAACGACCTTTTCGCCGTAATCACAGACATTTTGGCGGGCAACGACCCCGAACTAAAATGGAGCGATGACAATGTTTTGGGCATTGTGCTTGCGTCCAAGGGCTACCCCGACGAATACCAAAACGGTTTCCCCATTACAGGGCTGGACAAATTGGAAGCCGAGACTCTCCTTTATCACTGCGGCACGAAAAAGGAAGATAACTACTTCAAAACCAACGGCGGGCGCGTACTCTTCGCGGCGCGAAAAGCCGAAAACTTGGACGCCGCACGAAACGCGCTGTACAAAGACGTTAAAAAAATCAAATGCACAAATCTGTTTTACCGCACGGATATCGGGGAGGATAAGAAATGAAAAAAGTATTCATAACCGCGATTTTGCTTGCGGTATTTCTTACTGGTTGCGAGAGCGAAAACGCGCCCACTGCTGAAAATGCCTATCCATTGGAAACAGTTGAGACCGAGGAAGAAATATCCGCGGAAGAAATTTCCGCGCACGGCAGGGAAGCGGCGGCATTTCTATCACAGTTGCCCACGCTTTTCAGTGACACGCCAATTCCCGTTACGGGCGTGGGGCAACCATGGGAACGCGGTCGCGAGTTGGAAGAAGGGCAATTCAGTCTTGGCATGGAAGCGGGCGAAGACGGCAGATGGCGCGACATCATCAGCTACGAAATCCCCGAACTTTACTTCCGCCGAGACAGGGACTCCAACGGAGTCCCCACGGAAAACCACGGATTCTTCACCCGTGACGGCGAAAAAATCACGGAAGCCCCATGGATTTTGGGCGATTTTTACGCGACAAGTTTCCGCCTGTGGGACTTGGATGGTAGCGGAATTCCCGTTATCACCCTGTATTACGCGGGCAATTTGTTTGACGATACGGGCAACAGCGGCACAGAGGGAAAAATTTTCAAATATGTAAACGGCGAGTATGTGCATTTTCCTACGGCGTTTATCAACGGGCTTTCTTCGATGAATCAGTGGCGCAACAGGCATACGTCTTTCACGCAATTTTATCTTGACCCGAGCGGCAACTTAGTGCGTTCGGACATTGGTGCGGGCGGCGGTTATTTCGTTTGGTTCGACCATGTTAATTTTCTCGACCAAGTGCCGCCTTTGGTGCGCCTTACACAGATGGCAAGCTATTCGTTCGTCTATCCTGCAAGCACATGGAACAATTACGTCACGGGAGAATTGGAACAACCCGCCTACGAATCATGGTGGGACTGGCAAGATTTGTACCGCTTGCCGCTGTACAGCATGGATATTCCATTAACACAAATAGAGCCGCTTACACAACTTGCGGAAGAAATTAGAGAGGAAAACAGACAATGAAACTAATCTACCAAGGCAAAACAAAAGACGTGTACGACAAGGGCGAAGGAATACTAACCCTAAAACTGAAGGACGATGCAACAGGCAAAGACGGCGTTTTTGACCCCGGCGAAAACACGGTTGGTCTAAGTATTGACGGGCTTGGTAGGGAATCCCTGCGGCTTACGGCGCATTACTTTGAACTACTTACCAAAGCGGGCGTTCCGAACCACTATGTGTCAAGCGATATCGAAGAGGCGACAATGGACGTACGCGCCGCAACAACCTTCGGTAAGGGACTTGAATTTATCTGCCGCGTGTATGCCGATGGTAGTTTTTTGCGCCGTTACGGGGAATATATAAATGACAATGAATACCTAAACTATTTCGTAGAAACCACCCTCAAAGATGACGCCCGCCAAGACCCGCCCATCACAAAAGATGCGCTGGACATCCTTGACATAATGCCCCCCCACGAATACGAAACCTGCAAATTCCTTAGCCGCAAAATAGCAATGCTCATTTCCGACGATTTAAAAAAACACGGCCTTGAACTGCACGACATCAAATTTGAATTTGCCAAATGCGGCAACGAAATCTTGCTAATCGACGAAATTTCCGCAGGCTGTATGCGCGTCTACAAAGACGGCAAAATCGTACCGCCCATGGATATTGGGAAATTGGTGTTGTAAATTTTTGCAAAATAATAAATTTTCGCATTTTTGACATACTACCTCCAGAGGAGTGTGAGCCGAAAATGCGGAAATTTTTTATGTATTTTTTTGCGGTAACGGTTATTGCGGTGATTTTCGCCGTGCCGTGTACTGCAACCGAACCCGCCGATTTTGAGGAATTTGAAACGGAAGTATTTTTCCGCCGCGTGAAGGAAGTTGAGCTTCCGATAGTGATGTACCATCTTGTGACGGAAAAGCCGAAGTATATCGGGAAGTACGGGATAAGCCCTGCGGAACTGGAAGCGGATTTGAAATTTCTGAAAGAAAACAAATACAACACGGTGGTAATGCAGGACTTGATTGATTTTGTAAACAGCGGAAAGCAACTGCCCGATAATCCTGTCATGCTGACGTTTGACGACGGAAATGCCAGTGACTATCATATTTTGTTGTCGCTGTTGCAAGAGTATGACATGAAAGCGGTGCTTGCGGTGCTGGGCAGTGCGTCAGACAAATGCACGGCAGACGCGGAGAAAAACCCCAAAGCGAAATATCCTAATTTGACATGGCCGCAAATTATCGAACTGCACGAGTCGGGTCATGCGGAAATTCAAAGCCACAGTTACGATATGCACAAAGCTCCGCTGGGAAGCAGTAATAAGCGCGGCGAAGACCCGGGCGCATATCACGCCCGTCTTCTTTCAGACCTTCAAAAATTTCAGGATGCCTGCGCAACGCATCTAAACTACGTCCCAACGACCTTTGTTTATCCGTTGGGTGCAATGGGTAAAAATTCCCGCGAAGTGCTGGAAGAACTGGGCATGGTCGCAAGCATTTCCTGTCAAGAAGGGCTGAATGTAATCCGCCAAGGCGACAAGGATTGCTTGTTCAAATTGTTGCGCACAAACCGTCCAAGCGGGCGGTCTATCGGTGACGTTTTAAAAAGCATAAATGTAGCAAAATAATTCAAAATCCGCCCCGTCTATCGCGGCAAGTTCGCCCGAAAACGCTCTATTCGCGTTTTTGGGTGCCGCTCTGTCGGGACGGTTTTTCATTGATTTCGCTATAACTAGGAATATTTCACCCCTTTGGCGATATACATTATTATAGAAGCTAAGGGGTGATTTTTATGTCATTTGATTTGCGGAAGCACCGAAAAATTATAATTGCCGTGGTTGCGGGGATTGCGTTGTTGACGGGGCTAATGTTTTTGTGGCAAGTGGGCGACTCGCCAAACGAAACGGACAGGATTTACACAAATGTGTACATACATGGGGTTGCGGTGGGCGGCATGAACCCGATGGAAGCCAACGCCGCGCTGATGGAGCGTTTTCAGGCGGGGCTGGAGGCACGGGTTGTGCGATACGCCGTGGAGGGCGATGTGAAATACGCGTTTACGTTTGCGGAATTTGGGGCGCGTTTCGATTTCGCGCCGCTGATTGATACCGCGTTGGCATACAGCCACGCGCCGAGTTTCGGGCAAAGGGTTACGCGGGTTTTTCGCAATACATATGAAATAACGGAGTCGCCGATTTTCATTTTCAGTGCAGAACGGCTGGAAAGCATAATGCGAGAGCTTTCTGTTGGAATGGATACGCCCGTGCAAAATGCCGCTTTCCGCGAAGAAAACGGAGAAATTTCCGTTGTTGAGGAAACGGTGGGGCAGGGGATAGATACGGTTCTGGCGGCAGAAGCAACGCAAAATATTCTGCAAAGTCTAACCGACGGAATTGTAGAGCTTCAATTAATTTCAATCCAACCGACATATACAACCGAGCATTTCAATTTTACGCCCACACTTTTGGGCACGTTTGAAACGCCTTGTGCGTGCGCAAACGACGAAGCCCGTTGCAGAAACATAATTCGGGCGGCGGGCAAGATTAACAATACGGTTTTGTATTCGGGTTCGGTATTTTCTGCGGGAGAGTTAATCGGGGCGCATTTGCCAAACAGCGGCTACGAGCCTGCCGTCGTTATGATTCGCGGCGAACCCGCCGAAGACATTGGCGGCGGCGTGTGTCAAGTTGTAACCACGCTGTACAATGCCGTTCTTCGTTCCGAACTTCAGATAATCCAACGGCACAACCATTCCGCGCGGGTTTCATATGTAGATATCGGCTACGATGCAACCGTTGCGGGCAACTACTTCGATTTAAAATTTAAAAACAATACCGATTCGCCAATTCTAATCACAAGTCGCGTGGACAAAAATATGCTAACCGTAAGCATTTTCGGCAAAGACACACGCGAAGACGGCCGCACCGTTCGCTTCGAGGTGCGTCAAGTCGAACTGCTCCCCCCCGAACCATACCGCGAAGTGATTGACCCGACAATCCCACGCGGCATTCGCCAAGTTACTCTGGAATCCCAAATGGGCTACCATGTCGAACTCTTCAAAATAGTTTACATGGACGGCAAAGAAATTGACCAAATAAAAATTAATTCATCTGTTTACAAACCTTTGCAAGGGGTTATTGCCATTGGCGCGGGGTGATAGTATAATTTACCCATGGAAAATGAGAGAAAAGGTTTGAGTACATCCACAAAAGTATTGATTGCCGTGGCACTTGTTGCCGCGGCGATTTTGGTGCAGATTTTTGTTCTGCCGTATTTGGGATTTGGCGCGGGGCATGAGATGAGCATTATGCCAACGGGGCGCGGGTTTACGTATGATTTTGATTCGGGGGCGGCGTTCCATTCTAACGACTCGCGGTTTTTTTATTTCGCAACGCGGGACGCGGTTAGACTTATGAATTCCAACGACGCGGCGGAATGGCATCACACCTTGCATTTTAACAATCCGTGGCTTTCTGCGCGGGGCGACTATGTTGCCGTGGGCGAGGAAAGAAGCGGCAGACAGGTATATGTTTTCAACGACAGCGGGTTAAGTTTCCGCATTACGATGGAGAATCCGATACTCTCTTTCGGGGTGAACGAGACGGGTTTTTTGTCGGTAATAGCGCAGTATGAGGGTGGATACGGCATTTACGTTTTCAATGAGCATAGGACAAGCACCCCGCTTTTTCATTGGGATATTTTTTACGACTTGGTAACGCCGACACACGTAGAGGTTTCGCCTGATGGACGATATGTTGTAATTACAATCGTGGATTTGAGTTTCAACGTGCGAAGCTCTGTCCAGTTCAGATATATGAACCAATGGGACGCGTGGAACACGGATTTGGGGCTTTTCGCCACGCAAGATTTCCCCGGCGAGATTATTACCGCGCTACGGTTTATGGACGGCAACAGGCTTGTTGTTGCAACAACTTCGCGTATTTCGGGCTTTCAGTTAGGGCCCGGCCACGCCGTAAGCCGCGAGCTTTGGACAATCAATTTGGAAAACGCAAAAACGCATATACAATTTTATGGCGGAACGCACTTTGCATTTGCCGTCGGCGACAGGCTTTTAACCACAATGGGCGACGGCGACCCCGTGGGAACGGTACGAATTTACGGCGTAAACGGAAACCCAACAGGTCGCTTTGAACTGGGGCGGCGGGCAACACATCTGCGAATGGGACACAGCGCGGTAATTGTGGGCGGCGACAGAAGTTTTCACGCCATGGATTTCCGCGGAACGCCGCTGTGGGAGCATACATCTTTGTTCGATACCCGCGACGTACTTTTTTTGGACAACACCAACACAATTCTTATTGCGGGTTCAAATCAGGCGGAAATTTTTGAACGGCGGCGCATTCGCGAAGAGTACCGAGAATTTGACTTTGAATTTGGAATACAGGAAGAGGTTTCGTAATGAAAAGGATTATCGCAGTGGCAAACCAAAAAGGCGGCGTGGGCAAAACAACAACAAATGTAAACTTGGCGACCTGTCTTGCGCAAGCGGGCAAGCGCGTTCTTGTTGCGGATATGGATCCGCAGGGCAACACAACAAGCGGCCTTGGCGTGGACAAGCACGGGCTGAAAAAGTCCATATACACGGTGCTTCTGGGCGAGGCGTATCTGGAAGAAGTAACCCACAGCGTAGACAATATCGAAGGCTTGCATCTTCTGCCCGCAAACATAGACCTCGCGGGTGCGGAAATTGAGATGCTGGATTTGGAAAACAGGGAATTTCGCTTGCGCGAGGTGTTTAATCATGCAAAATATTTGTATGACTACATACTCATCGATTGCCCGCCGTCCCTTAATATTTTAACGCTTAACGCCCTTTGCGCGGCGGATACCGTTCTTGTGCCAATCCAGTGCGAATACTACGCGCTGGAAGGGCTTACGCAACTTATGCACACAATAAATTTAGTACACGCAAAACTCAATCCGCGCTTGGCTTTGGAGGGCGTTGTGTTCACCATGTATGATGCCCGCACAAACCTCAGCGCGCAAGTCGTGGACGAAGTAAAATCCCATTTGGAAGAACACACATACAAAACCATTATCCCGCGCAACGTGCGTCTTTCCGAAGCACCAAGTCATGGCTTGCCCATAACCCTTTACGCCCCAAATTCCAAAGGCGCGGAAGCATACGAACAACTTGCGCAAGAAGTTATTGCAAAGAATTTTTTAGGTGACAAACCGCAGAAGGAATTAACAAAATGAAATCTGTGGAATTGTTTGCAGGTGCGGGTGGCTTAGCACTTGGGCTGGAGAATGCAGGTTTTTTCAGCATCGGTTTAATCGAGTACGACAAATCGGCGGCAGATACATTAAAAGCCAACCGCCCTGAATGGAATGTTATAAACGACGATATAGCCAACATATCCGCGCTAAACTTGGAAGATTATTTCGGTATCACAAAAGGCGAATTGGATTTGCTTTCAGGTGGTGCGCCGTGTCAATCGTTTTCATATGCGGGTAAGCGTTTGGGGCTGGAGGACGCACGCGGCACGCTGTTTTATCACTACGCGGTTTTTTTGAAAAAGCTACAGCCCAAGGTTTTTCTTTTTGAAAATGTGCGCGGGTTAATTTCTCACGACAAAGGCCGTACTTTTGAAACCATCCACGAAATTTTTAAGGCAGAGGGATACACAGTTCAAACGGATATTTACAATGCGTGGAACTACGGCGTTGCCCAAAAAAGGGAACGGCTCATAATGATAGGCATACGCAACGACCTTACCGATAAAGTAAAAATTTCCCCGCCAAAGCCATCTAAAAAGAAACCCGTTCTGCGGGATATTTTAAAAAATGTTCCCGAAGGCCCGGGGGCGCAGTATTCGGAAAGCAAGCGGAAAATATTTGAACTTGTGCCGCCCGGCGGTTATTGGCGGGACATTCCGCAAGAAATAGCCAAAGACTACATGAAAAGCTGTTGGGATATGGAGGGCGGGCGCACGGGAATTTTGCGCCGTTTAAGTTTGGATGAGCCTTCATTGACCGTGCTTACATCCCCATCCCAAAAGCAAACAGACCGTTGTCATCCGCTGGAAGCTCGCCCTTTTACCGTGCGCGAAAACGCCCGCTGTCAATGCTTCCCCGACGACTGGGAATTTTGCGGAAGCGTGGGGCAGCAGTACAAACAGGTTGGCAATGCGGTTCCCGTTCGGCTTGCATATGAAATTGCGAAAAAAATATATGAAGGGCTGGAGGGTATGTAAATGTTGGACTTTATCTCCGAAGAAAATTTCCACAAGCACGTTGCGGCAACGATTCAAAACTACGGCGACAAGCTGGAGTCCTTCGACCTTAAAAAATTCAACAAAAATATAATAGACCCCGTGAAATTAATTTTTGATAAAACCGTCTACGGTTTCACTTGGGAAGAAATTGTTAAAAACGAAATTTTCCGCCAGCGCGATAAATCCAATAACAATGACATCGGGTATTTTCATCAGCGGATTTTCCAATATATTAAAAATTGCAAAGTGCCGCCAAACGGCTGGGACGTTATTTTTGAAAAGCCCGACATTTGCGTTGCAGACGATGTTAATGTCAGCCGCGTTTTCATTGAGATGAAAAACAAGCACAATACCATGAACTCGTCTGCATCAGGCAAAACATATATAAAAATGCAATCGCAACTTTTAAGCGATGACGATTGCGCTTGCTTGCTTGTTGAAGTAATAGCGAAAAATTCGCAAAACATACCTTGGACAGTAAGCGTTGACGGGCAAAAGAAAAAGCACCGCAATATCCGCAGGGTAAGCATAGATAAATTTTACGAACTTGTAACGGGGCAAGAAGACGCGTTCTACCAAATGTGTATGCATTTGCCCGCGACAATTGAAAAAGTGGTGTCGGGCGCGGCGGAAATTGCCGTTCCGCACGACAGCGCGTTGGACGAACTAAACGAAATAGCGCAAGCAAAAGGCGGTTCGTTTTCGCTTGCATTATACTTATTAGGGTTTGGAAGTTATGGGGGATTTTAAACGCAGAGGAGCATTCATATGGCGAAATCAGGTTTAGGTAAGGGGCTAGGGGCATTAATAAGCGGGGTGCAGTCTGCGGCGGTTGCGGAAAGCACGGCGGCGTCTGCAACTCAAGCGGCGGAAAGCGGAGAGGTTTTGGGTGGCGTTCTCACGGTGGATATCCGAAAGGTAGAGCCGAACCCAACACAGCCGCGCCAATTTTTCGATGAAGAGACTTTGGACGAACTTGCGGAGTCTATGAAAACATTTGGCATTGTCCAGCCGCTGTTGGTAACCGAGGACAATGGCAATTACACAATTATCGCGGGCGAACGCCGTTATCGTGCGGCGCGTAAAGCACAGCTTACGGAGATTCCGGTAATTGTAAAAGATTATACGGAAATGGAAATTTTACAAGTCGCGCTGTTGGAAAACATCCAGCGGCAAGATTTGACTTCTATAGAAGAAGCCGCGTGTTACAAACGGCTGATGGAAGACTTTTTCTTTTCGCCTGATGATATTGCGGTGAAGCTTGGGAAAAGTAAACACGCTGTAATTTCGGCATTACATTTGCTGGAGCTTACGCCACGCGCCCAAGAACTTGCCGCCGAAGGCAAGCTAACAGCCAGCCACGCCAAAGTGCTTTTAAATGTGGAGGACGAAGAACTGCAAGCCGTCTGTGCGGAAAAAATCGCAGAGACTTCCCTGAGCGTTCGCGAATCCGAAACGATGATTGCCGCCGCGCTTAAAGCCGCCGCAAAAAAAGACACTCCCGCCGTGAAAGATGAGCCTGACGAAAATGCCGAAAAAGCATATCGCCGCGCCGAAACCGAATTAAAACACGTACTTGGTTCGCAGGTTCACATCGTGCCCGGGAAAAAGAAAAGTAAAATCGAAATAGAATACTATTCCGCCGAGGATTTAGAGCGTTTACTCGCACTTTTCCGTAAGTTGTAGCACGCCCAAACGGCGGCTGCTTTACATATTATTTACATTCCCATTACACAAAACTGGTATTTTACATTTGCCCGTTTGGCTAGAATGCGCATATTAAAGCGTTGTAAACAAAACGTTAAAAAACGGGAGGAATTTAAAATGAAAAGAAAAGGACTTTTATTTGTTCTTGTTGTTGCAATGGTTGCGATTTTCGCGGCTTGCGGCGGGGCAAACCAACCTGCACCTGTAGCACCGCCCGCAGTACCTGCGGCAAACGACCCCGCACCACCTGCGCAAAACCAAGCGGAAGACCCCGCACCACCCGCGCAGGCAGAAGCACCTGAGATTGAAGTGGGCGTACCGACAGGCGCGATTCACGTAATCACACGCGAAGCGGGAAGCGGAACACGCGACGCTTTCGTGGAAATCACAGGCATCCACTATGACGGCGAAGACCGTACATGGGAAGAGGCAGTTGTTCAAACAGGAACGGGCGCGGTTATCTCTGCAATTTCGGAAAACCCCGCGTCTATGGGATATATCTCCCTCGGTGCAATGCGTGAGGGCATTCGCGCACTTCCTGTAAACGGTGTTGAAGCTACTGCGGCTAACATAATTGCAGGAACATATCCGTTGTTCCGTAGCTTTTACTTGGCTGTTCCCCAAGACGCAAACGACTTGTCTCGTGACTTTATCAGATTCATTGAAAGCCAAGAAGGGCAAGCAATTATCGCCGACCGCAACTATATTGCAACAGTTGAAAATCCACAGCCATATGAGCCGGGCGGGTTCTTCGGTTCGTTGGAAATTGAAGGCTCTACATCTGTAGCACCTTTGATGAATGCTCTTGCATCTGCATATGAAGTAATCAACAGCGGCGTAACAATCGACGTACACTCCACAGGCAGTGGCGCAGGTATCACCGCCGCAATCGACGGACGCGTAGACTTCGGTATGTCTTCCCGTTCACTTCGCGAAGGCGAACTTGCACAAGTAAACAGCGTTACCATGGCGCATGACGGCATTGCGGTAATCGTAAACCCGTCAAACGCTTTGCCCTCTGTTACCGTAGACGAAATCCGTCAAGTTTTCATGGGCGAACTTTTCCGCTGGCAAGACATTGAACAATAAGATAGTAGTTTAAAAAAATATGTAGGGGGATTCCACCATGATGGCGAAATTTATGGAATCGTTTATGGCAAAAGTGTTCTTCGTGTGTGCGTGCGTTAGCGTACTGGCTATATCTGTTATTGCGATATTCTTGTTCTCAGGTGGAATCCCCGCTATTCTCGAGATTGGAGTAGGTGACTTCTTTCTCGGTCAAAGATGGCGGCCGGGTGATACCCCTGCCGAATTTGGTGTACTGCCCATGATTATGGGTAGTATATACATAACACTGGGGGCTATTGTCATCGGTGTTCCTATCGGGGTTTTTACCGCAGTTTATTTGGCTTATATGTGTCCCAGAAGAATTTACGGTTTGGTTAAACCGGTTGTTAATCTGTTGGCAGGTATTCCTTCTGTAGTGTACGGGTTTTTCGGGATGGTTGTAATCATACCGCTTCTGCGTCCGCTTGCGGAAAGGGTAGACGTGATAGGTATTCCGACGGGTGACAGTATTTTGGCGGCGTCCATTCTTCTCGGCATAATGATTTTGCCTGTTGTAATAGGTATTTCGGAAAGTTCGCTTCGTGCCGTGCCGAGTCATTATTTTGAAGCCGCGTTGGCACTTGGCGCAAGCAAAACAAGAAGCGTGCTGTGCGTAATCGTGCCTGCGGCAAAAAGCGGAATTTTGGCGGCGGTTGTACTTGGAGTAGGCCGCGCCGTCGGCGAAACAATGGCGGTGAACATGGTTGCGGGTAATCAGCCCAGAATGCCAGTTCATATGTTGCGTGGTGCGCGTTCCCTTACGGCGAATATCGTAATGGAAATGGCATACGCCCCCGGCCGCCCCGACAGCTTGCACCGTGATGCACTAATCGGCTCGGGCGTTGTGCTTCTGTTGTTCGTACTTGCAATTAATATGGCGTTTGTGTTCCTTGTACGTAAGAAAGGGGTGTAGTTATGGGTATGCTTGGAAATTTGGTAGTAGTTGCAGTTCTTCTTGCTTTGATTAAACCGGTAAGGTATGTGTACAATAACTTTTTGCCGGAAAAAGTTTTGCACAAACTGGTTCGCTTCTGGGACAAAGTTTTTCTCGCAATCATATGGATTTTTGCGGGGATGACCGTTGCCGCGCTTGGGTTTATTATCTTCCATGTATTGTCTAACGGTTTGCCGCACCTTACAATTCCGGGGCTGTTCAGTTTTGACGCCCCGCCGGAAACAGTTACGCTAATCCCCGCAATAGTAAGTACGTTTATAATGGTCGCGCTGGTTTTGTTAATCGCCGTTCCTCTCGGGGTTTTAAGCGCGGTTTTCTTGGTAGAATACACCGGCGCGGGCAACAAGTTTGTTACAATAATCCGCTCTGCCGCAGAGGTTTTGGCGGGAATACCCTCCATTGTATACGGTCTTTTCGGGATGATGTTCTTCCGCGTTTTCCTCGGTCTTGGCATGAGCGTTCTCTCGGGTACACTAACCATGAGTATAATGATGCTTCCCCTGATAATGCGTACCACGGAAGAAGCTTTAAAGGCTGTTCCAATGACCTACCGCGAAGCCTCTTTCGCACTTGGCGCAGGCAAACTACGCACCGTTTTCCGCATAGTTTTGCCCAGTGCAATACCCGGTATTCTTGCAGGCGTAATCCTTGCCATCGGTCGTGTTGTGGGCGAAAGTGCCGCACTCATTTTCACCGCGGGCGCACTCCTTGAGCCGCGTATTCCATCAGGTCTTTTCGATACCGCCAGCACACTAACAGTTCATATGTGGCAGCTTTCCAACTACGGCCGCTTCATGAACGAAACCTACGCCGCCGCCGTTGTCCTCTTGATAATCGTATTGCTTTTGAACGCACTGTCTGCGTTCATAGCACGGAAATTTAGTAAGGTTTAAGTTCTCGGGGCGACGCCCCGAACCCCACGAACTTTTTTGAAAAAAAGTTCGACAAAAAACTTTAACTTGAAAACCGCATTCGCGGTTTTCAGAGATAGGGTCAAGGGATGAAATCCCTTGTGGGGGTATTGGGGGCGACGCCCCCAAGGTCTTTCTCTTGATAAATTGTTAAAAAAATTCGGAGGTGGAATATGACAGGTAATATTGATATCAGCGTAAAGGATTGCAATTTGTGGTATACTAACTTTCAAGCGCTGAAGGATATTAGTATGGAAATTGAAGAGCAAAAGGTGACAGCGTTTATCGGGCCGTCGGGTTGCGGAAAATCTACGTTTATACGGATTTTCAACAGGATGAACGACTTGATTGAGGGCTGTAAAATCACGGGCGAGATTACCATTGGCGGCAAGGATATCTATGCGAAAGAAACGGACGTTACGGTGCTTAGAAAAAATGTTGGTATGATTTTTCAAAAGCCTAACCCGTTTCCCATGAGTATTTATGATAATGTTGCGTTCGGGCCGCGCACGGCAGGCATTAAGAAAAAGACGGTGCTTGACGAAATGGTAGAGCGGTCGATAAAACAGGCGGGGCTTTGGAATGAGGTTTCCGACAGGCTTAAGAAGAGTGCCCTTGGGCTTTCGGGCGGTCAGCAGCAACGGCTATGTATTGCCCGCGCACTTGCCGCCGAGCCGAAAATTCTTCTTATGGACGAACCGACAAGTGCGCTGGATCCAATTTCCACAGGCACGATTGAGGACTTGGTAAGCGAGCTGAAAAACCACTTTACGATAGTAATTGTAACGCACAATATGCAACAGGCAACACGGATTTCAGATAAGACGGCGTTTTTCCTCCTTGGCGAAGTTGTGGAATACGACGAGACGACCAAAATCTTCACCAACCCCACAGACAAACGCACCGAAAATTATATTACCGGCAGGTTCGGTTGATACAGGAGGAATTTTTTATGCCAAGACGCGCAAACTATGAAAAAGAATTGCAGGATATTTTTGATAAGTTGGTTATCATGTGCCGCACAATAGAATCGGCGATTGAAAAATGTGTTACCGCGCTGGTGGAACGTAAATTTGAGCTGGCAGCCGATGTTTACGAAGAGGATAAGGTAATCGACAGGTTGGAACGCGAAATAGAGCAAGCCTGTCTGCGGCTTTTTGTAATGGAACAGCCCATGGCAAGCGACTTCCGCGAGGTATCTGCCGCGCTTAAAATGATTACGGATTTGGAACGCATAGGCGACCAAAGCTGTGACATTATGGATATCGCAACGCAATTTAAAGACGATAAATACGCAAGTAACCTTGACAATATCCGCCAAATGGCAATAATTGTTATACAGATGGTGAAGGACGGGGTGCAATCGTATATCAACCGCGACCTTGAACTTGCAAAATCTGTGGACGAAACCGACGACAAAGTTGACGAACTCTTCCAGAAAGCAACGGATGAACTGGTTGTGCAAATGAAACAAGAACCCGACAGTGCGAAACAATGCGTACGGCTTCTTATGATTGCAAAATATTTCGAGCGTATTGGCGACCACGCCGTAAACGTAGGCGAGTGGGTAGAGTACGCTATCACAGGCAACCACCCCAAAAATGTAAATTTGTAAGGATGGATTCCTATGCGAAAAATCGTTTACGCGGTGGAGGATGATTCTGCCATACGCGAGCTTTACACGTACACCCTTGAAAATGATTTCGACTGCGCGTGTTTTGAAAGCGGCGAATTGTTCTTCAATGCTGTATCAAAACGTAAGCCCGATATTGTTTTGCTGGACGTTATGTTGCCGGGCGAGGACGGTTTTGCAATTCTGTCCGCGCTCAAGTGTGAACGGGAAACCAAAGATATTCCCGTGATTATGATTAGCGCGAAGGGCGACGAAATTTCCAAAGTAAAGGGGCTTAACATAGGCGCGGAGGACTACATATCCAAGCCCTTCGGCGTTTTGGAGCTTGTAGCGCGTATCAAAGCGAATTTGAGAAAAAGCAAAGCGGAAACGCAGGCGGAAAAAATCACTTACAAGGATATAGTCATAGATTCCGAAAAACACGCAATCAACGTCAACGGCAAAAATATCCAAACAACGCTGAAAGAATATAACCTTCTGTCGTTTTTGTGCAAACACGCCGACAAAGTTCAGTCCCGCGAAATAATTTTCCACGAAGTTTGGGGCGACGATTTCATAGGCGAAACACGCACACTTGACATTCACATAAAGGAACTGCGGAAAAAACTTGTTGCATCTGAAAGCGAAACGGCAATTAAAACTATAAGAGGCGTAGGTTATATGCTTGCGTGAATTTAAGGGAGGGCACTTGACATGAAGCAGAGACTGTTTATCTACACAACGCTGATAATTCTTGCGGGGCTGTTGGCTTTTCTTGGAGTTTCGGTATTCACAATGGACCGTAATAATTTAAGCTTGGGTAAAAATACGGTGGTGGAAATTACAAGAATTATCGCGGGGCTTTACGCAGAAGGGGAAGACCTTGACGCGCTGGTAAGCGTTGGCAGAGACACACGCATTACCATAATTTCGTCGGAGGGTGTGGTGCTTGCAGACAGCCGCCCATACGAAGGCGCAGTAGGCCAAACCCGCTTAGACCGTCCGGAAATTGAAGCGGCGGCACGTGGTACGCCAATGGTTAGCGTTCGGCATTCCACCACGCACAACATAGACTTCATTTACTACGCATTGCAAGTTCCTACAGGTGACGGTCATATTTTCATCCGTGCGGCAAAACCCGTTGCGCAAGTTGATGTCTATTTGCGCCAGTCAGTTCCGTGGCTGTTTGTAACTCTCTTGATACTTGCGGTGATTTGTTTCTTCGTGGTTCGCAATGTTGCAAACCGCACTATAGAGCCGTTTAATTCTATCGAAAATAATTTGCGGCTTCTTGCGCAGGGCGATTATAAGCCCAATCCAATTGCGCACAGTTACTACGAAATTGACAAAATTACCAAGGAAATTGACGGCATTTCGTCTTTGTTGCAGGAGAACTATAACGCGTTGAAAGGCGAAAAAAATAAGCTGACCTATATTCTAAATAGTATCGGCAGCGGACTCTTCGTTGTAGACGAAAAATTGAATTTGACGCTGGTGAATATCGCCGCAGGTAGTATTTTCAGCGCGTCCCCTGATGTCACGGGCAAAAAATTAAACTATCTTGTGCCCGATAACACCCTCGTGGACTTGATTACCGACTGCGTAAAATCTGCGCGGAACACACTTTTTGAATTCGACTTTGAAGGCAAAATCTACTTGGTAACGCTGAAGTGGTTGCCCGATACGGATTTAACCATGGTTGCCCTCGCAGATATCACCGAAAGCCGCGAAAGCGCGAAACGCCGCGAAGAATTTTTCGCAAACGCGTCCCACGAACTAAAAACGCCGCTTACCGCAATCCGTGGCTTTAACGAACTTGCCGACACCGAAAACAAAGACGAGAATCTGAAAAAATATATCGACGGCATTTCCCGTGAGACGAACCGCATGATGTCGCTAATCAGCGATATGTTAAAACTGTCAGAACTGGAAAACACGGACGAAAAGAACCCTGCACCCGTTTCGCTTGACGCAGTAATAAACGAGGTAAAGGAAACCTGTATGCCCGTAATCAACGAAAAATCCATCATCTTCGAGGTTCAAGGCAATGCAAAGGTTCTGTCCGAGCCGAAGCATATGTATGAAATCGTAAAAAATCTTATCGAAAACGCAATCCGTTACAATTCCGAGGGCGGCAAAGTTACCGTGAAGATTGAAGAGCGTAACAAGTCCATCCAGCTTTCCGTCACAGACAACGGCATCGGCATCTCTCCCGCAGAACAAGCCAAAATCTTTGAACGCTTCTACCGCGTGGAAAAAAGCCGCTCCGCAGAAGGCGGCGGAACAGGCCTTGGTCTTGCAATAGTAAAACACATCTGCGCCCTTTACAACTGGAAACTCTCACTAAAAAGCAAACTGGGCGTTGGCACTACTGTTACTGTGGAGTTTTAGGGAAGACCTCGGGGGACAATGAAGTGAGCGGTTTATCGCGAACGGCACAGTCCCCCGAACCCCCTGCAAACTTTTTGAAAAAAGTTTGAACAAAAACTTTAAATTTGGACTAAGCGATAAACTGAATCGCATAATCAAAAACCCGCGCGAATTGCGCGGGTTTTTAGTTAAAGTTTGGGTCAAGCCTTTTTAAAGGCTTGCGGGGTGTGGGGCAGAGCCCCACGGTCTTTTTTTGAAACAGTCTACATATTTTTCTTGAGCGTTAAAATTTCGTCGCGAATTTGCGCGGCTAGTTCAAATTGTAATTCTGCGGCGGCTTGTTTCATTTGCTTTTCGAGTTTTTTAATTTGGGTGATGATTTCGTCGCGGTTCATGGATTCGGGGTCTTTGGCTAGGGTGGGGGAGGTGACTTCGGCGGCTTTTGTGAGTTGTATGCGTTCGTGGATTTTTTTCACAATAGAGCGCGGCGTGATGTTGTGCGCTCGGTTGTATTCCTCTTGGATTATGCGGCGGCGGTTTGTTTCGGCAATGGCGCGGGACATGGAGTCCGTGATGGTGTCTGCGTACATTACAACGCGCCCGTTTACGTTACGTGCGGCGCGCCCGATTGTCTGTATGAGTGATGTGTTCGAGCGCAGAAAGCCCTCTTTGTCCGCGTCAAGTATTGCGACAAGGGCGCACTCGGGAATATCCAGCCCCTCCCGCAGAAGGTTGATGCCTACCAGAACATCAAAAACGTCCAAACGCAGGTCGCGGATAATTTCCAGCCGCTCCAGCGTGTCAATGTCGGAGTGCAGATATCGCACGCGAATGCCCGCTTCTCGCAGATATGTTGTAAGGTCTTCCGCCATGCGTTTTGTAAGCGTTGTCACTAATACTTTTTGCTTGCTTTCCGCAAGGCGGTTGCATTCGCCGATTAGGTCGTCAACCTGCCCCTTTACGGGGCGGATTGTAACCTCGGGGTCTAACAGCCCCGTCGGGCGAATGATTTGCTCCACCTCAAACATGGAATGCTCTTTCTCATAAGCGGCGGGCGTTGCGGAAACAAAAAGGATTTGCGGGATTTTTTTCTCAAACTCCTCAAATTTCAACGGGCGGTTGTCCAACGCGCTTGGCAACCGAAAACCGTAATCCACCAGCGTTTCCTTACGCGAGCGGTCGCCCTTGTACATCCCGCCCACCTGCGGAATGGAAACATGAGATTCATCCGCGATAATAAGAAAATCCTCGGGGAAGTAGTCCAGCAACGTGTGCGGTGTCGAACCCGCTTCACGCCCCGCAAGATGCCGAGAGTAATTTTCTATACCACTACAAAAACCCACTTCCGTCATCATTTCGATGTCGTAGCGGGTTCTCTGTAAGAGTCGCTGGGCTTCAAGGATTCTGTCCTGCGATTTCAGATATGCAAGTTGTTCTTCCAGTTCTTTTTCAATACTGCGGATGGCGTTTACCATGCGTTCTCGCCCCGTTACATAGTGCGACGCGGGGAAAATTACAATGTGTTCGCGGGTGGATAAAATTTCCCCCGTAAGGGCGTGGACTTCGGTAATGCGTTCGATTTCGTCACCGAAAAATTCCACGCGCAACGCTACTTCTGCCGAATTTGCAAGGAAAATCTCCAGCACATCGCCACGTGCGCGGAACGTGCCGCGCTGAAAATTTGTTTCGTTCCTGTTGTACTGAATTTCCACAAGGCGTCGCATGATGTCGTCGCGGTCGCGTAGCATTCCCACGCGGAGGGACAGCATTAGTTCGCGGTACTCGGCAGGGTCGCCCAAGCCGTAAATACACGACACAGACGCGATTATTACAACATCCTTGCGCTCGAACAACGCCGAAGTCGCGGAGTGCCGCAGACGGTCTATTTCCTCGTTTATCGCCGAATCCTTTTCGATAAAAGAATCCGTGCTTGGAACATAGGCCTCGGGCTGGTAATAGTCATAATAGCTGACAAAGTACTCTACCGCGTTTTCGGGGAAAAACTCCTTAAATTCGCTGTAAAGTTGCGCCGCCAGCGTTTTGTTATGCGCCATTACCAGCGTAGGCTTTTGCAATTTTTGGATGATATTTGCCATCGTAAACGTCTTGCCCGAGCCCGTTACGCCCAGCAAAGTTTGAAATTTTTTGCCCTGTTTAAAGCCCTCTGCCAGTGCGGCAATTGCTTCGGGTTGGTCGCCTGTTGGGGCAAACTCGGATGTTAACTTAAACATTTTAGTCTGCCTTGGGTACGAGCGTGTAGTTGGCAAATAATTTGTAAATCTCGCCGAAAACAAGTTGCATTGATGCCAGAAGAATCATTGCGAACCAGTGCAATCCTTTAAGCCCTGTTTCAACATCAAAAATTTGCGCAATGGGCGGAACAAGCGCAACAACCAGTGTAAACAGAATCGTACCCATTGCCGCAAAGAACATACCTTTGTTGGAGAGCGGATTAACTTTGAAAATGGACTGCTCACTGCGGATATTGAAAATGTTTATAACCGATGCCCAAGAAAGCACAACGAACGCCATAGAAATACCCACGGTGTAGTATGCAGTTACACCAAACCTTTCGCCCCACTGTGACGCTTCTGCCGCTTGAACGTGTGCGGGTGCGTCCAGCACATACGCGCCCAAGATGAATGCCGTCAACGTCAAGACAGAGAAGCTAACCGCACCGCGGGCAATTTTCATGCCAAGCCCTGCGGAGAATATACCTGAATTTTTGCTTAACGGTTTGCGTTTCATAACGCCGTGTTCGGGTTTTTCAAACGCGATAAAGAATCCGGGGATACCGTCACTTACCACGTTAATCAGCAAAATTTGCAGTGCCAAAAGCGGAGACACGCCAACGAACAGCATACCCGCAAGCAAGATGAAAATTTCCGCAAAGTTTACACTCAAGAGGAACGCAATTGTTTTGCGGATGTTGTCGTAGGCGGTGCGGCCTACGGAAATTGCATCAACGATTGTTGCAAAGTTGTCGTCTGTGATAACCATGTCTGCCGCGCTTTTGGAAACTTCCGTTCCCGTGATACCCATTGCAACGCCAACGTCGGCGGCTTTCAGGGCGGGTGCGTCGTTTACTCCGTCGCCCGTCATTGCAACAACTTCGCCTTGTGCCGTCCATGCCTGAACAATTCGGATTTTATCTTCAGGGCTCACACGCGCATAAACGGAGATATCGCGAACTTGGTTGTGCAGTTCCTCATCGCTCATTTTCGCCAACTGCGAACCGGTACAAGCCATGTCGCCCTCTCCCATTATGCCTATTTCTTTGGCTATCGCGGAGGCGGTTACAACATGGTCGCCCGTTATCATAACTGTTTTGATTCCCGCTTTTTTTGCAAGGGCAACTGCCTTCGCGCTTTCTGTGCGGGGCGGGTCTATCATGCCCACCATGCCGCGAAATTCTTGGTCGCACTCAAGGGCTTCAATGCTTAAATCTTCGGGCATTTTATCGAATTTTTTTACGGATATTGCGATAACGCGCAATGCTTTTTCTGCGAAGGTATCATGAATTTCAGTGGCTTTTTTAAGCAATTCCGGTTCCCAGTTTACGGGAATACGGTCGAACGCGCCTTTGGTAACGGCAATAAACCCATCCTCTGTGTGGTGAACGGTTGTCATGCGCTTGCGGCCGGAATCGAAGGGCAGTTCAAACACGCGGGGATACTGCCGTTCCGCTTTTACACGGTCCATTCCTAATTGGTGAAGCATACGGATAATTGCGATTTCTGTAGGGTCGCCTATAACGGTTTCGTGGTCGTCGTTGTCAACGCCTATTGTGGCGTTACTGCAAGACGCAAGAAGACCGATTAGTTTTTTCTGGTTGTCGTTAAATTCTACCTTTGAAGATATCGGGTCGTGGTCTATGTGCCAAATGCGGCGAATTTTCATTTTGTTTTGCGTGAGTGTTCCTGTTTTGTCGGAGCAAATTACGGAGGTGTTGCCGACTGTTTCAACCGCAGGAATTTTGCGGATGATGGTCTTTTTTTCCACCATATTATAAACGCCGTATGAAAGCACCATTGTTACTATGATTGGCAAAGTTTCGGGTACGGCGGCAACACCAAGGGCGACCGCAAGAATCAAGATGTCTACAAATTCGCGCTCTTGACCGGAGATAGGGTCTATGGCGTGAAGGAAGAAACCGAATGCGAACATCAAAAGACCCGCAACCAATGCCAAGCCCGAAATACGTTTTGCAAGCTGTTGCAAACGAAGTTGCAGCGGCGTTTTCAGTTTTTGTGCCGTATTAAGAAGTGCGGCAATTTTACCCATTTCGGTATTCATTGCGGTTTCCACAACTACTGCTGTGGCGCGTCCGCCCGTTACCAGACAGCCTGAATATACCATGTTTATTCTGTCGCCGAGGGGAACGGTGTCTTCAATAACTGCGGCAGGGTCTTTTTCCACGGGTTGGCTTTCTCCCGTTAGCGCCGCCTCTTCCACTTGAAGGCTGCTTGCCTCTATAAGCCGTGCGTCCGCCGTGATTACGTCACCTGCGGAAAGTTCGATAACGTCGCCCGGTACCAACTGATTAGCTTCAATAATTTGTTTCGCGCCGTCACGTATTACCGTTGTTTTAAACGCGTTCATTTTTTTGAGTGCTTCAAGGGCTTTTTCTGCCTTGCTTTCTTGATAAATACCCAAGCAAACATTTATCACGACTATGGAAAGAATTACTATAACTTTCGGCCAGCCGTTTCCTATTGTATCGGGCGGGTGAAAAATTGCCATGTAACCCGCAATTGCCGCCGCCGCGATAAGTATAAGCGTAGGAATTTCCGAAAGATGGTGCAGGACTTTGTTAAACAAAGTCTCCTTTTTTTCTTCTTCAAATTCGTTCAGCCCGTATTCCACCAGCCTTACGTCTACGTCACTGGGGCTTAACCCCATTGTTTTGTCGGTGTTCAGCTTGATTATGACATCTTCAATATTATCCTTCACCCACAGCATTTTAACCCTCCTCGAAAAATTTTGCGCACCTTCATAAAGGCACTTACTACTAGTATAACGGAATTTGAGCAAAAAATCAAATTACTTGAAACCAAGCAATTTTTTAAGCCCTCTTTCCGAGAAGCCATATTTTTTGGAAAGATTTGTTATATTGTAGCCCGTGTATTCTTTTGCCGCTTCTTCGCCAAGACAGCGCGAAAAAATTGTGCGCGCACTTGGCACATAAACGGTTAGCCCTCCGAATGTTTCCGCAAAGGCATAGATGGCATCAAAGCCGTCCATTTCCATCATTTCGGCGTAGGGGGTCATTACCTTGTTCGGGTGAAGAATTGCGGCTTGCCTTAAAAGTGTCTTGTCCATTGTTTTTCCTCCGTTTTATAGAAAGTATGTTCTGATCTTGAGAGAATATTACACGATAAGAATAATACTGTCAACAAAAAAATCCGCTTTCGCGGAAATTTTTTGTAACGGCTTTTGGGCGGTTCGTTTTCGATTATTTTCTACTCTTTACTTTTTTTATCACGCCAATAATTGCGGGGGCGAAAATCGCGCCCACTATAAAGGCAATTGCGATGGGCAAACCTCTGCGGCCGTTTTCGTTTGGCGGGTCGCCGATGTATTCGGAAGTTTCGGTTATATCGTAAACTTCGGCGGGTTCGTATTCGGGGCATTCCGCGCCTGTTGGGGCGTTTGCTACAAGAAAATGAATTTCCAATGTGGTGAAGGGGTCTGTTCCCGTTAACATGGAATATTCGTTCCCGCCTATTGCCATTACGAGAAAACCGTCACCGCCCATTGTTGGGAAAATCTCCGCGCTTTGCACCTCGTTGCCGTCAAGGATAAAGTTCGTAAGCCGCGCCCCTGTTGATAGTGCGTCCGTAGTGCCGATTACGGGGATGTTTGTCGTAATTCTTGCGTAATCGCTCATGAAAGACACGGGTTCGTCAAAGCGCATGAAAAGGATTGTCTCTTCGCCGAATGAAAATGTAATTGATGCATCTTCGTGGTCGGCGGTGGTTGTTTCTTCACCTGCATCTACAATCCGCCCATGAAATGTTGCGGTGAAATTGTCCACCGCCGCAAATGCGTTTGCCGTTGGTAAAAACGCGACTAGTAAAATTAATAAGATAAGTTTCATAAGAAATTTTCCTTCCGAAAAATATTTTTTGCGGAATTTATGTTACAATATAATTACATATTTTACAAGTTGAGGTGGAAAATTATGAAAGCAAATAAAATTCACATGGGTCCTGCAAAAATCGCGTTGGACTTGGGTGACGGAAGCGAACGCGGCGAATATGTAAACCAAGATTATATTTTGCACAAGCTGGGAAAGCCGCACCGCGGAATTAACCTGATGTACTGCTATTATCCGCTGGACGAAGGCTGGCCGACACGTGCGTCAAAATTGCCGTTGCCCGAAGGAAAAACAGCCGCATACGCATGGGACTACGCATATGATGATTATTTTCCGTACGAAGGCGGGATTGGCGGAAACACCGAGGGCGAACCCTTTGCGTCCATGCGGGATGTTCGCCGCCATGGGCAGGATGTCATTCTTACATTAACGGTAGACCCCGCCGTCACAGACGCGCACTTGGTTAAACTTGCGGAGGAACTTCGCCCCTTCGGGCGGCTTATGCTTCGCATAAATCACGAGGCTATGGGGAATTGGTTTGCGTACAACAAGCGTTGTTCGTACCAAGAAGTGGCGGATTTTTACGTGCGTTTTCACAAAATAATAAAGGAACACGCGCCGCATATTAAAACAATTTTGTGCGTGGGTGACGGAAAAGTACACGGAACGGGTAAACTTAAATATGAAGACGAATTTGCGGAAGCGATTTCTGTTGCGGATATGTGGTCTGCGGACACGTATCTCTCGCTGCACTGGGGCTGGCCTTTTGACATTGCCGAGCCGGGCGGAACAACCCATAAACGTGTACCCAACGAAGAAATTTTCGCGGGGCTGAAATTTGAATACGAACGCTTTAAAACACATGGAAATTCGCGCCCCTTCGCGCTGAACGAATTTAATGCCGACGGCGATGTAAACGGCCCGTTTCAGCAAGCCGAACAGGTGGAAGATTTCTACCGCCGCTTGCCGACGGAAGCCCCGTTTATTTCTGCCGTAACATTTTACCAATTCCGCGACCGCGGCCGTTTGGGGCTGGAAATCGAAGACCCCAGCAACGCAAACGAAGGCTACGAGCAACCCATTTTGGAAACCTACAAAAAAATAATGACGCTTCCGCAACACACGCCCGAAAAAACCATTGGCGAAGCCGCAAGTTTTCCCGCCGCGTTGCGTTGGGGCGGCAGTGAAGACGCAGACGGAATTTCCATTTCCATCACGCTTGACTCTGCGCCAACTTTCTGCGAAGTAACATTCGAGGGCGATGACATCGCTTTAAACCTGATGCTTGAAATTAACAATCGCTGGTTCTACAAAAAGCCGGGTGCGAAAACAATCGACCTTATGCCCGCGTTTTTCACTTCTCCCGCCACGGATTGTACGCTAAACATTTTCGCGCCCCCCCCCAACGGCACAAACGACCCATCCCAAGGCGACGGCTGGGAAACAAACTACCACGCCCAAATAAAATCCCCGCCGCAATTGCGAATTCGCTACGCGCCTGTTATACAACTTTAAAAGACCTCGGGGGACTCTGTCCCCCGAACCCCCTGCAAACTTTTTGAAAAAAGTTTGAACAAAAACTTTAAATTTTGACTAGCGGTGAACTATATTGCATATTCAAAAACCGCGCGAATGCGCGGTTTTAAGTTAAAGTTTTGATAAAACTTTTCCAAAAGTTTTCGGGGGTTCGGGGGCAGTGCCCCCGAAAATTTATTTTTCTGAAAAAAGGAGAATTTTTTATGTATTTGTATGAAACGCATATGCACACGCGGCCTTCCAGTGCGTGTGCCGTTAGTTCGCCTGAAGAGATGGTTCGGCATTACAAAAGCAAAGATTATTCGGGTGTGATTGTCACAGACCATTTTTTTAACGGGAACAGCGGTTGCCCACAGGACGCGCCGTGGGCAGACAAGGTACGGTTTTACATGGAAGCCTATGAGCGGGCGAAAGCGGAGGGCGAAAAATGCGACTTGGATGTATTTTTCGGGTTGGAGTCCAGTTATAACGGCTCGGATTTTTTGGTGTATGGGCTGGACGAGGAATTTTTGTTAGAGAATAAGGATTTTGATAAGCTGAGTTTAAACGAGTTTAGCGCGGCGGTGCGGGGAGCGGGTGCGTATTTGGCGCAAGCGCACCCGTTTCGTTCCGCGTTTTGGATTGCGAACCCCGAACCCGCGCACCCTTCGTTGATAGATGGCATCGAGGTTCACAACGCGAGCATGGACGCAAAAACAAACAGGCTTGCGCTGGAGTTTGCGGAAAAGCACAACCTACCCAAGCAAGCGGGCTCGGACGCGCATGACGCATATGCAAAAAAACCAAGCGGCATTGCATTACAAAAACGCGCCGTTGATATTTTCGATATCATCAGCGCGATTAAAAGCGGCAGTGTGGTTTTGATTACGAACTAGAAAACATTTTTCAGATATTTTTGCGCGGTTCGCTTTAGTTCGCAGAGCGTTTCCTGCGGGGTTGGCTCGTGGTGCAGATATTTGTTTCGCGGGAAGAAACGCGAAATGTGAAGCGGAATGTCGGGGCTGATTGCGGACAGCCATTGCGCGATTGGTTCAATGTCGTTTTCATTTTCGTTTGGGATAACCAAAGTTGTGATTTCGATATGGCAGAATTTGTGCGCGGTTTTTATGGTGCGCTTTACGGTTTCCAAATCGCCCCCGATTTTTTTGTAGAAATCGGGGGTGAAACTTTTTAGGTCGATATTCATTGCGTCTATGTGGGGAAGAAGACTCTCTAGCGGTTTTTCGTTGATGTATCCGTTGGTGACAAGGATGTTTTTCAGCCCCGCGTTGCGGATTTCGCGGGCGCAGTCGTGTATAAATTCGTAGTTTATCAGCGGCTCGTTGTAGGTGTAGGCAACGCCGATATTCCCCTGCGGTACGGCTTCGCGTGCGAGTTGCGCAAGCTCGGCGGGGGTTATGCGGCGTGTATTTATTTCGCCGTGGGGCATTGCGATTTCGTGGTTTTGGCAAAATCCGCAGTGGAAATTGCAACCGTAACTGCCCACGGAAAGAATCATTGCGTTGGGGTGGAACATTCGCAGTGGTTTTTTCTCGATTGGGTCCAGCGCAATGGCGGTGATTTTTCCGTATGCTTCGGGGATTATTTCGCCGCCTATGTTTTTCCGCGATGTACATATGCCGCGTTTGCCCTCGGGGATATCACATTCGTGCGGGCAAATTCCGCAACGCGTTTTATTCATAACGTGTCACATTGAACCGTTGCAGACAGAAATTTTCATTCGCGGCAATGCCCGCTTTTTGACAGGCTATGGAAATTTGCGCGTCTACGGAATCCACGCCGTCCAAGTTCGGCAGAAGCAACCCCCGCTTGAAGCCGCTTTGCACGATTACGCCGTAGCGTTTTACGTCCAAATCTTTCGCGCTTTTTATGTCTTCGGGCGCGTCCAAAATGTCTACTTTGTAGGTTAGGTGCGGCAGTTCGGATTCTTCCACTGGCGGGAAGCGCGGGTCTTGAAGCCCTGCGGAAACCGCGTTTTGCATTATTTCCTCGGCAATGCATTCGGTGGTGGGCACGATTGTTCCTATGCAACCGCGCAACTTCCCGTTTTTGTGCAACGATACAAATGCGCCCGCCGCAGTTGAAAGCATCTCTTGCGGAATTTGAAAATCCGGCGGCGGAAAATTCAGTTCCTCGCCCGTTTTAACGCGATGCTCTAAAGAGTGGCGAGCCAGTGCGCGGAACGAATCTTCAATTGCGAAACGCACAACGCCGTACCCCACGCCGAACGGTTTTTCATACGAAAGTTGCTTTGCGGAAACAAACGCGCCGCTCAAACAGCCCGCTAAAATAGAAAACGAACCATATCCGCATTCGGCGGCTTTGTGGCGCAGTTCGTGCGGCATTTTGAGAAGCGTGTCGAAATCGCATTCGCGCAGATGCTTCATTATGTCGCGGTCGAAAAGTTCGCCCTCGGGGGCAAAGCCGTTTGTGCCGCCAAGTTTGTGCGACAAATCGCCCGACGCTATGATAACCGTGCGCCGCCCAATCGCGTTCACCGCTTTCGTCAAAATTTCGCCAAAATCAAAATGCGCAGTCGCGTCCAGTCCCGATATCGAAACGCGGACGGCTTTGTAATTCATATACCGCTCGTTGATATAGTGCATGGGCACCATCATGCCGTGGTCAAGTGCGGGGTCTGTTTCGCCGTCCGTTCCAGCAGGAAAATTCGCTTCCTTTACAATACGCGAAATTTCTGCAATTAAATCGGTGTCATACTTTACGCGATATTTTGCATTTGCAACACCAAACCGCGAAAAATCCCCGACAGCTTCCGCCCCGCTTGAAATATGAAAATAATCGCTGTACGTGTTGCCGTGCGGCGTGATAAAAATTATTGTGTCGGGCTTTTGTTTTGATATTTCTGCCGCGGCTTTGTTCATTGCTTGCACGGTTTCAGATATTTTTTCTTCCATTCCGCCGCCTATTTTCGGCAATGCCAATGGCGGGTGCGGCATTACATACGCGCTTAGTATCATAAAAATCACTCCGTAATTTTTGCTTTGCACATAAAATATCATGATGTTAAAATAGGGGCAAGGGAAAAGAACTTTGGCAGGGGTGTTTTTTTAATGAAAAATAAACGTTATTTTATAATCGGTTTGGTTTTATCAATTGCGGCGGGTGGGCTGTTTGCTTTGGGGGCGTGGCAACGGCCAATTCCAATACCAACGCCAATTACAAGCACAGCCGCAGAGGTAATCATAACAGTGCCGCGTGAAGAAATACCGCGAACATTGCCCGCGCCTGTTTTTTCGCATGAGGGCGGGGCGTATCGCGAGCCATTTTTTCTGGAGATAAACGGGAACGGCGCAACGGTGCGTTACACCACGGACGGAAGCGAACCTACAATTAATTCGCCAATTTTCGGCGGGCGCATGATTTCATATACACCTGCCACGCGGGAAAACAGCCCGATGACGATGCATGGCGTAGGCAGGGCAAATGTGGGCTATTGGAATTTGCCCGGTGCGGGCGCGTGGAATGACTACGCCGCTTTTTTGCCGCGCTTTCCGCAAGGGCATGAACTTAACCCGCACAATTTACCTCGCTGGCCTTCCATGGCGTTGCCGCCGGGTGGCGAGGCGGGATATTTTGAACCGCGCCCTGTTTTCACAGGCACGGTAATTCGCGCCGCCGCTTTTGACGCGCACGGGGAGTCTTCCGAAACCGTAACGCATTCGTTTTTTGTGGACGGCGGGAATTTAAGCTGGCGCAATATGCGAATCGTCTCCGTTGCGATAGAGCCGCAGCATTTCATTTGCCCGCGCTTGGGCATTTACCGCAACTGGATGCGGGAGGGCGGGCAACCGCGTCATTTTGCAAATGTAGAAGTTTTCGGTGACGGCGGCGAACTTTTGGCGAACCAAAACGCGCTTGTTTGGGTGTTCGGCAATTGGTCGCGGTGGTACCCCGAACGGTCTTTGCGAATGAATTTCAACCAAGGTGACGGCGATATTACAGGCGTAAGAAATTTGGTGCCGAACACGCGGCGGCATTTTTACGCGCCGACGGAAACGGTGCAAAATTTCCGCCACTTAAACGCCCGCACGTCCGACATAGACGGCACAAATTTGCGGGACGCTTTTTCACAGCTTATGAGCGAACCATTACGCCCCGTTATTCAAAATGTGACATATGGCGCGGTTTTCATAAACGGCGAATTTTGGGGTATGTACAATTTGCACACGCACCGCCACGAGCATTTAATCGGTGAAATTTTCGATGTGCCGCGTGGAAGCGTACAGTTGGAGGGCAACCGTTTCTTGCAAGAAATCGCGTTCCCGTATATTGCCGCGCCCACGGGGGCTAATTATGCGCGGCGTTGCCCCTGTTGCAACTCACACCACACCACGCGGGCGTGGTTCGACCATCTAAACACGGTCATGTGCATGGATGATTTTATCGACTATTTCATAATCGCTTACCATTTTGAAAACTGGGACTGGATTAGCAACAACATGGAAATGTGGCGCACTACAGAGTATTTCCCAAACGTCCACGGCGGCGATACGCGCTGGCGATTTATCGTACAGGATTTTGACAACGCAATCTTTTGCGGCAGAAATAATATGCTAAATTATTTCACCGCGCTTCCGCACGAGGATATCGGTGTGGCGCAACCGTGGAATTTCTTTTTGGACATCGAAGACTTCCGCCGTGGCGAACGCGCCGCAAGGGCGTTTCGTGTGCTTTTGCAAAACCCGTATTTTAGAAATACTTTTGCGGCGCGTTACTCCACCTATACGGGCACGGCGTTTCACCCTGCGCGGGCGGCGCGTATTATCAACGAGCAAGTGGCGTCGCGGCAACCAACCGTTGGCAGAAATTTGTACCGTTGGGGCTGGCATATCTCGGGCGATATCCGCGCCGTGCCTTGGAATAGTACATGGGTTTCTATGCAGGAACGCACAAACAATTGGCTGGGGCATGGCTCTACTTGGCCGCCCCATACCATTCGCGGCGGCTCGCCGCACGACGCGCAACGCGGCCAGCAACATACTCTGTTTCACCGTGCGTCAACGCTTGCACACGCTCCCGCTTCATTTAATACATGGGGCGGCAACAGCATAGAGCATATGCGGCAGTATTTTAACCGCCCCAACGCGGGCGCGTTCCCGCGCGAAAATTTGGGCTTGCAAATCCCCGAAGGTTACACGCGAATTAACTGGCGCACAGATTCCAACCACGGCTGGTTTAACATTGCGGGGGCGCAAATCCGCGCCGACCTTTTCAGCCGCGGCGATTTAGCTTCATACAATCGAGTGCCTGACGGCGTTCCGGGTTTCACGGGCTTTAGCATAGGGAATTTCAGCGCGAGATATCTGCGAACATTACCCGTGGAAGCGACGATTATCCCCCGCGAAAATTCAAACTTTCTGCGCTTTGAACTAAGCGGCGCGGAAAACGCTACGATTTTGGGCGACCTAACGCGGCAGAGCATCACGATTATCCCCTCCGTTTCATGCCGCGAAATAACCGTTACCGCGATTTTTGAAGGCGGGAATATTTCCGCGCCCTCTCCTGCGGAAACGCCCGCGCCTGTGCGAACGCCCGCACCTGCGGAAACGCCCGCACCTCCTGTGGGCGGCGGCGCGATTCCCGAAACCCCCACCGCCCGTGGTGACGGAACCTTCCCGATATATCTGCAAGCTGTTTCGGGCGACACGCGGCTTTCTCATGCGCGTTGGCAAAGCGGGCATATGGCGTGGGGCGGCAACACCAACGCCGAAACAATGCCGTTTGATAACACCGAAACATCCCGTTTGCGTGTTGCCGCGCCGGGCAATTACACACTCATCCTAAACCCCGGCAGATATTGGCACGTCGTAGAGGGCGGTCAACTTCCCGTGCCGGGTACGCACACCCACGCCCCCGACTACAACACGGGCGCAAGATGGTTGCACGTAACGGTTTGCGCGGCGGGCAATGTAACCATACCCGCGTCCAACGGGCGGTTCTGGCAAACGGAAGTAAACACGGCACGCGGACGGGTGCAAGCGGGTTCGCCCGTAGGCGGCAGCCCCGTTTTCCTTGTTTCATACGGATGATATAGCTGTTTGACAAAAAAAGGGGACTGTTGCCAACCGTTTTCACGGTTTTGCAACAGTCCATTTAAATTTGTTATAGATGTTTGCAATTTGAGTTTCATTCATGCCGGAATACCGCAAACAAAATTTCATTATACCATTTACTGTTATTAGTCCTATTGTTAAAAAGTTTTGCGGAAATGCGGGATTAACAAACCAAACATCACTAACATTAAATGAAAAATCATCAAAACTTTGTACACCAAGGTTAGACACTCCAAAAGATTTTCCATGTTGTTCATGTAGTTGTTCTGCTAACTTTTTAGATACAGGGTTTTCATAATCACCATACCCCGCATACATAACCGATTCTACAAGAGATTTTTCCACTTTATCAAGAAAGTGTATAACCAAATAGCGTTTTTTGGGATTGTTGAATTTTTCGCGCAACTTAACAGGTACGTTTTCTGCATTTTCAACATCTATAGAAATTCCTGTTACATAATTCCCCATATGTTTCGGTGTTGGTATTTCAAACTCATTTCTTATACTTGCCGCACAACCAACGCGAATTGACTTACCCTCATTCTGTAATTGAATAGAACGCACAAACGCCGTTAAAATAGCTTCATTTACAGTTACCCCACGCGCTTTACAATCTGCTTTTAATTTTGGTAAAAACTCCTTTTCTGTTTCAGCCAGATAAATTCCCGTCGGGTTTTGTTCGCGATATTTTGCAAAAAAAGTCTTATATTCTGAATTAGAAAATATCTTTTTGCTTTTGTTCCATCGCTTATTAAGCGAACCGGCAAAAAGTTTTAACAAAAAACCGCCGTTTTTCTTTTTCAAATGATTGTTTTGAGGAATTTCTAAAACCTCATTATCAATTTTTCCGTCAAGCGCATAAAGAAAATCACGCACTAAATTTAGATACCCTATACCGTCACCCAAAATATGATGACCTAAAAAAACAATATCCGAATATCCGTCGCCACGAATAACAGCAACTTTAACAAGTGAATCGCCCTCGAAAACAAACGGAATGTTGTCTGTTTCGTAATACCATTTTTGCCAATCGGTTTCATTTTCTGTATAATATTGGATTGATATTCCTCCATTGGTTTCATAATGTCTTTGTCCGTCATGGTCGGTTTTAACAACATATTTTAATATTGGATGCCTATGCTCAACTGCAATAATCGCATTTTCATAATCTGCATTTGAAAAATTAAAATCAATCCTCACCTTGTAACACACATTGATGTTAGGGGAGTTCAAGTATATAATTTCATTTCCTACCAAATTTTTCATATAAACACGACTCCTGCTTACTAATTAATCTTCATCGTTATATGAAATTTCCCCTCTGGTATACGTAAAAACCCAGTCCTGCGGCATAAGTATGTGGGCGAGGGTTAGTGTGTCGCCGTCAATTTGGTAGTACCAGCCAACGGGTTCAAGGCATCTGTCGTTGCAGGTATCGGGCGTTTCACACATAAAAATAACGCCGCCGTCACCGCGCCACCATTGGAAAATCTGCCACGTTTCGCCCGTGTTGCGCGCACCAAAGCCGTCTGTGTCGAAAATGTAATACGGCACACCAAGCCAATCCCATTCGCCCGGCAAGCCCAGCCTTGCGGCTTGCTGTGCGGGTGGGAGGTCTGCGCCTGCGGGCGGAATTTCAGTGACTACCGCAACCGCCGGTTCTGTTCTGTCACTCCAGAAAAAAAACAGTCCTGCGGCAATTGCCGCGCCAAGAACAGCCGCGCCCAAAATTACCGCAACCACCAATATCAATATTTTTTTCATACCGCGCCCCTTTATTCAAATACAAGCAATGCCATTGCGATATCGTCACCACTGCCCTTGTCGGAGGATTGGCGTAACCAATCCGAAAGATTTTCGTCTACATACGAAAGCCCTTCTTCTTGCCACAGCTTAAAGAAATCCGCACCCGCTTTAAGAAACCCGCTTGCGCTTGAAAAACTGTTTGCGTATCCGTCGGTGGAAAGCAAAACCATGGCAGGGCCGTTCGACGAATTCCACGGGATAATCTGCGTGCGGATATACGTCCATGCATCTGTCAGGCACAGCGATTCCGTATCTTCGCCCACGTTTTCCTCCGCCGCAAGAATTGGGTGCGCGTTGGCGTCTTTGTCAATGAGAAGTATGTTGCCGTCGCCAATTTGCAACGCAAAAATAAAATCCTCCGAAGCTACCACTGCAAGCAAAGTAGTCCCATAAAGGATATACGGAAACGGCTCTGAATATTCGCGCCCGTTTTCCTCGTGGATTTCGCGTATGCGTTCTTTCCATTTTGCTTCAATCAGTTTTGGCAAACGGATATCTTTATGTGCGGCAAGGTCTTTGTGCATTTCGCGGAAAATTTCGCAAGCAATTTTCACGGCGGCTTCCGCGCCCTCGTTGCTGTACGGGCAAGAGTCGCTTCCATGCCCGTCCCCAATGCTTGCAGAAACCCCCCAAAGGGGGGATTTTGTCCGAATAACATCTGCCGAACCTTTGTCATTCGTCTCGAAGCCATGTTCGCTTTGCTCTTCTTCTTCAAGCGCGCACACAAGCAACGCGTCTTGGCACGGTTTGTCTTGGCGAATATGCGTCGCGCCGATTACAATGCCGCCAACCGCTTGCCACTCACCATATATCATCGTCATCCACAGAAGCTGTAGGAATTGTGTTTACGTCAATCGCGCCGCCGCTTCCGGTATCGCTTACCATTGGCGCGGAAACATTCTTTACAACCGTTGATGCCCATTTTATAAATTTAACAAGAAGCTGTGGATTTTTAGCTTCAAGCACAAGTTCTTTGTTTCCTGCAAATTGTTCTAAAACGTCAAGGTCAACATCTTTGCCTATCGCAATTGCAATGCGCACGGCTTTTTTGCCCCACGGCGTTGCCGTAAGTTCGTCAAGCCCACGCTTAAAATCGTCCGTAGGCTGGCCGTCCGTAAGAAGAACCAACACGGGCGGCAAGCGTTTTGTGTCTGTCGGGAATTGCTTTAATTCGCCCGCGACAAGTTCCAACGCCATACCCATTGCCGTTACGCCGCCCGCGCTTAAATCTGTCCAGTTAAAATCGTCAATTAAAGTTGCGGTGGGAACGTGCCACGCCGCCCCGTCTGAGAATTTCACAGCGCGCACCATAATGGAAGCATTGGGATTTGCATCCGCTTCTTTTCTCATGTCGGGAATGGTCTGCCTAATCGCATAATTGAGTGTTTGAATTTTCTCCCCGTTCATAGAACCCGAGCAATCCGCTATCCAGAAAAAATCCAAAATTCGTGAGGACATTTCGCCCCCGGGTAAATTTCTTTCGTTCATTATATAATCTCCTTTCGTGTACGTGTTTCGTCTAGCGTAACATAATTGTAATGAAAAAAAAACCCTTGGCAGAAATCTACGCCGTATATTCTTTCAGCGCGGCAATAGCATTGCGAATAGCCGTTGCGAAATTATCATGTGCAAAACGTGTTGCCCAGTACAAATTGCTTGGAACATCCATGCCGCTTTCAGATACCATTGTGGCGGCTTGCAAGGCCTCCGCTTTTTCTATGAGGGCGCGGAGGGCGCAGCATATGCAATTATAACGCATATCGGCAACCACCATGCTGTACGCGGGAACGGAAAGGGTTTGCGTAAACCCGCCGCTATGCACAGTTGGCGTAGGGATAAAATGCGGATGCCGTCTCCAATCTTGCACGGGGTTTACAGCAAAATCAGGTAGCGGGTTTGAACCATTGCCAAAGCTCCATGTCTTTCTAAAATGGTACGAAGGTATGCTGATATTTGCGGCATATGGCGATGTGTTTACAAAAACGGCTTGCCTTGCGCCGTATTCGCTACCGAAAGCCAGCCCGCTTAATCTGTAGAAATCAAGATTTAAAGTGCCTGTCCACGGGTAACTGCCTTCCCAACCGCCAAACCATACCCCCGCTTGGTCACGGCTTTCTATTGGCGCGGTAAGGGAATAAAAATGTGTGTGTTCATTAAAAATTCTGCCCATCTCTCTAGGGTGTGTCGACAATAAAAACGTGATATAATAGAAAAAAAGCGTAAGGGGGATTTCGCATATGAACGAATCTTGTCACCGACACGATATATCCGACAAGCTCTGGGAACTGATAGCACCTCACGTTATTGGCGAAAAGGGAACACACGGCGGAAATGCAAA
>Ga0209755_10000144_pt1 | contig 136285 bp, 121 predicted proteins | sample TergutCo191P1_FD_187301 | JGI IMG/M metagenome (GOLD analysis project Ga0209755, IMG submission 187301) | Cornitermes sp. P1 segment gut microbial communities from Petit-Saut dam, French Guiana - Co191P1 (SPAdes) (version 2) | ecosystem: Host-associated > Arthropoda: Insects > Digestive... | reverse complement strand
ATGCCGCTGTTATACAGCCTACAGTAATGCAAACCTTAAAAGAAAATGATGATATCGCAATAATGGTAATGTATTCAAACGACGGAACAATTTTGGGACATTTCCTTCCAGAAAGAATAGGAAAGAAGATGAAGGATGTTGATGTTGAATACGGAGATATGCAGCAGGAAGCGTTTAACGCGATATTGCAAGGCGAAAAATTTTCCGGTAAAGCTTATGATCCGTCGCTTGATACAAATATAATAATGTCAATGCATTCATTCCCCATCGGTAATTCGGATCATACATGGTCAATATTGATAGGCGCTACCGAAGATCATATTTTAAATCCTGTTCACGCAATAACCAGATTTACAATTATATTGGCGGTAATTGCCATAATTATCGGCGCTGTAATAACATATTTTATTTTACACTATGTTACTAAACCATTAATTAATGTAGTGGATACCCTTAAAGATATTTCCGAAGGCGAGGGGGATTTAACGCGGTCTATATCTGCAAGTTCAAATGATGAAATCGGCGAATTGGCGAAATACTTTAATAATACTCTGGAGAAAATCAGGCATCTTGTCCTTTCAATTAAGGATGAATCTACTGTATTATCCGGTGTCGGAACTGCTCTTGCCGGCAATATGAACGAGACTGCCGCCGCGGTAAACCAGATCACTTCAAATATTCAGAGTATAAAGGGGCGTGTAATAAATCAGAGCGCGAGCGTCAGCCAGACACACGCTACAATGGAACAGGTTGTGGGTAACATCAACAAACTGGATAAACTTGTTCAGGAACAAACCCAAAATGTCGCGCAAGCGTCGTCCGCTATTGAACAGATGGTCGCCAATACTCAATCTGTTACAAATACTGTTATCAGCAATGCGAATAATGTAAAGATTTTGAAAGACGCTTCGGAAATAGGGCGCAACAGTTTACATGAAGTTTCAACGGATATACAGGAAATATTCAAGGAGTCCGAAGGACTGATGGAAATTAACTCTGTAATGGAAAATATTGCCGGTCAGACAAATCTTCTGTCGATGAACGCCGCGATTGAAGCAGCTCACGCGGGGGATGCAGGCAAAGGTTTCGCGGTTGTCGCGGCGGAAATCAGAAAGCTCGCTGAAAGTTCCAGCGAACAGTCAAAAACCATCAGCGCGGTTCTTAAAAAGATAAGAAGTTCCATCGAGAAAATTTCTCATTCAACAGGAAATGTGTTAACAAAGTTTTCAGCAATTGATGACAGCGTTAAAATCGTAGCGGATCAGGAAGAAAACATCCTTCACGCGATGGAAGAACAGGGAGTCGGCAGCAAGCAAATTCTGGAAGGCGTAGGCAAGGTAAACGACATTACGCGCCAGGTAAGCTCAAGGTCTGATGAAATGCTGCATAATGCGCGTGAGGTTATCCGCGAAAGCGAAAATCTTGAAAAAGCAACGCAGGAGATTGAATGCGGCATGAACGAAATGGCTACAGGCGCAAACCAGATCAATGTAGCTGTGCATCAGGTAAACGAAATTAGCGGCAAGAACCGCGACGGAATTACTGTTCTGATAGGAGAAGTATCGCGGTTTAAAGTGGCGTAAAGAACAGAATTATTAAAAAAATGTTACTGTGTTTTAACAGCTCCGCCTTAATATCGATTCAGATGTTAGGGCGGAGTTGTTTTATATTAAAAAATGGAGTATAATTTTAAAATGGAAATTGTTAATAATTGGTCTGTTGATAATTATTTGTCTTTGGTGCTGATTGTAGTAATGGCAATAGGAAGTATTTTTGCGCTGTTTCAATGGAATTCTTCTATAAAAGTAAGAAGAACAGAGTTTCTGGACGAGATTATTAACAAACTCTGGTTTGACGAAAATATGGCAAGAACGATGCATTTAATCGACAGCAATCCGAACTGGTACACAGAAGATTATCATAAAACATATTCCGATTTAGGATACCAAATAGACAAATTGCTTTCATACTTTGATTTTATCTGTTATCTGCATTTTATTAAAAATTTAAAAGAAAATGAATTCAGCGTAATCAGATACGAAATTGACAGAACCTGCGCCTCGCCTTCCGTTCAGGCGTACTTGTGGAATCTATACCACTTCTCAAATAAAATCGAAGCAGGGTGTTCCTATATGTATATAATTGATTATGGAATAGAAGAAAAAATTATAGATAAAGATTTTAAAACTAACAATGACAGTTTGTTTAATAAATATTTAAAATTTTAGATAACGCATATAAGGTATTGTATGATTACAATAAACTACGGTAAAGACTGGGTTAAAACAACTTATGATACCCTTGGCGCGTCTGACATAAATCGGTATTTACAAAAAAACATTTCTGTTTCCTTAAAACCAAACCTTGTAGTAGAGCGTCCGGCAAGCGGCGGAGCGACAACTCATCCTGAAGTTTTAGAGGGAATTATTCAATATTTAAAAGATTACGGCATAAAAGATATTAGAATAATAGAAAACGCAGCCTGCGGTCATAGCACAAAAAAGGCATTCAAGGCGTGCGGTTATGAAGCGTTGAATAAAAAATACGGCGTTACGCTAAAAGATTTAAAAGACGACAAATTTATTTCTCTTAAGCATGAAAATATAGATTTTCAAATCAGCGAAACAGCTCTTAACAGCGATTTTTTAATTACAGTACCTGTCTTAAAAGCACACAGTCAGACAAGGTTAACCTGCTGCATGAAAAATTTAAAAGGCTGTATGCCGCAAAGCGAAATGCGCCGTTTCCACGCTTTGGGGCTGCATAAACCAATCGCCGGGTTAAACGTATTGTTAAAAACCCATTACTGCGTAGTAGACGGCATCTGCGGCGATCTAAGTTTTGAAGAAGGCGGAACTCCCGTAGAAGCAAACAGAATAATCGCAGGACAAAATCCGCTGTTGGTAGATTCTTACTGCGCTAAGTTAATTGGTTACAACCCCGACGACATCGGCTATCTGGCTTATGGTAAAAAATATGGAATAGGCGAATATTATTCGCAAAAAGTAAAAGTAACAGAATTAAACACCGAACAAAAACAGAAATGCCAGGTAAAGAGCGACAGAATAGCGGACAAATACCGCAGTCTTATCGACGAAAGAGAAGCCTGCTCAGTTTGTTACGCCGCGCTTATTTTTGCATTACACCGCAAAGGTGCTGCAACGCGCGGCAAAAAAATCTGCATCGGACAAGGCTTCAAAGGAAAAGCCGCCGACTGTCTCGGCGTTGGAAACTGCACACAGAATTTTAAAAACCACATAAAAGGCTGCCCCCCAAAAGCCGTAGATATATTCGAGTTGTTGTAATTAAAAAATTTCTGTTATGCTGCCTTTTTCCATCACCGCGATTCTATCGCAAAGATATTCGACCGCGTCTTTGTTATGTGATATAAAAAGTATGCCAAGTCCTGTGCTTTTGTTAAGTTTTTTAAAAAGATTCAGTATTTGAACGCCTGCGGAAACGTCAAGGGAACTGATTGCCTCGTCCGCGATTAATAACCCTGGTTGCAGAATGAGCGCGCGGGCGATGCAGACGCGCTGTTTCTGACCGCCTGAAAGCTCATGTACGCGTCTCATCTTGTAGGATGAATCAAGACCGACCCTAAGCAGCATTTTATCTACTTTTTTTCTGCGTTCCGCAGGTGTGCCTATTTTATGTATTACAAGGGGTTCTTCCACAAGCCAGCCGATTTTTTTTACCGGGTTTAATGAAGAGCCGGGATCTTGAAAAACTGCTTGAACATCGGTTCCTGTTGTAATCTCTCCTGAATAATCGATAAGTCCCAAAATACAGCGCGAAAGAGTGGTTTTCCCGCAGCCTGATTTGCCCGTTAAACCAAAGATTTCGCCATGACGCATTTCCAGATTAACATTGTCCAAAACCTGCTTTTTTTCCTTTTTTTGAAAAGAACCAAGCATGTTTGAAATATGTTTGCCGGCAAACAATCTGTTATCCGTATAAACATTTGAGACGTTTTTAATAGAAAGTAACGGAGCTGTTTCTGTCATTAGCTGCTCCTCTCTGAATCATTCGGATCATAACAGTATACTTTGCCGTTTCCGATAACGCTTAAAGGCGGGAAAATTTCTCTGCAAATATTTTTCGCTTTTAAACATCGCGGCGCGAAAGGGCAGCCCTGTAGTTGATCGTAAACCGAAGGCACTTTTCCCAGTATATTTTCCAGTTTTTTGCCGCGTTTTTCCCTGCTTGGTTTGGCGTTTACAAGCGCGTGAGTATACGGATGAAGCGGCGAATACAGGGATGAAGCGGGACCTTCTTCAACAATTTTCCCGGCGTACATAATGATAAAACGGCTGCAAAATTCTTTGATTATCGAAAGATCGTGTGAAATTATAAAAAGCGATGTTTTATGCTTGTTGTTCATTTCTTTCATTATCGTAAGGCATTTTTCCTGACTTTCTTCGTCAAGGGAACTTGAAGGCTCATCACCTAACAGCAATTTCGGGTTATTAATAACGGCAATAGCTGTCATTATCCTCTGGCACATTCCTCCTGAAAGCTGATGAGGATAGGCGTTAAATATCTGTTCAGGTTCGTTAAATCCGAGCGCGGATAAAAGTTCCAGCGCCGATAATTTATCATTTTCTCTTTGCTTTTTTTTATCTAATCTCCGCTCTTTGTTCCTTTCTGCGTTTTCTGTCTTTTGCTCTTTGCTTCTGGTAAGTTCTAAAACCTCTGTAATCTGTCTGCCGGCTTTAATCAGCGGATTAAGAGCCTGCCTTGAATCCTGAAAAATAACGGCAATTTCTTTTCCTCTTATGCTGCGAATTTCTTTTTCGTTTAAATTTATCAGATTTTGATTGTTATAAATTATTTTTCCGAATGAAATATTTACATCATTCGGCAGAAGTCCTGCGACACACAGAGCGGTCATGGTTTTACCGCAGCCTGATTCTCCGGCAAGGCCGAGAATTTCACCTTCATCAATACTAAAACTAATATTATCCAGTATTTTCAGATTCTTGCCGCTTTTGTTTACGCAGGCAGTCAGGTTTTTGACTTCAAGTAAGTGAGCCATGTACTGCTCCAAAATATCGGCGAAGCCCTTCGCCAAGCAGGTGAAACGCGACTACTGTCAGCATTATGAAAATCCCGGGCGCGATAGTAAACCACGGCGCGTTAAAAAACCATGACTGCGATTCAAATAACATCCTCCCCCATGACGGCTGCGGCGGCTGTATTCCCAATCCAAGGTAACTCATTGCGGATTCCGCCAGGATAGCGTTTGATAAACCAATAACAGAGGCCGATAAAAGCGACGGAGCCAGATTAGGCAGTATATGAATAAAAGTTATACGAATGAAACCGGCGCCTAAAACTTTTTCCGCTTGAATAAACGCTGTGTTTTTATACTGTAAAGCGCCCGTGCGCATAACGCGCGTGTAACTGGGCGTAAATAAAATTAAAAGCGCGATAAAAAGACTGAACTGGCTGTTATCCATTACCGCTACAAGAAGAAGAGCAAGAACAATCCCGGGAAAAGAGCTTAGTGTGTCAATAATCCTCATTATAATTTCACCGATAATGCCGCCTTTATAACCTGCCAAAAGACCGAGTAAAGAACCCGCTATTGCTGCTCCGGCAACTGTACAAACTGCAAGAAGGATTGAGTTTCTGCCGCCTGCCATGATGCGCGAAAAAATATCCCTGCCCAAATAATCGGTTCCCAAAATATGTTTCGCTCCAGGAGATAAAAGGCGTATGGAAGTGTTAATTTCATTATAATCATACGGAACCCAAATGAAGCTTACTAGGGACATCATAACAACAAAAAAGCCTATTGCGGCTCCTATAATCAGCTGGCGGTTCATCATGTTATTTTCCCTGTCTGCTTGATTCTTGGATCGATAATCATATTGATTATATCAGCTGCCGTATTGGCAAAAACCACAAGAAAGGCGATATAAACCATTATCGATTGAATAAGAGGGTAGTCTCTGGAAGTGATAGCGGTTATTAAAAGTCTTCCGATTCCGGGAATCGTAAAAACCTGTTCAATTATTATGCTTCCCGAGAATACTTCCGCGATTATCATGCCAAGCATCGTTACCGCCGGTAAAATCGCGTTTTTTAAAACATGGCGGCGCAGAATGTAAAGCCATGACGCTCCCTTACTTTTTGCGGTTCTTACATAATCGCCTTGAAGCTCCGCGAAGATTGAGCTTCTTATAAATTTAATCAATATGGCAGAATTTGGGATTGCGATCGCGAGCGCCGGAAAGCATATACATCTTAAAAATCCTAAAAAATCCTCGTTGTAATCGATAAAATTTCCAGGTGTAAATAAACTAAAGCTAAAACCAAAAATAAATATAAAGAGTAACCCCAGAAAAAAACCGGGCGTGCTGATGCCTGCGGCTGTAAAGACGTTAATTATACCGTCCAGTATACTTCCTTCTCTTCTGACCGTTAAAATAGAAACAGAAAAAGATATAATCAGTATAAAAAAAACAGATAGAAGAGCAAGAAAAATGGTTACAGGGAGCCGCGATGAAATCAGCGAAGAAACATTTTCCCCCCGGAAATAATACGAGTTTCCGGTATTACCAGAAAGAAAACCGGCGAGCCAGTCAAAGTAGCGCGAAAATATATTACGGTTTAATCCCATATCTTCACGTAACGCTTCAACCTGCTCTCTGGACGCGTTTATGTCAGAGAGAAAAGAGGCAGGGTCTCCTCTGATAACGCTGAAAATTAAAAAACACAGTAAAGAAACTAGAAATAAGGTGATTAAGGAAATTACAATTCTTCTTATAATAAAACTCAATTACTATTAATCCCATATATCGACGCGAAATCAATAATGTATAACGGATAATTCAACGCTCCGCCGTATGTGCCGCCGCGGAATGTTATAAAGTATAAAATATCCTGTATGTAAACGCTTGCCGCGTTTTGTGCAATAATGCGCTGCGCTTTCTTGTAAAGAGCAATGCGCTGCGCGCTGTCGGTTTCTGCAAGAACAGCCGCGAATACTTCATCAAATTCCGCGTTTTTAAAGTTAATAAAATTTGATCCGTCTTCTGAACGGTAACGCCTTAGAAAACCGCGTGCGGAAGCGCTTGAGCTATCCAGAGATATGATTGTCGCTTGATACTGGCGGCCGAAATAAACATCGGAAAGCCATGTAGACCAGTCAACAAGTTTTATTTTTACGTCAACTCCTATTTTTCCAAGATGTTCCACAATTACCTGCGCTGTATCAACATGCATGGTGTAATTAGACGGAACTGTTATTTCAAAGGCGAGTTTATTTGAATCATTATAACCGGCTTCCGCAAGCAACGTTTTTGCAAAAGACGGATCATATTTATAAGATAAAGAATCTTCATAATAAAGGGACAACCCGGGAATTACAGGACTCCCCGACGGTTCCCCAGCGCCGAAGAATGCTGCTTCGATTAGTTCCTCAATGTCTATACCGTAATTGATCGCAAGGCGAACACGCATATCATCAAAGGGAGCTGCGCCGTTATTCAATGCCATTAACTGCACTGCCGCGGAATTGTTGCTGATAATATCAAATTCCCTGTGGTCGAGCTGAGCTGCCATTGCGCCCGTTATAAACGCGCCGTCTATGCTGCCGCCGCGAAGAGCTACCATCAACGTGTCAAAGTTTGCAAAGAACGTAATTGTAACTTTATCAAGTTTCGGAAGGCCGCTCTGCCAGTAGCCCGCGAATTTTTTCAGTACCAATTTTCTTTGGGGCGTGTATTGTTCTATGAAGAAAGGACCTGTTCCTGTTGTTATTTTTTCACGATCGCTGATACCGGCTTTCACAATTCCGGTTGTCAGGTAAGGGAGGAAATCCGGATCCTTTGTTTTAAGAAGCACTTTGACATTGTTATTATCCTGTATTACTACTTCGGCGATATTGGAAAGACTGTCAAAACCTGCGTTTGCGGCTGTTTCAAGACTGAACTTGACATCAAAAGGGGTTAAGACGGAGCCGTCATGAAAACGCACGCCCTTTCTTAGCGTAAATATGTAGGCAAGCCCTTCCTGCTCAATTATCCATGATTCGGCGATGCAGGGCAGCATTGTTCCGTCTGTATTCGGTTTAACAAGACCTTCAAAAACATTAAAAAGGATGCTTCTGCCGTCCGCTGTGTTTGAAGGATTGAGAGGATCAAGGGTAGAGGGTTCTGTCGTAAAACCGTAACGCAAACCATCATTCTTTTCGCGGCTGCAGGACGTAAAAATAGCCAGTGTTAGAATTAATATTAGTATTAATAAAACTGCTTTACACTTTATCATGATAAACTCCATTAAGTTAGGCTAAACTCATTATACATAAAATCCTATATTTAAAACAAGGGTATTGCTGTTGTTTTAATCAAGTACAATAACTCGGCGTTTTCTATATAAAGAAATCCCGTCCTTTGCCGAGGCGTATCTTTTCAGTATTTTCTTTAGTTTTCTCTCTAATCTGATCATTTGCAATCTGAACAATTTCTTTTTCGATGATTGCCGCCGCCTTTTCTCTGAATAAACCATCACCGTAATCCATGGAATATTCGCAGAGGGTCATCAGCGCGTTGGGAAGGCAAACATTTCCAATTTGACCTGATTTTGCAAGTGACATGAAGCGGTCGCCTGTTCTGCCGCCGCGGTAACACGCCGTGCAGAAACTTGGGATGAAGCCGTCATCCATCAGTTCGGAAATTATTGATACTGCGCTTCTTTCATCATTGACTATAAATTGCCCGGTCGATTTTTCGTTTCGTTTCTTCTTAGCATACCCTCCGACCTCTGTACTGGAACCCGCGCTGATTTGCGAAATGCCAAGCTGTAATAATTTTTTCCGCATATCATGATCTTCTCTTGTTGAAAGAATCATCCCTGTAAAAGGAACCGCTATTCGCAGGCACGCGACGATTTTCGCGAATGTATTATCGTCTACAAGATTCGGAAAATCTTTAATGCTCATTCCGGAAGCAGGGCATAGGCGCGGAACTGAAATTGTATGAAAACCGACATTATATTTTTTTTCTAAATGTTCATTGTGAAGAAGAAGCCCCAACGCATCAAAGTATGGATCTGCGAGCCCGAAAAGAACGCCGCCGCCGACATCGTCAATACCTGCGTCCTGCGCTCTGTCGAACGCGTTTAAGTGCCATGAATAATCTTTCTTAGGGCCCGCAAGGTGAACACTGTTATATGTAGGCTCGTGGTATGTTTCCTGAAATAGTATATACGTGCCGATACCTGCGTTTTTTAATTTTTGATAATTTTCTGTTGTAGTCGCGGCGATGTTGACATTAACGCGCCTAATCTCGCCGTTTTCAAATTTCATATCATAAATTGTTTTTATACATTCAAGAATGTAATCGATAGGGCATTCGCCGTCATGTTCTCCGGCTTCAATCGCAAGCCTTTTATGCCCCATCATTTCAAGTATTTTTACTTCTTCGCGCACTTCATCCATTGTAAGTTTTTTTCTTGTAAATTCATGGCCATGATTAAAACTGCAATATGAACATCTGTTTACGCAAAAATCGGATAAATACAGAGGCGCGAACATTACAATCCTGTTGCCGTAGATCCTCTTTTTAATATTTCCCGCTATTTCAAATATTCGTGAAATATGCTCAGGATTTTCAGTTAACAATAAAGAAGCGACATCCTCATGAGAAAGAGCATCCCCACGCTGCGCCTTATCCAAAGTGTTTTTAATAAAACCATCACTCGCGTTTTTAGTGTCTTTTAGCAATTTATTAATATAATCATGATTAATAAAATTCTCACACATTTTATTCCCTTATTAAACTCCGCGTTCTTTGCGTCTTTGCGAGAACTCTTCTTGGAATATTTCAATACTGCGATTAAGTATCCCCGTCATAAACGCAATCGCTATCCCGTAATTTGTAAACGAGATATTCTGCGCCTGCGCGATTTCCCTGCGGTGATGAACTTCACGCTCATTAAGCATGCAGGATCCGCAATGGATGATCAGCTTGTAAGGCGAAAGGTTCTGCGGAAAATCTCCGCCCGAAAAGAAAATAAACTCAGGCTCTTTTGACGAATAGTTTCTGACAAGCCGGGGTATTTTAACTGTGCCGATATCATCGCACTGGCGGTGATGCGTGCAGCCTTCGCAGATTAAAATCTTATCGCCGTTGTTCAGGTTATCAAGGGCAGCTGCGCCTTCGACTGCTGTTTCTAAAAAACCTTTGTAACGGGCGAATAAAATGGAAAAAGATGTAAGAGGAATTTCTTCAGGTACAATTGCCGCAACCTGCGCAAACACCTGGCTGTCTGTTATTACAAGCGACGGTGTTTTGCCAATATTCGTAAGAGTTTGCTGTAACTCGCTTTCCCTGACGCAAATTGCCGCCGCTCCCGCTTCTAAAATATCGCGTATCATCTGCTGCTGCGGAAGAATCAACCTTCCCTTGGGCGCCGCTTTATCAATGGGAATTACAAGAATAATTAAATCATTGGGTTTTATAAGATCCGCAACAAGCCTTTGCTTTGGCTCCTCGTCCGCCGCAAGAACAGCAATTTTCTCTTTTAACAGATTAATATTAAAACCCGTCTTCGCGCTTACCGGAATTATTTCTTTTTCTTCCTCCGTGTAACTACGGGCAACTTCAATTGCTGTACTCTGTGGTTTATTTCTTCCTTTATCAGATTTATTAATTACAATTATAAAAGGTATATTTTTTTCTTTAAAAAGCGCGATTAATTCTTCCTCGGCGGGAAGGGGAGAATCGGCATATTCACCGTCAAGAACCAGAATTGCGGCATCGGTCTTGTTTAATACCTGCTTTGCCCGGTTTACCCTTAATTCGCCGAGTTCGCCCTCGTCATCGAAGCCGGGGGTGTCGATTATAACAACCGGCCCCAAGGGAAGGAGTTCCATTGCCTTGTAAACAGGGTCTGTGGTTGTGCCTTTTACGTCGCTTACAAGAGCCAGATTTTGGCCTGTAACGGCGTTTACAAGAGACGATTTTCCGGCGTTTCTGCGCCCGAAAAAGGCGATATGGAGGCGGTTCGCGGACGGCGTTTCATTTAGTCCCATACTTCATTATATAAGAATATTCAAACACACTCCACCGGGGCAAGCACCTCAGCGTTAGTCTTCTTTTGCCGATAATATAACAATCATGATTTATCTGTTCTTTTTTTTAAAATTCAAGTCCCAATTACGCCGAACCCGCCCCGATATAATCAATCAGCTCGATGAATCCCTTGACCGCGCTATAACCGACGCCGGCGGGAAGATTACAGGGGATCGATTTGTGATTTCCGCGGTTTTTAATGAGGATTCCATCGGTTTCTGGCTTGATATTTACATGCTGATTGAAAGCCTTAAAACGAGCGTTGAAGCGTCTCCGGATTTTTTCGGGTATTCCCTGGTTATTTCCGGCAAACAGCCCGATTCGCCTGAGCTTCTTTGCCGCTTTCTTTCGACCGCAAGCGGCGTTTTTGTTGATGATAAGGCGGCCAGAAAATTGGTTCCATACGCTTCCTATGAAAAGCCTTCCGAATGGCTGAAAGGAATGAAAAAAAGAAAATACGGCTGCGGCAGTTATTATAAAGTTAAAGAGCTGAAGGTTTTTAAGCCGTCTTCCGCCTATACAGTTGATTTAAAAAAGGATGTTATAAAAGCATTTGAACAAGGCGGGGGAAAGAGCACATTGGCGCTGTGTCCTTTCTATATGCAGATGCGGGCCGGTTTAAGCGAGTATTATGAAAAACTAAACGGCGACTTTCCGCCTTTGTCAGTCTGCTTCGAAAGCATTGGAATCGGTTCTCTTGTTGACATGTGGTCGCTTGGTATCCGTTCTGTCGCGTCAGGCCAGCCTATGGATGAGATTGACAATTTGTGGGAATTCCTTTTCCGCGAGCGTATCCGCGATGAAGTTTCGGAATATGTAACCCGGTGCGTCAGAAAATATCTTTTATTGATTTTTGATTATTACCTTATATCCGCTAAAAGAAAGGCGAAAACTCCCGTTCTCATACTTGAAAATGTTCATCTTGCGGACAATAACGCGATGATTTTACTGCTTGATACGTTAGCGGAAGTTAAAAGAAAGAATAATCAAAGAATAGTGATACTTGGGACAGGTGAAGACGTTATTTCGCAGGATAGAATGGAGCAGTGTAAAAGAATCTTTGATAATATAAAAGTTGTTAATGATGTAAAAATTAACACTATTTATTATCCAAAACTTTCGATTGATCTTTGGGAAATAATTTACGCTGTCTCTTTACTTAACCACTATTATTCGCCAGAGCTTTTTCAGCGTTTATTTGAAGAAGAAGATAAAAATCCTACAATGATTTCAAAAGCGTTTTCGATTCTTTATACAATGGGAATAATCAATAATGTGCGCGAACCCAGGCTTATGTGCAGTCATTTTGAGGAGCACGCGGCGAAGGTGATAAACGAAAAAACAAACCGGGTGAAAGCGATTATACGCGGCCGTCTTCTGGATTGGGCTGCAAGAAGAAATTTAAATCCGTGTTTCCGCCTGCTTACGATAATCGCGGATCTTGACGGCGCAAAGCAGATTGACGATCTTTTGCTGTTAAAATCATTTTCATCAGATATTGTAAACAAAACGATTACCGCGATAGATACGGCCATGATTTCAGGCCAATTTGAGGAAATGGTATCTGAAAAAGCAAACGCGATACGCTGTATTTTTAAAACATCTAACGCATTAATCTGCGGACACGAAAAAGAAATAGAAAATATTTTTTCCCAATTACAGTTAAACTCATTAGCCGGCGGTTTTGACGCTTTCCCTGTGCTTCAAGCTCAGATATTTGTAAACCTTTGCGGCTTTTTCCTCGGACGCCATGACGAAAAAGAAGCTGTTGAAAAAGCAAAAGAGGCGATTATTCTCGGACAGAGTAAAAACTCATTCTGTCTTCCGCAGGCTTACCGTCTTTTCTCGCTTGTATGTCTTTCAAAAAAACAGGTTAATGAAACAATAGAATACATCGGATTCGCCCTTGCGAACGCCGAAAGAATCGGCAATTACCATGAGCTGGCAGTATCCGCGTATTATTCCGCGGCCGCGCAATTTTTGCACGGCAATGCGTTTAACGCGTCTAACCTTGCGCGTAAGTCGATTGAACAATCTTTAAAAGCAGGACGCCCCGATTGGGCCGACCGTTCGCGTTTTTTGGAAGGAAGGATAGAATTCGATCTTGGTCATTACAGCAAAGCGCATGAAATATTTGAAAAAATGCTGAAAGAGCCTTACGGCAGCATGACATGCGAAAAGGAAAACCTTTTAGCCGCATGGATTTACCGTTCAAGGATTTATTATCAGGACTATAATGTTCCAAAACCTGAACCCGCTAATAATGACGCCGATTTATTTGAGATTGAAGCGGCGTATCTCGCGGGTGATTATGAAAAAGCGGTTAGATTATCCGCTTCATATACTAATCCTTTTATAGATGAAAATTTTCTTTACACAGAACAGGCGGACTGGCGAAGCGGTTTCGCTCAGTGCGAACATTTGTATTTTACAAACGGCGAGGTGCAAAACAGAATATTGTCTCTGTTTCATTCACTGGCGCTGTGCAAATTATCCGCCGAGGGCTGTGAAGAAGCGGCGCAGGACATACAAAAAATTCTGCGCGATGAAAAATTATGCGAAATGGATCCGTGGGATGCTTTTTATTTTTACGCCAAGTACCGGATTCTTGTCCAGTCACAGGCAAGCCAGGTTGACCTTAGCACAGCAATCAGCATAGCATTTAAACGTCTGCAAAAAAGAGCCGGGCGTATCGACGACATTGAAACAAGACGTCAATATTTAAACGGTTCGCGGTGGAACAAAGAATTGAGCATGGCCGCGAAAGAATTTAAGCTGATATAATTTTGCAATAATGAAAGATTATAAAGAATTAATCGGAAAAATCGGAGTTTCGCAATCCGCGCTTAATCCTTCGGGAACTATTTTAGTTGATGATGAGATATACGATGTCAGAACTGAAGGCGAACCGATTGATGAAGGCAGGGGAGTGAAAGTTACCCGTGTTCAGGGGAAGACGATAATTGTTAGAAGGGTTTAGGTCAACTGGATATTATTATTGACACTTTCTATAATTTTTAATATAGTTAAATAACACGGCGGTGTAGCTCAGTTGGCAGAGCAAGCGGCTCATATCCGCTCGGTCGCAGGTTCAAGTCCTATCGCCGCTATAACCTGATTTGCCTCGCAAGGCAGATCAGGTTTTTTTTGCGCCTGATTGGCGAATATAGCCCTATTTTGCTAAAAAAAGAACGCGGTTTTCTTTAAAGCGGCTCCATCTCCGCGAATTCCGCTTCGCAGATTCCATCGATATTAGTACTGCCTCTGATAAGACCGATAATTTCCAGCCAACTGGGTTTTGGCTTTCCTTTGTAATAATAGTCTCCAATGATAAATTCTTCAGCCTTTTTAAATTCACGTTTGTTTAAAACATATACAAGGAAAGTAAAATTTCCGGTGTCTTTATAATCGATAAGCGTACCATTAAAGTCATCTTTCCAGATATTAAGAATAACCTCGTTATTTGTTATCTTGCCGCCGGTAAATACAAACTGATTATTGATTTTTTCCGCCGCGTAAAGATATTCATAATTCCAGTTATAACCAAAAGCGACAACATAATAGTTGTTATAATTATCTAGCCCTGTAATTGTCAATTTTCCTTCTGTAGTTTCAACAATGATTGCTTCCTGTTTTCCGCTTGAAAATAGACTGTCAATATCGCAGGCGGTTATTGTAAAAACAGTTACAGCCGACAGGATAGTAAGAAAACTAAGGTTCCATACAAAATTGTTATTATTTTTCATAAGAATACCTCTATCATTAATTTAAAAAAACGAGGCGCTCAAGAGTAGGATTTTTTTACAAATGTGATAATTTTTATTGGTTTTTCGGGGAGGGGGGATTCGAACCCCCGACATCCTGGTCCCAAACCAGGCGGAATAGCCGCTATCCAACCCCCCGTGGGGTTACTGTTCCATTAATATAGCTTTTTATGGTGTTTTAATCAAGGTATTATCAATGCCAGCTCTTTACGCTGTTTAAATATTCTATAACTTTTAAGCCGTCGGCGGCTTGAGATATCGGCTGTTTGGTTGGATCTTTTACGCATGCAACTGCGTCTTTAACCATGTTTGCGAAATAACCTGTGGGACCGGAAAAAACCTCGCCTGTGTTTTTTAGCGAGCGAAATTTTTCGGCATAGGGGCTTGGAACGCTTTCTAAAACTTCAAAAACGCCGTTGCCGATTCGCAGTCTTCCCTTCTCGCATGAAAATTCAATCTCAAAAACTAAATAATCCCGCATTGAACCTATTTCAATTACCACTGGAATTGGTGCGGGATTATAGTGATCTCGTCCTTTTCTTCTCTCCGTGGTTAATTTTCTTATCTCTCCCTCAAGCCACGCCGTTCCGCTGCGTGATTTTAACTTCGCTCCCCATGAACGCTTATGCTTTAATACACCGCCTGTTAAAAACATCACCGCATCCGCAAGGTGTGTTCCGTCATGCCAGAATTGATCAACAAGCCGCGCGGTTTTTCCCATGTAAAGCGCGGCGCGGATTGCAACAACTTGTCCAAGTTTTTCCTCTTCTAAAATCGCTTTGGCGCGAATGTAATCCTGCGAATATCTGCGCTCGTGGTTGGTGATAATTATTGTTTTTCCGCTCTTTGAAAGCGCCGCGATTTTCCGCGCTTTTCCAATTGTATCTGCAAGCGGCTTTTCGCAGATAACAACAGGTACATTCATTTTCGCGGCAAGGCTGCAATATTCATAATGACTGTCAGGATGCGTAGCAATCACCAATATTTGCGGTTTGCATGAGGCAAGCATTTCTGCCGCGTTATTGTAAACAGGTACATTCCATTTTTTTGCAAATTGTTCGCGGCGTTCTTCATCAATATCGAAGCCTGCGGCAAGTTCGCAGTCTTCGTTAGCGGCAATCGCGCCAGCATGGGTGCACGGCTTTTCGCGCAGTGTATCCTCTTCAAGAATCGAAGCAATCCGCCCAAGCCCGATAATCGCAGCATTTATTTTTTTCATAATGATCAGCTCTCTGTTTGTAAACCTGTTTCAAGTCCCTGATCTTCGATTATAGGACTTTGTTCTTTTGTAACTAACACTTTCTTTTTCTGGCGCCAAGAGTTTAGAGCCGAATACATAATCGGGGTAACAAAGATTGTCATAAAGGTGCTTACAAAAAGACCGCCGACAAATGTTTTTCCTATTGGTTGAATTGTGTCCGCTCCGGCGCCGGGGAAGAACGCTATCGGCGCCAATCCGAGTATCGTTGTAAGGCTTGTCATCAAAATCGGGCGCAGGCGTCTTCTTCCGGCTTCAATGCACGCCGCTTTTACTTCCATGCCGCGCGCGCAAAGCGTGTTTGTATAATCAACAAGTACAATTCCGTTGTTGATTACGACGCCGACGCAGGCGATTATACCAACGATGGAAAACATAGACATAGCTTCCCCTGAAAATTTATATATCCATATTACGCCGATAAATAAAAGCGGTATCGAAAAAATTATAATAAACGGATCTACAAAAGATTCAAACTGGCTTGCCATTATTCCGAATATCAAAAAAATCGCTGTTAGAACAATTAAAATATAAAGTGAGGCGAATGATTGAATTTCCGCGGCTTCGCCGAGATATCGAACCGTTACGCCTTCACGCTGTACGAGCCTGTCTTTTATCGTACTTTCGAGGCGGCGCTGCATATCGGTAACCGCTATGCCGGGCGCAAGACCGCCTGTTACGCGAAGAACACGCTCCTGTCTTTCGCGGCGTATCGAAGACGGCGCTCTTCCTTCGGAAATTTTCGCGACATTGGAAAGCGATACGCGCGAACCGTTTCGGCTGACAACGGAGATTGCGTCAAGATTCGGAATTCCCTGCCTGTCGCTGTCTTTTAAACGCACCTGGATGTCTATAAGCCTGTTGCCCTGGCTCATTGTAGTCGCGATTTCGCCGTCCATTGCGGCGCGAATTTCTGAAGCAATTGAAGATAAAGAAAGCCCGAAGTTTGAAGCTCTGTCGCGATCAATTTCTATTTGCAGCTGCGGAGCGCCTTCGTCAAGATTTATGGTCGGATACTCAATCTCGGGAAGATAATTCATCATTATATGCTGTATTTCTTCGGCGGTCGCCATAAGTGCCTCGTAGTTTTTCGAGCTTACAGCGACAATAATCGGATCTGCGCTGCTCATTCCGCGCCCTGCTCTGAAACTTACTCTTGTGCCGGGGATGGTGTTAAGATGAGGCGTCAGTTTCCTGATAATTGTATCAGGAGTGTCAATTTGCTGCGCCGGAGGAGGCAGGGTAATTTGAATCGTTCCCTGATTCGTTCCGCTTCGTCTTGCTGTTAATACAATATTTATATAACCTTCAATCTCTTCTTTTACAAGATCTTCAATATCAAAAAGAATCTTTTCCGTAACGTCGATACTTGTTCCCTGAGGCATTGATACGTTTAAGTTTACATTATCATCTGTACGCATACGGACATTCATATTTAAACCAATGCTGCTGAATTGAAGAAGCGAAAAAATAAGCAGAAGAGCGACAAATGATATAATTATCAGCCTGTGGGATAAACAGAACTCAAGCCCTTTTTTATAGCTGTTTTCCAGAAAAAGCAGGACAGACTCTATTTTTTCATCAATGGCGCGCACAATAGGATTTTTTAAAGGTTTTTGTTTTCTTGTGTTAAGCTGCAATATCGATCCTGAAAGGCTTGGAACAAGCGTTACCGCGACAACGAGAGAGATACTAAGAGAAATTACGACTGTAAAAATCAAGTCGCTGAATAAAATGCCGTTTTCCTTTAAATCATTTTTATAAATGATTATTGGAATAAATACGCATAATGTTGTAATTGTTGAAGTTGTAATTGCGCGAAGCATTTCCTTGCTTCCTAAAATCGCGGCAATGCTGCTTTTAGCGCCTCGCTCGCGGTAACTGTGGATATTTTCAAGAATAACAATGGACGCGTCTAGGGTCATACACATTCCCATAATTAAACCTGTTAAAGTCATCAGGTTAAGCGTAAAACCAAAAATAGTCATAGCCATTAATGTAAGCAAAATCGAAATCGGGATGGAAAGACCGATTATTAAAGTCGCTTTCGCGTTGCGAAGAAAGATCATAAGTATAACCATCGCAAGGCACGCGCCCTGAATCGCGTTTTTATAAACCTGATCCAAAGTAGCGCGTATCATTGTTGTGTTATCTGAAAGAACGCTTATAGTAATCCCCGGCGGAAGAGAATCATTTATTTCCTCAAGCGCGTCCTGAACCCTGTCGGATACATTTATCTGGTTGCTGCCGCTTTCGCATGTTACCTGAATATAAACGCCGCTCTGCCCGTTTACCTGAACTCTCGAAGCGTTGTCATTGTAACCCATAAAAACATCAGCAATATCTTCAATGCGGATAACCTGATACCTGTTCTCCTGATTCGATCCTATGTTAACGGTTTTTACAACAAGCCGTTTTATCTGATCGATGCTGACAAGTTCTTCCTGAGTCATGATCTGGTATTCGCGCGTTCCGCGGCGGAGGTTTCCGCCCGAAGATAAAACATTCTGCCCTTTAAGGGAGCTTGAAACATCGCTTAATGTAAGATTAAAAGCTGCAAGACGGTTAAGAGCTACTTCAACTTTTACAATGCGGGTGGTTCCGCCTGTTACTTCCGCCGCGGCGACGCCTTCAATACGTTCAATGGAACTTTGAATTTCATCTTCGGCGAAAAGGCGTAATTGATCCGGCGGATAATTTCCCCTTACAACAAGGCGCATAATCGGCATTGCGCTCATATCGAAACGGCGCACCACAGGGGTTTGAACGCCGTCAGGAAGCGAGTTTACAAGCCTGTTTACAAGAATCTGCGCATCATTTACAGCTTTGTCCATGTTGGTGCCGTAGGCAAACTCAAGGTTTATATTACTTGATTCAAACTGGGAGTTACTCGTCATGTTAACAAGTCCCCTCGATGAAGAAAGAGCGCGTTCAAGCCGTTCTGTTACATTGCGTTCAACATCGGCAGGACCCGCTCCGGGGAACCGCGTCCAAACTGAAAAAACAGGTCTATCAACAGACGGGTACAGATCCATCGCAAGATTAATAAGAAGGGTAGCAGAAATACCGATGATAACTATAAAAAACATTACGATTGTAACAGGTCGTCTTACAGATAACTCTATTATACTCATAGTTTAACTCCGCTTTTATTCTACAACACGGACAGGATCGCCGTCTGAAAGAAAATTCTGCCCCGCGCTTACGACATTTTCTCCCAGTTCTACGCCGCTTATCACTTCCAGGAAATCTTCATTGTCAATGCCAAGAATTACTTCTCTTCTGCGCGCGATGTTATTTTCGTCTACGACAAACACAATCCATGAGCCGTATGTATTTATTACCGATATTCTTTCAATTACCGGAACATTTACTTTTCTGTTTGTAACAAGACTGAGCGTTGCGAACATTCCGGCTCTTATGCGAGGATCCCGGTTTGTAAACTCAAGGCGGACTTTTAATGTTCGCGTAACAGAATCAATTACAGGGCTTACCTCCCTTACCTGCGCGTTAAATGTCTCTCCAGGAATTGCTTCAAACCACAATACAGCTCTCATACCCTGACTTACAGAGGCGACAAACCTTTCCGGGATAAATGTTTCAACTAGAAGCGAGGAAAGGTCTCCTACGATGTAAACGCCTGACTGGGTTGTAACAGTATCGCCGACATGGAAAGGCGCGCTTAACACGGTTCCTGACACAGTGCTTATAACAGGGCTTTCCCTGAAGACTTCTCCGGGTCTTGAAGGATCGATCATCGCGACAACATCGCCGCGGTTAACTCTTTCTCCTATTCCCCTGTGCACCTGAACCAGTCTTCCCGCGACTGTCGGAAAAATTGTTACCTGATTGCGCGCAAGAATCTCTCCGTTTATAATTATGCTTTTTTCTATTGTGCTGAGCGTTACAGGAGTTACGCGGACTGTTGTCGCCGCCGCGCGCGGCCTCTGCTGGGAATCTGTTCCTGCCGTTTCCTGCGGAACAAACAGTTTAATCGCGATAAGAACGGCGAACACGGCAATAAGAGCTATAATGATAATAACGGCAATTCTTTTTTTATTCACTTGGCACCCCGTAAATTTGTATAAGGTTTTTCCAATCAACATTTAACGCGGATGAAAGATCCAGTATCATGTTAAAATATGAAAGTTCGCTCTGCAGAAGTCTCTGCCTTGCGTTAGCCATATTGTTACGCGCATCTTCAAGAACTAACGCTTCTACAGTTCCGTTGGAAAATCCCTGCTCCGTTAACTGATAGCTTCTCTGCGCGGCTTCAAGACTCAATTCGGCGATTAATATGCTTTCCCATGAGTTTCGCAGCAGAGCAGTAAGCGATCGTATTTGGGTCTTAGCGGAATTTTCAGAATTTTCAAGATCGAGTTTCGCTTTTTCTATCGCGTCAGACGCTTTTGTTATAACCTGCGACTTTGCCGTTCCCGGAATCCATACATCTATGGGGATGCTCAAACGGGCTGTAGCGCTAATTGAATCGGTAAAAGGATCAAACGAAGAAGCGCTCCAATCCATCGACAAGTTAAGGCTTGGAGCTTTGCTTTGCATAATATTTTGCATATTCGCGATTGTCAGTCTTTCAATTTCCTGATTATTACGGACAATATCAGGGCGCAGCGGAAGGTAATTATTTATCAGCGCTTCCGCGTCGGCTTCTATTTTGATGATATGAACGTCACCTAACAAAGTAATAATTCCGTTTGAATTTCCATGCGGCGCTGTCTTGCCGATTAATGCCAGAAAATCAGCCATGTTGTTTTCGTGGGAAATTTTTGCGGCTCCAAGATTGTAACGCGCGTTTTCCAAAGCCAGTCTGCTTTGTGTCAGCGAAAGTTCTCCTACAAGACCGTTTCTGAATAAAGTTTCGCTTCTTGCAAATTGCCTCTGGGCAAGATTGAACACTTCGTCGAGAAGAGAAAGATTATTTTTTTCCGCGATAAGCGAATAGAAATTTTTAGTAACCTGTATAGAAAGCTGATTTCGCGCGTCTTCATATTTTAAAATATTACCCTGATGGGCAAGTTTTATGCTTTTCATCGCGTATGGAATACCCGCGTTAAGCCCAAGGCTTATTCCAAGTCCAATACTATAGTTAGATCCCGCGTTACCCGGCGCAGCCGAGCCGAACAGCGCATTTCTGAAACCGGCGCTTGCGTTCGCGTTTATAGACGGAAATATCTCCGACCACAGATTTTTTTCTGAATAACCGCTTGAGGCAAGGTCTATTTCAATTTTTTTTAATGAAAGGTTGTATTCAAGAGCGTATCCGACCGCGTCTTCAAGACTGAGCTCAGAGGTATGCGCCGGAGCATTTAAGAAGGGAATTAGTAAAAAAAATAACAAAAACAGTAAAAAAAAAGGTTTCAGGCTCAAAACTCTCCTCTATGTCTACATTATAGTACAATTTGGAAAGTAAAAAAAGTGGCGCAGGTTACACTTCAGGAAGGTATTTCCAGTAACGTTTCGGCATAAATTGCTTCTGGCACCTTGGATTATTACGGTCTTCGTTGTTAATAGTCTTATGATAATGCTTCCAGAGCGCTTCCCATTCATCGTTTTTGGCAGATAATGGGGTTTTTTCTTCGCTGGAAGGAGAATATGGGATAATTTCCGCTTTTTTACCAGGCTGCCTGCGAAGGCATAAAGAGCGTTTCTCATCGATTATCGACCATGGGATATCTCCCAAGCGGCTTGTAAAATGACCGGCAAGCGCAGGTAAAATATAGTGATCCGGAGCGCATTTTGCGATTAGCTCTCCATGTTCGTCCGGCACGAATCGCAAAAGCCCCTTCATGCGGTCAATTTCGCGGTACACCTTATAATCGCTTGTATCGACAGTTTGATCCGCCTGGGTTTGAATAGCAAAAAGTTCGCAATCATCCTGACTCATAATCTAACTATACGCATGTTTAGATAAATTGTCAACAATTAATGATGGTGTCAGTCACCTACGCTACTAATAGCGTGGTAAAAAATTTTTAATACACCATATATAGCGTAGGTGACTGACACCTTTTTCCCCCTTTTGCCTCTTGACAAATTCCCCTAAACAGATGTATAGTTATGTTGATGGGAGAAAGCCTTCACGATAAAATATCTGTCCTCTCAGGCGCCGCTAAATACGACGCTTCCTGCGCAACCTCAGGAAGCAGCGGGTTTAATAACAAAGGCGGCAAAAAAATGGGGCAGACATTACCTGCCGGTGTCTGCCACAGCTGGACTCAGGACGGGCGCTGCGTAAGCCTTTTAAAAGTATTGTATTCCAATGTTTGCAGATACGACTGCGCTTACTGCGTTAACCGGGCTTCCGCAGATATTAAAAGATCGAGCTTTACCGTAAATGAGATTGCGGAACTTACAATCGAATTTTACAAACGCAACTATATCGAAGGGCTTTTTTTGTCGTCCGGGATTTTCGCCGATCCCGATATCGTCATGGAAAAATTAACCGAGACTGCGAAAACGCTTCGCACTGAAATGGGCTTCGGCGGTTATATCCATTTAAAACTGATTCCCGGCACCGGAGAAAAAATGATCCGCGAAGCGGGGAAATGGGCGGACAGGCTGAGCGTCAACATCGAGCTGCCTACAGAAAAAAGCCTGCAATGTTTAGCGCCGGAAAAATCTAAAAAAGATATAATCAGCGCGATGAAAGATTTTTCGGCCGTTAGCTTGGAAACCGAAGAATCAAAAAAACAAAATAAATTTCTCCGGCAGGGAAAAACCTCATCCCCCTGGTTTGCCCCCGCCGGTCAAAGTACCCAGCTTATTGTGGGAGCAACTGGAGAAGACGACAGGCAGATCATCAATTTGACCAGTTCGCTCTACAATAAGTTTTCTTTAAAAAGGGTGTACTATTCGGCTTTCATTCACCCGGGTAGTTTAGCGTTTAAAGAAAACCGATTCGACCCGCGCTTGCCGCAGACTGCGGGTCCTCCGCTTGTGCGCGAACACCGGCTGTATCAGGCGGACTGGCTTTTGCGTTTTTACCATTTTAACGCAGGCGAAATTTTAACCGAAAGCCAGCCTTTTTTAGACGCACACATCGATCCAAAAACCGCGTGGGCGCTTAATAATCTAGACTTTTTCCCCATCGAAATAAACCGCGCGGACTACGAAACCTTGCTTAGAATCCCCGGAATCGGCGCAAAAACGGCGCGCAGAATAATTGAAAGCCGCCGTTCGCGTAATCTATCGATTGAGGGGCTTCATAGAATTGGCGCAACTCTAAAAAGAGCGCGTTATTTCCTTACCGCAGGGGGAAAATTCATCGAAAAACCGGACGATCCGGCTCGAATTCGCCGTATTTTATCAGATTCTGACGGCGCAGGGCTTCAATTACCTCTTTTTGAGTTCTAGGGGTATACATAAGTATTTATTTCATATAAAATGCATATATATGGGAAGAAAATTATTAGTAATCTTAACTGGTTTATTTTTTCTGTTGCCTATATGCATACCCGCTCAGACTGCCGCCGAACTGGATACTATACTTCAAGCAAGCGCTGTTACAAACGCCCAGGCTGCCAAATTTGTGCTTGCCAGTGTGGAAGACGCGGCGACTATGTCAACAGGAAACGCATTTCAACGCGCCGTTTCAAACGGCTGGCTGAAAGACAGCGCGAAACCGGATGAAAATATTACATTAGGAAAACTCTCCTATCTCATTATGAAAGCTTTTAACATGAAAGGCGGCATGATGTATTCGATTATTCCGGGCCCGCGTTACGCGTATAGAAACATGGTTAGCCGCAATTATATACAAGGCGCGTCCGATCCATCGATGAATGTAAGCGGGCAGCGGTTTCTTTTAATCCTCGGCAAAGTTACAAACGCTGAAGGAGGAGAATAATGAAGCGCCTGCTTGTTCTTGCATTCATTCTGATTATTTCATCCGGCATTGCCTTCTCCGCCGATTTCGGTCTTTCTCTTGATCAGACAATCGAAGTTGAAAATAATCTGCTTACATACGACATCGGTCTTACTCCGTGGTTTTCATTCAGTAACGGAAAAAATATTTCTCTTTATCTTTCAAGTTTATTAACAGTCAATTACAGCGGAGATTTTGCAAATAACGGCGGCTGGGTTTTTATACCTGAAGTTTCGCGTTTTTCTTTAACATGGAATATTAACGAAAATATGTCTTTGGAAGCGGGACGGATAGAATATGCCGATGTTCTTGATTTTACCGCGTCTGGTCTTTTTGACGGTTTTCGTTTTAATATTGATTTGCCGCCGGGCACTTTAAGCGCCGCTTTATTGTATACAGGGCTGTTATACAAGGAGACAGCGAGCATCATCATGACAGGCGCTGACGGCATTAATTACTCGGTGCCTTTCGACGGAAAAAATTATAATTATTACTCCGCTTCACGGCGGATGATAACATCTATCCGCTGGGATATGCCTGTAAAATTTCCTGTCGGCGAAGCAGTTAAATTTTCCGCCGATATATTAGCGCAATTCGATCTTAACGGCGGCTCTGATATTCTTCATTCTCAATACGCCTCTGCGTTAATGGAGTTTTATCCGAAGGATATGCTGAAAATTACAGGCGGGCTTCTCTTTGGAATGATGCAGAATAACAACGGAGATTTCGGCGTGTCATTTGGTTTATTGGCGCAGTGCAAAATGGGTTTTTCATTTACGCCGGCCGCCGACTTGTTCAGCGTAACGGTTAAGGCGGCTTTCGGAAGTACAGAAAACGGTTTTAACTCCTACATGCCGGTAAGCGGCGTTCCGCAAGGTTCAATTTTTGAAGAAACGCTTTCAGGTCTTGCCTCTGTCAGTTTAGACTACAGCATAGAGATACTAGACTCCCTGTTCGCGCAATGCGCTCTGCGTTATTATATGAGAACTCATAATATTTCCAACGAAGGAAATTTTTACGGAGGCGAATTTTGGGCTTCGCTTGGATGGCAGCCCCTTGAAGATATTTTCGCGTTTTTTGGAGGCGGATTATTCATTCCCGGTATGGGTAACATTAATCCAGACGATACAGTCATGTGGAAAATCACCGCCGGTATAACGATATCATTTTAAAGAGAGGGAGAGAAATGAAAAGAACTTTTTCAGCGCTAGTTTTGATTTTGGCAGCGGCTTCTTTATTTGCGCAGAATTCAACCGCCGTTATCAAAGAATTTACGGGAACTGTGGAGCTAAAACCAAACAGTTCTGCGAACTGGGTGCCCGCCAGAGCCGGGGCAGCTATCAGCAAATCCACGATTGTATCTACAGGTTTCAGAAGCACGGCCATTTTAACAATTGGAAATTCGACGCTTACAGTTCATCCGCTGACGCGTTTAACCCTTGAAGAACTTATGAATCAAAATCAATCAGAAACTGTAAATCTTAAATTGAACACCGGAAAAGTAAGGGTAGAAGTTGCGCCCCCATCAGGCGGCAGAACCAATTTTAACGTTCAATCGCCGTCCGCGACAGCGTCCGTACGCGGCACATCCTTTACCATGGATTCCAACAGCATACAGGTACAAACAGGAGCCGTTGGATACTCATCCGCAAACGGAAGCGTAACAGTATCCGCAGGCAATGAATCTTATGTGACTGAAGACGGAAGTGTGGTATCAGCGCTTGCGGCGCTGGAAGCAGCCGTTTCTCCTGCAGGGAAAATGGGTCGTAATAGTATAAAGAGCAAGGCAGACGGAAGCCTTGAGATAGAAATTGAACTTGTGAGCAAGTAGGGGAGGAAAATATGAAAATATCAAAATTAGTAATAAATATTTTAACAGCTATTATTTTTACAGGCGCGTTATTACTTTCATGCGAAGAAAATAATAATGGCAGTGTTGGAACATTGGTTATAGAGATTCCTGGCAGCAGCGCTGCAAGAGCTGCAGGTGATTCGATCTCTGACGAGTTTAAATCTACATTGAAATACCATGTTATTTGCACCGGCTCAGGTAATGAAGAAGAGATATTTGAAGCCGGAAAATCTGTTGTACTCTTTCTTAATTCAGGGCAGTGGATAGTATCTGTAAATGTACTTAATGCAGCTGATATGATCATTGGTGAAGGGGAAAGTAGATTTGTTAATATAGAAAGCGGTAAAACCAGCACGATTAAAAATCTTAAAATCAATATTGAAACCCATCATTGTGATATAACTGATTTTAAAATATTAAGTTCTTCCAGCGTTGACGTCAGTAAAATAGAAACACATGTCATAGAAGATAATATATGTTTCTATATTCCTTCTGATGTTGATATTTATAATAAGGACTTATCATTCACGTTAACGCATACCGGTAAAAAAATTGAATATTATTCTTATAGCGGGAATCCTGATGCATGGAAGGAGACTCTCCCTACCAAGATGCCTTTTATTCTTCCTACTGGTACAGGTGATGATGACCTTCCTACAATCAGAAAATTCAGAGTTTATCCTGAAAATGGAAATGAACCAAAATATTACTACGTGGTAGAAGGAAAAAAAGCGCTTGAAATGTTCACGAAAGCAGATTGGGGTGGATTTGATATAATCAGTAAAGGGTATACATTTGAGGGTAGTACATGGGACGGAAAAATATTTGAATTTACCGCTGGTGATACAATCGAAATTAAAGGCAAATTTAATGGAACATTAAATAATAATATTGAATTGAGAATGGGCGCTGATAAAAATAATGTTACAAATACCAAAACAATTAGCAAGAATGGCGATGGTTCTTTTTCAGAAACCAAAACAATAGGTTCAGACGATGTTGCAGCGATAAATAATGGTGTTACTATTAATAATAATGGCATATCTAAAATAGATCCTTTGGCAATCAGAGTAAAAATGAGTAGTGCCGGAACCGTAATTATCGAACAAGTTTTAATTAAAAGAGGCAGTGAAGTACTTTTAGATTTCTCCAAGCATTTGCAAACTCTTGAATTAAAAGAATACATTGATGATGATATTAAAATATTATTTGATAAAAACAAAGCATTGGTAGATGCAGGCGGTACGGGCAATACAGTATCGACATATAAAGTGATCTCTCTTCCAAAATATTAATTTGTGTCTTTTATAAAGCGCAGATAAGAAAAAACCTTTTCTTATCTGCGCTTTTTTAATTCTCTGCGTCCTTTGCGCTCTCCGCGCCTCTGCGAGAACCTCTTTCGAGCTAAACATCTTTAGGTCTGTTATCAATCACGCGAACCGCTTTCCCCTCAGAAATCGGAAGCGAGCCGCTTTCGTGCAGTTCAACTTTTGGGCTTATAGAAATTGAAGCTTGTAATGTTTCTTTTATTTTTTCTTTAAGGGCGTTTAACGGGCGGGAGTCGTCCATGAAAATGTCGGCGCTTACTTCTGTTTTTACTGTCATTTTGTCTAATGCGCCGTCTTTTTCTACAACGATAAGATAGTTGTTACCCACTTCCTTCATTCCCATGATCACTTCTTCAATTTGGCTTGGGAAAACATTTACGCCGTTTATAATAAGCATATCGTCGCTTCTGCCTGTTATGCGCTTAAGGCGGCGGTGAGTTCTTCCACAGGCGCAGGGTTCGGTGTAAAAGGCGGTTAAATCACGGGTGCGGTAACGTAAAATCGGAGTTGCTTCGCGGCAGAGGATTGTTAAAATAAGTTCGCCTATTTCACCGTCTTTAACAGGTTCCAGTGTGTCGGGGTTAACAATTTCCGCGATATACCCGTCTTCCCAAATATGAAGCCCGTCCTTGCACTGGCATTCAAAGGCGACTCCGGGGCCGTTCATTTCAGATAAACCGTATGAATTATAAACGTCAACTTTTAAAAGCGCTTCGATTCGTTTTCTTGTGTCTTCGGAGTACGGTTCCGCGCCTGCAAAAGCGCGTGTTATGGAAAGGCTTTCGCGCGATACCCCGGCTTCTTTCATTTTTGTTTCAAGGTGGAGGAGGAAACTCGGCGTTGCGTGTAACACGGTGGTGCCGTAGTCCTGCATCATTTTAAATTGGCGCGCGGTGTTCCCGGCCCCTGCGGGGATGACAAGCATTCCAACTTCTTCGCCGCCCTGATGAAACCCCAGCCCTCCTGTAAAAAGGCCGTAAGTTATCATGTTTTGGAAAACGTCGTTTTTATTACAGCCCGTGCCGTAAATGCAGCGCGCCATGAAGAACGCCCAATTTTTAATGTCGTCTTTGTTAAAATAAATCGTTGTAGGAATGCCGGTTGTCCCGCTTGAAGCATGAAGACGTATAACTTCTTCCTTTGGAATTGATAAAAATCCGTACGGAAAACCGTCTCTTAAATCGTTTTTTGCGGTAAAGGGAATATTTTTTAAATCGTTAAGAGTTTTAATATCATCAGAACTTTTAATTCCCGCTTTTGAAAGACGCTCTTTGTAAAACGGCGTTCGCAAAGCATAACCAATTTCTGTTTTTAATTTTTGAAGCTGAAGTTTTTCAAGCTCTGCGCGGGGCATTTTTTCTATTTCAGGATTCCTGTATTGAAAGTTCATCTTATCCTTTTTACGCCTGCTTGCAAGCCTGCTGGCCTAGTTTAAAAGCTTTTGCGTTAGCCTGTCCTATATTGGCGTCTTTTTTTGAAAATGCCTCGGTAATTGTTTTTTCAAGACTGTTGGATTTTAAAGGCAAGAAACATGAAGCCGCCCCCACCATAACTGTGTTAACAGCTTTAGAAAGCCCTGCTTCTTTCGCGAGAGCCGCGCTTTGAATAATACGCCGCTTTGGAAGATTTTTTATAGAAGAATGAACGCCTTCGATATCAGGATAATTAGAGATATTATTAAAAGGTTCCGCGGCAGTCAGCAAAGCGCCGTCCGGTTTTAAATATGAAACATAACGAAGGCTTTCAAGCGGTTCCATAGCGATAATCAAATCCGCGCCGCCTTTTGGAACAAGATCGCCTGCGATTTTTTTATCTGATATCCGCATATGCGCCAATACCGCGCCGCCTCTTTGCGCCATACCATGAACTTCGCTCTGGCGCACTTCTAGCCCTTCATCCATGGCGGCCTTTGCGATAATAGACGCAACAGAAAGAACTCCCTGCCCGCCGACACCCGCTAAAATTACATCGTATTTCATGGAAGTATTATGGCGGAAATGATGGAATGTTTCAAGGGTAATATTTACGGGTTATCCTTGACAAAAAACCTTATTTATATGATATTTCTATTATGTATGCGGCCTATCATTTAAAAGCCAATGAACTCAATGATGAAGTTGTCAAGACTTTAAAAACAGTCTTTCAGCAAAATGAAATTGTAATTTTACCAAAAGAGGCTTATACAGAAATTGAAAAAAATAGACATAATGAAATATTTACTGAAAAACTAGAACAAGGAATACGAGATATTGAATCCGGTCACGGAATTGTAAAAACAATGGCTGAACTAGAGGCTATGTAAAATGCCCGATCTTATTTTTTCTCCTCAAGCTTATGATGAATACCTTGACTGGCTCGTTGAAGATAAAAAGATGTTCAAGAAAATCAACGATTTAATAAAAGACATACAACGTAATGGTTTTTCTAAGGGGATAGGTAAACCGGAACCGCTTAAACATATAAAAGGATATAGCCGTAGAATTGATGATTCAAACCGCTTAATTTATTCAGGTGATGAAAAAAAGAATTTACGCATTCTTAGCTGCAAAGGTCATTATATTTGAGTTATGTCAATATTTTATTAGTTTCTCTGTGTCTTAGTCCCTTTGCGAGAACTATTTTTCATAATCTCTTGCGGAAATAAAAGCCCGAAAACATCCGAGGCGGTTTCCGCGAACTCTACTTTAATTGAAGAGCGGATGTCTTTGTCCAGTTCGTTCCAGTCATCTTCGTTGTCTCTGGGGAGCAGGACTTTTTCCATACCGTTTCTGATCGCGGCAAGAAGTTTTTCTTTTAAGCCGCCGATGGGAAGGATTCTGCCTGTTAAGGTTAACTCTCCTGTCATTGCGATACACGGGTGCGGCGGCACTTTGCACAAGGTGGAGAGCAGAGATGACGCCAGCGTTACGCCTGCGGAAGGGCCGTCTTTAGGGATTGCGCCTTCGGGGACATGGATATGAAAATCGGATTTCGCAAGATGTTTTATATCAAAATTATAGTTACCCGCTGTGCTTCGCAGATACGATAACGCGATGCGGGCGCTTTCTTTCATTACATCGCCCAGGTTTCCGGTTATTAAAAGTTCTCCGGTTCCGTCGTAACGGATTGTTTCTACAGGCATGATTGTTCCGCCGTATTCTGTCCATGCAAGGCCGTATGTTACGCCGACGCGGGCCTCGCGGTAAACTACATCGCGCTTGTATTTTTTCTTTCCAAGAAGTTTTTCAAGGTTTGTGGGCGTTACAATTTTATTAAACTCGGATACAGGTTTTTCCTTTCCGTAGCCTTTGTTTACAGCGTCACGCGCAATCCGCCTGATACACCGCGCTGTTTCGCGCTCAAGATTACGGACGCCGGATTCCATTGTCCAGTAGCGGATAATGTCTTTTAAAGTGTCGTCCCTGAATGTTATTTTCGCGCTTGAAAGGCCGTTGTCGCGTAATTCTTTAGGAACTAAAAACTGCTTTGCAATGCTCAGTTTTTCATTTTCACCGTAACCGGGGACTTCGATTATTTCCATACGATCAAGAAGAGGGTAGGGGATTGAATGTAAAGAGTTAGCCGTAGTTAAAAACATAACTTTTGAAAGATCGTATTGAACTTCTAAATAATGATCTGTAAAGGTTGAATTTTGCTCAGGGTCAAGAACTTCAAGGAGGGCAGAAGCGGGGTCGCCTCTGAAATCGTGGGAAAGTTTATCGATTTCGTCTAATAAAAATACGGGGTTAACAGTTCCCGCTTTGCGCATGGACTGGATTATTTTACCGGGAAGGGCGCCTACATAAGTTTTACGGTGCCCGCGAATTTCGGCTTCATCGCGCACGCCGCCCAGTGAAATGCGGACAAAGTTCCGCCCCAATGCGCGCGCGACAGATTTTCCAAGACTTGTTTTTCCTGTTCCCGGAGGCCCCACAAAGCAGAGAATAGGCCCTTTTAACGATAAAGGCTCTTTTTTTTCGGCAATATTATCTGTTGCGACATTGTCAGTTACAGTATCATCAATTACAGCATTATCCGTTACAACATTATCTGTTACAGTAATGTCAGTTACAATATTTTGTTTTACGTTATTTTTAGCGTCATTTTCATCAGAGAGCAATTGTCTTACCGCGATAAACTCTATGATACGGTCTTTTGCCTTCTGCATTCCAAAATGATCTTCGTCTAGAATTTTTTCAGCTTCCGCAAGGCCGCCTGAATCGACAGAAAAATTACTCCAGGGTAAATCCGCAATCCATTCAAGATAGCCTCTTAAAACGCCGGCTTCAGGCGAAAGGGGCTGGAGTTTTCTTAAGCGTTTAATTTCTTTCGCGCATTTTTCGGTAACTTCTGCAGGAGGGTTTTTCTCGGCGATTCTTTTTTCAAGAAGAGCAAACTCGTCTTCTATTTTGTCTTTTCCAAGCTCTTTGTTTATTTCTCTTAACTGTTCGTTTAATATATATTCGCGATGGCGTTTGTCCATCCGCCTTCTTACCTTGCCTGAAATGTTTTTTTGAATGCCGTATATTTCATTTTCTTTTTCAAGAATTTCCAGGATCGCAAGGTATCTGTCTTTCGTGTCTGTAATCGACAATAACTCGATCTTTTTTTCAGATTTAATATACGCCGCGTTGCATACAAGATTCGCGAGGCGTTCGGGATCTTCAGATTTTTCTACCGCCGTAAGAGTATCAGGACTTATTTTTCCGGAATATTCGGAATACTGAGAGAATGATTTTTGCACGCTGCGCATTAAACCTAAATCATCCGGGCTTAAAGGATCATTTAAACCAATTGTTTTTAAAGGCTCAACTTTTACAGTCGAATAACCATGCAGCGAATTGGTTGACAATATTTTACCCCGGTATTCGCATTGAAACACAACCCTGTATGTGCTGTCTGGAAGTTTTAAATGAGATATAACCCTTACAACAGTGCCGATTTCGTACGGTTCGTCTGAGGAAAGGCGAAGTTCATTTTTTTTTAAACATGCGGCAAAGAGACGATTATCTCTTTTTATTGATTCTTCAAGAGCGGCAATGCCGGGTTTGTATGTTATGAAAATAGGAACTACAGTCTGCGGAAAAAGAACGAGATCGCGAAGCGGTAATAGCGGGAAATCTTCTGTTATAAGCTCTTCTGTGCCGAGATAATCATAAAAAAGAGGGCCTTTCTCGCGAAAACGGGAGAACAAACCGCTCAAAATGCTCTTTTTCTTCACTGTTACGCGCTCTTTTGATTCTGCTCAAGATATATTATCTGCGGCGGCTCTAATTTTTCTACCGTATCATTAGTGATTATTACTTGTTTATCGCCTGCCAAAGACGGAATATCAAACATGATATCAGTCATAAGTCTTTCTACAATTGCGCGTAATCCGCGCGCTCCTGTTTTTTGTTTAATCGCCAAGTCGGCGATTGCGTCAACCGCTTTCTCTGTAAACTCAAGTTTTACATTATCGTAGGCAAGAGACGCCTGATACTGGCGTACGATGGCGTTGCGCGGCTCTGTGATGATGCGTCTTAAATCTTCGCGCTTTAATTCTTCCAAACCGACCGTGATCGGCAAACGCCCGATGAACTCGGGGATCATGCCGAACTGGATTAAATCGTCGGGATGCAGGTTATCGTAAAGTTCTTTCAAAGATTTTTCGCTTGCGCCTGTTTCAGCGCCGAAGCCGAGCGGATGCTGTACAACGCGGCGGGAGATTAATTTATCAAGGCCGACAAAAGCGCCGCCGCATATAAAAAGTATATTAGTTGTATCAATGCGGATCATTTCCTGATTGGGGTGCTTCCTTCCGCCTTGAGGCGGCACGGAGGCGATGGTGCCTTCGATAATTTTTAAAAGAGCCTGCTGAACGCCCTCGCCTGAAACATCGCGGGTAATCGAAATATTTTCGCCTTTGCGCGCTATTTTGTCGATTTCATCGATGTAGACAATGCCTCTTTCCGCAGCGGAAATATTACCGCCTGCGCTTTGAATAAGTTTTAAAAGAATATTTTCCACATCTTCGCCGACATAACCGGCCTCTGTGAGAGTTGTAGCGTCTACGATGGCGAACGGTACTTTTAATTTTTTCGCGAGGATTTTCGCAAGCAGCGTTTTACCGGTGCCTGTTGGACCTATTAAAAGAACATTGGATTTTTCAATTTCTACTTCTTCGTTTTCTTTTTCTTTCTCTGTTGAAGGATTCGCTATTCGTTTGTAATGGTTATAAACGGCGACGGAAAGCGCTTTTTTAGCGTTGTCCTGTCCGATAACAAATAGATCCAGATAGCTCTTTATTTCTTTCGGAGTCGGGATATCGCCTGTAAAATGAGAGGTGAGTTCGTGTTCTTCTTCGCACAGGATCTTGCGGCAGACTTCGATACATTCATCGCAGATAAATATATCGTTGGGGCCTGCGATAAGACGCCGCGCCATGTCCGCGCTTTTTCCGCAAAAGGAGCAGACTCTTTCAAATACTTCAGGTCCGTTACGAAGACGCGCCATTTGTTTTCCTCGTTAAAATAGAATCGGCTATGCCGTATTCAACCGCATCCTGTGCGGACATAAAAAAATCTCTTTCCATATCTGATGAAACCTGATCCACTGTTTTGCCTGTATGTTTCGCAAAATATTCGATTATCAGCTTTTTAAGACGGACAATTTCTTTTGATTGAATCCCGATGTCCCTCGCCTGTCCGTGAGCGCCGCCCCATGGCTGGTGAATAAGCACTCTTGATGAAGGAAGAACCATGCGCTTTCCCGCGGTTCCGGCGGTTAAAACAAGAGCAGCCATGCTCGCCGCCTGTCCCAGACAAATTGTCTGAACATCGGATCTTACATGCTGAATTGTATCGTAAATCGCAAGCCCTGCTGTTACTGAGCCGCCCGGAGAATTTATATAGAGATTGATATCTTTTTCTACATCCTGACCGTCAAGGAAAAGAAGCTGCGCAACGACAAGATCCGCGGAAATATCATTTATTTCTCCGTCAAGAAAGACGATACGATCCTTTAAAAGACGGGAATATATGTCATAGGAACGCTCACCCATTCCTGTTTGCTCAACAACAATCGGCACCAAATTACTCATTTTTATCCCCATATTATTAATTTAACCATTATCTGACATAAAATCCAGATAATTCTCCTTTTTTCCGGGCTTTAAATTGTTTTCTGCCAGTAATAAATCGGTGATTTTCTTCTCTCTGATGTCTTCCTTCAGGTAAAACACCGCTTCTTCGTTATAATGTTTCTTTACTTCTTCGATTTCAGCGCCGTTTACGGCGGCTATCGATTCAAATTCCTTCTGTACATCTTCATCAGACACTTCGATTTTTTGTTCTTCCATCAATGTTTCGATGATCAGGCGCGAATGGAGCGCTTTTTCGGCGGATTCTTTCCATTCCTGATCTTTTCCTTCGCCGCTCATCATCTGCGCGATTGTCGCAGGGTCCATATTGTAATAGCGGGCAAGACGGCGGAAGCGTCCTTCAACTTCAGTTCGTATCATCGATTCAGGGACGATAACAGGCGTATTTTCCATTATCACTTTTAAAAGTTCATTCACTTTTTTCTCTCTCAAACGGAAATCCAGATTCTTCTCCAATTTTTCTTTTAAATTATTTTTAAGATCGTCCAGTGTTTTAAATTTTTCATCGACATCCTGCGCCAAATCGTCGTCTAAATCGGGAAGTTTTTTCTCTTTAAGCGCAGTTAAGGTAATTTGAATTTTTCTGGTTTTGCCGGCGAGAGTGGTATCAAAGTGATCATCTCCAAATGATTTCTCGAATGTGTTTGAATCGCCTTTTTTCATTCCTACGATGTTATCATCAAAATTAAAAACATTAGTTCCTGAGCCGAGCGTGAAGGCAAAATCTTTGCGCTGCATGCTGGAAGGAGTGCTGCCGTCTTCCTCAAAAATCTGATAGTCAATGGTGACAACATCGCCGTTTTGCGCATTCGCGGAATCATCGCGATCCATGACGATTGCGTTTCTATCGCGGATTTCTTCGAGTTCGCGGTCAATATCGGCCTGTTCAACTTCCGCGTACGGATATTCCGCTTTTAAACCTTTCCATTGTCCGATTTTCACTTCCGGCAGCACATCGTAAACAACAGAAAACTGTAAGTCCTTTTCAAAATCGAATTCGGGCTCACCCTGAAGCTCGGGAGTCGAGTAGGGGAGCGGTTTTTCGGCGCGGGACAGGTTTTCTTCCTTGAAAAGCTCCTGCAAAGCCGATTCCATGATACGCCCCATAGCGTCACCCTTGAGCGCCTCGGCGAACTTGCGTTCCAGCACTTCCTGAGGGACTTTCCCCTTGCGGAAACCCGGCAATTGCAGGGTTTTTGAATATTCCTTAAGCATATCGTTGTACTGGGAACGCACATCCTCTTTTGGGATGGTGACGTTCAACTGGACATTTGACTTTTCCAAACGCTTTATTTCTTTACTAATAGCCACAATTTTCCTCTTTTTTACGCAAATTTTGTCGATTTAGCGAAATTTATTGAACCGCGGAAGGATCGAACTTCCGACCCGCAGATTAAGAGTCTGCTGCTCTACCAGCTGAGCTAGCGGTCCTGATTAGGCTAATACTATCAAAAAGCCGGAATATGGTCAATTGACAGGCAGGACTATAAATTGATAGGTTAAAATGAAGAAATTACTAAGCGCGAAAGTGGTGGAATTGGCAGACACGCCAGACTTAGGATCTGGTGCCATTGGCATGAGGGTTCAAGTCCCTCCTTTCGCAAGAATAAACTTTTATGTTTGCGACTGGAAGGCAAGTCCCTCCTTTCGCAAAAAATATATTTTATGCGGCTTTTGAATTTTTTTATTATTTTGGAATATTTGTGTTATTGGTTTATTAAGCCGTCTCTCGGAATCGAACCGAGGACCTCATGATTACAAGTCAAGTGCTCTGCCAGCTGAGCTAAGACGGCCGGAAAAACGCACCGCGAAGCGGTGTGGATTAAGAAATCAACCGGCCCAGGCACCGATAAAGTTATCCCGGACCGAAAAGGCAAGTCCGCCAATAGGCGGACGACAGTGCCGCTGGTTTGCAAAAAATCAATGCCGCACTTAGCGTAACCTTATCAGAATTTAATAATCATGTCAATAACTATACTTGACATTACATATTATTTTGTCAATAATGCCTCATGGCTGATTTAACATGTACCCAATGTGAAACCTCCGTATCCGGGCCTTTGTGGGTTTGTGAAAAATGCGGTAATCATTCCAGACTGGGCTGGCAGCAAAGGCTGAGCATTACCGCGGACGAGGGGAGTTTTAGCGAGTTCGATTCAGGGATGAAATCAGGTAATCCGATTGATTTTCCCGGATACGAAAATAAAATTAATGAATTGCAAAAAAGCTGCGAAACCGGCGAAGCGGTTATTACAGGTCGTTGTACAATAAAAGGTTTTCCCTGCGTAATAGGCATTATGGACAGCCGTTTTATGATGGCGAGTATGGGAAGCGTTGTAGGCGAAAAAATCACGCGGGCTATTGAATACGCAACAGCGAACAAATTGCCTGTTATTATTTTTTCCGCATCCGGCGGAGCGCGTATGCAGGAAGGGATTATCTCCCTTATGCAGATGGCGAAAACTTCAGGCGCTGTCGCGCGTCATACGCAGGCAGGCGGGCTGTATATCTCTGTAATCACGGATCCAACCACAGGAGGCGTAACAGCTTCCTTCGCGATGCTCGGCGATATTATTCTTGCCGAGCCGGGAGTTACACTCGGGTTCGCGGGAAAGCGCGTTATCCAGGATACAATCGGCGCAATTCTGCCTGATAGGTTTCAGACATCTGAATTTGTTTATGAACATGGGTTTGTAGATTCGGTTGTTCACAGAAAAGATATGGCTGACATACTTTCGCATATCATCAGGCTTCATGGCTATAAAGGAGGGAAATAATGGCTTTAAACATGCAGCAAAAACTGGATCTCCTTAAAAGTTTAGGACGTCCTACAATTCACGATTACCTTCCGCTTATATTTAAAGACTTTATCGAATTTCACGGCGATCGCTATTTCAGCGATGATCCCGCGCTTTTAGGCGGTATTTGTATGTTAGGTGATATTCCTGTTACGGTAATATCGCAGGTGCGCGCCAATGATATTGACAATCTTCAAAGGATAAACTTTTCCATGCCTCACCCAGAGGGTTATCGCAAAGCTCTCCGCCTTGCAAGGCAGGCCGAAAAATTCCGCCGCCCTGTTATCTGTTTTATTGATACTCCCGGCGCGTACTGCGGAGTAGGCGCGGAAGAAAGAGGACAGGGAGAAGCCATAGCGCGTAACCTTCAGGAGTTTATGACGCTTAAGACGCCTGTTATTTCCGTTGTTCTGGGAGAAGGCGGCTCAGGCGGCGCTTTGGCGCTCGGTGTTTGCGATGAACTTGCCATGCTGGAAAACGCGCTCTATTCTGTTATATCGCCTAAAGGTTTTGCTTCGATTCTCTGGAAAGACGGTTCAAGGGAAAGGGAAGCCGCGGAACTGATGAAAATTACCGCGGAAGATCTTCTGCGTTTCGGCGTATGCGATAAAATCATTAATGAACCGGACGGAGGCGCGTCAAAAGATATCGGTTTAACGGCGAGAAATATCAGCGCGTTCCTGACGGAAACTGCGGTAAAACTGATGAAAAATGATTTTAATACTCTGCCCGAAAAACGATATCAAAAGTTCCGCAAAATCGGCGTATTTACAGAGTAAGAAATGGAATTGATTCCGGCAAAAACTCTTCTTTTAATTATCGATGTACAGAATGATTTTTGCCCGCAAGGCGCTTTGGCGGTAAACGACGGAGATATTGTCATTGCGCCGCTTAACGCTCTCAGCGCTGCATTTTACGAAAAGGGAGGGTGTGTCGCGGCAACCCAGGACTGGCACTGCGAAGGGCACATTTCATTCGCCTCTTCGCATAACGGGAAGAATCCCGGAGATTTAATCGACACCCCTCTTGTTAAAGGACAGGCGCTTTGGCCCTGCCATTGCGTTCAGGGAACAAAAGGCGCGGAATTTCATGACGCTCTGGATCTAAAACCTGTTTCCGCGATTTTCAGAAAGGGCAGCAATAAAAATATCGATTCCTATTCCGCGTTTTTCGAGAATGACAAAAAAACCAAAACCGGTCTTGACGGTTATCTTCAGTCGCATGGAATTGAGACTGTTGTTATGGGCGGACTTGCCACCGATTACTGCGTGTTTTACAGCGCGATGGATTGTAAAAAACTTAGGTTTAACACAATTATTGTAGGTGACGCGGTTCGAGGCGTGGGTATTCCCGAAGGTTCCGTTAAAAAAGCCATATCAGAAATGAAAACGGCAGGCGTTAATTTTTGCTCTTCCAAAGAACTGCTTGATGCGTTAAAATAATCGGTAATGGCAGAAAATTCCGCGTTATTTACAGATTTTTATTCTCTGACAATGGCGCAGGGCTACTGGAAAAATAACCGCACGGAGCGGGCTGTTTTCGAAATGTTCTACCGCCATCAGCCGTTCGACGGCGGGTACTCGATTTTTGCGGGACTCGGCACATTGCTTGAAAAAATAAAAAATTTTGCGTTTTCCGAAGACGATATTAATTTTATAAAAGAACAAAAAATATTTGAAAGCGGTTTTACAGATTTTCTTAAAACATTTAGTTTTAACGGAAATCTTTGGGCAATGGACGAAGGAACTGTTATATTTCCGCATGAGCCTCTAATCAGGGTAGAAGGTAATTTAATAGAATGTCAGATAATCGAAGGAATGATTCTTAATGTAATTAATTTTCAATCATTAATTGCTACAAAAGCATGCAGAGTCTGGCTTGCTTCCGGCAAGGGGCAGGTGATGGAGTTTGGTCTTCGAAGGGCGCAGGGACCGGATGGGGCAATATCCGCTTCAAGAGCGGCGTACATCGGCGGCGCCTGCGGCACCAGCAACACATTAGCGGGGAAAATTTTCGGCATTCCCGTGATGGGTACAATGGCTCATTCATGGATAATGTCATTTGAAAGCGAAGAAGAGGCGTTTCAGGCATATGCCGATATTTATCCTGACAGGTCTATTTTTTTGATTGACACGTACGATACATTAAAAAGCGGAATTCACAGCGCGGTTAAAGTCGGAGCGAAGCTTGACGCGCAGGGGAAAAGATTCGGAGTTCGTCTGGATTCAGGAGACATTCAATATCTTTCAAAAGAAGTTAGAAAAATTCTTGATAAAGCCGGATTAAATAACGCGTTTATTACCGTTTCCAATGATTTGGATGAAAATATAATTGAAACGCTTGTTAAAGAAGGCGCGGCTGTAAATAGCTGGGGAGTGGGAACCCGCCTTGTAACAGGCGGAAGCGCCGCGGCATTTACCGGCGTTTATAAACTCGCTTCTATTCAGGCAAAAAAAGGAAATATGCCTGTCATGAAATTCTCTGATAACCCTGATAAAACTACAAACCCGGGCATTAAACAAGTGTGGCGTATCAGAGATAAAAATGGTTTCGCGGTTGCCGATGTTCTTGGTCTTGACGGCGAAGATGACGCGCCGCAAGAAGGTAAGCAGTACTGTTTTTGGCACCCGTCCGCGGATTACAGGCATTTTAATCACACAATCGAAGGAAGCGCGCATCCGCTGCTGAAGAAAAGAATAAATCTCGGCGGGCTTACGGCGCAGCAGCCTTCGTTAGACGAAATTAAATCGTACAGCGCTAGTGATCTTGATAGTTTTGATTCAACGTATAAAAGATTTTTGAATCCTCATATATATAAAGTGTCGATAACGGACAAACTTCGCTCTCTTAAACTTGATTTAATTCAAAAACATTTGGGAAAAAGACAAAATTAATTAATATACTTTGATACAATTTAAATGCGCATAAAAAATAAAAAAATAATCCATGCGCCGCATAACAGCAGAACTAAAAAAATTTGATCACAATTTCATTATGTGCTAATATTCAGGAAATGGAAAAAACGAATCAAGGCAATGTAAAAGATATTTCTATCAAATCCCTGGAGAGTATTTTAAACAGTATTGACGCGATGATCTATGCCACAGTTCCAAAGACAGGCGAACTGCTTTTCGTAAACAAGCAGTTAAAAAAATATTTCGGCAGTGAAAGCGATGATTTTGAGGGGCATTTTTGCTATAAGCTGTTCAGAGGTTTTAACAGGATGTGCGATTTTTGTCCGTGTTTTCATCTTGAAAAAGATCCGGATCATATTTTTATGTGGGATGAATATGTTGAAAAATTCAAACTGCACATACGTCATTCTGATATTTTAATTGATTGGCCTACAGGCGGAAAAATTCATCTTCAGCACGCCGTTGATATTACAGAACTTACAAACGCGAGAGAACAAGCGGAGCAGAGTAACCGTTCCAAGAGCATATTTTTATCTCATATGAGCCACGAGATACGGACTCCAATGAACGCGATTTTAGGCATCGCTGAAATACAGCTTCAAAAAGAAAATTTAAATCCGGATACAAGCGAGGCTTTCAGTAAAATCTATGAATCAGGGGATTTGCTGCTTAATATTATAAACGATCTTTTAGATCTTTCAAAAATTGAATCAGGCAAATTGGAAATTTACCCCATAAAATACGATATTCCGAGTCTTGTTAATGACACTACGCAATTAAACCGCCTGCGTTATGAAAGCAAGCCGATAGAGTTTTATATTCAGCTGGATAAAGATACTCCTTTAAAACTTAAGGGGGATGTTCTTAGAATAAAGCAGATTTTAAACAATATTCTTTCTAACGCGTTTAAATATACCGATGAAGGCAAAATAGAATTTTCCATTCACTGCGAAAGCGCGCCTGATCCTGAAGATGTCATACTTGTATTTCGCATCAGCGACACAGGGCAGGGAATAAGCGGAAGTCAAATGGAAAAGCTTTTTGATGAATATACGCGTTTTAATCTTGATAAAAACCGCGCCACAATGGGCGCTGGTTTGGGAATGAGCATAACAAAACGCCTTGTAGATTTAATGAACGGAGAAATAATTGCAAAAAGCGAATACGGAAAAGGATCGGTGTTTACGGTGCGTCTTCCTCAAAAGCGCGCGGGAACAGAGGTTTGCGGAGACGCGCTGATAATAAAACTTAAAAATTTTACATTCCATAGCACCGCGATAATGAAGAAAGTTCAGTTCCTGCGCGAATATATGCCATACGGCAAGGTTCTTGTTGTTGATGATATTGAATCAAATATTTATGTCGCAAAAGGCATGCTGATTCCGTATGGTTTAAAGATTGAAACATGCTACAGCGGTATAGAAGCAATAGAAAAAATTAAAAACGGAAAAAAATACGATGTTATTTTTATGGATCATATGATGCCCAAAATGGACGGAATTGAAGCTGTTAAAATTATTCGCGAAATGGGGTATAAGAAACCGATAATCGCTTTAACCGCAAACGCTTTGCTTGGCAGGGCGAAAATGTTTTTGCAAAACGGCTTTGACAGTTTTTTATCAAAGCCAATAGATTCGCGTGAGCTTGATTATCTTTTAAATGATTTTATTAAAAACAGAAAACCGCCTGAAGTTGTTGAGTCAGCGAGAAATGTACCTGTAGAGGAGAGGATAATGAAAAATGATGATAAAAATAAAATAACAGACGCTCGCAGGATAGAGGATATATTTGTTTTAGATGCTGAAAAAGTTGTTAATATACTGGAAAAAATTAAAATAGACGATTCAAGCGTAGAATTATATACTACAACTGTCCATGGAATAAAGAGCGCGCTTGCAAACATTGGGGAAAATGTATTATCAGAAATTGCGTTAAAACTTGAAAATGCCGGAAAGAGGTGGGATTTTGATTTATTGATCAATGAAACCGCCGCTTTTGTAAATGCGTTAAAATCATTAATATTAAAATATAAACAAGCGGACGATGCAGATAACGGCGAACTTCCTCCCGAAGATATGGAATATTTATACAAAAAACTTGCTGATATAAAAACAGCCTGTTTAACAATGGATAAAAGAACGGCAAAAAAGAATATTAACGAATTAAAAAATACCGCATGGCCCCGGTATATAAAATCAGTTGTAGACGAGCTTTTTATGCATTTATTACACAGCGATTTTAAAGAAATGGTAAGGCTTGTTGATCAGTTTAGTAAATAGCATTATTTACACATACATGTTATAATATTTAAATGAACAAAATACAGATTAATTTTATTAACACCGGGAAAACGCTTACATGCGATTACGGAACAAAGGTTTGCGATCTTGTGGAAAATTTTGAAATTCCGCGCAAACAGATAGCTGCTGTCAGGGAAAATAATGAAATACGCCCTCTTGGAACATCGCTTCTTGTTAACGCACAGCTGGAACCCGTTCTTCTTGACTCACGCGACGGTGTTACGATTTACAGACGCACCCTTTCGTTTGTTTTAGCGATCGCGGCGCGGAAAATTTACCCCAACGACGGCGTATATGTCGGGCATTCTCTTGGAAGCAGTTATTATTATACATTAAGTTCTGGCGACAAACCGAAAGAAGAAGATTTAAAAAAACTTAACGATGAAATGATAAGGCTTGTTAAAGAAGATCTTCCGATCACTTTTAAATATCTTGGATACGAAGAAGCGGTGCAGCTATTTAATATGTACAATCAGACAGATACGGCGCTTTTATTAGAACATAGAAGTTCGTCATATATTAAGGTAAATGAGTGCAACGGCTGCATGGACATCTATGTACAGCCGCTTCTTGAACGTACCGGGCTTCTTAACGCATTCGAAATTATGCCGTATCAGGACGGGTTTTTATTGCGTTTCCCCGGTTTCAGCAAGAGAAAGGATATCGGCCCCTTTGTAGACGAGCCTCAGATTTTCCGCGTTTACAGCCAATATAAAGATTGGGGAAAAATTATCGGTGTCCGCGTAGTAGGAGAGCTAAATTCGCGCATCACAAGTAGAAAAATTATAGACTATATTAGAATCGCAGAAGCGCATCAGGCAAGAATGATGGGTGATATAGCGCGCAGGGTTTATGAAAAACGCGATGAAATTAAAATGGTATTAATCGCAGGCCCTTCAAGCTCTGGAAAAACAACAAGCGCAAAACGCCTTGAAATTGAATTGATGGTCTCGGGGCTTAAACCAATCATGATAAGCCTGGATGACTATTACAGAGGAAACGACGAAACGCCCAAAGATGAAAACGGAGAGCCGGACTGGGAATGCCTTGAAGCTCTCGATGTTCCATATCTTAACGAACAGCTTCAAGCGCTCTACCGCGGCGAGGAAATAACTCTCCCTGTTTACGAGTTTAAAACAGGCAGGCGCAAAGAAACAGGCGGAAGAAAAATTAAACTTGGAAGCGGAAATATTTTAATTGTAGAAGGCATTCACGGTTTAAATGACGCTCTTACCCACAGCATCGATCGCAGCACCAAGTTTAAAATTTACATCTCCGCCCTTACCCAGTTAAACCTGGATGACCACAACCGCATCCCGACAAGCGACAACAGGCTCCTTAGGCGCATGGTGCGCGACTCACAATTCAGGGGAATGGAAGCGTCAGGCACAATAAAAATGTGGCCAAAAGTTCAGGCGGGAGAGCGAAAACATATCTTCCCGTTCCAAAACTTATCTGACGCGGCGTTTAACTCCGCGCTTGATTACGAGTTATCAGTGCTTAAATATTACGCTGATCCATTGTTACGCGCAATAAAACCAGGCAAGGCCGAATATGGCGAAGCTGTAAGGCTTTTGTCGTTTTTAGAAAACTTTACCCCGATACCTCCGCAATACGTTCCGGGGACAAGCATATTACGCGAGTTTATTGGGGACAGCGAGTTTAAATATTAGCCTGTGTTTTTTATATTATTATAATTAAATTTTTTCTATATATACTTTTTTACTATTATTTTCTATAAATATGTCGTATTTACTAAAAAAATCATACCCAAGAATTATATCTGTCAGTGTATCATCCAAATTATGATCCTTTTTATTATCATCTGACAATGAATTAAAAAAATATAAATTTCTATATTCCTTACCGTCAATATATACTGAACTTTTGAAAAATGTCGCAATTGGTACATTTCTATTTACAACAATGTTATAATGGCGTTTAAAGTTTCCTATATAAAAAGTAACTCCCGAACATAACCATGTTAGATAAGGTTTTAATGATCCTTTTACAATAGTGTATATATACAAACCAGTTTCGGGAAATACAACAGGAACAGAAACCCATGAATCAAGGTAATTTGGCAGCGTATTATTATCATATAAAAATATTTTATTCTGTTTATATGATAATAAAACATTATAATCGTTAAATGCTGATAATCCAAAATATAATTTAATAACATCGTTATTCGGTTCTATAACAGTAAATGCAACATTATCCAGTACAATACCATTATTTAAAATAATTTTTGATATAATAACATTTTTATCGTCAATATCTTTAATTTCTAATTTATCCAAAACATCTTTGCAAATAATGTTTTCTCTATAACCTGTTTGATATATGGCATGAAAATTATTATTATCAATTGATACATCAAATGCCGGTATATAAAAATTTTCAATTTGTAAATAAACCAAATTTATTATATTCTCATAATCAGAATATGTAATGTTTTTAGTAGATGTACAGGAACAGAGGATTAATACAATACTAAAAATTATAATTGGTTTTTTCAATTATTTTTCTCCATATCTAAATACTTAATAATAAAAATAGAACCTATACATAATGCTGAAAATTCCATAAGGCCGACGGCGTAAAAACTTAATAAAGTTGTCTGAAATGCTAAACCCTGTATTATGCCAACAATAGCCAACGGTATTAGCCATTTGAATTTGTGCCTTACAATTATGTCAGTTATTATGCCAATATATATTAATATTGACGCTACATAATTGTGTATTAATAAATATTCAATAAAATAATTATTAAATGCCGCTAATGCCAAAAATCCAATTCCAACAAACCATTTGTTATAAAGAAGCCAACAGCCAATTGTTAATAAAAAAAATGTGTAAAAATAAACCCTGCTGATATCTAATCCCATAACCGAGGAATATGTTTTTTGACCCTGTGTTATACCATCTAGAAATCCTAAAAAAATAAAAGAAAATAATAAAATACCTGTTATTATTCTTTTTATTAATGTGTATGTATTTAACATTACATTTCCCTTTATTTATTCAATACTATTTGTTATGTTACGTCAAGTATTTAATTTATAATGTAAAAACCATGCCAAGAGAAATGTATGGAAATGGGTAAATAGAAAATGTTATATGCCAAGCGCGATAGCTATTTGTGATTTATATTCTTTAGCGGAAATTTTGTCTTTTAAATAATCTGTAATAATTTGGCGGATAACAGGAGGGAAGGCGTTCCAGTAGCGTTCGGGCCATGCGCCTATTTCTTCGCGAAGGCTTTTGTCAACGGACTCTTTCATTTCGCCGTGGGAAAATGAAACGAATTGTTCAATCATGGAAAGAAGAACATCGGGCGGCAGATTTGAATTGCTCTTGGCGCCGCTGAATTGATCCGGCAGCCATGCCTGGCACAACTCGTTCATCTGGGCGTCGCTGAGTTCAGGCGCGTGTTCTTTCAGCAGTTTGATGATCATGTCCTGAATCGATCTTCTCATGCTGTCTATGCTGCCGCCGACTCCTGAGTTTATTTTTTCGGTGATTTCCCTTGCCATTTTTTGAGGATCGGGAATGTCGCCGATTGCGTTGAATACTGTTAAATCGCGCCTGCGCCTTGCTACAGCTTCGCCAAGCGCGTCAATGGAGGCTTCATCGCTGTGATTGAGAATGTAATCTAGAGCTTGCAGAAGCCGGGGATCCGCCATTGGACAGATTAGACTTTTTTAGTGATATAGTCGCTCTTAAGGCACCTTGCGCAGATTTTAAGCTTCATTGTTGTGCCGCCTAATTCAGTCTTTACATTTACCAGATTGGGCTTCCATGTCCTGCGTGTACGATTTTTGGCATGGCTGACCTTATTGCCTGTGATTGTATGTTTTCCGCAAATATCACAAGTTCGTGACATATTATCCTTCCTTCATAAAAAGCCCAAAGGGGCAATTAAATCTACTTAAACCATATATACCAAAAATCGTAATAAATGTAAAGACCTTTTTACTATTTTCCTATCCTGATTGAATTAAACCACGCGTCCGTATAGAGTTCCAGAGACTCGCCGAGGTCTTCTACAAGCTCGGTGTTTAAAAGTTCATCCTCTGAATAAAGCGAAATACCCTGCTTATATGACCTTGCAGGCACATTTACAGTAGCCGGAAGGCCGAAAGTATCTGCAAATTCTGCGTAAATATCCGGTCTGTGGATAAAATCGATGAATTTATGCGCTAATTCGATGTTTCTGGCGCCTTTTAAGATGCACATGTTGTCAATAAAGGACGGACCGCCTTCTTTTGGGATGAAAATGAATGTGTTTTCAATCATTTGCGGTAAATCCGCGATTTCTTCATAAATCACCTCCGGAAAGCCATGAACAACCCAGAAATCGCCGTTTGCATACCCCTTGCCGAACGATTCAGCGTCAAATTTTACAAGATTGGGTTTCCAGACGGCGTTAATATGGTCTCTGGCTGAGGCAACATTAAACGGGTCTGTGGTATTTACCGACATTCCCAAATAGGCCAAAGCGCCGCCGAAGACTTCCCGCATGTCGTCAAGCATTGTCATGCGGCCTTTAAGATCCTCTCTTTCAAAGATAGACCAGCTTCTGTCAAAATACGGCACTTTTTCAGTGTTAACAATAATACATGCCGCGCCGTAAAAATAAGGGATCGAATATTCCATGTCCGGATCGTAACTTGCAATTCTTAATACTTCCGGATCGATATTTCCAAGGTTAAACATTTTCGCTTTGTCAATTTTCTCAAGCATGTTCTGACGCATCATTATCGGAACATAATCTTTAGAAGGGAAAACGACGTCATAACCGCCTCTCTTCCCCTGAGTCGCTTTGAGCTTCGCGTACATATCTTCGTTAGATGCAAATTCGTCATAAATAACTCTGCAATCGTATTCGTATTCAAATTTTTCAATAACTGACGGCGGCGTATAATACGTCCAATTGTAAATATACAGCCTCTCTTTTGAACTACAGGAAATAATGGCGGGCGTTAAAAGCACCGCCAAAACCGCAAGTAAGATGATGTTTCCTTTTCTCACCATATACCCCCTGATAACGAAAACCCTGCCCGGAATCAGGCAGGGTTCCGTTTCTAAAATTAATCTATGGCCTAATCCCCAATTCTTATTGAGTTGAACCATGCGTTGTTGTAGAGGTCCAGGGCAGAACCAAGATCAAACTTGATTTCTACGGCCGCTAAATCCTCCGCTGAGTACCATGAAGGCCCTTCCTTGTATTGGCGGGCAGGTACGTTCGCTGTCGCCGGAAAGCCGAACGCGTCGGCAAACTCAGCGTATATTTCCGGTCTGTGTATAAAGTCGATAAACTTGTGCGCAAGTTCAACATTTTTTGATCCTTTTAGAATGCACATGCTGTCGATGTATGCGGGGCCTCCTTCTTTCGGAAAGAAGAAAACAGTGCTAGCCATCATTTTCGGATCTTCGGCTATTTCCTCAAAAACCACTTCAGGATACCCCTGGACTACCCAGAACTCTCCGTTTGCGTAGCCTTTCCCGAACGCGTCGGCGTCAAACTTTACAAGGTTAGGTTTCCATGAATTGTTAATAAGATCTCTTGCCTCGGCTATCTGAGCCGGGTCGCTTGTGTTAACCGAATAGCCGAGAAAGGCAAGAGCGTCGCCCATTACTTCGCGCATGTCGTCTAACATTGTCATGCGGTTTTTCAGGTCTTCTCTCGCGAAGATTGACCAGCTTCTTTCAAAGTTTTGCACCTTTGACGTATTGACGATTATTCCCGCCGCGCCGAAGTAATATGGCACGGAATAATCCATGTTTGAATCGTATTTCGCGAAATCAAGCACAACAGGATCAACGTATTTAATGTTTGGAACCAGTGATTTATCGATTTTTTCAAGCATATTTTGATGTATCATTATTTCTACATAATCCGCCGACGGGAATACGATATCGTATCCGCTGCCTCCGGATTTGAGCTTCGCGTACATGTCTTCGTTAGATGCAAACTCATCGTAAATAACCCTGACATTGTACTCCTTCTCAAATTTTTGGATGACAGTTTCCGGCGTGTAATATGTCCAGTTATAGATGTAAAGACGCTCTTTTTTGTCGCATCCTCCCATCGTAAACAAGACCAGACTCGCTGCAAGCATACCCAGGATAATCTTTCCTTTTGAAGATTTTCCCGCGGACTGCTTTCCGTTTGTTGAACGCGGATCTCTTTGAGTCAAGCCCGAGATCGCGCCCGAATTGGGTAGTTCCATCTTTTCCTCCCTCAAGTTTTCCATAATTTCCTCCATAAAATATTTTTAAGAAATATTTAAAATATATTTCTTATTTCGCCGCGATATATTTAAGGAACTTCCTGAGCATGACGCATAAAATGACAGTTCCGAAAATCATTACTACAGAAAGAGCGCTTATTAAAGGCGTAATGCCGCCTTTCCTTGTAATTGCCGAATAAATAAAAATAGGCAGAGTAGAAGAGCCGGGTCCCGCGACAAAGAATGTAATGACAAAGTCTTCCAGAGACAGCGTAATTGCGGTAAGAAGCCCTGATATTATTCCCGGCATGCAGATTGGAAGGGTAACTTTAAAAAGCGTTTCCTTTTCGTTTGCTCCAAGATCCGCCGCGGCTTCTATAATCGAAAAATCAAATTCGTCCAGCCGCGCCATTACCATTAAAAAAACAAAGGGCAGGTTGAAAGTTGTATGCGCTACATAAATTGTAAAAAGTCCAAGCGGGATTCCAATACCGGCAAAGAAGATGGAAAGCGAAACGCCGATTATAATTTCAGGCAGAATCATCGGCAGGAAGGATACTGTCTGCACATAGCCTCGCATCCTAAACTTGTACCAGCTAACTCCGATCGCGCCGATTGTCCCAAGCACGGTAGCGGTCGCCGCGGAAGACACCGCGATTATCAGGCTGTTTCTTAAAGCGCGCCAAAGTTCGCGCGAACTGAAAAGTCTTTCGTACCATCTAAAGGAAAATCCGGACCATGTCATGCTTGTAGAGCCGTTGAATGAATAAACAACAAGAACCAGAAGCGGCAGAAAGAGAAAGACGAGCGTAACCGCCAAAACAGTCTGCGACATTGAAACGCGCTGTTTGAACGCGCGTTTTGCGTGCCTTGCCGCTTCACCCTGATTTTTGAGAGGCTTCAGAGAGGTGATAATTTTCGCTGCAAGACTAGGCATTTACAGCCTCCATTGCGTGTTTCTGCGCTTTTACTTCCCTTCGTTTGGAAGCGTCTTTCTTTTGAATGTACATCATCCAAAGGACGCCGATGGTGGTAACAACCGTAAGAACCATGGAAATTGCGGCGGCGCGAGGCCAGTTACGCGATTTTAAAAGCTGATCCGCGATTATGTTTCCAAGCATGTAAGAATCTTTGCCTCCGACAAGGAGAGGAACAGCGTACGCGCCGAAGATTGGTATGAATGTGAATAACACAGCGGTAAAAATGCCGCCGCGAATGTTAGGAAGCAGTATTTTTATCATGGATGTCAATTTGTTGGCTCCAAGGTCGCGCGCCGCTTCTAAAAGCGAGAAATCGAATTTATCTATTGTTGAAAATAGCGGCAAAATGGCGTAGGGCAGGTACATATAAACCAAAACAAGAATGACCGCTTTTTGATTGTAAAGGAAAGGGATGTAATCCCTGATTATTCCCATGCGCATAAGCGTATCGTTTAAAAAACCGTTGTTGCCTAAAATTGTCATCCACGCGAAAACCCTGATTAAAAAATTTGTCCAAAACGGAATGATGATAAGAAGCAGCAACAATGTTTGATGTTTGCTTTTCGCCATGCAGTATCCGCAGGGAAGGGCAATTAGAATTGTAATTACCGTAGCTATAAGCGATGTAACTACAGTTCGCAAAGATATGTGCAGAAAAACAGGATCCGCAAGATAGCGGTATGCGTCAAGTGAAAATTCATTTTCCACGCCGCCGTATAATCCTTTTTTCATGAAACTGTAAATAATGATAATTATAATCGGCGCAAGGAAGAAAAGCGTAAACCATCCTGCCATGGGAGACGAATAAAGAGGGCCCAGATTTCTTGTTCTGCTGACATTCAGGAGCTGAACCTTCTCCTGTCTGACTTTGGGTTCTTCGTCCCTTTTTACGCTCACGTTTTTACCTCAACAATATAGCCGTCTAAGGCGCTCCATGAAAGGTAAACAGAGTCTTTCCAGCGGATGTCAGGACCTTCGTCTGAATAATTCGCGTGCTGTTTGATTACGCGGATTAGAGTGTTGCCAACTTTAACGTAAAACTTTGTCTGAAAACCGGAATAAATCGGCTCGTCAACAATTCCTTGAAAAAGGTTTATATCGTCGCGTTTTATAGCGGGCTTTTCCTTTGTGATGCTGATTTTTTCGGGTCTTATTGTAAAGCTCACCTTTTGCCCGGCGTGAATTTCATCAACATCCGTTACTTTAATTTTTCCAAGTTCGGGGATTTCAACTTCTGCCATGTATTCCGTTACATTATCGCAATCGTGGAGTTTAAAATCTTCTACATGCGTTATAGTGCCGTCAAAAAGATTTGTTTCACCTATAAAACGCGCGACAAAATCTGTAGAAGGGCTTTCGTAAATTTCATGCGGAGTGCCGATTTGCAAAATGTTACCCTGATTCATTACGGCAAGGCGATCAGAAACAGAAAGCGCTTCCTGCTGATCATGGGTTACATAAATAAATGTAATGCCGATTTCATCGTGAATGCGATCAAGTTCTATAAGCATATGCTGGCGTAACTTTGCGTCTAACGCGGAAAGAGGTTCATCCAGCAAAAGCACGCGCGGCTCGTTGATAAGAGCGCGGGCAATCGCCACACGCTGCTTCATTCCGCCTGAAAGCTGGTTCGGTTTTTTATCGGCGTGGCCTTCGAGGCTTACAAGTTCAAGGTATTGTTCTACCTTGCTTTTAATTTGCGCCGGAGTTTCTCCTTTTAATCTCGGAGAAAAAGCGACGTTTTCAAACACTGTTAAATGGGGGAAAAGAGCGTAATTTTGAAAAACTGTATTTGTGGGACGCTTGTTCGGAGGCAGCGAAAGAACATTATCGCCGTCAAGTGTTAGTATTCCTGAATCAGGCGCTTCAAACCCGGCTATTATGCGCAGCAAAGTAGTCTTTCCGCATCCAGACGGTCCCAATAGGGAGAAAAATTCTCCCTTTTTTATTTCCAGGCTCACATTCTTGAGCACTTCGAAATCACCAAAGGATTTACTAATCCCCCCGATGACAACATTGCTACCTATCAACTGTTTCCTTCCAGCCTCCCATGCGGTACAAATTTGTCTATAGCAAACAATGGGGCTTTTTTAAAATATTGTCAATAGATAAAATTTAGTATTCTATATTCCACAAAAAAAGGCCGTGCGGGGGAAGGGTAGGACCGGCCTGGGAGCGATCGGCAGAGAGGATAGTTTCACGCAGTTTCCCTGGAGGAGTTGATTTCTCCTCATAGTGAATAAAAGTTCCGGCAACGGAGCGAACCATGTTTCGAAGGAACGCGTTCGCGCGGATCTCGAAAATAAGGCTGTTTTTATCTGTGTAAAAATAAGCGCTGTAAACATACCTGTTTTTTGATTTGCTTGTGTCTCCGGTACCCGCGAATATGGAACAGTCTGTCTCACCGAAAAGCAGTCTTCCGTATGCGTTTAAAAGATCAAGGCGCGGATAATGAAAAAGGCGCAGGTTATAACGGCTTTCGTGCGGCAGAAGCGGGCATGAAGGGCTGCATATAAACTGGTAGCGGTATAACCTGGATTTTGCGCTGAAACGGGCATGAAAATCGCCGTCTGTTTCCTCTGCCTGAAGGATGCGCACATCAGGAGGAAGAAGCGAATTCAAAGCAGGCGTAAAACGCTCCGATGGTATGCTGTCGATGTTTGTGTAAAAATTGGCTGCCTGGCCAGCTGCGTGAACGCCGGCGTCTGTTCTGCCTGAGCCTGTAAGATTTACGGGAGAGCCGTGCATTTTTTCAAGCGCTTCCTCAATCACACCCTGCACTGTGCGTTCGCTGTCCTGTCTCTGCCAGCCGTGAAAATTAGTACCGTCGTAGGCGATTTTTAATTTAATATTTCTATTCATGACTTATTAAATTTTATTGTTCAACCGTTAATTCAGCGTTAATTGTGTCGTAAAGTTTTCTCGCGATTTCCAGGAAAGCGCCGGGTTTGTCTTTGGATGATTTTCCCATGCCGAATAATTTGGCAATTGTTCTTCGCGCGTCTTCAAGCGATGTTGTTCTCTGCGTCTCATCGTCCGCAGGCCCGAATTTATAGCGAAGGTAGGCGCACATGTACAACATTCCTTCGTACGAATAATTTTTATCCGTATCAGGACCGAAGACTTTTAAACCCGATAATGTTTCCCTGCCGCTTTGTTCGCGTGACAGCGCTTCGTTGTAAAGGTATTGCGCTTTTTTTCTAAAAAGAGTTCCAAGCCAGTCATAATGCTGATCCGGGAACTTCGCGTGAAGCTCGTCTACAAGCCATGCGCAGCGGATTGCCGCAAGCCCCTGTTTAATTGTAGGAGAGGCATTTTTATTAAAATAGTCGTAACAGCGCATTGTTAAATAAAAAGAAGCGGCGCCGTCCATTAATGTGCGGTTTTCATGGAATTCTACGCCGGGGAAAGCAAGAAGGGTTTCCTGCATCCGTTTCTCAACATCGTTTCTCACCGTTTGAGCGTTTTCTTTCGGCAGGGTTGGAAAGTCGGATTCCATGGAAGCGAACCAGCATTCGGGGCAGACAATGGTGTAATACACAAGCGGAAAAATCTGGCCGTATTTTGCCGAAGGCTCGTAAAGGCGGTGCAGTTCTTCCGTGAGCTTGCCCGCGATAAGCCTTCCGCCGCCTGAAAGAAGTTCTTCTTTTTTGAATGCCGCGCCGCATGCCGGGCATTGGTATTCCTTCTTTGACTGAAATGTGATTTTTAGTTCTTTTTCTTCATCGACACTTTTTTTTCCCATAATGTTTATACCCTTTCAAGCACTATCATGGCGATCGCATTCTCTCTTTCATGCGAAAGAGAAATATGTACTTTATTCGCGCCTGATTTTTCAAACGCTTTTTGCGCCGTTTCAAATAATATTATATCCGGTTTTCCGTTTTCCCTGTTGCTCACTTTAATATCTTTTAAAGAAATTTCCGCAAGCCCTGTTCCCAGCGCTTTTCCGAACGCCTCTTTCGCGGCGAATCTTGCGGCAAGCGTAAGAGCGGCGCTGCTATTCCGCGTTTGAGCGAGGTCGATCTCTTCCTGATGAAAATATCTTTCAAGGAGTCTTGAGTTGACCAGCCAGCGTTCCATGCGGTTAATCTGGACAATATCTATTCCGATTCCCGTTATCATTCTTTGCTGTCTCCGGTATTTTCAGGCGAGTTAAACGCTCTCTGCGTGTTTGCCGAATCCTGTATTATAATAGGACGCGCGGTATCCGCGCGTTCACGGGCAATTCTGCTTATAAAACCCCGAAACTCAAGCAAGTTGCTTCCATGAATGGAAATCAGAGGATTGTCATTTATAATGCTTACCATAATGGAAAAGTTTTCATAACGCATGTCCAGATTTATAATTTCCGTATTGAATTCCAGGTGGCTGTCCAAAATGCTTGCAGGGCCGTCCGCGACTACGCTGCCTGGGATCAGCGCCTGAGATGTCAATTCGTACCCTTGCGCAACCGACCCTTGAAAAACCGGAAAAACAGAAATGTTACGCGTCACTCTTTGATCGAGAAGAAGAGGTATGTCTATGGGAAGCACCGTTATTTCCAGAGGTTCAATGCCAAGAGCGCTTCCTTTTTTGCGGATTTGCACAGGCACCCTGTAGTTGCCTTCGTTTGTATATTTTCCAAGATCGATAAATGCCTCGATATCTTCTTCCATAATTTGCTGAATTTCCGCTGATTCTCCGCGTATGGAAATTCTGACAGCTCTCGCGAAGAAGCTTGCGGGAATAAGGGATTCGCTTGATTCGATAAGAAGCGGAGCTGTAAAAAATCTTGTTTCCAGGGTATTCATTCTGTGAAAAACGGCAATCAACACCGCTGCCGCGAGCGAGAGAACTTTAACAGGCCATTTTTCGATGATTATCGAGATTAGTTTTGCCCTAGTCAACAAGAACCTCCCCTTCGTCTGCGGCCGCGTTCTTTTGATCAGACAACAGCGAAGACTCTTTTCTGCTTCCTTTGTCCAGCAGCTCTTTTAATTTGCGCGTAACTTCCGCGGACGATAAATCGTAATAGAGCTTGGAATCGTAAGCCAGAGAGATAGCTCCTGTTTCTTCGGACACAACAAGAATAACCGCGTCGGATTGTTCCGCCATTCCAAGGCTGGCTCTGTGCCGCGTTCCGAAATTTTTGCGTATATCCTGTCTATCTGAAAGCGGCAGGAAACAGCCGGCAGCGGAGATTTTTCCGTTTTGGACAACCATCGCGCCGTCGTGCAGCGGACCGTCAAACTCGTACATCGCGACAATCAAACCAGAAGATATTTCCGCGTTGATTCTTGTTCCTGTGTCGGTTATATGTTTTAAATTTATTTTTTTCTGAAAAACAACAAGCATACCGCGCCTTTTTTCGGATAAAAGTTCAGCAGCGGTAATCACGGCGTCAAGTTTTCCGATTTGAACCGTAGCGTTCGGCCTGAAAAATTCCGTTTGCCCGAGGCGCATAAATATTTTTCTGAGTTCCGGCTGGAAAACAATGGCGATTGCGATAAAAAGTCCCGGAGCAATTGTTGTGAGAACCCACCTAAGGGTAGTCAGATTGAAAAGGAAAGCTACTCCGTAAACAAGGGCAAGGAAGCCCGCTCCTTTTACAAGCGGAAGCGCCTGGGTTTTTTCCAGCAGTTCGTAGCCTTTGTATAGAATGAAAGCTAAAAGAGCTACATCCAGTACGGGGCGGATGAAGTCGTAAATTGAACTGAGCCATTGGAACCAAGCCATTAGTTTACTATATCATGAGACGCGTTTATTGCTCAAGCGAGGAGAAGGGATAATTGAGCTGCAATTATGTCTGTTATGCTTTTGCTGTCCAAGTTGTTTTCTTTTAGGAGTTCTTCTCTTGTGCCAAGAGCTTTATCTTCTTCCAAAAAGCGGGATTCCGCTGCGAGGGTTATTACTTTTGATTTTACGCCGCGTTTTAACGCAAGAGAAGCTGAGTATTCGCCGAAACCGCCTTCTCTCATCCCTTCTTCTATAAATACCGTTAATTTGTAATTGTTCATTATGCTGACGAGGTTCTCTTCGTCGACAGGTTTTAAAAAGCGAAGGTTGTAAAGGTCAGCTTCAATGTTTTGCTGTTTTAATAGCTGAGCGGCTTCGCTTGCTTCTCTGTAAAGGCTCCCTGTAAAAGCCAGACAAACATCTGCGTTTTCGCTTTTGGAAACCCAAACGCCGCGCCCGCATTTGATCTGTTCTGAAAAAGCGGAAACCTCCTGCGGACAAAACGCTTTCGGATACCGAATTATCACCGGTCCCTTTCTCTCTTCTTCACCCTCTAACCCAACCGCCCATTCAAGCATCAGGCGCATTTCATTATCGCTTGCGGGCGCTAAAATTGTCATGCCCGGAACGCTGCGAAAGAGGGTAATGTCGTATAACCCCTGATGGGTTTCGCCGTCTGCTCCCACAAAGCCGGATCTGTCCAGCGCGAAAATCACGGGCAGTTTTTGAAGAGCGGTGTCGTGAATTACCTGATCTACAGAGCGCTGCAGAAATGTTGAGTACATCGCGGCTACAGGGCGCATTCCGTTAGCGGCAAGACCGGCTGCGAATGTTACGGCGTGTTCTTCAGCGATTCCAACATCGTAAAAGCGTTTTGGGAATTTTTTTGAAAAAGCGCAAAGACCTGTGCCTGTTTTCATGGCGGCGGTAATTGCTATAATACGGCTGTCTTTTTCAGCTATAGCCAAAAGAGAAGATGAAAAACTTTCTGTGAAACTTTTTGCGCGGATAATGTTTTGCATCGCGCCTGCCTGTTTAGCCGCGCTTATGCCGCTGTCCACGGAAAAAGATCCTACGCCGTGATAACTGTCAGGGTCGTCTTCGGCGTAACCGTAGCCTTTGCCCTTTCGCGTGTTTATATGAATGACTACAGGGCTGTTCAGTTTTTTTGCGTCTTCAAATACATTGATCATCGCCTGAATGTTATGACCCGGTATCGGACCTACATATTCAAAGCCAAGGTCTACAAAAAAATTGTCGATGTAAAACACGGCTTTTACCGCGCGTTTTAACCTTACTACAAGATTAAAAAACGCCCCCCCGACATACGGGATTTTTTTAGCCATCGCGTCGAAATGACGGCGGAAAGTCTGATACTTTGCCTTCATCGAAAGGCGGCTTAAATATTTTGAAAGGCCTCCGACATTATTGCTGATAGACATTTTGTTGTCGTTTAAAACTACTATTAACGGAAGTCCGAGGTGCCCCGCGTGGGAAAGCGCTTCATAAGCGATTCCGCCTGTTAAAGCGCCGTCTCCTATTACAGCGATAGCGTGATTTTTCGCGCCCGACATTCTGTCTGCCGCTAAAAGTCCGAGAGCGGCGGAAATTGACGTGGAAGCGTGCCCTGTGTTAAAAACGTCGTGGGCGCTTTCGCTGCGTTTCGGGAAACCCGAAAGCCCGTTTTTCCTGCGAAGCGCTGAGAACGAATCAAAGCGGCCTGTAAGCAGTTTATGCGCGTAACACTGATGCCCGACATCCCAGACAATTTTATCTTCGGGCGAATTAAAAACCTTATGAAGAGCTATGCTGAGTTCTACAACCCCGAGATTGGAAGACAAATGCCCTCCGTTATCCGAAACTGTAGAAACAATCCGCTCCCGTATTTCTTGCGCAAGCCTGTTTAATTCGTTTAACTTTAATTTTTTTAAATCGCAGGGTGATTTTATTTTACTTAACAAGAGCTCTGAATCCAGCATTATTTCAAGCCTATACTTCTGTCGTATAATTAATGATAAATCGTTCAAGATTGCGGAAGTCGTTAAGGTATCTGCGTCTGGAAGAACAAAGGTCTCTTAATTCTGTAAGCATATTCTGATCCACTTCCGCCGCGAGGGGAAGCAGGTATTTTTCTGTCTCGTTAATATATCTGTCTACAAACTCAAGGTTGTTTACAAAACCTAAAGAGATCATATTGGAAATACGATCCGCAACCTTTAGTATTTTCGCTTTTTTCGAACCGTTTTCGATTATGCGCGTAAGAAAAGCTGGTTTTGTTTCTCCGTGGCGGCGGGTGACTTCCTGAACAAGCTCATAAACGGCGTGGCTGTCAAAATCAATTGACAAAAGGATATTATGGTTAAAATCGGGAATATCTTCCAGAACATCATGAACAAGCGACGCTTTAAGCAAAATAGGATCGATGTATTTATAATCGATAAGGATCGACATTGTATCAAGCTGATGGCGGAACATGTTTCCGCCGCCTTCGCGCGATTTGCCGATTAAATATGTCGCAACCTGAATATACGGAGCAAGACGGGTGCCGCTGAGTTTATCGGTTTGTTCTGTATCCATTATAGATCCCTTAAATAGTTTTCAAATTTTTCAGTGCGCAAAAGAGTCTCTTCCAGCTTCGTCTTTTGCTCTTCTACAAGATGCGAAGGCGCGTTTTTTACAAACTGTTCGTTTGCGAGTTTCGCCTTAAGCCCGTCAATATATTTGCGGTCGCGCTCAAGGTCGCTTGAAAACTTTTTCTTAAGCGCCTGAGTGTCAATCGCCTCGGCGACAAACACAAACACTTCGAACCCGGTTCCCGCCATGCCTATGGAACCCGATGGGCGTTCCGCTTTGTTCTCAACCGACAACTCGCCGATTCCGGCAAGCAGTTTAATTAACTCTTCGTTTTCTCTGAAGGGTTTTTCCGCCTCTTTATCGGAACGCACCAAAACGCGGAGTTTTTTCTCCGGCGTAATAGTACATTCGCTTCGCAGAGTGCGAATCATCCCCACTAAAGACTGAAGAGCCGCGAAGTTCTTTTCTTCTTCAGGCGAATTACGCGCTTCATTATAATCGGGATACCGCTCACAGATCAATAACCCCATATTCCTGCCTGTGATTCCTGAACCTCTGATTGTTTGGTAAATCTCTTCAGTTACAAAAGGCAGCAGAGGATGGAGCAGTTTAAGAGATTCGCAAAGTACGTCCAAAAGTACGGCAGCCGCGCGGTCTTTTTCTTCATCGCCGGAAGTGACGGCAGACGTGCCTTTTATTGAAAGTTTTGTCGCTTCCACATACCAGTCGCAGAAATCGTTCCAGAAGAATTCATAAGCTGTCTGCGCCGCGTCATTGTAACGGTATGAAAGAAATGCCTCTCTCATGGCTCTGGACGCGCTATTTAAACGGGAATAAATCCATTTGTCCGAAGGATTAAGGGCAGGGTTTTGAACTAATTGCCGTCCGTCCAGATTCATTAAAATATAACGGCTTGCGTTCCAAACCTTGTTTGCAAACTTGGAGCCAAGTTTAAAAGAGTCTTTGTCGGCAAGAACATCCTGCCCCTGAGCGCACATAAACGCGAGAGTGAACTTCATCGCGTCTGCGCCGAACTCGTTAACAAGTTCCAGCGGATCAAGTCCGTTGCCGAGTGACTTGCTCATCTTGCGTCCCTGTTTGTCGCGCACAAGCCCGTGGATGTATATATCTCTGAACGGCGCTTTACCCGTAAACTCTAGACCCGCCATGATCATTCTTGCGACCCAGAAGAAAATAATATCGTACGCTGTGATAAGCGCCGTAGTGGGGTAGTAGCGTTCAAGATCGGGCGTACTGGAACCCGGTTTTTCCCATCCAAGCGTGCTGAACGGCCAAAGCCAGCTCGAAAACCATGTGTCAAGAACATCAGGATCCTGCTCAACATTTTTGCTTTTGCATCCGGGGCATTCCGTTATATCGTTACGCGAAACTGTAAGCTTGCCGCAGTGTGCGCATGTCCATGCCGGGATGCGATGACCCCACCATAACTGGCGGCTAATGCACCAGTCGCGGATGTTTTCCATCCAGTGTTTGTACGTGTTTTCCCATTTTTTAGGATAAAAAACAATTTCGCCTTTTTTCCAGGAGTCCAATGCCTTTTCGGCTAATGGTTTCATGCGCACGAACCATTGTTCTGAAAGAAACGGCTCAATAACCGTATGGCAGCGGTAACAGTGCCCTACAGAATGTTTTATAGGCTCGTCTTTTACATACCATCCGCCTGAAGTTAAATCTTCTATTACGGCCTGTCTTGCTTTTTTTACATTAAGCCCCCGGTATTTTTCGGGAACATTTTCGTTTAATGTCCCGTCCGGATTGAGAATATTAATTACTTCCAGATTGTGCTTTTTGCCGAGTTCCCAGTCGTTTGGATCGTGCGCGGGGGTTACTTTTAACGCTCCTGTTCCAAAACCGCGTTCAACATAAACGTCAAAAATTAACGGAATATCCCTGTCTGTTAAAGGAAGGCGAAGCGTTCTGCCTTTAAAAGCAGAGTAGCGCTCATCTTCGGGATGGACGGCAACGGCGCTGTCACCTAACAGAGTTTCGGGTCTTGTTGTGGCAATCTCGATATATTTATCTTTATCGTCAGTAAAGAAATATTTTAAATGATACATTTTTCCGGCTGTGTCTTCATGTTCAACTTCGTCGTCCGCTAGCGCGGTGCCGCAGGAGGTGCACCAGTTTACAAGATAGTTTCCTTTGTATAATAAATCGCGCTCAAAAAGAGTGACAAAAACTTCTCGCACCGCGCGCGAAAGACCTTCGTCCATTGTAAAGCGTTCGCGATTCCAGTCAACGCTGACGCCGATTTTTTCAAGCTGCTTTGTTATGATTGCGTGATGCTCTTTTTTAACCTGCCATGTGTGTTCCAAAAACTTTTCGCGGCCTAAATCGCGGCGGCTCTTTCCCTGTTCTTTTAATTTGCGCTCAACAACATTCTGCGTAGCGATGCCCGCGTGATCCGTTCCCGGCACCCAAAGAGCCGGAGCGCCTGTCATTCTGCGGAAGCGGACAATAATGTCCTGAAGACTATTATTAAGACCATGCCCAAGATGCAAAACGCCTGTTACATTCGGCGGAGGAATAACGACGGTAAATGGCTGTACGTCCGATTCTTTCGCGCGCTCAGGCGCGAAACAGCCGCCTTCTTTCCACATTGAATAAATGCGATCTTCGAAGGAAACAGGGTCGTACGCTTTTGCCAATTCTATAGACTTCATGAAGAAATATTACATTTTTAAGAAAAATCAATCAACAGGAAGCAGGAAGATCAACTCTTGCAAAAAGACGGCATTCCTGTTATCTTAACCCCATGAGATATTTAACACCAGATTATTACATGGCGGATCCTTCAGCTCATGTCTTTAACGGCAGGCTCTATATTTACCCCTCTCACGACTGGGAGAGCGGCGTTCCGCAAAACGACTCAGGCGATCACTTCAATATGAAGGATTACCATGTTTTTTCATTGGACGATGTAGAAAACGGCGAAGTTACCGATCACGGCGTAATTCTCGATGTAAAAGATATACCCTGGGCTGGAAGGCAGCTTTGGGATTGCGAAGTCGCGTGCAAGAACGGTAAATATTATATGTATTTTCCTCTCAAAGATAAGAATGATATTTTCCGCACCGGCGTCGCAATCGCAGACCGTCCGGAAGGGCCTTTTATCCCGCAGCCGGATCCGATGCGCGGAAGTTACAGCATCGATTATTCCATTCTTGAAGAAAACGGCGAATATTATTTTTATTTCGGCGGCATTTGGGGCGGACAGCTGCAGCGTTATAAAAACAACAAAGCACTGGAAAGCGGCGGTACATATCCGCGGGACGACGAACCTGCAGTTTGTCCGCGGGTGGCGAAATTAAGCGGCGACATGCTTCAGTTTGCCGAAGAATCAAAACCTGTGGTTATTTTAGATAAAAACGGCAAACCCATTACCGCGGGCGATAATAACCGCCGTTTTTTTGAAGCGCCGTGGATTCACAAATACAACGGCAAATATTATTTTTCGTATTCAACAGGCGACACTCATTTTATTTGCTATGCTATAGCTGATAACCCGTACGGACCGTTCACATATCAAGGAGTTGTTTTAACTCCTGTTTGCGGCTGGACAACTCATCATTGCATTACAGAATTTAAAGGTAAGTGGTATCTGTTCCATCATGACTGCGTTCCCTCAGGCGGTAAAACATGGCTCAGAAGCCTTAAAGTAGCTGAATTAAAATACAACGGCGACGGCAGTATTCAAACGATAGACGGCGGCGGGTACTGGGAAAGTTAGTAATTTTAACTGATAAGAGGTAATTATTAAGTTGGATATAGAGAGAGCAAAGAAAAATCTGGAATCAATTCTGGAAAAGATGCACACTGATACCGATATAAATCAACTGCATGAGTATCATAAGCTTTATAAAAGGGAAATATCTCTTTTCAGGCGTTCATGGGCCGCGGCCTGGCTGTTCATGTATTATGATAAAAAAGAAACTCCGCAAACGCTCAATACCGGAACGGTGAAAAAATACAAAGATATTAATGAATCAGCCGAAAGAAAGAACTCAGGCGCACCCGCCGAGATTAACCTTAGCGAAGAAGAATCGAAAAGACTTTTTATAAGCATCGGCAAAAACCGCAGATTGTTTCCAAGAGAAGTTATTACGCTGATTATGACAAAGACTTCCAGCGCAAGGGAAGATATCGGTATGATCCGCATTCTGGATAATTATTCATTTGTGCAGGTAAGAGATACAAGAGCCGATGAAATTATTAAAGCTCTTGACGGCTTGAAATTCCGCGGAAGAACGCTTGCAGTCAATTACGCGAAACCTAAATCTGCCGAAAACGAATCAGAATGAAATTATTCTGAATAAATACAGAATTAAAAAAATAAAAACCAGATTAACGCTTATTCCAAGAAGCATGACAATCCACGCGAACGCTTCCAGCGCGTATGCCCGCAGCGCGAAATATTTTACAAGCCGCGGCGGTATTTGCACAAGAAAACCGAAACGCGCAAGATCGTAATCCGCTCTTAATTTTCTCGCGCTCCAGGAAATTCTTCTGTAAAGCAATGTGAATAAAAAACCAGGCGGAAAAATCGGAAGAACAGGAATAAAAACAGCCGCTAACGCGCTTATAACAGTCAGGCGGAAAGCGGGTCTGTCAAGAAATGAGGATGCGATATAAATCAACGCCATTACGCCGATTACAATTGAGACAGGGGTTACGCTGTTCCAGTATTCATTGCGCGTTCTTGCCGCCTGTATTATCGAAGAAGGAAAATCCGCGTCAGGGCAATTATAAAAAATTACCATCAGCGGCTGTTCTTTTTCTGTTTCAAAATTTAATCTGTTGTTATTTACTTTAAGCCTGCCGCCGATAAAAACTTTCGCTCCTTCTGTAAATGTTGAAATACGGTTCCATTTTATAAGTTCGGGCGCCTGCGGAAGCCCGGTGCCTTCGTGAATGGGAAGAAAATAACATTTTGTTTTTTCCAGAGAGACAGGGATTGTAAGATCATCGCCTCTTACCCAGAGAGTGCGCCCGTCTGTAATGGATTCAATGCCGCCTGTAAAGCGGAAGATGCCTCCGTCTTCGTCGAGCTGGCGGTAAAGACGGTATTCCAAGATCGGACGAAGGCGCAGGTTGTTAAACATATTTCTGAATTTTCTCCATTTGTAACGGTTAATAAAACCTCCCGTTATAGGCAGTACCGCGAAGCAAAAAACAACTATCAGGAAAATGACTAGAAAAATTGAAAGTCTCGTGTTAATATCCCTCCATGAATAAGGCACAAATAATAAATATAGTTGTAGGACCCGTTGCGACAAACTGCTGGATATACGCGTACGGCGATAACCGCGCCGCCGTTATTGATCCCGGAGATGAAGCGGATAAAATAATTTCCGCGCTTAAAAAGTCATCTCTTACGCCTGAATATATTCTACTCACTCACGGTCATTTTGACCATATCTGCGCCGTGCAGGAAGTAATGGACGCATTTTCCGGAAAAATAAAAATAGGCATCCATAATTTGGACGGCGAATATCTTGGGCCCGACGCGCGCGGCGTACACAGAAAGAGCATAGAATCGGCAATGGGCGCCGCCTCGCTTATGGACGCCTTTTGGAAGGAAACGCCTTCTGCTGACATTCTATTCGACGAAGGAAGCGAGATTGGCCCCTTTACAGTTTTACTCGTTCCCGGACACTCACCCGGAAGCTCCGCGTTTTGGGACAAAGAGGCAAAAATTCTATTTTCAGGCGACACCCTTTTCGCAGGCGCCTACGGCAGAACCGATCTTCCCGGCGGCAATGAAAGACAAATATTCAAAAGCCTTAAGCGCCTGAGCGCAATGGATCCTGGTATTACTGTTTATCCCGGGCACGGCGAAATAACAACAATCGGCAGAGAAAAACGCGGCTTTTTTGATATGGTTTGATAATCCTAGATACTGTAATATTTTTTATTGATTGATGCAAAAAAAGAGGATGTCCAAGAAGTAAGAAATTAACCACGGAGTACATGGAGTTTTTGGTTCAGCCTGTTTATTAACCTTGGATTATACATACACATACCTCAAAAGAGCCAAGCCGAAGGCAAAGCCTGAGGCTTGACCCGAGAGTCCGCGAGAGCGGACAGTAAATCAGTTCCTTAAGAGAGCCAAGCCGAAGGCAAAGCCTGAGGCTTGACGAATTCGGGTTTTTTATGATAAAATGACTCAAATTGACAATAATTGAATGGAGGTCAAGATGAAAGTAGCAATTAATGGTTTTGGGCGCATTGGACGCCTCGTTTTTCAGTCCCTGGTAGGGCAGAATCTTCTTGGAAAAGATAAAATTGACGTTGTAGCGGTCACAGATATCGTTACCGACGCTGATTATTTCGCTTATCAGCTTAAATATGACTCAACTCAGGGCAGGATGAAGGCTGATATCCAGACAAAGAAATCGGCTGGATCCGAACACAACGATATTCTCGTTGTTAATGGCAATGAAATTCACTGCGTAATGGCTGAAAGAGAAGTAAAAAATCTTCCTTGGAGCAAATACGGTGTAGAATACGTCCTTGAATGCACTGGTCTTTTCTGTGACGACAAGGCTTTCGACCACCTCGAAGCCGGAGCAAAGAAAGTTATCATTTCCGCTCCCGCGAAGGGCAAAGATAAGCACATTAACACATTTGTAATGGGCGTAAACCACGAAAAATACGATCCGGCGAAGGATCACGTCATTTCTAACGCGAGCTGCACCACAAACTGTCTCGCTCCTATCGTACATGTGCTCTTAAAAGAAGGTTTCGGCATCGAAACCGGTCTTATGACCACAATTCACTCATACACAGCGACCCAAAAGACCGTTGACGGTCCTTCAAAGAAGGACTGGAGAGGCGGAAGAGCGGCGGCTGTCAATATTATTCCTTCGACAACAGGCGCGGCGAAAGCTGTAGGCGAAGTTCTCCCCGAAACAAAGGGAAAACTCACCGGCATGAGCTTCCGCGTACCCACACCGACAGGCTCGGTTGTTGACCTTGTTTTCCGCACAACCAAAGACACATCAATCGAAGAAATCAACGGCGCGTTCAAGAAAGCGGCTGACACCTATCTTAAAGGCGTACTGGAGTTCCAGCAGGATGAAATCGTATCCACAGACATCGTTCACGATACGCACACATCGATCTATGACAGCCTCGCGACATTGCAGAACAACCTCCCCGGCGAAAAACGCTTCTTCAAAGTAGTTTCATGGTATGACAACGAATGGGGTTATTCAAACAAGGTAGTCGACCTGCTCAAATACATCGACAGCAAAAAATAAATCGCAATACTTCTCGCTAAGGCGCGGAGATCGCGAAGAACGCAAAGGTTTTTTAAGGTTGTTATTCGATAACGCGGCGTGATGTACACGCATTGATTTCAAGCAATAACCCCTCGAATTCCCTTTGCGCTCTCTGCGTCCTTTGCGCCTCTGCGAGAGAATAATGAAAAGAATTTTAGGAGATAAATCCATGATTAAGACTGTTAAAACCGTAGACCTTAAAGGTAAGCGCGTTATTATGCGCGTTGATTTTAACGTACCGATGAAAGACGGCGTTGTGCAGGACGATACTCGCATAACGGCGGCGCTGCCGACCATTCAGTATATTTTGGAGCAGGGCGCGAAATCCCTCACTTTGATGTCCCACCTTGGGGATCCGTCAAAGGACGCGAAGAAGGCAAAAGAAAAAGCCGAGAAGAGCGGAGCTTCTTTCGACGAAGCCGCTTATATCAAGGGTAAGCACCGCATGGCGCCTGTCGCGGCTTATTTGCAGAACAAGCTGGGTAAACCTGTTATTTTTGCTGGCGAAGACGGCTGTTACGGGAAAAAAGCGTTTATCGAGAGTCAGGCGGATGGCAGCGTCATTATGCTTGAAAATACGCGCTTTCACAAAGAGGAAACCGCAAAAGAAGCTGCGGATTTAGACAAGCTCGCAAAAGAGCTTGCCACCTATGGCGAAATATTTGTAAATGACGCATTCGGCACAGCTCACAGGGATCACGCGTCAACAGCGAGTATCGCGAAGTTTGTGCCTGTTGCTGTAGCGGGCTTTTTAATGCAGAAAGAATGTGATTACCTTGAACCGATTGTTACTTCCCCGCAGAAGCCGTTAGTTGCAATTATCGGCGGAGCGAAAGTTTCTTCCAAGATTGCGGTTTTGGAAAGCTTGTTAAAAAATTCGGCTGCTCTTGTTATCGGCGGCGGCATGGCTTATACATTCTTAAAAGCACAGGGTCATAAAATCGGCAAATCGTTAGTTGAAGATGATCAGATAGAGACAGCGAATAAAATCCTGACAGCGGCAAAATCCGCTAACGTGCAGATTCTTCTGCCGCTCGATCATGTCGGCGGCACTTCATTTGACGTAAATGCCGTTCCCGTTCCCGTTGACGGACTTGATCTTCCCGATAATCTTATGGGTTTGGATGTCGGTCCTAAAACTCTTGCCAAGTACAAAGAAGTTCTTGCGACAGCGAAAACAATCGTATGGAACGGACCTGTCGGCGTTTTTGAGTTTGACGCTTTTGCCAAAGGAACAGAACAAGTCGCAAAAATGGTCGCGGAAGCGACAGGAAAGGGCGCTATCACTGTAGTAGGCGGCGGCGATTCAGTCGCGGCTGTTAACAAATTTGGTTTGGCGGCTAAAATGAGCCACGTTAGTACAGGCGGCGGCGCTTCCCTTGAACTGCTGGAAGGCAAAAAGCTCCCCGGAATCGAGGTGTGCCGTGGCTAGAAATTATTATATGGCGGGTAACTGGAAAATGCACATGACCCGCAGCGAAGCCGCAACGCTTGCGCAGGATCTTGTAAATAAACTCGCAGACGGAAAACACAAGTACCTTGTCGCCCCATCTTTTACGTTACTCGAAACTGTTTCCGCTGTTGTCGAAAACTCCAATATCCGTCTTGGCGCGCAGAATTGCGCTCCTGAAGAGCAGGGCGCTCACACCGGCGAAGTTTCGGTTTTGCAGCTGAAAGAACTTGATGTGCAGACGATCATCTTGGGGCACTCAGAAAGAAGGCATATTTACAAAGAAGATGATGCGCTTATCAACAAGAAAGTAAAACTTGCTCTTAAGCACGGTTTTGAAGTAATTCTTTGCATCGGCGAACTTTTAGAAGAGCGCGAAGCGGGTAAAGTTGAAGAAGTATGCGAAAGACAGACTGTAAAAGGTCTTGAAGGCGTAAACGCCGGAGATTTGCACAATGTTGTTATCGCGTACGAGCCTGTTTGGGCAATCGGCACCGGAAAGACAGCGACGCCGCAGGATGCAGAAGCGGTTCACGCCTTTGTCCGCAAAGTAATCGCGCGCCTGTATGGTCAGGACGCTGCCGATAAAATCATCATCCAGTACGGCGGTTCTGTAAAGCCAGACAATGCGGCGCAATTAATGTCGATGGAAAACATAGACGGCGCTTTAGTCGGCGGCGCTTCATTAAAGACTGAATTGTTTTTACCCATTGCAAAATTTTCCTGATAGAGTAGTATGAGTCTTTTTTGTCTGTTATGGGTTCCGTTATTTTATCTGCTGCGCCGCTCTTTTACACAGGGCGGCGGCTCCTCTGGGGGTGTGTGGGCGCTGCTTTTGGGAAGCATAACAGCGATACTTCAATTCTTTCTGGGCTATATTATTAGCCCGGGGGGTTTTGGATTAAACCGCTGGCTCTTTGGTTTTATAGATATTGTCAGCATGCCTGTAATCATTCCGATTTTAGTTTACATATTTATGAATATTTTCCGGGGCTTTGCGGGAGAAGCCGATTTTGCGAACTTTACCTTATTGTGGCTTATTCCGGTCGGCGGTTTTCGCGCTCTTAGCTGGAGCGCCATGGCAGACCCGATTTTGCTTGTAATGACCCCTTTGTTATGGACGGCTCTCGCCGCGGGTATTTCGTTCTTAATCAACTGGCTGAAAAATTGCGGCAATGTATTCCTTGCAATATTATCCGTTCTCTGCATGATAATTCTGCCAATCTCTGCCGCCGCCGCCTACTGGGCGTTTTTCTCTCAATACACCCTAATAGGTTTCGGTCTGCTTTTATTTACGCATATACCTTTCTGTTTATCTCTGCGCTCTGAATTTAAAAATCACTGCTGATACTGCGCCAGGCATAATTCGTAATAACGGCCTTTAAGAGCCATTAGCTCTTCGTGCGTGCCGCTTTCTACTATTTGCCCGTCGTTTACAAACATGATGAACGTGCAGTTTCTTATTGTACTCAGGCGGTGAGCGATTATAAACGAAGTTCTTCCCTTCATTAATGTTTGTATACCCTGTTGTACCAGCTGCTCTGTACCCGTATCAATGCTGCTTGTCGCTTCATCTAAAATTAAAATGCGAGGGCTGGAAATTAAAGTGCGCGTGAAGGCGAGCAGCTGCCTCTCTCCCGCGGAAATGCCTCCGCCGCGCTCCGTGATGGGAGTGTCGTACCCCTGCGGCATTTTTTCGATAAAATGGTTCGCGCCGATAAGTTCAGCCGCGGCGCGGATTTCTTCGTCTGTCGTGTCAAGTTTCCCGTAACGGATGTTATCTGCAATTGTGCCGGTGAATAAAAAGTTGTCCTGCAGCATAATGCCCATCTGGCTTCGAAGAGAGGAGAGCGTAACTTTCATTATATCCTGTCCGTCGATTAAAACTTTTCCATCTTCGATGTTGTAAAAACGCGATAAAAGGTTAACGATTGTGGTTTTTCCGGCGCCTGTAGGACCGACAATCGCGATGCTTTGCCCCGGGTGCGCGTTAAAGTTTACATTTCTTAAAACTTTTTTTACGCCGTCATAACTGAAACTTACGTTTTCAAACGAGACATGCCCGCGCACAAACGGAAATTCAGCGGCATTGGGAATATCCTGAATTGTTACAGGCTCGGCAATTGTGTCAAAAATTCTGTCAAGGTACGCCATTGCAGTAATAAAAGTGTTGTAAATATTCGCAAGATTTATAATCGGCTGCCAAAAACGCCACGCGTAGTTTCCCATAACAAGCAGCATTCCGAAACTTGCCATCGGGTTCATCCAGTACACGCCCATTATGTACACAAACGACCAAACCAGCTGGCTGATTGATTCTGTCGAGAACCAGACTGTGTTGGAAATATAAATGGCTTTCATCCATTCATTGTTGCGCTCTTGCGTAAGTTCATTCATTATTCCAAGATTTTTTTCCTGCCTGTCGAAAGCCTGCGTAACCCTGACGCCGTCGATTGACTCCTGAACATAGGCGTTTAAGTTCGCTCCCTTGTTGCTGACTGCCTGCCATGCGCGTCTTTGCGCCGGTTTTATAGTCCAGATAAAAATCGCCAAAAGCGGAAGACCCAAAACCGTAATCGTAGCAAGGTGAGGATCTACTTTGTACATAAAGAAAATAATAAAGAAGATATTTAAAACTTCTATTACAAAGTTAATAATTCCGTTTGACAATGCGTCCGACACGCTGTTTACATACGGCACAACGCGGACAAAGATTTTTCCGTGAGGCCGTCCGTCAAAAAAATTAAAACTTAATTTCTGAAGATGAGAAAATAAATCCTGGCGGATATCATGAATAATCCCGGCTCCGGCTTTCGCGACAAGTATGTTGCGCACAGCTCCCAGCGACACGCTTATGATTATGCTTGCCGTAAGGTATACGCCCATCAAAAGAAGAAGTTTTACATCTTTATTCGGAACCGCTTCGTCAAGCGCCCTCTGTATAAACAAAGGACCTGTAAGGGAAGCGACAGACGCAAGGATGCTTACAATAAGGGCGAATTTCAACTTTCCCTGCGCTTTTAAGAGGTATGTAACAACGCGTTTGATGTTAAACAGGCTTACCTTTTCATCGAGGTATTCGTCAACATCATAGCGGTTTTTTTCCTTTGCTGTTTTCTGTGTTCGCTCTTTTTTATGCCAAAACATATTCTATCCTTTAATTCAATGCTTCTATTCCCGCGTTGTTTTGTAACGACCATATATTATAGTAGTAACCTCTGTTTGCTAAAAGCGATTCATGTGTGCCGCGTTCGATTATTTTGCCTTTGTCCATAACCAAAATTAAATCCGCTTTTCTAAATGAGGAAATTCTTTGCGCTATAATTATTTTTGTGCAAGGGAAATCCAGTTTTTCAAGCTGCTGCTGAATATACGCCTCTGTTTCGCTGTCCACGGCGGAGGTAGTGTCGTCTAACACAAGAATTGCAGGCTCCACAGCAAGGGCGCGGGCAAGGGCGATCCTCTGCCTCTGTCCGCCTGAAATTCCTACGCCTCTTTCTCCTACAAGCGTGTTGTATCCGTCGCTCATGGCGCTTATAAAACTGTCCGCGTCGGATTGCATGGCGCGTTTTTTAATTGTCTCTTCGTCCAAATATGGCCTTCCGTAAGAGATATTCCCCTTCGCGGAATCCGAAAACAAAAACACATCCTGCATCGCAAGCCCGATATAGCGTCTTAATGAGGATAGCGTATAACGCCTGATATCCTGACCATCCAGAAGTATGGCGCCGTAATCCGGCTCGTAAAAACGCGCGAGAAGGTTTATTAAAGATGTTTTACCGGATCCTGTGCTGCCAAGAAGCCCGATGGTTGAACCTGCTTCGGCTGTAAAATTTATATCCTCAAGAATGCCGGATCCGTTTATCGATAATTTAACGTCTCTAAACTCAATTTTTCCCTGAGGTCTTTTTGAAAGTTCCACGGCTCCCGATATATCGCTTATGCCTTTTTCCGATTCAACAACTTCGCGGATCATTTCGCCTGCGGATGTGTAGCGTTCAAGGTCTGCCAAAAGAGGACCTAGCATCCACATCGGCATCGACAATGCCCATGTCAGCGAAGAAAACGCCATGTATTCGCCGGGGGTCATCCATTCTTTAATAAGGAAAAAACCGCCTACCACAAGCATAATTACCATTAAAAACTGGCTTGCGGTTTCAAGGAACGGCTGGTATTTCGCGGAGATTAATGCGTTCTCGCAGCTTATGTCGCGGAAGTTCGCGTTATGTTTTTCAATTTTTTCTTTTTCATATTCTTCCCGGGCAAAAGCTCTTACAACACGGTTGCCGTCAATATTTTCGGTTACTGCCGTTCCCAAATCCGTAAGTTTCTGACGAAGCAGCTGGAAACGCGGCCTTATGCGCTTTACAAACCTTCTGCTTATAAAAAGTATAAAAGGCGTTACGGCTACAAGGCACAGCGCGAGCCTCCAGTTAATAAACATGTAAAAAATAAATGTCGCGGCAAAAAGCGCAATCGCTCCTACAAACTGATAAGAAACCCAGGCTACGGTATGGCGCAGACGATCCAAATCCTGGGTCATGCGCGTCATCAGGTTTCCCGTCGGGAAACGCCCTAAAAACTTAAAGTCCTGCCATTGCACTGTCTGATACATATCGCGCCTTAAGCGGGTCATTACATCGGTGCTGGCAATTTCCATTAAAATTATCTGAAGGTAGTTAAATCCAAGGCGCGCGAGCTGCACAATCATCATGATGACAAGCAGACGGATTAGAGGATCCGTGTTTTTCGCGATTATTACTTCGTCAATTATTCTCTGACCCAGCATAGGGTTTATAACGCGCATTCCCGCCGTAATAACCGTAAGGAAAAGCCCACCCATAAAGACAGCTCTTTTTCCCTTCATGTAATTCCAGACCCAGACAACCTGTTCCATATGGGATGTTATTATGATTGTTTATAAAAAAAATAACAAGATGAAAAACGATTTTTTTTTAAAAACCTTTTATTTTTTTTCCAAACAGCATATTTTGGTAACAGCGCAAACAGCCGGGGAACATTCCGCCTTCGCTTTCGTGAAGGGCTTTTCTGAACTTGTTGGCGCGATCCCCGTTATATATTTCTTTTATAGGCTGGTCTTTTATGTTGCCAATAATAAAGTCAGGGTAATCTGCGCAAAAATGAACGTCCCCGTTGTAATTTACATTGAGCTGGCACCACGGAACCACGCAGTGATTTCTTACCGGAGTCTCAAGCTCGGCGTAGTATGTGTGGGTTTTCTGCGGGTTCAATGTCGGAACCGTCAGAATCGGATGCCCGTAATTTTTTTCCTGAATGTCATGAAGAATCTGGTAACATTTCTGCCCGTCAATCCCAAGATTGTAACCCGTATTGTAAGCTTCAAGGCAGTCGATATCTGTGTCCAGTTTTTCCTTCATGAACTTCTTTTGAGTAGCTACGATATTGTCGTTTGTATAAGTTCCTAGATTGTAAATATGCATATCGATCTTGTATTCTTTACTTGCCTCGGAAAGATTCGCCAAGTCCGTGTAATTTTTGTTTGTTACACAGGTTACAATCGACAAAAGCGGGTATTTGGTTTTTTGTTTTTCTTTTTCCCTGTTAATCGCTTTAAACCCGGCAATTACTTTGTCGTATGCGCCCTTCCCGCGCAGTTCATCGTTCGTTTCGCGGAATGCGTCAAGCGAAACAAAGATCGTGCTCCATCTGTCGCGGACAATCTGCTCGGCGTGCCTTTCCATTAAAGTGCCGTTGGTGTTTACGCTGACAAAAAGTCCTTTATCTACCATGTATTTACACAACGGAAAAATATCAGGATATAGAAATGGCTCTCCGCCCCAAACATAAATTACAGGTTTTTGCGGGAGAATCTGATCAACAAAACTTTTCCATGTTTCAAGGGGCAGGATTTTTTTATTTTCTTCGCCCGCGCAGTCGTTCATTACGCCTTTATCGCCGTATTGCCCGCACATTTTACAGCGCAGATTGCACGCCCCTGTCGGTTTAAAATAAACCAGAGACAGGTTTTTAAAATGATTGTAACCGTAATCGCGTTTTGGAGTGCAATGCGTCCTGCCGATCCTTAGCAAACCAGAAGCAAGTTTCTTCCCCAATCCCAGATTCTTCGACAGAAGAAGAGGGATCATTGAATAATTATTTTTCACGCCTGTCCTGCCGAACCGAGTACATTCTGATTCTTGTGAGCATAAAGTTTTTTAAGCTCATCTCTGGCAGGTCCTAATATTTTGCGCGGATCAAACTCATCAGGCTGATCAACAAGAATTTTGCGGATAATAGCCGTCATTGCAAGACGTCCGTCCGAATCGATGTTTATTTTGCAAACCGCGCTTTTTGCGGCTTTTCTGAGCTGTTCCTCGGGGATGCCGACAGAGTCTGTAAGTTTTCCGCCGAATTTTTCGATCATGTGGACATATTCAATAGGCACCGATGATGAACCATGAAGAACGATGGGGAAGCCCGGGATTTGTTTTTCAACTTCTTCAAGAATGTCAAAGCGAAGCGGAGGCGGGATAAGGATGCCGTTTGCGTCTCTTGTGCATTGATCGGGTTTAAACTTGGCTCTTCCGTGGCTTGTGCCGATTGAAATCGCCAAAGAATCTACTTTTGTCTTGCTGACAAAATCGACAACTTCGCTTGGCTGTGTGTAATGGCTGTGTTCGGAAGAAACATCGTCTTCAACGCCGGCTAATACGCCAAGTTCGCCTTCGACTGTGACATAATCCTTTTGTGAATGAGCGAATTCGCATACTTTTTTTGTAAGGGCGACATTTTCATCGTAGGAAAAATGTGAGCCGTCAATCATGACCGAAGAAAAACCTGTCTCAATACAGTCTTTGCAGATTTCAAAAGAATCGCCGTGGTCAAGGTGAAGGACAATGGGAATGTCGTAACCCAGTTCATGCGCGTACTCAACAGCGCCGCGCGCCATATTGCGCAGGATGTTCTGGTTTGCGTACTTGCGCGCACCGGATGAAACCTGCAGGATTACAGGTGATTTTGTTTCAACACAGGCCATTATTATAGCTTGCATCTGTTCCATATTATTGAAATTATATGCAGGAATAGCGAAACCGCCGGAAATCGCTTTTTTGAAAATGTCTTTTGTGTTTACTAGACCTAATTCTTTATAACTTGTCATGATAACCGCTCCTTAATAGTGATTTTTTACAATAGTACTAGCTAATTCGGCTCTGGTCAAGGGATAAATATGAGGATAACCCTATTCCACATTATTTTCCATAATGATAGAGTATAAAAGTATTAAACCATGAAGATTAAACCTGTTTTCCTTGCAGTAATGGCGGCTTTAGCCGTCCTTCTCATTGCCGCTATTATCATGTTTTATATTCGTTCTCCTGTATTAATCGTTACAGAAGAGTCATTTTTACAATTATATTCTGCGCAGAGGGTAGCCAAAGAAGCGTCAAAAACGGCGATAACCCTATTTCGCCAGGTTAAAACAGTATCTGTTGCCAATGAGGCCGGCTACGATATAGTGCCGGTTGCGATAATGGATGTATCATCCCATCCTTATTGCGTGATATTTCCGCTGCGTTTTGCCAATTCGGCGAAGCTTTTTAATGAGCAAAACCCGGAAATTATCGTTATTATACTGGAAGGCAGGTATCTGGACAATGAAAAACCGGTTGAAAATGCCATTGGTTCTAATATTTCCGATTTATATATCTATAAAACCGATATAAACGATGATTTTTACAATGCCGGTATTGCTTCAATAGCCTTAGATCAGGGAAAAAATGGTAAAGTTATCGTTTTTACCGATAAAAACATGCCGCAGGCAAGAGAAAGTTTCCTACGCGGGCTTCATGATCGCGGAAATTTACTGGAAACAAGGTTTTTCACGTCTTTTTCCCAGTATTCAGATATTCCCGGCCTCTCCTGTATAGTCATGGCAGGCTCTGGCTCTGAAATACTCGAAAGGAGAATGAACGTCCCTGTCATTTTATTTACATGGATTGAGCCTTCCCTTTTACCTATGGATGTAGTTCTCGTGGTTGATGATTCGCCCTGGGCTCAGGCAAACCAGGCTGTCAAAATGGCTGCTGCAGGGGAAAAAAACGGTTTAATCAAGTCAAAGTTCCGCTTTTTAGACATGAAAAAGATAAACAGAAGGTTATTGCGCTAATAAAAAAAACAGGGTAAAATGTCAAATCCGGTGGTTTTTGGTTTGACAAAGACAATGTAAAATAATATAATTGATATAGATTATTAAAGGAGCTTAACGATGAAACAAGGTAGCTTTAAATTTATCTGCCTGATTTTCTTGGCATGTATAATGGTTTTATCAGTTCATGGCCAGGACAGACCTCTTATTTACGGAACTTGGGTTTTGGAATCTTTTAACGGAAATGGTGACTCTATATATGCATGGAAAACCGAGTCAAGCCGGTTTATCACCAAAACCGATGATATAACTTTTCCGCAAACCAAGTATGTTGACGCCTATCCCAGCCAGAATTTCAGGAAGGGAAATGTTGAAGGCGCCCCAAGGAGCTTTGGTATAAACGGCCGTTTCGACCGCAGAGGCTACAACTGGATCGATGTTTACCCGGTACTTGCGGATGATTCCGATGCTAAACCGGTAGGTATTCCAATTCCCGGAAAAGTAAAAAGTCTGGATATGTGGGTATGGGGATCCAATTTAAGATTTTATATCGAAATATATTTAAAAGACTTTCAGGGTGTAATTCATGTCCTCAGGCTCGGAAACATTAATTTTCGCGGCTGGAGAAACATGAGTGTAAATATTCCTACTAATATTCCGCAGTTCGCGTGGGTGGATTCAGAACCAGTGGTAAGGGCGAAAGAAGCCGGGGTTGATTTAACCGATAAACCGCAGGTGCATGACGAACCGGCTTATCCGAGTTTACATTTTATTAAATTCAGAATCTGGACACAGCCTGTGGAAAGGGTAGACAATTTCCATATCTACTTTAAGCAGCTTAGAATTCTTACAGATATATTCGAAGCATTGTTCGACGGAAGCGATTTGGCTGATCCGCAAAACATCAAGCAAATCTGGTCAGCAGAATAGTTAAGGAGTATCAAAATGAGAAAGGTTTTAATAATTGCACTGATCTTTTGTGTAAGCGGTTTCGTTTTTGCCCAGCAGGGACAGGTTGGTAATCCGGATCCGGAACGCCTTGGAATTGAATCAGCCCAGCAGCTTATCAGAGAGATATCTGTCGATAAATTTGAACATGACGGCTTCTGGAGATCTCACATGTCCAGTGACGATGGTTATACAACCTCCAGGTTATTCTCCGGCGCTCCCGCCGGCAAACAGCCAATCCCTGAAGAAGAAGGGATGGATATACCTGACCTGTACTCGTTAGGTACCAGGGTAGATTTCCTTCGCAGAAGCTACAGCAGCTTTACGATTTTCCCCGCGCGCCCGATTCCGATCGAAGGTATCACAAAGACAATTTCAATGTGGGTGGCAGGACGTAACTTTAACCACGAGCTTTATGTATTAATTCAGGATTTCTATGGAAGGAACTATGAGTTCTTCATGGGAAGATTGAATTTTATGGGTTGGCAAAGATTGACAGCGACCATACCTCCCCAGCCGTCTGACGGTTTAAGCGGCGTCGCGCAGCGCAGTTACCATTATCAGGGTAATTTCGGTATTAAGATAATGGGTTTCAGGATTGACTGTGACCCGATGGAAGCCAGAGGCAGTTATTATATCTATTTTGACGGCCTTACAGCGCATACAGACCTTTTCTCAGAGCATCACCGTGATCCGGACGACATGGTTGATGGCTGGTAAAAACAAAAAGCTGCTGGCGTTTTGCCGGCGGCTTTTTTAATATCCTCATGGTTATAAAAGGAAAGGGAGTCGGCGCTGGAGCGGCGGTCGGCAGCGTTTTTATCTGCAACGAAAAGATCAATATACCTCTGGATAACAGAATTCCTGTTGCGGAGGCGAAGTATCACATTGACAAGTATTTAAAAATAAAAGTAGAAGCGCTTTCAGAACTGGATAAACTGAAAGAATCAATTAAAAAAATAGATCCGGCGAAAGCCGCCATTTTTGACGCGCATAAAGAAATTGTAGAAGATGTCATTATTAATGAAGAAATACCAGCAAAAATAAATAACGACCTTTGGTCAGGCGACTGGGCAATTTATCAGGTTTACGAAACCGTGCTAGGCGTTTTAAAAAAAACGCCCGATCCTTTAATTTCCGAACGCGCCGCGGATTTTGACGATGTACGCGCCCTGCTTCTTCGTCTTTGGAACGGACAGATAAACGAAGGGCTTTCCGGTTTAAAAGAGCCTGTAATTATCGCCGCTCATGAATTAAAACCTTCTGACACGGCCGGTCTCGACAGAGAAAAAGTTCTTGCGATTATTACGGAAGCAGGAGGGATTACATCTCATACAGCGATACTCGCCAAGAGCTGCGGCATTCCCGCCGTTTTGGGAGTAACAGGACTTTTAAAAAAAGTAAAACAAGGACAGATTGCGGCGGTAGATGCAGAAACAGGAACCGTTGTTTTGAACCCCGGTTATGATATTATTAAACAATATAACAATAAAAACGTCGCTTTTAACCGCAGCAAACAGGAAGATGCCGCATTCCTTGAAAAAGAAGGACGCACATCATGCGGCACAAAGATCGATATTGGTTTGAATATCGCAAGCGCCAATGACGAAGAATTGAATACCTCACATTTTACAGATTCTGTCGGGCTTTTCAGAACAGAGTTTCTCTTTATGGGTAATACCTTACCTTCGGAAGAAGATCAATTCGCATCCTACCGCAAAGTATTAGAATGTTTTAAAACAAAGCAAGTAATATTGCGCACTCTTGATATCGGCGGAGACAAACAGGTTCCCTGGGCGAATTTAAAACGCGAAGAAAATCCCTTTTTGGGAAACCGCGGCATCAGGTTCTGCTTCAGCAACCCTGATATTTTTAAAACACAGATAAGAGCCGCCCTGCGCGCTTCATTTTACGGTAATCTTGCAATCATGCTTCCGATGATCGGTTCCATCGAAGACATCCGCGCCGCAAAAACGCTTATCGCGGAAGTTAACGCCCAATTAAAAAAAGAAAATATACAAACAGGCGATTACAAGATCGGCATAATGATAGAAGTCCCGGCCATCGCTCTTTCGGCAGGTTTAGCCGCCAAAGAAGCGGATTTTGCAAGCATCGGTTCAAACGACCTGTGCCAATACCTCTGCGCCGCAGACAGAATGAACAACACCGTAGAAAATTATTACCTTCAATACCACCCGGCAATGTGGAGGCTTATAAAAGAAACCGTCGCCGCCTTCGCCAGAGAAGGAAAACCTGTCTCCATCTGCGGCGAACTTGGAAGCGACATTGCAGCCGTCCCCGCTCTTATCGGACTTGGTCTTCGCAAACTCAGCATGGGAGCCGCTTCTGTAGCGGCTGTGAAGCGCGTGATTTCGCAAATATCGGTTGAGAATGCGCAGGCTGCTGCGAATAAGGTTTTAAGTTTATCTACAGCGGGAGAGATTAAACAGTTTTTGTGTGAATAGGGTAATTTTTTTTTACCTCACATAAACCCATGCATTACCTTTTTTGCCAATTCGCTTAATCACTTTCATTTTGTATAGAACATACAACACTTTCTGAGACATATCTCTTTTAATGCCAGTTTCCTTCGCGTGAGAAGTAACGGTAAACTCCATGCCTTTTTTAAAGGGAATAAAGCACATAAAATCGTTCTTTTTGGTAAAAATGACGTTTTTATGGTATGCAGATAGTTCTTTATCAATTTTACTGATGCCTTTGCGCTGCCATGCGCCTTTGCCGTCTTTAACGCGTTTTTCTGTGATATCAGCGAGAATAACCTCAATTGTTACATTTTTAACCAGCGGCAGTTCAGGGGCGTAGAGCAGAGCGTCGAATAAGTTCCAAAGAGTGCCGTGTACGGGGCTTTTTCGCCTGTAAAGGAGCTTGCCTTTGGTATCAAATACCTCAATTTTATTATTAACCGCGATAGGATGAATAATACGCACCTTGCCGCGCGAAGCAAACTCCTTCACTTTTTTCCTTAACGGCCCAAAACTCCCGGTCTGAACCTCTATATATTCGCCGTCCCTGCGTATCCCGTCAGCGACGTACTCTCCAACCTCAACCTCGCTCCTGCCGCCGGAACCTGTATATTGAAACTTTAAAGTCTTATGCAGAGAGCTCTCATTTTTCGTCCCGATAGACCTTCTAAACCTGCTAGCTTCCGCCAGCAGCGATTTCCCTCCCTCTTCTCCGTGCCTCCGTGTCTGTGTGCGAACTTTTTTGGTATTATCTCGTGTATTCAACTAATTCCTCGGCGCTTAGCAAATCCAAAAAATGATAAGTCTCGCTAACCCCTGTTTTTTCCTCAGTTTTAATAGCCGCGACTTTGAAAACAATCATTTTATTTGTCGGTAAAGGCAACCCTAAAACATTACCGTTCATGTCTACAAGTGTATTAAAAGGCAGTCTTGTTGGGACTTCCTGAACGTCGCCTTCGGGGAAAACTATGAAAAATTCGTTGATCTGCATTACTAATCATAATAAAAACGCCAAATTCTAGCAATTATCACCCACTACTACATAAATGTATAGTGAAAATCGCATTTTTTTTCACTTTTTTTTGAAAATATTATGAATAGTGATTGACGGAGATTTAAAATTATGAATAATTGGGTGCTAGTGGGAGAAAGTGGGTGATGATGTTATCAGGTGAACATAACGTAATTCTCGATGATAAATACCGTATCACTCTGCCTGCCGGTCTTCGAAAGGAACTTGATGTTTCCTCCGTAGTAATTACGAAGGGCGAAGATAAATGCCTGTGGCTGTATACAGTCGAAAAATGGGAAGAAAGGTTCGGCGACGCTCTTAAAGAAAATACCGATCCTTTCTCCAAAATGGATCGCCGCGTTCTTAGAAAATTTGTCGGCCCTTCACAGGTAATAGATATTGATAAAGCGGGAAGAATCCTTATCCCTGAAAGTCTGCGCGAATACGCGAATATTTCCAAAGAATGTATTGTTTTAGGCCAGCTCGATTTTATCGAAATATGGAATGTTAAGAGTTACCGCGAATATTGCAATGAAGATGACGAGAAAAACGCCAATGAATTCGAAGCCGCCTCGCAGGAATTAAGCCAGAGGCTCAAGCGGCAAAGGGGTATTGAATGAAAACCGATTACGCGCACACCCCCGTTATGCTTGATGAGACTCTCAGCCTTCTGGGACCGCGGGATAAAAACGAATTGATGGTAGACGCTAACGCCGGAGAAGGCGGGCACAGTTACGCCTTCCTTTCCGGCTTTTCAGATTTGAAATTAATCGCCGTGGATGCCGACAGCGATATAATTGCTATAGCCAAAGGCCGCCTTGAACAGTTTTTGAATCGTGTCCATTTTTACTGCGGATGGTCGCACGATTTTTTTGCCGATTACCCGTCGGAGATTAAAAGGCCTAATACAATTCTATTTGATCTAGGCATCAGCTCTTACCACTATAAAAATAGCGGTAAGGGCTTTACTTTTGAAAAAGACGAAGTTTTAGATATGCGCATCGATTCAACACATGGCGTGACCGCGGCGGAGCTGCTTGCGCGTCTTCCCGAACGTGAACTTGCCGACATGCTGTATAACAACGCGCAAGAGCGCTATTCGCGCAGAATCGCTTCATCCATTATTCAGCAGAGGCAAAAATCAACAATTACGACGACATCAGCTCTTGCTGATTTGGTTTATAGAGCTGTGCCTGCTTCTTACAGGCACGGTCAGATTCATCCTGCGACGAAGACCTTTCAGGCTCTTCGCATCGCGGTGAACGGAGAGCTATCACGGCTTCCATCGCTCCTTGAAGCTGCATTTAGGGTACTCGAGCCGGGGGGACGGCTCGGTGTGATATCGTTCCATTCATTGGAAGATCGTATTGTTAAAAATTTCTTCCGTACAATGAACAAGAACTGTATCTGTCCTGAAAATGCGCCGATTTGCAAATGTGAAGGGAGGCGCTCGGTCAATCTGCTTACTAAAAAAGGAGTAACACCGGCAAAAGACGAGATTGAGCGTAACCCTCCATCCAGAAGCGCGAGGCTTCGCGTCGCGGAAAAAATTTTAGACGGAGATGATAATGATTAAACGGTTTTTATTGCTTTACGTTTTAGTTTTATCAATTCCTGTCTGCCTTGGGTTTTTGGTGTGGCAGTCAAACAGGTACAAAGACCTTGCAAGAGAACTTGAGCGTCTGGAACAGACCCAGGCCGAATGGATCGAAAGCAATAAAAAGCTTATTGCCGGCATCGGCGAATATTCGTCTCCGCAGAGGATTGAAAATATCGCGAAGAGCGAACTTAATTTGCACAAGATACCGCCTGAGTATTTTCTTCAGGTAAAAATAACGGGAGGAAAGGGGCATGGATACTGACCTTTTGAGTATGGCCGAACTTTCAGGTTTACTGGAAGCGAACTATATTTCATTTGCGCCTAATAAAGGTTTTTCCTCAGTAGCTATTGATTCCCGCTCCGTAAAAGAAGGCGCTCTCTTTTTCGCCCTTGAAGGCGCAAATAACGATGGTCATGAATTTGTAAAAGCGGCATTTGCATCAGGCGCGAGGGGCGCCGTAGTATCATCCTCTAAAATTGAAAGTTTCGATTTAATAAATATAGCGGGCAAAATGGGAAAAGACCTGATTGCAGTTCCGAATACGTTAAAAGGCCTGCAGGATTCAGCGCGCGTTTACCTTGAAAAGTTTCCGAAACTTTTAAAAGCGGGAATTACGGGTTCATCGGGGAAAACAACCACAAAAGAAGTGGCTTCTTCCATTATTTCCTGCGAGAAAAAAACCGTTATGAATAAGGGAAACTTGAACTCGGATACAGGGCTTCCGCTTTCCGTCTTTGAAGTAAGAGCGCATCACGAAGTCGGAATATTTGAACTTGGTATGAACAGACCCGGAGAGATTTCTGAAATCGCGGATGTTTTAAAACCAAACATTGCTTTAGTCACAAACATCGGCACCGCCCACATCGAGTATTTCGGCAGCAAAGAAAAGATTGTTAACGAAAAAAAATGTATCTTTAAATATTTAAATAATAACGACATTGCGCTTATTCCCGGTTGCGACGAATACGCGGACGACCTTGCTGAAGGCGTCGCGTCGAGGATTAAATACTTCGGAGCGGACAGGTTTGAAGAATTTGAAGGAGCGCGAAGCCTTGGTTTGGACGGGACAGAAATTACATGGGCAGGCGAAAAAATCCGTTACGCTCTGCCGGGAAAACACAGTCTTGAGGACGCTTTTGCGGCAATCGCGATTGCGAAGGAAATACCTGTCAGCACCGGCGCGATTGTAGAAGGGCTTGAATCCGTAAAACCTCTTTTCGGCAGGCTTGAAATTCTAAACGGAAAACGCGCGACTGTAATCCGCGATTGTTATAACGCGAACCCCGAATCAACGGCAAGAAGCATTGAATTCTGCGATTCTCTTGAATGGCCCGGAAGAAAAATATACGTTGTTGCCGATATGCTTGAACTCGGCGATTGTTCGGCGCGGGAACATCAAAAGATAGGCTTCTTATTGTCTGTGTCCGGGGCAAGAAAAATATTTCTTTTCGGCAAAGAAGTTGAAGCCGCGGCCGCCTGCCTTGCGGATAACGGTAATAATTTTTTTCACGCGAATGATATTAATGAACTTTCCGCCGCTCTTGACGCATTTGTTAAAAACGGCGATCTTGTGCTGCTTAAAGGTTCGCGCGGCTGCGCCCTTGAAAGGTTAAGCGATATGTTAACGGGGGGTTGCTGATGTTTGTTGAGTTTTTTGATCTTTTATTCAGTTATTTTACTCCGTTCCGCATATTGGGTTATTTGACATTTCGCTCGGCCTTCGCGGCTCTTACTACGCTTTTAATTTGTTTTATCTTCGGCGGAAGGATTATTGAATTCCTGCGAAGGTTGAAGATAGGCCAGTCGGTGCGCGAAGACGGACCGCAGACGCATTTAAAGAAAACCGGAACGCCTACAATGGGAGGAATATTTATTATTCTTTCCGTTGTTATCGCAATGCTTTTCTGGGGAGATTTGCATAATATCGCCGTTTGGATTACGATGGGCGCGTTCCTTGCGTTCGGCATAATTGGTTTTGCAGATGATTATTTAAAAGTGGTCCGCCATAATTCGGCAGGGCTTCCGGCGTGGGCAAAACTGGCAGGGCAGTTTGCTATCGCGATAACTGTCGTTCTTATCATTTATTTTACAGGCGGCGATAATGTTACCGCGCTTTATATTCCTTTCTTTAAAGACCCTGTATTAGATTTGGGTTTTTGGTGGATTCCTTTCGCCGTTTTGCTTGTTGTGGGCGAATCAAACGCTGTAAATTTTTCAGACGGACTGGACGGGCTTTTAGCGGGTCTTTTAATTCTTGTGTTTATTACTCTTGCGATACTTACATATATTACGGGGCGCGTGGATTATTCAACATATTTAGGCATACCATATATTCCGCAAGCCGGAGAGCTTACAGTATTTTGCCTTGCCGCGGCAGGAGCTTGCGTAGGCTTTTTATGGTTTAACGCTCATCCTGCGGAAGTGTTTATGGGAGATGTCGGCAGTTTATCCCTCGGCGGGGTTATCGCCGTAGTATCGCTTATTTTGAAAAAGGAGATTTTAATTCTTGTTATCGGCGGAGTTTTTGTTCTTGAAATCGCTTCTGTTATCATTCAGGTTGCTTCGTTTAAATTGCGGAAGAAAAGAATTTTCAAAATGGCGCCGCTTCATCATCATTACGAGCTAATGGGATGGTCTGAAACAAAAACTGTTATTCGTTTTTGGATACTGGGCGGACTTTTCGCGATTATCGCGTTATCCACTTTAAAAATACAATAGGAAATGGAAATGTGTCAATTTGATGTAGAAAGAGCGCAGAGCCAAAACACAGTACACCTCTTTTATATATGCGTAATCCTTTTAACGGGATTAGGACTTGTTACGCTCTATTCCGCATCATATTCCTTCGCGGCGAGATTTTTTACGCATGGAAATTACTTCTTTATAAGACAGATTATTTTCGGCGCCGCCGGTATCGCGTTATTCATCATCTTTTCAAGAATATCGTTAAGATTTTTAAGAAAATGCATTCTCCCTCTTTTCTTCATTGCCGTTACGCTGTGCGTATTGACAATGGTTCCCGATATCGGAAGAGAACGCTACGGCGCTTCACGCTGGATAGAAATTGGTTCTTTCTCGTATCAGCCTTCGGAAATGGTTAAGTTTGTGCTTCCGCTTTATCTTGCGCATCTTCTTGATAAAAAATCGGATAATCTTGATAATTTTTATTCGGGCATTCTGCCGCCTGTTTTGGTTACGGGTCTTTTCTTCGCTCTTATTTATGTACAGAACAATTTTTCTACGGCAGTCTTTATTACATTTAACGCAATGGTAATTTTCTTTATTGCGGGGATGCGTTACAGGTATTTCTTCGCTGCTATCGCGATGATTGTTCCTATTTCAGCGTTGTTGGTATTTACAAAGGAGCACAGGGTAAGACGCCTTGTAAGTTTCCTAAGACCTGACTGGGACCCTATGGGAGCTGGTTTTCAGGTTCAGGCAAGCAGAGAAGCGATAATATCAAGCGGCTTTTGGGGAAAAGGAATAGGAGAGGGGACGCGAAAGGTCGCAAGCATACCGGAGATTCACTCAGATTTTATTTTCAGCGCGTATGTTGAAGAAACGGGTTTTATAGGCATTTTGTTATTCTTCGCGTTATTCGCAATTTTCGCCGTGCTTGGTTATAAAGCGGCGCTTGACAGCAAAACGGTGTTTGCAAGGCTGTTAGCGGCGGGATTAACTACAATGATTGTATCACAGGCTCTTTTAAATACAGCGGTAGTTTCCGGAGCGCTTCCTGCGACAGGTATTCCTCTTCCTTTCTTCTCCGCCGGCGGCTCTTCGTTAATTACAACCCTTATTTGCGCAGGGTTAATCGCGAATATTGCAAGGACAGGCGGCGTAACGCGAGGTTACGCGTCTGAATATAAAGTTATGGAGGCAGAGTATGAACGCTGATTATTATTATGCCTCCTCTGAAGATATGATAGAAAAAAAGAAATCTTCAGGCAAAATTGAGAAAGGGCTTAAAAAGCTCCTTGTAATCGCGGCGGTTATTTTCGCGGCGGAATTAATCTGGCTTTTCGGCATTTCGCCTTTTATTCCGTTTTCTACTATAGAGGTTCACGGTTTTTCAGGGTTAAGCAGGGAACAGGCGCTTTCAATTGCCGGCATTGATGACAGCTCATCATTTATTTCAACTAATATCGCCCTTGTTAAAGAAAAACTTTCGGCTAATATTCTTGTTGAATCCGCTGTCGTAATGAAGCGTTTCCCTGATAAATTATCGATCTATTTAAATCCGCGCCAGGCCGCCGCGGTTACATTGACGACGCTGAATTCAAAACAGGTTCCAATGTATATCGACAGGCACGGCGTGTTTTTCAAAATAGGCAAAGAAGGCGGTACGCAGGAAAAAACTGATATTCCAGTTCTTTCCGGAATAGAAAGCCCTATGCTTAACATGAGGCTTCCTGCCTCTCTTGTTCCGCTTGTCGGAAATCTGTCGCAAATCGCGGTGTCATCGCCTGAATTGTTATCTGCAATTTCAGAAATACGTATAGAAAGAAAAACATGGGACGGTTTTGAGCTTGTTCTTTTCCCTATTCACAGCAATGTAAGAGTAAGGATAGAGAATAATTTAACCGAAGATACTTTGCGTTATATGCTGCTTATGCTGAATGTTTTTGAAGGCGATGTTCAAAAGCCGCAGGAAATTGATTTTAGATCCACAATGGGTTCATATAAAATAGAGGAGCAATCCTGATGAATAGCAATGTAGTAGTATCATTAGATATTGGTTCCACATGTGTGCGTGTTATTGTCTGCGAACGTGACGCGAACGGAATTCTTAATATTGTTGGTGCAGGCGTACGCCCGTCGACAGGTTTGAGAAAAGGCGTTGTAGTCAACATTGAATCAACTCTGCACGCGATAGCTGCCGCGATTGAAGACGCCGAAATGATGAGCGGACTGGAAGTGACGGATTGCTGGACAGGAATCGGCGGAAATCATATCAATGGAATAAATTCGCGCGGAGTAGTGGGAGTAACAGGCAAGAAAAAAGACACAAGAGAAAGGGAAATAGGACAGGATGATATTGAAAGAGTAATAGAAGCCGCGAAAGCTGTTGTAATTCCTACAGACAGGCAGATACTCGAAGTTATACCGCAGAATTTTAAAGTTGATGATCAAAAAGGTATTCGCAACCCGATGGATATGATCGGCGTGCGCCTTGAATCAGAAGTGCACATCATTACATGCGCTGTTACAGGCGCCCAGAATTTAATCAAATGCGTAAACCGCGCTGGTTTTCGCGTGAATGAACTTATTCTTCAAACACTTGCGGCGGGACGCGCGGTGCTTACGCAGGAAGAAATGGATCTTGGCGTTGCGCTGATAGATCTTGGCGGCGGCACAACGGATGTTCTTGTTTATGTGGAAGGCACTCCGTTTTCAACATATACAATTCCCGCGGGCGGAACACAGGTAACGGGAGATATTTCCATCATAAAAAATATTTCTTTTGAGAACGCGGAAAAAATAAAGATCGACGCGGGCTGCTGCTGGGAAACCATGCTGGACGCGGATGAAACAGTTATTGTTCCGGGCGTGGGCGGAAGATCGCCGATGCTGATTCCAAGAACGCAGATACTTGGGATAATCAAACCAAGGATGGAAGAGATATTTAAACTTGTAAAACAGCACCTTGGTACTTTAACTCTTCCGCGTCCTCTTGGCGGCGGCGTTGTGCTGACAGGAGGCACTGCTCAGCTATCAGGCGTTGTTGAACTTGCGAACAACATTTTAAAACTGCCGGCAAGGCTTGGAAGTCCTATACCAACTCAGGATTTGGGCGGCCTTGCTGAAGAATACCGCGTTCCGGCATTCGCGACCGCTGTCGGTCTCGCGCTTGAAGGTGAAAGAAGATCGGCCTTGGATCCCGCGCAGAGAAGTTCTGAACTGAGGCAGGGAGATAAAAAGAGCGTCGCTCTTTTTGATAAATTTAAATCTTGGTTAAGAGAAGAATTCTTTTGATCTGATAAAAAAACGTCGTTTTTAAATCAGACAATTCTAATATATAAAACCGGGGGGGAATGTAAAGATGAATGTTTTAGCTGTATGTGAACACACAACAACAACAGAGAACGAGGTATCAAGGTTAAAACCGCAGGTGCTTCAATTTAAACCGCAGGAGATGATATGTCCGTCATCTCTCAAAGTAATCACGACGAACGAAAGCAGTCAGAAAAATCTGCGAAAGGATGTGCCGGCAATTATCAAAGTAATTTCAACAGGCGGCGGCGGCGGAAACGCTTTAAACCGAATGATCGACGCTGGTATGGCCGGAGTTGAGTTTATTGCAGTTAACACAGACATTCAGGATCTTAATAACAAGAGCAAGGCGGAAGTCAAGGTGCAGATCGGCGCGGAAGTTACAGGCGGGCGCGGAGCCGGCGGAAAACCTGAAAAGGGAGAAAGAGCGGCGCTTGAAGATCAGGTGGCGATCGCTGAAGCTCTTAAAGGCGCGGATATGGTTTTTGTAACAGCCGGAATGGGCGGCGGAACCGGAACAGGATCCGCTCCTGTTATCGCGAAGATCGCAAGACAGCTAGGCGCGCTTACGGTAGCCGTAGTTACAACTCCTTTCGATTTTGAAGGCCGCTATAAAATGAGGCTTGCCAATGAGGGAATTGAAAAACTCAGAGAAGAAGTTGACACTCTGATTGTTATCCCCAATGAACATTTATTCAAAATTGTTGACAGTAAGGACACTGTTAATAAAGCTTACCAGATAGCGGACGATGTGCTTTGCAGAGGCGTGCAGGGAATATCAGAACTTATTACCGAAACCGGTTTCCAGAACACCGATTTCGCCGATGTTGAAACAATCATGAAGGGTAAAGGAGACGCTCTCATGGGAATTGGTTTCGGCAAAGGCGAAAACCGTGCTATTGAAGCTGTTAATAAAGCAATTGATAACCCCCTTCTTGAAGATACAAGCATCGAAGGAGCTACAGGAGTGCTTATTAATATTTCCGGCCCCGAAGATATTACGATGGTAGAAATACAAAGCATTGTTAAATCAATAAAAGAAAAATGCGATCCTGAAGCGCATATTATCCAGGGACTTCGCATATCTTCCGAATATAATGATCAGATACAGATAACGGTAATCGCCACAGGTTTCGGACAGGACAAATACACGAGTAATCAAACAACTACCGTTAAAAACACAGAATCGGAATACATTGATTTTAATGAGTACGCGAAGATGGTAGAAAGGACAAAGAGACCTGAGTTTCACTCATATATCCCCCAGCGTGAATATGAAGATACATTGGATGTCCCTGCGGTAATAAGAAATCACAATTACTACATGGAAGAAAAGCCGGTGTTGGAAGCTGTGGAGAAATTTTAACTTGAAGAACTCTGAACTTCTTGCCAGATTTTGTTCGCGGCTTGTTGCGATAGAACGCCGTTCTGTGCTGACCAAAGAATGTTACCGCTTTGAAATAAAGAAATTCCTTGAATTTCTGGAAGATAAAAACATTCTGTTCAGCAGCGCAGATCAGGCAACGCTGACAGATTATATTATTATGCGTAACCAGGAACAGGGAATTGATACTCGTTCTGTCGCTAAAGCGGTATCCGCTCTTCGTTCATTTTACAGATTCGCGCAGGATGAGGGATTCGTGAATGAAAATCCGGCTTCCCGTCTTGAAAGTCCGAAAAGAAAAAATAAACTGCCTGAAGTATTGAACAAAAAAACGATAGAAGAACTTTTGGATTTAATAGACACGTCAACTCCGAACGGATGCCGCGACAGAAGCTTGTTTGAACTGATATATTCGGCAGGGCTTCGCGTTTCAGAAGCGTCCGCGTTAAATCTAAAAGATATTGACATAACAGGAGGAGTCGCAAGGGTAAAAGGCAAGGGCAGTAAAGAAAGGCTTGTGCTTTTCGGAGATGAGGCGTCAGCAAGGTTAAAGAAATATCTTGAAGAAGGCCGTCCTAAACTTGCGGGTACTGTAAACAAGAGTCCTGCGCTTTTTATAGGAAGAAACGGCAAGCGTCTTTCCAGAAAAGGCATCTGGAAAAATTACGCGAAAACAGCCATGCTTGCCGGAACTTCATCGCATATTCACACATTACGGCACAGTTTCGCGACTTCTCTTCTTGCCGGAGGCGCGGATCTAAGAACGGTGCAGGAATTATTAGGACATGCCGATCTTTCCACAACCCAGATTTATACTCATGTAGATACGGCAATTCTGCGTGAAAACCACCGCCGCTACCTTCCGCGGCTGTCGGCGGAGATGTGAGAAAGATATGAAGAAGTTTAAAGAATTTGTGATGGCTATTCTGATACTCGGCGCTGTAGGCTGTTTGATTTATTTTATATATCAAAGCACAAGCGCAAGAACAAGCAAAGAATTAGCCAAACGTATGGCGGAACTAAGCCCCCGCGGAGGACCGCCTGAAACAATAGACGCTCTCAGACAGGCAATAGCGTTATATGAAGATCAGATTGAAAGAAACGTAAGAGAAGGCGCGCAAACGGGAGTTTATTGGAAAATTCTGGCTACAAGGCTTGCGGACAGAAATATGCACAATGACGCGCTTGACGCTCTGGAAAGAGCGATTTATTTTAACACGGAAGACGCTACGCTTTATTATCTGACAGGAGTCTCTGCGGCTTCAGTAGCAAAATCGATCGTTGGCTTTTCCTCAGGCGATGAAAAGAAAAAAGAGCATTTTTACAAGCTAGCAGAAAACTCATATCTGCGCGCGCTGGAAATTGACATAACATATACAAGGCCGATGTACGGACTTGGAATATTATATGTTTTTGAACTTGATCGTCCGAAAGACGCGGTAGTTCATCTTGAACGATACCTTCAAATACAAACATCTGATGTGTCGGCAATGTTTGTTCTTGCAAGGGCGTTTTTCGCGATTGAAGAGTATAACCGGGCTATAGATTTGTATGACAGAATTGCTGACAGAACAAAAGATAAAAAACTAAGAGAAGACGCGCTGATTAACAGAGATATTATTCAGGGGATATTATATGAATGAACGCGGTTTGCTTGATTTAATCATTTCTCTTTTACCCAGTCTTAAAATAAAAGACAGGATTTATTTGCTGCAGGTGTTTAATAAAGAAGAAGATTTGTTTATACAGTCTAAAAGAGATATCGAAAATATTCTGGAACATGAAATAATTAATTTCTGGGATATAAGCGAGGTATTTGAAAAGGCGGGAAGTATTGATACAGTCTGCCGAACAAGATCAATTAACTGGGTATCGTATACCGAAGAACATTATCCGCCGCTGTTAAGGGAAATATACGATCCGCCTTCTGTGCTGTATTACAGAGGCATCCTTCCGAATCCTGAAAAATCAATTTTAGGGATGGTAGGAACAAGAAATCCAAGCCCTAGAGCAGCGGAACAGGCGTATAAAATCGCAGGCAACCTTTCCCGCGTAGGCATATCCGTAATTTCAGGTCTTGCGCTTGGAATCGACGCAATGTCCCACCGCGGAAGTCTTGTAGGCGGCGCGCCTGGATACGCTGTTTTAGGTTCAGGCCTTGATGAAATTTATCCTTCGATGAACAGACCTCTTGCGGCAAGAATTTTAGATTCAGGCGGCGCGATAATTTCGGAATATTCACCGGGAGTTAAGCCGTGCAAATGGAATTTTCCGGCGCGTAACAGGATTATATCAGGGTTTTCGCGCAGCGTTCTTGTCGTGGAAGCGCCGGAAAAATCGGGAGCTTTAATTACCGCTGGTTTTGCGCTTGAGCAGGGAAAGGATCTGTGGGTCGCGTCCTGCGGATTAGAACCGAACGCAAAATATGACAAAAGCGGCGCTTTGAAACTTGCGCAGGACGGCGCGGAAATTGTCAATTCCGCCAAAGATGTGCTTGATAAATGGAATATCGGAACAGACGCGAATTTGAATAGAGAAGGTCCAGCGTTTGGTGAAAACAGGGGAGATTTAATTTCCGCCGTTGCAGGTTTTTTAAAAATTGAATTATAAGGATGTGGTATGACAACTGAGAAAAAGGCAAAAAAGAGCCCGGCAAAAAAGAAAACAGCAAAACAGGAAAAGCAAATTCTTGTTATTGTGGAATCTCCGGGGAAAGTGAAAACAATCGAGAAATATCTGGGCCCGTCATATAATGTTAAAGCGTCGATGGGACATTTAATCGATCTTCCGAAATCAAGAACCGCGATAGATGTGGATCATAATTTCGAGCCTGAATATATTACCGTGCGCGGAAGAGCGAAAATTTTAAAAGAGCTCCAGACCGACGCTAAAAAATCGGGTAAAGTGCTTCTTGCATGCGATAATGACCGCGAAGGCGAGGCGATCGCGTGGCATCTCAGGAACGCCATTATCGCGAAAACGGATAAAGTGCCTATTGAAAGAATCAGTTTTAATGAAATTACTCCGCAGGCGGTTAATGACGCTGTTGTTAATCCGCGCGGCATAGACGAAGCAAAAGTATCCGCGCAAAAAGCGCGCCGCGTTTTGGACAGATTGGTAGGGTATAATCTTTCGCCGCTATTGTGGAAGAAAGTAAAGAACGGTCTTTCCGCAGGACGCGTGCAGTCAGTTGCTCTGCGTTTGATCTGCGAGCGTGAAAAAGAAGTGGACAGTTTTATTCCCGAAGAATACTGGACATTGGAGGCGGATTTTAAAGCCGGAAAAACAATTTATACAGCTCAGCTTGTGCTTTGGAATAACAGTAAACTGGATCTTAAAAACGAAGCCGAAGTAAAAACGATTATAGAAAAAATTCAAAATAATGAATGTATTGTCTCTGATGTCCGCGATACAGATAAAACAATCAGGCCGAAAGCTCCGTTTACAACATCACAGATGCAGCAAACGGCCGCTAACCGGCTTGGTTTTACATCGCGAAAGACGATGCAAGTTGCGCAGCAGCTCTATGAAGGCGTAAGTATCGGCGCGTCAAGGGTTGGTCTTATAACCTACATGCGCACTGACAGCGTTCGTATTTCCAATACCGCTTTGGAAGATGTGCGCGCATGGCTTTCCAAAAATTATCCTAACGAACTTCCGGCAAAACCCGCTGAATATACGGTCGGTAAAAACGCGCAGGACGCGCATGAAGCGATAAGACCAACTTACACCGAATATACCCCCGATTCAATCAAAGAATACCTTTCAAAAGATCAACTGCGCCTTTATACAATCATCTGGGAAAGATTTGTTTCAAGTCAGATGAATAACGCAAAAAGCAGAACAGTCAGCGTAGATATTAAAGTTGTTGCAGGAAGCGAAGAAGGTATTTTTCGTGTCAGCGGCACAAAGCTTCTAGAAAAAGGTTTTTATAGGGTTATTAAACTCCTTTCCTCCAAAGAAGAATCGGGAGGTTCGTGTCCGACATTAAAGACAGGCGATAAAGTAAATGTGGAAAAGTTCAGAAGCGAACAGCATTTTACCCAGGGACCCGCGCGTTTCACGGACGCTTCGATTGTACGCACTCTGGAAGAAAAAGGCATAGGCCGCCCTTCAACTTACGCGTCAATTATTTCAGTTTTGCTGGATCGCTACTATGTTACGCGATCTAACAAGCAGCTTGTGCCTACAATTCTCGGCAAATTGATTTTTGATGTGCTTGTTGAGCATTTTCCGCTTTATGTAGACGCGGATTTTACGGCTTCCATGGAAACAAAGTTGGACGAAGTTGAAGAAAACAAAGTTAGCTGGCCTGAAATGATCAGAGAATTCTGGGCTCCTTTCAAGGCGACTGTAGATGATGTAAGCAAAACAATTGAATCCTATAAAGGAACTCTGGATGAAAAAACAGATTTTGTCTGTGAAAAATGCGGTAAACCGCTTCTTAAAAAATTAGGACGTTTCGGATTCTTTCTTGCCTGCTCCGGATTTCCGGAATGCAGGAACACAAAATCAATACCGCTTGCAAAATGCCCGAAGTGCTCAGGCGATGTGGTTGCAAGAAAAACAAAGGGCAGGGGAAAAGAATTTTACGGCTGTACAAATTATCCTGACTGCGATTTTATTTCCCACTTTAAACCGATAAAGCAGGATTGCCCGAAGTGCGGATTTTTTATGGTTGAAAAATACGACAAGAAAAATGGAGCTCACAAAGTGTGTATAAATCCTGAATGTGATTATCTGCACGCGGTGGACGAGGAATAAAGGGATTAAATAATGACTATCATTCATGAATATTTGCAATACCTCCAGTCTGTAAGAGGCGTTTCCGTAAGAACCGTGGAAGCGTACAACAACGATATTATGCATTACGCGAATTACTGCGAAAATCACGGAATCAATTTAAAAAAAGCGGAACCTTACGAGGTTCAAAAGTTTATCGCAGACCTTTCCGCGGAAAGCATGGCAGCGACAAGTGTGAACAGGTATCTTTCATCAATCCGCGGTTTTTACAGATGGATGGTTCGCAACAATAAAAGAACCGATAACCCCTGCGCGTCTTTGAGAAATATTAAAACGCCCGTTAAGCTGCCTTCCGTTCTATGGGAAGATGAAATGGCGGATTTCGCGGCGCTTCCTGATTCGGCGGGGATTTTATGGCCGGAAAGAGATAAAGCTCTTATTATGGCGATATATTCGGCGGGATTGCGCATTTCAGAAGTTGTATCGCTTTCTATTGCGGACTTGTCGCAGGATTTGGATGAAGCGAAAATTACCGGCAAAGGCGGAAAGCAGCGCTTTGTGTTTTTCTCGGACGAAGCAATTGCCGCGATTGTGGAATATCTTCCGCAGAGGGAAGCCCGCCTGAAGATGGCAGGCATAGACGGAAGAAAAAGCGCTCTGTTTATAAACAGGAAAGGACAGAGCATATCGGTTCCGGGGGTAAGGTGGATAATTTCGCGTTATGCGCAGCAATCGGGGCTGGGGAAAAGCATTCATCCGCATTCGCTGCGCCACAGTTTCGCGACTCATCTTGTAAACTCAGGATGTGATGTGCGTATTGTGCAGGAAATGCTCGGACATTCAAGTATTTCCACTACGCAGCGCTATACTCATGTAAACTTGGAAAATTTAAAGAAAACTTATGCGGCCTCGCATCCGCATAGCAGAGCTATCGGAGGAAAACAGCGTGAAAGAAAGAATTAGAAGCACAACTGTAATTGCCGTGCGCAAAGACGGTAAAGTCGCGATGGCAGGCGACGGACAGGTAACAATGGGAAATACCGTTATGAAAAATAACGCCCGTAAAGTGCGCCGCCTTATGGACGGCAAAGTCCTTTGCGGTTTTGCAGGAGCTACCGCGGACGCTTTTACGCTTTTTGACCGCTTCGAAGAAAAATTGAAAGAATTTTCAGGCGACCTTGCAAGAGCGGCTGTTGAACTTGCGAAAGACTGGCGGATGGATCGCACTCTCAGGCGCCTTGAAGCGCTTTTGTTAGTGGCTGATAAAGATAAAACATTGTTGATCTCGGGCACAGGAGACGTAATTGAACCTGCGGATAACGCGCTTTCGATCGGCTCAGGAGGAAATTACGCCTATGCTGCGGCGCTGGCGTACCTGGAAGGAAGCAGTTTTTCCGCTTCTGAAATAGCGGAAAAGAGTTTAAAAATTGCAGGTAACATCTGCATTTATACGAATATGCAAATAACATTGGAGGAACTGCAGTAATGGAAGACAAAAAATTAACAAGCGAAAGAATTGAGTATACTCCAAGACAAATTGTGGCGGAATTGGACAAGTATATTGTCGGACAGAAAAACGCTAAAAGAGCCGTAGCGGTGGCGCTTAGAAACCGCATAAGGCGCCTTAAACTCGATCCTGAAATTCGCGAAGATATCGCGCCCAAGAATATACTCATGATAGGACCCACAGGCGTAGGTAAAACAGAAATCGCGCGGCGTCTTGCGAAACTCGCGGGCTCTCCTTTTATAAAAGTAGAAGCTACTAAATACACAGAAGTCGGTTATGTGGGAAGAGATGTCGAATCCATGGTGCGCGATTTGATGGCTGCCGGTTTTCAAATGGTAAAGCAGGAGATGCAGGAAGCGGTCATTCAGGAAGCTGAAAAACGCGCTGAAGAAGCTCTTTTGGATTTATTACTTCCAACCAACACTAAAAAACAAAAAGACAAGAAACCAAAACCGGGTCCTGTCATGCGGCCGATGGGTACTTTTGCGATAAATCCGGAAAATTCAAACAGCAGTATAATAGCAACTACGCTGCAGCTGGGTTTTCCTGTTTTGAATAAAAACGATGAAATTAACGCGGATGAAGCGAAAGATGACGCGCAGGCGCAGGATATTAATATTTCCGGCGAAGATATTTCTTCATCTGAAGCGAAAGACAGCGAAGACGACAAGTTTAAAGCGACAAGAGAAAAATTGAGAGTAATGCTTCGCGAAGGAAAACTGAACGACAGAACTGTTGAGCTTATGGTAGGGCAAAGCCCGTCGTTCCCGTCATTTGAAATGATGGGCGGCAGCATGGAAGATCTGGAAGCGAGTATTTCCGGGATTGCCGGAATGTTGTCGGGGGGGCAAAAGAAAAAGGTTGTCACTGTCCCGCGCGCAATGGAAATCCTTAAAGCCGAAGAAGCGGAAAAACTTGTAGATCGCGACAAAGTAACCGATGAGGCAAGGCAGCGCGTGGAAGAAACAGGAATTATTTTCATAGATGAAATTGATAAAATTGCCGTTAAAGGCGACAGGGGAGGAGGTCCCGATGTTTCGCGCGAAGGCGTCCAGAGGGACATTCTTCCGATCGTTGAAGGCGCGACAGTAAATACAAAATGGGGGCCTGTCAACACAGATCATGTGCTTTTTATCGCCGCGGGCGCTTTCAATGTAAGCAAACCTTCGGATTTAATCCCCGAATTGCAGGGGCGTTTTCCTCTTCGCGTAGAACTCGACTCTCTCGGCAAGGATGATTTCCTGCGTATCCTTACAGAGCCTAAAAACGCTCTTATTAAGCAGTACACAGAGCTTCTTGGAACCGAAAATGTTAAATTGGTTTTCGCCTCTGAAGCGATTGAACGCCTTGCCGCTCTTGCCGCTGAGGTGAACACAAAACTGGAAAATATCGGGGCAAGGCGGCTTCATACCATAATGGAGACCCTGCTGGAGGAATTGTCGTTCGAGGCGTCCGATATTGCCCCGGCTGACATCGATATAACCGTGGATTATGTCAACCAAAAACTGGCTGATGTGGTAAAGGATCAGGATTTAGGCAGATATATTCTATAGATTAGCTATTAAAGTGTGATTTAGCATTTGCCGAAATTTGAAGAGGGAGGAAGTTTTAAATGAATACTTTCGCAAGAACAATAGATTTGCTTCACCGCGCGATGGACGTAAACACCGTCCGCCGCTCTGTTATAGCAAATAACCTGGCAAATGCCGATGTGCCCAACTTCAAACGCTCGGTTGTCAATTTTGAAAGTGAGCTGAAAAAAGCTCTTGAGTCGGAAAATAAAAAACCGGCTCTGGAATTGACCATGTCTCACTCGAATCACTTTCCAAATTACAAGGAAAGTGACTACCGCGATGTGCAAATTCGCAGGGTTTTGGATTACACAAGCTCGTATAACAACAACGGGAACAATGTAGATCCGGAACAGGAATTTATGCTTGCCACGGAAAACCAGATGAGCTATACGCTTTACGCTCAGGCTGCGGCATTTGAATTTAGTCAGATTAACTCCGTTTTAAGAGGATAAGGAAGGAATAAATGGGAATATACAGTTCGATTAATATAGCGGCCACAGGTTTAACGGCGAATAGAATGAGGCTCGACGTAATTGCAGATAACATGGCGAATGTTAACACGACAAGGACGACTGAAGGCGGCGCTTTTAAACGCAGCCGCGTAATCATGCGCCCTGTGTCGGAAGGACCGTTCTGGAGATCGCCATTCCTTCCTGATTCCCTTGATTCGGGAATCGGAAAAGGAGTGCGCGTTGTTGAAGTTCAAAAAGATCGTTCAACAGAACCGCGTTATGTTTACGATCCTACTCACCCGGACGCCATTTTGTCAGGCCCGAGGGAAGGATATGTAGAGATGCCGAATGTTGACGTTGTAACTGAAATGACAGACATGATTTCAGCGTCAAGGTCTTACGAAGCCAACGCGGCAATCATCGAAGGATCCAAAATGATGTTCCAGCGTGCATTGGATATTGGCGCCAGATAAAATAATTTTTAGGTGATGGGAGGGTTTTATGCAGATTTTTAATAATAACGCTTTTGTAACTTCCGCCGCGGTGAAGGATTACGCGGCACAAATGAAACTTGCGCACGCAAGGCACATGCTGCCGCCCGACAGTCCGTATTCAGGAAGCGGTGAAAATATCCTTAGATTGAGGGACACAACGGGAGCCGGCGCCGTAACAAGAGCGGGCGTTTTTGAAGACGCTATGCTGCAGGCGCTTGATAAAGTATCAGGCGCGCAGATGAACGCAAGCGAAATGCAAAAACAGGCGATTATTAACCCTGATACGGTTGATATTCATGATATAACAATTGCCCAGGCAGAAGCGAGCATGTCGCTTTCAATTACGCGTAACATCCTAAGCAGGCTTGTTCAGGGCTGGAGAGATTTGATTAATACTAGGTAATATTATATTTGGGGAGGGGACATGAACGAATTCTTTAAAAAACTTTTTACAAAAGTTACATCACTGTGGGCCAACTGGTCCATGCAGCAGCGGATTATCGCCGGCGCGATTGTCGTTGTAATCATCGGGGCAATCATAGCAATGTTCCGCGTTACGGCGACACCTGTGCTTACGCCTGTATACGACAGGCCAATTACAGACGTTGTAATGCTGGACAGGATTGTGCTGCGCCTTAATCAGGAAGATGTAAAAGCTACAGTTACGCCTGACGGCATTGTTCGCGTAGCGGACGAAATGACAGCGCGTAAAATGAGGGTAATTCTTATCCGCGAAAATCTTCTGCCTTCAGGGATTGACCCGTGGCAGATCTTCGACAAGGAAAGATGGACAATTACCGACATGGAACGCAACATCAATTTCCAAAGAGCGCAGGAAAGGATGATAGCGGATCATATCAGGGCGATTGAAGGCGTAGACAATGTTGAATTAAGAGTTGTCTGGCCTACAAGACAGCTTTTTATATCCGATCAAAATCCAAGAAGCGCAAGCGTAACGATTATTCCCACTCCGGGAAGCGATATTACCCAAAACCGCGCAAAGATTGAAGGCATCCAAAAGATTCTTCAGTTTGCGATTGAAGGGCTTCAGGGTGAAAATATTGCGATAACGGATCATACAGGTTTGCTGCTGAACGATTTTGAAGGAATGGCCGCGATAGACAGACAAGGGCTTATTGAACGTGAAAATAAATTTATTAAAACAATGGAATCCCATTACCGCGGCGTAATACTTTCTTCGATTCAACAAACATTTTCACGGGATCGCGTAAGAGATCTTAATATCAAAATTGATATGGATATGTCAAAGAAAACTGTTGATACAAAAGAAAGTTTCCCCGTTACGATAAAACCAAGAACTCCGGGACTTTCCTACGACGATTCAATTATCCGCGAATCGCTTCTTCTTTCGGAATCTGTTTCCGAAACAACATGGAGAGGTTCAGGATTAAATCCTGAAGGTCCCGCAGGAAGAGAAGGGCAGACGCCTCCTGCTTTCAGGGACATGGATAATCTTTACGGTGAAATGACCCAGAAAACAAGGACTCATAATGAAGAAATCAATCAGCATCAGATTCATGAAGAAAGAAGTCCGCAGATCGATCGCGTAACAGTTTCTGTCAACATTGACGGCGTCTGGAAACGGAAATTCGATTCAAAAGGAAACCCAATAATGCTGCCTGAAGGAACCATCGACAGGGAATATACTCCTGTTTCTCCCGAAGACTTGGCTAAGGTTCAGGCTCTTATCCGCGACGCGATTGCCTATAATTCAGCAAGAGGCGATTCCGTAACCGTTCACAACATTGCTTTCGATCGCTCCGCTGAGTTCGGCGAAGAAGACGCCGCGTATTTCAAGAGGAAACAAACACAGACAGCGATAATAATAATTATCGCCGGTTTGACATTAATGTTGTTTGGATTTATGCTGTTTAGAATGATCTCCCGCGAGATGGAGAGACGCAAAAGGCTTGCGGAAGAAGAAAGAGCGCGCAGAGAACAAATGCTGCGTGAAAGCGCGATGGCCGAAGCGGAACAGGAAGGCGAAGACGTTTCCATTTCAATGGAAGAGCGTTCGAGGATGCAGTTGATGGAAAGCGCTATCAATTTGGCGAAGGAGCATCCGGAAGATGCCGCCCAGCTCATCAGAACCTGGTTATTGGAGGAATAATAATGAAACGTCGTTTCATTTTCGATTTAATTATCCGGCCGATAGCCGGATTATATTGAGGTTATAAATGGCAAAATCATTAACGCCCGGCGCCGCGGCAGCAGGCTCCAAGAAAAAAGGCGTAAAAGAATATTCAGGGCGCCAAAAGGCAGCCATATTTTTAGTAACAATCGGCTCGGAAATTTCTTCGGAGATTTTCAAGTATCTGCGCGAAGACGAGATTGAGACTCTCACTTTCGAAATAGCGCGTTTGGAAACAATCGACTCCGAACAGAAAGACGCCATCCTGCAGGAATTCCAGGAACTGATGATGGCGAATCAGTTTATATCAACAGGCGGTATCGACTACGCAAGAGAGCTTTTGGAAAAATCTTTGGGAAGCCAGAAGGCAATCGACATAATCAACCGTTTAACATCAAGCCTTCAGGTTCGTCCGTTTGACTTTATAAGAAGAACAGACCCGGCGCACCTTTTAAACTTTATCCAGCAGGAACATCCGCAGACAATTGCGCTTATTCTCGCGTACCTGGAGCCTAACAAAGCGTCCATCATTCTGCAGAATCTTCCGCACGAAGTGCAGAGCGATGTCGCGAGGCGTATCGCTACAATGGACAGAACATCTCCTGAAGTATTGCGCGAAGTTGAACGCGTTCTTGAAAAGAAACTGTCGTCGCTGTCAAGCGAAGACTACACGGCAGCGGGCGGCGTTGAAAGCATCGTAGAAATTCTCAACCTTGTAGATCGCGCGTCTGAAAAACAGATTATCGAAGCTTTGGAAGACGAAGATCCGGAACTTGCAGAAGAGATCAAGAAGAGAATGTTCGTATTCGAAGACATCGTTATGCTGGACGACCGCGCTATCCAAAAGGTTATGCGCGAAGTCGACTCGCAGGAACTTGCGAAAGCTCTCAAGTCTGTTGACAACGAAGTTCAGGATAAAATATTCAAGAACATGTCAAAACGCGCGGCGAGCATGCTCAAGGAAGACATGGAATACATGGGTCCTGTACGCTTAAAAGACGTAGAAGAAGCGCAGCAAAAAATCGTTTCGATTATCAGGCATCTTGAAGATACAGGCGAAATCGTTGTTGCAAGAGCGGGCGAAGACGAATTGGTCGTCTAAAATATGTTTCAATTTGAGGGTAACTTATGTTAAAAGCTGTTTTTAGACCAGGTGAATTGTCTACTATAAAAGAAAAAGTGCTTATAGATTCACCAACTTCTTTCTCGGAGCTTGCGCATTATGCTCCTGTTGAGGAACTTGAAGAAGAGATGGGCAGTATTGAAGAATACACAGGCCCTTCGGCAGATGATCTTCGCCGTGAAGCTGAAATGTTCAAGTCTCAATGGGATGAAGAAAAAACCAGAATGATCGAAAACGCCAAGTCTGAAGCAGAAAACATTGTTCAACAAGCGCGGCAGGCGGCTTTCGCGGAAGTTAAACGGCAGACAGATGAAGCTCAAGTGATGAAACAGGAAGCCGTTGAAGAAGCGGAAAGAATTATTGCCCAGGCTCAGATTAAAGTAAAAGAACTTGAAATTGAAATAAGACAGACTTTGGAAAACGAGAAAAAGGAAGCGAGAGATAAGGGAAAAACAGAAGGAAAAGATGAAGGATACGCCGACGGAAAAGCCGAAGTTGACCGCCTGATTCAAAGAACGCAGGTTGTGCTTGAGCGCGCGCAGGACAAGAGAGCAGACATTTTAAAGGAAACAGAAAAAGAAATTGTCAATCTTGTCCTATTAATAGCGCGTAAGGTTATAAAGGTTATTTCTGAAAATCAACGTAACATAATTATCGCCAATGTAATTGAAGCTCTTCGAAAGGTAAAAGCAAAAGGCAATATTTTAATAAAGGTTAACCTTGCGGACCTTCAGCTTGCGACAGAACACAAACAGAGTTTTATAAGCATGATGGAAGGAGCAAAGTCAATCAATATTGTGGAAGACAGTTCTGTGGATCAGGGCGGCTGCATTATCGAAACAGATTTCGGCGAAATTGACGCGCGTATCGCAAGCCAGCTCGCTGAACTTGAAAACAGAATCCTTGAAATATCTCCTGTTAACCCGAATGATAAGGGTAATACCCCTGTTCCAGTAATCAGAACAGCGAGCCTTAATAACGAGCTTGCGGCATCTAACGCAATGATGGACGCGCTTGATTCAGCGTCAAAATATGACACGCCTCCTGAAACCAATTCAAGAGCCGCAGAGCCTGAACCGGAAGAAGAAGAGCTTTCTGCCGGAGCGAGCGCGGCTCTTACAGCGTCCGCCGCGTTAGCCGCTCTTGCGACAATGGCGACAAAAGGTAAAAGAGAAGTAGACAAGCAAATTACAGGAAAGCTGGATGAAATGACCAGAAGAAAAAGCGATCAAACATAAAAGGCCTTAAAGGCTGCATGGAGAGGGAGGGCTTCATGGAAACATGCGTATTAGAAACATCGATATTTGAAAAATATCTTAACACCACAGAAAAAACAGATCCTATAAAATGTGTCGGCAAAGTTACAAAAGTGCAGGGGTTATTAATAGAAAGCCGCGGCCCCCAGGCAATTATTGGAGAGATTTGCAGAATAATAGCTCCAAAGGGAAGAGGTAACATACGCGCCGAAGTTGTCGGGCTTAAAAATGAAACTGTCCAGCTTATGGCTTATGAAGAAACAGACGGCATTGAAGTGGGAGACAGAGTTATCGGTTTAGGAACGCGTCTTGAAGTGCCTGTTTCCTTTAATCTTTTAGGCCGCGTTCTTGACGCGTTTGGAAATCCGATAGACGATAAAGGAAGCGTCGCGTCTTCATGCATGTATCCGGCTCTCGCAAGTCCTCCGAATCCATTAAAAAGGCGGCGCGTAACAGAGCGCATAACAACAGGCGTCCGCGCGATAGACGGCCTTCTTGCGATAGGGAAAGGACAGCGTCTTGGCATCTTTTCAGGCTCAGGAGTCGGCAAGTCCACACTTCTCGGTATGATTGCGCGTAACACAAGCGCGGATATTAATGTTGTAGCGCTTATAGGAGAGCGCGGGCGGGAAGTAAACGACTTTATAGAAAAAGATCTCGGCAAGGAAGGGCTTTCGCGCAGCGTGCTTGTTGTAACTCCTTCCAATTCATCGCCTCTTGCCCGTCTTCGAGGAGCGTATGTAGCTACAGCTATTGCGGAATTTTTCAGAGATCAGGGAAAAGATGTAATGCTGTTGTTTGATTCAATAACGCGCTTTGCCCGCGCTATGAGAGAAATAGGGCTTGCTACAGGCGAACCTCCCGCGCAAAGAGGGTATCCTCCAAGCATGTTTGACCAGATGCCAAAACTTTTGGAAAGATCCGGCACTTCGGACAAGGGAAGCATCACGGGTTTTTATACGGTTCTTGTGGACGGGGACGACATGGACGAGCCTGTAGCGGATACCGCCCGCGGCATATTAGACGGTCATATTGTTTTATCGAGGGATCTCGCTCATGCAAACCATTATCCCGCGATTGATGTGCTTTCAAGCATTTCACGTCTTGCTCCTACTGTTTGCGGCCCTGCCACAAAAGAAGCCGCCGGTATTATCCGCGAAAATATGGCGGCATATTCGCGTATTGAGGATCTTCTCAATGTAGGAGCGTATCATCACGGCTCTGATCCTCAGACAGACGAAGCGATCGCAATGCATAACCCAATTGAAAAATTTCTCGTTCAGGCTGTAGACGAACCTGTCTCGCTTGAAGATACTCTAGCCGGATTATCGGTAATAACAAATATTAATATTCCGCCCGAAGAAATGACGGATACCAATATTAAACTTGCGGGAATTACTCAGTCTGCGCGCAAAGAAAAAATTATTCCGCAAGGAGTAATACCCGCTCCTGTACAGGATTCAAAAATGGCGCTTAACAGCGTTGCGGCGCTTTTTTCTTCAATACCGCAGGGGTTAAACGCTGTAGATGAAGGCATTTTATGAGAAGATTTGCGTTTAACCTTGAAAAAATTCTACAGATTAGAAAATTCAAAGAAGAAGAATGTAAGCTGGCTCTGGGGCAAGCGATTAGCGCTCTTAATAAAATAGAAAGTGAAATAAATATAACCGCATTAATGAAACATAAAGCTGTAAGCGAGCGGTTCAAAGATCCGCAGGCTACGCAAACATGGGACATTTACATTCTTCGCCTGGATCAGGAAGCTGAAAAACTTGCGGAACAGGCCGCGAGGGCGGAACTTGTTGTTGAAGAGAAAAGAGCTGTCTATCTTGAAGCTTCCAAAGATTTAAAAGCGATAGAAAAACTTAAAGAAAAACAGGAAAAAGCGTACCGCAAAGAGATGATTGACACGCAAATGAATGAAGTGGATGACATAACGGCGGCAAGGCAGATAATAATGCAGGATTAACTTTCGCAGAAGAAACGGAGCGGATTAAAATGAAAAAGATAATAATTATATTTCTTGTATTGACAGTATTCTCCTGTACGAATACTTCAGTTGATTACGGAGAACTCGGAAAGGGAACAGATCAGGTTCCGCTTGCAAGCCGCGCGTTATCTGGTTATCTTCCGAACGGACTTAAGTATTACATTTTAGAAAACTCTCTTCCGCAGAACCGCGCGCATCTTGCGTTAATTGTAAACGCTGGCTCGGTTCTTGAAAATGATGAAGAGAGAGGTTTCGCTCATTTTGTTGAGCATTTGGCTTTTAACGATACCGCAAGATTCCCGTCGCTGGAACTTATCGAATATCTGCGTTCAATGGGAATGCGTTTCGGAGCGGATGCCAACGCGCATACTTCATATGATGAGACAGTATATCATTTTGATATTCCTGTAGAGAATATAAACGGCGTAAAAAGAATTCCTGATAGAGCTCTCGCGATTCTTGATGACTGGACTTACGCGGTAAGTTTTAAAGAAGAGGATGTAAAAAACGAAAGCCGCGTTGTTCTTGAAGAAATGCGTTCCAGATTAGGCGCAATGGACAGGGTTAGAAAAATAACTCTTCCGATTCTTTTTAAAGGAAGCGCGTTCGCGGATCGTAATCCCATAGGGTTGGAGCATATAATTGAAAACGCTGAATCGGATCAATTAAGAGCTTTTTATGATCGCTGGTATACAAGCGATAATATGGCTCTCGTTTTTGTCGGAGATTTTGACGGGAAGGCATTGGAGGCGGAGCTTGCGGAGCATTTTAACATGAGCGCGTCTCTTGAAAGCGTAAACCGTCCGCGCCATGAACTTCCGCCGCCGGGAAAAGGCAATTTTCACGTTGAGATAATAACGGATCCGGAACTTACCGCAGCCGGTTTTTTAATCTATTATAAGCAGAAAAAAAGCGAACAGAGAGGAACAATTAATTACTACCGCGAATCCGTGATTAATTATTTAATTGATAAAATGCTTTCAATGCGTTTTGAAGAAGCGGAACTGGATCCAAATTCTTCGGCTAACGGCGCATGGGGCGGGATATGGAGATGGTCAGAGAATTCGCGTTTCTATTCAATGGGTACTTCGCCCAAAACCGGAAAAGCCGAAGAAGCTTTAACGGAACTTCTTCTTGAAAAAGAAGCTGTGCGCAGGTTCGGCTTTACGCAGAGCGAACTTGATCGCGCAAAATTAAGTCTTGTTTCATATTTGGAAAAAATGTTATCGGAAAAGGACAGAACAGAATCGCGCACTTTTATACACGGATTTACAAATCATTTCCTTTACGGCGAGGATATGTCCGACATTGAATGGGAAGTTAACGCCGTTAATATTATGCTTCCCGGAATTGGTTTAAAAGAAATAACAAAGAAAACAAGAACATATTTTTCATACAATGATATCAACGTATTTTTAATCGCGCCACAGGCTGAAGCGGACAGTCTTCCGCAGGCGGAACGGATAAAGGCGATTTTTAACGAAACAGGCAAAGCGAAAATTACTCCTAGAAAAGATGAATCTGTTTCAGGCGATTTAATAAATAAAATTCCGTCTAAAGGGGAAATAAAATCAGAAAATATTAATTTGGAAACAAACGCGAGTATTATTATCCTGTCTAACGGAGCAAAGCTAATTTTAAAAGAAACAGAAAACAGAAATAATGAAATTATTTTATACGCAATTGCAAACGGAGGCAGCGCGAACGCCTCAGAAGAAACAATCGTTTCCGCAGGATTGCTTTCGGAAATGCTCAATGTTTCAGGAATCGGCCAGTATTCAAAGACGGAACTGATTAATAAACTCGCAGGCAAACAGGTATCTTTTTCTTTCTGGTTATCAAATTACTACCGAGGTTTTCAGGGAGCGTCTACAACGCAGGATATAAAAACGCTTTTTGAAATGATACACCTTTTCTTTGCGGAGCCGGGACTGGATGAAAGAGCCGTTTCCGCCATGGTAGATCAATATAAAACAAACCTTGCGCATATGGATGAAGATCCGCAGAATGTTTTCTCGCGTGAACTAACAAGGCTTATAAACAACAACCATCCGCTTTTTATGCCGCTGGAATTATCAGATATAGATAAAGTTTCAATACAACAGGCGGATGATTTTTTAAGTTTGTGCGTTAATCCGCAGGATTATACATTTATATTTACAGGTAATTTTAATCCGGACACAATAAAAGAATTATCTGAAATATATATCGCGTCGTTACCGGAAAACAAATCAATGAATGTCTGGAAAAATCCCGGAGTCAGCCGTCCGTCCCCAGGCAGAAGAACAATTTATAAAGGACAAGATAAAAGATGTTTTGTCTATCTTGGCTGGTTTTCGCAGGGACCTTCTGCTTTTAATGAGCAGAGAAATCAAGTTTCGGCTGTTTTATCGGAATACCTTGATATTGTTTTAACAGATGAAATACGCGAGAAACTCGGAGGCGTATATTCAATTTCGGCAGGATCTTCTGTATCTGTTATTCCAACAGGAGAGGCGAGACTTAGCGTTTATTTTGTATGCGACCCTGCAAGAGCAGATGAATTAATTACAGCTGTTAAAAATACAATTTCTGATATTAGAATAAAACCTGTAAACATTAATACTTTTAATAAATCAAAGGAAGCGCTTTTAATGGAACATGAAAAATCGCTTCAAAGGAACCTGCATATAGCGCAAAGCTACGCTAACTCATCTGTTCTTTATAACACGCCTTTAAACAGGTTAAATCTAAGGCCTAGCGCGGTAAGAGCGGTTACAACTCAGGATATACAATCGCTTTGCGGGCAAATAATGGCTTCTGGAGCTGTGGAATTGGTTTTAATGCCTGCAAATGATTGACATTTATGATTTTTATTAATAAATTGAAGCCTGAGGAATATTAATGCTAAAAAAATTATTTACTTTTTATATGTTTTTCATTACTGGAATCTTTTTCGCGGTTCCGTTTGCTCTAAATGCTCAAACGCACAGTTCTGTTAATTTAGAAAATCAGGTTTATTACATTCTTGAACAGGCGGAAATCAGAGGTTTGATCTCTCCATTATCGGGCTCCAGACCCTATACGCAAAGTATTGTAATAAGAAAAATAAATGAAATATTAAATGCCGGCGGTTCTAAAAGGCTGAGTGAAACCGAGCAAGACATTTTAAATCAATATTTGGAAACATTTTCAAAACCAAAACCGGGCATTGACTGGCAAAAGGGAAATTACAGCCTGCAGACAAATATTGGCGCGGATGAAATTCCGATTTCAGCAAACATAGGAGTATCCGCCGACATTGAAGGTTCCGCCGGTTTTTATCCGGGTAATAATTATTTTGGAACTGAAATCTGGTTATGCCTGCTTGTAAACGGAGATATTGGCAATAATTTTTCTTATGAATTTAATTTTTGGGCCGGTCTTGTAAGAGCGCCTCGGTTATATCTTGGCAAATATAATACTTATTATGAAGGTTTTACAGCCGCAGGCGGTTATAATCCCGATGAATTTAAGAATGATGAAATTCATGTATACGGCGAACCTCTGACGCATTTTCCTTTTAGTTACAGAAAAAGATGGGATGGCTCTGTTTTTCATTTTTCCGATTTGTCAGGTTTCAGCGATTGGCCGAATGGTATAGCTGGCGGTTATAGTTTACCGTCAGAATTAACCGCTTCTTTTATTGACGATAAATTAATATTACGTATAGGCCGCATTTCACGCGAATGGGGGTCAACTTCTTTTGGAAGCAGTCTGGCATTAAATCAAGCTGCGCGGCCATTTGCTGCGGTAGAAGCGGAGTTTTCTCCAGTTTCATGGTTTAGTATTTCATCAATGACAGGAGGACTTGAATATTACAATCAGGATGGAATTAAAAAATCTTCGGCTGTTTTTCAAAATCTATTTTCTGTTACTATGATGCAGTTTAGAATAAAAAATTATTTATACTTTGAAATTACGGACGCGGTTGTATATCCAAAACGGTTTGAAATCGGATATATGCTTCCGATTATTAATAATTTCCTTTACCAGAATAATATTGGCGATTTTGACAATATGGCTGTGACATTAAGCATAAGAGGACAGATTCCCGGCATCGGAAGTTTATGGGTTTCGCTTTTTGCTGATGAAATGCATCTATTGGAAGATTTGCTGACGCTGGATCGTCAAATGCTGGCTATTCAGGGCGGAATAAATATACCGCTTCCTTTCCTTTCGTTTACTTCTTTGAAAGCAAGTTATACAAGAGTAAATCCATATTGTTATACGCATAACCGCAATTTGAATCCATGGTACGGCGATAATCGTATGGCGACTAACTATGTTAATCATGGAACAGGTTTAGGTTACTATCTTCCTCCGAATTCGGATGAACTGCTTGTTAGATTTGAAACAATGCCTGTAAAAAATATTACAACAAGTCTTCAGTACCAGTTAATACGCCATGGAGCCGACTTCGGAAGCGGCGCTGTAGACGGCAGTAATTTACAGTCTGAACTTGATCCGGATGGAAGAAGCTCAAAAGATGTGTTAAAAAGATATTTTCTTCACGACGGCGCATACCAGTGGTTTAATATAATAAAAGCCGGAGTAGAATGGAAAATACCGAATACGCCGATAACTTTATTATGTGAAGCCGGAGCTGTAATATCGTATTTTACAAATATTGAAGGTCCCGCGAATTCAGGAGTTTCAAAAGATTACAAAAGAATTAATACCTCCGAGTATCCTGAATCGAATTCAATAATAATAGTATTAGGCGTAAAAATATTTTCACGCTGATTAATAAAATTATATTTAATTATTAAGGCCTTTAATCCTTTCCATTTGACCGCGGTAGAAAGCGTTTGAGCCCTTTCTTGAGTCTATTTCAGCCTGCATAATCTGCCGCACCGCTTCAGAGAATTCCTTAATAGATTCGGAAGTTATCTCTCCTTTATCATTTCGGCGTATATAATCACCGGGATAAACAGGATCAAGCACAACAAGAGTTTCGTTAGGGAGGGTTCCTCCAAGAAATGACATTGGTTTAAACAAACCTTCAGAGAAAACAGTGACAAGAGGCACAACCGGTATGTCCATCTCAGCTGCGACTCTGAACGCGCCTGATTGAAATTCTTTTATTTTTTGATTATATAAAAAACATTCGCCTTCAGGATAAAAATGAAGGCAGCGGTTATATTTAAAAGCTTTTTCACAAATCTCTATTATTTTGCGGTAACCTGTTCTGCCTCTGGGAATGGGGACTCCTCCCAAAAGACGCGTAAAAGTTCCCAGAAGAGGAAATGATACTGTTGCTTCCAACAGAGTCTGGTAAATCATACCCGGCAGAGCAAGAACCGCGATTTTAACAGGATCAAAAAAGGTTGTATGATTGGAAACTGTTATCGCGCGGCTTAATTTAAAAAATTTACGTCTGTTAACATATCTCGTGGAATGTTGAATATAGTTAATTAAAAAAGCGATAGGTATTATAAAATAAAAGGTCAGTCTTGTAGCAGTTCTGAACCAGAAAGAAAGATCGATTATAGGGCGCCCGTGTCTGTATCCCATCAGCCTACCTTCCTGTCTTTCCAGGTAAAACCCCTGCCTGATACTGTTCTAAACCATGACCATCCGGCCATGTAAATTAAATTAAGGAAAAAAACCGGCCATAATAAGCCATAAAGCCAGTTCAGCCTCATGCCCAGGAACGCGAATATCCATGTAAGAGTGTAGAGCGCCGATATAACGATAATATGCAGCGTCCACGGACTTGATTTTGCGATGCAAAAGAACAACAGCGGAAAGGGGAAAAATAGAAAGAAGAAAACGATTATCATCAGAAAAAATATAAGAACCGTGTTTTTTCCCAGAAAATCAAAAATATTTTTTCCTATACCTTCAATTGCAAGCTTGTAGCTGTCATACATTCTGCACTTAACATGATCGCAGATATTTAAAAAACGCGTTGAGTATCCTTGTCTTTTTACAAGACGTGATAAATAAATATCTTCGCTTGTTTTTTTCTTAAGAGCTTCAAAACCTCCTATCGCGTCAAATACTTTTCGTCTTATTACTATGAATTGGCCTATGGCCGCCGAAAACCAGTGTATTTTTTTTACAAATCGGTTGAGGGAAAGCGGTATAATAAATCCGGTTAAGAAAAACATTAACGGAACTGTTAATACCTCTCCTAATGAGCCGAATATCTGTCCTATGTAACCCGAAATTAAATCGGCTTTCAGTTCCTGCAGATTGGTTACAGCCCACGCAATGCTGGTCGGCGTGTGAACAGTATCGGCGTCTGTAAAGACTAATATTTCACCCTGCGCCTGTTTTGTAAGCTGGTGCATGGCAAAAGGTTTGCCGTACCAGTCAGGCGGAAGCGGCTCGCCGTTAAAGACTCTAATCCTGCTGTCTTCGGCGCTGATACGGTTTACAATATTTAAAGTGTCATCTGTTGAATTGTCGTTTAACACAAGAATCTCGAAATTTTTATATTGCTGATTTTGCAATGATCTTAAACAGCGTTCTATGTGTAAACCTTCATTCCGCGCCGGAACAAGAACAGAAACAAAAGGTCCGTCGAATATTTGAGATGATACGGAAAAGCGCCACATTTCATAATGATTCAGAAGAGAGAGAATGAAAAAATAGGAAGCTACTACCATCAATACAGGATAATAAAACCGGCTTAGTGTTTCCGCCAGCGCCGCGAACATAATTTACCTCTTTTTATTTTAAATTTTTAATTAATCCATTTACATATTTATTAGTCGGATAAATCTCAATTGATTTTTGCAGCCATGTCCGCGCATCCGCGTGTTTCTTTTGCTGAATGTACGCGTAACCGATGGCGGAATACACGTTAAAAAAATCATCCTTGTCCATATCGCCGTTTTCGATAATCGCCGACATCATATCAATTCCTTTTCTATGATTGTGAAAAGGAGCGGGAGCGTAAACCCACCTGGCGGCAATAAGGTATTGGGCGGCCGCGTTCCGGCTGTTATAACGGAGCGCCGCTTTCGCGTACTCTTCTATACTAAGACCGTTTGCCGCTGTGAAAGTCCACGGTCCAATCTGGCAGAGATAGGAAAGGTTTTCTGCACGCATAACCCATGCTTCGGCGCTGGGAGCTGTCTGAACCAGATTTTCAGCGATACGAAGCCCGTCAGAAAAATGCGTTTTTGCCTCCGCGTTTCGATCTTCAAAAAGAAGCGCCCGCCCCATAAAGTATTCGCAGCGGCACAGCGCCAGATTAAGAGCTGTACCAGAAAGATTCTGTCTTGCGTCGGTTTTTGCGGCATTATACAGAGGAACAACTTCGTTTGCGGTCAATTTTTGTTCATATATGGCTTCTCTTAAAGGAATCATCCATTCGGGGAGGCTCTGAGCCCCTAAATTTGCAGGATTTAACCATATCACTGCCAGCAGTACAATTGTGAGTTTATTTATCATAATCTTAATATAGCATTTTAATGAAGGGTTTTCAATATTGCCTGTAATATAACCCATATATACAAAAAGAACGGACATTGACAAAAAGATTGTTATTAAATTATTCTAAAAATAGAAATTTTATTAAAATCGCATATTGACGCAGGGAAATTAACAAATTGAAGATTTTTATCTGTATTTTACTTATAGGATTTTGTATTTTAAATATTTGTTCTGCTCAGGAACAGGAAAATACATGGAAAGGAATAATCAGATTTAATCCTGCCGACATATTTATTAATTTACATAATGATCTTCCGGGTATATATATAACATGGGTGCCGTATTATATTTTGCCTTATCTTGGAATTCCCGCGGAAATAGATGTGCATTTCGGCTGGGGTGTTTTACCGGGTGTTGAAATATCATTGTTAACCGGAATAGAATTTATCGCTATTGGCTCGTCAGTAAAAGACAAGAGCGGACTTTTTTTTGACGCTAAAATTGGATTATCACTTTTTTTTCATGAAGGCGTAAAAGCGGCATTTACTGCCAAAGCAAATGCAGGATATCAATTTGTAACAATTAACGGCTTTGTATTTACGCCGGCAATCGGAGGCGTTTACAACGGCCGAAGCGGTTTCGGCTTGAATATAATGCTTGATGCCGGTTTCGCGTACAGGTGACGTATAAAATGAAAATTATTATATATTTATTTTTAATTCCTTTATGTTTAATTCTTGCCGGATGCACTATTATTGCGCTTGAAATATATTCGAATATTTTTGAAAGGCATGATGGACAAGGACCCTATAATTCATGGGTTGCCGATTATCCAAGAGATGAGATACGTTTTTATTCAGGCGAAAATAGACTTCAGGGTTTTATTTACGGCAATGAAAATGACAAAGGTCTGGTTGTTATTTCGCCGGGAATATATTCCTATGCCGATGAATACGACAGGATTATCAGGTATCTGGTTGACAAAGACTGGCGCGTATTTTCATATAACAATACCGGCGTGGACGGCAGCGAAGGTTACTCTATGCGCGGATTATCTCAGGGAGTTATCGATCTTTACGCGGCGCTTAATTATATTAGAAATTCGGATGCATTAAAAAGTTTGTCTGTCATGCTTGTAGGGTACAGTATGGGAGGTTACGCGGTATGCGCTGTGTTGAATTATCCTAATAATGTAAGCGCTGTTGTAAGTTTCGCGGGTTTCAATTGCACGCAGGAGGTAACGGAAAGTCAGGCTGTCGCAGAAGCGGGAGGCGTATATTATATTATTTCTCCGCAAATTCTGGCAATAGAAAATCAACTATTCGGCGATACCGCGAAATTAACCGCTGTGGACGGAATAAATAAATCGAATATTCCTGTAATGATTATCCAATGTTCTGATGATGAAATAGTGACGAATGATGTTTCTATATACGCTCAGCGCGATAATATAACAAACCCTCATCTGGAAATTGTGTATCTTGAAGGCGATGATGCTTTCGGTCACTATTTTAAATATTATCCGAAAGAAGAATTGTACGAACGGGTTTATAATTTTCTTGAAAATTCAAGATAAGCAAAGGCGTCAGAGGCAAACAACCACCTTGAAAAAAAGCCGATTTTAAAGTAAACTGCCAAAACATGAGTAATTTCGTCCATCTTCACGTACATTCGGACTATTCTCTCGCAGACGGCGCTGTTTCAATTGAATCTCTTGTAAAACGCGCTGAAGAATTGAAAATGGACAGCATTGCGCTGACAGATCATGGAAATATGTTCGGCGCGATGGAATTTATCGATGTATGCAAAAAAAATGATAAAAAAGTAAAACCTATAATCGGCTGCGAGGTTTATGTATCTCCAGGGCTGTGCAGCGAAAAGAAAGGCGCCGAACATGAGAATAAATACTATCATATGGTTTTGCTTGCTCAGACCACGGAAGGCTATTTTAATCTTGTTAAAATTTGCTCCTATGCCTATACCGAAGGCTTTTATTACCGCCCGCGAATAGATAATGATATTTTAAAAAAATACCATAATGGACTTATCGCGCTTTCGGCATGCGCTTCAGGAGAAATACCGCGGCTTATTCAGGCGGGTAAAAATGAAGAAGCGGAAAAAAAAGCGCTTTTTTACAGGGACTTATTCGGCTTCGACAAGGAAGAAAACGGAGAACCTTGTTTTTACCTTGAAATACAGGATCATGGCATTCCCTCAGGAGGATTGAGAGGAACCGATCTGTCGCAGAAAGATATAAACGCCTCTGTCGCGGATATTTCAAAAAAAACAGGGATTCCCCTTGTTGCGACAAATGATGTTCATTATTTAAAACAGGATGATAACATCGCTCATGATATTTTACTTTGCATAGGAACGGCAAAACTCAGAACCGATGACAATCGTAAAAAATATCACGGCGATCAATTTTATCTTAAATCGGGCGATGAGATGGCGTCACTTTTCAGCGAATACCCGCAGGCTGTTGAAAATACCGTTCTTATCGCAAAGCGCTGCAATGCTGATGTTCCGAATATTGATGTAAAAGAACTTCCGAATTATCTTCCTGAAGTTGAAATACCGAAAGGATTTGACAATGCCGCAGGTTATTTGCGCCATCTTGCGAATGAGGGACTTGCGCGGCGTTATTCGAAAGAGAAAGAAGAAAACGGAAGCGAATGGGAAAATATAAAAAAACGGTGCGAGTATGAACTGGATACAATTATCAGCATGGGTTTTACGGGATACTTTTTAATTGTGGAAGATTTCATTAAATACGCGGCTGATAACGGAATTCCAGTCGGACCCGGCCGGGGTTCTGGCGTCGGTTCAATCGTAGCTTATTCTCTTCATATAACGGATATAGAGCCGCTGAAATATAACCTTCTTTTTGAGAGATTTTTAAATCCTGAACGCGTTTCAATGCCGGATTTTGATATAGATTTTGCCAATTACGGAAGAGACGATGTCCGAAATTATGTAACGGAAAAATACGGCAAGGAAAAAGTCGGAAAAATAATTACATTTGGAACGCTTGGAGCGAAACAGGTTATAAAAGATGTCGCGCGGACTTTAAGCATTTCTATTGATGAATCCAATATGATTATAAAGCTGCTGCCCGAGCCGAAAGGACAGGAACCTCTTACATTAAAATACGCTTTTGAAAACGAACCTAGATTGAGAGAGCTTGAAAATAATGATTCCCGTTTTACGGAACTATTTCAGCTTGCTAGGAAATTGGAAGGATTAAACCGACATTCAAGCATTCACGCCGCCGGAATCGTAATCGGCAAGCAGCCGCTAATTGACCTTGTTCCTCTCTACCATGAACGCGATGACGCGAAGACCGGAAAACCGGGAGCTATCGCGACTCAATACAGCATGAATTACCTTGAATCAAGCGGACTTGTAAAGATGGACTTCCTCGGGCTTAAAACGCTGGATGTGATCAAACACGCTGAAGAACTCATCCGTCTTCGCGGCGGAAAATATTCATCTTTCTGCGTAAAGGAAATGCCTGAGAATGACAAAAAAACTTTTAAAATGCTGGGCGAAGGAAATAGTTATGGCATATTCCAGTTTGAATCAGATGGTATGCAGGGGATTTTAAAACAGACAAAACCAGGTTCAATAGCGGATTTATCGGCGTTAAATGCCATGTACCGTCCAGGGCCGATGGAAAACATTCCCCGGTTTGTTGAATCAAAGAACGGCAGGCAGCCTATCACATATCCTGATGAATCTCTTGAGGAGATCTTAAAAGAAACATACGGCGTTATTATTTATCAGGAACAGGTAATGGAAGTTGCGAAAATAATCGCGGGTTACAGTATGGGTAAAGCCGATCTTCTGCGGCGCGCAATGGGGAAAAAGAAGAAAAAAATAATTGATGAAGAAAAAATACCGTTTCTGGAAGGAGCGCTGAAGCAGGGATTCCCTCAAAAAAAAGCGGATGACATTTATAATATGCTTGTGCCTTTTGCCGGGTACGGATTTAACAAGAGCCATGCTGTCGCGTATTCGGTAATCGCTTACCATACGGCGTATTTAAAGGCGAACTTCCCGGCTGAGTTCATGGCCGCTAACCTTACGAACGATATACACAGCGCGGATAAAGACAGACTTTCCCATTGTATCGATGAGGCAAGAAGGATGGGGCTTACTGTTAAGCCTCCGAATATTAATCATTCAGACAAACTTTTTACCGTGGTAGACGGAAAAATTATTTACGGATTCCTCGGTATTAAAGGTCTAGGTGAAGCGCCCGCGCAGGAGATTGTGCGGTGCAGACAGGATGGTCAGTATAAAAGTTTTATGGATTTTATGGAAAGGGTAGACATCAAAGCTGTCGGAAAAAAAGTAATAGAGCTTTTAATTCAAACGGGGGCGTTCGACGATTTTGACATTTCGCGCGAAACGCTTGCCGGCAATCTTGAAAAAACCGTTGAATACGCGCTTAAGAATAGGGAAGATCAGCAGTTCGGTCAATCAGGGCTTTTTGACGACGCGGGCGAAGGTGATATGCCTGAATTTAAATTTGAGGAGTTTCCTCCCATCAGCCGCTCCGACAGATTGAACCTTGAAAAACAGTTAATAGGTTTCTATTTTTCAGGTCATCCAATGGATGAATACAAGGAAATTTGGAAAGATACGGTAACTGTAAATCTGGGGCAAAGCGAAAGCTGGAAAACCGGCAATTGCGTACTTGTCGGCATAATAAAAAATATTAAAACAATTATCACAAATAAAGGCAGTAAAATGGCATTTGCGTCGCTTTCGGATTACAACGGCGAAATAGAAGTAACATTCTTTTCCGGTCCGTGGGAAAGATGCCAACATCTTGTAAGCAATGATAATGTGGTAATATTAAAAGGAAAGATTGACTATCAAAAAGACAAGGATAAATACAGCTTTTTAGCCGAAAGCGTTATCAGCAAACAGGAAGTTAATACCGTAGTTAAAGAAGTTAAAGAGCAGGAAGAAAAGAATAAAATCCACAGGAATACGTGGCTTTACGCGGCGGATTTAAAAAGTTCGCATATTAATCAGGTTAGAAGCGGAAACTATACCGTTATCGGATATCTAACAAGCATACGCGAATTTAAAGATAAAAATGAAAATGACATGGCGTTTGCCGCGCTTCAGGATTTTGAAGGTGAAATTGATCTTTTGTTTTTCTCAAAAGTATACGCTGAATACCGTCACTTATTAAAAGTCGATGAAATATTCGCGTTTAAAGGAAGACTGGATCCGGATGAGAAAAATAAAAATGGAAAGGCGAGTTTTAAAGTTACAAGTATGGCGGATTTCCCCATGCTTAGTAAAAGCGCGGCGAAAAAAGCCGCTGCCAAAGAAAAAGTCCTTGAGCCTGATCTTGTGAAAACCGCTGAATATAAACCGGATGAGGTTCATATAAGATTAAAAGACGGCGCTTCGGATAATAACGATGATTTAACGGAATTACGCGATTATCTTGCTGATAACTCCGGGCGAAGCGCGATATTTATACATATTCCGCTTGCGGAAGGAGAGAAAACAATCCGGGCAATGTCAGGTCTTGATATTGGAGCGAATGATGATGTTATTAACGGATTAAAAAACTGTAAAAGTGTTGGCGAAGTTTGGAGGGTATAATGCGGTTTATTTTCGGATTACTGTCGGCGGCCGTGGGGTTTTACAGCATATTGATATTTATTAGAATAATCTTTTCCTGGTTCGGCGGTTCTGTAAGAGGAAGGCTTGTTGATGTTTTGAACAGGATAACGGATCCGTATCTAGACTGGTGGAGGCAAAAATTTAATTTCCGCATAGGCGTTCTTGATCTTTCAGTTATATTCGCGATTGTATTTATTTCTTTTATTCAGCGGATATTTTACACGCTGTCTGTGTCAGAAAGAATAACGATTGGCATTATACTTTCCGAAATATTATTTTCATTATGGTCTATTGTTTCATTCATTGGAATTTTCTTCATTATAATAATATTACTTCGCGCAATAGCGTATCTTACCAGCAGAAATATATACAGCCCGTTTTGGGGAGCTATTGATTCCATGTCACAGCCTATTATGTATAAAATGAACAGATTGTTTTTTGGAAGGAGAATAGGCGGTTATATGAAAGGAATTGTTTTATCGGTTTTATTATTAGCCGGAATACTGATCGGCGGAAGGTTTTTAGTAATCATTCTTACCGATATATTCTATAAATTTCCGATATAATGTTTTTACGCTCATTATCCGCGCCGATTAATTCAATATATGGAATAGGATCTTCCGCAGTCCATAAACTGGCTAAAATCGGAATCCAGTCTGTTTCCGATTTAATTCTTCATTATCCGCGTGACTGGGAGGATCGCGCGAAAGTTATGCCTTTAAATATGTATAACAGCGGAAAAATTTGCACTGTCGTTACAGTATTCGCGCGTGAATGGATTGGTTTCGGCAGAATGAAGACATTAAAAATATATGTTGAAGATGAGAGCGCGCAGGGCGCATTGTTGTGTTTTAACCGCCCGTGGATGGATAAACAGATAGTTACAGGGCAAAAGTACGTTCTCTTCGGAAGATTTTATTACAAATACGGCGAAATTCAATCCAGTTCATTCGACATTGAACCTGCTAAATCCAATGAACCGCAGTTCGGAAAAATACTGCCTGTTTACCCGCTTACAGCAGGTCTTACCCAGGCAATGATGCGCCGTTATTTGTCAAGTGCTTTAAAAAAATATAAAAACAGTTTTGATAATGAGCTTCCTTTTGACATAATTGAAAAAGAGAATCTAATGTCAAAAAATGAAGCTATAAATGAAATGCATTTCCCATTATCTGCAGACAGCCTTGAAAGAGCAAAGAATACGCTGATTTACGAAGAGCTTTTTTATTTGGAAGTGATGGTTGCGAAAAGATCGATTGAAAGAAAAAGAAGAAAAACAAATACGCCTTTAACCTCAAATGAAGATGTCATAAAAATGTCCGCTCTTCAGAAGCGCCTGATTGAAAGACTGCCGTTTAAGTTAACAGAAGGACAAACAGAAACAATTGTTGAAATTAACATAGATATGATGTCAAATGTGCCGATGGCGCGTCTTTTACAGGGTGATGTAGGCTCCGGAAAAACGCTTGTTTCCTTTTTGGCGGCTCTGCGCGCTGTTGAATCGGGAGGACAGGCGGCGATTATGGCTCCGACTGAACTGCTCGCAAGGCAGCATGCCGAGAATGCCGCCCGTCTTCTTGAACCGATTGGGATAAGTATTGCTTTTCTTACAGGTAATACAAAAGCTTCAGGCAGAAAAGAACTTATTAAAAATCTTTCGACAGGGGAAATTGATATTGCAGTCGGAACTCACGCTCTTTTTTCTAAGGATGTTCAATATAAAAATTTAAAACTTGCTGTAATAGACGAGCAGCATCGCTTTGGAGTAACGCAGCGTTCTCTGATTATGCAAAAAGGAGAAGACGCAGGTCTTTTAATGATGAGCGCGACTCCAATCCCTCGGACTTTGGCGCTGACGGTTTTCGGAGATATGGATGTGTCAGTAATTAAAGATATGCCTGAGGGAAGAAAACCTGTTAAAACCCATCTTGCCAAAGAATCAAATGAGAAAAAAGTTTATGATTTTGTAAGAGGAGAGCTGGAGAAAGGAAGACAGGCGTATTTTGTGTATCCTTTAATTGACGGCGCGGAAAATCAGGCAGGCGCGAAGGATGATATAAAAGACGCTGTTTCAATGGCTGAGAATCTGTCAAAAAAAATATTTCCAAAATATAGAACGTCTCTTATCCATTCAAAATTGCCTGATGACGAGAAAAAAAAGACAATGGATGAGTTTTACAAAGGGAATATTCAAATACTTGCGGCGACAAGCGTTGTAGAAGTCGGCGTTGATGTTCCAAACGCCGTCTGCATGGTTATAGAACATGCGGAGCGTTTTGGTTTATCCGCGCTTCACCAGTTAAGAGGACGCGTTGGAAGAGGTAATGAACAATCATATTGTTTCCTTCTTTTTTCCGATGAACTTACCGAAGAAGGCAAAACAAGATTAAAAGTTATGCTTGAAAACACAGACGGTTTTGTAATAGCGCAGGAAGATTTAAAATTGAGAGGTCCCGGGCAAATTACGGGAACTGAACAATCAGGGTACCTGGTTTTAGGAATCGCGAATCCAATCCGGGATATCGAAACGCTTGAACGCGCAAGAAATGAAGTATTCTCGATTCTGGAAAATGATTCGGATCTATCGCTTAAAAATCATCAAGTTATCGCCGAAGTATTAAAAGAAGCGCCTCTCTTTAAAGAGGTAAATTTATAAATTATATAATAATCATTTAAATATATTTTTCATTCTTTCAATGAATCTGTCTTCTTGTTCGCCGGTTGGTTCGGTATCTGATTCTTCTTTAACATGGATTTTTATCAGCTCTTGCGGGATTTCATCCAAGAATGGAGAAGGGGAGCACTCATTGGTGTTTTGCAAATGGCGGCGTTTTTGACAGCTTGTAATAAATAATTTTTCTCTTGCCCTTGTTATTGCGACATAAAAAAGACGGCGTTCTTCTTCAACGCTTCCGCCTTTATCATCGGAATCGCCGTCGCTTATGCTTTTTTCGTGAGGAATCAATCCTTCTTCGGCTCCCGCTATAAAAACCGCGGGGAACTCAAGGCCTTTAGCCGCATGAATGGTCATAAGATTAACTTTACCCTCATTGTCATCTTCGCCGTTGTCGCGCGTTATAAGACTGATACGGTTAAGCCAGGGATATAAACCCGGATCAAAATTATCAGGATCCGATTCCCAGTTTTCAATCATTCTTATAAAATATTCGATATTGCTGAATTTCCACCTTGCTTTTTTTTCATCCTTGCCGTGTTCAAGCACAAGATAACTCCAGTAGTCAATATCGCCGACAAGAGCGCGAACGCAGTTTGAAAGCCGCCAGGGTTTCCCTTGAAGAAACGGCGCGTTAGATTCGCCTGTTCGATCTAAAATTAACAGTTTATATTTTTCTATCATTGCGGCAAATTCTTCAAGTTCAGTCGCTGCAGATTTGTCCTGGAATAAACCCTGCTGTCCCTGGGAGCGGCTGTAATTAAAACGGCAGACAGCATCCCATATGCTTGAATGATTTTTTTTCGCGTTTTCGCTTAACGCAGCGATTGTTGTTTTACCGATGCCTCTTCGCGGCGTATTTAATATTCTAAGAAGACTTACATCATCGTCAGAATTCGCGATTATTCGAAGATATGAAATAATATCTTTAATTTCCTTGCGCTGGAAAAAACTGGTTCCTCCTGAAACACAGTAGGGAATATTTTCAGCGAGAAAAGACTCCTCTATATTTCTTGACAGAGAATTTGTTCTTGTAAGAACTCCGAAATCATGATATTTATAATCATCTTTTATCATGGAAGATCTTATTTGCCTTGCGATAAAATCAGCTTCGGCGGTTTCATTTTCAGGATAAAAAAGTTCTACAGGTTTTCCCCCTTCTTTCGGCGACCAGAGATTCTTTATTTTTCTGCCGGTATTATGAGAAATAACTCCGTTTGCGGCATCGAGTATCGTAGATGTAGAACGGTAGTTCTGCTCAAGTTTGATTTCAACGCGTTTGGGAAAATCTTTTTCAAACATCAGTATATTTTCGTAATTGGCGCCTCTCCATGAATATATGGATTGATCATCATCGCCGACTACGCAGATATTAGCGTCTTTATCTTCGGTTAGTAATTTTAATAGTTTATACTGAAGTAAGCTTGTATCCTGGAATTCATCAACAAGAATGTAGCGGTATTTTTTCCGGTATTTTTCAAGAATATCAGCGTGGTTTGAAAACAGTTCAAGCGGAATTGTTAAAAGATCGTCAAAATCAAGCGCATTGTAAATTTTTAAAGCCTGCTGATATTCATCGTAAACGCATTGCATGGAAACGTCATCTGTCCATGCCGAAAGCCCTGTTTTAATCCTTGAAAAAAACTGACTGAGAGCATAGAGATCCGTTTTTTGCGTAAACATTTTACATTCTCTCAGAGATTCTTTAATAAGAGATATCTTGTCTGTTTCATCATAAATGGAAAAATTCTTTCTGTATCCTAAAAGTTCACATTCATCTCTTATAATTTTTAATCCAAAAGCGTGAAATGTGCTTACATTAAGGTTTTGCAGTTTTTTACCTGTTAACTCTTTAACCCTTTGTTCCATTTCACGGGACGCTTTGTTTGTAAAAGTAAGCGCTAAAATCGCGGACTGCGGAATGCCTTTTTCAAGCATATGGGCAATCCTGTATGTGATAACTCTTGTCTTCCCGGAACCGGCTCCCGCGATAATCAGCACAGGGCCGTTAATGGTTGTTACCGCCTGAATTTGAGGTTCGTTAAGATAAGTTTTAATATCTATTTTTGACATATTTTTAATATAGTTTCAGAAATAATTTTTCCTGCTTTTCCCCGGTGGCTGATTTTGTTTTTTTCTTCCGTTGTTAATTCAGCAAGGGTGCGGTTAAACCGGGGAAGATAAAAAATAGGATCGTAACCGAAACCGCCTTCGCCTTTTATTTCATTTAATTTAACAAGGCAGCCTTCGATTGTTTCCTGAACAAGAACAAACCTGTCGAAAGTAATGAGCAAAACCAGAGCGCATACAAAACGGGCGGTTCGTACCTTATTATTGTCTGTTAATTCTTCAAGAAGCATTTTATTCTGCTGGGCGCTTGTTAATTTACGGCCGTTTTCCATTCCATAACGAGCCGATAAAACGCCAGGTCTTCCGCAAAGAGCGTCTACGCATAAACCGGAATCATCGGCGATAACAAGGTCGTCCTGCGCAACAAGTTTTTTTAATTCTCTCGCTTTTATCAGCGCGTTATCGCTGAATGTTGTTCCTGTTTCATCGGGATTAAAAGAAATATTCTCCTGAGAGGGTATTTTAAGATTTATATTTAAAATCGCCTCAAGTTCTTCTTTTTTATGATTATTATTAGTGGCAAACCAGATATTCATGCAGGACATTGTAGACTTTTTTTAATTTTCAATCTATACTTTAAATATCAATTTATGAAGAAAAACGCCGGAATTACGCCGTATATCGCTTTTTTTGCGGTTTTAGTAACCATGCTGATCTCCTGTACAAGATCCGCGCCTGAAATAACATACGGGTATTTGCAGCTGGTGCTTTATCAGGGGCATGACAAACCGATTGAACATTTTTCACTTTTTATAATGTGCGAAGATGAAGACGGCATTGACAATCTTGAAGAATTATACCTCTATCATGATCGCGAGCAGCTTCGGTGGAAAATCACAAGCGATGAATGGATTCATTACAATAATGACGGCAAAGACTGGATTGGAACAAGAAGCATAGCCGTTACCGAAGGCGAGCTGCCAAGAGGAATGTACAGAGCTGTTCTTGTAAACAAGGGCGGAGAAAGCACGGAACGCAATTTTACATACGACGGAAATGTCAGTTTTACCTTTCCGGAGATTGAAATCTCAGGCGGCGTATATATAATTAAATCGCAGTGGCCTGTTAACCGCTTAGTATGCTACGATATTAACGGAAATTTTCAATCTACAATTACTCTGAGTTCATTATCAGGAAATATTTCCGTATTGGGAATGCCTTCCGGCGTTAGAACTGTCGCTCTTTGGGCTGAAGATGAATCTAATTTTTGCAGCGCTTTTACAAATGTGGTTCCTGTCAACTGATGCATAGAAGTTATGTGCTGCGCTCAGGACGTTATACGACGGCGCAAAAAAACGCTTATGACTCGATGCGTGATCAGTTTCTAATCCCTTTTTCGGATAATAATATTGATTTTTCAAAAATATTTCAAAACAAAAACATAACAATGGAAATTGGTTTTGGGATGGGAGCGGCGACAGCGCAAATTGCGCGGGATAATCCTGAAATGAACTACATAGGCGTGGAAGTTCACCGTCCCGGTATTGGGCGGCTGTTATGGGAAATTAAAAATCAATCTCTTTCAAACATCAGAATAATTGAATATGACGCGTCAATTGCAGCCGGGACAATGATACCGAGCCTGTCTTTGGACGCAATTCATATATTTTTTCCGGATCCTTGGCCGAAAAAAAGACATAAAAAACGCCGTTTAATACAACGGCCGTTTACAGAAACTCTTGCCAAATGCCTTAAACATGAAGGATACTTATACATGGTTACAGATTGGGAAGATTACGGACTGCAGGCGCTGGAAGAGTTAACTCTTACAGCGGGACTGCAAAATGCGTACAATGGTTTCGCCGATCCGCAGACCTGGCGTCCTCAGACAAAATTTGAAAAAAAAGGAATTGCCGGGAATCATACAATAAGGGAATTATTTTTTATAAAGAAAGTATAAAAGAATTATAGCCGGAGTTGATATATGCTTCTAACAGTAGACATAGGAACCTCAACTTTTAAATCCGCAATTTGGGCTTACGACGGCACTCGGCTGTCCTTCGCTTCCTATCCACTTGAATCAAGCGCGAAAGAAGGCGGCATACATGAAGCAAATCCTTCTCAGTGGCTGGACGCGTTTGACGCGTGCTGCGCAAAACTTGGTAATTTAAATTTAGTGCAGGCAATTATAATAAGCGGAAACGGCCCAAGCCTTGTTCCTGTTTTAGGAGCGCCGGCAATCAGCAGCAGTCTATATGTTCCTTCTGAAAAAGCGCGTCTTTGGATGGATCGGCGCGCAGTAAAATACAGCGAAAAAGTTTCCGCGTTAATGAACGGTTTTGTAGACTCAAGTTTTTTCCTTCCTAAAATACTTTATATAAAAAATGAAGAACCGGATTTATACCGCAGGACAAAATCATTTCTTGGGTGCCCTGAGTTTCTCGCTTATACGCTGACAGAGCAGGCGCGGACTGTTTTTCCCTGCGAAGGATTTGATCGCTGGTTTTGGGATAATACGATTCTTGATAAACTCAATTTAGACGCGTTTAAATTTCCTCCTTTTATCCGTCCAGGCGATGTATTCGGAATAATTTCTAAAAAAGCCGCAGAACGATTCGGATTTAAAAAAGATATACATGTTATAAGCGGAGGTCCTGATTTTTTCGCCGCCATTTTGGGCAGCGGAGTAAAAAAACCAGGACAGGTGTGCAACCGTACCGGTTCATCAGACGGAATTAATCTTTGCACCGAAAAACGCGTTAGCAACGAATTATTAATGTCATACGCTCATCCTGTTGAACCGTATTGGAATTTATCCGGAACGATTAATACAACAGGCAGAGCGATTGAATGGGCAAAAGAACTTTTAGGACTTAATACAATTAATGATTTTATCAAACTTACAAAGGAATGTAAAAACGGAAGCGGCGGCCTTGTATTTCTCCCGTATCTGGCGGGAGGACGCGCGCCGATATGGAATCCAAACGCTAAGGCGCTGTGGAACGGGATAAATCTTGGAACCGGAAGAAAGGAGTTTGCCAACTCCATACTGGAAGGAATAGGTTTTGCGGTTAAGGATATAATTTCAATCATAGAAGAAACAGGAGAAAAAGCAGAGCAGATATACGTTACAGGCGGTCTTGCTGAATTTGAAAATTTGAATCAGATAAAAGCCGATATAACTGAAAAAGAAATAATCAGCTGCGTCAGCAAGGAAGCTGAATTACTGGGACTAGCCATGATTGGCTCATGCTTTATGGAGAAATACAGTTCATTTTCTGAAGCGTCTTTTGCAATGTGCCGCGCGGAAAAACATTATATGCCTAATCCAGCGAATTATGATCTTTACAATTCTCTTTATTATGAGTATAAAAGGTTAAAGGATAATATGTCATGAAAAAAGCGTTTGGGCTATTAATAATTGTTTCTGTTTTAATTTTATCATCCTGCGATAAAAAAAGCAAATCCGCGGACAAAGAAAACAGCCTGTCTGTTCTTGTGTATATTACCGGAGTAATCGCCGGAAGCCCGACATACGAACTAATGACAGAAGGAGCGCTTGAGTTCGCAAGGAATAATCCCAAAATACAGGTAAAAGTTTATGAAGCGGGAATGAATCAGGCTCAATGGGAACAGCAATTGGCAGAGATGGTTTCAAGCGCAAGCTACGATGTGGTTATCGGATCAAATCCTTCGCTGCCTGAGATTTGCGCGAATGTCGCAAAAATGTTTCCAAATCAAAAATTTATAATCACGGACGCGCAGTACGAAGGGCATCAGCAAATAAGGACGTTTAATTATAATCAGTACGATCAGTCATTATTGCTAGGTTATCTTGCGGGACTTGTAACAGTAAGCGATTTGCCTTACGCAAATAAACAGAAGAAAATCGGTTTTATTGCCGCGCAGGAATATCCGCTTTTAACAAGGCAGATGATCCCCGGTTTTCTTGAAGGCGCAAGATATGCTGATCCTTATATTGAGCTTGATGTAAGAATAATCGGTTCATGGGCGGACGCGAATAAAGCCGCGGAACTTGCATCCGCGATGATGAGCTCGGGCGTTGACGTGTTTACGGCAATCGCAGGAGGAGCCGCGCAGGGACTTATAAAAACCGCGGTTGAAAAAGGCGCGTATATTGTATGGTATAACACAAACGCGTATCATCTGGCTCCGGGATATATTATCGGCTGCGGAATTATGGAACAAAAAAAATTGGTAATGGAAATATTAAATGATGTTTTGTCAGATAAAATAGAATACGGCATATCAGAGACCATTGGAATAAAAGAGGGATATCTGGGTTTTATATTTGATGATCCTTCTTACCAGAATCTCCCTCAGAATATTCGCGATAACTTAAGCCGGTTTATGTATGAACATTATTGAGCTTATAAATATTACCAAGCAATACCCCGGAAAAGAAAAAAAAGCAAACAACAATATAACCATGGAATTACGCAAAGGAGAAATTCTTTGCATTGCCGGCGAAAACGGCGCGGGAAAAACAACATTGATGAAAATCCTTTGCGGCTTTGAAAAACAGTACAGCGGGGATGTTAAAATTAATGAAAATGTTAAAATAGGCATGGTTCATCAGCACTTCATGCTTTTTCCTGAATATTCGGTTGCGGAAAATATTGTGATGGGCTCCGAACCTAAAAAATACGGAATATTCTTTGATTCGAAAAAAGCGAAAGAGATATCGGAAAAAATAATTAATGAATTGAAATTTTCAATTAAGAGCGGTGAAATAGTAAAAGATTTAACTTTAGGACAAATGCAGCAAGTAGAAATCTGCCGTATTTTAAACCGTAACGCGGATGTTATTGTACTGGACGAACCGACATCGATACTGACCGAGAATGAAGTTGAATCGCTGTTTAATACTTTAAAAGAGCTTGTTAAAAACGGCAAATCTGTCATTTTAATAACGCATAAACTTAAAGAAATTATGCAGATAAGCGATCGCGTGGCAATCCTGAGAAAAGGAGAACTTGCCGGTATTAGAAACATCAAGGACGCGGATGTAAATGAAATCGCAAGGATGATGATTGGAAATGATAAACCTGAGTTTGAAACGCTTGATAAAAATAATAATGATAAAGCAGGGGAGTCTGTCATTATTTTTGATAAAGTTACAGTGCGAAGAAGCGGGCAAAAACGGCCGTTACTCGATGATGTTTCCTTTTTTGTTAAAAGAGGGGAAATACTCGGATTTGCCGGAGTCGGAGGAAATGGACTCGGCGTAATTGAAGCTGTTCTTGGAGGTTTCTTGCATCCCGCTTCCGGTAAAATACTTTATAATAATAAAGATATTTCCAATCTTGGCTCCCGCGCGCTTCGAAAAAACGGACTGGCATATGTCCCGGCCGACAGAAAAAAAGTCGGAAGCGCGCAGGAGGCAAGTATCGAAGAAAATCTGATGATAATTAATTATGATAAATTCTACAGGACATGGCTGTCTAAATACAATATTGACATGCCTGATATAAAAGAAAAGGCGTCTTCGCTTTCAGGAGGCAATTTACAAAAACTAATACTCGCAAGAGAAATAAACTGTTTAAAAGATTATATTGTATTTTCGCAGCCTACATGGGGTCTTGATATCGCTTCTAGTCAATTTATAATAAGAGAAATAGACGCGCTTCGAAAAAAAGGAGCGGCAATTATATTAATTTCAGCGAATCTGAATGAAATTTTAACGCTTTCAGACAGAATAATTGTAATGTACAGAGGTAAAATAGCGGGGGAATTTTTAAATAACGGAGAGTCAGTTAAAGAATCAATAGGAAATTGCATGCAAGGCGCTCATTTATGCGCTTCTTAAAAAGGAGTAAGGCGGCAGGTTATTAATGAAAATTAATGGGAGTAACTTTTTAAACATAATTATAATATTCGCGGTTTCCATTCTTTTAATAGTGCTGCTTGTTTTATTATTCAGCGACAATCCTTTAAAAACTCTTTTCTTTTTTTTTATCGGGCCTTTTATAAATATATTTAGTTTCGCAAATATGTTAAACGCCGTAACGCCGCTTATTTTTGGCGGATTAGCGGTAACAATCGCGATGAAGACCGGTAATTTAAATCTCGGCGGTGAAGGACAGGTTTATTTCGGAGCGTTTATAACAACTATTACCGCCTTAGCGCTTTCATCTTTAGGCGCCGCGGCAGCGTTAATTGCTGTAATCGCGGGTTCTCTCTGCTCGGGCATTCTTGCGGCTCTTTGCGGATTCTGCAAAGCAAAATGGAAAACAAATGAATTAATTACAACATTTCTGCTTTCCTGCGCCGTTATTCCAATAGTCAATTACTTTATAACAGGCCCCTTTATGGATCCTTATACGTCGCTTTTATCGACAAGAAAAATAGCGGAAAATATGACGCTTCCAGCGCTAATAAAAAATACAAATTTAAGCTCAGGGCTTTTAATAGCGCTTGTCTTTGTTCCTATTGTTCATTTTTTTCTTAATAAATCAAAAATGGGATACGAGTTCAGGATAACAGGCATAAATGAATTATTTGCGCGTTACGGAGGAATTAAAACGAAATTAAATACCGTAATTTCAATGGCAATGAGCGGATTTTTATACGGACTTGCCGGCAGTATTTCAATTTTGGGAACATATCACGCCGCTATTAAAGAATTTTCATCAGGATTGGGATGGAGCGGCCTTACAGTAGCGTTAATCGCTGGTTTTTCACCGGTTTCTGTAATTCCATGCGCGATATTTCTGGCATGGATTAACAGCGGAGCCAGAATAGCGATGCAGAATACAGGGCTTACTTATGAAATCGCCGTTATTGTACAGGCTGTTATATTTATGCTTTCTACCAGTTTGTTAATTAAAAATTTAAATTTTAAAAGGAAGATGAGATAAAATGGAAAGCGTTATACCGATCCTTAAAAGCGCTCTTACAATAATGGTGCCGGTATTTTTCGCGGCGGCAGGAGGATTGTTTCCCGCGATCGGCGGAGCTTTAAATATTTCACTTGAAGGAATGCTTCTGGCAGGAGCGTTTTCATCTCTTGTTGTTTATAATTTTACTGGAAATATTTTTACAGCAATAATTTGCGCGGTAATTGCCGCAGTTTCTCTTTCCGCTCTTCACGCGTTTGCCTCATATAAACTTCGCGCGAATTTATTTATATCGGGGCTTGCGATCAATCTTTTTTCAAGCGGTTTATGCATTGTGCTTTCAGATAAAATATTTAAAACAAGGGGCGTGGTTACATCGGCTAATGAGGTGCCCGGATTATTAACAATTTATTTATTTATTGGTTTGGTTCTTTTTGCGATTTGCGCAATTATAATTTACAAAACGCCTTACGGTTATCATCTTCGCGCCTGCGAAAAAAACAGCGAAGCGCTTGTTTCGCTTGGATTAAAACCTGAGTTATATCAAATAACGGCGCTTTTAATTTCAGGTTTTTTCTGCGGAATCGGCGGATCTTTTTTAAGTTTGAATCTCGGAGCGTTTGTTCCGAATATGTCGGCAGGAAAAGGATGGATTGCTCTTGCTGTTATTTTTCTTGGATTACGAAAACCAATAGGCATATTGGCCGCGGCTTTTATTTTCGCTCTTGTTGAAAGTTTTTCAAATCATGCTCAGGGATTTTTTAACACTTCAGGAAAAATTACAGGTACGCTTCCGCTTGAAGTTCCCGTGGATTTTATTCTGGCATTTCCTTATATTTGTGCTTTTTTTGCGTTAATAATTATATCAATAATTCCAAAAATACGACAAAATTTCAAATAATCCACCATTGAAATAATTATTACATCCTGATACAATAAAACTGACTCCATTATGGATGTCTTTTTATGAAAAAGTGAGGTTTTTAATGTTGAATATCGGTCAACTACACCGAAAAGAATATGAGCTTGAAAATGACCGATCAATTCCTGTTGTTATCGCTGAAGCGCCGGGAAGGGTTCACTTTTTAGGCGCGTCCGCTCCAAGCCTTGTAGAAGAAACAGACCACGATTTTTTCCTTTCCGCGGCGATAGACCGTTTTATAAATGTGGCTGTAAGCCAGAGAAAAGACAATTCATTCCGATTTTACGCCGCGGATTTAAATGAACGAAAAAGAAGCACCCTCGCGAATTTAAAATACAGACGCGAAGACAGGTGGGCGAACTACCTAAAACCCGCGATTCACCTTTTCTGTGAAATGGGTTGTCCCATGAAGGGTCTTAATTTTTCCTTCTGCGGTGATATTCCGCAGCATATCGGGCTTGCTTCTTCTACGGCTATCGAAATTGCCGCGGCAACCGCGCTTAAAAGTCTTTTACATGTTCAGATCGGCGATATGGAGTTTTCGCAAAAATTAAAGGAAGCGCACGAAGCCATTTTCGGAGGAACAGCTCCTCTTGTAGATTATCTTGTATGCCTGTTAACGCGAAAAGATCAATTGCTGGCTGTCGATTCATCAGAAACCGAAGTAAGAATGATCAAATCGCCGTTTTCAAATTTCAAGTTTCTTCTTGTTGATTCGCGCGTTCCGAGAATGGGAGCGGAAGGCGAAATATCTTCCAGAAGAACCGATATTTTAACAGGTCTTGAACTTCTTTCGCAAAAGAGCGACGGAGCGGAGTTTAAGGATTACGCTTCAACCGATCTTCTCGAAGTAATGGGTCATTTTCCCGAACAAATCAGACGCAGGTGTATGCATATTGTCCAGGAAATCGGCAGAGTTGACGACGCGTCTGACGCGCTGGAACGCGCAGACCTTGCATCTCTCGCTAAAATAATTTATCACTCGCATGAAAGCCTCAGGGATCTTTATGAAATTAGCTGCCCGGAGATTGACTGGCTTGTAAAACGCGCCCAGGAAATCGAAGGAGCCGCAGGTTCAAGAATGACAGGCATTGGTTTCGGCGGATGTACTTACACAATTATCCGCAGGGAGCTTGTAGATGAATATAAAAAGCGCCTAGAAGAATATGAAAGGATCTTCGGTTTTCGCCCCGCGATCTACGAAGTTAAATTGGCGACAAGAGCCAGGGTAATCCCGGAAACAATAACAAGCGAACCAATAGTTAGGGGACAAAGCAGCGTTAGTACAGGCACCAGCACTTCACGCCCGGCGCGCAAGAGGGCATATGCGAATACTGCTGACAAATGACGACGGAATTACCTCACCAGGAATTAAACTGCTTGCAAAGGTTCTTCGATCTTCAGGGCACCGTGTTTTTTTAGTCGCGCCGGATGTTAACCGTTCAGGCAGTTCCCACGCAATCGAATTTTTAGACATCCCCTTAAAATTATCAGAGATAGAAGAAGACACATGGTCATGCTCGGGAACACCCGTAGACTGCGTGATTACCGCTCTTTTGGGCGGCATACCGGAAATCTGCATTTCGACAGAAACAACCGCCCTTAACATGGAAAGAGCGCCGGATTTGGTACTTTCCGGGATCAACGCAGGAGCGAATCTCGGCACCGATATAGTCTATTCCGGCACTGCCGCAGCCGCCAGACAAGGCAGTTTTTTCGGCATTCCTTCTGTGGCATTATCCTTAGTCACCAGCGGTCTGCCCTGGCAATGGGAATCGGTTGTTTCGTACATTGACGAAAAACTCGTTCTGCTTATGGGTTACTGGAAAGCCGGAACTTTTGTGAATGTAAACTTTCCGAATATCGAAAAAAAACCTTCTGAACTTGTTCCTTCTTTTCCTTCAATGCGTTATTATAATGATAGAATAGTTACTTACACATCTCCGGAGGGAAGCAGGTACTGTTTCGCCAAGCCCGGAAAGGTTGAGAACATACCAGAGGAAGGATCTGATTGGGCTGAAGTTCTTAAAGGCAATGCGGCATTCAGCATTGTAATGTCTCAGCCCGCAATCGCAGCCGGATAATGGAGGGGAACTGGGATGGCTGTCCGCGAAATTGAAGACACATCCGAAAACGGCGGAGAAAAAGCTGAAATTCGCATGGATCAAAAAATTCAAGGCGGGATTCGTCTTTACAGGCAGAAAAACTGGGCGCAGGCTCTGGATGAGTTTAAGTCCATAGATACTGCGGATTTTAGCTTTCAGGAAAAGACAGAACTTGCCTACTACCTTGGACTGTGTTATACGAAACTCAAACATTACGAAGAAGCTCTTTCATTCCTTGAACAGGTTGTAACGGCGCAGCAGGATATCCTTCGCGTTTATCAATGCAGAATGATGCTTGCCTATATTTATGTTATAACAAAACGCGTTAAAATGGCTGAATACGAGTTAAAGAGACTGCAATCAAGCGGGCTTGAATCTCCGCTTCTTTACAATACGCTTGCTTACGCCGCATGGACTCAGAAACAGCATAAAAAATCGATTGAACTCTACGAAAAAACTCTGGAAATAGATTCCGAAAACGCGACAGCCATGAACAGCATGGGCTTCATCCTTGCAGATACAGGCATGGACATTATGCGCGCTCTTCGCCTTTGCAGAAGGGCAGTAGATAACAAACCGCACAGCGCGGCCTACCTTGATTCCCTGGGCTGGGCATACTATAAAAGCGGAGAAATTATTGAAGCGCGCACATGGCTGAGAAGAGCGCTTGATATCGCTCCTGATGAAGAAGAAATAAAAAGACATTTTAAAATTGCCTCGGGAGAGAGAAGTTGAAAAATATAAAAATTGTAATAGTTCTTTTTCTCCTTATAACGATAAATATTTACGCGCAAAATGATTCTGATATTTCAGCAAATCCCGCGGCAATTTCAGCGGCGGAAGAGTTTCGCCTCGGCGTGCATGCTTTTAACAGGTTTTCGTATAACGAAGCGATATTGTCTTTTGAACGCGCTCTTTCTTTCCGTCCCGGGGAACCTTTAATCCTTGACTGGCTTGGAAGAGCGTATTACCGTTCAGGTTTTGAAGAAACCGCATTAAGGCAATGGCGCGCCGCTTTGGATATTTACGGCAGAAATACCGGTATTGGAATGTTACTTGGCTCACGAATCGAAACTGTGGCAAACAGGCGTTTTTTACTGCCGATTGCGAACGACGGCGTTCGTTATGTCGGCTCAGGGCGTTTTCCCGGAAAAATTGATGAAATTCTTCTTTACCGCCAGCCGACTTCCATTTTACCTAACAGCGACGGCTCTTTATGGGTTGTAGCGTACGGCAGCAACGAACTTGTAAGAATTGATGTTAACGGAATAATAAGAGAACGGAAAAGAGGCCCGCTTAATGGTTTTGACAGACCATACGATCTTGTCCGCGGTCCCGACGGCAGAATGTACGTGTCTGAATACCGCGGCGGAAGGGTAAGCATCTTAAGCGCAAACGGAGACTGGCTTGCCTATGCAGGTTCCAAAGGTCTTGGGCAGGGACAGTTTGTCGGCCCTCAGCACCTTACAATCGATGAAGACGGTTATCTTTACGCTGTTGACTACGGCAACAGACGAATTTCCAAATTTGATCCCGACGGCGTATTTATAATTTCTTTCGCACAAAAAAGCGCGGTATTTCCAGGTTTACTTTCACCTACGGGAATTGCTGCAGGCAACGGAAGAATCTATGTTACAGATAACGCAGTAAAAACAATTTATATTTTTAACCCTAACGGAAACTATCTTGGACAGCTTGCGGCACAGGGACTTACAAACCCTGAGAGCCTCAGATTTATATCCGACGGCTCAATCCTTGCCGCGGACGGCAATAGAATTTTACAGATTGATCCTAACTCCGCGATTGTACGCGAACTCGGTCTTGCAAGCGGGCAGAATGCGCGCATAACAAGCGCCGAAATTGACAGAAACGGCAACATCGCCGCGGCTAACTTTAACGCAAGCGAAGTGCACATAATGACACGCTTTGATGATCTTGCCTCAGGCTTTTTTGTGCAGATCCGGAATGTTGACGCAAATAATTTCCCCCGCGTTACTGTACAGTTAACGGTTGAAGACAGGCTTAGGCGCCCCATTGTCGGACTTGATAATAATAACTTCCTGCTTACGGAAGGAGGAGTGCCTGTAGAGAATCAAATTCTTTACACTCCCGGATACCGTTATCAGGGCGCGGATATTTCCCTTCTTGTTGAGCGCTCGGACGAAACGTCAAGGTTACGCGACGATTTAACAGCCGCTAGCCGCGACATTAACCGCGCTCTGCAGGAAATGGGTAACTCCAAAGTAGTATCGGTAATTTCTGCCGCCGCGCAGCCCCGCCGCGAAAACCACGCAAATTCCCTTGAAAATGCCGTGCGCGGCGGAGGAGACAACACTTCGCGCTGGCGTTTCGATCTAGGGTTGCGCCTTGCCGCAACAGATTTATTAACAGCCGAACCTAAAAAATCGGTTGTTTACATCGGCTCCGGAAGCCTTGGTGAACTCGCATTTGAACAGTACAGTCTTTCCGAGATGGCATGTTATCTTGCAAATAACGGCATTGTATTTAACGCCGTAATAATCGGCGGCGGGCAAGTCTCAGCCGGAATCGAATATCTGTGCAAAGAGACAGGCGGAAGCTATATGCATCTTTACCGGCCGCGCGGTATTGGCGAACTTATAAAGGGCATATCGGATACGCCTTGCGGTCTTTACAGTTTTACTTATAATTCACGCCTGCCAACCGATTTCGGACGCGCATGGCTGCCTATTGAAGCGGAAGTTTATTTACTGGAAAGATCGGGACGGGATAATACAGGGTATTTTGCGCCGTTGGAGTAGGGGAATTATTTTCATTTTGGGGAAGCTCTAGATATATCGGGGGTGCTATCCGAGCCCAAACGCGCCGTCCGCGCTGCGCATGAACGATCCGTTGCCGCCATTGCATCAGCGCTAGCTGTTTGTTATACGAAGTACCGACTGTACAATGTTATTATTTTTAATTTTACTTAGAACTATTAAGAGACTGGAAATATTCTTTAATTGTAGGCACTTCCTGTATATATATTGCTTTGAATAAACCTTCTTCTTTAAATTTATTAGCGCTAAAAATAGAGGTGTTTAATCGTGTTGTTTTAAAATTCAACTTTTCAACACTTCCATCTGTTAAAATAAGAAGCGTAGAACCGGGTTTGCAAATTTCGCCATTAATTGTAATAGTATAAGTATCACCGGTAGTAACTATATATTGCCATAATTTATATGTTTTCCCCGCTTCCAGCGGAGGGCATTTAAAAACCCCTCTTCTTCGGTTTCCTTTTTTATCCCATGAATCAATTATATAGATTCTTAAATCCAGAGGTCTTCCTGCCGGTAAAATTGCCCGTTCAAAATATTCAGTACCTTTTAGTTCACGGGAAAGCGCCAATTTTCCTTCAAATTCAATCAACCTCGTAAAATAAAATGTATTACCACTGCGACCCTGATGTATAGGAAAAATAATGGTCGCTGATTCTTTTTTATTCGTTTCTTCCACAAATGAAACTGCTAAATATGTGGTGCATCCTGAAATGCAGAATAATGATAAAATAAAAACAAGCAATAAGTATTTTTTACTTTTCATATGTCTTCCTTAAAAAGTATCAACTTCATCATAAGAAGCGACATCGCCGTCACCTGCATAATCAATTCCCATGCCAACTCCCGTGCCAACGAGTGTTGCAACGCCTGCAGCAGCCGCCCCTGCCACAGCCTCGACTCCTGCTACAAGCGGCATTATTATCATACAACTTGTGTTGCCAAGAACCAGTATTGCCAGAAGAAAAATAAAGGTAATTTTCTTTATTCCTTTTCTCATAATATGCCTCTTTTTTTATACATTTCATTATATTATCGTAGGATTTTAGTAAAAATCAAGTAAGAAAAAGTATACTTTCACTATTTAAACTCCTTTTTTTATTCTTTTATTAACCAAAATCTACAAATAACTTTAGGGTGGTATTACGTATAACGTTCTAAATATGCCAAAAGGCGCGAACAACGCCTGTAGCGCATATTGTTTGTTAGATGCAGTATGTCCGCTTCTTTTTATTTTTTCTAATATCTTTCCACATTAATATACTGGATTTATTTACTCCATATGCATTTGGAATAATTCCATAAATCATAAAACCACATTTCTTATAAAATTCATATGGATGATTTTTAATATTTTTTATGTTTTTTATTTCTTCGAATATATTTTCCTCATTAATCTCCTTTTCAGATAAACTTGTTAATTTTTCTTCATCTCCAGAACCAAGTATTATTCCAATTGCACCCTTTTCTTGAGCCATCTTTTCAATTTCTCCCATTAATATTTGACCATATCCTTTTCCTTGGAATTTTGTAGATATTGCGAAAGGATGTAATTCCCATGTTTTACCCCAATACTCTGAACGTAAACACCCCCAACCAATTAATTCATTATTAATTTTTATTCCTATACAAATATTTTCTTCGACAATTGATTCATTTACTGTTTCTATTGCCTCTTTTTCATCTAAATCAGGCCACATGTTTGCTTTTGGAAAAGTTTCAAGTAATAATTTAACTGCTTCCTCTTTTGTTTCTATTGATTCATTAATATTACAAAATGTATAATTTTTCATATATTTATTTTATATTTACAATAAATTAATGTCAATATCTCAAAATTTAATCTAGTACATATTGCGTCTAACATTCTAGGTAACTGACGTTTTGCTAGCCCGAATAAAGGCTTGCGAAGCAAGACTAGGGCTGGCAAAATGTGAGTGAGGGAGGCGTGGGAACGAGCGTGAACCGAAGGTTCAAGGCGACACCTAGCCGACCGAACCCCGAGGGCGCGAATAGCGCCCGAAGCTGTTACCGTTTGTTAGGCGCTGGTTTTTGCTTTTTTCTATAAAAATAATTTTAATTATTTGACCAGCGTTTTAATTTTGGAAAATATCTTTGCATATCTTTACGAGCTGATTCGGCATCTGGATATACGTGAGGTACTCTGAATGGAATACATGTTTCTATAACACCCTCCATTGTCGCACTTGGATAAACGAACTTGCCATTTTTAAAACAATGTTCGCAATAATCCTGATTGTCCATACCATCGGCATTAGAGCCTTGTTTAGCAAATTCAAATGGCGTAGCGCATGATTGACAAATTTTTCCCATAATAATATCTCCTTAAAATTAATTTACAGTATTATAAGAAACTGTATATAAATAACT
>Ga0209755_10000143_pt1 | contig 137077 bp, 127 predicted proteins | sample TergutCo191P1_FD_187301 | JGI IMG/M metagenome (GOLD analysis project Ga0209755, IMG submission 187301) | Cornitermes sp. P1 segment gut microbial communities from Petit-Saut dam, French Guiana - Co191P1 (SPAdes) (version 2) | ecosystem: Host-associated > Arthropoda: Insects > Digestive... | reverse complement strand
TGTAGACGAGTGCCCATGTTGCAACCAACATGCCGAACTCAAAATATGTCATAGAAATTTCAATCATGCTATCACCCCCTTTTCTAGTGAGAATGGGGTGTGAAGCCAACCGCCCATATTGTGTTATGTGTATAATAACACAAAATTTGACAAGGTGCAAGGCGTTTGTGAAAATTTGTGTTGACAGGGGCGGAGTTTTGGGTTATAATTAGTGTAAGAGAAAGAAAAACCAGCCCCCTCGGGAAAGGGAGCTGGTGGCACAATATAGCAGTTGGCTTCACGATTATTTAAAATCTGAAATAACCGCTAACCTTTGCTGTTGGGGCGGTTATTTTTTGTTGTCTTGACTGAGCTTCTTATAACCTATGTAGACGAGTGCCCATGTTGCAACCAACATGCCGAACTCAAAATATGTCATAGAAATTTCAATCATGCTATCACCCCCTTTTCTAGTGAGAATGGGGTGTGAAGCCAACCGCCCATATTGTGTTAACAACATAATATCACAAAATTTAACAAAGTGCAAGGCATTTCTTTAACTACAAGCATAGGGGCGCACAATACACGCCCCCACCCCATCAAAAACCACTATCCGTCAATTCCAAATGATAGTCCTCATCCATCAACAAACAAGCCTCAACAAAGCTCTCCAGAGTGATATTATTCACCTGCACCCCATTGCGCACACGGATGGAAATGTTCCCCTGCTCCATTTCGCTATCCCCAACAATTACAATATATGGCAACAGCTCATTACGAAAGCCCTTAATCTTATTCCCCATAGTTCCCTCGCCCGCATCCAAACTAACGCGGAAATTAAGGCTTTCCAGCTCTTTTTGTATCTGCTGGCAATACTCTAAATGGGCATCATGGACAGGCACAATCCCAATTTGCACTGGTGATAACCAGAAAGGGAAGCGCGCCGCAAAATGCTCAATCACAACCCCGATAAACCGCTCTAAAGAGCCAAACAGGGCGCGGTGTATCACAACGGGGGTCTTGCGCAATCCGTCCTTGTCGGTGTATTCCAGTTTAAACTTGCCTGCCAGCTGAAAATCAAGCTGAACCGTGCAAAGCTGCCACTCTCGCCCAAGAACGTCATCCACCAAAATGTCAATTTTAGGACCATAAAAAGCCCCATCCCCTTCATTTATCTCAAACTCGCCTTTATAGCGGGTGTCCAGAACCTTTTTCAGCTGCTCTTCTGCCGCATCCCACTCGGCAATCTCCCCAAGATACCCCTCCTCGGGACGGGTAGACAGCACAGCACGGCTACTCAGCCCAAAAACACCATACAAATAGTCTGCAATATCCAAAATATGGTTTATCTCGTCATAAATTTGGTCATGGCTGATAAAGTTGTGGGCATCATCCTGCCTAAAGGTCTGCACCCGCAAAAGCCCATGCAAAGCCCCGCTGGCTTCCTTACGATGTAGCAGACTAAGCTCGGAAAAACGCAAAGGCAACTCCCGATAACTGCGGTTTTTACGCCCAAAAGCTATCATGGCGTTGGGGCAGTTCATGGGTTTTAAGGCATAATGCTGCTCATTTTCAAGCTCCACAGTAAACATATTTTCATGGTAATGCTCCCAATGCCCGCTGGTTTCCCACAGCCCACGGTGGTTAAGCTGAGGGCCTACAATCTCCTGATACCCCCGCTCCCCATGGACTTTACGGCTAAACTCAATTAACTTATTGTAAAGTTTTGCACCCTTGGGCAACCAATAAGGCATCCCAGGAGCGGTTTCGTCAAAGAAAAACAGGTCTTGCTGATTGCCCAAAAGGCGGTGGTCGCGCTTCTTCGCCTCTTCCAAAAACTGCTGATACTTTTTCAGCTCCTTACGGTCAGGGAAGGCATGGACATAAATCCGCTGAAGCATGGGATTGTCAGAGTTACCCCGCCAATAAGCCCCCGCAATACTCGCCACCGCAAAGCCCCAATTTCTAAGCTCCTTGGTGCTTTCCACATGAGGACCCGCGCACAAGTCTACAAAACCCTCGTTTTCATAGGCAGAAATCTCCTCCCCAGCGGCGCGAAACTCGGCAATAAGCTCCAACTTATAAGGCTCGTCCTTAAAAAACTCCTCGGGATTGTCAATTTGCCTCTTCACAAACTCTTCATCATTTTTGATAATCTCTGCCATCTTCGCTTCAATTGCAGGAAAATCCTCCTCCCGCAGGGTGTGCTCCATGTCAAAATCATAATAAAACCCATTGTCAATAGGAGGTCCAAATCCAAGCTTAACATCACCAAAAAGCCCACAAACCGCCTTAGCCAGCACATGCGCCATAGAATGACGCGCCTTCTGCATATAATCCAAATCCATACTCTTCCCCATAAAATCTACTCTCCTGTATTTTAATTTTATATTGTAATCTTGTCAATGACACGAACACACCAATCTACTGCGCACATTGCTTGCAATATGCTAGTGGTACGGACGCGCATTGCTTGCAATATGCTAGTGGTACGGGCGCGCATTGCGCGCCCCATGCCTGTCATACGTATTTTCAATAACAAAACGCATAATCCAACAATGGCGCGCAATGCGCGCCCCTACCGCACCCTAATAAACTCATCACTAAAAAATTCATATGTTATCATGCCAGGTATGTTGACATCAGGCAAGATAAAGGCGGGCTCTCCGCCAACAATAAACTGTTGACTAAAAAAGTCATCCAAAACTTTATAAAACCCCCCAACATCACCACCAAAACGGCTCACAGTTCTCACAGTTGTATGCAGAGAATTCGTAAACCCATTAACATACCACTCATAATAACCACTCCAGCCACTCATAGAATCCCAAACCCTAACAGACCCATCATCATTAAACTGCCAAACAGTATGCCCACTAGGCGACTGCCACGACCCAACAAGCCGCCGCGCCTGCAAATACCCATTACCAACCATCAAAAGAAAAACGAAACCAAACACAAAAGCAATCCGCAAAAACGTCCGAAAAGGCTTCCCCTCTCCAAACCCAGACCGCATAAAATAATCACCATGCAACGAATTCATAATAACACCTCCTATTAATGCAAAAATTATACCACGCCCACAACCCAATGTCAACCCTAACAACAAAAACCGTCATAACGCACAACAAAAAACGCCAACCCGCTTTAAGCGCGGGATGACGTATTAGGGATATAAAACAACACAACAAAATCCTACTTATGAACCTGCTCCCAGCAAATATCGCCAATAATTGGCAATTTAACAGCCCTGCCAGATGCGGCGGTGATGATTAGATACAGCCAGGTGGCAAAGGTGGCAATGCCCATAGCCCAGCGGACAAAGGCGAAAATCCAGCCGATTATCCAGATGCCAGACAAGATGCCAAGGACAAGGTTAACCACGAAAAACACCAAGAAAACAACGGTGGACTGCAATGCCGCAAAGCGCACAAACTTGTTTTCCTTTTCCATTATAAGCACCACAATGCCGCTGACAAAGCCGAAAACATAAGCCAAAAACGCCGCCCAATTTTCACTTAATCCAAAAACTGATTTGTTCATAATTCTAACCTCCATTATTAAAATTAGACTTCTTTACTTCTTATAACCATATACGCAAGGCATTTCAAAAAGTCTGCTGACTTATAAAAAATATTTTGATACGCTACCGCCTTTCAAAATGATGATAATCCCGCGGGCTTGCCCAATTCCCGCCCCATATCCAACCACGGCTGACAAAAGCGTTATAAACCCCATCCCCAGGCACTATCATCCCAAGGCGCACATCCCCCCTATCCAGATACATTGCCCCAGCGGCTGGCAAAATGGTTTCCCCGCGGATATACGGGTTTTGCACGGGATTAATGTCAATTGCCATGCCAAAAGCGTGGCGGGAAAGCACATTTGTTCCCGCAATTGTGCGGAAGTTAAAGCCAACGCTGTTATTGTCCGCCATGGAATAATAATCCATTGCACCATAAAAGTCAATTAGCCGCATACGGGCGATTGGGAAGGGGGCGTGAAAAATCTCTTCAAATATATCCAGCACCTCTTGCCCAATTTCTTCCGCCACAATCATATGCCCCCTGCGGTGGATGCCATTAAAATCTCTATGGGATATGGTAAGATATGTAAGAAAGTCAAGCCCGAAGGGGGTTTCGGGGTGAAAAGAGCTGCCCTCAACCAGCTCCACAACATGAGGGGGCAGGGGCTGCATGTGAAAAACAGGCTCGGCAGCATTAGCCTGCCCCACCAACCCCACCACCGCCATATATAAACAAAGGTTCGCTATAAATAAGGTGGTTTTAATGTGGTTCATAGCTTTTACCTCCGTAAAACATCACGACAAAACATTACGCCTGCTGGTAGCCTGCCATCTTCTCGTAAAATTCGGGAAATTCTCCAACGCCGTTTCGTAATACAAAAGGGCGCGGGCGGGGTCGCCGTCAATTTCCGCAATGCGCCCAAGCCAATACAGCACATCACCGCCAATGGCACTGCCCTCACTGCTATGCTGTGCCGCACTCTCCCAAGCCAGCCGCGCATCTGCATGGTTGCCAGCGTTAAACAGGGCTGTCGCCTGGGCGTGGTAAGCCTGCTCTGCCAAAGGGGTCGCCACAACCTGAATATTGTCATAAATTGCCAAGCCATCATCATTAAGCCGCGCCAAATCCACATTGTCAAGCATAGCCAATGCCGCCGAAGCAAAACCGTCATTAAGCAACTGCTGGGCATCCCGCACCATCATCTCATTAGCCGTGTCAGCCAAATGCGCCATATTAGCGGCATTTTGCCCTTCAAGGTCGCTAACCTGCCCCTGCAAAACCGCAATATATTCGTTAAGAACGGTGACGGCTTCCTCATGCTCCTGCCCTAAAGCCGCAATTTGGGCGTGGGTGGCGGCAATTTCCTCATCCCGCTCTGCCAGGTTGCCAGGCAAAATTAAAAGTTGCATAAACAAAAACATTGCACCCATGCCAAACACTGCCGAAACAATGCCAGAAACAGGAGAAGCCTTGGTAAATGCCTTTTGATTGCGCACCGCAAGGGGATTACCCTTGTTATTAGCCTGTTTTTGCGCCGCAGGTTCAGCCTTTTCGGGCTTTTTGGTTTCTGCGCGCTGTGGACGGGCTGTTTTCTCCCCATAATGCTTTTGGAAAATGGCAAAATAATACCCTTTGGCGTTTTCGTTGCCTTTATCAATGGCAAGAACCCGCTCTGCCATTGCCGCGGCGCGGGTTTTGTCCTGTACCTTTAAATAATAAGCGGCAAGCAAATTCATAGCATCCACAAACCGCGGCAAAAGCTCCACCGCACGCTTTAAACGGATAACAGCCAAATCGTCATTGTCATCACGGAAAAAACCAAGGGCTTCGTTGTAACCCTTCAACGCCTCGTTTTGGCTTTCAAGGGCTGTCAAATCCTTCCCCATCTCTTCCAAATATCTTTTGGCAAGGTTGGCTTCTGGCTGATAATGGCAACTTAAAGCCCACTGCTCCAAGGCATTACCAAGCTTTCCGCAGGCATAGTAACAAAGCCCAAGCAAATTTCGGGCATATGTGTTTTTCTTATTAGTCTGCAAGCTGACATTAAGGGTTTTAACCGCCCCGCTTAAATCCCCCGCCTGGGCAAGAGCAAGCCCCGCGTTGTACTGGCGGTTAGAAATCCCCCGCGCCAACCTTTGAAGGTAGCCATCCATATTATTCACCCTTTTCTTTGGCAAACAAGTATTGAAGCAAATCCATCATGTCTTTGCTGTTATTGTCAGTTGTCTCCTCTTCAGAAGCCTCCTGCCCAACCTCAAGAACAGGTTCATACTTTTTCAGCTCTTTTTGGAAATCAATCATACTAAGCCTCCCTGCTATGCAAATGCTTCCTTAAATCTCCCATTAAATATAGTGACCCCGTGCATAAAATAACGCCATCTTTAGGGGTAATTTCCTTCGCCTTTTCAAGGGCTTCGCCGCAATCTAATATATCATATTGCTCCGCAGACCCCAAATTCGCAATTTCCCGCAACTCCTTAGGGTCTGTCGCCTTAAAGCCGTCAACAGAACGGGTAAAAATCACGCGCCCAGCAAAACTTGTCAGCACCCGCACAATCTCCCCAATCTCCTTATCCTTCACAATGCCGATAACCACGGTAATATCCCGCCCTGCAAACATAACCTGCATGTTTTCAGCACAAGCCGAAGCCCCCTGCAAATTATGCGCCCCCTCTAAAATAATTATAGGGTCACGGCTCATAATCTCCATTCTTGCAGGATGGCGGGCGTTTGCAAAGCCATTCTCCAAAACCTCATTAGATATTTGAAGCCTGCTCCCAAAAATTGGAACAAGGGCTCTGGCAGCCGTTAAAACAACTTGGGCATTTTTCCGCTGGTGCTCCCCAAGCAAACCTATTTCAAAATCAAACAAATCCACATCTTTGGCGTGGTGTATCTCTGCTTTTCTATAATCTGCAATCTTCTTAAAAACATTATACACCAAATCCACATCATCATACAATACCACAGGGCAATTTTCTTTTATAATTCCACCCTTTTCCCAGGCAATTTCCTCCAAAGTGTTGCCAAGAATTTCCATATGGTCAAAACCAATGCGCATTATAACCGACAAAATCGGCTCTGCCACCACATTTGTGGCATCAAGCCGCCCGCCAATCCCCACTTCCAACAGCACAACGTCCACATTTTTTTCAGCAAAATAAACAAATGCCATAAGGGTTAAAATTTCAAAATAAGAAAAACCATCCCCCTCATCTTCAAATATAAATTCGCTAACATCAACCACTTTGTACAAGGTCTTAGCAAAATCCTCTTTGCTTATCTTCTCCCCATTAATGGTAAAACGCTCTTCCACATCTTCAATATGAGGGGATGTAAAAGCCCCAACCTTGCACCCAGCCTCTTGCAAAATGCTGCCCATCATGGCGCAAAAACTTCCCTTGCCATTTGTGCCAGCCACATGGATAATTTTTAAGTCATATTGGGGATAACCAAGAAGCTTCAAAGCAAAGCCCATCTCTTCCAAGCCCTTTTTGCGCCCCGCCCCATAGCTGTTTAATAAATATTCCTGTGCTTCTTTATAAGTCATTTTAACACCTCAAATACATTATAACCCCAAAACCCCCATAAAGTCAAGCCCTTTATACACCCCCGCCCCCCACCCACCTTCACCGTCATCCCGTGCTTGACACGCAATCCGACGCAACGCGTCATCCCGTGCTTGACACGGGACCCCATCAGCACTAACAGAGCTTTGCCCCTACAGTAGCGGGCTAGGAACAACTGACGAGATTGCGGGTCAAGCCCGCAATGACGTTTAGGGAGCGGTCAAGCCCGCAATGACGGCTAAAAAAACCCCTTGACTATCCCGCCCCACAGGTATATAATCAAACTATACATACACCCCCAACATAAACCAGGAGGAATAAATATGAACTTCAACGCTGAATATTTCAAAAAAACCTTATCAGAAATCCTAGCAATCGACAGCCCAACAGGCTTCACAGCCGCTGCCGTCACCAAAGTCAAAGAAATTGTTGACAGCCTAGGCTTTGAAACTGCCCTCACAAAAAAAGGCAACCTAATCGCAAACATACCAGGCAAATCCACCCGCACTGTAGGGCTTTCCGCCCATATAGACACCCTGGGTCTGGTTGTCCGCGGCTTCCGCCCAGATGGCACTTTAACCTTCTCAAAAGTAGGCGGCTCTGTCCTCCCCACCCTAGACGGGGAATATTGCAAAATCTACACCCGCACGGGAAAGGTCTACATAGGCACAATCCTTTCAAACTCCCCCGCAGGGCATGTGTTCACAGATGCCCACACAGCCCCAAGGGATGAAAAAACCATGCATGTCAAGCTAGATGTGGAAACCAAATCTGCAAGCGACACCAAAGCCCTGGACATTCTCCCAGGAGATTTCATCTGCTTTGACACCAAAACCGTCTTTACCGACACAGGCTTTCTAAAAAGCCGCTTTTTAGATGACAAAATGTCCGTTTCCATCATCCTAACCCTTCTCAAACACCTAAAAGACGAGGGCATAACCCCAGACCATAACATAACCATCATCTTCTCCACCTATGAAGAGGTAGGTCACGGCATGTCGCACCTCCCCTGCGAATTTGATGAGTTTGTAGCCGTAGACATGGGCTGCATAGGAGATGACCTAACCTGCACAGAATATGACGTGTCCATCTGCGCCAAAGACAGCTCAGGCCCTTATGACTACGAGCTAACCACCCGCCTTATAAACCTAGCAAAAGAAGCAAACCTAAACTTCGCCGTGGACATCTACCCAATGTACGGCAGCGACGTGTCCGCCGCCCTCCGCGCAGGCCACGACATGAAAGGCGCACTAATAGGCCCAGGTGTCGCCGCCAGCCACGGCATGGAGCGCAGCCACCTAAAAGCCGCAGAAAACACCTTCAAACTGCTGCACCTATACCTAACCAAAACACCTTAACCCCCGCCCCCCCAACAACGTCATCCCGCGCTTGACGCGGGACCCCATCAGCACTAACAAGCCCCTACAGTATGGGGCTAAAAACAACTAACAAGATTGCGGGTCAAGCCCGCAATGACGGTGTTTATAATACGTCATCCCGTGCTTGACACGGGACCCCACATGCACTAACCAGCCCCTACAATAGCGGGCTTGGAATAGCTGGCGGGATTGCGGGTCAAGCCCGCAATGACGTAATTAGATGTACGTCATCACGCGCCCAACCCCCACCCCAACAACCCTAACAAGGAGGTTTGTCATGGATGATTTTTTAAGATTTAAGCAACGCAAAGAAACTTATAGCAAATCTTTAGCATTACTTTTAAGGCAATCCGAAAAAGAAGAGCTTGACGAAGCAAATATCGGAGCAACCTTGCATTTCTTCAACCTCACCTTCGAGCTTTCTTGGAACATGCTAAAAGACTATTTATATGCCCAGGGCACAGAAGTCCGCTCGCCAAGGGATGCCATAAAGTCAGCATTTCAAGCGGGTTATATTGACAATGAAAACCATTGGCTCGACATGATAAAATCCCGAAACCTCATTGCTCACGCCTATGACATGGTTATGGCGGAAAAACTTGTTGTTGAGGTGTTAGAACGATACTTGAAACTTTTGGTTAAACTTGGGGAGGATGCAGATGTTTGGGCTAAAACAAAGTGACATTGCCATAATAGAATACATCGGCAAGGCAAACCCAGGTCTTGAGAAAATCCTAATTTACGGCTCACGGGCGCGGGGCAACCACAAAAAGGGCAGTGATGTGGATTTGGCTTTGGTTGGCAAATTGGAAGGCACAGCCCTTTGGCGCATCCGCGATTTGCTAAACGAGGTGATGCCAACCCCATATTTCTATGACGTGGTACATTTAGACACCTTAAAAGACTCACCTTTCAAAGAGCGTATAATCGCCGAAGGTCAGCCAATTTACACCAAACTTTCCCTAGACGTGTATGATTTATTGGTTAAAATGAAGGAAAGACCTGGTATGTATTTTGGAGAGCTTTCGCTAACAGCTTTGGATAATTATTTAGGTGGCTATTGTCATTCACATTATGACCTTGGAGTAAAATTCATACCTGCGTGGGAAATGGACTTTAATACCTATATAGAGCGATATTACAACTTACCCCGCTCTTCAATGACGGGGCTGAACACCATAAAAGAACACACAAAAAACGAAGAAGAAGCATTTTATAAATTTTTTGAATTATTGGAGGGATACAGAGCTATGAAAGAAAAGGAATTTAGAATTTTATCCCCCACAGCCATCCTAGGCTACGGCTTCCCTGCCGCCTCTTTTGAAGAAGGCATGAAGCGCAAGCCCCATGTTATCGCTGTGGACGCAGGGTCAACAGACCCAGGACCTTATTATTTAGGCAGCGGCAAGTCCTTCACAGACCGCGGTGCTGTCAAGCGCGACCTGGAATTTATGTTAACTGCCGCCACCCAAAACGGCATCCCCCTAATCATAGGCTCGGCAGGGGGCGCAGGGGCAGACAGCCATCTGGAATGGAATGTGGACATTATCCGCGAAATCGCCCACGAGAAGAAGTTAAGCTTTAAAGCTGCCATCATCTCTTCCCAGCTTTCTGCGGATGTTGTGATGAAAAACTTTGACGCAGGCAAGGTAAAAGAGTTGCACCCGGCCCCAATGCCCACGGCACAGCACATAACCGACAGCACAAATATTGTAGCCCAAATGGGGGAAGCCCCCTTTATAGAAGCCCTTGACGCAGATGCCCAGGTGATAATAGCAGGGCGCAGTTATGACCCTGTGGTTTTTGCCGCCCCTGCCATCCGTGCAGGTTTTGACGCGGGGCTTGCCCTGCACATGGGCAAAATACTAGAATGTGCCGCCATAGCCGCCTACCCAGGCAGCGGGTCAGACTGTATGCTGGGCATCCTGCGGGAGGACCATTTCGAGCTAAACACCCTAAACCCCATCCGCAAATGCACCATAACCTCCGTCGCCGCTCACACCCTCTACGAAAAAAGCGACCCAACCAGCCTGCCAGGACCAGGCGGCCGCCTAGACCTGCGCCAGACCACCTTCGAGCAAGCAGGAGAAGGTGTCATAGTCCGCGGAAGCAAATTTGTGGCAGATGAGGGGCTGGGCTTTGTAAAGCTTGAAGCTGCCCGCCTTGTGGGCAAGCGCACCCTGTCCATTGCCGCCACCGTTGACCCAATTATGATAAGCCAGCTAGACAATATAATAACAGAAGTGAAAAACCGCGTAACAACCAACTTCGAAGGCATAGGAGATTTCCACCTAGACTTTAAAACCTACGGCGCAAACGGCGCATCCTTCTACACAAACGAAACCCCCAGCCGCCCACAACCCGAAATCGCAATCGTAATAGAAGCCGTGGCAAACACCAAAGAACTATCCGAAACAATCTGCTCCTTTGCCCGCTCCACCCTTCTCCACTTTGGCTACGAAGGGCGCAAATCCACCGCAGGCAACCTAGCCTTCCCCTTCTCCCCATCAGACTTTTCAGGAGGAGATGTCTACGAGTTCAGCCTATACTGCCTAATGGAAGCCACAGGCAGCATGTTCCCCATCAAATACGCAAATATAAAGGAGGGCAACTGGAATGACTAAACTTTTCGACACAGCGGATGTCATCCGCAGCAAAAACGCAGGCCCATACGAGCTAACCTTCGACATAATCTTCAAAGAAGCAGACCACTTCAACAAATTCGTAGAAGCCAAAATAATGACCCCCGCAGTCTTTGCGAACCTCTACAACATACCAGAAAACCGCGTTATCTCCGTCATCTCCTTCCCCCCCGCCAAAGCCGTAAAAATCACCATCATACGCCCCATGGCATCAGGCGACCTAGGAGAAAAAGACATCTACGGAGCCCAACAACACAGCCCCCTACTAAACTTCACCTACACCATATAAATTTCAAAAAACCCTTGCAAAAACCCCACATATGGGTTATAATTATAATACAATAAAGCCAAAACAAAAAGAGGGTGCTACTAACACCCTCTAGGCATACCGCTGGCGGTGTGACTGAATTTATAATTATAGTTTAATTACAAAAAAATAAGCCTTTACCTAACCAAGGGGCGGCTTATTTTTTATTCTGACGATATGACAGCAATGCTAGAACAACCAGCATAGCAGTAAGAAGCAAATATGTAACTTCAAACAAAGTCATAGGCTTTCACCCCCTTAAAGGTTCAGCCAAAGAAGCACCGCCCACGGTAGCTTGTTTTGATTATAACATCATTAACAAATAAATACAACAATAAATTTCCAAAAACCCCTTGCAAAAACCTCACATATGCTATATAATAAAATCAGAACAAAAAGAGGGTGCGTCAACACCCTCTAGGCATACCGCTGGCGGTGTGGCTAAACCAAAATTAAATTAATTTTAAAAGTGGAAATAAGCCTTTACCTTACCAGGGGGCGGCTTATTTTTTATTATGACGATATGACAACCACGCCAAAACAACTAACGCGACAGTAAGAAGCAAGTATGTAACTTCAAACAAAGTCATAGGCTTTCACCTCCTTAAAGTAGAAAGGTTCAGCCAAAGAAGCACCGCCCACGGTAGCTTGTCTTGATTATAACATCATTAACAAATAAATACAACATATAAATTTCAAAAAACCCCTTGCAAAAACCCCTCATATGCGCTATAATAAAGCTATAATAAAAGAGGGCGCGTTAACACACCCTCTAGGCATACCGCTGGCGGTGTGGCTGAACCCATAAATTTAATTTATGAATTACAAAATAAGCCTTTACCTTGCCGGGGCGGCTTATTTTTTATTCTGACGATATGACAGCAATGCCAGAATAACTAGCATAGCAGTAAGAAGCAAATATGTAACTTCAAACAAAGTCATAGGCTTTCACCTCCTTAAAGGTTCAGCCAAAGAAGCACCGCCCACGGTAGCTTGTTTTGATTATAACATCAAAGCCAAACAAACGCAAACCCCCAAAAACAAAAAAGCCCCAATCAAGAGGCTTTCAAATGGATCCTCGGGGACTCGAACCCAGGACCGTCCGGTTATGAGCCGGATGCTCTAACCAACTGAGCTAAGGATCCAACTTTCATCAACCAACTAATTCTACTACACTTCACCACCAATGTCAATAGAAAATTCTTATTTTTTTTAAAAAGTTGGTATCAAAAAGTTGTGCACTAAAAAGTTGTTTTAAATTTTAACAAGCAAACAACAAACCTCCACCCTACTGGTCATAGGGAACATATCCACAGGCCGCACGGCTTCCAGCGCATAACCTTCCGCAACCAAATGCTTAACATCCCGCGCCAGCGTGGCTGGGTCACAAGAAATGTACACAACGCGGGGTATTTTGTTTTCAGCAATTGCCCCAAGCAAAGGCTGACCACAACCTTTTCTCGGCGGGTCTAAAAATATCACATCTGGCTTGTCGCCCTCGGCTAAAAGCTCTGGAATAGCAACCTCCGCAGAGCCGCATATAAATTCCGCATTTTCAATGCCGTTTAGCTTGGCATTAAATTCGGCATCCATTATGGCGGCAGGCTCAATGTCCACGCCAATGGCATTTTTTGTCAGTCTTGCCGCCTGCAACATCACCCCGCCACAACCCACATGGGCATCTATCACGGTCTGCGTGCCGTCAAGTCCTGCTTGCTTTAGGGCAATATCATACAAAACCTCAGCCTGGACAGGGTTCACCTGAAAAAAGGACTTTGCAGACAAGCGATATGTAATATCCCCAATCTTTTCAGTAATTTTGCTTGTGTTGCTAATAAGCTTGCCGTCACGAGTAACTATTATTTCGTCTGTGTCAAAACTTGTACGCGCCATAATTTCGCCATCTTCCACCACACCTCGCAAAGCCGCCACAGCGTCCACAATGTTTTGGTGCATAATCAAACAATTTGGCGTTTCTACCAAATTTCGGCTGTTTCGCTCATACATGCCAATGCGGCCATCTTTTGCAAAAAACCTGCCTTTATTGCGGTAATTCCGCGGGTTTTCCATGCCAATAACTTCCGAAACAGGCGGGTTTTTTATGCCGCCAATCCGCTCAAGGGCGTTAATCACCGTTTGCCGCTTAAAATTAAGCTGTGCAGAATAGTCACAATGTTGAAGCTGACAACCACCGCAGTCATCAGCGGCCAAACAAGGCGGATTTACGCGGTGGGGCGAAGGCTTAACAATGCGGGCAATCCTAGCGTTGGCAAAAGACTTTTTGCTTTTGACCACCTCCGCCACAACAACATCCCCAGGCAAAGCCCCCTCCACAAACACCACAAGCCCATCATGGCGGGCTACCCCATGACCCTCACTGCTCAAACTTTCTATTATTAATTCCATTTTATTCCTCCTGTTGCTAAAATTCATTATTTTGGCGGCTATCTAGGATATATTTCACGTTGACCGTGCTATTTGCTTCGTTGATTGAAAAAATGACCTGATACCGACGACCAATAATCAATCTGCGATAGTTTTGAGCAGTTCCAATTGTGCGAAATATCGGACATCTTTGTGGCATAAATTCCAGTGAGTCAAATCCTTCTTCAAAGAGATTTATGAGATTTTCGGTAGCGTTTGTGCTGACATTGGATAAAAACTCTAAATGGTTATTCATCATTTCGATGGCTTCATCCTCAACGACAACTAAGTATTGTTTTTGCTCATTATTCATTATTTTGTCGCTCCTTCGCTTTTTCAACAATTTCGCGCCATCTCGCTACAGCTTCCTTTGCGGGCGTGTATTTCGCTATACCAAGCCGCTCTCTCTCCTCAACCCTCAACAAAGCCTCCTCCACCTGTATCCTCTGCCGCTCCTCCTGCCATGCCTGAATAGACATAACAACAAGCTCTCCCTCACCATTATTGGTAAGAAAAACAGGCTGACCCGACTCTATGCAAAAATCCGCCACTTTGCGGTAGTTGTTTCTTAATGTTGCAGATGATTTGATAATCATAGTAACACCTCCATAGCTATATTATAACACAATTAACATACACAATGCAATACCTTTTCTCAAAAACACAAAAATAACCGCCAACACAAGAAAGTGCTGACGGTTTTTGTTTACGCTTGTCCGTTATAATAAACCGTAAACGTGGCAGAAACGCCAGGGTCATACTGAATTTGTGCAAATTGCGCAAAAATCCCCACCACCATAATGGCGGATGTTTCTCCGTCAATTGTCACATCTGTGTAGTTTGGGTCGTCGAAATAGGTTGTGCCGTCAGGGCTTAATTGAAGGGTGGCAGTTATAGGGGTTGTCCCCGTATTGTCCACAAACATGGTCGCTGTTCTCAGCTGGGAAATGTCAGTAGCTTCCAATGCCACTCCCACTGCTGTCACGTCCTCCAGGGTTTGGCTGTCTGACGCAAACTGGTTGCCAGCAAGCTGCACCGTCAAAAGGGGGTTGCCTATGGTCACACTGCCCGATAGCTCCAAATCCCCAGAAACAAGCATCTCGCCATCTGCATTAAGCTGCACAAGCTCCAACAAACCAGTGTCTTGGTTATAGCCATAAATGCTGGCGCGCAACTCCTCTGCCGTTGTGTTAAAAACAAGTGAATTCACTTCTTCACCTCCTTGTCCATTTCTTCATCCTATGCTCATTCAAGAGGATTGGTTACATCCCAAGCCTGACGAACGCACCTCAACTGGGCTTGATGCCACAACTCACAATCAACCCCCGCCCCTTGGGAACAAACCACAACCCTAATAAATTTTGCAAATTTATGGGGAATAATTTCCGCAGTTTCATGGGGATGAATACAGACTTCCCGCCCATCTTCCACAACATTTTCGCCATCAGGGCTTATTTCCAAACGGACTATAACAGCATCACAGCCATTGTTGCGGACAAAAAATGTTATCCTGTCCGAACGCCCGCAATAAAACCAAGGCGACTGCCCATAACTCTGGCGGCTGTCAATCCTTAATTTCCAATCAAAAAAGCAAGCCTCTGGGCAAGGGAAAATTTTCTCTGGATAACAGTGCCTCGGCTTGCTGCTACATTTGTTATCTTCCAAAAAACTAGGTATCGTTTTGAACACTTATGCACCTCCTTCACGTTTAGGTCTTGTACATAATATTCAAAGACAGCAAGATTGGACACCACCCCCCGTAGGGGCGCATATTATGCGCCCCTCAGACTGTAGACAAACCCCCAAACCCGTCATCCCGCGCTTGACGCGGGAGCCCACCAGTAATAAGTAGCCCCTACTCAATGGGGCTTGGAATGACTGACGGGATTGCGGGTCAAGCCCGCAATGACGTTGCGGGGCACTTTGTCATCTGTCTGAGGGGCGCATATTATGCGCCCGCTGTCCGACAAAACTGGTGTTGATGTAAAATACGTTTTGCACAACAAAGGGGCGCATAATATGCGCCCCTACAAGTTTATTATCCAAGCCTTCTCTTTCTAAAGAAGCCCACAACCAACGCTCCTACAGACAATCCAAAACCAACAGAGGAGAAGATAAGCCAAATAGGCGTTTGATTATCTCCCGTCAACGGATTGCCACCAGCTTGCTGAGGAAGCCCTGGTTCGTCATCAACATCTGTAGTGTCTGGTGCGCCAACAGCCTGTTGCGGCAATGACGGCTCTTGCTCGTCATCTGTATAAGTATCTTGCTCGTCATAAGTAGCATAATCAGCCGTAGCATCAGGCGCGCCTACCGCTTGCTGTGGTGCTGGCGGTTCGTCAGCATCATCATCTGTCCCGTTGCCAGCTTCAGGCGCAGGTGCTGCACCTGCTGGCGGAGTTGGCAATATGGTATCGCCACCATTGCCATTGCCATTATCATCATCGTCATCATCATCAGGGTCTGTTGGAATACTTGGAGGAGGACCTGTCGGACCACCTGGAGGGTCTGTTGGACCACCTGGAGGACCTGTTGGGCCAGGTACTTGATTTTCAAAGTTAACAGCCAACCCAAACGTATGAGTATCACTAATATACCAAGTGTTGCCAGCGGTTAAATTAGCAGGAACGCTAACCTCCACCCTAAAATCCACCGCAGAGCCAGCAGACACAACACCATTGTTTAAAGCCACAGCATTGCCAGCAGGCGTATAAACCCCACCTTCCACCTGAAGCCAAGCAGGCAAGCTAGAATTATCTCTATGCAATCCACGCAAAACTATATTATTGCTTTGCCTGTTTTCAATTTCAAAATACAGCACAATAGACTGCCCAGGAGCTGTAAAATCAACCCCAAAAGGTATGGCAACCAAACCGTCTGCCACTGGCACATTCAAAAAATCTCCCTGCCCGTCCACAGGGCTTACAAAGCTAAGGTCTAGCGGGTTTTCCACCCTATACCCAACCACAGTAAGCTGAGAGCCATCATCAAAACTTACAAGGCCGTCAAATTCAATGGTTTGCCCCGTTATGTAGGCAAAGGCAGAGCCTGCAAAGAAAACCATCATAATAAGAGTAATGGCAATGTTAAGCCGCCTAAGTTTTTTTCTGCACACCCTAGTCCTAGTCCTCTTCATAATTCATTTCCTCCCTTTCTTCTCCGTAGCTAATACGATACATATAAGCAAACTCGCCTACTACCGTGGCAAAAATTGCAACTTCTCTATTTTGATAGCCCATAATATGTTTATTAAGGTTGGTGGAAAGCTTTATCAGCTCTTCAAAATCCCCTACAGGCATTATTTTATATTGTTCTAAGTCCATCAAAGCTCTTGAAACCACAATTTCATTGGCATACTTTTTCAAAATCATTTTGAGCTTTTGTTTGTTAGCATTGGGGTCTGTTGTAATTCGCACAGCCCCTAAATATACCCCAAATCCCCCAAAAAGCGCGCCAACCCCAAGCATCATCAGAATTAAAGGGTCTGCCATCTCTTCCTGGGAAGAAAGCGGCACAGACTGGGACAAACTGCCACTACCCTCGGCTTCTAAAGTAAAAATGTTTGCTCCCACAGGTATCCTGTAACTTCTTGTGGTGGTCTGGCTAAGACCTACAGAAGGTGCTGCAAAGCTGTAAATAAACTCGAAAACAACTTCAGCAGAAAAGCCCCTTCCAGCACTTATCTCAAGCCCTGCGTTGTACAACACATTATCATGGGCAATTATAAACTCGTCAAAAATCCTTTGGTAATCGTCAAGGGAAATTCTGTAAACCCCTCTAGGATTACCCTCCCTATCCAGGGCGCCCATGGTTAAGCTTCTTCCAGAAATGCTTCCGTCTTGCCGCGCCATATCCCCTCCATCCTGGAAGATAACAGGGCTTACGCCTCCTGCGCCTCCCATAAAGGTAATGACAAAGCTCCACCTAGAAACATAACTGTAATTTATATCCACTTCCTGGCTAAAATTAGCATGAAGGCTGCTTTCAATTTCTATAAAGTCCGTAAAAGCCAGCAAAAAGTGATTGCTAGGAACAGGATTTTCCCAAATATCATTAGGTATGTAAAACACCGCATGACTTAAATTGTGAACTCCCGTCAGCTCTACGGTAATTTCCTCTTGTTCAAAACTAAATATGTAAATGACCCCAAAAACCACAGCGGCAATAACAATGGCAAGACCAACAAACAGCATCCACCCACGCTTAAAGTATTTGTTAAACACGACAACAATCCTCCAAAAGTAAGGTTTAAAAAGCTAGATTATTCCGCCAAAGATTGCCCTTATAAATATATTAGGATAACCTATAAATGGGAAAATGAACATAGGCGTTCCAATCACATCTTCCTGCACCAACAATTCCGCATCAGGAACAGGGTTGGCATCCCCTTGTGTAACAAACTCCCGCACACCTTGGTCGGTGTAATGAAAATCCACAACTCTGTGAACAAATTCCATGTTTCCTGACCTATAATGAAGCACGAGACCAAGCTCCACATCCTCAAAAACCTGATGAGACGGAATCCTACGCATCACCACAAGGCTTCCCCGCTCTATACTGCCCGACATAGAGCCTGTTAAAATTACAACAGGGTACAAAGGCAGCAATTGGAGGAAAAAAGCTATCATAACAGCCCCAAAACCTAGGGAAAGTATAGTTCCCATAGGGCCTTTAGAAATTCTTGCAGAACGGGCAATCCGCTTTCTTTGAGCCGAATTGCTTTCGTCTGCCAAACGATAATACACCATGCCCACAATAAACACCTGTATGCATATAAGCAAAGCCCAAGGAAGCCGCTCCACATTAGGCAAAACAGGGGAAAACACCCCGCCTAAATTATAAATAAAACTTATTAAAACCACAGAAACGGCAGAGCCTTCAATAGCCATAAATGACAGCAAAACGCTTATGGCAAAAGCTGGCAAAACAGACGCAAAACCAAAATTTACCCAGTTGGCAGTGCCAGCAAGTGCCGAGCCTAAGTCTGTTATATACAACATTGCAAAAACAATGGTCACTATAACAAAAACTGCCGTCCGCTCTCTGCGCCCCGTCTGTTTAAGCAAACGATAACGAATTAACTCACCCGAAATCAAAGGCACACCCATAGTCCAAAAGCTAACAAAAACCGTATTTATATTAGGGGTCATCACATTGCGGCCGCCCCCAAAAAAGTAAGACACCCCAAAGATAACCACCACATACAAAACAATGCTAAGCACCACCGTCAAATTAGACACATAGCTCTTCCTAGCCCTTGCCCCGCGCCCCATAGCAAGCCAAACGCAAACTGCCAAACCCGCAAAGATAAAAGGTCGCACCCACCTATTAAAGGAAAAAACAACAGAAACATCAAGAAGCGCACTGCCTAAAATCACAACCAACAAAATGCCACACACAAAAATTGTGAGTTTAAGGGTTTTAGTCATAGGCAACTACCTCCTAAACAAAGACCCCACCCCCCTCATCAAAAGGACGAGGGGGATTTCGGGTTCTATGTTAATTAGCGAGCATGAACATAGTTATATACTTGCCCTGTTGTTGGATGCTCTGCAAAAACGGAGATTGTACTCCACAAAAATCTGCTAATTTGTAGGCTTTGTGGGTTTTGCATAGGATTTACAACATTTGTAACCATATTGTTTCTTTCAGAAAGAACAACTCTTGTTCCATCAATATAAAGGATAATATTGTCATAAGGCACTGCAACCGCGCGGCTTTGACCATTACCAAGATAGTAACGGAAATGGAAGTTTACGGTGTTTGGATGAATTTCAGGAAGGTCGTAGGAAACGATGAAGAAGTCACCCAACTGACGTAGCTTGCCATCAAAATGGTTAATTATTTTGTCAATAATACGAACAACGTCATCCAACTTGAAAAGCTCGGCAATAGCTCTTGGTTTTGCCAACGCAGCAATAACAGCGTCTGCATGTTCTGCCCCAAGGTTGTTAAGGGCAACTTGGATATGGCGAGCCATTTCGCTGTAAGCCATGCCAGGACGCAGGTTAGTTCCCAAGATTTGGTTGATTTCTTCGGTTACAATAACCGTCAAATGCCATTCCAAAATGCTTAGAAGATGGTTAAGAGTGGCAGTCAACTGGCCGCCAATCAAATCCAAATCTAACTCCCTCACAAAGGTTAGAAGGTCGTTAATCTTGTTATACCAATACTCAACAGTTTCTAGGGTAATGTCCGCCACATTGTTAATCCACTCTTGCAAACGGTTTACAATTTGGATAAATGTGTAGTCATTTCCAAGGTTTAAACCAGGCAAAGCGTTGTTGAAAATGCGGATAACTTCTAGCCTAATTGGAGTAAGCAAATTGTCAATTTCTGCCAAAATCCACTCAATAATATCTTGGATTTTTTGCTCAATAAGGGCTTCGATGTATGCAATCATGGTATCCCAGCTGTCAAATCTGCCTTCAGAAGCAACGTAGAAGATGGCAGAAACAACAGCATCAATCAAAACATCCATATCAGGAAGAATGGCATTTATGTCAATATCTTCCACTGTGATGAACTCACCAAGACGAGGGATGAGGGTACCGATACGTATGTTAATGCCAATAACATTCCAGCCTGCCAAAAATCCTGTTGTCCAGATTGCCCCGCCTAGTGCTAAAGACGTTTGACCAACATTTCCAGAAATAGGATTACCATCTCTCCAGAAATATTCGGTGATATTTTCTGCCATAACATCAAACAACTCATCCAGCAAAACGCTAGGGTCCATATGCTCTAAAATATTGATGATGGTTTGCCCAATCACATCTTCCAAAAAGTCGCTGGACAAAATAGCGTCAACAATGTCATTAACCAACAAGAAGCGAAGAATGTCAGGCAATAAAGACATAATTTCTGATGGAATTTCCACACCTAAAAGCCCGCCTAGCAAATCCCCAAGCATAGGCCCAAGAATAGGCTCAAGCAAGTCAATCAAAGCTTCTGGGTTAAGCATATCCATAATAAGGTCAGTTAGCAAATTAGAAATTGCTTCAGGCCCGATAAGACCAAGCAAAAAGTCGCTAGCACCGCCGCCAATGCCAAATAACACATTGTTGCGCACATGATTGTAAAGCGTGACGCGATGTTGCGGCCCTAAATTAAGGTTTAGCGGCGCAATATCAATATAAGCTGGCTCAACCTCCACATATTCAGAAGCAGGAACATAAATTTCAAGGGCGTTTACAGCTTCAACAACCGCCTGCTCAATAGCAACAGAAAGCGCCGCAAGCAAAGCATCTTGGTCAAGGGTGACATTATTCTGCGGGTTTTGATTTATACCAGCAGCAAAAGTTGGAGCTGCCACACCAAAAACCATTACAAAAGCCAACAAAACTGGCGCAATTCTCTTTTTAAATGTTTTCATTTATATATCCTCCTGGGTTATATTCAGCCTATTGACCAGCCACGCGGTAGTCAATTGAATAAGTAAATTCAACAGTAATGTCAAGCCAGTTTAGCCCCAAAGCTGGGTCTGGCGAGAAGAAATATGTTTGTGTTGTCATTGCATCTGTCACATATTGTCCAACCGAAACCACAGCTGGATAAACCGCGTCAATCCAGTTGACCCAGATGCCGTATGTCTCAAGAAGATAATCCAAAGTTACAGCGCCAACAGTGCCGCCAGTTCTGCCGTTTTCCAAAATTTCAGCAGTAAGATTTACTTGATAAATCTCCGCGTCAATTGTGCCCACATTTTCAATATCAAAATTGATATAAACAAATTGGTTTGGGCGGGTAAAGTTCATTTCCCATGTGGCAAGCTTTCTGCCATCGTGGATTTCGATATTGTTGATTGTTGCATAGTCAGACACATCCGCCACGTCATAATCAGCAATTTCCAAAAGAAGCAAAGCCTCTATATTAGCAGTACCTTGGAAAACAAGCGGCCCTTGGCTTACAAAAGCAAACGCAGAACCTACAACAAAAACTGTCAAAAATGCAGCAATAATTAAATTTAATTTCTTCTTATTCTTAATTTTCATAATTCAATTCACCTCATAGTTAGTTTTTAGTTTTAAATTGGTAGTTCTAGTTTAGTACAGGAGCATAGTCTAAATTAATTTGGAAGGTCATGGTTTCGTAGATAGACCATCCACTAAAAAGTGTTGCGTCAAAGTTAAATCCAATGGTTATATCTCTGGTTTGTCCTGGGTAAAGGGTAAGCCCCTCGGCATCTTCCCAGCTAATAGGGTCAGCGGCACGCTCCCAGTTTGCCGTGTGCCCTGAAATTGTAAGATAATTGTAAAGAGGGGTGTTTTGCCCCCAATTTGTATAATTTTCAAGGGCTATCCCTCTTATATATGCAGGGATGCTTCCCGTGTTTTTAATTTGGATTAAAAAGCCTGCACTTTGCACCACTTCATCAAAGGCAACATCCAAATTAATTTGGAAATAACCCTGGTCTTTTGGGCGCACAAGCTCATATCTTGCAATTGCACCATTATGCTCTGCCACCAAGGTGTTATCCATAATTTCTACCTGTAAAAGGGCATCCACCCCAACAGTGCCCTGAAAAACCAAAGGCCCTCCAGAAATAAACGCAAAGGCAGCTCCAGCTACAAAAACCGCCAAAAATGCTGCAAGCATAACATTCAATTTTTTTCTGCTTTTCACAATCATCCTCCTCTGCCTTTATAGGCTTCTTGCTAAATGTGAGTTATTTTCGCAGGATGCCTTAATCTTCCCCATAGGGGGCAAGCCCCGTCCGTTATAGGTCAGGGCTTGCTTATTACACAAAGGATAAATTAATAAGCTTCGTAGCTAAGTCTTGCTTCAAATTCAATAAGATTATTAAGAACATTGGTGTTAAGGTCAGACGCATCATATGTAAAGGAAACTCTAGCTACAACAAATTCACCTGGTTGAAGCACAAGGTAATCAATTACATTTGTGAAAGGAGGATTAGCATCAATCCAGTCTGCAGGTACGCCTGGGAAAGTGTACTCAATGTCAAAAGTCAAGTAATCGGAGATGAAGATTCTGTTGTTGTCAAAATCGTAAATTACGTCGTAGTCATACTCAAGAGTAAGACCGCTGAAGATAGCTGGGATTGTACCAGTGTTTTGGATTGGGATGTTAAACTGAACAAAGCCAGAAACACCAGTGGTTTCCAATCCCATGTTCATATGACCATATCCAAGATGTCTTGGGTCCTCAAGAGAGAAGCTTGGGAACAAATCGCCTTGGTTAAAACGGGTAGCTGAAACATTAAGTTGAGGGGTACCAGTAACAATTTCAACTTGCAATCTTGCATCAATGTTAGCAGTACCTTGGAAAACAAGTGGTCCTTGTGAAACGAAGGCGAACGCGCCGCCCACTAGAAATACTGCCATAAAGCTAGCGATGATAACATTGAGTTTCTTTCTGTTTCTGATTTTCATAATAAATTCTCCTTTTTTATCGGGAACCCGCCCGTTTTTTTATATTAGGCCTTCACGGAAACCGAGTGTAACAGAAACCGTGATACCGTGGGTTTTAGATTAATAAACTTCGTAGCTAAGTCTTGCTTCAAAGTTGATTTCGTTCATAAGAACATTGGTGTTAATGTCAGACGCATCATATGTAAATACAACTCTAGCCATGATGGCTTCGCCTGGTTGCAACACAAGGTTGTCAATAACATTGGTAAATGGAGGGTTAGCATCATGCCAAATTGCAGGAATGAAAGGCTCTGCAGTATACTGGATGTCAAAAGTCAAGTATTCAGAGATGAAGATTCTCTCGTTGTTGTGACCATGAACATACAGATAGTCATACTCAAGAGTAAGACCGTTAAAGATAGCTGGGATTGTACCAGTGTTTTGGATTGGAATCATAAACTCAGCAACACCAGTAACACCAGCGGTTTCAACCAGCATGTTCAAATGACCAAACCCTTGGAATCTTGGGTCTTGTACAGAGAAGCTTGGGATTAGCTCGCCTCCGCCATGAACTCCATCAAGGCTCAAAGGTCTTACCCTAACTGCAAGCGGGCTACCATTCATAATCTCTACTTGCAATCTCGCTTCAATGTTAGCAGTACCTTGGAACACAAGTGGCCCTTGTGAAACGAAGGCAAACGCGCCGCCCACTAGAAACACTGCCATAAAACTAGCAATGATAACGTTGAGTTTCTTTCTGTTTCTGATTTTCATACTGTATTCTCCTTTTCACTCTAGGTATTATCCTAGGTATTTTTTTATTTGTAAACGGAAACCGAGTGTAACAGAATCCGTAATACACAGAGTTAATGGGCTTATGCCTTAGTATTGAGGGGGTTGCTCATATACTGGGTATTCTGGATATTCTGGCGTAACTTGGTCGTCATCTTCATTATAAACTTCTTCGTAATCTTCTTCGTCAGAAATAACGTCGTCGTCATCTTCCAAAGGAATTTCAGGAGCTGGATTATACTCATCCCCTGGCGGAGCATAAGGATAATCTCCTTCATCCTCATCACCAACAACGGCACAACCACAATCGCAATCAATATGATAACAATCGCCGCCACAAATGCAATCTGGGTCGCCTACGTCATCACTTGGCGGCAGAACCACAGCAGGAGGGGCAGACCAACCACCATCATCCACTATCGGCTCATCTGCTACAGGGGGAACATATGTAAAACCAGCATCACCATTACCAACAAAGAAGTCATTTAACCAAAGCCCTGTAGCAGCAAAGGCAACTTCAAAAGCCGCTTGCTGATGATACCTGCCAGGATAATGGGTTGCGATGCCGCCAAAGGCGAAGAAACCAAGGGTAGGATGCGTAGAGCGTATCAGCTTTTCTTCATTAATGCTGCCTATGTAGATTATAAACCCATCAAAATTCATTTCTCCTGGAGTGGCAAATCCATTTACAGCGGGAACATCCCTAGAAATAATCGCGGTGTTAACACCCATGTTGTGTTGGAAATGAACCCTGTACATGCCGTTTTCAAGGGTTTGCACCCAAAGCCAAACGGTGGTATGCGCCCAAGGCGCGCCAGAGCTATGGAATTTTGTACCAACAGAAACATTGGAAGCATCTGCACCTACAGGCCAGTTGGGATTGTGCAAAAGCTGCCCATTGTAGTCAAAGCTTGACGGAGTAACCTCAAAGGCTGCGACTGTATTGTCTGACAAGTTAATGAAAATGCCAGAAGGATAGTTCCAATCAATAAGGCTTTGCCAATCAACACTAACCCGCCCTCCAAAGGTAAGGCCACCATCAGCCCTAAAAGCAAAGGCAGTGCCTGCAAGAAGAACGGATAAAAAAACGGCAACAACGCTAACTGTAAACTTTCTTCGCAAAAGCAAAGACCTCATGCTCTGCCTTGCAGTTTTCCTTTTATACATTATGAACCTCCCATAAATTGTGACAAAAAACACCAAAAACCTGCATTTCTATGGAAAACAAGACGACAAAACAAGCCTTGCTTTCAAAATTATTCGTTTTTTAATGGTGGTTTTTTAAAGTGGGCAATGCCAGCCAACAGCTCGAACCATTGCTCCTGATTTTTTTGATATGTAATTTCATTAAGCCCCAATGGCGATTATAAGACGTAGGAAAACGACAAATAATTTCTTGATAATTAAGCTCCGTAAATGTGATATTTGCTTATTCTACCATAATTTACACTCCATGTCAAGAGTTTTTTTAAGAAATGTCGAACTTTTTTTATATTGTTAAAAAATAAATTTATTTTCTGAAAGACCCTTATACTCATTACCCGCCAAAACATCAACAATAACCTTATCTTTTTGTCACTGTTTTGGCAGATGATAAGCATAATAATTTCCCAAACCTTTGTGCATAAAAATTCATATCCTGTCAAATAATAGGCTTTGAAACTTTCTTTTAGATGAAGCGAGAAGGTAACTTTGGAATATAAGGAGGAGTTATTTTGAAAGCAACAGGAATTGTAAGGCGCATAGACGACCTGGGAAGGGTGGTGATTCCCAAAGAAATCCGCCGCACCCTGCGCATAAGAGAGGGCGACCCACCATTGATAACATTGGAAGTGTCTGAAAAGCGTGAATTTGCAATGTTTGCACTGGGGCGGAGGTTAGACTTGATTACATAATTGTAGTGTGGTATAATAAATCTATAAGGGATGAGGAGGAAAATTATGGCTGATTTAATTGCAAGTGAATATAAAACTTTTCAAGATATTAAGCGGATTGATGAGGATGGTAACGAATTTTGGTTCGCCAGAGAGCTTTCAGAGGTTTTGCAATATAAAGAATGGCGCAATTTTTCAAAAGTTATCGACCGAGCAATGTTATCCTGCAAAAACAGCGGAAATACGGTCTTTGAACATTTTGTTGACCTCAACAAAACGTTGCAAATGCCAAATAATGCCACAAAGCAAATTAAAGACTACAAGCTAACCCGCTACGCCTGCTATTTGATTGTGCAAAACGGCGACCCACGCAAGGAAATTATCGCCCTTGGGCAAACATATTTTGCCATCCAAACCCGCCGAGCGGAGCTTGCTGACAGCTTTAACGAGCTTGACGAAAGCAACAAACGCCTGGTGGTGCGCGGCAACATCAAGCAATGGAACCAACTCCTAGCCGAAGCTGCCCGAAAAGCGGGCGTTATCACAAACGAAGAGTTTGCTGTTTTTCAGAATTCGGGCTACATGGGGCTGTATGGCGGTTTAACCGTAGCCGACATCCACGCCCGCAAAGGCCTTGATAAAGCCGACAAAATCCTTGATTATATGGGCAGCACGGAGCTTATTGCCAACCTGTTCCGCATATCCCAAACCGAAGAAAAAATGCGGCTAGACGAAGTGACAAACCCCCAAGAAGCCAATAACACCCACTTTGAAATTGCCGAAAAAATCCGCAAAGCCATGATTGACATGGGTACAACCCTACCCGAAAACATGCCAACTCCCGACAAAAGCATTCAAGTGATTGAGCGTGAGGAAATACGCAGATTACGAGAATCTGGCAAGCCATTAATGTTAGACGAATAACCTAAAAATGCCGTCAAATAGGGCGGCATTTTCTTATATTTTAGTAAACAAGTAACAAATCTCAATTTGCTATTCATAGAAAACATATCAACGGGATAAACAAGGTGTGGTCACGTGACCACACCTTGTTTATAAGTATCGGTAAAAAATATTTTCCAAAAACCTCTTGACACAGTTTGGTTGACTTTGATAAACTAAAGACGGTTAGCAGTGACCGACTATTGTGCAGGAGGAAAAATTATGGAAAATCCATTAAAACTGTTCGATGCGGAGTACAAATTCATGTGTATTGTCTGGGCGCGTGAGCCTGTCAATTCAACCGAACTATCAAGGATATGCGAAAAAGAACTCGGCTGGAAGAAGCCGACAACTTATTCAATGATTAAGAAACTCAGCGAGCGCGGCATTATGCAAAATGAAAAGGCTACCGTAACCACGCTGATAAACCGTGAAGATGTGCAGAAGTATGAAGCGGATATTTTCATTGACAGAGTGTTTGAAGGCTCTATGCCCTCTTTCATCACTTCCTTTTTACAGGACAAAACACTTTCAGCAAACGAAGCAGAGGAAATAAAATCTATGATTGACGGGGTGACGAAAAAATGACGGCGATATTCATAACTATTTTGAATATGAGCATTACCGCAAGCATTATTGCTTTGGCTGTTATGCTCGTCCGTATCCCACTCCGCAAATCCCCTAAAATATTTTCATATGCGCTATGGGGCGTGGTGCTGTTTCGGCTGGTTTTCCCTTTCAGCTTTGAAAGCATTTTCGGCTTATTACCTACGACTACGAGCACGATACCGCAGAATATTATTTTCCCGAGTAATCCAGCAGTGCAGACCAGTGGGCAGCTTGCCAATGTACCGATTGGCGAAACACTAAACACAGCCGCTCCCGCTGTTGTTTCGGAAAATGCAGGAATCCCCGTCCAACTTATTTTTGAAATAGCTGGGTATGTTTGGCTTCTTGGTTTTGTTGCGTTGCTGGTTTATGCAGCAGTGGGTTATGCAAACGTAAAAAGGCGTGTCTATTTTGCTACACTTTTGCGGGATAACATTTATGAATCGGACAAAATCAAAACACCTTTTGTGCTTGGGTTTATCAATCCGAAAATTTATTTTCCTGTTTCCATTGACCCGAGCAAGCACGGCTACATCTTAAAGCATGAGCAAATACACATTAAAAGGCGGGATTATCTGATAAAGCCTTTTGCGTATATCCTATTCGCCTTGCATTGGTTTAACCCGATTATGTGAAAAGAGCAATCCCTTTGTAGCACCACTACTTGAATATTTTGCAGGGGGCATGAGCCGAGAAGCTATGCAAACCCATTCAGATAGAACGGGAATAGATTGGATGGGTTTAATCTCAAAGGCTATTTTAGTTGATTTAGACAGTGAGGGAGTTGGCATTAAGGCATATAAATCCTGATAGCCACCCTGTTCCAGTTCTTAGATTATTTGCGTTGTATGAGGGAGTAATATCCTAATGAGGCTTTTGAAAGTATACGAGCAGATTATGGACTAGATAATTTGACCTATTGGAGGGATTTCCCTGATGAAACAGAGGCAATCTTAGCCATGACCTTTGAATAATGGAGGAATTATGAAAAAATATTTGTTTCTTTTGTCGGCAACAATGTTCATGCTTGCCCTAACAGCTTGCGGTGGAAACGATGAAACTACTATCCCGCCAACCGAGCAAGAGTTTTATAACGGCCAAGAAGCGGAAAATTCCACTTCCGAAACCCAGGCAGGTATAGAAAATAGCAATAATGAAATAATTACCGTTCGCTTTTATTACCACAGCCCAGAAATTGACCCTCAAGCCTATTCGCTTCCCGAAGCCTTTTTGTATGAATCTGTAGATATTCCTGCCGCAAATTTTGAAGAAGTATTTGTTAGTGAATTTTACGAGCGCACAGGTATACCTATTATGGGAATATGGTTTCAAAATAGGTTTGAGGACAGGTTTGAAGATAGGAACAGGGGCGGCAGGCTGTTTGTTAATTTGCATAATGATGCTATTCGCCACTTTGATTCTCGTGGCACTGCGGGAAGCGCGATAGAGTTAAATATCCTCCAAAGAACCCTTTTAAGCATACCAGGCATAATTTCATACGAAGTACTTGTTGATTGGCAACGGGGAATAATGGGAAATCATTTTAGCTTTAACCATGTTGCATATGTGGAAAATGGCGAAGTGGTTGAGCGTGTATGGTTTAACTTAAACACCCCTGATGATGACACAACTTTGCCCGGCTCAAGTAACGGCATGGTCTTTGCGGATGGTGTAGTGCTTCCTGCCAGATTATTTACAGCAGCAGGGGCAACCCAACCAACCCATATACCCTTTTTGCGTGAAATAGTTGATATTTTTGGCTGGGAAGTTATTAACACAGGTATGCAAAGTGGAATATTTCGTGATGGCGAAAGCGTAGCAGGCATTATTTATGTAAACTACGAATATCACATGTTTAACTATCTTCACAGGTTTGATGTGGGTAGCATTGGTGTAGATGATGCTTTTATCAGCCCAAACAACAATTCATATTTGCTAATTTCTTTGTTTAGAGATACGGAGTATAGAGTATATTTTGCAAATGGCAATGTTCACATCTCTCCACCGCCAGCAATGCGAGAATGGGCAGGAGCTACAGAGCTTACGAATACATCTAATCCTTTTGCCGCACCATTACTTGAATTTTTTGCGGCAGGTGCGGCTAGTCACCCATCCAGCCTTCCCATGACAACTCGCTCTTTTTCGGTGCTACTAGATGATGCTTCCATACAGGGCGTTTTAGCCATACAAGCTGGCTACGATGAAAGTGGCGCATATACAGATGCCATTGGAATAATATTCTATTACTGGCATCCAACCCAAACTATTTTGTTTCTTGATTTAGGTTGGGTTGGCGGTGTTCCATGGACAGCGGCATTAACTGAAAATAATCTCCCGATATTATTTTTCGAGGATTATTATGGGGTTGCAACCGCCCACGGAGAGGGACGGGGTGGAGAAGCATATGTATTATTTGATATTGTAGATGGGGTGCTAACCGAAATTTTTACCCTTGAGCGTAGGGATGAGTTTCATGGGCGAATGTATTTTCCTGATGGACGTAACCCGCATAATTTTATTTTTGACGAAGCAATGAGTACATTTGGATTTGATACTGCTGTTTCATGGCGGGATATGAAAGACCAAACTGAAGAAATTTTGTCATGGGTGTTTTTTGAATAGGTTTTGGAGGGATTTATGAAAAATATTTATTTGTTCTAACAGCAATATCGCTATTGCTTGCTATAACTGCTTGCGGCGGAAATGACGAAACGCTCACGCTGCCAACCGAGCAAGAGATTTATAACAGCCGAGAAGTGGAAAATAACGAAGCAGTGAACCATGACAATCAAGTTATTAGAGGGGAAAATCAACCAATAAATATGCATATTGGTGTAGACGGCGAATTTTTGTATAGTTTAACCGGCAATATCTATGAATTTAGTCATATAGAATTTGAAACCCATTTCCCTCCAGATACATTAATTTTTACATCAGATGAAACCATATATGATTTTGCGTTCATAACCCTTGGAACCCTTGACGGCGATAGAACTTGGGAAGTAATTCCGGTTATAGATATATTATTTTCAATACCAGAAATTACTCCTGATAGTGCTTTTGTCCTCAACCTAATTTTAGGAATTTATCAAATTCCCCAAGTGGGAATATCCTTTACAGATGGCTATGGTATTCGGCATTATATGGCTATATTGATAGATAATATGAGTAGCATGGGGGATGACAGACCTCCCTTTGCCTTATTTCGGTTTGAACCTGTAACAGAAGCAAATTTACCACCAGCAGCAACGCAAGAACCAATTGAACAGACCGTTACTTGGCAGGAGTCATATGCGGAACTTTTACGTGCTTATGCAGCCGAACGGTATTATGGACAGCGTTTAGAGGAATGGGAAACGGGTTGGGAATTTGCACTGCACGATATAAACCGTGACGGCATCCCCGAATTGCTTCTTGGGGCAAGACAGATAAGCGGACACATAGAATATCGTTATGTTTATACCTTTTAAAGTGGCGAAGAGATGAGTTGCGATGCCGTCCGTTTAGACTTTAGAGGTTTTTTGACAGATGGCGCGATATTTTTCCCTATAGATAATATCCCTTGGGTGGTTGCTTTTCTTGCCGTTGGTTCTGGTGGGCGTTATGTAAAACTTGAAATGACCGAGCTTTCTCTTGTTCCCACATCGGTGGAAGGGTTTGCGTTCATTAGCAATGAGGGACACCAAGCGATGTCGGAAGCAGTTCGAAGTGGGGAAGATTTTGATTGGCAAAATTACGAGTGGTTTGATTTAACATTCAACAACGTTGAAGTCACAGCCGAAGAGTTTACAAGTGTTTTCGGCACAGGGGAACAGAGAAACTGGCTTGTCTTTCGTGAAGTTAACGAAGGGAATATAATGCATGAGATTTTTGAATAGTGGAGGGTTTATGAAAAAATATTTAGTTCTTTTGACAACGGCAATACTCTTGCTTGCTCTAACGGCTTGCGACGGAAATTGCGCAACCACCACACCGCCAACCGAGCAGGAAATTTTTACCGAGCAAGTAGTGGAAAATGATGAAGTGGTAGACAACGCAACTTCCGAAACACAGGCAGATGTTGAAGAAGCAATGCCACAAGAACAAGATTGGTTAAATTTAGGAGCAATAAGCATACCGCCCGATTGGACATTTATCGGTGATGACAATGTTGGACCGTTTTCTATGAACATATCTGGTAGAGGTATGGACGGAATTTTAATTCCAATGCAAGTATGGGATATACCATTTGCCGACCCATATATGTTTATAGATGAGTTTTCCTCACGACAGCAGTTTATTTTTAATGATGGGCGTGTAGGCTATATGCTGAAAGAGCCTTTTTCTGCGGAATCAACCACCATAGCTGCTTGGACTGACACATGGATGGTATTGAGCCTTCATTACATCTTTTCCAAAGATGCTGAAGTCGAAACCATATTTAACGCCAATGAAGAACTGATTTTAAGCATTGCCAGGACTTTAACTAATATGAACTTCCCAAATGAATCCGAAGCAAATGCACAACCCCACCCATTTGCTACAGCATTAAGGGAGTATATGGAAAATTATGATGGCGTCGTACGTGCAGATTTAGTTACCTTAGATGACGACGGAGCAATCGGGATGCTAATTTCAAGAATGCCCACCCTAGAGTTTTCTGAATATTGGGAAGATTACGTCAATAAATATCATGAAACGCTGTTTTTTATGCAAAATGGCAATTTGTTTCAACTTAACACATCGGGACTTTTTGTGTCGGGAAGATACAACCGATTGGTGGGACGCTTCCATACACACACTTTTATGGTTGAAAATATTTACAAACTAGAATTTGGTAGGTTGGAAGTATCAACAAGTTTGGAATATTTTTCCGACGAATATTTATCAATGCTATTTGACAATTACAACGTTGTTGCAGAACTCATATCCGAACGTGATGCCCTAGCCGAAGCAGCCAGAGAAAAATATGGGCTTGTCGCCATGTCGCCTCCTTATTTAGGGCATATACAAAATTCAAAAGACCAAACCGAGCAGATTTTGACTATGACTATAGACTGTATACCAAGCATTGCCGCAACGACAGCTACCAGCCATTAGGGAGATTATAATGGGAAAAAGCATTAAACAGCAAAGATAGTTTGTTACTATGCCCTGTTTGCAAAAGCAAAACTCGGACAAAAACCTATTTTTACACGACACTGACAAATTTTCCATTATTCTGCCCGAAATGCAAACAGAAAACATGTGCCGTATGACCATTGGGAACGCAAGGGAACATTGAACGCCATCGAGGGAAATGTTATCCATTACAGCTTTATCAAACAAAAAATAATCGACTTACGCTCCAAGTACGAAATATTAGAAATCACCTTTGACGATTGGGGCGCAACGCAGATGATGCAGCGTCTGACAGATTTGAGCAAAATCAAATGTGCCCCTTTTCGGCAATGATATAAAAGCATCTCCCGCCGAGAACATAAAACCGTCAAAGGAAAAATCTTCCGAAGAGATTGAAGGAACGGTCAGCGCAATAATGGCGTTAGATAGAGCGCAACGCAGGGAGAAGCACGGCTCGGTGTACGATACAAGGGGTTTATTGATTTTTGGCGGAGATAATGACTGGTGAAAAAATAACGATTGTATATTTGGGTGAATTATGGTATATTGGAAATGGAAGAAACTAAAATGATAACTATATAGGGGGATAAAATGGCTATAAGGCCGAATTTACGTCATAAAGCAAAATCAATAGCCATTGTAAATGGCGAGGCGACTGTTATCGCCGAAAATCACATTTTTAATAAAAATCAAATAGACGTTTTATGTGATAATGAAATCATACAACCACATAGAAGAATTGATTTGTCGAGAGTATCTGGCATTCTATTGAACAGTGGGATAATACGATTCCAAGAAAATAGTGCTCTTTTGAATTTTGCAATTCAAGAAAGTCAAAATCGTACTATTATGTCACAACTTGGTAAAGTAGCTGAAGCTATCATAGTAAAGCGTTGTGCCGATTTAGAGGAAACCAATTATAGGTTATTTTGTATCGCTACAGGAAAAAGAGCGCGTAGAGAAACCGCAAGGCAATTTGAGGCTTGCGGTACTTCCTTAATTGACACAAAAACATTTCATGCCCGACATTATAATCCGCAAGATACGCAAAGGGATATTATTTTCATTAATTCCTCCGATAAAATTGCATTTATGAGCAATGCAACATCTGTTGCGGGAAAGTGTGCCGGATTGCAAATTAAAACAAGCAACAATATAATTAACTATGTTGTCCACGACATAATTGATGACCGTTACTGTGTGCCTATAATTTGTTTTCCACTTATGGCTTTTCCAAATACGGTATTTAAAACTTTTGAAGAGGAAATCGTTGAAGTAAAGATTTACGATGCTTTAATACAAAAAATAACAGGAAAAAAAACGTATATAGATAGATTATTAAGGAGTCATCGGATTTTTTTCGAGAACTACACGAACAAAAAAAATATCTTTGAGAGCCGCCTTTATGATTTATTGAGTAATATAATTTTTGACATCAAAGATATTGATTTAGGCGCATTTGAAGAATTGTTATATATTAAAGGAATCATCGAACTCCTTGTGCAGGGTAGAATATATCCCGATGATTTGTTAAAAGAGAGCGAAGCTCTAAAATCGGCATTATTATCAATAGGGTTAAGCTATGTGTCGCCTTCAATAGAAACGAACAATATACTTATCACATAATTTTTCAAGATTAACCGAGTCCGAATAATGGCACACCGTCCATAATCATTGACTGGATTGTGACCGTCGTTCAGAGCTATCATGTGGCCGTGGCGAGGCGAAAAGTCCCGCAAATATGAGGAGGTGGTCGCATGAACAGCAAAACTACCAGCACCGAAACGGCGGCAAGTAACGCCAAAACAGAAACCAAAGCAACAGGCGCACGGGGACAGAAGCCGAAACAAGCGGAAATGCCTGCGGAATCAACAAAGCCGAATATACTCACCATCGAAATGCAGCTGGATGGGTTCACGCCAGAAAAACTGGAAAACTTACGGAAGCTGGTAGACAGCAAAGCATCCAGAGCGTGTTTTGTATTACTGGGCAAGGGAATTTTCAACAGTCTTAAACGAAGGTCAAGACTATGCCCTGCTGCCCCGTACAATAGTAATCAGCATTTTGGGATTTAACCATTTTACAAGACCCAATAAATTCCATCATGAATTTCAAGTGTTGGAAGCAGAAACCCACGAACCTCTTAGCGACAAACTTGCCCTGCACTTCTACGAGCTTAAAAAACTCCCGCCACTTAACGACACAGACAGTTTGAGGAGCTTCTTTCACAACTGGGTAAAAATTAACAAAGGTATTTTGCAAACCTAATTTACCAAATAAAAACGAGCTGCCCTTGGTGGCTCATTTTTATTTCCCAAAAACTTCGAGAGAGGATGACGAAATGAAAAATCACACCCACCACGCATCCACCACCCCACAACCAACCCCACCATGAGATACCCAAGAAAGAGCGTTATTATTGACGTGGCGACCTTAATTATGATAAACGAGCTATGGTCGTGGCATCAAGGGCTTTGGGGCATAATCGGATTGATGTTATTGCTGGGAGTTATTTGCGGGGGTTTGATGTATAAAATTGGAAATTCAAGCCAAAATTAAAACTTGGGAGGTGTTTGATGGAAATAATCATTAAAGATGATAAGAAGCGGATTGAAGTTTGGCTAACCCGCGCCGAAAGAGGAGATAAACAATTGAGAGAAACACTGAAGCCATTGTTTGCCGAGTACAAGAAAAAGAAATACCTTTGTGTAATTTACAGTTCGGGAGAGGGCGATTTGCTCATTAACACCCGCGACCTTCTTTTGCACAACAAAGAGGTAATCGCCAAAAGTATGAGTTTAGAAGAAATCCTAGCCGCAGATGCGAGCTAGGATTTTTGCTTTAGAACGCAATAGCTTATAATATTTTGCTTGAAACAACATATCTAATACGATATAATAAAAAGAAAAATTGGGAGGATTACGAAATGGAGCTCGCTGTATTGAGAGAAAATTTCAAGACTTATTTGACAAATCGCTATCCGAACAATAATAACATAAGCCCAATCGTATCACAAGCGTTTTTCCTCTCTCGTTACAAGGAGCTTTTTGGTTTTAGCTTCGAGGAAGTGTTGGCTAGTGGCGTTATTCCTGCCTCGTTCAAGCCAACTCTCATAAAATATTTTGAAAAACGTGGCAGAAAAGACCCTCAGGGTCATGCGGGTGTCCATGAGGGTGCGTTAAAATTGCTTTTGGAATTTTTAAGCGACTCTCAAGGCTTAACCCTACCTCAAATTAAAGTGCGCAATTTAGCAAAAGAATATGACGTCTTGCCAGAAGTCGGTCAGCTGCTTGTCCATATCGGAAAAGAGCGTTTTGCCGACAAATCACACCATCCTTGGGTGCATCTGACTGGAAATGATGAATTTGACACAATCCTCAATGACCTGGAGAACACGCCTCATGCCTTTGTTTTAGCTTGCTTAATGGACAAGCAAATTAAAGCGGAAAGGGCATGGACTATACCCTGCATTGTTATGGCTGAATTTGGCACGTGCGTTTACCAGTTGGATGCTATAAGTGAAAGTGAATATATTGACTTTTTTACGAAACATTCATTACATAGATTTGTGACGGAGCAAGCTAAAGTTTTCAAGGATGGTGTCGGTCGTATTGTTAGGTGTTATGACGGTGATGTTTCGCGGATTTGGCGCAACAAACCAAGCAGCGCAAGGGTGGTGTATGAATTTTTGCAATTTAGAGGTGCGGGTATCAAAATTGCAACAATGGCGGCAAATATTTTGGCTAGGCAATTCCAGATTGAATTTGCTGATTATTACTCCATTGATGTGTCGCCTGACATCCATATTCGCAGGGTTATGTGGCGCACGGGGCTTATTGAGGATATGAATGATATTGATGCCGTTATATATCGCGCTCGTGAGCTTAATCCTGAGTTTCCGAGCATAATCGATTTCTCTGTGTGGGAAATCGGGAGAAAATTCTGCACAGCAACTAACCCGAAATGCGATGAATGTTTCGTTAATGCTAAATGCCCAAAAAATCAAAAATAAATTATAGTAAAAATACTAGCCGCAAATGCGGGCTAGGTTTTTTTGCTAAAACTCGTTATTTTGACAGGAATGTGGGATGCATTTCAACTTTAGCAAATTCCCTCTCACCATTAAAACGAGCTGACCCGATTCTATGAAAAAATCCGCTACTTTATTAGTAATCATTTCTTAGTGTTACTGACGATTTAATAATCATAGTAACACCTCCATAGCTGTTTTATTGCATAAATCGTGTACGTGATGCTAGAGGTTTTTGTTATTTCTTGAATTTGTGGTTATACAGCTCGTTAATCTTGTGCTGAATATCCGTGTCAAACTTTTCCTTTTCGTCGATTTCTTTAATATTAAGTTGGATATTGGTATGGGACATTTTTATAACGTAAATGCTGAATCTAACAAATAGAGTCAACGAAACCAAAACTAAAATAGCCATCCATATTGAGTACAAGAAAATATCGCTCGGCACAAAGGTAACAAAAATGACTACCGATAAAGACAAAAGTATCGAGAGGGAAACGATTACCGCCAAAGTTCTATCCATTCTATTTTCCAACATTTTCTTTGCCATCTTGGAAGTAGATGTTGCAAAAATTGACCAAACAGTGATATAAATACCTATCTTAATGGCGAAAAAGTTACCGATGTTGGCGGCTCGTTCGCCTGTAATGTACCCACTTAGATGAGCATACCACCAAGGGGATTCATCTAACGATATAGCAAGGAATACCCCCGTAACCGAAATGATTGGCAAGGCCAATACCTCTACCATCTTCTCCCTTAGCAATGTTTCGATAATTCGGCCAACCTTATACCGTAGATTTTCTTCTGGGAAATTCTTCTTGGATTTCATATTCATCACCTATCTGGATTTGGTTTCTAAAATATTCGTCTATCTGTTTTCTGAACCTCGTAATATTGTCACGAAGAACGTCATCCATATTATCCACAATAAAACCGCCAGCCATACGTTTTTTCGGATTCCAGCTGAACTTAACCCATGAATTGAAGTCATGGTTTCGCAGTCTAGCGGTTTCCAAAGCTCTGGTACCATCGCCATACTTAACCTCGACCTCTTGAATGGAGTCATCATTCCAGTTTATGAAATCAAACAACAAAAGTTGCACAGCTTCCAAGCTGAGGCTTGTTTTGCGACCCGCATATTTACCCATACCTAAGCTAAATGTATAAGTGTTTGAGTTCATATCTTCTTTCGCTACCTTTGCACTGCCGAGTATATAGCGAAAACCCTGCAAAAGCGATTGGTTTTTAAGTGACGTTTGTCCTGTGAATATATTATCCAAAGATTTATTTAGATTTAATGTGATATTGATGCTCTTCACCACTTCCGCCTCTCTTACTTTCCCCAAATCATTTGATGTACTGATGGGGCGTAGACATATCTGGAATTTTTCACGCTCATCATCCGTAAGGTAGGTGGTAAGATAATCACCTACAACACGATAGCTAGGGCCTAGTTTGGTAGTAGTAAGAAGTGCCACTTTATGCCTTTTGTGATATGCAAGAAAATTCACATCAAACGAATCCTCTGGTAATTCTTTGAGTGTGCTGTTTGTTGAGTCCATGACATAAGGCTTGTCTGACTTCAGCTTTCCGAACTGTACAACCACATAGTCTTGTTGAATCACATCCTGTATGTAACTTCTAAAATACGGCGTTACACGAATATTTTTATCATTGGTGATTTGACGCACAACCTTGGTAGGGTCACGAGATATAATACCCTGAACTTTCTCCAAAAAGGTCATTATGCACCTATCGGCGGGGGCGTTTGTTGAAATACACTCAAAGGCAATCGTAAAAACTTGCATTTTATTCGACATTCCATTCTCCTTCATTTTACCTTTTTATACATTATAGCACAAAATAATTCCTGTGGCAATATTTTGCTTGATTTGTTTCCGATTTCATGTTACAATGTTATTATTGAAATAAATATATGAGGTGATAATATTGGCGGCATTACAAAACATAGCGGCATATTGCCGCATTTCTGTTGACGATGAACTGGACAGGGATAACACTTCAATCGAAAACCAGCGAGCTATAATTGCGGATTTTGTTAGCAAGCGTTTTCCTGGGAGTGTGGTTACTTATTATGAGGACAGGGACAGGTCGGGGTATACATTTGAGCAGCGCGAGGGTTATCAGCGTATGCGCCCCATGCTTTTGGGGGCAAAGCACGATATTTTGATTGTCAAGGATTTTTCCCGTTTTAGCCGCCGCAATTCTCGTGGGCTGGTGGAGCTTGAGGATTTGCGGGATGCAGGTATGCGGATTATTTCTATTGGTGACAATGTTGATTTTCCTACTTATGATGAGTGGTTGAATATTCAGTTTCGGTTTTTGGTTAATGAGCTGCCTGTTACGGATGCTTCTAAGAAGGTTAAGGGTGTGATTAAAAGGCGGCAGGAGGATGGGAAGTGGATTTGTGCTGTGCCTTATGGATATGTTATCACTAATAGCAAAACAATGTCGTTTGAGGTTGAGCCTAGCGAGGCGGAGGTTGTGCGCAAGGTGTTTGAGCTTTATGGTGAGGGGTGGGGGTATAAGCGGATTGCGAACCATCTTACGAGCTTGTCTATTCCAACACCTCGCATGAATGAGAAGGCGCGTAAGGAAGCTCGGGGCGAAGAGAGCAAGCGTGTGGCGCGCCCTGAATGGAGTATTATTACTGTTGAGGGTATGTTGCGTAATGATTTTTATATTGGCACGTTGCGGCAGGGCAAATATACACGTACAAAGATTAACGGCGCGGATAAGAAGCTTGACCGTGACGACCATCTTGTTTTTGAGGATAACCACGAGCCGATTATTGATTACCGCACATTTGCCGCCACGCAAGAGCAGTTGAAAAAGCGTGCGACGTATAATTACCGTGGTGTTAAAAAATATGACACTACGTATACTGGTTGGCTGTTTTGCGGGGATTGTGGTAGCCCTATGTTCTCCCGAAGCCGTCCGAACCTTGCGCCATCTTATATTTGCGGCACTTATCACAAGCGAGGGCTGGCGGCTTGCACTTCGCACCACACGCGGATTGATGTGCTAGACGAGCTTGTGAAGTCGTTTGTTTTGCGGGTGAGGGATAACGCTAGTGAGATGCTTACGGAGCTTAATCAACTTGTGAAGGACGAGGGCAAACACGTTGCAAGCAATGAGCAAACCGTGGAAATGCTGAATATCCAACTAAATGACGCCCGTGAGGAGTTTAAAACCACCAAGCGCATGAAAATTCGTGAAATTATGAAGCGTCCTGAAGCCGAAGAAGCCATTGAAGCGACCTATGCCGAGATGGAAATTGACATTGAACGTCGGATTGAGGGGATTGAGAGCCAAATTGACCTAACTCAAAATCGGCGTAGCAATATCATCAAAACCAGCCGTGTTGCCAAGACTGCCATTGAGTTGTTTGAGGATATTTTGCAAAAGGACAAGCTGGATAAGCAGGATTTAAGTTTGATGATTGAGCGGATAACAATTTTTGAGGACAGCATCGACATTCAGCTAAAATCTGATATTGATAGCCTTTTAACCCACGGTGCGGATTTTCAAATAATCCAATCCGCCAAAAATCAGAAGGATAAGGTTTTCGATGTAAATGTTATCAGCAAAGGCGACCCTCTAGAAATTTTCACAGACCGCGAAGGCGAGATTATTTTGAAAAAATACTCGCCCATTGGGGAGCTTGGCAACTTTGCTAAAGAATATACAGAGAGCTTGGCGACAAGCAGCGGCCACATTACCTGCATTGTGGACAAAGACCAGATAATTGCCGTTTCTGGCGGAGCTAAAAAGGAGTTGATGGAGAAGCACATTTCCAAAGATTTGGAAAAAGCTGTAAATTCCCGCAACACCCACCACGCAAGCCGCGGCGAGCCAGGCTTTGTGCCCATTTTAGAGGACGACCCCACAGATATTTACAGCAACCAAATGATAACCCCCATCATGGCGGAAGGGGATGTCCTTGGCGCAATCCTTTTCCTATCCCCCGACAAAAAAATGGGAGAGCTGGAAACCAAATTGGCACAGACGGCGGCGGGTTTCATCGGCAAACAAATGGAGCAGTGATACTGATAACAATAATTAAAAACAACCCCGCGCGAAGGGTTGTTTTTGTTTTAAAATATACTATAATATATTAGTTTATGAGCTGTGGAGGGTGCAAGTAACGCATAATACCACTCTCACTCTCCAATAAATTTCGTTTTCCTCTCCGCTCAACAATCGTATAATCATCAGTGTTTATTATCCAACAGCAAAACTCTTTTTCATCTTCGCCGATACCAAACCAACTTTTAGAAATGATAATGGGATTGTATCTATACTTTCCAGAAAATGAGTGACTTTGAAGTTCCCTTACAAATTCTCCAATTGTACAAATTTTGTATTTCTTGCAATCGTCGTTAGAGCAGTTTAGCCCGACGGCTTGTAACGCAATATTTTTATCGCCAACCCAACTAATTTTTTCTGGATTAGTGCAGTTATCACAGTTAGTAGCCTTCTTGCAAATAATGGGATTACATGCATCGCAGCAATTAGAAAAATAGAGTTCAATTGGAGCTTTTAAAAACAAGACATTCTTATTAAATTTGTTGTAATGCTCATCGCCTTCTTTTGTTACTCTATTTAGCTTTTCCGTTTTATCTGCAACAATTTCAATCAGTCTTAAAAAATCGCTCGAAGCACTTGTAGGATATACAGCGATATGCCCTTTTTTGTCATTCATTGCCTTAAACACATCACGAAGCCCTAACTCGCTACACTCAATGCCGATGTTGAGCTTTTGAGATTGTAAATCAGGATACATTTTCCCCTTGCCGACAATGAAGTCCCCTGTGAAGTCAGTCAATTCAAGATTATATATTCTACAATATTCAATCAAAGAACATACTTCTCGGCGTGTACTGAAATCAATTTTTGCCATGCCAGACCCCCTACGACAACTGTATATTAAACACATAAAGTACAATTTTCGCTAAAGTCATTCTCTGTTAGTGCTGATGAGTTCCAGCGTCAAGGGCGGAGCAGGCTCTAATGACATTTTGTGGTAGGGGCGCATATTATGCGCCCGATGCTGGACAAACGTACTCTACATAAGCATCGCCATCGTCGGACAACGGGCGCATAATATGCGCCCCTACAGGGTGTTGGGTAAAACTATATTTAGTCACCAAATACTAAATAGTAACACTTTGTTGCAATCGCACGCCATTTTCCCCTATGTCAATCTGCTGGTTTTTAATAAAATCACGCAAATCGCGGGATTTGTCTTTTAGCCTTTGGCTTGCTTTTTTGGACACGATGATGGTGGAGAGGATTTTTAGGGCATTTTTATAGTTGCCCAAAAAGCTCGATAGGGCTGCCATAAGGTATAAAATGGTAATTTCTTCCATTCCCATAATGGGGGTATGTTCTTCTTCCAAAGCCTTCATAAAGCCGCGTATGGCAAGGGTTGCGAATTTTTTCTCGTTTTCCAGGTCATCCCCTTTAATGCGATACAGCCATGTAATTTTGGTGCATAAAAACGCCTTTTCCCCTTGTTTTGCCTTTTTGATGGTGGCGTTTAGCAAGGCAAGCTTGTACCTGTCCAGAACCTGCTCAATGGTTGGCTCTTTAGGATATTCGACATGTTTGTAATGGGGGCGCAATTGGGCGCGCACAATCTCAATCTGCCTTTCGGTAATTTTATCAAAAACCCTGGAAAGGGCGGCATGTCCACAAATGGGGCAACATAAAACGTCATAATAAAGGTGGTTTACAGGGCTGTAAATAGGGCGCAAATCATACTCAACCCTTTCAAGGCGCACCTTGCTCCACTTAACCACATAAGACTCAAACTTTTTTCTGCAAACCAGACAGTCAAATTCCTTTAAATACACATAATTGTCAATACTAAAAACATCGGCATCAGCGGCTTTTTCCGACCCGCTGCCCTTTTTAGGTGCTGTTTCAAAAATGTCAATACCTTCCTCTAAAACACCTTCCAAGCCAAACTTCTCCAGCCCGCCAAATATATTGTCTGTCACAAAATCACCTCAATAATCAGTATAACACGCCTTGGATTATACAGCATTTACACCAAAATGTCAATAATTAATTTCTACATAATAGCCCTTTTTGTTATTGATTTTTGTCGTTTCATGTGATATAATATAAACACAACCAATAAGGAGGTAGATTTATGACAGATAAAAAAACTCTCTTAAACAGGCTTCTTGCCGTTGTACTTAGCCTGGTTCTTGTCTTTTCTAGCGCGAATTTGGTGTGGATTTTCGCAAATCAAGAGCAGGAAACCACCCAAACAGAAGAAGGGCAGACATCAGAAGCAGATGCACAAGATGAAGGCGAAGCCATTGACGAAAACACCGACGAAGAAAACGGTGAGGATATTGATGGAGAAGCCGACGAAGATATTGACAGCGAAGAGGGGCAAGACCTAGACCCAGACCAACAAGACGAAACTGATGAAAATGATGAAACAGCTGAAAATAATGAAACTGACGGTGACGAAGCTCAACCAGATGATGACCAACAATTCGGCATAATCATCATACCTGGAGGCGTTGCCCCAGCAGATATGGATGTTCAGCAAATTATCATCCCAACAGAATTTAAAATGGATTTACGGTTAAAAACCTTGCGCGCCCTAGCCCCAGATGTATTCTGGACAGACGGCACGCCCCAGCTTCCTTTAGGCTCTGTCCATGACTTTGGCGTCCTTACATTTGGCAATTTTACATCCACCTACAGCGGTTGGGGCTCAGGTGCTGTGCATATGGAAAGCGGCGTTGCCGTGGCAGGCAACCTAGAACTTTACAATTCTTATGGCGATTTTGGTCAGGCACATGACCATGTAGGCAACACAACCATCCGTCCCCACAACCCCCGCCTTCTTGTTGGCGGCAATTTTGTGGAAACTGGCAGACCAGGCTACTCTAGCCTAATTTTACATGGCGGGGATATTTTGATGACCATGGGGGCTAATATCGACCTGGAATTTGAAATGATGGAAACCTCCGCAGGCAGACATACCCCAGACGCAGATGGCGACTGGACTTCCGTTCCCTACGGCGACCCTGCTGTTGTTTCAAACTTTTTCACCTCTGCAAGGCATTATTTAAATTATCTTAACAACTTTTTTGCAACAGTAACAAGATATGACGAATATGGCATTTTCCGCGGGCGCATTATCCCGCCTTCCAATCCTTGGGGTCAACCCACTGTGGAATTGCCTTCAAATATGGCGAATTATAGCCTAATAATTTTAGATTTGGATGCCAGCAGCGGAACGGTTAGCGCGCCTTTCTTTAGGTTTCCAGCTGAATTTACAGGCAATTATGTAATAAACATTAACAACGACGGACCTGTCAGAATAGGTTCGGACACTAGCATAACAAGCCCCTTGGGCTTAACCGATATACACCAAGTAGGGCGGCATTACAGCCACCGCATAATTTGGAACTTTACGGGTTCTGGCTCAATAACCACCGACTATAGCACCATAATCGGCTCTGTTCTTGCGCCAAATGCAGATTTTTACGGCATGTACGGCGGAAGCGTCAAAGGTGCTTTGATTGTTAACAATTTTTACCATGGGGCTAGCGGCTTCGAGGTACACACCCCTACCGACCCTAACAATCCCCCAGGCAATATTGACAGACCGCCATGGATTGTACGCCCTCCAATAGAACCGCCGCCCCTTATCCCTACAGAGCCTTCCTTCCCAATAATCACCATAGACCCAGACGAGCCGCCCTTCGTTGACAAGCCTATCGAACCGCCAATTGGCGAAGTTCCTCCAGATACAGGTCAACCTGATGAGCCTACAGAACCAACTGAACCAACTGAACCGACAGAACCTACAGAGCCAGGCGAACCGACAGAACCGACTGAACCGACTGAACCAGGAGAACCTACTGAACCTACTGAACCGACTGAACCAGGCGAACCGACAGAACCGACAGAACCAGAAGAGCCAACTGAACCTTCTGAACCAACTGAACCAGGAGAACCAACTGAACCAGGAGAACCAACTGAACCAGGAGAACCGACAGAACCAGGAGAACCAGGAGAACCAACAGAACCAACTGAACCAACAGAACCCACCGAACCACCCATCACAGTGCCACCTACAGTGCCAGCAGAACCTCCAACCATACCGATAAACCCAGAAGAGCCGCCATATATAGCTGTGCCGCCCTTCGGCGTAATCCCCATCGACCCATACGACCCGCCATTTATAGGCATTGTACCCATCGACCCTGACGAGCCTACACCACCAGGGGTTTTCCCCATCGACCCTGACGAACCGCCAGCAATCGGCATTGTAATTCCGCCAATTTGGACATCACCTCCAGGCCCTAACCGTCCTCCTGGCACTATAGTGCCTGTAGACCCGTCAAAGCCCATCGGCATTATACCATTTGACCCAGAGTTGCCGCCATTTATAGGCGTAAAACCCCCGCCACCTGCGGGAGCTGGACCTTCACCTCAACCACCACAACCCCCTGAGCAGGTTGTAATAACCCATGAGGAAGAAATCCACGAACAGCCCGAAATACCCGAAACAATAACCCAAGTAACCACCCCGCCAACCCAAACAACTTTCGACAACCCAAACACAGGTGACAATAACTCTAACCTTAACATCATAATCTCCACAACAGGGCTAACATTATCTGCCGTGTCACTAGCCATTTTAAAAAGCCGACGTAATATAAGGATTGTGCGTAGATAATAATAAAAGTAGGGGCGCATATTATGCGCCCCTACATGCGTCATCCCGCACCCCGCCACCCCGCCGTCATCCCGCGCTTGACACAGGATGACGCACAGGGCGCGCGGTATGACGTATCAGGTACTTGGCATCACCGCCCATCGTAGGGGCGCATATTATGCGCCCGCTGTCGGGCAAACGTACCCTCCATAAACATCACGTTTATCGGACAACGGGCGCATAATATGCGCCCCTACGCAGGTCATCCCGCCAACAACTAGCCCTATTGCCTTTTCAAAATCGTAACCCCAAGAGGTGGTAAACGCAAAGTTATCCGCCCATTTTCTGGAATTAGCGGAGCTGTATTAACCACACCACTCCCCCCATACTTCACCTCATCAGAATTAAGAATTTCCACATACCCTTGGTCTGCGGGAATTTGATGAGCCTCATAAGCAACGGGTGTAAAATTACAAATTACAATCAGCTCATCTTCTGGCTTATCGCCACGGCGGACAAATGACGTAATAGACTGGCTTGCGTTATCCGCATCAATCCAATGGAAATTATCCCCATGAAGGGCAGGCTCTAAATTATACAAATGGTTAAGGTCGCGGGTGAAATCTTGAATTTGACGGTGATGCTCAAAATCCATTAAAAACCAGTCAAGCTCACGCTCGTGGTTCCATTCAATAAACTGCCCAAACTCCCCGCCCATAAACAGAAGCTTCGCCCCAGGATGCCCATACATAAAGCCAAAAGCAAGGCGCAAACCTGCGCATTTCTGCCACAAATCCCCAGGCATTTTGTCAAGAAGGGAGCGTTTGCCGTGGACAACCTCATCATGTGACAAAACCAAAACAAAGTTTTCGCTGTGGTTGTACATCATGGCAAAGGTTAGCAGGTTGTGGTGGAATTTACGGTGGATGGGGTCAAGGGTCATATACTTCAAAAAGTCATTCATCCAGCCCATGTTCCATTTGTGGGTAAAGCCCAAGCCCCCGTGCTCCACAGGGGTTGTAACACCTTGATATTCTGTAGACTCTTCCGCTATCAAAAGGGTATTTGGATGTCTTTGGGCTATGATGGAGTTTAAATGCTTAATAAAATTCTCTGCCTCCAAATTGGTTGTGCCGCCATAAATATTCGGGCTAAAATCCCCCTCATTACGGGAATAATTAAGGTGGAGCATAGATGCCACCGCATCCACCCGCAAGCCGTCTATATGATACTCTTCAAGCCAAAATAGGGCATTTGCTATTAGGAAATTGGCAACTTCATTACGCCCGTAGTCAAAGGTCAGCGTACCCCAGTCAGGATGGTGTGCCGTGCGGGGGTCTGGATGCTCATAAAGGTCTGTGCCGTCAAAAAACTCCAGCCCGTGGGGGTCTTTAGGGAAATGGGCAGGAACCCAGTCCAAAATAACCCCAATGCCGTTTTTGTGGCAGTGGTTAACAAAATATTTAAACTCATCAGGGCTGCCAAAACGGCTTGTTACCGCATAAAAGCCCGTCACTTGATAACCCCAGCTAGGGTCGTAAGGATGTTCCATAATGGGCATTAGCTCCAAATGGGTGTACCCCATGTATTTGGCATAATCTACCAACTGATGGGCAAGGTCTGTATATGTTAGGAAATTATCCCCATCCTCTGTTTTGCGCCAAGAGCCTAAATGGACTTCATAGATGTTCAAAGCCCCGTCTTTTCGGCGTTTTTTAAGCCATTTGCTGTCACCCCACTTAAAGTCACCCATTTTGTATAACAATGAGTTGGTAGATGGGCGCAACTGGGCAAATTTGGCATATGGGTCAGACTTTTGAAGCAACACATCATGGGCTGTTTTAATTTCAAATTTATAAGCGTCATAGGTGGCAAGGTTTGGAATGAAAATTTCCCAAACGCCGCTGCCCCCAAGAAGCCGCATTGGATGCCGCCTGCCGTCATAATTGTTAAAACTGCCTATAACAGCGCAGGCTTTGGCATTAGGTGCCCAAAGGGCAAAATGCACCCCTTCCACCCCTTCATGGGTGATGAAATTTGCCCCCATTTTATCCGCCAGGTTGTAATGTGTGCCGCTTGCAAACAGGTGAAGGTCAAGCTCCCCAAGAACAGGGGGAAAGACATAAGGGTCGTGGGTTATGTGGGTGTTGCCGCTTCCAAAGTCAACCTCCAACTTGTAAGGAAAAAGGTTTTTGCGGCGGGGAACTTTCAGCTCATAAAAACCATCTTCGTGGATAAGCTCCATTTGCCATTTCATGCCCTTTGCGTCACAAACCACGTGGACAGCATGGGCATGTGGCACAAAAGTGCGCACCACAAGAACATCCCCCGCCTTGTGCATCCCCAGCACTTCATGGGGGTTATGGTGGTTTGCATTTACAATTTTTGTGATTTGGGAAAGGTTTGTTGATGGGGTCATTTTTTCGCCCCCTTTCTTTTATATACTCTTACCGTTACCCAGCGACCCCTTTAGCCGCCGCGATAGCATCATCCATTTTACCAATATCCTTAATCCCCGCCTGTGCCATATTCGGGCGGCCGCCTCCTCCGCCTCCTGCGGCGGTTGCCCCTGCCTTCACCATATTACCACAGTGAACACCCTTAGAAACAGCACTTTCCGTTGCACGTATCAACAGGTTGCCCTTACCCTCGGCAACACCTGCCAAAATCAGCACCCCGTCAGACATTTTGCTTATAAGGTCATCAGACAAATTGCGCAAGCCGTCCATGTCCACTCCCTCAAGGGTGGCTGTGTACACTGTAACATCGCCAATTTCTTCCCCTGCGGACAAAATGTCCCCTGTGGCATCCTGTGCCAGCTTCGCTTTTAAGGCAGTCAACTGCCCTTCAGCCTCTTTATTGGCGGCAATAAGCTGCTCTACCCGCTTAATAAGGTTTGCTGTGGGGGTTTTAAGAATGGCGGCGGCTTCTGCCAACTTTTCTTCCGTCTGGCGGAAATAAGCAAGGGCATATTTCCCCACAACGGCTTCTATACGGCGAACCCCTGCGGCAATACCACCTTCGCTGACGATTTTAAACGCGCCAATGCCGCCAGTGGAGGTTAGATGTGTTCCCCCGCATAACTCTACAGATTCGCCCCCAATGTCAACCACACGCACCACATTACCATACTTTTCCCCAAACAAAGCCATAGCCCCACGGGCTTTTGCCGCTTCCATGCCCATCTCTTCAATAACAACAGGTATGTTGCGCAATATGCCATCGTTTACAATGTCCTCCAACTGAGAAATTTCCTCTTTTGTGAGAGCCGCATGGTGGTTAAAGTCAAAACGCAAGCCATCATGTCCTTTAGAAGCCCCCGCTTGAGTGGCTGTCTTTCCAAGAACCTTGCTAAGAGCCATATGAAGCAGATGTGTTGCAGTGTGATGGCGCATTGTGTCCATTCTACGCTCTTCATCAACAGCAAGTTTCGCAACCTGCCCCTGGGTTATTTCCCCGGAAATAATTTTGGCAATATGTGCGAATTGCCCATTCTCTATTTTGACACAACCTATCACCTCTGCCGCGCCTGTGTCGGTTTCAATTGTACCTGTATCCCCTTTTTGACCGCCGCTTTCAGCGTAAAATGGGGTTTTGTCTGCCACAATCAAAACATTTTCCCCTTGGGGGATTATATGCTGAATATTAGCCGTTGCAAACAAATCATCATAACCTACAAAGTCCACAGGTGCAAGGCTTAACCCTTCAAAGGCAGAGCTGTCGCCACCTGTGTACCCTGCATCCTCACGGGCAGAACGGGCGCGAGCCTTCTGTGCTTCCATTTCAGCGTGAAAGCCAGCTTCGTCAAGCCCTATGCCCTGCTCTTCTAAAATTTCCCGCGTAAGCTCTAGGGGGAAACCATAGGTATCATGGAGCTTAAAGGCATCAGCCCCTGCCAAAACGCCCCCCGCCTTAATTTCAGCAATTTTAGACTTTAACAACGCCATACCGCTGTCCAAAGTGTCGTAAAAACGGCTTTCTTCGTTGGTGATAATCTTCAAAATATGGTCTTGCCGCTCTGCAAGCTCTGGGTAGGCATCTTTATAGACATTTATAGCAACCTGCGCCAGCTTGGCAAGGAAAAGCCCCTCAATACCAAGCAATTTCCCATGACGGGCGGCACGGCGAAGCAAACGGCGCAAAACATAGCCCCGCCCTTCCCCAGAAGGCATAACCCCATCAGCCAGCAAAAAGGCTAGGGAGCGGGTGTGGTCTGTTACAATATGCACAGAAGTATCAAGCCCCGCCTTGTCGCCAAATTTTCCGCCATATTCATAGCCCGCAAGCCTGCAAACCTCTTCACGAATGGCGCGCATGGTGTCAATATCAAAAATTGAGGTTGCCCCTTGCATAAGCATGGAAATACGCTCCATCCCCATGCCTGTGTCAATGCCCTTTGCAGGCAAATCCCCATAATTTCCTTCCTCGTCCTTATTAAATTGTATGAAAACTAAATTCCAAATTTCCAAATACCTATCTTCTCCCGCTTCGTTACTTGCGAGGAAATCGTCTTTTCCAAATTCTGCACCGCGGTCGTAGAATATTTCGCTGCATGGCCCACAAGGCCCTACAGACAATTCCCAAAAATTGTCATCTTTACCAAGGCGGTTTATACGCTCTGGAGCAACTCCCACCTCTTTTTCCCAAATTTCATGGGCTTCGTCATCATCTAAATATACCGTCACCCAAAGCTTGTCCGCAGGGATTTTAAGCTCCCCCGTCAAAAACTCCCACGCCCAATGTATGCTCTCCTTCTTAAAATAATCCGCAAAGGAAAAGTTACCGAGCATTTCAAAAAAAGTGCCGTGACGGGCTGTTTTGCCCACCTCGTCAATATCCCCTGTACGCACGCATTTTTGGCTTGTTGTCACCCGTTTAGATGGGGGGGTTGCCTGCCCCATGAAAAAAGGCTTCATAGGTGCCATACCCGCGTTTATAAGCAACAGGGATTTATCCCCATCAGGCACAAGGCTGTAGCTTGGCAGGCGCAAATGCTCCTTGCCCTCAAAAAACTTCAAAAACTTTTCTCTTATGTCATTAACTTTCATTTATATGCCTCCAGAAATGCTTTTTATTAATTATACCATTAAATTACAGCCAAGTCAATTACATATTGACGGCTGTTGACAAACCGCCAATCCCGCCATCCCATGCTCATTCTCTCACGTCATTGCGGGCTTGACCCGCAATCCCACATGTCATTCCTAGCCCCATACTGTAGGGGCTACTTATTACTGATGGGTTCCCGCGTCAAGCGCGGGATGACGAACTGGAAGGTTTGTCTACAACCTAAAGTCAATTACATATTGACTTTATAAGCAATAACTGGTATTATATGTAATAAGAATACTTCGGAGGATATACAATTGCTTATTGTTCAAAAATACGGCGGCAGCTCTGTCGCCACAATAGAATTAATGGAAAATGTTGCCCGCCGCATTATAAAAACCAAGGAAAGCGGCGCAAAGCTTGTTGTTGTCCTTTCTGCCCAGGGGGATACCACAAACCGCCTTGCAGAAATGGCAGACGCGGCAAACCCCCACGGCTCAAAACGAGAGCGGGATATGATTTTGGCAACAGGGGAGCAGCAGTCAATTGCCCTTATGGCTCTTATTTTGCAACGTATGGGGCATTATGCCCGCTCTTTAACTGGCGTACAAGCGGGGATTGCCACAACCGCATTCCACACCACTGCCCGTATCAAAAACATCAACACAGAGCGTATTTTAATGGAGCTTGACAGGGGTAATATCGTCCTTGTGGCAGGCTTTCAGGGGCAATCCCGCTTTGAAGATGTAACAACCCTTGGACGGGGCGGCTCAGACACCACCGCAGTTGCCCTTGCCGCCGCCTTGGAAGCAGATGCCTGCCAAATTTACACAGATGTGGAAGGGGTTTTCACTGCCGACCCTCGGGTTGTGCCAGATGCGGTTAAGCTTGACTGGATAAGTTATGACGAAATGTTAGAGCTTGCAAGCATGGGTGCAAAGGTGCTTGAAAAGCGCAGTGTGGGGCTTGCAAAAAAATATGGCGTGCGCCTGTCTGTTTTGTCAAGCCACACAGAAGCCGAGGGAACAACCATAAAGGAGGAATGTAATGTGGAAGGCATTTATATAAGCGGAGTTGTGACAAATGCAAATATCGCCCGCCTGTCAATTTCTGGAATACAAGATGCCCCAGGGGTGTGGTTTAAAATTTTTGATGCCATGAACAAGGCAGACATAGCCATTGATTTTGTATACCAAACAAAACACGCAAACGGCACAAAGGACATTAGCTTTATTGTGGACATAACAAGGCTTGATGATGCCCTAAAAGCAATCGAAACAAATGCCCACAAACTGCCCCACGAAGCCGTAACCCACGACACAGACATGGCAAAAATCTCCGCTGTGTCAACAGGAATGGCAACAAACCCAGGCGTTCCCAGCCTAATGTTTGAGGCTCTCTACAATTCAGGCATAAACATCGACAGCGTGTCCACTTCAGAAATCCGCGTGTCTGTCCTCATCCACAAAGACCAAGCAGAAACCGCCGCAAACATCATCCATAAAAAATTCCAAGACGAAAACCTGATTAGGGGGTGACTGTATGCTCTCCCCCCGTCATCCCGTGCTTGACACGGGAACCCATATGTCATTCCAAGCCCCTACCGTATGGGGCTAGGAACAACTGACAAGACCCCGCATCAAGCGCGGGGTGACGGTTTAAGGTTGTGGGATGACGGTTAAATGAAGGGGCGGAATGACGTTTTAAAGTGTACGGTAACGATTGTAGGGGCGCATATTATGCGCCCGTTGCATTATAAACGTATTTTCATTAATATTACGTTTGCCCAACAGCGGGCGCATAATATGCGCCCCTACGCAGTGTATGCAAACCCGTCATCCCGTGCTTGACACGGGAACCCATATGTCATTCCAAGCCCCTACCGTATGGAGCCAGGAACAACTGACAAGACCCCGCATCAAGCGCGGGGTGACGGATTAAGGCTTCGGGGTGACGGTTTAAAGGTTGCAGGGTAACAAAACTGTAACACCCACCCACCAAAAAAATACTTGACACAAAATACCTATCATGGTATAATGGGTGAAGGAGGTGAACTAGCTATGAAAAAGATTAGACTTGCAATTTTGACTGCAGCTTTCGTCATACTAATGCCAATAACACTTCTCGCAACTACAGCTAACCCCCGCCCAATACAAGAAATGCAGGCGGATGGAACACCAATTACCCTTCATTTGAGGGGAACAAGCTCCTTTTCTTGGTGGGAGGACACAAGAGGAAACCTTGTTGTCTTTGATGAAACAACTTTGAATTGGTACTATGCACGGGCAACCCACAATGACCTGCTCGCTACAGAACATCTAGCAGGCCAGCCAGTGGTTTCTGACGTGTTTGAGCCAATTCAGCGCGGCGCAATTCGTCACCTCGTCGAAGGCGCATGGCGCATTGATGTGGTTGACCTTAACTTGGAAGGTCCATCAGTGCCAGGCGCACCAGTGTTGCCAAATGGCGGCAGAACCCTACAACCTGGGGATATGCTTCCAACGCCAGTGCAACCAAATGTGACGCCACAGCCGCCTACCCGTCCAATCAGGCCACCTGGTAGCGGGCAGCCGTCTGGACCGCCAGAACAAGGGCCAGCGCAGCCACCACCAACAATCAACAATGTTAGCGTGTTACGGGATATGTTTTCTATGACAACCCCTGGCATGGTGCAACTAGGAGCTAACCCATCTAACGTAGGTGGGGGCTCCTGGGCATTTGCACCTGGTATTCCAGGCTTTCCTGGCAGCATTGACGAACAGCGTGAAATTGTGCCTGGTCGCCCAGGTCAAACAACTATGCCAGAGCCAAACGGTCCTGGTATGCCACGGCAATCTGCGCCAAACTTCCGCCCAGAAGCGGTAACGCCAGATAACCAACGGCTTATAGTGATTATGGTTGACTTTGATAACATCCAAATGGCGGAAAACCAAGCTTTTTACCACAACAAATACTTCGGAAGAACGCCGAATACAAACACTGTTGCGAACTTTTTCCATGACATGTCTGGTGGGCGCAATATTTTTGTGCCAGCTGGCCGCGTTACTAGCGGCGGAAACTTCACAGCAAACGGCAGAAATGTCACTGTTCGCCCGTCCTCCCATGATGGTGTTGTCCATGTAACCGTCCATACGGCACATCACATGCCAAACTGGTCAAGATATTCTGGCAACGCCCATGTGTCCACCCGCGAAGTTATCAATTCTGTTGTAAATGCCGTCCATCAAGCGGGACTTAACTTTGCAGGCGTCACCACTTCGGTGATTTTTGCAGGGGGCGAAGCGGCAGATAACTACAACGCAGGCGGAAGAGGTCAGGTTTGGGCTCATGCTTGGAGCTTTGCTGGTTCTTATGTTGGACAAGCAGGGTGGTTGCAATTTATCACATACGGCGAAACCCAGTCCAGAGGTATAACAATGGGTATCGGCACTGCCGCCCACGAGCTTGGTCACATTCTTGGTCTGCCAGATTTGTACTGCTTGTTTGGCGAAAGCATGGGTCTTGGTCCTTACAGCCTTATGGCTCACGGTAACTGGTCCATGGCACCTGGCGACCCAGCTCCTGGCCACACGCCAACCCCATTTGATGCTTGGTCTTTAATGCAACTTGGTTTCATCAACCCAATTGTTGTTGAGGGAACTGATTGGCAGGGTCAAGTGCACGCCGCCGCTCCAAACGGCAGCACAGCCAACCAAAACATTGTTTTGGTAGCAAGCCGCACCTGCAACTACCAATTTTTCCTAATTGAAAACCGTCAAATGAACACCAGATGGGATGCAGGGCTTTACGGATGGTTTGGCTTCCCTGCAAACGCGCCTCTTGCGGCATCTTCTGCCCCTGGCGTACCCCCTGGCACACAGCGCGGCACAGGCGGCTTGCTCATCTACCACATCGACATTCGTGGGGAAGAGCATACCGTAACAATCCGCGAAGCTGACGGAAGCAGATTTTTGTTAAACTCTCTTTCCAATTGGAATAATTTTGGGGACCATTTCCACTCTGCCCCCAACTTCTCCACCCTTCACGCAAACCAGTTTTACACGGTTCAGGGCGTTTCCCAACAAACCAATGTTGGCATAACCACCCCAAGCCAAAGAGGAGCAACAATGGAATTGCACATTAAAATGGGCCCTGCCTCCACTGGCGGAGACCGCGCCCCCATTGCAACTTTATAACATTGTTCTGTATCTTCAGAGGTGCAGCCTCAAAAAATGCCGACAAGTTGCGTCGGCATTTTTTGATTTACAACAAACCCCAGCTCGTCATCCCGCGCTTGACGCGGGAGCCCGTCAGCACTAACAAGCCCCTACTATAGTGGGCTAGGAATGACATGTGGGGTCCCGTGTCAAGCACGGGATGACGCGTTGCGTCAGATTGCGGGTCAAGCACGGGGTGACGCTGTAGGACACTTCGTCTACAGTCTGAAATGCCGACAATACTGCGTCGGCATTTTTTGATTTACAATTTTAAAGAAGGGGCGTTAAAAATATGAAAAGGAAATGGCAGACTTAAAAATTCCTTACAATAATCATAAAAAGGCGGAGGCGGCGGATTCCATGGACATGGGGGCTTAGGGGGCTTGGGAGTTTCTCTAATGTCAATATCCACAGTATTACTAGGAATTGTCATCTCCACTGGGGCAACCCCCTCAATTATCAAAGCCTGATAGGTCATCTCAGCAGTATTGCTTGCCCTGCCAACAGCAACAGCTTTTGCAGAAAAGCTTATGGAAATGCTGTTATTCGGGGGCAAATCAGGCAAAGAAAACCCCGAATTCGGGTCATAATCTGGATATGCCACCCCACCAATTTCCACAGAGCCAGAAACAAATGTAACCTCATTCGGCAAAACATCCTGGAAAATAATATTGGTTTTGGTGGTGGCTGTGTTATTTTCAAAAACTATTTGAAAACTTATCTCATCACCCACCACCGCATCAGTGGCACTAACAGCCTTCGTCAACAAGGGCGGATTGATAACAGCAGGAAACAGCCCAACATCATCAATTGCATAGTCGTTGCCGCTTGCCGCATTGCCCATGCTATAAAACTCCACAGTTATTTCGCTGTTATTGCCCGAGTTTATTAAAGTGCCAATTTGCCGCCATTCAGGCTGATTAAGATTTGCGGGAATGTCAGCCCCTAGGTTTTTATCATAAAGAACAGTGCCGTCTTGGGCGGTGATGGTAACAGCCAGCTGCGGGTTAACCCGCCCCGCCACCTTAATAAGGTTCAAAATCCAGGTTAAAAAAATATAGTATGTGTTTGGCACAACCGCCACAGTGTCGCGAAAAAACACCCCGCCAATGTTCGCTCCATTTATAACCATCATCCTGCCTGTTTCGTTGCCTGTGGTTCGGTCTGGAACACGCCACCAAGTTTCCCTTTGGTTATACAGGTTGTTATTTAAAATATTTTGTATTGTAAACTCTCCATCTATAGGGCTTTGCCCCCCGCCTACAGGCAAAGTGTAGGTAAATCCTGGGTTTATGTTGGGATAGGGATTGGGATTTGCCCCTGTCATCCCTGACGTTCCCGCTGTAAACCCTCCAAAACTGCCGCCATCTGCGTCATTAATTAGATTGGCTGTCCAGTCTACCGTCACCGTTGGTTGAATTTGTATGGGAGAATATTGCACAGGTCCATTGTTAATATGCTGCCCTGTAACGCCAGAATCAGGCACAGTGACCAGGATTGTGTTTCGGGAAACACAGTCAAGACCAGTAGCCCCCGCTGGCGGATTTGCCACATACCCTTCCAAAGGCGGAACAGCAGGGATTGCAGGGCTTCGCGCCACCGCCTCATTTCCAAAGTTGCCAGTTAGAGAGAAAGGGCCAGCATCCCCAAATGCCTCCACAATGGCATAATTGCCATATGGCACATTGGTAAAGGAAAACACTCCACCAGATGATGTCAGAACTGCCAACCCCAAACCATTGTCAACATTTTCCAAAACTATCGGTACATTTACAATGCCAGGCAAGCCAGCTGTCGCATTTGAGCGCGCCCCATCATAGAAAAGATGCCCAGATACAGTTGCCACAAAAACACGCCCTTTGTAATGGGTTTTATCATCATATGCAAAGAGCGTCAGGTTTGTTCTATAAAATTAGGTAACTCTACACGACACCCCGTAGGGGCGCATATTATGCGCCAACAGCGTCAATAAAATCCTCAAGAAAAACGCGCCATCTTACAATCATTTCTTGTATGTCAACTCCATAAACCTCTTCAAAACTTTGTTGCCCCAAATGAAGGCTCATATAATTTTGCACCCCGTAATTTTCTATCAAATACAAGACAAAAGAGCCAGCAGTGGGATGAGTACCAATTTCCGCAATTTCCGAGCCAAAGCCTAACCTTCTATTGGTTTCTGCCTCCCCCTCATAATCCCTGTGGTGCAGCCAGTGGTACGCCATCAAATGCGCCAAACCAGCCGTGTCAAAGTCTGCCATTAGCCTGCTCCAAGCGGCATTTGCCAAGCCCTGGTCACCCAGGATTTCATACAGGGCAACGGTGTAAGACCCAAAGCCAAACCGCTGGTTTTCCAGCTTCCACTGGTAACTTTTGCCATGGATTTGCCTGTCGTAAGCATCGTGAAAACGCTCCATCGCCATGGCTATCCCCTCTTCAAATTCAAAAGCCCCAATGTCGCCCCCGCGCGCCCACAGCGAAATAAAATGGGTAATTTCATGGACAAAAGATGAGGGCTGGCTGGCTGCAAAGTTAAATATTCTAATCCAGCCATCTTGTGGAAAAGCATCAATGTTATTATGCGGGCTATCATTGTAGATTACAAAAACATCCACAGGCTGAAAATGAAAGTCTGCAAACTCTGCAAAAAAGTCTTTCGCAAACCTTGCCCCGTCATCAAAATAGCTAATGTAGTTATGGATTGTTTGCTGGTCAAGGTTCTTTGTAGATGGCAAAAACAGGAAATGGTAATTGGCGTAGGCTGTGCGGGCTGAAATTCTATAGTCATATGTTATATTTGTCGGGTGAAACCGAAAGGCTGCGCTTCCACCGAAATGCAAGCTAAGGGCGCACATTGGCAAGCCCGCAAACTCGTAATATAATTGTGATGACAGTTTATTAGCAAGAAAGGCTTGCCCATCAGCATAAAGCCGCGCAATATAAGCCAATTGGTCACTTTCAATCAAGAAAGCAACGAAATTGTAGGCGGTGGCAATAGCATGCAATTGTTCGTCACTGCCCCATGTGGCAGGGGCAAAGCTGGCATCGCCAAAATACGCCATGGGTTGGGCGTTAAGCGGGGTTTCCCAAATGTCAAGCCCAACCTGCGACCTTGCCACAGCCTCCAGCCCAACATAAAGCCACAAGGGCAACCTGTCACCATTCAAACGGCTAATCAACCGCCCAACAGAATTTGCTTTTTTAGGATTAACGAAAATGTTACGACCATTATCAAACTGCCGATGTTCAGATGTTTCTGTGTAGAAGAAAATCTCCAGCGGAATGGTCTGAAAATCAACCAACTCGCCAATTTTCCCGATAATTCGCTCCTGATTCAAAGCTAATTCTGAATTTTCTTCGAAATTATCTGTGGTGAAAAAATACTGCCTGTCCAGAGCCTGGGTCATGGTGACAAAGCCGAAATTTTCAAGGGAAGCGCCTGTCCTTTGAAGGTCAATTGAGAGGGTTTGCGGGGGCTGCAAATACCCCTCCCTTTCGCCAGAAGAACAACCACAACCCGCCAGCATCAGCCCAATCAAAAGAGGGATTGCCAAAAATCTTATTTTCATAATACCCCCCTCATTAAAGTGTAAACAAGTCTAACTGCTCCGTTTCTGGTATGCCATCCAGCACCCCATTTTCTTTCAACAGTTGTATAACATTTTTATTAACCTTTGTGCGGCTTTTCAAATCCTCAACCGAGAAGAACTCCCCTTCCTTGCGGGCTTCCACAATAAGCTGGGCAACGGCTTCACCAAGCCCCGCTACAGAGCATAAAGGCGGCATCAGCCCCTGGTCGGTTATCAAAAACTTATCAGCAGATGCGGTGTAAATGTTCAGGGGCGCAAAGCCAAGCCCACGGTTATACATTTCGTTTACAAGCTCCAAAAGGGTAACAGACTTCTGGTCTTTGGCACTGGCATCCTTGCCTAGGTTTTGTATTCGTTGCATTTCGTTTTTAATTGCCACCTGACCCTTGCACATCTTCTCAAAGTCAAATTCATCACTTTTTACCGAGAAGGCGGCGGCATAAAACGCCAAAGGATGGTGGATTTTGTAGAAGGCATAACGGACAGCCATGGACACATACGCCACCGCATGACCTTTAGGGAACATATATTTAATTTTGCGGCAACTTTCAATATACCATTTCGGCACTTTATGGGAGAGCATCAAAGCTTCTTCCTCTTCATTAACGCCCCGCCCTTTCCGCACTTTTTCCGTGATGTTGAAGGCATCTTTGTCCGCAAGCCCCTTAGAAATCAGATACAACATAATATCATCACGTGTGGAAATTATTTCCTTTAGGGATAGTTTTTTCTCCTTCATCAGCTCTTTGCCGTTGTTAAGCCACACATCCGTACCATGGGAAAGCCCAGAAATACACACCAAATCTGCAAAAGACTTAGGGTTGGTATCTCCCAACATCTCCCGCACAAAGCTTGTTCCAAATTCTGGAAGCCCAAGGGCAGTTGCCTTGCTAAACTGGGCTATGGTTTCCTTGTCCCCCAAATCCACCTCCATGGGGTCAATGCCAGTGTAATCTTTTAAAAGCTTTAGCACTGTGGGGGCATCGTGTCCAAGAAGGTCCAGTTTCAGCAGGTTTTCATGGATAGAATGATAGTCAAAGTGGGTGGTTATTACGTCAAGCTTTTTCTGGTCATTGGCAGGGCGTTGTATAGGCGTAAACTCATAAATACTGCGCCCTTTCGGCACAACCATCAGCCCGCCAGGGTGCTGCCCTGTTGTCCGCTTAATCCCCTCACAACCCACAGCAAGACGGTTAATTTCCGCGGCGCGCTCCACCCTGCCCTTGCCCTCAAGATACTTTTTAACATATCCAAAAGCGGTTTTATTTGCCACAGTAGAAATTGTTCCCGCCTTGAAAACATAACCCTCCCCAAGAAGCTCCTCCGCATAGGCGTGGGCGGTGGACTGATATTCCCCAGAAAAGTTAAGGTCAATATCAGGCTCTTTGTCACCATCAAAGCCCAAGAAGGTTTCAAAAGGAATGGAATGACCTTCACGGCTCATGGGAATGTTGCAATTTGGGCATTTAGCAGAAGGCATGTCGCAACCAGATGCCCCTGCAAACCGCTTAACCTGCTCCGAATCAAAATCTGAATACTTACACTTACTACAAACATAATGAGGCTCAAGAGGGTTAACCTCTGTAATTCCAGACATTGTAGCAACAAGGCTAGAGCCGATAGAACCCCGCGAGCCAACGGTGTACCCATCCACCATAGACTGTTTAACCAGCTTTTGAGCAATTATGTACATAACGGCAAAGCCGTTTTTAATGATGCTGTTAAGCTCCTTTTCAATCCGCGCCGACACAATGGGGGGCAGGCTATCCCCGTAAATCTCACGGGCGCGCCCCCACACCATCTCCTCAAGCTCCTTATCCGAGCCTTCGATAATGGGGGGATATGTGCCTTTAGGAATTGGGCGTATGCCCTCGTCAATCATATCAACTATGTTGTTCGGGGTCGTCACAACCACATCAAAAGCCTTTTCTTCCCCAAGATAGGAAAATTCTTCAAGCATCTCTTCTGTTGTACGGAAGTATAGAGGGGCTTGGTTGTCCGCATCTTTAAAGCCGTTGCCTGTTTGGATTATTGTGCGGTAAATTGCGTCCTCAGGGTCCATAAAATGGACATCCCCAGCGGCAACCACAGGCTTTGAGTATGTTTCCCCATATTCCACAATTTTTTTGTTAATTTCAGCCAGTTGCTCCATGCTGTCCACCTGCTTATCCCGCAACAAAAATTCGTTATTAGCAAGAGGTTGAATTTCAAAATAATCATAAAAATTAGCAATTTCTTCAATTTTCTCAATAGATGCATCTTCCCGCACAGCGGCGTGAAGCTCCCCTTGTTCGCAAGCCGTGCCAAGAAGCAAGCCCTCACGAAGGTCAATTAGGCGGCTTTTGGGTATGCGAGGGTATCTGTTAAAAAATTCCAAATGCGACATAGACACAAGCTCATAAAGATTGCGCATCCCCGCCTGATTTTTAACGAGAATTGTAGCATGTTTAGGGCGCAAGCTTTTAACATCAATATCCTTAGAATACCGCAGGTTTATCATGTCCAGGGTTTCAATTTCCCGCTGTTTTAAAATTTCAATTTGCTGGGAAAAAATTTCAGCCAAAGCCTTAGCATCATCACTGGCACGGTGATGGTTTTCCAGGGTGACATTGTGATGCTTCGCCATTGCCGCAAGGCCATGACGGTGAAGGTTAGGAAACAAGGCGCGGGACAGTTGCAATGTGCACAAATAGGGATTGTCCACATGATAGCCATAATTTGCCCCGTGATGCTCCAAAAAGCCCATATCAAAGTCTGCATTATGGGCAACAAGGATGCTATCCCCTACCCAATCCATAAACTGGGGCAAAACCACGTCCAAAGTGGGTTTGCCTGCAAGCATCTCGTCTGTTATGCTTGTCAGCTCCACAATTTTCGGGGGCAAGGACACGCCAGGGTCAATAAAAGCATGGAAAACCTCCCCAAGCTCCCCATTTATCATCTTAATTGCACCAATTTCGATAATGGTGTTAACACCACGGTTTAAGCCCGTAGTTTCCAAGTCAAAAACCACAAATTCGTCTGTTAGCTTGGCGTTTTTAGGGCGTTCTACAATACTGATTGCGGTGTCGTCCACCAGATAGGCTTCCAAGCCATAAATCACTTTAATTCCAGTTTTTTCTGCCATTGCCATAGCATCTGGAAACGCCTGCACAACCCCATGGTCTGTTATTGCAATTGCCTTGTGACCCCATTCCTTTGCCCGTTTTATAAGGTCTGTAACAGGTGTCAGGGCATCCAGCTGTGACATGTTTGTGTGCAAATGAAGCTCCACCCGCTTTTCAGGGGCATTATCCACACGGGCGTTTTGGTCTGTCAGCTCCCCTTCCCCTAGCTTGTTTATCATAATATTCATTTCATTTGCAAATTTATCGGTGGTTGCCTTGCCCGCAATTTTAACAACAGCCCCAACCTTTAACAGATGCTCCACCTCTTTAACCTTGTCCTTTGCCAAAAAAATTTTTGTGCTTATGGAGCTTGTGCCGTCAGCAATGTCAAGGGTGTACATCATCTTGCCGTTTTTGGTTTCGCGGCTGTCCACCCGAAAAACACGCCCCACAACCACCACATCTTCTTCGTCCTTGAAATCGCTGTCCAAGGCTCTTATCTCGCCGTTTATTTTGGTTGCCCGCCTGGTTGGGGGCTTTTGCGGCTCTGCCTGCCTAGGTGCTGGGCGTTCAGGGGCAACCGCCCGCGTAGGTTCAGCCCCCCGCATGTAAGAAGGCACAATTTTAACGGCAGATAACATGTTAAGGCGGGCAGATAATGCATTTTCAAGCCCTGCCAAACCGCCAAGCTCCGTACCTTCCACCACAGAAATTTTCACTTCCATGCGCTTGCCGTCACCAAAACAACAAATGTCGTCAACAACGGCATTTTTCAGGCTGTTTTCTATGTCCAACTCCAACTTTTCAAACACTTCTGAAATTTTTTTCATATACAGTTAATACACCCCTCAAGAAAAAATCAATTTATACTTGCACACACCTTGAATGTGTGTTATAATCTTATAAAAGGGTTAGGAGCAAACCTAATTCTTAGCTAACTTAAGCGGTTGGCGTTATTGAATAGTGCTTAATGAAAAATAGCCGGAGCTTTGGTGGGCGCGGCTATTTCTTTTTGGAAATCATGTCCATTATGTACATTAACAGACCAATTAACGCGACCAAAAAAGTCATTGCGTTAAAAATTGTCATAATAATCTCAAATGTAGACACAGGCTTCACCTCCTTTGCGAAGGTTTCGCCAACCGCTTGCTTATTAAGTTAACTGTAAATTTCAGGCTTGTCCTAACCCCGAAAATCATTATAACATAAACCCGCCCCTTTGTCTAGGGCGGGTTATTTTTTAATTGGAAAATATATATCGCTTTGCAAATCGCACGTCATCCCGTGCTCACGTCATTCCAATTTGCATCCCAGCCCATTTCATGTTAATTTTCATATACAGTTAATACACTCCTCAAGAAAAAATCAATTTATACTTGCACACACCTTGAATGTGTGTTATAATCTTATAAAAGGGTTAGGAGCAAACCTAATTCTTAGCTAACTTAAGCGGTTGGCGTGATGATTGTTACTACGAATATAAATAGCCGCGACTTTGATGGGAGGCGGCTATTTCTTTTTGGAAATCATGTCCATTATGTACATTAACAGACCAATTAACGCGACTAAAAAAGTCATTGCGTTAAAAATTGTCATAATAATCTCAAATGTAGACACAGGCTTCACCTCCTTTATGAAGGTTTCGCCAACCGCTTGCTTATTAAGTTAACTGTAAATTTCGGGCTTGTCCTAGCCCCGAAAACCATTATAACATAAACCCGCCCTTTTGTCTAGGGCGGGTTATTTTTTAATTAGTAATTATTATGTTAATTTTCCTCACCACCATAAATTTCTTCCAATATACTCTCATCCACCCAAGAATTTGGCGCAGGGGATGACACAGGAGCAGCAGTCGGCGGGGTCACATCAGCATAATCAGGAGCGGGAGCGTCATTATTAAAAATCGCCAAAAGCCGCTCTGTCCACCCGCCTACGCCGTCCTCTGCAAAAATATCATAGGACAGGTTTCTGTCCACCCATGCCGTCACAGCATTTGTTGGCGCTGAATCTATAATGTTAAAAACCAAAAGCACGCCCAAAAATCCCGCGCAGATAATGCCTTGAAACAAAGCGCGCTCTTTCCAAGTTTTTAGGTTAGGCTCTTTTAGGCGGGGTCTTGGGCGTCCCACTGCCGCGGTAGGGCGGGAAACCCCCGCGCGTGCATATCTAGCCCGTGCCTCCGAGCGGACAGGTGGCGGGCTTTCCGTCAAATTCTGCATTTTCAAATCATCAATATCCATAAAAATTCCTCCTTAGAATAGGCTTGTATAACAGCATATTCGTCGGGAGGAAAATAATGTTAATTTTCTATTAGGGTTATGGTCTTAATTCTCTGCTCTTGCTCTGGTCGGTCGCCCATGTCCGTTTCTGTTTCGGCAATTCTATTCACCACATCCATGCCATCTACAACCCTACCAAAAGCCGCATAAGAGCCATCCAAATGCGGAGCAGTTTCATGAACAATAAAAAATTGGCTGCCAGCAGAATCCATATCCTGGCTACGCGCCATGGAAATAACCCCAGGCTCATGGGTTATGCCATTTTCCACCCCATTGCTGTCAAATTCCCCTTTAATTTGGTGTCCTGGCCCGCCCATTCCGCTGCCATCTGGGCATCCGCCTTGAATCATAAAACCGCGGATAATACGATGAAAAATCAACCCATCATAAAAATTTTGCTGGGTTAGGTTAATAAAGTTTTCCACGGTAATGGGGGCAACTTCGGGGTACAGCTCCAGGGTTATTTCGCCGCCCTGTTCCATTTCAATTTTGATTTTTGGGTTCATAAGTCCTCCTAAAGTTTGTAAATATTTCAGTGTGATTATACCACAGCCAAACCGCCTTGACAAGCACAATAAATTTTGATATAATCGCAACCATAATAACCACTTAATTAGAACGGAGAAAACATGCGTTATATTGAAAATTTCCGCGAAGGTGAGCAAATTGTTGCCCATTACCTTTGCAAAAAACGAGAAACATTAAAAACCAAAAGCGGCAAAAATTACCTGTCCTTGGTTTTGGCAGACAGGACGGGGGAATGTGTCGCCCGTGCTTGGAATTTAAACAACGACATCCAAAGCTTTGAAGCTGGAGATTTTATTAAAATTGAAGCCGTGGTGGACAGTTATAATGATGAATTGCAGTTAAACATACGCAAAATCCGCAAATCTCAACAGGGGGAGTATCTGCCTGCGGACTACATACCAACCGCCGACAGGGATATTGGGGAGATTTACAAAGCCATTTGCGGGCTAATTGACAGCCTAGAAAACAAACACCTAAAATCCCTGCTGACAGCCATTTTTGCCAGCGACCAAGAGCTTAAAAAAACCTTTATGGAACATTCGGCGGCGCGTAACATGCACCACAGCTACATGGGCGGCCTTGCAGAACACAGCCTTAATGTGGCAGAAATTTGCGACTTTTTAGCCCCCCGCTATAAATTTGTTAACCGAGATTTGCTCGTCACCGCCGCCTTGCTTCACGACATCGGCAAAATCTACGAACTGTCACCCTTTCCAGAAAACGATTATACCGACCAAGGCAAGCTCATTGGTCACATCACAATGGGGGCGCATTTTGTCCTAGGAGAAACAGCCAAAATCAGCGGCTTTCCCAAGGATTTGCAAAATCTGCTTCTCCACTGCCTGCTATCCCACCACGGCATGTTGGAATATGGCTCTCCCATCGTGCCTAAAACAATCGAAGCCTTTATTTTAAGCAGTGCCGACACATTAGACGCCCACACCAAGCAATTTGAAGAGCATTTGGCAAAAGCCCCCGCAGGCAACGACTGGGCAGGGTTTAACCGAAGCTTCAGCCGCGATATGCGCAAGTCTGGCTCATAAAATCTATAATATAGGTGGAGGTGAAAAAGTGGCAAGCGCGGAAAAGATTATTGAGTAAAATCAAACCCCAGCCGTTGCCACGAGCATTTATGAAAGATTTAGATTATTACATGAGCCTACCGTATACAATGGCAATCCAATATGTGAAAGACGAAGAAGGGGATTACTTTTATGGGCGCATACTGGAGTTGCCTGGTGCAAACGCAATGGGCAGCACCCGCAAAGAGGTTTGTGACAACCTTTGGGAAGTGCTAGAGCTTACCCTAGAAGTCAAATTAGAGTTTGGCGACCCCATTCCCATGCCCATTAATTTGCAAGAATTGCAATCCATCTCACAATAAAATAAAAAGGGGTTGCTTTTTGCAGACCTTTTTTATTTTATTGCGTATATGTTTATAGAAAATACAAAAAACAAAACAAGTGGAGGATTTATTATGAATAACGACAACGATAACAATAAGGATTTTATTGACATGAGAAAAGATGGAGAGCAAGGGCATATCCCGCCAGAGCAAATGAACCCAAGCGGCGGCACAGGCTCGCCCGAACCCCCAAAATCAAAAGGGCGCAGGTTTCCAGGCTGGGCAATCGCCTTAATATTTTTAGGTCTTGGTCTTGTAATTGGTATCAGCGGGTTTAACATAAGCTTTAACATTCCTTTCGTAGGAGGCACTGGCACTGCCCGCCAAGCCACCGACAGGGATTTAACAAGCCTAACCATCCCTGCAAGCACCATCAACAACATTGATGTGCGCATTGGAATTGACAATCTTGTGGTAAACACTCACAACGGCAGGGATGTTCGCGTGGTGTACAACGCCCCAAGAAACGGCAATTACATCCGCCCCCTATACAATTTTAACGAGCGCACAGGGGATTTGGAAATTTTTACAGAAACCAACATCGTAATCGGCATTAGTAATATCCGTTCTGGCGAGCTTCGTATCTATCTGCCAGAAACAAGGGTCAGGCTTCTGGATAACCTAAGTTTGCGCACATCAACAGGCAGAATTAATGTTAACATGATGTCAACTGGTTTTCAGGTGGCAACCAATGCAAATATATCAAGCACCACAGGCAACATCGAAGTTACACGGCTTAACGTGGTTAATGCAGAAGTGCGCGCCACCACAGGGCGCATCAACCTTAATTCAATGGAAACAGACAACAACCTAACCATTGCCAGCACCACAGGCAATATTAATGGCGACAATTTAGAAGCAGGCAACAATTTATCCGTTTCAGCATCAACTGGCAGAATAAACCTTAACCATGTTGTGGCAAGCGGCAACGCAGAAATCCGCTCCACCACTGGCAACATCACCTTGGACAGCCGCTCCCAGCAAAGCTTTGGAGATGTGTCCATAAGTGCCACAACAGGACGCATTAACGCTGACAATTTCCGCGCCCGCCACATAAATATCCGCTCCACCACAGGCAACATCAACATAAATGACGTTGCCGCAAATGGTGACTTTACAGCGTCTGCAAGCACAGGGCGAATTGAAGCCAGAAACCTAGACGTTGGCGAAGAATTGCAATTTTCAACCACCACAGGCAACATCACCTTTAACGGAGGGACTGTTGCAAGTAATGCCAGCTTCACAGCAAGCACAGGGCGGGTTAACATAAGCAACGGGTCAATTGAAGGGGATTTAAGCATACGCACAACCACAGGAAACGTGAATTTAACGCGGGTTGACACGGATATGAACCGCGCAGATATAAACACCAACCGCACGGCAAATGTAACCATAAATTAGGAGGATTGTTATGAAGAGGCTACTATTAACAGCAGGTATTTTAGCGGCATCCCTTTTGGCCTTCGTTGGATGTGATACCAACCTTGGCATCAACACCGTCCGCGGCTCAGGGGCGATTAATGCCCATACAATCAACGCTACAGACTTTACAGGGCTTAACATCAGCGGCGCATATGAGGTAACATTCCGCCAAGCCGACCATTTTACCGTAATCCTCGAAATTCAGGACAATTTGATGAATTATGTGGAAGCTTCTGTTATTAACGGGGTTTTGCATGTTAGCGGCAGCCGTAATTTTAGCACCACATGGGATAACACCCCCCATTTGCGGGTTTACGCCCCATATCTGGACAACCTGCGCACCAGCGGGGCAGTTGATGCATATTTGCATCTTGACGTGGACACCTTGGAAATTAACACATCAGGCGCTGCCGATGTAAGACTGGAGGGAAGCGCGAACACCCTTGAAATCCGCACATCTGGCGCGTCTAACATCGAAGCTTTTTATTTCATAGCCTCTGACGTAACCGTTAGCGTGTCTGGAGCAGGAGAAGTGGAAGTTCATGCCACAAACACCCTGGACGCACGAATTACTGGGGCTGGCAGAGTAACCTACGACGGCAACCCCTCAGTTAGCCGCAGTGTGTCAGGTGCTGGGATAATCCGTAGCAGGCATTAATCACCCAAATAAAAACACCGCAGCAATTGCTACGGTGTTTTTATTTGTAATTATATTTGGTAGGGGCGCGCATTGCGCGCCCCAGTTATCATTTATGCAATTGCAGATTTCGCAGTATCAGCCAACTTTGCAAAAGCAGGCGCGTCATGTATAGCGATTTCAGACAACATTTTGCGGTTCATGTTAATGCCAGAAAGCTTCAAACCATGCATGAAACGGCTGTAAGACATGCCATTAATGCGCGCCGCCGCGTTAATGCGGGAAATCCACAATCTGCGGAAGTCACGCTTAACTTGCTTGCGCCCGATATATGCATGAGCCATAGCGCGCATAACAGCCGCCTTTGCGGTTCTATACTGTTTGCTTCTAGCTCCGTAATAACCTTTTGCTAATTTCAAAACCTTTTTATGCTTTTTCTTGGCGTTTACGCCACCTTTAATTCTCGGCATAATTCAAAATCTCCTTTATCCTATAGGTACGGCATTGCCTGTTTGTAATTTTTTTCCTTGGTTTTGTCAACCAAAGCAGATTTGCGCAAATTGCGTTTGCGCTTAGGAGATTTTTTCTCCAAGATATGGCTTTTGTTCGCCTTCATGCGCTTTAATCTGCCAGTACCTGTTTGGGTAAACCGCTTCGCAGCAGCTCTATGAGTCTTCATTTTCGGCATTTTTATTCTCCTTTTTATCCTGTTTGTCTTGCTTTTCAGGCTTGTCTTTTTTCTTGATAATGTCTGGTTTAGGAACAAGGAACATGGACATGCGGCGACCATCAAGCTTTGGCAAACGGTCAACAGTGGCATATTCTTCCAAGCTTTTCGCAAATTCGATTAGCATACGCTGACCAACCTCGGTACGCCCCATTTCACGACCATGGCGAAAACGGACAGTAATCTTAACCTTATCACCCTTGGTCAAAAATTCCACAGCGCGATTAAAACGAACTTTAACATCACCGCTGTCAATATTTGGTGTCAGCCATAATTCCTTGGTTTCCACATTTTTCTGCTTTTTGCGGGCTTCACGCTCTTTTTTAGCCTGCTCAAACTTAAACTTAGAAAAATCCATAATTTTACAGACAGGAGGATTTGCCTTAGGCGAAATTTTCACCAAATCCAAATTCTTCTCCTCTGCCATGCGCTGGGCATCCTTGCCGCTTACAACCCCAAGCATGGTCCCGTCTGTATCAAGCAAACGGACTTCTTTGTCACGTATCTGCTCATTAATGTAAAAATCTGCTATAAACAAGCACCTCCTTGGCATTTGCCGATAGAACTGTTCTGAAACCTCATTCCGCCACCTTTTTGGTCTTTTTGCCGAAATGCTACAGCGTCAGAACCCTCACATACCTATGGGTATGTGAGGAACCTGCCCCCTTGCATTTCAACAAAAATCCTCAAAAATCTGACGAAAGCAGGTTTCGGAACAGTTCTAATAAAAAATGGGCAATAAAAGCCCACGAAGATTGCGAATTTTCATTCAAATCTTTGATAACCTCAGGAGCGTTAGCGTGAGGTGAGAAGCGGGCTTCTTCTTCATACCAAAATAGTCTACCATACTGGCAGACCATTGTCAAGGATTTTTTTAAATTTCTTCCAAAGTTTTTATAAAATTTTGATGCTTTGCCATTAAATAGCGGAAAATGGGGTATCCAAAAACATTAACCACCACAAACTGCCCAATAAACACAGAAAGGGCGATAGGCGCGAAAGCCCCCCAAGTTACAGCATCCATGCCGCCCCCTGCAATCAAAATAACCAATGGTATAACGATTGCGTTGACCAATGTGGGCCATATAGATGCCACAAGCAAATTGTCCAAAAGCCGCTTGGTAACGCGGATTAACACAAGAGCAACCACTGTCGCCAATGTGCCCAGGACGGCATCCAAAACCCCATAAGGTGACATTACAAGGTTTGCGATAAACACACCCAAAGCCACCGCAGGCGCGAAAATGGGATTAAAGAAAGCCAGCAAATTAAGGCTTTCTGCCACCCGAAACTGAATTGCCCCAAAACCAATTGCCCCTTGGGCGATGGTGATAGCAGCATACAAAGCCGCCACCACAGCCATGTAAACCATGGAACGTGTTGAAATTTTCATAAAAAAACCTCCTGTTTTTTGTTTTGAGGGGTGGTTATCAGGCACACCCCCGTTATTAAATTTAATTACTTAACGCGGAAATATCAAGTAAAACCCTTAGCTTTCTGCGAATTTCCAAAATAAGAAACCAAACCATCCAATTCAATCTCGGTTTCTTTGCCGCTTGCCATGGATTTCACAGTAACCCTTCCTTTTTCCAGTTCAGAATCCCCAATTATCGCGGCAAATTTCGCCTCCGCCTTGTTGGCGTATTTCATCTGGGCTTTCACCCCACGCGCGCCCAGGTCAGTGATAACAGAAATGCCTTTTTTACGCAAACAATTCGCCATTTCCAAGGCTTTTAACGCCCCCGCATCCCCCATATGGCCGATAAAAAGCTCGATGCCCTTGTCTATGGCGGGCAATTTCCCTTGGTTTCTAAGGATTATCAGCAAACGCTCCATACCCATGCCAAAGCCAACAGCTCCCGTAGGCTGTCCGCCGTTTTTCTCCACCAGTTTATCATACCGCCCGCCGCCGCAAACGGTAGACTGGCTTCCCAAATCGTCAGATGTAAACTCAAAAACCGTGCGGGTATAATAATCCAGCCCGCGGACTATGGATTTATTAATCACAAAAGATATGTCTAAAATTTTAAGATTTTCTTGAAGTTGTTCAAAATGCTCCCGAGCCTCGTCAGAAATGTAGTCCAATGGCACAGGCGCATCTGTTAAATGCTCCTGACAATCAGGGTTTTTGCAGTCCAGCACCCGCATGGGGTTTTTACCCATCCTATCCCTGCACAGGTCGCATAAATTTTCCTCTTTAGCCCGCAAAAACGCCAGCAGCGCGTCATTATAACGCTTACGACACTCCCCATCACCAATAGAATTTAAATGAAGAGTTAAATTTTCCACCCCAAGCCTGGTTAGGTAAAGGTGGGCAAGGCTTATCAGCTCCGCATCTGCGCTTGCCTCATAACTGCCGAAATATTCTGCTCCAAACTGGTAAAACTCACGATAACGCCCTTCTTGAGGACGCTCCGCCCGAAAGTTCGGACAAATATAGTAAAGTTTGGCAGGCATTGGCAAGTCATACAAGCTGTTTTCAAGGTAAGCCCGCACCGTTCCTGCCGTGCCTTCAGGACGCAGAACATACTCCCGCCCGCCTTGGTCAGTGAAGCTGTACATTTCCTTTTGCACAATGTCCGTGGCTTCCCCAACAGACTGGCGGAAAAGCTCAATCCGCTCAAATGTGGGGGTTCGTATCTCCTGCGCCCCAAAAACCACAGCAACCTCCCGCGCCGTTTTTTCTATATATTGCCAAAGGGCTGCCTGGTCGCCATAAACGTCCTTTGTGCCCTTGGGTTTTGTAATTGCCACAACATCACCCCCATTAAATTTCAGACAATTATAACACAACAATTTGATAAACGCAACAAATAAATTTTAAGTTGATTTATTTCCCGTTTTAGACTATAATTAGATTATGGAAATTTTTAACCTGTTTTTTCAAATGAACATTAATGAGCAAATTGGTGTCGCAGGTGTTGTGAGCCTGTTTTTGCTGTGCTTTTTGCTACGCATTGGGCTAACCATCAGCTACCAAGCCGCCATTGGGCTTGCGGGTTTGCAGGTCAAAAGCCTTAAAGTGAAAAGTGATGTGGAAAAGCTGTCAAATGGGGCTTTCGGGCGGGTTGCCAAGGAATATGTGGCTCTGGCACAGGCAGGGGCAAAGGTGGATGCTCTTGGGCTTGCCAAAACCTCAATTTACACCAATCGGCTGTTGTTTTTTAATTTTAACAGCCTAGGACGGCTGATAAAAGACTTAGAAACAGCATTTGTACCTATCGCCATCCTTGTTGTCATAGTCATATCCAATCAGCTGGAATTCGCCCTGCTTTTCGGCGGCGTTTTCATTTTGTTGCGCATTTTCGGGGCAATTTTTGATATAAACACCGCAAAAGACCGTTATATCACAGTTCTTGCCCGAATTTTAGCAAAAGACGTTGGCAAATTCTTCCCGCAAGACACGGCAGGGGCAGTCTACACCCTGGGGGCTGATTTAAAGGAGTTTTTAGCCCGCCAGTCCGCCATGTACAGCGATATTTTAATAAAAATTAACGGAGAGTTTGTAAATTCCATTAAATCCAATGTTGCCACCATGACAGACAGCGTAGAAGCCACCTTAAACGCCATAACCCGCCATGATGGCGTGGGCGAAGCGGCAAGCCAAATTAAGGCGTTAGGGGTAGCCGCTGAAGCCATGGCAGAGCGCATGGAATTTTCTGGCAAACACAGCGAAGTCCTTGAGCAAAGCTTGGCACAAATTCGGGAAAATCAGACGGTTTTGGGGGCATCCGTTTCTGCCTATGAAGCCTCACTAAAAGACATAACAGCCCAAATGGGGGATGCCATGGGCAAAATCGTGGCTTATCACATGTCTGCGGCAAACACCCAAATTGCTGACAGCATAGGGGAAAACTTGGCACAGGTAAAGTCTGCAAATGCTGACCAATTGGCAGAGGTGAAGGAAATTTTCGCCCAGCTAACCGAGCAAAACCGCCAAACAAACCGCATTTTAACATCACTTTTGAAAGGCGGTGAAGATGATGATTAGGAACAAAACTTTAGAACTTCTGGAGCAATATCCCCCAACCCGCTTAACCGTAAGCCCCGCAAACGTGCGCCATAAGGGGGCTGGCATTATTTACGGCACATTGGAAATAACCAACGAAACCGAGGGGGAATTGGTTGGCAAAGTCGCCTCAATGGCTGATTTTATCACCTTTTCACCTAGCGAGTTTGTGGGAAACAAAATAACGGTGGAATACACTCTGGATTTGGTGGGTTTGTCTGGGGAAATTGGCACATCTGCGGTGATAACCACCAACGGCGGCGAAAAAACCGTGGACTTTACCATAACCGTCAACCCTCCAGATGTGCTAACCAAAGATGACCTGGTTTTGGCAGGTTTGGATGATTTTGCAGAATATGTAAAAACCCATCCCATTGCCGCCCGCCAGCTTTTCACCCGCCATGACTTTATGGCGTGGCTTATGGGCATGAACTACCCAAATATGGACATTTACGAGCATTTTGCCGCAGACCCTAACAAAGAGCGGGCGGTGGACAATTTTTTGGTGTTTAGCGGCAAAAAATACAAGGCGAAAATTGTGCCAGAAGCCACCAGTTTAGCCCATTCCATAGGCATGTGGGAGGACACGGTAACAGGCTCTATTGCCCTGCGGAAAACCACTTGGGGCTATGCCGAAGCCACCTTACAGGTTACAGCTGGGGGCGATTGGTTCAAACTGTCCAAAAACAAGATAACATCAGCAGATTTCGACAGTGAGAACGCCGCAGAAATCCACTATATGATTTTGCCTGCCGAAAGCGACGGGCGGGACACAGCCACGGTAATAATCCAAGGGGACCAAGAGCATAAAATACACATTCACAGCACATCTGCCGCGGCTTTTGATGCCCGCCTGGACAAAAAAACCTTCTTTTTTGACGACCGCGGAAAACTGCTAATAACCAACAATACAGGGCAAGATTTGATGATTGACATTGCCTGTGAGCCTTTCATAAAATTTGAAGCCAAACGGTTTTACATTGGGCGCACAGCAGAAATTGACTTTGAGATAAAATATGGAAGCATTAAGGCGGCAAGCCTGGCTTTCAAGCGGCAAATGTACGCAGAAAGCCACATTCACGTGGTTGCGATAGATTCTGGTAAAAGCTACGGTCGGCGTTTGCCGTTAACATTGTGGGGGGGCTAATTGTGGCGAATAGAGCAATAGGTAAAATTCTGCGGTTTGAGAGGATTTTTAACAAGCGGCATGATGCAAAATCCACCTTGGCAATGGCTTTGACCTATTATATGGGCTATGGCATTTCAGGGCAAAAGGATTTGCTTCATAAGGCTAATTTTGTGCTGCAAACGGCGGATTTCGGGGCGGATTTAACCATGTCTTTCGCCCATTGTTTTATTGCCTGTGAAATGGAAAATTTTGACTTGCTGGACGAGCTGTTGGCAGGGATGAAATCCCGCAGAAACGCCATGAAAAGCCACGACCCCACCTCCTACGCACGTTATTTATATTTCACCTGCTTCCAAGCCCTAGCAAGAGGGAAGGACAGAGCCGCAACAAAGCAATATCGGGCTTTAGAGGACTTTTATCAGCAGGCAAAGGTTGCCAGTGCCAGGTTGCTCCTCGCCAATTTAAATTTGGTGATGGGAGAATATGACTTGGCGTTCCAATTCCTTCATAAAGCCTATAAAAGCGGGGAGCGCAGCCCTTTGTTCTTTCTATGCCTTGCCCGTGCCTTCGGGGAAGCAAAGCCCAATATTGCAGAAGGCGAACTGCTACTACCCCTGATTTCATGGGCTTTAAACAGCGGCTGCTATATTGACAATATTATAACAAAAAATGAAATGTTAGCAGAAAGCCTGTTGCGCCGCCGACCAAAAGCGGCAGAAGCCCTCCACAATCACCATCCCGCCAACTGGACATTGCATATTATCGTCACTGCCCATATGATTGACAACGATTTGTCAGACATTGCCTTTAATTATTACCGCGAGGCAGAGGCTCGCCAGCTTAACTTCCCCCAATTGTACGACTTTTTACTGCGCTCTGCCCACAAAAACAGCAATGAGGACATTAGCGGCTATGCCCTAGCCCAATATATCAAGCAAGAGGGGGAAATCCCCGAAGATATGCGCCCTTTCGTCTATCATTTGGTGGTACAGGGGGCTCTCGGCGGTCGCCATGATGAAATTATGGAAGAAATCGGCAGTGACATTTGGGCATTTGCCTGCCGCAGTTTGGAACAGCATTTATATGGCAAATATTACTATAGCTTATATAAATTTATGGTGGATGCCCGCATCTCTGGGACGCGGCTACCTGTAGAGCGCAAATATGTGTCAGCCGCTGAAGAGGTGATAAAATCACTGCTTTTCGCCTATGACATTGTTGTGGATGACCCTCGGGCGAAGAAAATTTTGGTTCAAGAAGATTTTAAGCGGCAGGAGGAGCTGCACACCCTAAAAGATGGGCGTGTGAGGGTTAATTTGTGGTCGCCAAATGTGAGAATTACTTGCTTTGATGACAGCTTGCGAAATATCATTGACAGCAAACACAGCCTAACAAAACTTGTTCAAAATGTGGATTTTGGGTTGCACCACTGGTTTTACAATAATCACTATCAACCATTAGAAATGCTGATATTTTTAGCTGACTACTATATAAAGTCCGAAGAGATGACGGCAGAAGCTCTGACAATTTTTGACAAAGTTGTAAAAGCTTCTGGAGTTGACCGCAGTTTTGTGCGCATGATAAACGCAAGCCTTGGCAATCACTATGCCCAAAATGGCGACTTTGTGCGGGCTGTGGAATATTTTAAAGGGCTTGACGAAGCTTCTGTCAACAAAAAACATTTGGAGCAGATGCTAACGGCCTATTTAAAGGCAAACGACCACAACAGGGCGGCAAGCCTTCTATCCCGCTGGGGTTACGAAATCCCCGACAGGGCGTTATTTGGGGCTTTAAAGCTCTTATCAGAGCATATGGATAAAATTACCAGCAAAAAGGGAGTGGCTCAGGCATCTGCCGACATGCTGACGAGAGGTTGGCATGACCAAAAGCTGATGAAAATGGTACTTGACCACTACACAGCTCCAATTGGTGCTTGGGTGGAGCTTGCAAAAACCCTGCTAAATCTAGGGATTTTCGAGGGGGCTTTGTTTATAAGAATTTTAGACACAGCCCTGCTAACCCGCGATTGCAGCAAGGGTGTCCAGTCTATTTTCACAGAGCTTGTTAAGCAAGACGTGAAAAACCCCATTTTACAGGACTTTATCCCATATCTTTGCTACGAAATTATTATAAATGACCTATTGCCAGAAAATCCCACCATCCAAATAATGGAAGATTTTGTAAACGAAGAAAGCTCAAACCTGCTGTATTTTGCCTTGGCTCATGTTTATATAAAAACTGGCGCAAACCGCACAAAATCAAAGGAAATCCTGGCTTCTGCCCTGGCAAAAGCCGAAGAAGCAGGCATTATTTTCCCAATTTTCAAAAAGATAACAGACAAAACAATCCTTTCTGCGTATATAGATAAGAATACAGCTTTTGCCCACCGCGGCAAAGGCGAATTTACGGCAACCTTGTACCATCGCGAGCTAGGTGAAACAGAATTTAGCCAAACCCCTATGACATACGTTGCCTTTGGGCTGTTTCTCGCCCACATCCCCCATTTTTACGGGGAAGAAATTGAGTATTATGTGGCAGAAACAAGGGGAAGCGGCAGCGTGAAAACCACCCCCCAAACCATCAGCAACCAAAGCCCTCACGTTCTGGAAAAAAATGGAGATTTGTTCTACACCATCAACAGCGCGCTAATTTACGAGCAAATGTTCAAATATGAAAAGGTCGAAGAAATTGTGACCACAAGGCTGGAGGAAAAACCTGCCATTCGGGCAAAAATTATGTAAAGAGGCGAAAATATTACCAAAATCAAAGATTTCTACGAAAAGAACTACAACGAAGAAGCCCGCCTTTTCCACGACATTAGACATGGTGCTGTGCATGGGCGCACTTTACCATTTAATGGATGCAGAGCGATGCCGAATTTGCGGGGTTTGTGGATTGGGATAAAAAATTACACAACCCCTCGTAGGGGCGCATAATATGCGCCTGTTGTCCAACAAAGTTTGTGCTGATGCCGAATACATTTGTCCAGCAGAGGGCGCATAATATGCGCCCCTACAGTGGATGGGGATGACGTGGTTGTGGGGTTTACGTAAAGTTGTATATAATCACCAAAAATAATTACACATATTTTAGGAGGAAATTATCATGGGAACTTTAGGACTTGATTTAGAAAGAGGTTTGTATCTAGGCATTGACTTTGGGACAACAAACAGTGTTGTCAGCATTTATAACTACAAAGACGGGGTGGCGCAGACCATTCCCCTAGATGGCAGCAACATTTTCCCCACAGCAATTCAATTTGAAACTGACCCAGAGGACGAAAACAAGCTGGCGCGTATTTTTGGTGTTCAGGCTAAGGAAGCGGCTGTTATTTACCCATTGTCAACAATTCTTAGCATCAAGCGTTATTTAGGGTCTGACGACAAAATCACCGTAACTGTAGACGAAAAAGAGCATCAATTTGCCCCAGAGCAGATTGCGGCTGAAATTTTAGGGCATTTAAAGACAAAAGCAGACCAATATGCCAGAGATGAAATGAACATCGACGGGGAGTTTTCAGGCTGTGTAATCACCGTTCCTGCAAACTCTAATGACAAGCAAAAAAGCATGACAAAGCAGGCGGCAATCCTAGCGGGCTTTGACCCTGACAGCGTATATCTGCGCCTAGAGCCAGCGGCAGCGGCAATTTCCTACGCCGTTAACGAAACCAATGACAAAACCGTCCTTGTTTATGACTTTGGCGGCGGCACTTTTGACGCGTGCATTTTGAAAATCGAAAATCAGGATGACGAGCCAAATATTTCCATTGTGTCCACCTTTGGCGATAACGATTTAGGTGGTAATGACGTGGACAAAATCATCATTGACATGGTTTTGGAAGAATTTAAAAAGCTAACGGACGGGGAAATTGACTTATACAACGAAGATGCCGACGACGGTGTGTCTAAACGCCAAAAGAAGGTGGCTCAGGTGCGCTTGCAGCAAGTGGCAAACCAAGCTAAAGAGCGTCTAAGTCAAGCAAAATCCACAAAAGTGGTTCTTGCCCCCTTCATCCAAGAACCAAAAATCGTTAACATTAACATGGAAATCACCCAAGAAGATTTTGAGAATTACAAACGCGCCAACCAGCAGGGCGACCATGTTGACCTGTTTGAAAAGCTAAGAGATAAAAGCCTTAACGACATTGTAGACGCTACCCTCGCCTGTATCGACAAATGCCTTGAAGCGGGCAACCTGCAAGCCAGCGACATTGACGAAATTTTCCTTGTTGGCGGCTCGTCCTCCATCCCTCTTGTTAACGCCAAAATCACCGAAAAATTCGGCAAAGAGCCTTATCGCTCTAAAATCAGCCCTGCCCTGTCCATCTCCCAAGGTGCGGCATACTACTGCAATATGATTATGATGCCAACGGTAAAAGGCCCAACGGTTCAAGAAAAAACCATCCACCCCCTAGGGCTTGAAATCGCTGGCAGACGCTTCATGGAAATTGTAGCGGCTGGGGTGGACATCCCCCGCGAAGGTCTGGTTGTGGAAGCGGGAGAGCTGCTAACAACAAACCACGACAATGTGCCATCTATGGCTATCGTCGTCTACGAAAGCACCGAAGCCCTAAAGGACAACCCTCTTGTGTCCCAGCCTGGTATGAAACGCCTTGCAGGAACAAGCCTGCGCGGCATACCCCAAGCCCCCAAAGGCACAGAGAAAGTGAAGGTCATCTTCACCGTAGGTCAGGACAATATGCTGAAAGTCACCGCAAAATCCACCAGCACAGACGGTGCAACCACCGAACTTGCTGTTGACGCATTATACTCGTAAATATTGCACGACCCCGTAGGGGCGCATATTATGCGCCCGTTGTCCGCCAAGCGTGATGCTAATGAAGGGTACGTTTGCCCAACAGCGGGCGCATAATATGCGCCCCTACGAGGGTTGATGATGCCAAACGTCAAGCAGACGATGACGCGGGTGGGAAATTTATGTAAACACCCCCAATTTGGAGGAAAACTAAATGAAACTAATAAAAATAACCAATAGACATTTGATGTTTACCCAATTCATAAAGGAATGGGGCTGTGACCTAAATCTGGGATTAATTTTAGGCGAACACCGCAATTATGTGATAGATACAGGCTTGGGCGAAAACAGCGTCTTGCCCGCGATAGAGCATCTGCAAAAGGATAAACCTACTGTAGTTATAAACACTCATTTCCATTGGGACCACATTTGGGCTAACCACATGTTCGCCCATTGCCCAATAATATCCCACAGACTTTGCCGCGAACATTTGGATTTGTATTGGGAAAAGGCGTTCGAACATAACAAAGCAAAGGCAGATGGCAATGTGGTTAAATGCCTTCCAAACCTTACGTTTGATGGGGAGATGTTTTTTCCTGATGATGGGTTGGCATTGTTTCATTCCCCTGGTCACAGCCATGATAGTATCAGCATTTATGACGCGGTAGATAAGGTTTTGTACGTTGGTGACGAAATCGGCGACACAGATGAAAAAATAATTCCTGAAATTGCTACTAACCACGCAACTTTAAGGTCCACCCTTGAAATATGGAAAAAACTGGATTTTGAAATTGCAATATCCGGGCATAACAAACCCCAGGATAAAGGGGTTATAGAAAGAATGGAAGCAGAACTGGAAAGGCTTGGACACTAGGTCTAAGCCTTATATCCTATAAAGGTTGTGACTAATTTGACCAAGAAAAACGGGAAAAATGCGGGCTTAGCCCGAGAAAATACAATATTTGGAAAATGGATGGGGCTTGCCGCCCTTTTGGATAGATTTGTCCTTGCCCGTGAAGAGGACTTTTTTCGGCGTGTCAAAACCGCTGTTGGCTTAAAAATTGCAGAAGGTGAGGCTGACGAAGGGGGCTTGTCAGCCTATGATGTGGAAATTTTTGACTGCTATACCAATATTATGCATATTTACCGTGATGCTGCTGACCACCACCTAAAAGAAAGCCACATCATCACAACCCCCGAAATTAAAAGCGTTTGGGGTGGTATTTACGAGCTTTTAATGTCACGTTTGATGCAGTATGAAGGGGAAATGGAAATAAATCCCATACAGGCGGAAAAAAAGATAATTGCGGCAGATGTGGTGGCGGATGTTTTCGCTCAAATGGGTGAAGCCGTGAAAGAATACCGCGAAAGCCACGATTATAGCGATTTTTTGACTGATGTACGCAAAAGATTGTTACAGCAAGAGCTTTCTTTTGGTTCAGTTGAAGAGGTTTTGGCTGACATAATAAACCAGTTTGAAAAACACTGTAATGAGCATTTTTACAGCATTTACCGCCGTGGGCTTGAAGCAAAGCTGACGAACCTTAACAATTTGGAGCTTCGCAAACAGGCAGAAAGCTACAACACACTACTCAAAGAAGAAATTGAGATTTTGCGCCAAATTATTGTGGTGCAAGCCATGGCACTGGAAAAAATTGCCTGGGATGGAGGGGCAACCCCAGAAGAGTCCGCCTTTATCGCTGAAGTTCTGGGGGTTTTGCGGGAAACTTACCAAAAAGAAGGGCAAACCAGCGGACGCATAAACCGCGGTTTTTTAGAAACTGCCAACCACCACAAGGAAAACCTTGGGCGGGTCACAATCAACGCAGAAAGCCCAGAAGAATTTGCCGAAATATACAGTGTCGACGGGGCTTTCCCGCCAGATTTGGCTGTTATTTTTGAAAATTTCAAAGATGCGCGGGCCGAAAAATATGCCCCTTTTGCCGAAAGCCTGAAAAACGCCCTAAGCGACCGCCTTGGCAACTTCCACAAAAAGTTGGCTGTTAAAAAGACATATTTTGCCAAAAAAGCCAGTTGGCAAATCAGCCAAATGTCCATGGAGTGCTGTGATGCTTTTGCTGAAATTGCGGCACATTTCGAGGACGGGAAGGAGCATTTCCTCACCCAAGAGGAAAAGGACATTATCAAAGGCGTTGCTGAAACCGTCGTCATTAAAATCGACAGTATCAAAGATGGCGTACAGCAGTTTGAAGAGGAAGCAAACGCCATAATTGAAGGCTTTCCCGCAGAAGGGTCAGAGGTTTGCGGTGAAGATTTTGTGGTCAGCCGCCTGGTAGAGGGGTCAAATGGCGCGAAGGTCATCAAGGAAATTTTAGATGAATTTGTGACGGCACAGCAGGAAGAAGCCGAAAAAGCATGGGCAAAACATGAAGAGCCTTTGGCGAAAAAAGTCCTAGCCTTTCAGCGTGATAACCTGTTTTTCGAGCTGTCCACTTTTGAAGAAATCATGCACTATTCCGTCAGCCGCCTGCGGGAAAGCCTAGACGTGCAAATTTTAGAATTTGTGGTAGAAATTGACAAGCAGTATAAAAATTTAGAGCAAATCCTGGCACGCTATGGCATCGAAAAAATCGTGCCAACTGCCCACGAGCCTTTCAACGCCAAAGAACACGAGGTACTAATGGCAGAGGTGCAAGAAGGCTTTAAAAAAGGCGAAATCATCAAAACCATGAACAGCGGGTACAGAAACAGCGAAAGGGTCATCACCCGCGCCAATGTAATCGCCGCAAGATAAAGGAGGGGTTAATATGGAAAATAAACCACTCAAACGAGTTGCCCATTTGATGGCAACCATGAGCCTTTGGATAACGGGTGTGATGCTGGTTATCGGCACAATTATGGGGCTTACAATGGATGAATTCGGACTTTTTCTTAATCCTCTTACACCCCAAGGAGCGGTTTGGACCACTGTAGGTTTAACCAGCCTTGCCGTTGCCAGAAAGTCTATAAGGCGGCTGAAACGCTTGAAAGATGATGGTCTGCGCCATGAGGGTGAAGAAATCAAAGTGGTTTTCGGCGGCACCGTCCACACGGTTGGTCGTGGGGGTTCTCGTGGAGGGGCAAGAATTGAATGTGTTTACATGAACCAGCGTGGCGAGCGTTGTCTTGTGCGCAGCAAGTCTTATATGGTACCATTGGGCAGTAACGGGTCAGATTTGGCAGCTGTTGTCTATGTTGACCGTGATGACCCCGCCGTTTATGAAGTAGAAGTTTTCCTCAAGGGTTATGATAAAACGAATGTTGATAGGGATTATCGGTAAGTTGTGGGGGCAAATGATAACCCGCGCCAATGTAATCGCCGCAAGATAGCAAAAACGGGCGGTTAAACGCCGCCCGTTGCTTTTTCGTACATTCTCTTAAAAAATTCAAGGCTTTTTTCATATTCGAACCTTCTGCCATAAACATCCTCAAACCCCACAAAAACTGTCAGCTCCCCTAAATCCTTTAAATGCCGCAACTTGCTTTCTTTGAAGCACTCGTCGCTCTCATCTCCCCTTCTTTCAAAAACAAACAAATCCAGATTTCCCGTTGATGCCTCAAGGGTAATGTTAAGAGGGCTAAGCCAGGTACATCTATAGCTTTCATTGCTTTTGCTGTGTTCTTTGGACAAAACTTCGGGCAAACGCCCATACTTCTTGTCCTTTTTGTCATAATAATAAAATTTTTTGATTGTCATAGGCCCTGTACCTACGCTACGCAAAACTATAGACAATCTGTCATTTTTTGATTGCAATCTTATGTCACAAAGGAGCTTCACACTATTCATATTGTGTTCTTTTTGTTGTTTTATACTATCTTCATTGTGTTTCGTTTGGCGTTTACCGTGGATAATGGTAAATACGATTGATGCAGTGCTTATTATCAAAGCAAAAATGGAAGTCATTGATAAAATCAAGTCCGTGTCCATATTACCTCCTTGGTGGCTTTGGCCCATGATATTGATAAAACTCAACCTTTGTCGCCCCGTTAAAAAGCTTGCGGCGGGCATCAGGCTTTCTTCCGAAATGAGTGGGGAATTCCTCGTCACTTGTGATTATGTACGCCCCCCAATTGGAATTTTTTGGAACAAGGCGGGCTAGATGGTTGTAAATCTTCAACAGGTCGCCCTTCTTGCCAATGCGCTGCCCATAGGGCGGGTTTGTCATCAACACCCCAAAATCCCCCGTCACATTAACTTTATTAATGTCCATCACACTAAAATTAATTAGGTCGGCAACCCCAGCCTTTGCCGCCCCGTCTTTTGCCTGCAAAATAACCTGGGGGTCAATGTCACTGGCGTGTATCGGGGCAATTTCCCCTGTAAAAACGGCAGATTTCGCCTCTTCCTGCGCAGTTTGCCATATTTTTCTGTCAATCTGCTCCCAAGTTTCCGACACAAAGCTGCGCCCAAGCCCAGGAGCGATATTTTTCGCAGCCATAGCCCCTTCTATGGCAATTGTGCCGCTGCCACACATAGGGTCAACAAGCTGGCGGTGGGGCTTCCAAAAACTAAGCTCCAACATTCCCGCCGCTAGGGTTTCTTTGATTGGGGCTTTGCTTGTCAGCTCTCTATAGCCCCGCTTGTGAAGCCCTGCCCCTGTGGTGTCAATGGTCAGGGTGGCTGTATCCCTTAAAATAGCCACCTGAATTTTGTAAACAGCACCAGTTTCTGGAAACCAGTCCATTTTGTATTTGGTTTTCAGTCTTTCAACAACGGCTTTTTTCACAATGGCTTGACAGTCTGGCACAGAAAACAGGGTAGATTTAATAGACTTGCCCTCTACGGTAAATTTGCCGTCCTTTGTGATGAAGTTTTCCCAGGGCAGGGCTTTGGTTTTCTCAAACAGCTCATCAAAAGTTGTCGCGGCAAAATCCCCCATATTTAGCTGTATGCGGTCGCTGGCGCGAAGCCACAAATTCGCCCGCGCCATGTCTGCCCAATCCCCGCGAAAATCCACCCGACCATCAGCCGCCCCTGTAATTTCCGCCCCAAGCTTTGTAAGCTCCCGCTTAACCGTTGCCTCAAGCCCAAATGTTGCCGTGGCAATAAAATTTAGTTTTTCCATTTTTGTACTCCTTATTTTTCGTGTGTGCTGTTAATGTAAAATACGTTTGCCCCACAGCGGGCAGATAATATCCACCTGTAGACTGTAGGCGAAACGCCTTATAACGTCATTGCGGGCTTGACCCGCAATCCCATATGTCGTTCCTAGCCCACTACTGTAGGGGCTTGTTAGTGCTGATGGGTTCCCGCGTCAAGCGCGGGATGACGGGTTTGGGAGGTTTGTCCCACAGGGGGCGGATAATATCCGCCCCTACGCAGTGTGTGCGGGATTTGTACTATAGCATATTTTTCAAGGTTTGGGTGATGTTTTCTGCCGTCAGCCCATATTCCTTCTGCAAAAAGTCCTGAGGACCAACCTGCCCGAACTTATCAGCAACGCCAATCCGCTTAAATTTCGGGGCAACCCCCGCTTCTAGCAGGGCTGATGCCACAGCTTCCCCAAGTCCGCCTATTATATTATGGTTTTCAGCAGTGATAACAACTCCTGTTTTCGCGGCTTTAACCACCAAATCCACATCAAGGGGCTTAATGGTAAACATATCAATAACCTGCACATCAATACCGTCTTTTGCCAGGGTTTCCGCGGCTTGCAGAGCTTCACCAACCATCAGCCCACAGGCGATTATCGTGGCATCTTTACCCTCGCGTACAACCTCCCCCTTACCAATGGTAAATTTGTGGTCATCACTATAAACCGCAGGGTATGCCTTGCGGGTCAGGCGGGTGTAGGCAAGCCCTTCATGGTCTTTCAACTGCCACATCATAGCCTTTAACATTGCCCCATCAGAAATTTCTATCACAGTGGCATTAGGAACAGCACGATATAGGGCAATGTCCTCAAAAGGCATGTGAGTGCCGCCATTAAACGCCGCAGTAACCCCGGGGTCACTGCCAAAAATCCGCACACTGTTGCCCCCATACGCCACAGACAAAAACGCCTGGTCATAAACACGGCGGGATGCAAAAGGTCCAAAGGTATGGCAATAGGGCTTTTTCCCTGCGGCAGACAAGCCTGCCGCAATGCCTATCATATTGGCTTCTGCAATGCCCACATTAATAGCCTGCTGTGGGTTGCGCTTCCAAAAACCATGAGTACCAATAGAACCCATAAGGTCCGCATCCAAATACACCACATCAGGGTCAGCCTTTGCAATTTCCTCCATCGTTTCACCAAAAACGGTTTTGTAGATGGTTTCGTCTAAACTTCCATTATAAATTATGCTCATAAAAATTCTCCTTTGTTAGTTCAATTTAACTCTACGTAAGCGCAGGGCGTTTAGCAAAACAGAAATTGATGAAAATGTCATGGCGATTGCCGCAATCATAGGGTCAAGCAAAGGACCGCCGAAGATGAACCAAATACCCATAGCAATCGGGATACACGCCACATTGTAGAAAAACGCCCAAAACAGGTTTTGCTTGATGTTGGTGATGGTTTTGCGGGATAGGGTAATGGCAGAAACCACGCTGGACAAATCCCCGCGCATTAGCACAATGTCAGCAGACTCGATTGCAACATCCGTTCCCTGCCCAATGGCAATGCCCACGTCAGCCTGGGCAAGAGCGGGAGCGTCATTGATGCCATCCCCCACCATAGCAACCTTCTTGCCCTCTGCCTGCAATTTCTTAATATTATCAGCCTTATCAGCAGGCAAAACCTCTGCAAGAACGCTGGTTATACCTGCTTGCTTCGCAACGGCTTGGGCAGTTTTTGCGTTATCGCCAGTAAGCATAATAACCTCAATGCCCATGGACTGCATTTTCTCCACAGCTGCCTTGCTGTCTGCTTTGATAATGTCTGCCACGGCAATAATCCCAGCCATTTCCCCGTTTATCGCCACATACATAGGAGTTTTGCCCTCTTCTGCCAGGCGGTCGCTTTCTGGGGCATATTCCCCAAGGTTTATAGAATTTTCGTTCATCAAACGCAAGTTGCCGATTAGCAACCCCTTGCCTTCAATTTCAGCAGAAATCCCCTGCCCTGTAATGGCGTTAAAGGCGGTAGGCTCGGCAAAATCCACCCCATCTTCCTGCCCTTTTGCCACAATAGCTTCCCCAAGAGGATGTTCGGACTTTTTCTCGGCAGAAGCCGACAAACGCAGGATTTCCGCCGCATCATAACCGCCTTTGGTTACAATATCCGTCACATGGGGCTTGCCCACGGTAATCGTGCCAGTTTTATCTAAAACAACAGTTTGGATTTTGTAAGCGGTTTCCAAGCTTTCTCCAGACTTAATCAGAACCCCATTTTCTGCCCCTTTCCCCGTGCCAACCATAATTGACGTTGGGGTGGCAAGCCCCAAAGCGCAAGGGCAAGCCACAATAAGAATGGCAATAAATATACGCATAGCAAACCAAATTGTAGAAGGCTCGCCAGCGGCATTTGCGGCTATAAAATCCCCGCCGAAGAAGAACCAGCCTGCCAAAGACAAAATAGCGATGACGATAATGGTAGGCACAAACTTTTCAGAAATAGCATCTGCAAGGGCGGCTATTGGGGCTTTAGACCCTTGGGCATCCTCCACAAGCTTAATAATTTGTGACAGTGCCGTATCCCGCCCAACCTTAGTCGCTTGATATTTTATAGAGCCGTTTTTGTTAATACTAGCCCCGATAACGGGGTCGCCCGTAGCCTTGCTAACAGGCATACTCTCCCCAGTCAACATGCTTTCGTCTACGCTGGTTTCCCCTTCGGTAACAACACCATCAACAGGCATTTTCTCCCCAGGGCGCACCACAATAATGTCGCCAACGCTAACCTCATCAATATAAACCTCAACCTCTTCATCATTGCGGATTATTTTGGCAGTCTTAGGCGCAAGCCCCATAAGCTTTTTAATGGCTTCTCCCGTCTTGCCTTTGGCAATACTTTCCATATATTTGCCCATAACAATCAAGGTCAAAATTACCCCTACGATTTCAAAAAACGGCTCATAACCATGGCGTTGCCCATATCCGTGACCAATCTGCCCGTTTATTGTCATAATAATATTAGCAACAGTCAGATAAATGCTGTAAAGAAACGCTGCCGCTGTGCCTTTTGCGATTAAAGAGTCCATATTAGGGCTGCGCTTAACAAAAAGATTGCTAAAGCCGCGGGTATAAATTTTCCAGTTAACAACAACCACAGGAATGGTAAGAAGAAGCTGGATTATTGTGTTTTGCCAGGCAAACTCGCTTAAAATCCAGTGATGCAGCTCTGTATTGCCAAATAGATACATAGCATGAGGACCCATGGCAATAACAAACAAAGGGAAGGTAAAAATGGCAGAAATAATCAGCCGCTTGCGCAAAGCAAGGGTTTCTTGCTGTTTCCGCGCCGCTTCCACGTCCACGCTTTCTTCCTCTAGCAGGTCAAACCCCGCCTTTTTCGCCGCCTTTATCACATCAACAACAGAAACTTCGTTCATATTGTAGGTTAGGTGCAACTTTTCCGCGGCAAAGTTTACAGAAGCCTCCGTCACCCCGCTAATCCGCTTAACAGTGCGCTCTAACGCACCAGAGCAGGCGGCGCAGGTCATGCCTTCCACCTTAAAAATCCGCGTGCCAGAGGGGATTTCCAAGCCAAACCCAGCCTTTTTAGCAACAGCAACAACCTCATCAAGGGTTATCACATCTTTGTTAAATTTAAGGGTTAGCTTTTCCGTAGCAAGGTTTACAGAAGCCTCTTCCACCCCTTCCTTGCGCCCTACAGCCCGCTCCAGCGCGCCACTGCACGCCGCGCAGGTCATCCCTGACACGTTTAAAATCATCTGTTCCATCACATCAGCCTCCCAACGGTTTTGATAAGTTCGTCCACTGCGCCCTCATCCCCTTCTGCAAGGCGGGGGCTTATGCAGGTTTTTATGTGGCTATCCAAAAGTATTTTGGCAACAGAACCCATACTCGCCTGAACAGAAGCGATTTGGGTGAGAATGTCGTCGCAATATTTGCCCTGCTCAATCATGCCCTTTACCCCCCGAACCTGCCCTTCAATTTTATTAAGCCTTGATACCATTTTTTTGGTTAATTCTTTATCCATCTAATCACCTCTCTAATACTATACCATACCCCCCATAGGTATGTCAAGAACTTTTTTCACAAAATTTTGTAGGGGCGCATATTATGCGCCCTGCGCCCTTCGTACGTCATCCCGCGCGCCCTATACGTCATCCCGCGCTTGACCCGCCAATGACGGTTGGGGAGGATGCGGTTATTACCCGCACCAAACCCGCGTAGGGGCGCATATTATGCGCCCGTTGTCCGATAAACGTGATGTTTATGGAGAGTACGTTTGCCCGACAGCGGGCGCATAATATGCGCCCCTACGATAGGTAGTGATGTCAAGTACCTGATGCGTCATCCCGCGCTTGGAATGACAATAAAAAAGGCGGACAATGCCCGCCCCTACCGCTATAAATCACAACTCTAACACCTTCCGCAAGGTTTCCAAGGTTTTGGATGCCAAGGCAAAATCCATTTCTTCCACTTGCTTCACCAAAACAGCCGCCTCGGGAATGTCCAGCAATTCGCTTAATATTTGGGTGGAGCTAGATGAGCGCGACTTCAACAAAATTGTCAGCTTCTCCAGTGTATCAGCAACCCTTTCCCTGCGCGTTTCGCCCATTTGAAGGTCGGTGGCGGTTTCCGCTTTCTCGCTACAACGGGGAATGTCAATGGTTTCCAGGGCGCGGGCAAGCTCGCTGTCTAATAGGGCAAGTTGCTCTTCAGAAGGCTCTGCCTCTGCCGCCAACAAATGCTCTATCTGCTCTGCCGCTTTGGCAAGCCCTCCCTCTCCAATCAGGTTAGCAAGGCTTTTAAGGTTGTGGCTCAAACGGTGCGCCTTTGGTCTATCCCCTTCGTTAAGGGCGTTTTTAATATCATCAGAAGCTTTTTTGTGGTTCTTAGCAAAATCTACCCGCAATTTTGTGCAGGTGGCATCTAAATAATCTTCCATGGCGTTCCTGTTTCCGTTTGTTTTGGTAGATTTGGCAGCTTCCAGCACCTCGGGCGGTTGCTTATCCCGTACAAACTTGTTTAGCACATCATTTAATTGCTTGGTTTGTATGGGCTTGGAAATAAAACCGTCAAAACCTTTGCTCATAAACTCTTCTGCCTGCCCAACCAATGCGTTGGCAGTAAGGGCAACAACAGGGGCGGTATATCCCATTTGGCGCATAGCCAGCATTGTGTCAATGCCGTTCATGCCTGGCATCATATGGTCCATAAACACAATGTCATAAACATAGCCTTTGCGCACCTTTTCAACGGCTTCATAGCCGTTTTCACAAAAGTCAATTTCCAAGCCGTAAAAAGATAGCAGCCCACGCGCCACATAAAGGTTTGCTTCCATATCATCCACCACAAGCACCTTGCCATAAGGCATTGGCTCTGGCAAGAATTTCGATTTTATAGAGCCTAAACCAACCTTAAACCTCTCCAGGCTTCGGGCGGCAACCTCTCCAAGCACCTCATCAGTTGCAACTATCTGGGGCAAACGCACCGTAATAAGAGTGCCTTCGCCCACTTTGCTTTCCACGTCCACTGTGGCGTTCATTATCTCTGCAAGGCTGTAAACAATTGCCATTCCAAGACCTGTGCCGCCTATGCGCAGGTTTTCCCGCTCATGGAAACGGGTGTAATCTTCGTGAAGGGCATCAAGCTGCTCTTTGGTCATGCCCATGCCCGTATCCCGTATAGATATAACAAGGGTGGCAACCTCGCCCTTTTTGGCAGAGCCTTCGCAACTTGCCGTCAGGTCCACCCTGCCTTTTTCGGTATATTTAATGGCGTTTGACAAAATGTTGTTAAGAATTTGGGCAAGGCGCAAGGTATCGCCAATAAAGGTAACAGGCAGGTTCTCATCTATATGAAGCTGTAATGTTATGCCCTTTTTATGTACGCTGGAAAGATGTTGGTGAACCACGTCGCTGATGTTGCTGGCAATATCATATTCCTCTGAAATCAAAGCCATCTTTTCAGCTTCGATACTGGAAAGGTCAAGTATATCGTTTACCAATTTTAACAACATGTGGGCGGCAGAATGTATGCGCACAAAGGATTCTTCTGTATAAGGCGGATGTTTCGGGTTTCGCAGTTGAATTTCAGAAATGCCCAAAACAGACGTGATAGGCGTGCGTATTTCGTGACTCATACGCGCCAAAAAGCGGGATTTGGCTTCGTTGCTTTGCTCTGCCACATCTGCCCTCCGTTGCCTTTCCATGGCATCCCGCAAATCATTCCTCATAGACTGTATGGTGCGGGAAAGCAAGCCAATCTCATCTTCCCGCTGGTTGCCAAACAAATCCCCCGTGCTGTTAATATCACCAGAAACCTCCACACTGGAGGTAAGGTGGGCTAAAGGGTCAAGCACTACACGGCGTATCATCAAATTCCCCGCTACCATAATAAGCACCAAAAACGCAAAGGCGGCGATAATTACAGGCAAATAGCTGTCAGCAAAAATGCCTAAATGGCTAGACAAGATGATAACAGACCAGTTTGTACCCATAATTGGGGCGATGCTGGCATAAAGATAAACTCCCGTATCCATGGGGATAGATTCATATGTATAAAGCCCTGGCAGAAAAATCCCATTAGTTCTCAAGTCTAAATGGTCAGCAATGCCTTGGCGCAAACCGCGGTTATCGCCCAGCTCTGGAATTGCAGCAACAATAGGAAAGCCCATATAATGGGTTTGTAATTTCCCTGCGCTGTCAATCCGCACACTGCTGTACTGGTCTATAATATATCCACGGCGGTAAGTCGAATCAAACTCCCCAAAAACCACATCAAAAACAGGGTTAAAGGGCGTTCCTGTGGTAACAACCCCTACAAACTCGTCTTTATAATACATGCGGCTGTTTGTCCATATGTATAACTCATACTCTTCACTGCCCACACCCACTCTCTGGATGTTTAATATAAAGGGTATTTCTGCGTCCCTCGTATCGTGAAACCACTGACCCGCTTCACCTGTTCCAACCGTTACCCAAGGCAAAAACTCATCAAAAGCCATGTCCGCATATATATTATACGCCTGCATGGTTCTATATGAAGTAAACATAAGATGTATATACTCAATACCCCTGGCAAAGCCCATGATTTCCTCAAAAGCCAGCAACTTATCATGTTGGTAGGCGTCATCACTTGCCGAAAGCCAGCGGGAAATGGTGGTAGAGTCTGAAATTTGCTGCATCAAAATAAAATGAGGGCTAGTTGCTATTTGAAAACTGCTCGCCGCCTCTATAGAATACTGCCGAGCAAGCCTTCTGGCAAAATCATCCGCAATATTACTCGAAACTATATTGCCAATTATAAGCAAAACAACAATGGCAACAGCAGGTACAGCCATATACATAAAACGAGCCCGTGTTCCCAGGCGGTTTTTCGATTTTATCTGGTTCTTTTCGCTTCTAGTCATGGGTGCAGCCCCCCTCTACAAACGCAGTACATATAATTATATCACAATTTCGGGTATTTAGCAAGTATATTTTTGCAAAGGCACAAAATGGCATTTTTGCTTAAATAATCATGTGTATTTTCAAAACAACCCCCACACCGCGTAGGGGCGCATATTATGCGCCCGCTGTTCGATAAGCGTATTTTTTATGTTTAACGAAAACAAGAGGGCGCGTGATTGCACCCCCTTCATAATTTAATTCTGACGCAAAGGGCTTACAAAAATTTGCTCCATGGCAAAGCCAGTTTTGCGCATAGCCACATCCACAATTTGAGCAATCTCTTGGTCTGTTAGCTGTGGGCGGTCAACTACAATGTCAACAGCCTCATCGCCAATGCGCACATAAACTTCCGTGAAGCCTTTGGCTTCAATAAGGGCTTCTGCGGCTGCTTCCCGCTCAATGCGCCCTAAAATGTCAGCAAGTTGCGTTGCTTTGTCTGCCCTTTGGTCTTGGGCAATGTTTTGGTTGTTAATAAGCTCTGTTAAGGTGGACATTTGCCCGCTTCTTGCCTGTTCACGGTTAAGCTTGGCTTGGATGAAGAAAGAGCTGTCGTTGGTTGTGTTCACAAACACCGCAGACCCATCAGCCGACGCAGGCACGGCAAAAATCTCGTTGTTGTGGCTTGTTGTTAACTCGCCGTAGTAGTCAAGGGTGGTGTTTACCATAACAACATCCTGCGCCATTGTGTCATCAAGGATAAGTGCCATTATCTCCCCTGCACTGGTTAGGGGCAAGCCGTTTTCATAGGCGGCATTATCCCGCAAATTAAGATAGCCTGTTACGCCAATCATCACCACAAGGGCAGATATAACAACATGATTGCGCTTTAGCTTAAATTTTTGCCCGTCATTAGAGCGATTTTGGAAAAACCTTTTCATTATGTAACCTCCATATATAATTTTTAAGTTATTGCTGCATTTGAAACACCTGCACCCGATGGACGGCAATGCCCAAAACCGTATGAGCCGCGCGGACTAAAGCATCACGGACAACCACATCCCCTGCCCCTTCCGCCACAATTATCACCCCTTCGATATTAGGGCGAAGCTCCTGAATACGCAAAGGTCTTTCGCTTCCATCCCCTTGGCGCACCATTACATAGGTGTGGCTGCTGGTTTCTGTGTCAATATTGCGCACGCCGCCTTCGCCGTCCTCCTCGGTGGTGATGGCAAGGTTTATCTGGGTGTTCTGGGCGTAAACGCTGGCGGAACTGCCTAAAGTCAGCATAACCCGCACCTGCCCAGCTCCCGCCACAAGGGATAGTATTTCTTCCATTTGCTGTGCAATATAACTTTCTTGTGAAAGAGTAGAAGTCACAACTGGAGCTTCAAACTCTAAACTCTCAACTCTTAACTCTCCACTTTCACCATCCCCTCTCGTACTCGCGAAATAGGCACTTATTAAAAGGAGAACAACCCCCGCAATCAACATAACTACAAGGTTTTGCACGCCTTTTTTGCCCTTTTTCTCCATAAAGTTTTTTAGGATTTGCATTTTTAGCACCTCTCTTGTGTGAAGCCATGGGGTCAACCTTTGGTGTGGTTAGTCCATGGTTTCTATATATATATTGTCCACAGCCAAGTTATAGAAGTCCCCAAGCAAATTTCTTAAAGAAATTATTTGGGGATTTTCCACAAGACCTGTTTCTTCAGGGGCGACCTCTCCCCTATTGCCTATTTGCTGGGTTATGCGCACTGGGTCAATCCTTAAAAATGGCGCGTTTACCCCCCTTTCCCGTAAGGTTAGATTAATTTGCAAAATTTCCCCGAAGTTGTCCGCGGTGTTTACGGTAAAATCTATAGCTTCAAGGTAAAAATGCCCGTGGTTGTCCACTAAACGCCCTGTTTGCTGGGCAAGCCCTTCTGTAAACAGGGCAAGGATTGTTTCTTGCTGTTCATGACTTGCCTGCTCAATTTGCCGCGCCATTGCCGCTCGGTCATATGCCAAGGAAATGTCTGCAAAAATATCCCCTGATGAGCCTGAAATCGCGCCTATAACACCTGACAAGGGCGCAACAAGGACAAGTATTAGGATTATTCCAAGAACTAAATTTACATATTTTTCAAATTTTTCGCCTGGGGATATTATGGTGATGAAGCTGGCAAAAATTAGGAAAACCGCTAGATTTCTTATGTAATCTCCTAGGGCTGTCATTTGTGAACCTCCGAATAGTATTAAAGGCTTAATGTTACCAAAACAATAAATACAAACAAAAACGCCGCCAACAGACAAACCCCCAAAATCAGGGCTGTATAATTCCCCACAGCGTCAATAGCATCCACAATTCGCTCATCACAAATAGGGGAAATCAGCACCGCTGTGACCTTATAAACCAATATAAACGCCACAATTTGCAAAATAGGTACAACGCTAACACTTACCACCGCAATAAGCAAGGCAGAGGACACCGCCCCCCGCAAAGCCTGGCTGTAAACCACTGCCGTGTCAATAGCCCCTGTCAGCACCCCGCCAACAGCAGGCACAGCCCCAACCGCCGTCCGCGCCCCTCGCAGGGCAACAGTGTTTAGTATTGGCGTGGCAATCCGCTGAAAGCCCAAAACCCCCATAAACACCAGGGCAACCCCCTTTAGGGCAAAGCCTATGCCTTTGTGCATCACCTCAGACAAGCCGTCAAAGGTTTCCTTATCTGAAAGAAAATTTACAAGGGTGATGGCTGAGGCAAAAATCAGCAAAGGCACCATAATTGTATCTAGGAATATCGTCAGAAAGCTTGCGGTAAAAATCAGTATGGGGGCAAATGCCGTAGCAGAAGCCACATAGCCGCCCCCTGCCACAAGCCCTATAATAACAGGGGTCGAGCCAGTTAGCAGAAATACAATATTACTGACCATATCTGTCATAATGCCCAAAGCCAGCAAAAACGTGCGGAATAACAGCCCAATAATCACTATATAACAAATGTAAAAACCAAGCTTGCTAATACCGCTGTTTTTAAAAGAGCCTGTCATGGCTTTGAAAAACGCTGATAAAATAGCGATTATAAGCATGTGGCGCAGTATGTAGAAAAGGGTATGTACCTCGGCAAAAAGGGCAGAAAGCAACCAGGAAAATATGCCCCCCATGGACATGTCAATTTCCCCTCGCAAGGCTTGGATGGCGATTTCCCCAAGGTTGTCCGCGGGACCCATTAAGGTGCTGCCGCCTCCCAATTGGACGGGCATTTCAAGCCCCATTAACTGCTCTTCGATGCCTGTAGGCATCATGGCAGCAAGAACAAGGGTGCATAGTTTTATTATCATTTTGTCACCTTCTTTTGTATGTTATCATTTGCGGACGCGGGCGGGCATTGCCCGCCCCTACGCGGGATGGGTATAACTGGCTGGTCGCGCATGCCATGGTCGCCCGTACGTAGGATATATGTAACTGGTAGGGGCGACCATTGGTCGCCCGCATCCGCCCAAACGCACTACACAGGAATAACCGCCACAACCTGCTCCACCAAAGAAATAATTATAGGCGCGGCAATCCCCATTATTAAAACCTTCCCCGCAAGCTCAATTTTACTAGCTATAGACCCTTCCCCCGCATCATTACAAACCTGCGAGCCAAACTCTGCCACATAGGCAATCCCAATAATCTGCACAACAACCAAAACATATTCCTGCCCGCTGGACAAATGCCCCGTTATCTGGGCTATAAGCCCAATAAGCCCCGCAAGAGGCGGCATTAACAGCAGAAATATCAGCACAGCCACCGCAAGAGTGACCATTATGGCAATGGTAGGGTTTTCTTTTTTTATCATCACCGCCAAAATGCCGCCAACAATGCCAATTGACACGATTTGGAAAATATCCATAATCCATCACCCCATTTACAGCTGAAACAGGGTCTGCACCGTGCCAAAAAGGTCGCTAATGTGGCTTATTATCCAAAACAACACAACAATAAGCCCTGCAAGGGTGGTCATTGTGGCTTGGTCATCCCGCCCTGCCCCTTTTAGCACTTGGTTTAAAACGGCCACTAAAATACCCACTGCCGCTATCTGAAAAACTACAGTAATATCCATAAAATCCCCCTATAACAGTGCTATGGTGATAAGAAGTCCGCTCACCACGCCTAAGCTTCTGTACATTTTTGTTTCCTTAATGTTTTTTGCGGCAAGCTCCCCCAAAGTTTCGTCAATGGTGGCTATTACCATGTTTATACTGTTTATCTGGACACAGCTGTCGCTTTGCCCAAGAGAAGCCCCAAGCAATGCCAAATTTCCTAAATCATCTTTATGGAAGTTGCCTTTTAGCTTTACGGCTTCTACCTCCCAACTGTCTGGAGCTTCTGCCAATTTCCTGTAAAACCCGTCAAGAGGGGCCGTTGCCCGCTCTGCAATATGGGCAAAAGCCTGGGGCAGGGTGTAAGCCGCAAAATCTATTTGAGATTTTAGCAGAATTAGGCTTTTTTTAAGCTCTAACAGCTCTTTAGACCGCCGCCCCCCTGCCCCGCCCAGGTAAACGCCAATTAGGGTGGTGGAAAGGCAGACCAAAATCCCCCCTAAAACGGTTAGCATCACCCCACCACCTCCCTAACCGTGCCTGGTGTTGGATTGTCCGTTAAAAAAATATATTTGTCAAAAATTTGATTGTCAAATAGTGGTGCAAGGCTCTGCTTTCGCCTTAAATCTGCCATATTATCCCCGTGGATAGTGGCGATAATCTTCGCCCCGCAACTAGCAACAGCCAGCAGAGCCTTCACATCCTCTTCCCCACCAATTTCATCCACAGCGATAACATCAGGTGACATGGCACGAAGCATTAGCAACATTCCCTCGGCTTTTGGCGCACCGTCAAGAACATCCGTCCTCTGCCCAAGGTCATTTTGCACAGCACCTTGAAAACTGCCCCCAATCTCACTCCGCTCATCCACAACGGATATATTGCGCCCCCCATTAGACAACTGCCGAACCAAATCCCGCAAAACCGTGGTTTTCCCCTGCCCAGGGGGAGATGCAATCAGCGTGTTATAAACCATGGCATCAGACCCCAAAACATGGGGCAAAATTTCATCAGCAGACCCCAAAACCTGCCTTGCTATACGAATGGTAAGCCCGCTAAAATGGCGCAAAGTCTTAATTTTGCCATTCTCAAGAACAACCCGCCCGCTTATCCCCACCCTATGCCCGCCGCCAATGGTGATAAAACCGTTTTTAAGCTCTGCGTCATATGCATAAAGGGAATGGGATGCCATCCGCTCCAAAACCCCTGCAATATCCGCTCCATGGGGCTTATAATCCAACACAGTTTCCCCTGCAAGCCTACGCACAACAACAGGCAACCCCTGACGAATACGAATTTCGCGGGCATCTTCCAAATCTACACAGGCAAAAGCCTGCCCCAACCCCCCGCGGGTATATTTGTCTAAAACCTCTGCAACCTTCATGGGCGTTCTCCTTTGTAATGTTTGTCCTATAGCCTATGTCACAGGGGTGCTTGTCCAGAACAAACAAAAAAAGCCCCCCTACGACAGAGAGCTATCATACTGATGATAAACCTTTCAAACCCGTCATCCCGTGCTTGACCAGCAATGACGGTTAAAAGTGGGGCGGTTACTGCCTGCGTAGGGGCGCATATTATGCGCCCGCGTCCGCACATACGTACCCTACATCATTTCACGCTTACCCGACAACAGGCGCGCAATGCGCGCCCCTACCACACAACATACGGGATTGCGGGTCAAGCCCGCAATGACGTTGTAGGACGCTGTAGAGAGCTTTCATGTCATGTTTATTGAAAAAATACCCACGCTGGCTCATGGCGTTCGACTCTTCTGCCGTTACCCAGTTGCCCTTCGTCATTTCTGCCCCAGCTCCACAGGTTGCCGTCATCGTCTATTGCGATAACGAAGCTAACGCCCCCTGCCGCAAATACAACATTTTCCAGCACCCTTTGAGGATATACACCTCTATCCCAATTGAGCTGATATGTTCCTATTCCCATTTGACCATGATGATTAGCCCCAAAGGTATAAAGCCCTCCGTCCAAAGAAACAGCTAGTGTAATATCCAAGCCCCCAAAAACATGTGCCACATCTTCCATAATTTGGGTAGGGAAAAAGCGGTCTGTGGTTGTTCCATCTCCAAGGCGGCCAGCCACATTTAGACCCCAAGCCCACAAAACATCATCATTTGTAATTGCAAAGGTGTTGCTAGAGCCTATGGAAATAGCCCTCACATTATCCTTGACAGCTATGGGATATTGATGCCCAGGGGCAACGCTTACCCAAACGGAATCCGTTCCAAGCTGCCCATTATTATTTGCGCCCCATGTCCACACAACCCCATAGGCATCAAGGGCAACAGAATGTCGATAACCCGCCGCCACATCCACCACATTATCCATAACGCGCACAGGGGTGGGGCTGTTGTCGTTAGTGCCGTTTCCAAGCTGCCCGCTGAAATTTGTTCCCCATGCCCACACAACGCCGTCAGCATCAAGGGCTAAGGTATGCGCCGCACCAGCAGATGCGGCAACTATGTTTTCCATCAGCAATACAGGCTCTGTGATATAATCTGCCCCAAGCCCAAGTTGCCCGCCTGCATTAGAACCATGCTGCGGGCCCCCTGTATTAGAACCAAAGCCCCAAAGCCTGCCCTCTGTATCAATTGCAAGGGCGTGGCTAGGAAATGAGCCTGATACTATTTTAACAATATCTTCCATAAACAAAATAGGTGTTAGGTTGAAAGTGCCTATGCCTGTTCCACTGCCCCAAGCCCACAACTGCCCATTTTCATCCAAGGCGAAACTAGAGGAAGCCCCAGCCGCCACCGCCACAAAAGCCGCTTCTGGCAATTGGACGGTTATCTCTTCATGTTCCTGTTCCTGTTCATATTCATAATAATAATTTTCTAAAATTTCATCTTCATAATGATTTTCAGCATCTATCTCGCCATTTCCTCCACATGCTACAAGCAAAAAAGCTAATGTAGTTCCTAAAATTGTTCTTGTAAATTTAGTCATAATAAACCTCCTAAAACTTCTTAATAAGCTGGTAAATAGAAACGCGCAGCTTCACGCGGTCGCCGTCTTTTTTGAAAGCAAAGTACAAACTGCGCAAAAAATTCATAACATTTGTGTTAATGCGGTAAAATTTGTAAGACATGCCCTCTTCAGCTCTAAGCTCGCTAACGCTAATTACTAAGGACTGCAGCCAGCTTTCCAGCGTGTTAGCGGCAAACCCCTTTTCCATAATAAGCTTGGCAACCATGGCAAGCCTGTCAATTTCCCCATCAATATAAGGCCCTTCTTTAAACAGGCAAGATTTAACAGCCGCCAAAATATCAGGAAACCTTTCCATGGTAATGAGAGGGGTTTGCACCAAGCACTGCAACATGTCAGCGGCATGGGCAATGGCAAACGCCCAACCTTTCCCCTCAACAAATCCCCTTGTGTCCATCTCTTTTTCGGTATATTGCAAAATTTGCTCAAAGGCATTGTCCACCTCTGGCACGGAAAGGACCTGTTTTTTGGAATTGGCTTCCAAAAGTGTGTACAAAATAAGGCTGGAAAAGGCGCGGGTGAATACGCTGTCCGTTCCTTTTTCGCCTAAACCGTGGAATAGGTTGTTCTCATCCAAACAAGCGCGCAAAAGGCGGCTAAACTCTTTTTCGCTTAAAATATCCCTGGAAACCATTTTGCTTAGGGTTGGATATATCAATTCATAACGCAGTTCTGTGTCTGCTGTGGATGCGTTTTCCAAAATATCATCTATCAGCCCAGAAACTTCCTCTTTACTTAGCTCTTTCATAACTTTTGAGTTCATCTTGTTATATTTTGTCAATTTATCTTTAAGTTCCATATTTTCCCTCCAAAGTGTATAGCGGACGACCTCGACAACCGTGAAGTCTGCGCCACCGTCACACCCTTTGGGTGCGACACGTGCGTGGCTTGCTTCACGGGTCTCGGGTGCGTCAGCTATATCTATCAAATAATAATACACCAAAGCCATAAATAAAGCAAGTGTTTTTCTTGACAGGCAAGCAACTTGGTGCTATAATTTTCTAGTAATGTCTTATTTTACGAAAAGTGGTGATTTTATGAAGGAATTTGATGAAAATAATAAGGAAAATATTGGTAAAGAGCATAAAAGTATGGAAGATTTTGCGCGGCAGGCTGTAGAATCTCTTTTTGATGACAAACCCAAAAAAGCAGAAGAGACAGCACCTCCCTCTGCCCCACCTCCCCTGCCATCTGTCCAAGGTGAAGAATTTAAAATGCCAGCAGAAGCCCCTTATAGAGAGCGGCTGCGCAAAGACCCCGAAACAGAGTATGCCGAATACATAAGCTCTGCAAGGGAAGCCAACCGAAGGGAACAGGAAGTTAAAGAAGTTAAACAAGAAGCCTATAAAAAACAAATTGACAAGCAATTGGACGAAATGGCAAGGATTTCTGGCGGCAAGAAAAAAGAGCCTTTGCCCGCCCCCGACCCAACCCCGCAAAAGGCTGAAAAATGGGAAGAGCATGAGATAAAACCAAAAGCACCAAAGCCAGCAAAGCCAGCAAAACCCCAAAGCTCAGACCATCCTGCCCCCTCACGCAAACCTCAACCTCCCGTCAATATGGGCAATCTTGCCATTGTCGGGGTTTTTGTGTTGCTTATCGCCTTTGCCCTTGCCATGTGGCAGGCGGTTTCTGTAAACAGCCGCCTAAGTTATGCCGAGGAGCAGTTGGCAGAGCTACAGTTGGTAGAAACCCATTTGCGCACCCACAACACCCAGTTGGAACAGCGTGTTGAAGAGCTAGAAGCCGAACTGCAAGCCCAGGCTTCGGGTCAATTTGGTCAGGGTCAAACTGGCGGGGGCGACTTCCCTGGCGGTCCTCTTTTCCCTCCTGCTGGCGGTGCTGATTCACCTCCCACAGGGGACACCACCCCACCTCCAGGGCAAACCACAAACTGGGCAAACACCCACCGCAACGGGGCAAACCAGCTGGTTTACACAGTGCAGTCTGGTGACGGGCTGTGGGGCATAGCCACCCACTTTTTTGGCAGTGGCACATATATGAACCAAATCATGCAAGCCAATGGCTTAACTAATGAAGCTATTCACCCAGGTGACGAACTTATAATACCAGGACTGTAATTTGCGTATAATACACAGAAAGGGGCTGATGCCGTGAAAAAATCCAGAATACTGTCGTTTTTATTAGCAATTGTCATGGCTCTGCCTTTTTTTGCTGTGCAAACACAGGCAAATGCCCTGCCCCAAATCCACGCAGAAACCTTTGTTTTGATTGAAGCTAACAATGGGCGGGTTTTAACAGAAAGCGGTATGCACCGCCGAATGTTCCCTGCCGCTACAACTATGGTTTTAACGTCTATTCTAGCATATGAACACCTTAACATGGGCGAAATTTTCTTTGCAGGCAGCGAGGTGGGCAATCTGCCCTTTGGCTCTGCCCGCAACCACCACGAAATAGGCGAGGCAATCCTCGGGGAAAACCTTATCCGTGGAATGTTAATAGGGGCAGGGCTGGACACAGCAAATATTGTGGCTCTTAACGTGGCTCGCCGTGTGTCTGGAGATTTTGAGATGCCTTTCAGCGAAGCCCAGGTTTTCTTCACCGCAATGATGGCAGAGCGAGCGTCAGACCTTGGCGCGCTAGACAGCCGCTTTATAAACCCCCATGGCTACCACCACGACAACCATTTCACCACAGCCTACGACCTGGGGCGGATAGCCTACCATGCCATGTCCATACCCCTAATAGCCCAAATCGCCTCAGAAGCCCATTTTTCTGGGTCAATGGCAGGGGCAGACCCCCCTTATGGGGTGGCTCACCGCAACCGCACCTGGAACAACGCAAACCTGCTAATCCGCCCTGACAGCGAGTGGTTTTATGACTATGCAACAGGCTTGCGGACTGGTCACACATCAATTGCGGGAGATACTTTAATCTCAACTGCCTATAGGGATGGCATTACCCTAATCGCTGTGACCCTTAATTCTGTGCGGCTGGAGGATGACAGTCAAACCCGCTGGCAAGACGCGGCAAATCTTTTTGAATATGGTTTTAATAATTTTGCCTACCGCACAATTTTAGCGGTGGATGGCATGTTGGGGCAAATGCCTGTATACAATCCCCGCCTTGGGGATTATGATTATCTTGAATATTACAACACCAGAGGTATAGACCTTTTCCTGTCGCAAGCAGAATTTGACAGGTTGGAAACATCAATAGATTTTATGGAAGAATTTGTTATTTTTGATGAATATGACCCTTATGCAGAAAAAATGTTTTCAGCCCCCATCGAAGAAGGGCAGATAATTGGCACTATAAGCCACACCCTAGACGGGGAGCTGATGTTTCACACCAATCTATACGCTTCAAGGGAGGTTTTAGTGCGGGATACAGGCTCAGACATTGACTATCACATGGCAAATTTCCAGCGGATTTTCTTCTCCAGCCAATCTATCCCATATTGGATTGCAGGGCTTTCGGTTTTGGGTCTGTTGTTGGTTGTGTTTTTCCAAATCCGCAGAAAAATCCGCGATAACCGCAGTAGACACAGCAGATATAAAATGAAATTTTAGGTAAGGGGTGGCTCTATGGAGTTTACACTATACAATAATGTGGAAGAATTTTATAAGGACGTTTATGATGTGTTGCTTGCAAACGAAGCCCAAAACACGCTGATTTTAGGGAATTTAATGGTAGGGTATGAGGGCAAGGACAAATTTGGTTGGCGTGACCCTGCAAATTGGGTTATGGTGACTGTAAAACAAGATGACAAGGTTACTTTGGTGGGGCTTATGACACCTCCTTTTGGGCTTACTCTCTACGCCACAGACAACCGAATTGACAGAAACACAATAAAGCTCCTCATTAACAGCCTTAACACCCACAAATTGCCCGTACCTGGGGTTGTGACAGAAAAAACCTTGGCTGAAGCCTTTGCAGAAGAATATGGCTTGCCCCACAAAACAAACATGACACAACGTATTTATAAACTTGATAGCGTCAATCCGCAAATTAATAAAATAGGTAGTTTACGATTGGCTTGTGAGCAGGATTTGTTCTTTCTGCCCTACTGGATTGAAGATTTTGCAACATGTGCAGGTGGTGATGGCATTGTCGACAAAGACATCGAAAAATATCGCTACCACATCTCACAAAACAAACTTTATATTTTGGAGGTTGACGGCACTGCTGTTTCTATGGCAAAAATTGATAGGGAAACAGAGAATAACATATGCATCAGCTATGTGTACACCCCGCCCTATTGGCGTAAAAAAGGCTTTGCCAGCTCTATTGTAGCCCAGGTCAGCCAAGTCTGCTTGGACAAAGGTTTTAAATCCTGCGTGCTATATACAGACCTGGCAAACCCCACAAGTAACAGCATTTATCAAGAAATCGGCTACAAACCTGTGTGCGATTCTCTTGAAATTACATTTGAATAGGTCTACTGACGAAAGGATTGATAAATATGAAAGTTATTTTATTGGAAGATGTAAAAGGTGTTGGCAAAAAAGACCAGATTTTGGACTGTGCTGACGGTTATGTAAGAAATTTCCTGTTCCCGAAAAAGCTTGCTGTGGAAGCCACCAAGCAAAACCTTGCCCAGCTGGAAAAAAGGCTGGCAGGAATTGCAGAGCAAAAAGCCTATGACCTAGCCGATGCCAAAGGCATGAAGGAAACCCTGGAAGGCAAAACCATCAAACTGGCCTTTAAAACAGGGGGCGGCAGCAAGCTTTTTGGTTCTGTTACCAATAAAGAGGTTGCCGCGGCACTTTTAGAGCAGGAAAACATAGACATCGACCGCCGCAAAATCACTCTAACAGACGCAATTAAAACATTAGGCGAACATACAGCCGAGGTTAAACTGCATACAGATGTGACGGCAACCCTAAAATTGGAAATCGTATCCCTATGATGCCTGACCTACATCTGGAAGAGCCTGCAAAGCACCACGAAAAGCAGGCTTTAGAGTTTCGGCAGGAGTTTATAGACTTTGGAGAAATCCGCATCTATGGCAGTTGGGGCTTGCCCCGATATGAAAATTATGATGAGTGGCTGGAAGCCATAGAAACCCTGAAAAGCGCGGAAACGTCCCCTTTGAAAGTGCCTGCCACAACCTACTTTGCAATCTGCCAAAACCTTGGCAAAATTATAGGCGTTTCCCAACTGCGCCACGATTTAACAGAGGAGCTACGCAAAACAGGCGGGCATGTGGGTTATTCTACCCGCCCAAGCCATCGGGGCAAGGGCTATGGCACAGCCATGGTCGCTCTTGTTTTGGAGAAAGCAAGGGAAATGGGCTTGCAAGAAATTATGATTACCTGCGAAAAAGGCAATAGGGCATCTGCGGGGGTCGCTATGAAAAATGGCGGTGTGCTGACAGGGGAAACCATTGACGAAAGCGATGGGGAAACAGTTGAGATTTATTGGATTAACAACAACATAACAACCGTCGATAAAATCAAAACATGTGAAATCGAATATTCAAAATATTTTAGCAAAGCCGAGGAAACCGCTGATTTTATTAGGTTTACCGACAAGGCGTTGCCAGATATGTACAGCCATAATTACACCCTAATAAGGGGCGGCAACGTGACTGCCATAATTGCAGAGGAAATGCGCCAAAAGCGGGATTTTTATAAGTTTGACTGCCATGTGGATGTGGGCAAAACCGCGGAAGATGCCGAGGTGTCCATTTTGGGATATTATGTCTACGACCCCTCAAAACCCTTTAACGCCAAAGCTTGTGACGTTCGCAAGATAGACAGCCCCGAAGCCCTAGAAGATAATTTGTTCATTGCAATTGAAAATGACGCAGAAATTTTAGGGGTGGACTTTTGCAAGCGGCGCAACGCCAGGCGTGGGAAGGTTTATCTGGCTGAAGGCGGCGTAAATTCATATATTTGTTATGACGAGGGAGAAACTATAGGGGTTTGCGACCTTTTCATTCACAAAAACACCGCCAAAATCGAGGATTTCCAGGTGTCGGAGCGTCATCAGCGGAAAGGTTATGGCTCTGCAATCCTAAAAAATATGATAGATACGGCAACCAAGGCAGGGGCAACCACAATTTACCTAGTGACAGACGAGGATGACACAGCCAAAGAAATGTACACAAAACTAGGCTTTTCAAAGGTTTACCAACATACCGAAATTTTGTACAGGAAATAGGGGATTTTAATGGAAACAGATTACACGCCCGAACAAAGAGTAATGCCAAGAGATGAACAGGCAGAGCTTGCCCTAATAAGCTCCATGCTTTTTGATAACGAGGCCCTTGTCCAAGGGGCAGAATTTATGCGCCCAGAGGACTTTTATAGAATAGACTACCGCTTCATTTTCCAAGCCTTAATGGACTTGCACAACACAGGTCAGCCTGTGGACTTAATCACCCTTAAAAATAAACTGGAAGAAAGGGAAACTTTTGACAAAGTGGGGGGCAACGAAGCCCTTGCGGCCATTGCCTCTGCCGTTTCTACCTCGGCAAATATCAAGCAATATATCAAAATCGTCCTTGATAAGTCCATTTTGCGCCGCCTGATAAAGGCATCAGACGAAACCGCAGGGGACAGCTACGCAGGTACAAAGCCCACAGAAATCATCCTTGACGACGCAGAAGCCGCCCTATTTGCCATTGGTCAAAAGCGTCATTCCCTAGGTTTTGTCCACGTGCGGGAGGCTTTGCAGGCTTCCATGCAGGTCATCGAAAAGGCGGCAGAAGAGGGCAAGGCTGTCACAGGCATACCCTCTGGCTTTACCGACCTTGACAACAAAACAGCGGGCTTCCACCCTACGGACTTTGTTCTCATTGCCGCCCGCCCTTCCATGGGCAAAACTGCCCTCGCCCTAAACATCGCTGCAAATGCCGCCATCAACCAAAAAAAGCCTGTGGCAATTTTCTCTCTGGAGATGAGCAAAGAATCTCTAGCCAGCCGCTTTATCTCCTCAAATGCCATGGTAGACGCAAGCAACCTGCGCACAGGGCAGTTAAGCCCCAAAGACTGGGATGACATTGTGAACGCATTAGGCAGGATTTCCGAAGCCCCCATATATATTGACGACACCCCAGGCATAACCATCGCCCAAATGCGCAGCAAATGCCGCAAATTAAAGCTAGAACACGGACTTGACATGATTATGGTGGACTATATCCAGCTAATGAGCGGCGGCGGACGGTCAGAAAGCCGTCAACAGGAAATTTCCGAAATCTCCCGCTCCCTAAAGCAACTAGCAAGGGAGATGAACGCCCCTGTTATCGCCCTTTCCCAGCTTTCCCGCGCCCCAGAAGCCCGAAGCGACCGCCGCCCCATCCTATCCGATTTGCGCGAATCTGGCGCCATAGAGCAGGATGCCGACCTTGTAATGTTCATCTACCGCGACGAATACTACAACCCAGAATCCGAAAAACAAGGGCTTGCAGAAATTATCATAGCCAAACAGCGCAACGGCGCAACAGGCACGGTGGAGCTTGGCTATCAAGGGCAATATGTCCGTTTCGTCAACAATATCAACGAATATAGCCCCTTTTAGGAGGATTATTTATGAGAGGACAACCAGAGCGCGAATCCCAAGCAGACCGCCTACGCCGCCGCCTGCAAGAGCGGCAAGACCGCATAAACCAAAACACAAGACCCCGCATAAGCCCCTTCACCCTACTCTCCGTTGTGGTGATTTTGGTGATACTTTTCATAGTTCGCGGCGGGTCGTAAATTTAAAACATTGGGCGGTGAAAAATTGTGGGTGAACCTTTTGGGATAATTGTGTTTGGGGCAAATGGCAGCGGAAAAAGCACGTTAGCACGGGAATTGGCAAGGGTTCTCGCTTTCAAACATATAGACATAGAGGATTATGCCTTTGAAAAAGCAGAAATCCCATACAGCAAACCGCGCCCCAAGGGTGAGTGCATCAACCTAATGCTTGCCGATATGGAAAAACACAGCAAATTTGTTTTTTCTGCATGTACAGGAGATTGGGGAGATACAATCCCGCAGTATTATAGGCTTGCCGTGTTTATGACTACCCCGTACGATTTGCGAATGGAACGCATAAAGAAACGCACCCACGACAAACACGGACAACGCGTCTGTAAAGGCGGCGATATGTATGAGCAAACGCAAAAATTCTTTTCCTTCGTTGCCACACGCCCCATTTCAAAAATAGAGCAATGGGCGAAAACATTGTCTTGCCCCATAGTTCACGTAGACGGTGCAATAGATTATCGCATAAATACGGTGAATATCATAAAGGAGCTACATAATATAATTTTACCCAACACCCCATAGGGGCGCATATTATGCGCCCCTACAGAATAGTGATGCCGAAGCCAAACGAGTGATGGCACAGGTGCGGGGTTGTGTAGGGCACGAAATAAGCCTTGACAAAGCTATGTATTTGGTGTATAATTTTTATATCAACAAAAAACTAGCCCCCTTGAGAAAGGGGCTAGTTACACAATATAAGCGTTGGCTTCACAGTTTTTTTGAAATTGATTTCAAATAACCGCAGACCTTTGCTGGAGGGCGGTTATTTTTTCTTGTTTTGACCTAGGTTTCTATATGCTATGTAAACAAGCGCGCCTGTCATTATCGACATAACGAACTCAAAATGCGTCATAGAAATTTCAATCATGCTATCACCCCCTTTCGGGGCGTGAAGCCAACCGCCCATATTGTGTTAGAATAATCATATCATAAATTGTTATATTGTGCAAGCAAATTTGTGCCATTGCAACCGCCAGTTGCGCAAATTCCACAGATAAACTCTTGACTTTTTGAATAAGCTACGTATAATAGAATTTAGAGGAGTTGATGTTGTGAATTTTAACGAAAAGTTGCAAATATTGCGCAAGCAGAAGGGCATGTCACAGGAGCAGTTGGCGGAGATGGTTGGCGTGTCCCGCCAGTCTGTTTCAAAATGGGAAACGGGGGAAAGCACCCCAGACCTGTCAACCCTGGTTAGGTTAAGTGAGATTTTTGGCGCGTCTACGGATTATATGCTAAAAGGCGCGCCCCCAATCAGCGGCGAACCTGTAAGGCCTGAGCCTATTCACCATGACGAAGGGCGAAAGCCCCAAATAACCATAACCAGCGATGAAGATGAAGAGGACGAAGAAGCCAAGGTGATAATTTCCACCCGAAGCGGGCGAAACATTACCATCAACGTTTGGTCTGTTGCGACGGTTATCTTTTTATTGGTGGGCTTCATTTGGGGTGCTTGGCACCCTGGTTGGTTGGTGTTTCTGATTCCAGGTTTGGTAACTGTCAATATGAACACTGGCAAAAACCGCTAAATATACCCATTTCCTACCAAAACAGTGACAAGAAACGCAGGATTTTTGTTCGATTGCAAGGAACAAGGTTCCGTGCATACCCATAGGTACGTGCGGGTTCTTGTGACGCAGTCAATCGGGCAAAAAGACAAGTTTATTGTTGCTGTTTTGGTAGGAAATGGGTATAAAAATAACCCCGCTGGATGGGGTTATTTTTGTGTTTTATTTAATTTTCACAGTGCCGTTGCTGGTCTTAATGTCAATCCGCGCCTTTTTGGCGGCAGTGTCATAATTTTGGCTGGTAGCATGAAGGTAGTTTTTGCTGATTTCGTGGGTGATAAGGTTGGTTAGCGTGCTGTCAATGCGCCCATTTGTTGTGCTTGCCTGCAACTTAACGGCAACATCCCTTGGCACATACATTTGAACTGTTGCATTTGATGTGGTTGCCTCGATAACCCGCTCAACAGCCGCGGCAACCCTATCTTCTGGGCGGATTTGGCTTCCAAATTCTGGCTCTTGATAGGTTTCGGCTTCAAAGTCAAAGGCATCTTCTAGCTTAATGGCAGCGTTGCTGGTTTTCATATACAACTGCTGAATATTCACATTTTCTGTGTTTATTTTAGCGTTGCTGGTTGTAAGGCGGGCAACCCTCGCGGTCACATCCTCAATATCAATTTTGCTGTTGCTTGTTTCTAAATCTAAATTGATTGCTGTGACCCCATTAGCATAAAGATTGCCGTTTCTTGTGCGGGCAACAATGTGGGATGCGTTAACATCTTCAATATATATTTTAGAATTTTTCGTCAAAAGCTCCACTTGCCCAGCCCTTGTATCATACAGCTCAACAGCTGAATTTTTGGTTTCCCCATGAAGATATTCCACCAAAACATGACGTGGTACATAACATTCAACAAGGACATAACGAACAGCGTTATAATCATATAAAAGCTCATAATTGCCGCCATTTTCTTGGACATGAAGGGTTGCCCCGCGGGATTTGGCAACATATTTAGCGTTAATGTGTATCTCGTTGCCGTCATGCCCGCGAATCATTACAGGTGCGTTTTTGCCAAGAAGGCGCAGGCTGGGGATTGTGTCGGTGGTGATAGGGGCAGATACAAAATTCTTATGGTGTTTTTTGCCCCCTCCAAGGTCAACGCGAACATCAATATCTATGTCATCAAGGGCAGATATTACGTCAGAAAATGCCCCTTTGATGGTTGCACCCACGTTTCCAAAATCAAAAACCTCTGGTTCGCGGTCATGCCTGTCGCGGCTGTACCTTGGTTCTTCGTATCTGTGTTGAGGCTCATCCTCTGGTATCTGAGCCAACATCGCCATTGCCTCATCTACAGTAATTTTCCCTTCTTGTAACATTTCAAGGATTTTCATTCTATTTTCGTTCATAATTTCTCCTCCTTATTAATCGCTTTATTTCGTCACCTTAATTCGTCATTCTGCTATTCCAACTCATCATTCTGCTATCTCAACTCATCATTCTGCTATCTCAACTCATCATTCTGCTATCTCAACTTGTCATTCTGCCGCCCCAACCCGTCACCCCGCACTTGATGCGGGGTCTCGTCAGTTGTTCCTAGCCCCATACTGTAGGTGCAAAGCTCTGTTAGGGCTGATGGGTTCCCGCGTCAAGCGCGGGATGACGTAGTTGGGTGGCGTAAGATGACGTAGCTGGGTGGTGTGGTATGACGTAGCTGGGTGGTGTATGATGATGATATTGGTTATTAATACTGGCTATTATAATCCATCATAAAATACTGGGTAATATCCATAGGGCTGTGCACTCTTATTTGAACATTTCTCATTCTCTTTTTCATAATTAATTTCCTCCTTTTAATCTTTCAATTTGGTTTTTGTCAAAAAATGGGATAAAATTTTCAAGTATTTCCACAATTTCTTCTGTAGGGTTTGTGATGATGAAATCCACGATAACATCACGGTGCTTGCGGTTGAATATGGGCATTATGTCCTCAATAATATCATATCTGCCGTCATCAAGCAGTGCGCCAAGTGCTGTAAATTTCATATTGTTGTCAAGATAGGTTGTAATTTGCTCCAACAGCTCAAAATCTCTCCTGTTAATAATATGGGCTAATATGGCGTTTTTGTGGTCCATGCCGCTGTATGGCAGAATTTCATCCAGGCTTATGGCATAATCTTCCAGGGTTAAAATTTTTGCAATAAGCTCCGACTTTTGCTGTGGGTTAAGCCCTGCAAAGCTGTTAAGGTCTGGCTGGATGTCCTCTGTCTCATCAGCACTTCCGCCACCTTGCAAAATCTCCTCAATGCTAACTTTCAGCATTTTGGCAATGTCGGGGATGAAGCCAACATCTGGCATGTTCTCCCCCCGCTCCCATTTGCTTACCGCCTGGGCTGTTACCCCAAGCTCGTCGGCAATGTGGGTTTGGGTCAGCTTCAACTCCTTACGTTTACTTTTTATAAAATCGCCAACTTTTTGTATGTCCATCTCCGACCCCCTTATTGCAACGTTTTTGTTTGTGTTTTTTGTTTGTAATAACATAATATCATTGTCCAAGCATAAAATCAATAAACCTGTGGTTGAATTTTAGGTTTAGTTTTGTTATAATGATTTTAGAGGAGGTTTTTACATTGACATGGCTTGATTTTTTAGTAATTGCCTTAATGGGCGCGTTTATACTTTTGGGGGCTTGGCGGGGGTTTATCCGCACCGTCCTCGGTTTTGCAAACTTCATTTTGGCAATTTTTCTTACAAACTTACTATACCCTCATGTAGGGCGGTTTTTGCGTGGCATTGATGGGCTTTTTGTGGCTTTGTCGGACTCTATCGGCCGTCTTTTGGGGCTTGATTATTTAATAGAACAACGGGCGGGAGAAGCTTATGGGGAGCTGATACAAGGGCTGCCCCTGCCCCAGGTGCTTATTAACACCCTATACGAAAACAGCACCCCTGTGGTTCACGATGCCCTTGGCGCACTAAATATAAGCGAATATATTTCAAATTTTTTGGCAGGAATTGTTATAAATATTATATCCCTAATAATCGTGTTTATATTGGTTTTTGTGGCACTTATGTTTTTAGCGCGGGCTTTAAATTTGGTTGCCAAACTTCCTGTTATAAAGCAGTTAAACCGCTTGCTTGGCGGCGTGTTAGGGGCGGTTTGGGGGCTTTTAATTACATGGGTGGTGCTTGCGGTTGTGGTGGTATATCTATCAGCAAATTCTGCCACGGACATGGTGGCATTGCTAGAAGCCTCCCCAATAGCAAGGTTTATCCACGAAAATAACTTTGTTCTCGACTTTGTTTTGAGAATTTTCCCATAAAAGGGGGCTATTTTATGGCTGTTGCAATCTCAAAAAAACGATACCAAAGGCGGCTTGCGGGCTTGCTTATAATTGTTGCGGCAAATTTAGTGGGCATTGGTGTTGCTTCCTACAACTTAATGACGGTGGCAGAGGCGGCGCAGGTTGAAGCCGTAACGGGCGAAAGCCTGCAACGGGTTGATGTGGACATTTCCCCAGAAACAGCGGACATGCTGTCGGCAGATTTGCAATATCTAATTAACAATGCCGCCGAAACCATCCAATTAGAAGGCGAAATTTACCTTGACGAAACAATTTACCTTGCAGAGGGTCAAAACGTGACAATTGATGGGGATTTTGCCCTGTCTGCTAGCTCTGCCGACCCTGCTTTTGACCTTGCCCCAGACAGCAACCTGAGCATTTTAGGGGGCTTGTTTGACGGCGGCATGGGGCTTGGTTTCGCCCTTGACCGTGCCGAATTAAACATTTTTGGCAGTCAATTTCAAGGCTTTAGCGGCGGGCTTGTAGAGCTGTGGAACAGCGACCTTAACATCCGTGGCGGGGGCTTTGTGGGCAATGGTTCGCCTGCCACAAATGGCGGTGTTGCGTCGTCTTTTGGAAATTCTTCTATAAACATCAGCGGCAACCCTGTTTTTCAAGAAAATATAGGGCGGGATGGCGGTGTGTTGCATTTGGCAGGGGGTAGCTCCCTGATAATGTCAGGTGGGCAAATCCTTGATAATCACGCCTTCCGCGGCGGCGGCATTTTTGCAGAGGATTTAGAAACCCTAAGAATGATTGATATAATTGGCGGCAACATGGGTTTAAGTGCCATGTTTGGCGGAAATTCCGCATCCACTGGTACATTGTATCATCTGCCTATGGGGCTGGACACCCTCCACAATGCCACAATACATAATGACCATTGGTCTGGGGGTATGTGGCACGGCTTTAACAATAACGACATTAACCAGCCAGGGGATGATTTTTCCCTGCAATTCGTCCCCTCTGATGATGGGGTGCGCCACCCCGAAGCCTTTCCCATGATGCCTTTGGACGAACCTTTGGCGGGGTTTGGTTTTGCCCTGCCCCCAGGTGAGGAAATGGGCAACGCAGAAGGTTTTGCAGAAGCCATGGACACCCTGCCAACCCCAGAGCGGCCAGGCTTTGAGTTTATGGGCTGGGTGGCAGAAATGCCAAATGGGGAGCAGGTGGATTTTGAAGATTTGCCCCACGACACCCCCATGCCAGAGCAAAACCTAGCCTTTTACGCCCAATGGGAACCTATAGACTTTACCATAACCTTTAACTTTAACCTTACCCCAGAGCAAGAAGAGGCATTCGGCGAAGCCCTGGAAGAAGCAGATTTACCCGAAACCTTCAACCCCAACCAATTGCCCATGGAGGTGGAATTGCCCTGGCTGTACGATTGGGCTGTGGACGGCATGGAAATGTCAACCCCAGAAGCCGATGAAAACGTGGACATTCCCGAAGAAGCCCCAAACACAGCCCAAATCCCCCCCACCATGGAGGATACCCCAACCACAGGACCACTGGAGATAACCCCAAATTTCGTTCCCTTAGACGAAACAACTCCCCCGCCCCCGCCCCAAGAATCCCCCCAATCCCCCGATGATGATGACGACAACGATGATGGCAATAATGGTAGCGGTAATGGTGGTAACGGCGGTGGTGGCAACGGAAGCGGTGGCGGGTCTGGCGGCGGTGGCGGCGAAAGCGACAACCCCCTAACCATGGACAATTTTGCCCTAGCTGGCTTAATCTTCTCCATTGTAGGCTTGGTGGCTTCCTCCGTCTTGCTACTCCTGTTAATTTTAAACCGCAGAATGAAAGAGAATGCAGAATAAAAATCAAGACGACCAAGCATTGAGGTCGTCTTGATTTTTATAAATTCTTTAATTTGAAACGGACAAAATGGCATGAGGGTTAACAATATCTCCATCATTATGCACATTAAATGTCAAATGATACCCAAGACCACCTGCAAAAATGCTAGGTTGCCCTACATTGCCAATAATTTGCCCGCGGCTAACCACATCCCCCACAGCAACAGCAACATCTGTCGCCAGCTGACGGTATGTAGTTGTCCAACCATTGCCATGGTCGATAACCACAACTTGTCCGAATTGAGGGGTTTGCTGTACCTGTTGCACACGGCCGTCAGCAGCAGCCCGCACTGCGTCACCAAGCCCTGCTGAAATGGAAATGCTGTCGTTGACCCGCCATTGGTCAAGGGTGGGGTCAAAAACATGGGAGTCCATTGAGAAGTCCATGACAATATCCCCTAAAACTGGCCAATGCATGTCGTCGCTGTCATTAAAAGCCGTAAAGGTCTGGGCGGCAGGGTCAAAAACCTGTTGCACATTAAAATCCTCCAGCCAGTCTTGGACAAAATAGTCATCCCAGTTGTCAAGAACAACATCCAGCAATTCTTGCAGTGTAATTGGCTGCTCGGTTTCGCTAGGTGCAGGCTGTTGGTTGTCAGGGGCATTTTGTGCAGGTGGCGTTGCCTGTGCCTCTTGCTGGTTTTGCCCTTGGTTCTGCTGTTGGTTTTGCTGGTTTTGCCCAGGCTCATTAGGCACAGCAGGCTGATTAACCCCTCCTGGCAAAGGCACTGCATTTGTTGGCGGTTGCCCTTCTATGTTGCCAGGCAAAGGAACAGCCTCCGCTGGCGGCGTGCCTCCAGGCTGATTAGGTTGGTTGGGCTGACCTGGTTGGTTCGGCACACCCGTCTGCCCAGGCAAATGGGGCATACCGTCATCATAGGGATGCCCAGGCTCTGCCGCCTGCTGCCCAGTAGGGTGGGGAATGTTGACCACAGGCCTGTCATCAGTTCCGCTAACAGCCACACTGTCCTGACCATAATCCACCGAAACGGGCACTGTGGCGTAGTCCCCGCCCACATCAGGGCGCAGCAAGCTGTTGTAGCCTATCGCTACCGCCAGCACCAAAAGCCCCGCTAGGCCGCTATACATGGCGATATAGAAGCCCCTTCCTCTTGCTTTAGTGCCTGCTCCAGACACTTTAGTGTTGTTTGGTTTGTTTGCCATATCTTGTAAACACCTCCGTGACTTATTATTGCCCTGCCACGGATTTTATTATTCCAAAAATTTAAAAATTTTTCCAAAAAATTAATCCGCAACATATGTCACGGATTAATGGGTTGTAATGTTTACTGCACCATCCCTTGGGCAAGCCTCAACAAATGTTCTACCTGCTCTTTAGAAAAGCTGTCGGATAGTTCTTTGAGAGCCATTAAATGCTCCGTCCTGTCATCAGTAAGAACTCTTTTGTTTTCAATGCCTTGGAAAAACCAATCTGTGCTTACGCCAAAAAGCTCCCCAAGTTTAAACAAATCATAACTGGTAGCGGGCTTTTGACCTATCTCTATAATAGAAAGATGGGAAGGTCCGATGTCTGTAATTTCGCTCACTTGTGCAATGGTAAATCCTAATTCTTTGCGTTTTTTCCGTATGTTTGCACCAACAATTCTGCTAAATTGAAATTTGCTAATTTGTATGCTTTTAAAAAATTCATATTCATATTCTTCGGCATCCGCCTCTGTCATACGGTAAAGCTCATGTTCGCCCAGTTCCTTTAAGCGATAAAGACCATGGTTTACAAGGTCACTTTTTCGATAAAACAACCCTTTACGTACTTGCATGAGAGCCTTCTGGACTTCAAGCCCCATCTCTTCACATGCACTTAATGCCTTCTCTATGCAATCAGAAAACAATTTTTCTAATTCCTCAGAAGGGATTAGGTTTTCACTCTCAAAATACTTACCCCTTAATAAACGCAACGAGGAATTCATATAAACGGCAAGTTTGATAAAGGGGTAACGCTCTTCATGGGAATGGTCCTCTAATTTAACCAAAATCTTTTCTGCAAGATTACATACTTCAACACATGTTCCTGCGTAATCTATAACAGCCGCCAATATTCTAATGTCGAAGTATTCCCACGTGACATCACCAGATAGCAACCTGTCAAATATAGGTTCTGCAATCCTACAGCAAGCATCAAAGTCATTAGTTGAATTTTCTTCACGCCAAGTGTCAAGAATACGTAAGCCGTCCTCAATATGGCAATCGCTTCCATTAACTTCCAGATAGTTTAAAAGCTCTTTTCTTACGTTATCGTTATGACTTTCATTGTAACTTATGCCTAATTTAAATAAACTTTTCAGTAACCTGTATTTTTGCAAAACATATACAACTCCTTACAGCTTAACTAAATGAACTTTATGCCCAAATGTTCAATAAGCCAATCATATTTGTCGCACATTTGCGCAACTTGGTACAATAAGTATAACATAATTCGACCTCCCTTCACAATACTTTTATTTCAACAAATTATCCCCTTTTTCGACAAAATATACATAATTTATAATTTAACAATTACTTTAAATACAAAAATAATTTGTAAAAAAATCATATCACATTCGACAAAATTCGTCAAGCCTTTTTGTAAATTTTGTTAAATTTTTATTTCACCCCAATCCTTAACTGGTAGGGGCGGGCATTGCCCGCCCCAATCCGACAAACGTAACCTCAATATGGCAACTCATTACAGAAATGGGGCGAGCAATGCTCGCCCCTACCATGTTATTGTGCTTGCTGACATTGCCCGCCCCTACCGTGTATGACTAACGCTCCAAATACACAAGCAAATTAGTAATATCCGCTGGGTTTACGCCGTTTATGCGGCTGGCTTGCCCGATGTTTGCGGGGCGCACTTTGGTAAGTTTTTGGCGGGCTTCTGTGCGCAGGTTGCCTACGGCTTCATAGTCTATATTGTCTGGTATGCGGCGTTTTTCAAGCTTTTTAAATTGTTCCACTTGCAGCATTTGCTTTTTAATGTAGCCTTCATATTTTAGGTGTATGTTGACCTGTTCTGCCACGTCTTTAGGCAGGCTCTGGCGGGCTTCGTCCAGGGGGGCTAGGATTTCATAGGACAGCTCTGGGCGTTTTATAAGCTCTGCCATTTTAAAGCCTGATGTGATTTCTGTTGAATTGTGGCTTCGCAACAGCTCATTAACCTTATCAGAAGGGGCAATAACAGCCTTTTCTAGCCGCTTAATTTCAGCATTTATCTGCCCCTCTTTCTCCTGAAGCCGCGCAAAACGCTCCTGGCTAATAAGGTAGCCCCGCCCTTTAGGGGTCAGGCGCAAATCTGCATTGTCTTGGCGCAGTAAAAGGCGGTATTCTGCCCTGGAAGTCATCATGCGGTATGGCTCGTTTGTGCCTTTTGTGACCAAATCGTCAATCATCACCCCTATGTAGCCTTCTGAGCGGTCAACGGTTAAAGGAGGCAGGTCTTTAACCTTGGCGGCGGCGTTAATTCCCGCAATTAAGCCCTGGGCGGCAGCTTCTTCATAGCCGCTTGTGCCGTTAAACTGTCCTGCTGAAAAAAGCCCGCTAATCCCCTTAAATTCAAGGGTGGGGGTCAGCTGGGTTGTGTCAATACAATCATATTCAATGGCATAACCAAAGCGCATTATCTGGGCATTTTCAAGCCCCTTAACGCTTCGGTACATTTCAATTTGCACATCTTCGGGCAAAGATGTGGACATCCCCGCAATGTACAGCTCCTTGGTGTTTTCCCCTTCTGGCTCAATAAAAACTTGATGGCTTGTTTTCTCGCTAAAGCGCACAACCTTGTCCTCAATTGATGGGCAGTATCTTGTGCCTGTTCCTTCAATTTCCCCGCTATACATGGGGCTGCGGTGTATATTTTTGCGGATTATTTCGTGGGTGTTCTCATTTGTGTGGGTCAGCCAACAGGATACTTGAGGGCGGGCAATGCCTTCTGCTGTGTTCTCGAAGGAAAATGGCACAATGTCCTCATCCCCCCTATGTTCTGTCATTTTTGAAAAATCCACCGAACCTGCATGGATGCGGGCAGGAGAGCCAGTCTTAAAACGAAACATGGTCACTCCCAACCTTTCCAGAGCTTCCGCCAGTTTCGTAGAATTTCCAAGACCATTAGGGCCGCTGTCCACAGAAACTTCGCCCCAGATGCAACGGCTTTTTAGATATGTGCCAGTGGCGATTATCAGGGCTTTGCAAGGGTGGATAGTACCAGATGCCGTTACCGCATTTAGCGGACTGGGGCAGTCAATATCAGCCCCTACCACATCTATCACCTCTGCTTGGATTAGTTGCAGGTTTGGGGTGTTTTCTAAAGTAGACTTCATTTCTGCGGAATATCGGTGCTTGTCTGCCTGGGCGCGAAGAGAATGGACGGCAGGGCCTTTCCCTAAATTTAACATGCGGGATTGAATGTAAGTTTTATCAATATTTTTGCCCATCTCCCCTCCAAGGGCATCAATTTCCCGCACCAAATGCCCCTTGCTAGTGCCGCCAATGTTGGGGTTGCAGGGCATCATGGCAACAGAATCCAAATTTATAGCAAAAACCTTAACAGAGCAACCCATACGAGCCGCCGCAAGCCCCGCCTCACAACCAGCATGACCTGCCCCAATAACGATTATATCAACCTCGTCAGCTTTGTACAAAAAAACACCTCCACACAAAAAACCCGCAAACCAAAGCAGTCTGCGGGGGATTAATATTACTGCTCTTCGTCAGCAAATTCGCTGTCAGTTGGATACATGAAAACATCATCATCATCTTCCAATAACCAATCGTCATCCAAAATATCGTCATCTCTTTTCAGCCATTTTACAAGACCAACCACAAGACTAGCAAGCAACGCCGCCCCCAAAACAATGGCTATGGTCATAACAACTGGGTTTTTGTACCAACTTTTTTTGTTTTTAACAAAACCCCTGCCGCTTTTGTAATAATAGGGCATGTGGTCGTGAATGTACTTTTTGATTTGCATAATATGCACCTCTCCCTTGAAAATTTTATTTAATTATTGTTTCTGCGAATTGCCTTGTTAGATTCGGCTTTCCTTCGCAAAATTTCATACTCATCATAAGCCCGCAGGATAATTTGCTTTTCATCTTGAAATTTAAGCAAATGGTAGGCTTCGTGCTTTTTATAAAAGCCAGCATCAGAAAAATACTCTTCGTGTTGAGGGCTGCAATAATGAGAACCAGCAGACATTAAGTACCAATGGACGGTTTTATCCACTGTTTCGGCAGCTCCGCGGAAGGTATATTGGGTGTTTCCCAAATATTTTAAAATTTTGGCAAAAACCTTGGCTTCTTCCCGCACCTCCCGCACAGCGGTTTGGCGCAAATTTTCCTTGCCCTCCACCGTGCCTTTGGGCAAAACCCAGCCAGTATATTTCCGACTTTGATTTTTATACAACACAAGCACACGCCCCTTGTGTATCACAACACCCCCGCAACTAACAGTTTCTGCCATAATGCTCTACCTCATAAAAAGTCATTGGCAAGTCCAATCAATCCATTATACACCAACTTAGAAATTTTTTCAAGCACTTTTTTAAAAACCTTTTTTAAAAGGCGAAATTGCAAGGTGGCTTTTTATTTTCTTGAAGCCATCCAACCAGAAAACGGCTAGGAAAGGCACAAAAGCAATCAACAGCCAACCCTGCCCCGACAGCAGCATTGTGTTGTAAATCCCATGGACAATCCAAGGCACTAAAAAAGCCATCGCCATATACCGCCCGCGCTTCTCCCCCTCAAATTTAGCCAACGCAAAATAATACCCCATAATCACCCCAAAAAACCCATGGGAAGGCACAGACACCAAAGCCCGCATAAACGCCGTTTGCAACCCGCCCATCTGAGGATGAAAAACATACAGCACATTTTCCACCATAGCAAACCCAAGTGATACAAAAACCGCGTAAACAATCCCATCCACAGGCTCGTTAAGGTTGCGGTTGCGCCAAACCAAAAAATACAAAGCGGCAAACTTAAAAGCCTCTTCCACAAGCCCCGCCACAAAAAACGAGGTAAAAGCCGCCTCCCCCACCTGCCCAAGCACAGGGGTAAAACCCGCCACAAATCCCGAAGTGCGCATAATAGGAAATGTGATAACAGCCCCCGCCAAAAGCCCAAGAAAAAGCAATCTAAAAGGCTCATGCTCATATTTATCGCGAATGTACATATAAACCGCGCAAATCAACACAGGTGCAATTGCAAGCCCAAACATATCACCGCCTCCAGAGATTTATTTTGAGTTAATAACAGAAAATTATACAAAAGCGAGTTTTTGCGGTTAAGGCTTGTTTTTTGGGTGGTGACGTGGTAGAATGGTGTCATGGGGTATTATGGAGATTTTGCTGATGGGTTGTGGTGTTGAGGGGTGTGGAGTGAGTGAGTAAATGGGATATGGTGCGGCTGGGGGATGTAATAACAGTTACATCAGGCGGAACGCCCTCAAGAGGTGTGCGTGAAAACTGGTTAGGAAACACTCTGCACCCTTGGATAAAAACTGGGGACTTAAAATCCATGTATTTGTCTGAAGCTGAAGAATATATAACAGATTATGGCTTAGAAAATAGTAGTGCCAAGTTATTTCCGCAGAATACTGTTTTGCTGGCAATGTATGGGGCTACGATTGGAGCTTGCTCTATACTGAAAATAGATGCAACAACGAACCAAGCCTGTGCCGCTTTGTTGCCAACAGATAAATATTCTCCACAATTTCTATATTACTACTTTGCAAGCATTAAACCAAAGCTCATTGGTTTAGGTGTTGGCGGAGCGCAGCCTAATATATCTGGAACAATAATCAAGTCACTCCAGATACCTCTACCGCCTGTGGATGTGCAGAAGAAAATCGCAGATGCGCTAGACCGAGCCTCCGCTCTTATCGAAAAACGCAAAGCGCAGATTGCAAAGATGGATTTACTCGTTAAGGTGAAGTTTTTGGATATGTTTGGCGACCCAATTACAAATCCCAAAAAGTTGCCCGCCAAAAACTTTGTAGATATAGTTAAATTACAAAGGGGATTTGATTTACCCAATGGAGCTAGGGATAAAAATGGTAAAATTCCTGTATATGGTTCAAATGGTATTTTGGGATACCATGGTGAACCAAAAATAACAGCCAAAGGAATAGTCACAGGAAGGTCGGGTACAATTGGTAAGGTTTATTGCGTTGAAGAACCTTATTGGCCATTAAACACCACGCTGTTTTCGATTGAAACTTACGATAACAACATTGCCTATTTAGCTTACCTTGTGCTGTTCTTTCGTCTGGAGAGATTTGTGGAGGGGTCGGGCGTACCAACACTAAATAGAAATATCGTGCATAAGGAAAAAATATTCGATGCGCCTTTAGAACTCCAACACCGATTCGCGGACTTCGTACGGCAGGTCGAAAAATCCAAAGCCCAAATGCAACATGGGCTTGGTAAGCTGGAATTATTATACAAATCCCTAATGCAAAAATGTTTTGCGGGGGAGATATTTTGATAAATGGTGGTAGGGGCGCGCATTGCGCGCCCGTTATCCGACAAAGGTAATGTTGATGAAGGGTACGTTTGCCCGACAGAGGGCGCGCAATGCGCGCCCCTACAGCCAATATTTACAAAATATCTTGAAGAGCGGCGACGCTTGCTAATGCCGCCTTAAAATCAAACTTCTCCACCTGATGAACAAGGATTGCGGCTTCTGGTATCTGCCGCAAAGGCTCTAACATGTCCGCGGCACTGGATTTGCGCTGTTGCAGCAACCCTTGCAACTCACTTAACACCGTAGACACGTCTTTTTCTGTCTGGCTTTTAACATCACCGATGTCTTTCAGCACCAAAGCAAGTTCATCTTCAAACTTGGTAATATCATGGGCATCGGGGGCTGTCCCTTTACTTAAACTTTGCTCCAATTTGGCGGCGGCTTGCGCCAAATCGCTTTCATACATAAGCCCCGCCAACCCCTTTAGGCTGTGAGCCAACAAATGGGCACTCTTAAAATCCCCCGTTTCAATGAAATTTGTTAATTCGGCAAAGGCGTTGCCTTGCTTCTTTGCAAAATCTGACCGCAGTTTGTTTTGCAGACCACTGCCGTTTTGCGGGTCAAATTCATTGCGGTTTTTTCCATTAATTTCGGCTCTGGCGGCTTCGATAACGTGGGCGGGCTGTTTATCCCGCACAAATTTAAGAAGCACCGAATGTAAATTTTTCCTTGAAATAGGCTTTGATAAAAACTCGTCAAATCCTTCCCTTATAAACTCTTCAGACTGCCCAATTAGGGCGTTGGCGGTTAAAGCCACAATTGGGGCGGTGTAACCCATTTCGTGTAGCACCCCCAGGGTTTGGATGCCGTCCATGCCAGGCATCATATGGTCCATAAAAATTATATCGTAAACATTGCCGTCTCTAACCTTCTCAACAGCGGCATAACCGCTTTCGCAGGTTTCGATTTGCAGGTCATAAAAAGCTAAAAGCCCCCGCGCCACGTACAAATTAGCATCTACATCATCAACAACCAGCACCCTGCCATAAGGCATTGGCTCTCGGGGCAGCTTAAACTGCTCCACATTGCTAACGCTTGTGGTTTCAAATCGCTGTAAGCGTTTTACCGCTTTTTCGCCCAAAACACCTGTGCCATACACCTTTTGAGGTATGCGGACAGAAGCCTGAGTGCCAACCCTGTACTGGCTTTCCACCCCTACATGGGCGTTCATCAGCTGGGCAAGGGTGGCAACAATGGGCATACCAAGCCCAGTTCCGCTGACGATATGCGTATCATGTTTATAAAACCTGGCATATTCTTCATAAATATCATTAAGCTGTTCTTCTGTCATTCCAACGCCTGTATCTTTTACGGTGATAATCAAAATAATGCAGTCGTCGCAGTCATCAGGTTCAAAATCAACCTGAAGCTCCACCGTGCCTTCCTCGGTGTATTTAAAGGCGTTAGAAAGCAAATTAATTGCAATTTGCTCAACCCTCAAAGAATCTCCAATTAAGTTTGTAGGCAAGTTTTCATCTACATTAATGATGAATTTAATGCCTTTGCTGCCAATGTAAACTGTGTGCATATGCGCCACACTGGCAATTAAAGTTTCTACACAATATTCGTGGTTACTAAGCTCCATTTTACCAGATTCGATTTTTGAAAAGTCTAAAAGGTCGTTTATAATTCCCAAAAGCAGGTTAGAGGAATTGTGAATTTTAATAAAAGATTTCTCTAGCTGAGGTGGAAGATTTTGACCCTGTAAATGCATTTCAGAAATCCCTAAAATTGCTGTCAAAGGTGTGCGAATTTCGTGGCTCATCCTGGCTAAAAATCGGCTTTTTGCTTTGTTGCTTCTCTCAGCCGCTTCTGCTACAAGGGTTTTTTCAAAAGCATTTTGCAATGCATTTAGCATGGCTTTTTGCTCTCGCATATCGTTGGTATATTCGATAACAAAGGTTCTGTCGTGGATTGTAACTGGGGTCAGGTACACCTCGCAGGGGATTGGGCTTCCATCCAGGTTTTGGTACATCCATTCAAGAGAATGGCTGCCGTGGTCAATGGCAAGCTTCAGCACCTCTATCATCTTTTCATGGGAATTTGTTCCGCAGGGCTGAAACTCTGGCATCAACAGGTCTAGGCGTTCGCAAAACATGCGGGGATATGGCAAACCAAATAAGTTTGCCGCCGCCTGGTTAACTTCAACACATTCATAATCTTCGTTGTAAACGGCACACATAAAAGGGGACGAATCTAATATGGCCATCATCCACTCGTGGTTCTTTGCGTGCATTTCTTTAAGTTTGTGCTGTTCCCGCAAATCTCTGGTGCAGGCAAGAACATGTAGCTCCCCGTTAAAGTCAATTGGCGAAAGGGTTATCTCGCAAGGGATTGGCTCTCCCAAAACAGTTTGCAGGGTTATAAATTCCACCGACTTTTCTTTGGTGTTGGCAACTTCTATAATTTTTTTGGTGGCAAATTCCGATGTGTTTGTACCGTCTGGTTGAAATTCAGGAAAAATTTTATTATAATTTTCTGCTAAATCGGCTTCGTCTTTAAAGCCGTAAAACTCAAGACCAGATTTGCTGTTGTAAATAGGCACTGCCTGCTGGTTGTAAACACTGCACAAAAGGGGAGATGTGTCCAAGATGGCTTCTAGCCTCATACGGGCTTGTTCGTGAACCTCTCTCAGTTTATACTCATCTCTTAGGTCTTTGGTAAAGGTTATAACATGGTCTTTGCCATCTAAAACAACAGGTATAGCGGTTATTTCGCAGGGTATAAGTGTTCCGTCTTTATGTCTTAAAATCCGCTCTGGCACAACAACTTTCTGGTTTGCCGCAATTATGCCCTCCACAATCTCCTTTGATGCTGCCCGCCTTTCTTCTTTTCCATCTAGGAAAACACCATAAAAATCATCAAAGGTAGAATCGCTGAAATCATACCCGAAAAGCTCTGTTCCTGTTCTGCTAACCTCTAAAATATTGCCTTCGCTGTCGTAAACACAGCAAACGAGAGGGGAGGCATCCATAATGGTTTTAAGTCTATTGCGCACCCGCTCTTCCGATTCCTTTAGCTTATAAAAATCCCGCAAATCCCTGTCATAAATCAAAGCCCTGGGCTTGTCACCTATTTGAACAACCTCTGCTGTAACCTCTACAGGTATAGGCTCCCCTGTGTGTCGGTTTCTGTGCATCCATTCCAGCTTACCTTTGCCATTTGCAAAAATATCCGCGAATGATTCTGCCAGTTTAACATCTGCTGGCGTGCCGCAAGGCTGTATAGGCTCAGAAAACTCAAAAAACAGCTCTTGATACGCTTTTTCATTAGGTAAATCGTGCATTTGCAGGGCAGCGCGGTTAACTTTCAAAACCTGGAGATTATCGTCAAAAACAACACAGGGCAAAGGTGAAGTTTCCACAATATGTTGCATCAGCTGGTTAGTTTCTGTGTTTAAAATATCTTCTGGCGTTTTTTGGTCTTGGGCTTGGTTGTGAGCAATTACAAAGGGTTTATCCCCTAAAACAACAGGTGTAAGGGTCATTTTGCCAGCAACCTCTCCACCTTCATCATCGGACAAAAAGACCCACTCCAAACTGCGGCTACCTTCCGAAAATGTGTCTGCCAAAGACCGCTCCAGCTTCTCCCTGGAAGATGTTCCGCAAGGTTGAAATGGCGGGCAGGTGCTTAAAAATGCCTCAAAATGCCCACCTTTATCGCCCAGGTCGCCAAAAACAGCCGCAGAAGGCGGGCTACTTTCTACTATATTAAGTTGTTCGTCAAAAATCATGTATTGTATTGGATGCTTCATGCCTTCCCTCCTTCTTGATTACGCTTAACATTATATATCAACGGAACATAAAAGGCAAGTGCATATTGACGAGAATAGCTAAAAATGTTATAATTGCAGAAAAAATAGGAGTTGGTGCGTATGGTCAGCAAAATTACAGAAATGGCTAAAGATGTGCAAGAACGGCTAATTCACTGGCGAAGGGATTTTCATAGGTATCCCGAACTAGGCTTTAGAGAGTTTCGTACAGCGTCAATTGTTGCTAAAAATTTACAGGAATTTGGATATGAAATTATCCTGGGCGAAGACGCAATGGATGGCGGGGTGATGCTCAACTCGCCTTCTGATGAGGTTTTGTTGGCAGAAATGTCACGGGCAAAATCCCAAGGGGCTTTTGAGGAATATTTCGACAAAATGAAAGGCGGCAAAACCGCTGTTGTTGGGGTTTTGGACACAGGCAAACCTGGCAATATTGTGGCTATTAGGGTTGACATGGATGCCCTGCCCATTAAAGAGGCAGACACCCCCAACCATTTCCCTCAAAACCAGGGTTTTTCCTCGGTTAATGAAGGTGTTATGCATGCCTGCGCCCATGATGGGCATACAGCCGTTGGGCTTGCCATTGCAAAGTTGCTGTCAGAGCTAAAAGGCGGGCTTTCAGGCAAAATAAAAATTATTTTTCAGCCTGCGGAAGAGGGCGTGCAGGGCGGTGCTACAGGCATCATCAAAAAGGGCTTGGTGGACGATGTAACCCACATGCTTGGCTTTCATATCGGCTTAAAGGCGAAAAGCGGGCAGGTTTTTGTGGAAACCACTAACTTTTTGGCGGCAACCAAGTTTAACGCCCATTTCACAGGGAAAACAGCCCACGCAGGGGCAAATCCAGAGGAGGGCAAGTCTGCCCTTTTAGCGGCGGCTTCTGCCACCATGGGCTTGCAGGGCATTTACCGCCACAGCGGCGGCGACTCGCGGATAAGTGTGGGGGTTTTCAAGTCTGGCACATCTTCCAACATTGTGCCTGACAAGGCGTTTTTAGGGCTTGAAACCCGCGGCGAAACCCGCGAAATTAACGACTTTATGAAGGGGGAGGTTGCCCGCATCATCAGCGGAGCATCGCAAATGTATGATGTGGCGCACACTCTTGAAATCACTGGGGAAGCCACCTCTGCCATCTGCGACAAAGAACTTGTTGACCTAACCCGTAAAACCGCTGAAAACCTCAATATTTTTGACCACATAGGGTCTGCTATCGGGCTTCACGCCAGTGAAGATTACACCTTTTTCATGGAATATGTCCAAGGGCGCGGGGGCAAAGCAACCCACCTTATAATAGGGGCAGATTTGGCAGATAACCACCACACAAAAGATTTTGATTTTGATGAGGACTGCCTTTGGAAAGCCACGGCACTTTTCACCGCTATGACTGTTGACTTAACAACAAATATTTGATAAAATAAACAAAACCCAAATACGGAAAGCAGGGATAAAATGAGAGAAGAATTGTTGACAATAAAAGAAAAGGCACTTGCTGGCATGGCAAATGCAAACAGCATGAAAACATTAGAGGAATTGCGGGTGGCAATCTTTGGCAAAAAAGGGGAGCTTACCCAAATTTTGCGGGGCATGGGGGGGCTGTCTGCTGAAGAGCGTCCTATTATGGGTCAGGTTGCAAACGAAGTGAGGGAGGAACTTGAACAAGCTCTGGAAGCCCGCAAAAACGCCCTTCATCAGGCAGAAATGGCGCAGGCAATGGCAAATGAGGTTATTGACGTAACATTGCCAGGCAAAGCTGCCAAACTTGGCTCTCGCCACCCAATGACCATGATAATTGAAGAGCTTTGCAACATCTTCATGGGCATGGGCTACGAAATTGCTACAGGCCCTGACATTGAAACAGACTATCACAACTTTCAAGCCCTAAACATCCCAGAACACCACAGCGCAAGGGATGAACAAGACACCTTTTATGTGGAAGGGGGGCATGTTTTGCGCACCCAAACAAGCCCTGTACAAATCCGCAAAATGGAGGAGGGCAAGCTGCCAATTGCCATTGTTGCCCCTGGCAAGGTTTTCCGCTCTGATGACATTGACGCAACCCACAGCCCAGTTTTCCACCAAATGGAAGGGCTTGTGGTGGACAAGGGCATCAACATGGGGCATTTGAAAGGGGCTTTAACGGTTTTTGCCAGAACACTTTTCGGGGAGGACGTTAAAACCCGCTTCCGCCCCCACCATTTCGCCTTTACAGAGCCTTCTGCGGAAATGGACATTTCTTGCTTCGGCTGTGGCGGCGACCACGCCAAAATGCCCACTTGCCGCCTTTGCAAAGGGGAAGGCTGGATTGAGCTTTTAGGCTGCGGCATGGTTCACCCAAACGTTCTTAAAAACTGCGGCATCAACCCTGATGAATACAGCGGTTTCGCCTTCGGCATGGGGCTTGAGCGCATTGCAATGCAAAGATACAATATTGACGACATGCGCCTGCTTTTTGATAATGATATTCGGTTTTTAAAGCAGTTTTAAGGAGGGTTTATTTTATGTCAAATTTAGCGCATCAAGCACCATACAAGCCACCAGTTAAAAGAGAAATGATTGACGGTGTAATCAGAATGATGTCACCAGGGGCAACCCAATACCATAATTTTGTCACTGGAAACTTAATAGGGATTTTGCGAAATTACTTACGTGGAAAGTCATGCCGTCTTTATGTGGACGGCATGAAGCTCAAGCTAAATGACGAAAACCTGTTTTATCCCGATATAATGGTGGTTTGTGATGAAAGCAAACGTAAAGACCCAAAAATGATACACGGCGCGCCTGATTTGGTTGTGGAAGTGCTATCCCCAAGAACCACAAAATTCGACCGAGGGCGCAAAAAAGAAATTTATGAAGAATCTGGAGTTAAAGAATTTTGGCTGGTTGACCCAAGCAACCTTACCATGGAAGTTTTTGTTCTTGTTGACGGCGTTTTCAAGCTTATTGATACTTACGCCCTATGCGGCAAAACAGAAATAGAGGACATGGAAGCATCTGGCGAAGAAATCCCAAAAACTAACTTTAAAGTCAGCATTTTTGATGATTTGGAAATAGACCTTTGGGAGGCATTTGAAGGTATTTACGAAGAAGTTTTGCACGGGGATTTTTAGGAGAGTAAAGTTTAGTAAAGTTTAGGAGGATTTTATGAATTTACCAATGTCTTGGCTGAAAGATTTTGTTGATATAGATGTGACCCTAAATGAATTTGCAGACATGATGACCATGAGCGGCTCTAAAGTTGAGAAAATACACCATTTGGGAGCAGAAATCACAAATGTTGTGGTTGGACGTATTGAGAGCGTTGAAAGGCATCCAGATGCAGACAAACTGGTCATAACCCGCATAAACATAGGAAATGATGAGTTTAGACAAATTGTCACAGGGGCAACCAATATAGCTCAGGGGGATTATATCCCCGTTGCCCTTCATGGGGCAAATTTAGCTGATGGGCTGAAAATCAAAAAGGGTAAAATTAGAGGGGTGGAGTCTGAGGGGATGCTCTGCTCTGTTGAAGAATTAGGGCATAGCCGCGCAGAGTTCCCCGAAGCACCAGAGGATGGCATCTATATTTTTGGCGAACCTCAAGAGCTTGGGGCAGATGCCCGTCAGGTTCTCGGGCTTTTGCAAGATGTGGTTGAATTTGAAATAACCACAAACCGCCCAGACTGCTTCTCCATAATAGGACTTGCTAGGGAAACGTCTGCGACGTTTAATTGCGAGTTACGGATTACGAATTACGAATTAGAAAAGCCTGTTACTGACCGTGTTGCTGTGGAGATTCGGAATGATGGGCTTTGTGGCCGTTATGTGGCGGGGGTTGTTGAAAATGTTAAAATTGCGCCTTCCCCTCAGTGGATGCGGGCGCGTCTTATGGCTTGCGGTTTACGTCCTGTTAATAATATTGTTGACATTACGAATTATGTTATGTTGGAGATGGGGCAGCCTATGCATGCCTTTGACATCCGTGCCATTGGCGGCAATAAAATTGTAGTGCGCAATGCTGAAGAAGGTGAGAAAATCACCACTTTGGACGGTATGGAGCGGGTTTTGGATACCGACATGCTAGTTATTGCCGACGAAGCCCGCGCCGTGGGTATTGCAGGGATTATGGGAGGGGAAGGCTCTAAAATTGTAGACGACACCACAACCATACTTTTTGAATCTGCTAATTTTAATGGGGTTAACATCCGCCAAAGCTCTAAAAAGCTTGGGCTTAGGACAGACAGCAGCGGGCGTTACGAAAAGGGGCTGGACCCTAACCTTTCCCTTGCTTGCATCAACCGCGCCTTGGAGCTTGTTAAGGAGCTTGGTTGCGGTGATGTGGTTGAAGGGCTTGTGGACTGCTACCCAAACCCCCGCCCAAAGCGCGAATTAGAATTTGACCCTTCTAAAATTGCCGATTTGCTAGGCATTGATGTGGATGGCGGGAAAATTGCTGAGCTTTTAGAGCCTTTGGGCATTAAGGTCAACGGCAACACTGCCATAATCCCCACTTTCCGCTACGATTTAGAAATTTGGCAGGATTTAGCAGAGGAAGTTGCCCGCCTTTATGGTTACGACAATATCCCTACAATTGTGGCGGCATCCTCCAATGTAGGGGGCAAAACCGACCGCCAGCGCATGGAAGATAAGCTTGTGGAAACCATGGTTTCTCTAGGCTATTCCCAAATGCTGACATATGCTTTTGAATCCCCGAAAGTGTTTGATAAGCTATTGATACCGACAGATAATGTGTTGCGGGATGTGGTGAAAATCAAAAACCCTCTGGGCGAGGACACCAGCATCATGCGCACAAACCCTATGAACAGCATTTTGACAGCCCTATCAACTAATTACAACCGCAGAAACCAAAACGCCCGCCTGTTTGAGCTTGTAAAATTATACTACCCAAGCCTAGAAGGCGAATTGCCTAGTGAATATGAGATTTTGGTAGTTGGCGGATATGGCAACATGGATTTTTACGACATTAAAGGCGTTGTTGAAACCCTTGGCTCTGTGTTTGGTCTGGAGCTTGCTGGGCAAACCAACGAATTTCTGCCAAAACCAGATGCCCCCTGGATGCACCCTGGTCGCTCTGTCGCCTACCGCAACCTTGGGCATCTTGGGCAAATTCACCCTCAAGTTGCGGAAAATTATGAAATTGGCACGCCCTGCTATGTAGCAGTAATTGATTTTGACTTGCTCCGCGACCAGGCAGAAATGGTTAAGGCATATCGCCCATTGCCCCGCTATCCCCAAATTCAGCGGGATTTAGCGCTGGTTGTCAAAAGCGACATAACCCACGGTATGCTCTCTGCCGAAATTAGGCGGGCTGGGGGCAAAATCCTCCGTGACATTAACCTGTTTGACGTTTACACAGGTGACAAAGTTGCAGAAGGCACAAAGTCCATGGCATACAACCTAAGCTTCCGCGCCGACGACCGCACCCTAACAGACGAAGAAGCCGCAAAAGCCACAGACAAAATCCTAAAAGCCGTTGGCGATGCCTTCGAGGCAGAACTTCGCAAATAGTACATTGAATGTTATTATCTGTATAAGTTATACTCATAATAAGACCTGCTCTGGTGGGTCTTATTTGTTTTTGCGGGAATAATATTCATTGGAAGGGGTTGACGATTATAATGAAATTATGGTATTATTATTTTAGAAGGTTTTGTCAAAAGAAAAGGAGGGATAAATCCATGGCGAGCCAGCTTGGATAGCACTCCTAACAATTACAGTTACAAAATTATTGGAATGGTTGTTTAAAATCGCACAAAGGCGCATAAAGAAAAGCGAAAAAGAAGAAGAATAACAGTGGCGGCTAACCGTCGCTTTTTTACGTAAGGGGTGTTGATTTTGGTCGCAAAGATAATTTCGGGGGCGTTGCATGGGGTGGACGGCACACGGATTGAGGTTGAGGTGGACATGGTAGGCGGGATGCCAGGGATTGACATTGTGGGCTTGCCTGATTCTGCTGTGAAGGAGAGTAAAGAGCGGGTGCGGACGGCTTTGCGCAATTCGGGGGCGGTGATACCTTCTAAGCGCATTACGGTAAACCTTGCCCCTGCGGACATTCGCAAGGAAGGCCCTGCTTATGATTTGCCCATAGCCCTCGGAATTTTGGTGTCCATGGGCATGTTGCCTGCCCCTGCCCTGGAAGGGGTTTTTATAGCAGGCGAGCTGTCTTTAGATGGCAAATTGCGCCCTATTCATGGGGTTTTGCCCATGGTTCATTCAGCGGTGGCTGGGGGCAGCAGCATCTGCATCGTACCCCCTGAAAATGCACGAGAAGCCTCGCTTGTGGAGGGTGCGCGGGTTATCGCCCCTGAAAACTTGGGGCAGTTGATACAGCATTTTAAGGGCAAGCTTTTGCAAGAATATCAGCCAGAACCCCTTGAATACGCCACTGCTGACGGTTCAGGTTTGCTAGATTTTTCTGACGTTCGCGGGCAGGAAGGTGTCAAACGTGCCTTAAAAATTTCCGCGGCAGGAGGGCATAATATTTTACTAATAGGCCCGCCAGGCAGCGGCAAAACCATGATGGCTCGCCGTATGCCTGGCATCTTAGGCGGTCTTGCCTTTGAACAAAGCTTGGATGTTACCAAAATTTACTCTGTAGCAGGGCTTATCCAAAACAAAGGGCGGCTAATCGACCAAAGACCTTTCCGAAGCCCCCACCACACCATTTCCTATTCCGCCTTGGTTGGGGGCGGCAAAATCCCCCGCCCTGGTGAGGTTTCTTTGGCACACAACGGAGTGCTGTTTCTGGATGAACTGCCAGAGTTTGCCCGAAACGTCCTGGAAGCTCTGCGCCAGCCCATGGAGGACGGTAATGTAACCATTTCCCGCGTAAACAGCACCATTACATATCCTTGCAGCTTTGTGTTGGTGGCAAGTATGAACCCCTGCCCCTGCGGCTATTTTGGTGACGGCGACAAATGCAGCTGCACCGAGAGAAACGTAAGTAAATACCTAGACAAAATTTCTGGCCCGCTTCTTGATAGAATAGACATTCACGTAGAAGCGTCGCGGGTTAACTATGAAGATTTTAACGAAGGCAAGCAGGAAAGCTCCGCGGAAATCCGCGCTCATGTGGAAAAAGCCCAAGAAATCCAGCGCAAGCGTTATAAAAATGAAAAAATTTATAACAACGCCCAGCTGTCAGGGGGGCTTATAGACAAATATTGCAGTTTAGACGAGGAAAGCAAAGCCTTGCTAAAACGGGTCTATGACGCAATGGACTTATCCGCGCGGGGCTACCACAAAATCCTAAAACTAGCCCGAACCATAGCCGACCTTGACGGCAACCAAAACATAAACGCAAGCCATATCGCCGAAGCAGTGCAATGCCGCGCCTTAGACCGAAAATATTGGAGATAAAACAAAAATAACATCGTATGGGCGTACAATGTACGCCCATACGATGTATGTGGTTTTTTAATTGCTTGTTGAGATTGAATCAAATTTTTCACGGAAGGGCTCTTCATCTTGTAACCTCTTGAATGACCCTTCAAATGTGCTGTTCCAGTAAAATTTTCCACCAACAATACCAGCAAGAAAAGTTCCTTTGAGACTTAAGAGGTCTCCTTCGGTAAGTGTAAAAATTACCCTTGCAGATTTGCTCACTCCTGGCGTTTCCATCCATCCAAGCCCAGAAGAATCCTGGAAATCTTAATCAAGAACGATACAATGCACCGCTCACATAAAAATTGCACCGCTACCACACAAAAATGCACCGCTCCGAAAAGCAGTGCATTTTTGTGTGAAAACGGGGGTTTTACAGGCTTTGTTTGTGCCATGCCGTGGGTATACCGCCCCTCTTGCCGTCTTTGCGAGGCGTAAATTCAGCACATTTCATAAGGCTACCACGCTTGCAACCATGCCAAGGCGAGGTGGGGTTTATGCACGTTTTCCGTTTTGCGTGATATTGGTGGGAAGTTCCGTAATATTCGCAGTGGAAGCAGACGGCGTTACCGCCAGTTTCGGTTATAAGTATATCTGTTATTTTCAGCAACATTAAATTCCATCCTTAAACTTGAATGTGAAACTGCCATCCACTCCAACCACAACATGGTCAACGAAAACCGCCCAAAGATTGACATCGAATTCAGAAATTGGCTGTTTGTTCCGCTCCAAACTTCGTATAAAAACTTCTAAAATTTTACCCCTGCCGGTACGCTCCGCTTTTTGGGCTTCCAGTTCCTCTATGCGTTTTTTAACGACATCGTGGCGTTCAAGGTGTGCATCCCAATTGGTACTTTCACGGATGGCTTGTTTTAAACTGTTCCTTTGCCTCGGCAACCACAGCGTTCAGTTTTTGGAGTTCGGGGTTGTCGAGACCGACATTTTCGTTCGGGTAAATTTTCCCCTCGTACAACTGTTTCAATATGTTTTCTGCCATTTTGTTATGCTCCCATCTGTTAAAGATTTTCCCCGCCTGTCGTTATGTAAACCAATAAGCCGTAGGCGGGGCTTCATTTTATACCAGTATGCCATAGGTGCGGCAGGTTAGCCAATGGAGTTTGATTGAATTAACCTGCCGCTTCTTCAATTTGTGCCAGTTCCTTTTTCAGCCGTGACATCTCGCCTTGCAATTTCGTAATTTCCTCACGGCGGTCGGTGATTATTTCAATATTGCCGTATCCGTCACGGGCATCCCACAAATCCCGCTCGAATTTCGCCACAGGGTCGGCGTTGGCGAGTTCCCCAAGCCATGCCCGCAGAAGTTCCGCTTCGGCGGCGTACTCGGCGTGGTCGGCTTCCTTTCCTGCCTTTGGCTGGGTCATCAGCATATTTGCCGACACGCAGTAGAGGTTGTGGTTTGCCATTTCCAAGGCTTTTTTCAAAATGGATTGTTTTGTCACCATAGTTTGTGTCCTCCCTTATTGTGCAATTCTGAATTTTTCGTTGGGGTTGAGGCTGTTCAATCTTTCTACCACTTGCTCATCGGTTTCGTTGCCGTAGCGAACGGTGTCTCTTGGCACTCCCCATTCGCCGTTTTTCTTTAACCGCTGTACCATCGGCACTTTTGTTTGGCTTGGTGATTGGGCTTGCTTGCCGTTGTTTTTCCCCACTTCGTAGGCTTTTTGGAGCATTTCTTTCAAAGCCCAAACCGAAATGTCGTGAAAGTCATCGCTGTCGTTGCCTTGCCGTTCAAGGGTAATGCCAAGTCTGTCCTGTGCAATTTTTTCTAAAATATTGTCCATGTTCGTTTCCCCCTTAGTTTGTTTTTCGAGGTTTCCCCCGCCGTTTCTATAACCAGTATGCCGCAGGTGAAGGGTAATTGGTAGTGGAGTGTAGCGGGTTATATGCCTGCGAAATGGACGGCGGCAGACCGCCAAAAAAAAGGGTTTCCCCTCGGAAACCCCTCGTAATTTGCGCCACGTTGCCCTGTGTTGGCTTGGTTTGATTGCGGTGGGGTTACATCCCGCCTTGGTTTTTCTGCTTGCGTGTGCGCCACGTTTCAACCTTGGCATACTCGGTATCCAAAATATCCATGAATTCCGCTTCGGTGATGGGGTTTTCACGGCGAACGTAGCGGGCGAAAAGCAAACCCTTAATGCCCTTTTTTGACATCCCGTCCATTCCGCAGGATTGCACATCGCCTCGTAAGGTGTGAAGCCGTGCCTCTCTCATCGTCATTTCCATTTTGTCATCCCCCATTTAGTTATATTTTTTCAAAATTTCGACGTAGGCTTTTTTGCCCGCTTTGTCGAGGTTATCGTAATCCAAACCCCTGTCGTAGTTGTAAACTTCTTTGCCGTCCTTGCGGATGGAGAGTTTGGAAACTCTGCCCTCGTTAATGCCATATTCTGAACCGTTTTCGTAGTGCTTCACATCGAATTTGTACCCGTTAATTTCGCCTCTGCTCCACATATTTGCCATCCCCTTTTTTATTTGTTTTCGGGGTGTTCCCCCGCCGTTCTGTAACCAGTATGCCGCAGGTGAGGCTTGATTGGTAGTGGAGTGTGATGGAGCAAACCCCGCCAAACAAGCAGTGAAAACAACAGAGGGACTTCCGCTTGGAAACCCCTCTGTGTTGCGCCACGTTGCCCTGTGTCGGCACGAAAAAGCCGAGGCGGGCAATTCCCCCCTCGGCTATGTAACCGCTTAAATTTCGGCGTATTGTGAATAAAACCCACCCTCATCCAAACAAATGGTAAAACCGCACTCGTTCCCATCGGGGTCGATGGCAGGAAGTGTCACGCCAACGGCGGCGTGTTCTTTGCGAAGGTAACCTGCGGCTTTGCGGGCATCGGAGATATTGAATTGAAACCCAGCATTTGTTGCCTTGCGGATTAATTCTTCAATGGAAGAACGTATCATGGCAAAACCTCCTATCGCCCGGCTCTTTGTTTCGGCCTGTCGGCGTGTGAACAGTATGCCGCAGGTGAAGGGTGATAGCCAGTGGAGTTCACACCCGTTTCACTCTGTCCTCGCCATAAACCACACCAAGGCGAGAGCCACAATCCCATTTCACAAAGAGAGTACCAGTATCGTCCACAAAGTCTGCTGTGCCTTGGTTGCCCGGCACAAGGGTTGTGTATGGGTCTGACATGGATACCAGTTCTACCCTTGTGCTGTTTGGGTACATCTCCCGTACCCGATTAACTTGTTCCTTCGTTGGAAATTTCATAACCGCCTCCTATCGTTGCCCTGCATTTTTGAATATCCAGCCTGTGGATTCCTTGTACCAACCAGTTACCACATCCATGCCGTTCGAGCCGCCATCCTTGTGTTCGTAACGAATGTTAACCGTTACCCAATATCCAAGTTCGCCAGTTTCTTTGTCCTTGAACACATAATTGCTGAAGCTGCCAAGGTAGCACCGCTCCAAAATGGCGGCGAATGCGCCTGTTTGAGCGGCAATGTCGTGGGACATGAAGCCGATGTGGACGTTGCCGCGCGTGGTGGTTATTTCGGGCTGATGGAATTCGCACTCCACTTTAGTGTGTGCCTTGGTGTGATTGAAAAGTTCTGCAAAATCTATGGTTTGGGCGAAAGCCACCAAAGCCTCGTTATTCTCGTCAATCGTTACGTTTTTCATGGTTGCCATCATAATCAATTCCCCCTTAAATTTTCGGATTGGGGTTTCCCCCTCCGTCCTGTAAACAGTATGCCGCAGGTGCGGCGTGATTGGTAGTGGAGTGTGATGGCTTAATTTTTCTCGCCGTTTATTTTCCTTGCGTACAAATCGCCCGAAGTTTCGTCTTTGGTGTATTCGATGCTTTCCAATTCGCCATCCTCCCAAATGTAAACGCCGCCGATGGCTTTTAATTCAACACCGTATTTCACGCTGAGTTTTTCAAGTTCGGTTACAAATTTTTGATAATTTGTCATTGTTGTTTCCCCCTTAGTTTTGTGGTCGGCAGGCTTTCCCCGCCGCCGTAAACACAGTATGCCGCAGGCTTGCCGTGATTGGTAGTGGAGTGTAGCGGGTTTTTTGCCTCCGAAATGGGTATGAGCAGACCGCCAAATGCAAAGAGGGCTTCCCTTGGAAACCCCCGCTGTGTTGCGCCACGTTGCCCTGTGTCGGCTCGGTTTTCTTTAATCGGGCAATTCCCCCGTGAGGATAAAATGAGTGTAGCCTTTGGGGTTGGTTTCGATGAAGTCCACCAATTCATAATATCCCAAGTCAAAAGCAATTCTTTGGACAGTGTTGGCATCAAACATATTCGTTTGGGCTGAAGCTCTAATTTCCAAAATTGCCGCTTTTATCACCTCGTTCAGAAGCGGCTCATCCGCTTCGATGGAATCTTTTGTGGCTTGGCGCAAAATTTCCGTATCAAACCCAGCCGCCTTGTACCCATCCAAAATTGTGGTGTAGTATCCCACCCCCGGTTGGTTAAGCGGTCGGTATTCGCCGTCTCGCCCTGTGGTGTTCATAATGTAAACCATCGCCGTCCTGCGTTTGCCATCAAGGGTTATTTTTATTTTTTCTTTGCGGTAGAAATGCGGAAACCCCTCGTAGCGGTCGAGTGCCTCCTCGTCCTTGGGCTGAATTTCCCAAACCAAAACGGGTACGCTCCCGCCGACCTGCGGCTCTACCGTGGCAACTGCGCCCCCACGCCCGCCCCTAAAAAGCAACCGCCGCCCCTTTAGCGTACTCGCCCCCACCACCTTTGCGGTGGGGCAGCGGTGTGCCATTTGTCCGAGGTGGAGATTTGAGCCATAAGCTACATACAAGTTAGTTTTTTGTGCCATTTTGTAATCCTCCCATTAATCGTCTTTTTTGTTTTTGTTGGGTAAATTAGGCGGCGTACCGAAATCGCCAAGCCGCACTACCTCCCAAGTGGGCAGTTAAATGTTCGCGGCAATTTTTGAATTCTTCGCCAATAAAACCGATGCGGTTTAGGTAGGTTCTCATGGCGAATTTTTCGTTGTCCGTTTGGGGCTTTCTTGCCGATGCACTTTTTTGGGTAAGGGCTTGGTTGTTGAGCGCAAGCGCAAGTATTATGTAACTCCGTATTTTGCCTGCGTGTAAGTTGCCCTTTTCGTCTGCGGCGTTGAAGCCTCGCAATTCAATTGTGTGGTGTCCTGTGAAAAAAGAATGCAGGTTCAAAAAATGGTAGCGTGAGCGATGGTAGCGGTTGTTGTGGGTTGTTTCGCTGTAGCCTTCGTACCATATTTTCTCGATTGCCGACATGGTTTTGGGTTTGTGGCGGTTCAGTTTATCTACCAAGACTGCATCCATCTTTTTGCAGTAGGTCATCCGCTCCGTAGGAATTTGGAGGGCTTTGTAAAAGAGGTCGTTTTTGCTTGCAATGATGTTTACAAAGTTCCGAATGCTCCGCGGCGTGTGACCGCCGTTGTCGAGGTGGATGTGGATGCCACAAGTGTTGTTGGCAAATGCGCCCGCCTTGCGGAATTTCCGCACCAATTCCTGTATGGTGTCGATGTCCTCTCGGTAGGTAAGGACTGGGCTGACCAACTCCACGCTGTGTTGCTTGTCAGCGGAAACCCTCCGCCCGCCTTGGCGTTTTTGGCAGTTTATTGAGCCGTCATACATCAGCTTCCAAACTCTGCCGTCTGGTGCGGTTATCTTTTTGGTGTCGTAATAGTCACCCAAGCCTGTAACCGTGCCGCCAAGAAACTCCACCGCCACCTGCGCGGCTTTATCCCGTGTGATGCCTGTAAACTCAATCTCAATTCCAAATTTGTGATTGAACATTTTTCTGCCCCCTTTAGGTGTTTTGCCCTGTGTTTTCAAGGCTTCGCACTCCCTTGCAAGACCATATTGCCATACTCTCAAACACTAATCCACAGGAGTGTAGCGGGTTATATGCACTATGATGGAGCGTAGGAAAAGGGGGCAGTTTCGGCGGCTTGCGGTTACTGCTCATCGCTGTTCAATTCACCCTCGCCAACCTCGCCGTCTGTGGGCATTGCCTCGGCGGTTTCGGCTTCGGGAGCGGTTTCCTCAACCGCTCGTTTGCCGTTGCCTGTTTTCCAAGAGCCGTTACCTTCCAATTTGGAAAGCAGAAGTTTCCGAGAGGCTTTGTACTGTCCACCAATGAAGCCGATGGAAAGCAGGAAGCACCGCATGGCATATTTGGGTGAGCCTTCCGTGGTTTTTTCCTTGGCAGTTATACGCTTTTTCTCGATTGCGGTTTTGCAAAGCAGGCTGATAAATGTGGAGTAGGCTTCCACCTCGTCATGGGTTAAAATTCTGTTAAACCAAGGGAAGCGGATAATGCCCTCAATTACTTGTATAGGTATCGCTTCCACACCCAAGGCGGCTTTGATGAGCGTTTCTTTGGCAGTGACC